>Ga0247608_10000005_pt1 | contig 543820 bp, 510 predicted proteins | sample 176DNAGHGlowgp2_FD_193490 | JGI IMG/M metagenome (GOLD analysis project Ga0247608, IMG submission 193490) | Sheep rumen microbial communities from Palmerston North, Manawatu-Wanganui, New Zealand - 1766 DNA GHGlow gp2 | ecosystem: Host-associated > Mammals > Digestive system > Stomach > Rumen...
GTCCGGGCATCTTGGGATTGGCGGGGTCGATGTTCATTTCCTGGAAGTACAGCACCGCCAGGACTTCCACCACGGACAGGCAGCCGCCGATGTGGCCCACGCCCAGGTGCCCGATGGTGGTCATGATATCACAGCGGATATCCTTGCAGATTTCTCTGAGATCGCGATCCAATGCTTTCATCCTCCTGCTATTTAATTAAATAGTTTAACTAAATTCAGTTTACCGCTATATATGGAAAATGTCAATATTAATATTGACAGAAAGCTAAGGCAAGGCTATGATAGTTTCCAAAGTTTAATAATTCAATGGGAGGAAGATCTATGAACAGCAAGCCCTTTTCCCCGGTCTATGTCCCCGTCGGTGTGCCGACCTTTCATCTGGAAAGCGCGCAGGATCAGTTCGAGCGCAGCGTGAAAATGCTTAGAAGCGTGGACGAAAGCTTCGTCTGCCCGGAGGAGATGCTGCTCTCGCTGGACAAGCTTCGCGCATATCTGCAGGAGCTGCAGCCGAGCCTGATCGTCTTTCAGAACCTTACCTTTGCCAACGCCGCCTATATGTCCGAGGTGCTGCGCCGCTTTGACTGCCCGGTGCTGCTCTGGACGCTGCGGGAGCCTGTGATCGACGGCGGCCGTCTGCGCCTCAATTCCCTGACCGGCGCCTACTCCGCCGCCAATACGCTGCGGGCCTTCGATTACCGCCCCTTCTCCTATGTCTTCGGCAGCCCCGAGGAAGAGGCTGTCATCCGCGCTGTCCGTGCCTGCACGGCAGCCGCCCGCGTCAAGCATGCCATGCGTCAGCTCAAAATGTCCGCCGTGGGACATACGCCCCAGGGCTTCGGCTTCGGCCGCGCGCTGGACAGCGAGCTGATGAACGTATTCGGCGTGGAGCTGGAGGCCATTGAGGCCAGAGAGCTCATCGATATGGCCAAGGGCTATACCGACGAGGAGTGCGCCGAGTACCTGAACAAGACCGCCTGCATGACCTGCGGCCTGAACAAGACGCCGGAGCACAACCGCCTGGATCATGCCAGACTGTACAAGGCCTATACCGAGTACGTCCGCAGCCATGGGATCGGCGCGCTGGCCTCCCGCTGCTGGCCGGATTTCTTCACGGCCTTCGGCACTCCCGTCTGCACCGTGCTGAGCCTTTTGAACGATGACGGTGTGGCCGCCGCCTGCGAAGCGGATATTTACGGGGCGCTGTCCATGTGGATCGGCATGCAGCTTTCGGGCGAGCCGGTCTTCTTCGGCGATCCCGTGTCACTGGACGAGGGCGAGAACACCGTGACCTTCTGGCACTGCGGCGCCGCCGCCTGCGGCCTGGCCCGGAAGGACACCGGCGCCGAGATCGGCGTGCATCCCAACCGCAAGATAGGCCCGGCGATGAACTTCGGCTGCGAGGCCTTCCCTGAGGCCACGGTCTTCCGCATCGGCCGTGAGCCGGACGGCAGCTTCCGCTTCTTCATCACCGAGGGCGAGGCGCTGGACAAGCCCCGGCAGTTTATCGGGACCTCCATCGTCGTCAAGACCGATTCCGACAGCCGCAGCGTTGTCGAGAAGAGCGTGCTGGACGGCTTTGAGCCTCACTTCGTCGTCATGAAGGGCCGCCACGCCCAGACGCTGGAGGCGCTGGCCGATATGTTCGGCTTTGAGGTCTGCAAATACTGAACGGAAAAACTGTAAAAAACGAAGCGGGAGAGAACAGCCCATGAAAGAATCCAAGCTGAAAACCGCGCTGGGCGCTGTCATGGACATTGTCTATGTCGGGATCCTGTGGCTACTGTGCTCGCTCCCTGTCCTGACGCTGGGGCCGGCTGCCACGGCGCTGTATTATGCGACGGTCAAGCGCATCCGGCACGAGCGCGGACAGCTGACGAAGGTGTTTTTCACAGGTTTTCGCCGGAATTTCCGGCAGAGCTTTCTGGTGTGGCTGCTGTACCTGGCCGTGTTCGGCCTGGCGGCGTTTGATTTTTACGCATACAGGCATATGGGACTGCCTTCCGGCGGCCTGCTCTCCGCTTTCAGCGGGATCCTCTCGCTGCCTGCGGCGCTGAGCTTTCCCTGGATGTTCGCCTATATCTCCCGCTTTTCCAATTCCTTCGTCGGAAGTCTGAAATTCGTCTGCTTCCTGACGGTGCGGTATCTGGGCAGGACGCTGATCCTGGCAGGGGAGCTGGCGCTGTTTCTCGCCATCAGCTGGCTGCTGCCGCAGATCCTGCCGCTGCTGCCCGGCGTTTTCGCGCTGCTGATGAGCCTGACCATCGAGCCGGTATTCCGGATCTATACAGCCGGGCAGGACAGCGAAAACAAAGACGCCTGGTATAATGAATAATCTGTCTTTGAGAGAATAATAAGGAGATCGCCATGTTTGAGATTCGTCCCGAAGGGAATGCCGCCGTCAGCCTTTGGCTGGATGGCCGTCTTCTGCTCCGGCACAGCCCGGAGGCACCGGCGCTCTTTTGCGGCCGCGGCTGCGAGAATATCCGCATGTACCGCGGTAATTTTGATATCCGCGACCGGATCGACGAACGTCTGGCCCTGCGCCTGACGTCGACGGAAGGGGGATGCCTGTGCTTTTCCCATCCGGATCTGGCCGGAAAGCTCTGCCTGAAGGCGCAGGAGCGGGACGGCCTGCTCTCCCTCACGCTGCAGCATGCCGACCCGAGCGCCAACCGCCTCTGGATCCGCCTGGCGGCGGAGGCGGGGGAGCACCTGACCGGCGGCGGCGAGCAGTTTTCCGCCCTGGATCTGCGCGGACGGCTCTGGCCGATCTGGACGCGCGAGCAGGGCGTGGGCCGCAATAAGCTGACCGAGGTCACGAGACTCGCCGACGCGCTGGACGGCAGCGGCGGGGACTACCACACCACCTTCTTCCCCCAGCCGACGCTGATTTCTTCCAGACGCTTCTTCGTCCATCTGGAAAACTATGAGTACGCCGAGCTGGATCTGCGCGAGCCGGACTTTCACGAGATCGCCGTGTGGAGCAGCGAAGCGAGGCTGGTCTTCGGCGCGGCCGACAGCTATGAGGCGCTGCTGGAGAAGCTGACGGGTCACCTCGGCCGCCAGCCGATGCTCCCGGACTGGGCCATGAAAGGCCTGTGGCTGGGCGTACAGGGCGGCACCGAGCGTGCGACGGCGCTGGAAAAGCGCTGCAAAGACGGCGGCATGGATATCTCGGCGGTCTGGATCCAGGACTGGGAGGGACGCCGCGTCACCTCCTTCGGAAAGCGTCTGCAGTGGGACTGGCGCTGGAACCGTGACCTGTATCCGGCGCTTGACCGCGTGATCGCCGAGGATCAAGGCACCGTCTGGATGGGCTATATCAACCCCTATCTGGTGGAGGGCGGCGTGCTGTTTGCCGAGGCCCGGGAGAAGGGCTACTTTGTCCGCAGAGCAGACGGCAGCGAGTATCTGTTCGATTTCGGTGAGTACGACTGCGGCGTCGTGGACCTGACGATGCCGGAGGCCTTCGACTGGTATAAAAACGTCATCAAAACGAACCTGATCGGTCTGGGCTTTCGGGGCTGGATGGCGGATTTCGGAGAATACCTGCCGGCGGACGCCGTGTGCTTCGGCGGCAGCGGAAAGCAGCTGCACAACGCCTGGCCCATGCTCTGGGCCAAGTGCAACCGCGAGGCGGTGGAAGAGGCCGGGCTACTGGGCGACTGCGTATTCTTCATGCGCGCCGGCGCCGCCGGGAGCCAGAGATACTCCACCCTTACCTGGGCGGGCGATCAGTGCGTCGACTGGTCGGAAGACGACGGCCTGCCTTCCGTGATCACGGCGGCGCTGAGCCTCGGCATGAGCGGCTTCGGCCTGCACAGCTGCGATATCGGCGGCTATACGACGCTTTTCCACTTGAAGAGGGACAAGGAGCTGCTGCTGCGCTGGCTGGAATTTGCCTGCTTCACGCCGGTCATGCGCACCCATGAGGGGAACCGGCCCGACAGCAACGTGCAGCTGTATGACAGCGAGGATCTGATCGCCGCTGCCGCCCGGCTGACCCGCATCCACGATGCGCTGCTGCCTTATCTGCGCCACTGCGTGCAGGAAAATGCAGACAGGGGACTGCCGGTGATGCGTCCGCTGTTCCTGGCGGCGCCCGATGAACCGCGCGCCTATGATCACAGACTCTACAGCTATCTCCTCGGCGAGGATGTGCTGGTTGCTCCGGTGGTCAAACCCGGAGAAGATAGCCGCAGCCTTTGGCTGCCGGAGGGGGAATGGATCCATCTGTGGAGCGGGAAGCGGTTTTCAGGCGGCGAGACCAGCGTCCCGGCTCCGATCGGGCAGCCCCCGGTGTTCTGGCGCGGGGGATCGGACTGGAGCCGTGTTTTTCAGACAGCCGCACAGGAAATCTGATCAAATTCGACAAAAAGTCAGAATGATTTTTATCATTCTGACTTTTTTATTCGTCAGTTTGCCTAAAAAATACAGTGGAAAATCTACAAATACACGCTTTGTATTTACTTTACAAATTTGAAACATTTCCCTATAATATACACAAGCTGCATTTTTTGTGGCAAGTTGATTAACAATGTTAATTAAAAAGGAGAATGGAAATGAAGAAACTGATCGCACTGCTTCTGGCTCTGGTTATGGTTTTTGCTCTGGCCGCCTGCGGCCAGCAGGCTGCTCCTGCCCAGACCGGAGAGATCGTCATCAACTTCCCCAGCATTTGGGTCGGCACCGACTCCAAGGCTGAGTACATGGGCAAGCTGATCGAGGCCTTTAACGCCGAGAATGCCGGCGCTATCAAGGTTGTCGTTGAAGAGCAGACCGACTATCAGGCCTACCGCGACAAGATCCGCACCACCATCACCACCGGCTCCGCGCCTGACATTTGCATCCTCGATACCACCTTTGATATCAAGGCCTATGCCGAGTCCGGCAAGTTCATGGACCTGACCCCGTATCTGGACGCCGGCTGGGGCAAGAACTTCACCGACGGCGCCTTTGACGCCTGGAGCGTGGACGGCAAGGTCAGCATCCTGCCCTTTGAGAGTGCTGTGTTCACCCCAATCTACAACAAGACCCTCTTCGAAAAGGCCGGCTGGGATCATTTCCCCGCCACCTATGACGAGTTCTTCCAGTTCTGCGAGGACTGCAAGGCCAACGGCATCAACGCCATGGGTCAGATGGCCGGTGATAATGCCTGGTCCTCCATGCTGTGGTACTCCCTGATCGTTGAAGCCATCGGCGGCAAGGACGTCTATGCCAACGGCCTGAAGGATCCCGCTTTCGTGGAAGCCGCGAAGGTCCTCAAGCAGATGTATGACTACACCTTTGACGGCGCCGTTTCCGCCACCGCCGGCGACGTGAACGGTCACTTCATCGGCCGCGACACCGCCATTTACCTCAACGGACCCTGGTGGATCGCCAACTTCTACAAGGAAGACAACGCCGTTGACGGCAAGCTGCTTGCCGACGAGTGCGAAGTCGCTGTCAACCCGAGCTACGGCGATGGCAAGGGCAACGGCGGTCTCGTGACCACCGTCCAGGGCTTCCTGGCCGCTGCCAAGCAGGACGATCCCGCGAAGGAAGCTGCCGTCGTGAAGTTCCTCCAGTACGTCACCGATCCCGAGCATGTCTCTGAGCTGGCTCTCTCTTCCGGCGCTATGTTCTTCGTGAAGTACACCCCGTCCCCCGACACCAATGTCATCTCCCAGAAGGTCACTGAGGTCGCCAACAGCGCCGACTTCACCATTCTGCATGTGAACGGCGCCTTCCCGACCGCCTTCTCCACCGAGTTCCCGGCTGCGGTCTCCGCGCTGGTCCTGGGTGAAGTGGACGAGCAGGGCTTTGTCGATATGCTCCAGACCGCCATCGACAACGCCGCCTGATTCAAACAACAAAGCGATGCGCAGGGTGCGGGTCAAACCGCACCCTGTTGCGTAAATCTCACAAGGAGGTGGCAGATTGAAACCGACACGTTCTGACCGAAGCGCTCTGGCCGCGTTTATGGCGCCCGCGCTGATCATTATGCTGGTATTCTTCGTGATTCCGGTGATTTACGTGATCGTGGTCAGCCTTTTGAAATGGAACGGTATTTCTACCGCCACATTCAACGATATTCAGAATTTTGCCAAGCTGTTCAGCGATAAGGCCTTTGTCCGCTCGGTGACCAACAACGTCATCTGGGCGCTGGTCGCCGGCTTTATCCAGGTGCCGCTCGCCATGGTCATGGCGATCATCCTCTCCCGGAAGCCCAGGGGCTGGAAGTTCTTCCGTACGGTCTACTTCTTCCCGCAGGTGATTTCCGGCATTGCGCTGGCCACCCTGTGGCGCGCGATCTACAGCGCTGATACCGGCCTGCTCAACGGCCTGCTGCGCTCTGTCGGCCTCGGCAGCGTCGCCAGAGACTGGCTGGGCACCGTGGACACGGCCTTCCCGGCGGTGCTGATCTACTGGGTGTTCTATGTGGGCTACTACATGGTCATTATGATGGCGGACATCACCACCATCGACACCTCCTATTACGAGGCCGCCACCATCGACGGCGCCTCCGATTTTCAGCAGGCCATTTATATCACCATCCCGCTGATCAAGCGCACCTCTCTGCTCACCTGCATCACGCTGGCGAGCGTCCTCGGCCTGCGCCAGTTCGAGCAGGTCTACATGCTCACCAACGGCGGCCCGGCCAACACGACCAGCACCATGGTGCTGTACATGTACAAAAAGCTGCAGGACACCAACTACGGTATGGCCAGCGCTTCCGCGGTGATCCTGATCATCGTGGGCGTGATCTTTATCGTCTGCATCCGCGCGCTGTTCAACATCGGCAACGATGAGGTCCGGGCGCAGAAAAAAGTGAGGGGGGCTGTGAAATGACGGAAAGCCGCGTTCATCACAAGCTTTCTCCCAAAGAGATCATCGTGGGGATCTTTCGCTGGTTCCTGATCATTTTCTTCGCGGCCTACACGCTGTTCCCGCTGATCTGGCTGACGATCTCCTCGCTGAAAACGAACTTTGAGTTTCTGGCCCTGTCGCCCTTTGCGCTCCCCGCCGTGCCCCAGTGGCAGAACTATGTGAACGCCCTGTCGGTGGCGGGCCTCGGGCGGATGCTGCTCAACTCCGTGATCGTGGGCCTGCTGGCAACCGTGTTCAACGTGATCGTCGCCAGCATGAGCGCCTACTGCATCTCCCGCTTCCGCTTCAACGGGCGCGAGAAGATCTACACGCTCTTCACCGCCGGTATCCTGGTGCCGCTGAACGCGCTGATGGTGCCGTACTTCGTGATCATCAACAAGCTGGGCCTGTACAATACCTACGGCGGCATGGTCCTGCTCTACTGCGCCATCGGTATCCCGATGTCCACCTTCCTGATCCGCGGTCTGATGGATTCCATCCCGATGGATCTGGAGGAGGCCGCCTACATCGACGGCTGCGGCTTCTACGGACGCTTCTTCCACATCATCCTGCCCCTGAGCCGCACGGGCATCGTCACGGCCGCAACCTTCGAATTCCTCACCTGCTGGAACGAATTCGTCTTTGCCAACCTGATCGTCTCGTCCGAAAAGCTGCGGACCATCCAGGTCGGCATCCGCTACTTCACCAATCAGTTCTCCACGGACTATGTTTCCATGTACGCCGCCATCGTGATCTCCATCGTTCCGTCGATCCTGGGCTATATCCTGTTCCAGGAGCAGATCATCAGCGGCATGACCAGCGGCGCCGTGAAGGGATAACAGGCATTCAATTCCAGTCAGAAAAAGAGTATGCGATCGATTCGCATACTCTTTTTTCAATCGCCTTCTTCCATGTACCCTGGAAGCATGATATAATTTCTTCAGTTGATGGAGAGAAAACGAAGCAAAACAGTATCAGCTCAATATCTGCGTGCAAGGAGAGGGGAGTACGCCATGATCTGCGACGCGAAAAACGGACGATTGCGCCTGCCTTTCGGTGATATGGATTACATCCGCTTCGGCATCGGTGCGCGCACGCTCGTCATGCTCCCCGGCGTGGGCGACGGACTGAAAACCGTCCGTGGCATGGCGCTGCCCTTCGCGCTGTTGTACCGCTCGTTGGCCAAAGACTTCACCGTATACGTATTCAGCCGCAGGGCGGAGCTCCCGGCGCATATGAGCACCCGGGAGATGGCGGAGGATCTGAACGCCGCGATGGAAGCGCTGGGGCTTTACAAAACTGCCCTGGTCGGCGTTTCCCAGGGCGGCATGATCGCCCAGTGGCTGGCCATCGATCACCCGGACAAGGTCGAAAAGCTCGTGCTGACGGTCACGCTGGCGCGCCCGAACGACACCGTGCGGCGGGTGATCGAAACCTGGACGGAGCAGGCCAAACGCGGGGATTACCGGGGCATCATGCTTGACACGGCCCGGCGCTCTTACTCCGAAAAGCGGCAGAAGACGGCACGGCTGGAATACAGCCTGCTGGGTAATCTCGGCAGGCCGGAGAGCTTTGACCGCTTTCTGACGCAGGCGGAGTCCTGTGTCACGCACGACGCCTATGACGTTCTTGACCGCATCGCCTGTCCGACGCTTGTGATCGGCGGGACGGACGACCGGATCGTGACCGCAGATGCGTCCAGAGAGATCGCGGCGAAGATCCCAGGCAGTGAGCTGTATTTATATGAAGGGCTCGGCCACGGACTCTATGAGGAGGCGCCGGACTTTCTCCGGCGCGTGGCGGACTTCTGTCGATAAGGAGGGAATCGCATGAACCGGGAACTGTTTTGGAAAGCGATGCTGAAGTTTTTCAGCGGCCTGCTGCTGGTCGGACTGCTGCTGTTTCTGCCGGCTGGCAGCTTTGCCTACTGGCAGGGCTGGCTGCTGATCGGCATCCTCTTCGTGCCGATGTTTGCGGCGGGTCTCGTGATGATGGCCAAAAATCCGGAGCTGCTGCGCAAACGGCTTAACGTCAGAGAGGAGCAGGGCGAGCAGAAGCAGGTCATCGCATGGAGCGGACTTATGTTCCTCGCGGCCTTTATTCTGGCCGGTCTGAACCGGCGCTTCCGGTGGCTGCTGCTGCCGGACTGGGCGGTGTGGATCGCCGCGGCGCTCTTTCTGCTGGCCTATCTGCTGTATGCCGAGGTGCTGCGGGAGAATGCTTATCTCTCCCGGACGATCGAGGTACAGGAGAATCAGAAGGTGGTCGACACGGGGCTTTACGGCATCGTACGTCATCCGATGTATGCGGCCACCGTGCTGCTGTTTCTCTCCTTGCCGCTTGTGCTTGGATCACCGATTTCATTCGCTGTCATGCTCTTTTATCTGCCGCTGATCGTCAAGCGCATCCGCAACGAGGAAGAAGTGCTGAAGCAAGGTCTGGAGGGCTATGCCGACTATATGAAGCGGGTCAAATACCGCCTGATCCCAGGTGTTTGGTAATCATGCGAAAAGGCAGCCTGTCCATGCGGACAGACTGCCTTTTTATACCGGCTTTTTCTCTCAATTTCCTATTGTATTATAGCAGAAATCGTTACATAATTCAAGGCTGGTCTTCATCGTTCCTTCGTGCTATTGTAGCTCTGGAGGGATGCATATGAACAGGATCGAACGCATCGTCGCGCTGTCCTCGATTTGGGCGGCTGCCCGGGAGGTATATCCGTACTTTGACCGGCTTGAGATTGGCTGGGATGAGGCATACCGCGATTATCTGTCCCGGGTGATGGATGAGGAGGACCGGCTGAAAAGCTGGCTGATCCTGGCTGAATTCATGCGTCTGCTGAACGACGGGCATACGACGGCGGTACTCCCGCGTGCGCTTACCGCCGCCCGAGGACATTTCCCGTATCGTTTTACGCAGCTTGGCGACCGCTTTTTGATCACCGAGGCGCCCTGCCGGTCTGCTCTTCTGCGGGAAGCGACCGGCATTGACGGCCTGTCCATGGCGGAGCTGGTTGCGCTGCTGGATCGCTGGCAATATACGGCGCAGGGCCATCCGTACAAGGGCCGTCTGGAAAAATGGCTGCCGCTGATGCTGCCGGGGCGGGAGCACGTCCTGCATACCGACAGCGGAGATCTGCCCTTTTCGTTTCCTGAGGATCCGGGGAGCCGTGAGTCGGCGTCCGAACCGGACAGTTCCCAACCGTGGCAGCCGCTTGCTGAAAACATGCGGATGTTCGAGCCGCAAATCCTTTATATTCGCATGGATGATATGCAGCACCGGGATCATGCGGCGGCATTTCAGTCTGTTCTTGCGCAGTACAGGCCGCGGGCAGTCATCTTTGACATCCGCCGCAACATGGGCGGGATGACGCTGTGCGGCGCCGAATATGCCCAGCCGTTTTTTGAGGGCAGCTTCGGCGGCTGCCGCAAATGGACGCAAAGCCGTTCGGCGGTTGATGCCGCAAGCAACTCTCAGCTTTCCGTCATGAGCCCGGCTCGCCGTCAGCGGCTGCTGGACGAGGGTACAGTTTCGGAGGAGGAATTTTGCCAAGCGCAGGCTTATGCCGATCGCACGCATGTTGAGCGCTACTGTGACAACTGGGAAAGCTCCTGTGAGATCCGTCTGCCGGACTGCCCGGTGCTGCTGCTGACCTCCCGCGATACGCTGTCCGCCGCGGAGGATTTCACCGCGTTTTTCAAGTCAAACCGCCGCGGGCTGATCCTGGGCGAGGCGACCTTCGGCTCCACCGGCTCCCCGCTGCTGCTGCGGCTGCCGGAGGACGGCGGCGCGCAGATCGTCTCCGTGGGCTATGAGCTGGCTGACGGCACGCCGTTTATCGGCTGCGGAATCCAGCCGGATATTCCGTGCCGGAACAGCATGGAGGACTGGCGCATCGGCCACGATCGCCAGCTGGACGCCGCGCTCGATATCCTGCGGGACAGACTACGCGGCTTCTGATGATAAAATCAAATTTCATATAAAAGGAGAATCGCCATGAACGCAAGAAAACTGAAACAGTTTTTCAAGGATACGGACTTCGTGCATCGCAGCGGTACCGCCGAGGAGCTGCAGGTTGCCGAATACCTGAAGGCCCAGTGCGAGAGCCTCGGCGTTCCAGCACGGCTGGAGGCCTTCCGCGTGCCGATGGGCGAGATCGAGGAGGCGCAGGTTCTGGCGGACGGCAGGGAAGTGCCCTGCAAGGGCTTCTTCTGCTGCGGCAGCGGCACGGTGGAGGGCGAACTCTACTATATGCCCGGGCAGGACAAGGTTTCCGTCGCCGGCGCGAAGGACAAGATCGTACTGCTGGACACCCAGGGCGTCGGCTTCTTCACCTATCACGATCTGGTGGAGGCCGGGGCGAAGGGCATTCTTTTCCAGTACGGCAACATGTACTACCCGAACAAAGATATCGACGAACGGGACCTGCGCGAGCAGGTTGTCGGCGAGGAGAAAAAGCTCCTGTGCGCGATGCTGCACGCCTCCACGGCTGTCGATCTCGTCAAACGCGGCGTCAGGCACGTGCAGATCACGATCCGGCAGCGTGAATACGACGGCGAATCCCACAACGTCATTGCGGAGATTCCCGGCAGGCGGGACGAGTGGATCACGCTCAGCGCCCACTACGACACGACTGCCCTGTCCCACGGCTCCTATGACAACATGTCCGGCTGCGTGGGCCTGCTCGGCGTGATGGAGGCGCTGCGCGGCAAAGCGCTCAATTACGGCCTGCAATTTATCTTCTGCGGCAGCGAGGAACGCGGCCTGCTCGGCTCGAAGGCCTTTGTGCGCGACCATGAGGCGGAGCTGCAAAAGATCGCGCTGAACATCAACCTCGATATGATCGGCACGATCATGGGCAAATTCATCGCCTGCGCCTCCGCCGAGGAAAAGCTCAGTCACTACCTCGAATACATGGGCGCGGAGCTCGGCTTCCCCGTGGCCGCCCGCATCGGCGTCTATTCCAGCGATTCCACGCCCTTTGCCGACAGGGGAGTGCCCGCCGTGTCGCTGGCGCGCATCGCCGGCACGAACGTCGCGCCGATCCACGGCCGCTATGACCGGCCGGAGCTTTTGAGCATGGAGCAGCTGCAGAAGGATATCGCCTTCATCACGGAATTCACGCGCCGCATGGCAGATGCGGCCTGCTGCCCCGTTTCCCGGGAAATCCCCGACAAGGTCAAAAAGGAGCTGGACGAATATCTCTTCCGCAAGAGGAAAAACTGAGGATCAGATATAGTATTCCGGATGGCTGCTGAGGCAGAAATAGGTATAGCCGTAGGCGCTGCTGTAGAAGTTCAGATACTCGCCGCCGCCCTGGCGGAAATTGGCCTGAAAGACCACCTGCGGCTCCATCAGCCGGTCGCCCTGCAGCAGCCGAAGCGCCGCCTCTACGCTCGCCTCGTCCGGGTCGAGCAGGTCGCGGAAGGTGTCGCAGTCCACGCCTGCGTACTGGCCCGGCTGAAAGATGACCTCCTCGATGCTGTTCGGAAACTCCGGCGAGGCCACACGGTTGAGCACCACCTCTCCCACGCACATGCGCCAGTCGAGCCCGATGCCGCTGCTGCCGGCCTCATGCTCGATGATCTTTGCCAGCCACAGCAGCTCGTCAAAGTCCAGGCGCGCGGCGAGGGAATGGCGGTCGTCCAGCCACTCGTTGTAGCAGATCGCTGCGGCGCGCCCCGCGTCCCGGTCGCCGCAGCAGGCCGCGCGAAACAGGATGTCCAGATAATTCTGCTTGGGATCGTAATCCGCCGCCGCGGCTGCCGCAGGGAGCAGCAGCGCTGCCAGCAGTGCGCAGATCCATCGTTTCATGCTTCTTCTCCTCCTCTCATGCTTTATCCCCAGTATAGGGGAGCAGGGAGGCGAAGCGCGTCGGAACAGGGAAGGGCATGAAAAAATAAAATCAGGGCTTGGAGAATCGCCCCGATTGGTATATAATAATGGCGCTCAAAATATAAATTGGAGGACACGCTCTATGATTATGGATTGTTCCAAATACGTGGGACCCTGCAGCTGCGGGAAGGACCACGAGCTGGAAACCAAAATGGTCGTCGTCGAGTACGACGCGCTCAGCCGCTTTGAGGAGTACATGGCCGCTGTCGGCCTGGGCGACAAGCGCCGCACGGTCGTCTACGACAGCAATATCTACGCCCTGACCGAGGGCAAGCACGTCAAGGCCGATCAGGAGATCGTTCTGCCCGCGCAGGGCCTGCGCTCCGAGGATGTGCTGATCGAGGCCATGATGAAGGATCTCGACAAGCCTGAGGTGATCGTGGCCTTCGGCGCCGGCACCATCATGGACTTCGGCCGCTATCCCGCCTACAAGCTCGGCATCCCCTTTGTCGCGATCCCGACGCTGGCCAGCTCCGACGGCTTTACCGCCAGCATCTGCTCTGTCATTCTCAACGGCCAGAAGAAATCCATCCGCATGAAGGCTCCCGCCCTGGTCGTGACCGACCTGGACATCATCAAGGGCGCCCCGATGCGCCTGGTGAGCAGCGGCGTCAACGACATCCTGGCCAAGTACATCTCTCTCGTGGACTGGAAGATCGCGACGCTCGTCTCCGGCGAGGACTACTGCCCGATGGTCGCCGGTCTTGCGCAGGAGGCGCTGGACATCATGCGCGCCGCCGCCGACAAGATGGCTGCGACCGGCGAAGTCGACCATGAGGCCATGACCATGGCGCAGATGAAGAGCGGCCTGACCATGCAGCTCTGGAGCGACTCCCGCGCCGCCTCCGGCGCCGAGCATCTGATGGCCCACCTGGTCGAGATGAAGCCGCCGCGCTTTGAGAATGCCGAGGGCATCCACGGCGAATGCGTTGGCGTCGGCACCTTCGCCTGCGTCAAGGAGTACCACCGTCTGGCCAAACTCCATCCGACCGCCAAGGCCTTTGAGCCGCTGACCGGCGAATGGGTAAAAGAAAAGTTTGGCGAGCGCCTGTACGACGGCATCATGAAGGAAAACGCCAACGACGTGCTTGGCACCTTCGATCCGCAGAACATCGTCGATCACTGGGACGAGATCGTCGCCCTGATCGATACCATCCCCTCCGTGGAGGAGATGGAGGCCCTGTACAAGGGCTGCGGCTGCAAGTACCTGCCGGAGCACATCGGCATCGATCCCTCGCTCGAGAGCGAGATGCTCGATATCTCCGCCGCCATCCGCAATCGCCTCACGCTTATCCGCATGAAGCGCGTCCTGGACTTCGGCGAATAATCAACAGCAATTAAAAAGCCACCGGTCTGTTCCGGTGGCTTTTTGCTGTTCAGGATTCAGTATTCATAGGGTTCGACTGTGCAGCCTGCGTCGCTCAGCAGCTGGACCAGCCCCGCTTCGTTGGCCATATGCGCAGCGCCCACGGCAAAGAATACGGTTTTGCCGTCCGCCAGATACTCCAGCGCCCGGTCGCGCATGCCGAGGTTGCGCTCGTCGAGCAGCTTGCGGTTGTAGTCCTCGATCAGCGCGAGCTGCGCCTCCGTATAGTCGGCGCTCTCTTCCTCTTCTTCGCCCGCCAGCAGCGCCCAGAAGGCCTCCCGGTCGCCGGAGAGCCACAGCTCGTACATGCTGCTCAGATCCGCGCCGTACGAGTCCGCACTGTCGAGCGACGACTCGATGAGCAGCAGATACAGCTCATTGTCAAAGCTGTTGAGCAGATTCATCTGAAACTCGGAGGATTCCACATCCAGCACCGGGATCGCGCAGTCGTACGCATGCTGGATCAGCAGGCTGTCCATGCCTTTTTCCGTGTCAAGCGTCGTATACTGCATCAGCATCGCCGAATCGATCAACTGCGACCACATGGCCAGGTTGTATCGGCTGAACAGCGTGGGATACAGGCCGACCGCCAGCAGCAGCTCGGAAGCGCGCTGATAGAGCTCCTCCGGCATGTAGTCGGTGATCGAGCTGCCGTCGGTGAGCACATACTGCGCCATATCGTTCATCGCGCGCTGGGTGTCCTGTTCGTAGGCGAGGGTGTCAAATTCGACAGCCAGTGCGTCGCAGCAGTCCAGCACCTGGGAGACACGAAACAGCACGGCCTCGTTGCGCTCGTCGCCCACGTGGATCGTGCCGAAGAGATAGAGCGTATGTCCATCAGCATCCGTGACCTTCCACATCAGCGGCGAAACGGAATCGGAAAGGGCTGGAGTCGCGGTCGGCGCAGGCGTTTCTGCAGCTGCGGGCACATATGTCGGAGCGGGCGTTTCCGTCGGAGCAGGGGATTGAGGCAGAGTCGTTTCCTCCACAGGGGGTTCAATTTCCTGCTTCTGCGGGTGGCGCGTGCAGGCAGTCAGACTGAACAGCATGATGACAGCCAGCAATAATGCGGTCAAACGTTTCATATGATATCTCCATTCCCGGCCGCCTGAGTCCCGGCGGCCGATGCTTGATTTCGGCGCGATTATAGCACAGCAGCAGGAACGGCGCAAGTGCGGTCCGTTTTCGAGACCCGACGAAGAGAGATCAAAAACGAAGCAGCCCACCTTGCGGTGAGCTGCTTCGTTTTTGGTGACCCGTACGGGACTCCCCGCCTGCGGGCGGGCCGGGGCGCGGCTCTGACATGCCACCGGCATGTCATTCACTCCCGCGCCCTTCGAGTCCCGCGGGAGACGAAGAAAATCAAAAAAAGCAGCCCGTCGATGACGAACTGCTTTTTTTGGTGACCCGTACGGGACTCGAACCCATGTTACCGCCGTGAAAGGGCGGTGTCTTAACCACTTGACCAACGGGCCAGATAGGGCGCGATCAAATGATCGCGCCTCTGGTAGCGGCACCTGGATTCGAACCGGGGACACTTCGGGTATGAACCGAATGCTCTGGCCAACTGAGCTATGCCGCCATGTGCTGCCGAAACAGCATACGGATTATATCAGCCGACGGCCCAGTTGTCAACAGTTTTTTTCGATTTTCAGACTTTTTGGATTATCCGGGCAGATATTCGCCTGGGTCGACGTCGCGGCCGTCCACCTGGATGGCAAAGTGCAGGTGAGAGGGCTGGCCGATCTCGCACAGCGCGCTGTGCCCAACGGCGCCGATGGCCTGTCCAGCCTCGACCCACTGACCTTCAGCGACGGCAGGGGAGTCCTCCAGATTGGCATAGATGGAGCGGATGCCGTTTGCATGCGCAATGGTGACGACGGTTCCGAACATGTCGTCCTGGCGCACGCTTTCCACGGTGCCGGCACTGGAAGCCTGCACCGCGGCTCCGCGTTCAGCCAGGATGTCGATGCCTGCGTGGCTGCGCCAATCCTGCATCGTCACATCGTAGCTCAGGCGGTCGCCGCTGTGGCCGCGATCCAGCTCGCCGCTGAGCGGCCAGTCAAAAACAGGCGCGGCGGCCTCGACGGGCGTGCTGTCGATATTGTCCACCGGCGCGGGGACTTCGGCCGGGCCTTCGTCGGATACGGCGGGCGCCTCTGCCTCCAGTTCCGGTTCCAGAGGCGACTCCTTTTGCGGGCGCGCAGGGATGATCACGGTCTCCACGCGCTTGTCTTCGCTGCTGTTTACGCTCGTCTGCAGGGCGTCGTTGTTCATAGTCTCATTCCCGGCCGCCATCATCCAGGCGGAAACGCCGATCACCGCGGCACACAGGAAAAGGACTATGTAGAAGCCCTTTCCGGAAAGAAAACCCTCCAGCCGACGGCCGGAGCTGCTGCTGTTCATAAACATACCTCCGTTTACGAAAATTGGTTTGCAAGCCTATTCTTTCCCGCAAACGGAGGATTTATACACTACAATTATACATTTAAGCCTGAGCCGGGTTACATAACACCGGAAAGAAGAGAAACAAGCCCGAACAAGAGGGAAATATCTCAAAATGATTACTTGCATAAACAAAAAATTGTCAAAATAAATCTTCTTTTTTCATTGACAGCGCGGGTGAACTGTTATAAAATGTCTTTGATGTAGTGGGTGAACTATGTCCAGTTTTCATATAGTCAGTTTTTACCATTCACCCATCACAGCGCTGAACTCGTACACCATTTTTCCTGAAAAGGGAGGAATTTGAAGTGAAGAAATCCATGAAGAGAACCCTGTCCCTGCTTCTCGCACTGACGATGGTTCTGTCCCTGGGTCTGCCGGCCTATGCCGTCGGCGCACCTGCGGAAGACATCGCCATTACTGAGGAGCCGGCGGTGAAGACCGCCAATCTTCCGATCGGCGCCGGCAAGCAGCCCGGCATCATTGAGGAAGACGAGATCATCTCCGATGACCTGATCGTTGACATCGTCGACGAAGAGACGGTCGTCGAGGAGCAGGCGGCTCCGGCCAAGGACTTTTCTTACAGTGAGTCCGCGACCGGCTTCTCGGTCGAGGTTTCCGCGCCTGCCGGCGCTCTGCCTCTGGGCACCGAGATGGTCGTCGACCGCCTGGTCGACCTGTCTGACGTGCAGGCTGCCGTTGATAGAGCTGAGAATCTCGAGGGCAAGGTACGCCTTGCTGCCGACATCAGCTTCTGGCTGAACGGTCAGGAGATCGAGCCCGCTGCTGGTACCAAGCTCCTGGTCCGCATGAGCTCTCCTGAGATCGAAGGCATTGCCGATCCCATCGTCGTCCACATTCCCGACGGTGTGAACGCCGTTCCCGAGATCGTGGAGCAGATGAAGGCTGACGATGACGTTGTCCTGGTCAACACCGTTGAGTTCGAGACCGACAGCTTCTCCACCTACGCCATCGTGAGCGGTGAGGACACCATTACTGTCCACTGGGGCACGATGAACGGCGAGAAGTTCGAGGAGTTTGACGAAACCATGGCAATCGGCCTGGATACGTCCGCTTCCTCCGTCAGCCTGAACGTGGACTTTGAAGGCTATGCGTATAATGGTGCTTACTTCGTGGCAAATAATACCGAGGATCAGATCATTGTCAGTTCTGTCTTGAAAAAAGTTGACGGCAAATGGCAAGCGGAAAAGCATGTCACCAATGCGGAAACCGGCAATGTGGAATTGATTTGGGAAGATCTGGCTGCTGGTGATATTTACGTTATCTACGTGGTTCCTGCGGAGGGCACTGAGCCCGGCGCGCCTGGCTCAGGTGAAAAGGTTCCCACACCAAAAACTCTAAAGCATGTTGAAGAAAATGACGACGGCACCCGTACTATAGTTTTAGATATCACCGGCACTACGATTACGGAGACTGATGAGGTCGGTGCCAACGTTCTGATTCTTCTCGATAGAACGTACAGTATGTCCGGCACCATGGCAGATGGTACTAGGCGTGTTGCTGCAGCTAAAACTGCTGTTAATACTCTTGTTACAAAACTTAAAGAGGGTAAAGGCAAAGTAAACTATGCATTACTTGACTTTACGGTTGCATCGCGCTCCGGGTCAGTTACGTCGTATACAGGTTATAATTTAAATACACTTCACCGGTGGAATGCGACTACAGGAGCTCACCAAAGCAGTGGTGGTGTTTACTGGACTCAAAATGCAGATGCCTTTAATCAGGAAGTCCAGAATAATTATAATTATTATAATGGATATACTGCAACTAACTGGGAGTCTCCGCTCACCGATGCTCTTACTATTCTCAATTCGCGTAATACAGCGAATAAGACATATGTGCTGTTTGTGACTGACGGCGAGGCAAACTGCCGTGGAACACAAGACTATAATTTATCAACCAGTTATCTAAATTATTATAATGGCCTTGCAGTTAAAGCTATTACAGATAATTCAGATATATCTTTTTATGGTATTTTCTGCGGAAATGACGCAGGCTATCAGACTTTAAAAACCCTTGTAGATAACAATAACGGCAAGGATACTATTAACGGTGCCAATAGCACGGATATGGAGAGAGCCTTCGGTGATATTGCCCACACGATCGTGGAAGAGATGGGCGCCAATAATGTCTCCGTCGACGACGGCGTTCCGTCTCTGTCCTCCGTCAGCGCTCAGACCTCCGGTGAGGCCGGCGGCTTTGAGTATTACACGGTCGATAAGGACGGCAACGAGACTGTGTGGGCTGAGGCTCCCGGCGCCTCCTACAACCAGGCTAACGGTGTGACCTGGGATCTGTCCAGCGTCAATGTGACGCCCGACGTCACCTACCGCCTGAAGTTCACGGTCTGGCCCAGCCAGGAAGCTTATGACTATATTGCCAACCTGAATAACGGACTTGTTGATCCGATGCCCACTGATGCGGAACTGAAGGCAATGGGCATTGAGAAGAACTCTTCTGGCGTGTATTACCTGCTGACCAACACGCACCTGAAGACTGATTTCAGCTTTGGCGATAAGGATTATTCCGTCAGCCCGTCTACGCTTCCCACTGGTGAGATGATCCTTCCCACGACGACGATCAAAATCACAAAGATTTGGAACAACGATCTGGACTGGCGTACTGCTTCTGAAGTCAGACTGACGGTTACCAAGGACGGCCAGCCTTATCTGTTCGATGATGAGGAGAATGACATTCATAATGCCATTCCTATGGGTGATGCGGTAAAGACCGGTGAGAATGAATGGACCCAAACGAACAGCACTGAGATCTATATCTCCATGGGTCAGCTGACACTGGACAGCAACAATAATATCAATGTCATCTCCTCCGGCCATGATTACACGGTTACCGAGCCGGAAAGCTTCTCCTACTACTGGTCGCTGACCTCCGATGTTTATCATCCCATGCTGGTCAATGGTGAGCAGAAGGTTTTGGTTCAGGTTAAGGATGAGGATGTCCCCGATGCACTCAAGACCTTAGAGAACAACAAGAAGGCGACTGCCGGCGGACTGGATTATTACAAGTTTAACAATAAACTCTATGTTGTTAAGTCCGGCCAAAATGTTCTGACTGCTGTTAACGACCGTCGCTCCAACCTGAACCTTACTAAGGCCGTTACCGGTAACGATATTCCTGCAGATGCGCTCTTTACTTACACGGTCAAGCTTGAGAACCCGAAGGGTAAGTATGAAGGAGCGGAAGGATATAATCCCGACAACGATGACTTCTGGTTCAACATCGGCGAGCCTGTTCTTGACGATCAGGGTAATCCTGTGCTTGATGATGACGGCAATCCCACATACAACACCGTCACCACGGACGGACTCGTTGAGGGTGCTACCGCTGCTAGTGGAAACACGTCTTATCACTTTGCCAATGTAAAGGGCGGCAAGACGGTTACCATCAAGATCCGGGCTGGTTGGAACGTTCGTTTCTTCAACCTTGCAAACGGCACCACTTATGAAATCATTGAGTCCGATATGGCTGATGGTTTCGTGTACACCAAGGTCGAAGGCTCTGCTGACAACGGTGGCACTGCCGGCACTCCGGATAATGCTAATCAGAAGATCACCGGCAGCATCGATAAACCCAACAATGTGTTTACCGTGACCTTCACCAACGAGTACAAGGGCTGCTTCTACGTGTACCATGCTGGTGACAACACCATCGAGCGCATCTTCTTCACTGACTCACGCATCGTTGACCGCAAGTTCAACATCGCCAAGGAGACCAAGGATCACTACATCTACGGCGGCTACTACAAAGACTTTGCCGACAAGGGCACTTTCGACGTGACCACGGCGTCCTTTGTTAAGGCGACCGAGGCTGTTGCGACCACCTATGACGGTGAGCACAAAGACGGCTACTGGTTCACGGTCACCGAAGGCAGCCCTGCCCCGTACCGCGGCGATGCCAGCAAGTGGACCCCTGCCCAGGCCTACACCGAAAACGGCACGGCGATGGAGCCCAAAGCCAACACCATCTATTACCTCAAGGAAGTCCCCGACGCCTTTATTCGTATCGCTCTGCGTTACACCTACTACATGAACTCCACTTATAACGTTGGTACTGTGTGGCTGGTGTGCGCTATTGACGGCGACGTCGACAACGGCTATAAGGATTTCGGCTTGATGAACTATGAGGATGGTTCCGTGATCGCGAATGTGAAAGCGGAAGATGGCATGCCTAAGGCCGTCATTGCCGGCGCCAATGTGGATTTCACCGCAAAAACGACGCAAACCTCTGTGAGAGTTGATGCGTCTGACCTGATTACCAAGATGAGAGACTCTTTCTTTGATTCCAATAAGGGCCCCTACACTGGTAATGTCGCATACGTCACCGTCAGAGACAAGAGCATCTACGGCAACAGCGACAGCGGAATGACTGAGAATCTGATCGATTCTGAGCAGAAGACCATGTTCTTCTTCGTGACTCCGGATAACATCCAGGTCACCAGTGCACGTGTAGCTTCTGTCAAGAATATCAATGGTGTTGCGTCCAAGGGTGTGGAAGCCAAACGTATCACGCTGCAGAAGTTTGGACTGCGTGATAATTCCGAAGAACTTAGCACTTATATCTCCACGCTGAAAATCGTTTCTGGCGATTGAACAGAAAGAGAACGAGGTGAATGAAAATGAAAAAAGTGTTTGATATTCCTCGTATCGTCCCGACAGTAATCCTGTCTAAGCCCATCGGCTACGGTAGCGATACGGAAGAACAGAACAAGATTAAGCCCGTTCCTATGAGCTTTAGCGAGTGGTCTCAATCCCGTTTCGTCTCTGACTACGACCAGAATCCTGGCGTTGACTTTCAGGATTACGAAGCTTGGTTTAGCCAGTGCGGTTTCGGCGAGAATGCTTGGATGCAGCTCAACCCCGGCGCCACGATGGACGTCACGGAAACCAAGTGATCCACAAATAATGTAATGAGAAGTAGCGTGGGGGAATCTCCACGCTATTTCTCGTATAGAGGAAATCATGGAGAAAATCTATCAGGCGGAATACGCCGGGCATCCGGTGCGCTATGCCTTTTTGCATCCTTTTACACGTCAGCACTTCAAATTCTGGCTCAAGCCAGTGGACGGTCAGGATTATGACATCAAGGCCTCGTCGGAGCAGGTTGCACGGACGCTGGCGCATATGCCGGAGTTAAACCCGGAATATTACGCCGAGTACAAGTACTTGATCTTGCCGACGAGCGATTATTTGCTGCGGTATCGATGCTGCCTGTTCCACGCTGTTGCCTTTCTGTGGCGTGGCCGCGCCTGGCTGCTTACCGCCCCCAGCGGCACCGGAAAGACGACCCAGTTCATGAACTGGCGGAAGCTGCACCCTGCCGAGATCACGATGATCTGCGGGGATATGCCTGTTCTGGAGTTGCGCGATGACGGTTCCGTCTGGGTGCATGCAAGCAATTGGAACGGCAAGGAAGGCGTCGGCAGCTTTCAATCCGCGCCGCTCGGCGGGACTATCCTTTTAGAGCAGGGTATGGAAAATCGGATCTGCCGCTTGAATGCACGGGCTGCGATTCCTTCATTGTTCGGGCAGTTTGTTTCCGAGTATGAGAACGAAGAACAGATCTGTACGGTCTGCGCATTGATGGACGGTATGCTGAGTCGCTATCCGGTCTGGAAGCTTGTCAATCTGGGCGACGATGCTTCGACGGAGCTGCTGCGCTCGGTGATTGCGGAAGAGATGGGGAAAAACAATGGAACGGTATAAGACACGTGACGGGATCGTGTTGACCCGCGTATGCGGCGAGTGGCTGCTGGTGGCGGCCTCCGCGCTGAGGGACCAGTGCCCCTTTGTCACCGTTGTCAACGAAAGCTCGGCATTTCTGTGGAAGTGGCTGCAGAGCGGTGCGGACGTGGAGGAGCTGGAGCGCGCTGTGCGGGAGGAATACGAGATCGAGGAGCCGGAGACCGTCCGGAGCGTGATTGAGGCCTTTCTGCAGCAGATGCTGGAGATGAACTATCTCATCACAGTTGCGCCGGACGAGGCCGGAATTGTGACCGGCAAGACCGATGCTTGACGATACGAAGAAGCTGTTGCTGGACGTGCTTTCCTGTGCGATCCGGGGCGAGCAGGTAATTATAACTGATCAGCTGCGGCAACAGCGTATGGCTCTGTTCCAGCTTGCGATGGAGCACCATGTGCTGCCGCTGGTCGTCGACGCCATTTATGACGAGGAAGAAGCAGACCCGACGATGCGCGGCATGGCGGATCAGGCGAGGAGCCTTGTGATCGCTCAGGCGCAGCGGACGGCGGACTTCCTGCTGTTGCTGCAGCATTTTTGGCAAAAGGGCCTGCAGCCCGTCGTGGTCAAGGGTCTGGTATGCCGGAGCCTCTACCCGGAGCCGGAGCTGCGTCCATCGTCGGATGAAGATCTGTTGATCCGTCCGGAGGACTTTTCCACATACGACGCGGCCATGAAGGCCGCGGGCTTTCGTGCGGAAAAGGGCAGCGAGGGTGAGGATTATGAAATCGTCTACCTGCATCCGGACAGCGGTTTATACATCGAGCTGCACACCAGCCTGTTTCCTGCCGAATCCGATTCCTATGGCAGCTGTGCCAGCTTCTTTGAAGAAGCGCTCGATCATACGATGACGCTTGAGATCGGTGGGATGAGGGTTAATACCTTATCTCCGACGGACCAACTGCTGTTTCTGATCTGTCATGCCTACAAGCATTTTCTGCACGGGGGCGTCGGGATCCGGCAGATCTGCGATATGGGGCTGATGGCCGAAACATTTGACGGTCAGATCGACTGGTCCTACATCCGCCGGAGCTGTGACGAGTTGAACATCTCCGTATTCACGGCTGCGATGTTCCGGATCTGCGAAAAGCATCTGGGATATGCCGTCCCGGAGGTATTCGCAGACATTGAGGTTGATGAGAGCGCGCTGTTGGAGGACGTCCTCAGCGGCGGGCTGTACGGCGTGGTCGATATTGACCGGGCGCACAGCAGCACGATGACGCTGGAGGCGGTCTCGGCCGACCGCGGCGGCCGGCGCTGGAAGGGCGCGCTGCACGCGGTCTTTCTGCCGCTGGCGTCCATGCGGGGACAGTTCCCGTATTTGCGGAAATACCCCTGGCTGCTGCCGGCGGCCTGGACACAGCGAATCTTCCGCTATCTGACGCGGAAGGATCGGCCCGATCCCGTAAACCCCGCCAGAAGCGTTCAGATCGCCCGTGAGCGCATCGAGCTTCTCCGGAAATACAGAATCATCCGATAGGTCAATCTATAAAAATATAGTTATTAGGCGAAAACCACTTAAAAGCGGCCCTGATTTCAGGGCCGCTTTTCTGTATTTTCTTATGAATTTCGTTGAACTTCCTATGATTAACTGTAAATCAGATTGTTTCTTGTTGCTTTTTATTGCTTAAAATTGTATAATCAATAATCGGATTGATATGCTCAATTAAACTGGGTGGAGAAGCGGCATGGAAAAACCAAACGATGAGAACAAGGCGCTTTTTCAGTCGCTGCATATTTTGAGAAGTCGCTGGAGGGAAGGCACCTTCGGTGAGATCCTCGACGATTGGCGCTGGATCTTCAGTTACAGCAGGCGTTATAAGGCAGCGATCCTGTTTTATACGCTTCTCGGCGTCTTCAGCACGACCTTTGGACTGGTGGCCAGCGTCGCAGGCAAATATGTGATCGACATCATCACCGGTTATGAGACCAGCAAGCTTGGCACGATGATTGCCGTTATGCTGGGCAGTGCGCTTTTCAGCCTGGCCTTTTCCAACCTTATCAACCGGATTTCCACCAAACTCAGCATTGATATCAACAATGACATCCAGGCGGATATTTTCGATCAGATCATTGACGTCGATTGGAAAGCGATCAATCGGTACAGCAGCGGCGACCTGCTCAACCGCTTCAATAACGATGTCAGCACGGTCAGCAAAAACGCCATCAGCTGGCTGCCGTCCATCATCATCGCCGTTTATAATTTCATCGTCACTTTTGCCTTGATCTGGCATTATAACAGAGTCATGTCCCTGCTGGCCTTTGCCAGCGCCCCGATCATGCTGCTGATGAGCAAGTACTTCATCAAAAAGCAGCGGGAATATGCGCGGAAGGTCAAAGAGACCGGCAGCGAAATGATGGGTTTTGAGGTCGAGACCTTTTATAATTTCGACACCATCAAATCCTTTGGAATCATGGAAAACTACGGGCGCAAGCTGCGCGCCTGGCAGCGGAAGCTGAAATCTATCACTCTCGACTATAATCTTTTCACGATCAAGACGAATATCTTTATGTCGATCCTGGGTATGATCGTGCAGTATGCGGCCTTTGGATACAGTCTGTTCCTGCTCTGGTCACACCAGATCACCTATGGCACGATGACTCTGTTTCTTGAACAGCGCGGACGTCTTTCCAACGCATTCAACAGCGTCGTAGGCATCATTCCGTCGTTTCTGACAAGCTCCGTCTCCGCGCACCGCATCCGCGAGCTGATCGAACTGCCGCGCGAACGGCATCTGCCGGAGAGCGAACAATTACGTGAACTTGCCGACAGGGGATTTGAAGTAAGGATGAGCGATCTGAGTTTTTCCTACGTCGATGGAAAGACTGTGATCGAGGATTCGAAATTCCGCGCTTGTCCGGGTGAGATCGTTGCGCTGGTGGGTCCCTCCGGTGAAGGTAAGACCACCATGATCCGCCTGATGCTCGGCCTGATCCGCCCGGAAGAGGGGAGAGCTTTCCTCCGCGCCGCCGACGGCAGCGAGGTGGAGATGAACGCGGACAGCCGCGGCCTGTTCTCCTACGTGCCGCAGGGCAACACCGTCCTCTCCGGGACGGTGGCGGAAAACCTCCGGATGGTCAAAGAAGACGCAAGCGACGAGGAACTGGTCGAGGCGCTGCAGATCGCCTGTGCCTGGGACTTTATTTCCAGGCTGCCGGACGGCATCCATACGCGCGTCGGTGAGCGCGGGCGCGGCTTTTCCGAGGGGCAGGCCCAGCGCATCGCCATTGCCCGCGCTGTGCTGCGTGACGCGCCGATCCTGCTGCTGGATGAGGCGACCTCGGCGCTCGATGTAACGACGGAGCGGCAGGTGCTGCGCAATATCATCCGTCAGCGCCCGAACAAGACCTGCATTGTGACCACGCACCGGCCTACGGTGCTGAACATGTGCCAGCGGGTCTACCGCGTAATGGAAAAACGTGTTACTGAGTTGAGCGAGGAAGAATCCAGCCGCATGGCGATGGACTTTTAACAGACCGAGCAAGGAGATCCCTGCATGATAGATATTCACAGCCACGTTCTTCCCGGCATTGACGACGGGTCGGCTGACCTGGAGATGAGCCTGGATATGCTGGCCATGGCGGCGGACAGCGGCGTCGATACGCTGGTCGCCACACCTCATTGCAATATTCCCGGCGAATTTGAGAACTACCACTCGCGGGAGCTGGAGGAGCTTTTTCTGGAACTGCAGCGCGAGGCCGGACGGGAAGAGATCCCGCTGCGTCTTTGCCGCGGGATGGAGATCTATGCGACGCCTGAGCTTCCGGAAATGCTGAGCGGGGGACGTGTCTGGACGCTGAACGGCAGCCGCTATTTTCTGACCGAATTCAACTTCGGCGAGAATCCGGATTTTTGCAGCTATGTGTTGAAGCAATGCACAAGGCTTGGGTTTCATCCGATTATCGCGCACCCCGAGCGCTACTATTTCCTGCAGCGGGATCCGGAGCTGGCCTATGAATGGTGCACGGCCGGTTACGGGCTTCAGATCAACAAGGGCAGTCTTTTGGGACGCTTCGGACAGCAGGCCAAACAGACAGCAACGCTGCTGCTAGAACACGGTCTGGCCGCCTGCGTCGCCAGCGACGCCCACCGCCCCTATGAACGCACGACGCATATGGGGGAGGTCAAAGAGTATCTCGACAGAGTGTACGGCGAGGATTACCGGCGCTTGCTGCTGGAGGAAAACCCATCCCGCATTCTGGAGGGACGCGAGCTTCTTGGCTATGAGCCGATCCCGTTTTATTAATGCATGACAGTAAGAGGAATGAGCTATGAGCATTAAGACTTTCAGAACTCTCATCACGGTGTTTTTCCTGTGCGTATTTACGGTTTTTGCCATATATCGTGTGAGACTGTATTTGGCATCGGATTCAAAAGCGCCGGTGATCACTGCCGACACGGATGCGATTGAGGCCAGCGTTTCCGTCACGGACGAGGAGCTGCTGGCCGGCATGCGCGCAGAAGACAACATGGACGGCGACGTGACCGGTTCTCTGGTCGTCGCTTCCAAGTCAAAGTTTATCAAAAAGGGTACGCTGAACGTCAATTATGCCGCGTTTGATAAAAACAATAACGTCGGCGTCTATACGCGGGAACTGACCTACGTTGACTATGAGTCGCCGAAGTTCCAGATCACCCAGCCGCTCCGCGTCCTGACAGGGGACACGCGCGCGAATATCCTTGAACATATCGCGGCAACGGATTGCCTCAACGGCAATATCACCTCCCAGATCATGTACACGCTGGGTGAAAGGACCATGACTGGCGACAGGGCCAGCATCCAAACAATGAATCTTCAGGTCACAAACAGCGCCGGCGATACGGCCACACTGGAGCTGGAAATCGATTATGATGACTTTAATTCTTACTACACGCCCGCGCCGCAGCTCAGCGACTATGTGATTTATACCAAGGTCGGAGAGGTTCCCAATTACCGCGGTCTGCTGATCGGTATCTGGACCGGCGGCGTGACACGTTCTTTCTCCGGAAGCGATTATGACGCATCCGACGTGCAGATCAACAGCACCCATGTGAATGTTAGAGAGCCGGGCACCTATCCCGTTTATTACCGTCTCATCAGGACAAACGTTGATGGGGTCCGTGAAATGCTTGGAATTGCCAAGCTTCTCGTGGTTGTGGAGGAATAAGTCATGGAAGATAAAAATGGGATTTCCTCCATTATGGATCAGCTTGACCTGTACGGTCTGGTCCACGATGTACTGAAAAATATCGTCTTTATCCTGCTGGCTGCGCTCGCGGCGTCGATGATTGCGGACATCGTCGTGCGCGACAATTATCATAACTCCTATACGACTACGGCGACCTTCGTCGTCACCAGCAAGAACTCCAGCAACTATGCTTACAGCAACTTGAACGCGGCTTCCTCCATGGCGGACAGCTACAGCAATATCCTCAACAGCAGCCTGCTTAAGAAAAAGGTCTGCCAGGATCTTGGCATTTCCACTTTTGACGCGAAGGCAAGGGCTCGCGTGATCGCCGACACGAACCTGATGACGCTGAGCGTGACCTCCAGCACCCCTCAGAAGGCGTATTTGACGATCCGCTCGATCATGCGCACGATCAACGGCCTGACCGGCTATGTCTCGGAAAACATGGTCATGGAGGTCCTGCAGGAGCCGCAGGTGCCTACAAAACCCGATTCGACGGTCTCTGTCACGCGGCAGACGCGGCGTGCCTTTGCGCTCACCGCCCTTGCGGTCACGCTTGTATTTATGTATCTGTCCTATCGGCGTGATACGGTCAGAGGCGAGGACGACCTGAAGGAAAAGCTGGATGCTGAATCGCTGGGTGTGCTGTATCATGATCCGGTTTATCATTCCGCGGGTGATTTCTTCCGCCGCAGCAAGAGCAAGCATCTGGTCACGGATCTAAATGCCCGGTTTGAGTTCGTGGAGCGCAACAAAAAAATTGCCGCCATGATTTCCGGCATTGCCCGAAAGAAGGGCGCGAAGACGATCCTTGTCACCAGCGTGCGCGAACACGAAGGCAAATCCACCTTTTCTGCCAACCTTGCCCTGACTCTGGCCAGACAGTCGGTTTCCGTGCTGCTGATCGACGGCGATATGCGCCGCCCGACGCTCAACAAGATCTTTCTCAAGCGCGGAGAAAAGCTGGACGCCAGCCTGGGAGATATGCTTCAGGGCAAGGCAAGCATGACAAATGCGATTTACAGCAATCAGGATTATGGCGTTCAGATGCTCCTGAACGACAGAGACTACCCGAACTCCACGGATATCGTCTCGTCTTACTATATGGAGCGTCTGATCGAGGTCGCTTCCGCCAGCTTTGATTACATCATCATCGACTCTCCGCCGATGTCGATCGTGGCAGACGCCGAGGTTCTTGCCGGGATCGCCGATCTGAGCGTCCTTGTTGTCGGTTATGACAACGTCTTCGTTCCGGATCTGAATGACGCGATCGATTCGCTGCGCGACTGCAAAGCGGAATTTATCGGCTGCGTTCTCAACAACGTGCGTACACTGCCCGGCGCGTCCCGGACGGTGGGCGGCTACGGCGGTTATGGCGGATACGGACGCTACAGCCGGTATTCGCGCTACCAGCGTTACGGGAAATATGGCGGCTACGGCCATTACGGGGATAAGTCCAAGTAATACGGTCCGGGAAGGATACAGGTATGAACGAAAACACGAGCAATACGACAGCTAAGAGCGAGAATACAGAACGCGCGGAGCTGAGTTCACTTATCTGGGATATGCTCCACCGGCTCAAGCGCTTCTGGTGGGTGATCGTGCTGTTGACGGCCATCGGAGCGGCTTTATTCTACTATCACAGCAGCAGCTCCTATTCTCCGCGATATGTGGCGGAAGCAACGGTCTCGGTTGAAATTGTCAACGGGGGCCAGTATGCCAACCAGAATACCGCCGAACAGATGGGCAATGTTTTTCCCTATATTTTGACCAGCGGTGCGCTGTCTGATGTGATCTCTGCTGATCTGGGAACAAAAGGCGTGCCGGGCACGATCTCGGTTTCCAGCATCCACGGGACAAATCTGCTGACCGTCAGCGTTTCGGCCAACGATCCCAATGTGGCCTATGCCGTTTTGCAGTCGGTGCTGAAAAACTATCCGGAGGTCGCCAAGTTTGTCGTCGGCCAGACGTTTCTGGCTGTGATCGACGACAGCGGCGTTCCCACGGATTCCGGCCGCAACACGGTGCTGCGCGGCTCACTGCGGCGCGGTGCGCTGATCGGCTTTGTGCTGGGTGTTGTCCTGCTGCTGGCCTATACCATCAATACGCGCACGATCCGCAGCGAAATGGAGCTCCGCCAGCTGCTGAATATTCATTGCCTGGGGTCTCTTCCGCTGGTCAAGCGCAAGCGCCGTACGTCCTCAGTCAGCATGGAGATCAACATGCTCCATGACCGCAACTGCGACAACTATATCGAGGCGATGCGACTGGTGCGTACCCGTCTCGAGCGTCAGCTCGGCGATAAAAAGGTGATCATGGTCACAAGCTCCATCCCCGGCGAAGGCAAGTCCACGGTCGCCGCGAACCTTGCCATTTCCTTTGCACAAAAAGGGAAAAAGGTCATCCTGGTCGACTGCGACCTGCGCAATCCCTCTTCGGCAAACATTTTCAATATCGAAGGCGAGCATCCCGGGCTGGCTTCTATTCTAAAGGGCGAATCGAAGCCGGAGGAGTCGATGGTCGAGATCATGTATAAGGACGAGCCACTTGGCCTCACGGTGCTCTGCGGCGGCGAGCAGCAGACGCGCTCTGTCGAGATCATGGGCGGCGAAGAAATGGGCCGCCTGATCGCCAAGCTGCGCGAGCGGGCCGATCTTGTCATTCTGGATACGCCGCCTTCCGCCATGCTGGTCGACGCCATGTTCCTTGCCCGCCATGCCGACGGCGTCGTTTATGTTGTCATGAATGATTATGCCAAGCGGCGCTTCATCTTCAAGGGTATCGAAGAGCTGCAGGAGAACTCCGTCACGGTTCTTGGCTGCGTTCTCAACGGCGCGCATGGCCGTACGGGCCGGTATGGGTATTACGGCCATTACGGCAGTTACAGCCGGTACGGCTACGGCTACGGCAGCAAAGATTACAAGAGCAAGGATCAAGATACCGCAAAGACCTGACCCCTGCCTTTGCCTCGGCATTCAGGTATCAGTATGAAAAAAAGACTTTGGGTAACATTTCCGACTATATGTCTGGCTCTGGCGCTGCTCCTCCTTCTATCCGTGTTTATTTCCGCGCGAACTTTTTTCGTGACGAAATACCGGATCTATGCCCCGCTGGAACAGCCCCTGCGGCTGGTGCAGCTGAGCGATCTGCATAATCAGACATTCGGCAAAGATAATGTCAGACTGATCGAGCGCGTCCGCGCACTGGAGCCGGATCTGATCCTGATGACAGGGGATATGATCAACTCCGACGACCCCGACATCTCCGTCATTCTGGAGCTGACAGAGTCTCTGAGCGAGATCGCCCCGGTCTACTGCTGCTACGGCAACCATGAAACGTCCTGGATGAAGCACTTTGATACGGACCTGCGCTCCTTCCTGGAGCAGGCAGGGGCCACGGTTCTGAACGTCGAATACTGCGACGTCTGCTGTAAAGGGAATGAGCTTCGTCTCGGTGGTTATGAAGGCTATTACCGTGCGTCGCTTATGACTTCAGGCGGTGACAAGGAGCGGGAAGAGCGGGAAGACCTGTTTTTCGCGGACTTTGAGGATACGGATCGTTACAAGATCCTCCTGAACCATATCCCTACTGCATGGCTTGATTGGGAATACAGGGACGAATATGATGTTGATCTGGTTTTCTGCGGCCATTATCACGGCGGGCAGGTCCGTCTGCCGCTGATCGGGGGGCTGATTGCTCCCAATATCGGCTATTTTCCGCACTATACCAAAGGCCTCTATGCCAGTATTCCAGCCAAGGTCGTTCTGTCAGCCGGCCTGGGCTCGGATCGTAAGATCCCGCGCATCAATAACCCCGGCGAGATCGTCTGTGTCGATCTGCTGCCGGAGAAATGAGGATTCCATCGCATGCCGATTTATAAAAACGGACTCAAGCGCGTGATTGACTGCGCGATCGCTGTGCCGGCTCTGCTGGTTGCCGCGATCCCGATGGCACTGATCGCGATCGCCGTTAAGCTTGACTCTCCCGGCCCTGTGATCTTTCGCCAGCAGCGTCTCGGCAGGGACGGAAGAATATTTGACATGCTCAAGTTCCGCAGCATGTGCCTCAATGCCGAACACACGGGCAGCGGCGTTTACTCCGAAAAGGGAGACAAGCGCGTGACCCGCGTGGGGAGGTTCCTCCGTGCTACCAGCCTCGATGAGCTGCCGCAGCTGATCAACATACTGCGCGGCGATATGGCCCTGATCGGCCCCCGCCCGCCGCTGACCTATCATCCCTGGCCGCTTGAAGAATATACCCCGGAGCAGCGAAGAATGTTCGAGGTGCGGCCCGGCATCACCGGCTGGGCGCAGATCAACGGCCGCAAGGCTGTGGAATGGCACCGCCGGATCGAACTGAACGTCTGGTATGTTGACCACGTGTCATTTTCGCTTGATGTAAAGATCTTTTTCCTGACAATCATGAAGGTCCTCCGCAACGAAAACAATGTCAATCAGGGTGTAACTCTAAAAAAATAAAAGGAAGTTGTCGTCATGGCGCTGAAAATGATGTATATTACGAACGATCCGGAGATCGCGCGCATCGCCGAGGAGGCGGGCGTGGATCGCATCTGGGTGGATCTGGAGTATATTGGCAAGGCCTTGCGGCAGGGCGGTCTGGATACCGTCCAGTCACATCATACCATTGAAGACATCAAGGTCATTCACGCGGCCATCAACCGTGCAGAGCTGCAGGTTCGGGTCAATCCGATCCATGAAGCCACCGCGGAATACGGCGATTCCCGCTCGGAGATCGAGGCGGCCATCGCCGCCGGAGCGGATCGGCTGATGCTGCCGTACTTTAAAACGGTGGAAGAGGTCGAGACCTTTTTGCGGCTTGTCGGTGGGCGCGTGAGAAACAACCTTCTGCTCGAAACGCCGGAGGCGGTCGAGCGGGTTGACGAAATTCTGGCACTGCCCGGGATCGACGAGATCCATATCGGCCTCAACGATCTGAGCCTCGGCTATGGCAAACCTTTCCTGTTTGATCTGCTTGCCGACGGGACGGTGGAACGCCTTTGTCTCAAGTTTCGCGAGGCGGGCATTCCTTACGGCTTCGGCGGCGTCGCCTCTCTGGGAAGAGGCCTGCTGCCGGCGGAGTATGTCATTCGCGAGCATTACCGTCTCGGTTCGACCCGTGTGATCCTCTCCCGCAGCTTCTGCAACCGGGAACTCAATGCTGACCTGGACGAAGGGCGCATCGCGTTTACGTCCAGAATGCGCCAGATCCGCGCCTTTGAGCGCGAATGTGAGCAGCACGCCGCCTTCTTCTGGGACAGCCGCAGGGAGGCGGAACGTGAGATCCGCCTGATTTCCGAGAAATTTACCAGGGAGGGGAAGGCTTGAATTTGCTGATCTGTGGCTCCTGGCAGGGCGCCAACGACTATTCTGACGAGATCCGCGCCATGGGACACGAGATCGCTTTTCTGCAGCAGGAGCGGGACGAGCTCCCGGTCGAGCCTGCCTGGGTGGAAGGTGTGATCGGCAACGGCTTTTTCCTCTATCACCCGATTCAGGATCTTGTTAATCTGAAATACATCCAGGTCATCAGCGCCGGTCTGGACCGCGTCCCGGTGGACGAAGTGCGGCGGCGCGGCATTACGCTGAAAAACGCGCGCGGCGTTTACAGCGGCCCGATGGCGGAGCACGCCGTCTGGGCGGCACTGACTTTATATCGTCAATGCGCGTATTACATGAATAACCAGGCCGGACATGTCTGGAACAAGCTGCGCGCCATTCCGGAACTGGCGGGAAAGACGGTCTGTATTCTCGGCTGCGGCAGCGTGGGCACGGCCTGCGCCGAGCGCTTTGGCGGCATGGGCTGCCGCGTGATCGGCATCAACCGCACGCCGCGTGAGAACGCTGCCTTTGAGAAGATCTTTGCTTTTGCCGAATTGGCGGCTGCACTGGGCGAAGCTGATATTGTCGTCGTGACTCTGCCGCTGAATGACGAGACCCGCCATCTGATGGATTTAGAGCGCCTGGCGCAGATGAAAGACGGCGCCATCCTGATCAACATTGCCCGCGGCCCGCTCGTTGACACGGAGGCGCTGCTTGCTGCGCTGGACCGTCGCCTCGGCGGTGCGGCGCTGGACGTTTTCGAGACTGAGCCTCTTCCGGCGGACAGCCCGCTATGGGATCATCCCAAGATCCTCATTACGCCCCATAACAGCTTCATGGGCGAGCACAACGCCGACCGTCTGAATGCGGTGATTATGAGAAATCTGAGAGGGTGCAGTTGAATAATCTTTTTCGACGATACCGAAATAAATGGAGTGAAATCATATGCTATTTCACACAAAGCAAGAAATGCAGATACTCCTAGAGCAAAAACCAGATTATCAACGATTTTTGTATCGAAGAGGTTTTATTATTACAAATCATGTCATAAATAATCTGGACCAATATCCATTTTACGGAAATTGGATCAGGGTTCAGCTTTATCGTGATATTTGTGTATACGCTCATAGAGATGCGCGGGTTTTTATTCGTCATGACGGAGACAGAGCTTTCTTCTTGATTGGCCACGCTTATGATCCATTCACTTTGCGTTACAGAGAGGAAGAAATCCTTGAACAGCTCTCAACTGCGTATCTTGAAGGAATAACGCGTTTTTGGGAAGCGGAAAGCGGCCTGACAGGCGTTTTTTGTATCGGTTATGCCGAAGATGGTAAACTCGTTTTTTCAACAGACTGCTGCGGCATGCAGCTTGTTTACCATGGAGTTATCAATGGAAAGCTCTGTATCACTTCACACAGTAAGTTGGCTTCTGATCTGTGGGATTTGAAGCAGGATTCTTATGTGGAAAGACTTGTCAACAGCCGTTTTTATCATTATTGGGGTACCTGGCTTCCCGGTGATTTGTCCCCGTTTGCCGAGCTGAAACGTATGCAGCCGAACTGCGCCGGGACATTTGACTGTTCCGATAAAAAGATTCGGATTGACCGTTATTATCCGACTCATGAAATTATTGAGACGACAACGCAAGATGAATATCAAAAGACCATCGCTGAACTTGGAGAGATCATGTCGCGCACTATGCGGCTGATCGCTCAAAAGTGGTCTGACAGGAAGATAGCGCTCGCCGTGACTGGTGGACGCGACAGCATGACAGCGCTGGCGTGTGCCAACGGTATTTACGATAAATACCGTTATTTTAGCTATATTTCCAATGATGCGGAAGCCGTTGATGCGTATGCGGCAAAAGATATTTGTAATAGTCTTGGTTTGGATCATAAGATTTATACAATCCCGGAAGACTGTGAACTGTATAGGGATCTTCCCATATTTAAGGCAATCCTTGAATGCAATGCCGGATGTATCGGAGAGAATAATCCAAACGATGCGAAAAAACGACTTTACTTTTCAAATCATTGCGATTTTGATATTGAAATCAAATCCTGGGTCAATGAGATGGGTCGGGGATGGTACTATAACAAATACAATAAGAAGAGATTTCCGCGCAGGCCAACGGCAAAATACTGGCGAGCCATGCACAAAGTATATCTGGATCCCTGGCTGATCAGGGAGACGGATAAAGTATTTCAGGATTATCTTGATCAGTATTATTCAGAGGATGTTTTCCGCAAGATTTCCTGGCTGGAGCTGTATTTCTGGGAATTTGCGTGGAGTGGGGGAGAAGGCGTGTTCCTGACTTCGGAACAGCGTACTTCGTATGAAATCACGATCCCCTTCAACAATCGCCGTTATATAGAAAAGATGTTGACGGTTCCACTGAACAAAAGAATTGTGGATGATATTCCCAAAGACCTAATTAGACTGAAGAATCCGGAAATAGCAAAGACCGGTGTTGTTATTAAAGATGTTGAACACACCAATATGCGAGCGAGGATTGTACGGACATATTTAGAGATTTTCTCCAGGATTTAGGGGTATTTTCTATGAATTACGGATTGTTGACCTTGCTTCCCGCGATTCTAGTGATTGTAATTGCAATCATGACGAAGCGTACAACAGAGCCTCTTATGATCGGTTGTTTGACTTCTTATATCATTATTTATGGGATTCGCTTTGTCACGCCGATGATGGAGGCCTTCTTCGATGTGGTGACAGACTATGACAATGTCTGGCTGATTCTTGTATGCGGTCTATTTGGGAGCCTTATTGCGCTTTTAAATGCGTCCAACGGAACAAAGGCGATCGCAAGGGCCATTGGAAAGATTTGCAAATCTGGAAAAAGCACGCTCTTTATGTCCTGGATCCTCGGTATCGTCATTTTTGTTGATGATTACATGAATATTATGACGATCAGCTCGTGCATGCGAAAAATCTCTGACAAAAATAAAGTGCCCCGCGAAGCATTGGCTTACGTCATTGATTCCACCGGCGCACCGACCTGCGTACTGCTTCCTTTTTCCACTTGGGCTATTTTTTATGCCGGTGCGTTCTGGGAACAGGACGCGGTGAGGAACTTAGGATATTCCAGCGCGATTCAGACCTACATTCATGCCATTCCATATATGTTTTATGCCATCGCGGCGCTGCTCGTTGTCCCGCTGTTCATTTTCGGCATGATTCCGCATTTGGGTGCCATGAAAAAAGCATACCAGCGGATCGAGAATGCAGGGATAGTATATAGTGAAGAAAGCAAACAGTACAATCTTGGAGAAGAAAATGGAGAGGCAAACGGCAAAGGCCATGTTGTGGATTTCCTGCTCCCAATGATTTTGCTCATCATTATTACAATCTGGCTGGACGATATTTTCCTCGCCCTGATTGCCGCAATCATTGCCTGCTTTGTATTATATATTCCTCGAAAAACAATATCGATCAAACAATTCTGCGATCTTTGGGTGCATGGGTTTGCCGATATGGTTCCTGCGCTGGCTATCATTGTAGCTGCTCTGTTCATGCGCCGCGCATCTGCTGATATTTTTCTCCCGGACTATGTGGTCAGTCATGTCATGCCCTATGTGGACGTGAAGTCTTTTCCAGCTGTGGCTTTTCTGGTGGTATCCGCTCTGGCGTTTATTACCGGAAGCAACTGGGGGATTCCTGCTGTTTGCGCTCCCATCATTATTCCGCTTGGCGCAGCCTGCGGGGCCAATATTCTGTTGGTCATGGCGGCCATTGTTTCCGGCGGGGTGTTCAGCAGCCATGCATGTTTTTATTCTGATGCCACAGTAATGACCTCAACCTCATGCTCAATCGAAAACATGGAGCATGCTTCGACACAACTGCCGTATGCTATCATTTCTCTGGCCATTAGCTTTATCGCATTTTTGCTTTTTGGGATGATATAAATGAAGATCCTCTATGTAGCCACGGTGCTTAGCCATATCTGCCAATTCCATCTGCCGTATTTGCGGATGCTGAAGGAGCAGGGGCATGAGATCCACGTGGCAGCCCGTGATAATTTGGCGGTAAAAAACGGCCTGCAGCTTCGCTATGCGGACCGTCATATCGAGATCCCCTTTGAACGCTCGCCCTTTGATCGCAGAAATATCAGGGCATACCGGCTGCTCAAAAAGCTGATCGATCAGGAATGCTATGACCTGATCGTCTGCAATACGCCCGTTGGCGGCGTTTTGACCCGTCTCGCGGCGAAGAAAGCGAGGAAGTTCGGGACCAAGGTCGTTTACATCGCCCACGGCTTCCACTTTTTCAAAGGTGCTCCGGTCAAAAACTGGCTGCTGTACTATCCGCTGGAAAAGCATCTTTCCCGCCTGTGCGACGTGGTTGTCACGATCAACGAGGAAGACTATCAGCTGGCGAAGCGCTGCTTTCCCGGGCGCGTGGAGCACATCCACGGCATCGGCGTCGACGGAAACCGCTATCATCCGGCAAGCAAGGAAGAGCAGGGCGTTATGCGGCAGAAAGAGGGCCTGTCCGGGGAGGACTTTGTCGTCCTCTGTACGGGCGAGCTCAACGAGAACAAAAATCAGAAAACGCTGATTGCCGCTGCGGCGATGCTGAAGGAGAGAATCCCTCATTTGAAGGTTCTTTTGGGCGGCAACGGCCCCAAGGAGCAGGAGCTGAAAGCTCAGGTCCGGGAGCTCGGGCTGGAGGAAACGGTCCGTTTTCTCGGTTACCGCACTGACCTTGAGCGGGTTGTCCCGGCGGTAGATGTCGTCGTCTCCTGCAGCAGGCGCGAGGGTCTGCCACTGAATATCGTGGAAGCGATGCTGTGTAAAAAACCAGTTGTTGCCTCTGTTAACCGCGGCCATCGGGAACTGGTGAAGGACGGGACCAATGGCTTCCTGCTTTCTCCAGAAAGCGAAGAAGAATATGCAGAGCACATTTTCCTTTTGAGCCAAAACAGTATAATTGCCCAATCCTTTGGTGATAGTGGCTTCAAAATAGCTCAGAAGTATACATTTGAATTCGTCCAGACAGAATTGAGTCCTTATTTTTTTATATAGGGAGGCTTTATGGAAGAATCAAAGAAGTATCCTATTCGTGAAATCCAACTTTGTGAGTTGGAAATATTAAAAGCAGTAAAAAGAGTATGTGAAAAATACAATTTTACGTTCTACTTGGGAAGCGGTACTTTACTTGGCGCCGTCAGACACAAGGGGTTTATTCCTTGGGATGATGATATTGACATTGAAATGCCATACCCTGACTATGCTCGTTTTCTGAAAGTTGCTCAAGATGAACTGGGAGAAAACTATTACGTACAGTGTTCTGAAACTGAGGAACAGTTAGGAAGATTATACACAAAAATTCGTAAGAACAATACGGTCTTGTTGCTGGCAGACGAGGTGCAGAATTCAGGGCATCATGGCGTTTGGATTGATATTTTTCCACTGATTCACATTAATAATACTACAGAATACCGTGTTAAGCGTATACTTGTCAGCATCTACTCATATTTGACAATGGGAAATGATGATTATGCAATCGCTCGGAGGATAACGAGAGAAAAGAAAACTACAATTTCTGTTTATCTGAGAGATCTGATTAGATTGCTTCCTTTGGCTATAAGATTAAGGATAGCAAAACTATTAAAAGGCATTATTTTTCGTTCACATGGATCAGAAATATCATACATCGAGGGCAATTTATCTTCTCCAATGCCGGAAAGCATTTACGGAGCGGGAAAAGATGTATTGTTTGAAGGAGTATTATTTCGTGCCCCGGTTGATTGTGATGCATATTTGAAATTGACCTATGGTAATTACATGCAGTTTCCACCGGAGAACGAAAGAGGCGGCCATTGGCCTAAAATAATTCAGTTGGATAAGCATTATACAGAATCATAGCGAAAAAGAAACTTGTCATGTTGCTTCAAACTAAATACTGACAACAACTTTGGCATTGTGTTTCCTGATCTGAAATAACCAGTTGTGCCGGAAAGAGTTTTTTTATTTGAAGAGAGTCATCACGTACGGGACCTTTGACCTGCTGCATTATGGACATATCAATCTGCTCCGAAGGGCAAAACAATATGGCGATTATCTGATTGCAGCGCTTCCCGCAGTTTCTCGCGACGATCCCTTATGTCGATCTGGTCATTCCGGAAGAATCCTGGAATCAAAAGCGGTCTGACGTCAAAGAGTACCATATCGATACCTTCGTCATGGGGGACGACTGGGAAGGAAAATCCGACGATCTCAAGGATCTCTGCGACGTCGTTTACCTCCCGCATACGCCCGAGATTTCAACAACACAGATCAAGAAAGAATTGGTTTCTTTTTCCGAGACTGAAAAACCTGAGGGATCTTTAATGAATGATTTTGGTTACCAAGTAGAGCCTCTTAAGAGACAGCTTCAGTTGTGTGAGCTCGGCATACTGAAAGAAGTAAAACGAGTTTGCGAAAAACACCACATTACTTTTTACCTCAGTTGCGGTACTTTGCTGGGCGCGGTCAGGCATCAGGGATTCATCCCCTGGGATGATGACATCGATATTGAGATGCCCTATGCTGACTATCAGAAGTTTCTGACTGTAGCACAAGAGGAATTGGGAGAAGACTTTTTTGTCCAAAATAGAAAAACTGATGATTTGTTCAGCTTTGCATATACCAAAATCAGAAAAAACAACACAACCTTACTGAGCAAATATGATATCGGAATTCCAGGTCATCATGGGGTGTGGATCGATTTTTTTCCCCAGACATTTATTGGAGGGAAATTTGATTATCTGTTCAAAAAAACGTGCGTTCGAATCAGCAACTTTCTTGTGCTGAATGATGCCAAAATTGAACAGGATCGCGCCTGGCTTGAAAAAAATAGCAGCAAGATGATGGTTGGTTTTGTTGTAGCAGTTCACCGAATCCCTTTTAAAATCAGGAAAAAACTTTCGGATTTTTTCTTGAAGCCAGTATTTATTACGAAAAGGAAAAAGAGAATCGCTAAAGTTTGGAACAGTATTACATATACTTATTGCGCTGAAACATTTGATGGAGGCGCAGAATTCTTACGATTTGAGGATGAATTGTTCCCGGTTCCCAAACAATATCAACAATACCTGATTGATACCTACGGTGAAAACTATATGGTGCCGCCCCCTATGGATCAAAGAAACGGCGGTCATGGAGATATAATCATTGATTTAGAGAATGGGTGGGAAAAATATAATGGATAGTCCGGTTCGCGTGCTGCATGTCATTGCCGGCATGGGAAGCGGCGGGGCAGAATCATTTCTGATGAATATGTGCCGCCATATGGATCCGGAAAAAGTGCAATTTGATTTTCTGCTTCGCAGTAACGAAAACATATATACTGACGAACTGAACTCCATGGGATGCCGGGTATATTATACCGCTTCTTTTCCACGCCATTGGCTGAAAAATATGGTGCAGACATGGAGAATCATCAAGCAGAATCGATATAAGATCATTCATGTGCATGCAAACGCTCTTCTGTACGTTTTCCCTTTGCTTATCGCAAAAAAACTCGGCGTACCCTGCAGGATCATGCATAGCCATAATTCGTCGATGGCCTATAAAAGTGCGCTTCCGATCCATCAGTTTTTTAGAAACCGGATCCACAGGATCGCTACACATTGCTTCGCATGTTCCGAGCAGGCTGGAGAATGGATGTTCCCTCGACAATACGATATTATCCACAATGCCATTGAAGTCGATAAGTTTCGCTTTGACCAGACAGCAAGGGAAAAGATTCGGGCTGAATGGAATCTTCCGGCAGATGCGTTTGTCATCGGACATGTCGGCAGGTTTTGGGAACAGAAGAATCATGCTTTCCTCCTGAACGTTTTTTCTAAGGTGCTTCAGCAGAAGCCGGATGCCTACTTGGTTTTAATTGGCGAAGGCGGGCTGGAACAACAGATTAGGGATTTGGCTTGCGATCTGGGCCTGCGTGACCATGTGATTTTTGCAGGGGTACGCAGAGATGTCAATCAAGCGCTGAGCGCGTTTGACGTGTTCGCTTTTCCGTCGATCTATGAAGGGTTAAGTGTTGTCGCGATTGAAGCGCAGGCAAATGGTTTACCTTTGATTTGTTCGGAGGCTACTCCGACTTCTGTGCTGTTTTCTCCTTTCTCAAAGCAAGTTCTGTTATCTTGTGGGGAAGACGAATGGTGCCAACAGATCTTGAATGCTGAAGGACATAGATGTGACGTATCAAGCGAGATCCGCCAAGCCGGATTTGACATAGCAACTGAAGTAAAGAAACTACAGGCTTTTTATTGTGAGCACGGAAGATAAAACTGTGTATCTTCGGGTGGGTACAAAAAGATGAGCGTAAAATATTCTGTGATTATCCCTGTATACAATGCGGCAAGCACTTTGCACAGATGCCTTGACAGTCTTATTTGTCAGACCAGGGGCAGAGCTGAACTGATTGTAATCAACGACGGTTCCAAAGACGAGAGCCTGAGCATTTGCCGTGAGTATAAAAGGTTGCATGCCGAAATCAAGGTGATCGACCAGCAAAATGCCGGCGCATCTGCGGCCCGAAACGCCGGCCTGGATGCGGCAGAGGGGACATATATTACTTTTGTTGACAGCGACGACTATGTTCCTGACAACTATTTTGAGCTGCTGGATCAAGCAAACGACGCTGATTTTGCCATCTATGCATATATAAGGATCATGGGTAAGGACCAGTTTCCTGTTGATCTTCCGCAAAGCATCCGAAACGCAGAGCAACATGAAGACAGGGTCATAGAAACGGTCAGAAACTGCTTCGCCTCTCCCTGGGATAAGCGATATAAGAGAAGCATTATTGAGGGCAATCATATCCGTTTCAAAAGAGACCTGATCATTGGCGAGGATTTTCTTTTTGGCCTGACCTATATGCTTTGCTGTCAGACAAGTTTTTCGTCCGGGGAAAGCATCTATTTTTTTGACGAATCGTCAAGCATGTCGGTGACCAGGAGTTCAAAGTTTCCGTCCTCTCAATACTACAGGATCTACGAATATGCTTTTCCTGTTGCAGAAAGCAGCGGCTGGAACAAGAGAGATCGCGAGCGCCTGCTTCAACAGATAGATTATCTGTTCTGTCGTACGTCTTTTGTCGCAGCGGCGCGTCTGCAGAAACTGGAGAAAAAAGATTGCTCTCTGAAGGAAATGCTTCAATCGTTTCATAAGCAGTGCCGACAGGAAATCCGGCCGCTGAACATAAAGCACGCACTAATGAAATGGTGCGTTGAAAAGAGAGCGACTCCGGTCTATATGGCGGTATCATTTCTTCATAATAATATCAAGAAAATGGCATGATCTGTTGTTCGCGAAGATTCAACAGAAAGTGAATCCGTTCAATTGCGTGTGCTGAGAATAGGTTATACGGTTTATGAAACGTTGTTTGCAGATAACGGCTTCGCTTCGTATCGGCGGGGCGGAAAAGGTAGCCAGGGACATTGGCCTGGAAGCCCGTCGGTTGGGCTATGAGGTAGACTATCTCGTTTTTGGCGATGAAGTCTGCGGCTATGAGCGGGAACTGGAGAACGGCGGATGCCGGATGATCCATATCCCCGCACCGTCAGAAAGCTACAGCCATTATATGAAGACGCTGAAGCACCTGATGAGGGAAAACCAATATACCGTTGTCCACGCCCACACGATGTTCAGTATCGGCTGGGCGATGCTGGCGGCCAGACAGTGCGGCGTCCCGATCCGGATCGCACATGCACATTCTGCGTTGAATAATGGCCATAGCCCCAAAAAATCGATTTATGAGCAGTTGATGCGGACCTTGATCCTTCACAACGCGACCGATCTGGTCGCCTGCGGCAATGCCGCCGGGATCCGCCTCTTCGGGCGCGAGGCCTACGAAAAAGCCGGGAAATGCATTCTGAACGGCATCGCGGTCGACCAGTTTGCGTTCAGCAAAGAAGCAAGAAACAGAGTTCGGCATGAACTGCAGCTCCACGACGCATTTGTCATCGGGCACGTCGGGCATCTGGCGCCGGTCAAAAACCAGGCTTTTCTCATCCGCCTTCTGCCGCAGATCATTGAGAGAAGACCGAATGCTAAGCTGCTGCTGCTTGGCGAAGGGGAAGACCGGGATAAGCTGGAAAAACTGATCCGTGATATGAAACTTGACAACCGCGTGATTATGACAGGGAATGTCCGCAATGTCCCGGACTTTCTCAGCGCCATGGATGTGTTTGCCTTTCCCTCGCTGTTTGAAGGAATGCCGCTTTCCGTTGTGGAGGTGCAGGCCAACGGGCTGCCCTGTGTCCTTTCAACCGGGGTGCCGCGAGACGTTTTTATGACCGACTTGCTCAAACCCTTTTCGCTGGACCATCCTGACGACTGGGCAGAGGCTATTTGCCGGGCCGGGCGCAGCGAGCCGGAGCGTTATGCATCCACGCTGAAGGACTGTGGCCTGGATACGGAAGCGATCATGCGGAAATACACAGAAATCTACGAAAGAGCTAAAACTACTTGAGCCAAACAAATCAGACAAAGGCTGTAATGGCCATGCTTCAATGACAAAGACAAGTTATTAAGGAGCAGCTTTAATGAGATCTATTATCGCAGAGCGAGGCTTCCTAACGATTGCGACCGGAAATAACCGTTATTATGATCTCGCTTTGAATTTACTTCATTCTTATCGTTATCATACTAGTGAGCCCTATCCATTTGCAATTCTTTGCGATTGTGAAAACGACAAGACGAAGGACTTTAATGATGTCATCGTTATTGAAAAACCGTCTTTTAGTTATAACGATAAGCTCCAATTATTTGATTATTTGCCTTATCAGGAGACTATCTTTATCGATGCAGACAGTTTGGCGTATTCTGATTTAAACAAGTGGTTTGACTTGTTCAGTGAACAGGGGGATTTCTCCTGCTTCGGCTTTGCATACAAAGACTTGTCAACAAAGAATGGCTGGTTTTCGTTGCCTGGGATGGGAAAATACGAGGAAAGCATTTCGTTTATCCCGTCATTTAATGGAGGCGTTTACTATCTCAGAAATACAGAAACCTGCAAAAAAGTGTTTTCAATTGCCAAGGAATGTGCGAGAGACTATCATGATTATTCTTTTCGGGGATTCAAGGCGGCGGCAGATGAGCCGGTTCTTGCCCTGGGCATGTCGGTATGCGGTTGCGAGCCACTAAATAAAGAAGAAATCGTATTTGCCCCCAGTAAAAACAGTTTATTATTGAATATTGCAGATAGACAGGCTCTCAACAAAAAAACGGGCAAATCTTATAGCCTGATTCACTGGAGCAACTATCATACATTACAGTCTGACTACCAGCTTGAAGTACGCAGGCTGAAATATGCTTACTACAATAAAAAGAGCAACTTTTTGCTAAGGTTACTGTATCAATATGGCCTGGCTAAAAGCTATCTTTGGCTATATGATCTAATAGCCATAATGATTAGAATGCGCAGATTTATTAGGAAAAGACTGAAAAAGAAATGATCAAAATCCTCTTTTTTATTGAAACCCTTGAGGGCGGCGGAGCGGAAAAGGTGCTGCGCGATCTCGTTAACCATATGGATCAAACGAAATTTGCCATTACGGTCCAAACGGTTTGGCCCTGTGATTCTTCCAAGCTTCTTGTGCCGGGGATCCGCTATAAAACAACATATCGGGAAAAAAACAAATTGAATCAGCAGAGATACCGGGTGGAGGCGGAACTGGGGGTCCTGTATCAGCTGCATATCAAAGACGACTATGATATCGAATGTGCCTACCTGGAGATGGGGCCAACCAAGGTGATGGCCGCATCCACGAACAAAAAAGCGAAAAAGCTGGCCTGGGTGCACTGTGATCTGACAAAAGCGGTCGGAGACCCCTCAGCGTATGCCAGGAAAACCGCTTCCTGGTATGCGAAATACGACCAGGTCGTCTGTGTATCAAAAAATGTTAAAGAAACCTTTGACGTACTATATCAACATTGTTTCCCGTCTTCTGTTCTTTATAATGTAATTGATGATGCATCAATCATGGAGAAGGCTGGTCTGCTGCCGGAAATAAATATTGGGAAACACCGCCTCACAGTGCTTTCTCTGGGGCGACTTACTGAACAGAAGAATTATCTCCGCCTGTTAAAAGCTCATAAACGGCTTTTGGACGAAGGAATCCCACATGATCTCTGGATCTTTGGAGAGGGGCCCCAGCGCCGGATGCTCGAGCAATATATCGAGGAGCATGCTCTGAAGAATTCCGTTCTATTGCCTGGTTTTCTTGAAAATCCGTATCCGTATATGAAAGAAGCGGATCTTCTGGCCTGTTCGTCAAATTACGAGGGTTACAGCACATTCGCAACGGAAGGTGTTATCCTTGGCAAGCCGATCGTAACGACGGAAGTATCCGGTATGCGCGAGCTGCTGGGCAATTCGGAGTTCGGGATGATCGTCGACAATAACGACGAAGCGTTTTATCAAGGCTTGAAGAAAATGCTGTGTGATGACTCACTACGAAAGGATTTTGCTGCAAAAGCAGAACGGCGCGGACATCAATTCACGGCTGAAGAGCTGACGAATAAAAATGAGCGTTTTTTTGAAGAATTGCTCATTTCATAATTGCTGAGGAAAACAGCATTTCTAAACTTCATTATAGAACGGAGCACATCCATGACAGTATATACCTGGATGGTTGTCCTGCTGTTGCTGGCAGCGCTGCTGCTCAATGGCAATAAAAAAGGAAATATCAAATTTATATTGATCGCATTCCTGCTGATTTTTGCTGTGCTTGGCCTGCGGAATGTTAATACCGCCGGTGTGGATTCATCAGGCGCTTCCGGCTCTTATCCTGTCATTTTTCTGCGATATGGACAGGCAACATGGAGGGCTCTGTACAGCGAAGGCGGAGAAAACTTCAATATCGGTTTTAAGTATTTATCAAAAGGACTGTATGAGCTGACAGATGGCGATTACCAGCTGTATGTTACGATACTGATGTTTTTCGTCGTTTTTTCCTACATGCGTTTTATCAAAAAGTATTCGCCCTCTCCGCTTCAGAGCGTTCTTTATTTGCTGGGTCTTCTTTATTTTACGCTTTTGATGGACGCTCTGAAGCAGGCCTTGGCCATGTCCGTTCTTTTGTTCGCGTTTGATGCAATCTTTGAGAAAAAGCCTGTCAAGTTTATCCTGCTCGTGCTGCTGGCGGCCTCTTTCCATTTTCCGGCGCTGATTTTTTTGCCTGCTTACTGGCTGGCAAAAATGCGGGTGGACAGGAATTACCTGCTCCTGCTTGCTCTGATCCTCATAGTGACCTATTTCTTCCGGGAGCAGATTCTGAATCTGATGCTGAGCGCTTACGGCGGAGAGGATGTCAACGCTAGTCTGGAGGGCGTACGTTTTCTCCGAAACAAGGCTGTTATTATGATCGTCATCGTTGTAGCGGCAGTGGCCCTTCGGCCGCCGACCGAGGGCGATGCGGTTTACAATGCCTGCCTCGTTTTCGCGGGCGTTGCTATTGTTTTCCAGACTTTCTGCGGCTACAACAACATTTTTGAACGCCTGGCGGACTATTATTTCCATACGGCGATCATTTTCATCCCGCTGGTATTTGAAAAATGTGCTCTGAAACGACATGCTCTGGATCATGGAACAGAACTGATGATTAAAGAGCTTGGAACGCCGATTTTCTGCGCGTTCGCGATATGGCGCTTCCTGTCGACCGTCAACAATTCGTGGTACTATTCGGGCATTCAGATGCTGTGGCAGTAAAGGAACAAAGCATGTTGATCAGCGCGATCATTCCGGCCTATCAATGCGCCGATACAATTGAAAACACGATAAACAGTATCCTCGCATCCGGCCTTTCTGATTTTGAAATCGTTATGATTGACGACGGGTCACAGGACGGAACGGCGGAACTCTGCGATTCCCTTGCAGAGAAGCATTCCTGTGTTCGTTGTTTCCATCAAAAGAACGCGGGCGTCTCGGCGGCCAGAAACAGGGGCTTGAAAGAGGCGAGGGGAGAATATGTCTGGTTTTTTGACGCTGATGACAGCGTAGATGAGAACGCTTTGTTTGATGCAGAATCTATCCTCATAAAAGCTTCGCCGGACATGCTTGTGTTTGGAATGAGCTTTGACCATTACAGTAAGGGGAAGCGATATCGCCGGGATGAACTGCTCCCGCCTTTGGAAGGCCCGGCACACACAGGGGAACTAAGCACTGAATTGTTTATGTTGTATCAAAAAAATGTGCTCAGTTCTCTTTGCAACAGAATTATAAAAAGAAACATTCTTGTACAGATGCACCAGTGGCTTCGTGAAGACATGTTTCTGTATGAAGATCTGGAGTTCACATTTCGCATTTGGAAACACTGCGAAAATGTGTATTTCCTCAGAGAGCCGATTTACCGTTATCGTCAGGCGGAAGACGGAGGAAATGCCGGGCGCAGATTGATGAGGATACCTCATATCCCGGCGCTTCTCGATCAGATCGAAGCGGCTCTGGATGGCGTGGCGGACAAGAACAGGATCCTTCTGTCCCTGTGTCTGACCCTGGCAAGAGAAAAAATCAGCGCTGCATCCGTGGCTGACATCAAAACAGTCTGTGCAGATTATAAAAACTGGATCGATGCGCATGATCTGCTGTCGGAGATCCAAAACAGGGAATATGCCATGCTGATCTATGATGCGAGGATAATCAGCCTCGCTGTAAAAAGAAACATCAGCAAGATCCGGCATCGGACGGCCAACTGGGTGAAGCGGAATATCGGAGATTTCAGAAAATGGACGTTTGGTTCCGGTAAGGAAGGAAAACAATAGTGGAACAAGGGAAGTACTATAAGCTTATTTCTTCTGATTCAAAAAACAATTATTTCAATTTCAGAGAGGTCTGGCAATACAAGGATATGATTTTGCTGCTTGTCAAGCGCAATTTCGTATCGCAGTATAAGCAGACGATCCTTGGCCCGGCCTGGGCGGTGATCCAGCCACTGCTCACAACGATCGTGTTCACTTTTATCTTCGGCAATGTTGCCGGACTTGCCAACTGCGGCGCCGTGCCGACTTTCCTGTTTTATATGTGCGGCAATATTGCCTGGCACTTTTTCTCCGGATGTCTGAGCGGCACGGCCAATACTTTTGTCGCACATCGCGGGATCATGGGCAAGGTTTATTTCCCGAGAATCAGTATGCCCATTGCCACGGTACTCAGTAACCTGATCGGTTTTGGGATCCAGTCTGCCATGTTCCTGGTCTTCCTCGTGATTTATCATTTTGTTCCCGGCTACAGCATCGGAACAAACTGGTATGTGCTGATGGCTCCTCTCCTTATCCTGGAGGCTGCCGTTTTGGGTCTGGGCTGCGGCATCATCATCTCTGCGCTGACCACAAAATACCGGGATCTGCAGTTTCTGGTCTCTTTCGGTGTGTCGCTTTGGATGTATGCAACTCCCGTGGCCTATTCCATGGATCTGTTTGAGGGCTCCGCCGCTCTGTATATCATCGCCCGGGCCAATCCCATGTCTCCGATCATTGAGATGCTGCGCTATGGTTTCCTCGGCGGGGAAGCGGGCTCGGTCGACTGGCTGTCCTACGGCTGGTCCTGGATTTTCACGCTGATCATACTGACTTGGGGCGTCTCTCTGTTCAACAAGGTGGAGCGCACCTTTATGGACACTGTTTGAGTGTTGGACAGACGAATACTTTCAATCAAAAGGTAACAACGATGGCTGAAGACATTTTAAGAATAGACCATATCAGTAAGCAGTATCGCCTAGGCATGATCGGCGGTACGACGCTCCGCGACGAGCTGCAGCGCCGCTGCGCCAGACGGAAGGGACTTGAGGATCCGACCAGCAAGATCGGCGACAAAAACGTCGGCAGAATAGGCGAAACTTTTCTTGCTTTGGACGACGTCAGTTTTACCGTAAAGCAGGGCGAGCGGATCGGTATCATCGGGCACAACGGCGCGGGCAAGTCTACGCTCCTCAAACTGATCTGCCGGATCACGGCGCCCTCCAAGGGCAGCATCGAAATGAACGGAAGGATCGCATCCATGCTCGAAGTCGGCACTGGCTTCCACCCGGAGCTCAGCGGCCGTGAGAATATTTATATGAACGGCGCGATCCTCGGCATGACCAAGGCCGAGATCGACAAAAAGATCGAGGAAATCATCGACTTTTCCGAGTGCCGGCAGTTTATTGATACGCCGGTCAAGCGTTATTCTTCCGGTATGTACGTCAAGCTGGCTTTCTCTGTGGCCGCTCATCTCGATTCCGAAATCATGATCATGGATGAGGTGCTGGCTGTCGGCGATATGGCTTTCCAAAGAAAGTGCATCGCAAAAATGAGCCAGGTTTCTCAAAGTGAGGGACGAACGATCCTGTATGTCAGCCATAACATGAACACGATCCGGCAGCTTTGCAACAGGTGCATTGTTCTGGATCATGGCCATTTGATTTTTGACGGGGATGTGGAGGAAGCTATTGCGCTTTATCTAGGCATCCATGGCGGCGAGTTGGATACCTGGTATGATTTGAGGAGTGTGGATAGGCCGTCTGAGTTTCACGGCTCAAAGCTGCGCATGACGGAATTTGAGTTTCTGGATAAAGAGACTGCTCTCTATTCGACAAATGATAAACTTCGCTTCCGGATCGGCTTTGATGCAAAGGCGGATATTGAAGAGCTGAAGCTCTACTATACGGTGAAATCCATCGACGGGTATACGGTCGGCATGACGCAAACGGCCGCCCCTATTTGCAGCGTGTCAAAAGGGGAGCATTACGACTGCGTTTTTGAGTATGATGCTTCCAACCTGGCTCCCGGCGTATACTATTTTATCCCGGACATCTTTTCCGATGACGGGACCGGCAGACATCTGAGTTACGACCATCCGTCGTGCAATATTGCTTTTGAGATCACAGAACCCGATAACAGCAAAATGAGATGGCAGTCGAATTATTACGGGCATGTTCGCCTGAATGGGATCGAGACGGTATCATGGAGAAAAAAAGAATCAAAGTAAAATTTGTTGGATTCTGGAAAGGATTCGTCGCAGAGAAAACGCGGATCTATCTGGATCTTTCGAAGTTTTACGATGTTGTTTTGTCCGAGGAGCCGGATTATATCATCTGCAGTTGTTTTCAGCCGTTTTATGAGTACTGCAAATATCCGCAGGTGCGGATCATGGACTGTGGGGAGAACTATATCCCGGATTTTAATCTGGTGGACTATGCAATCTGCCGCTATCCCATCGATTTTCTGGACAGGTGCTTCTATCATCCGGGCTGTATCGATTTTCGCGGGCGTTTTGAGAATCTTTTGCAGCGAAAGCGCTGCTTTACTCCCGATGATCTGCGGGAAAAGCCGCTTTTTGCGAACTTTATTGCCGGCCATGAATCAGAGAACGCCGTTCGCGGAGACTTTTTCAAGCTGCTGTCTCAGTATAAACGTGTGGAATCTCCAGGCACTTATCTGAACAACATGCCGGACGGAGAAACCGTCAACTGGAAGAACAGCAGCAAAACAGATTTCCAGCGCAAATGCAAGTTTTCGCTGTGTTTTGAAAGCACCAAACACGCCGGATTCGTCACGGAGAAAATCACGGACGCGTTTTTTTCCGATACGATCCCCGTCTATTTCGGCAGCGAACAGGTGTTCGAGGTGTTCAATAGGGACGCCATGGTCTTTTGCCCCTCCCGGGAACGCTTTGACGAGACAATCAGTCAGATCATTGCACTCGATCAGGACGACGAAGCCTATCTGCGGATGCTCAATCAACCCATCTTCAACCCGGCGTTTGATTATGAAAAGCACATGGTCGAGTATGAGCAGTTTATCCGGCATATTTTTGAGCAGCCGCTTGAGCAGGCATATCGACGGTCTAAAGTTTATATCCCGCATGAGCACGAGGCTTATTTATTGAAGGCGAAAGAAATAGGCAGCACTTCCGCAGAGGGGCGGAAAGAAAGCTTCAAGCACAGACGTCTGCTGGGAGGAAACTGGTTTGGAAGCAAATGATAAGCATAAAGTGATCGCTTCGCAGTATTTCTCCCAATATTTCCTGGACGCCTGGGGGGTCGAAGCAGATGCGGAACTGAAAACTGAGCTTGTTTCGCCGAAGATGCTTCTGACTGCCAACAGGCTGGATCTGGCCTGCAAGCTTTACTTTATTGACTGCCTGGAAAAAAAGACGGATATGAGCTTCGCAAGAAAGCTGTATCAGGCACATCTTGCGGCTTTTTCCGGCGGAAGTTTCGTGGAACCCGGACAGAACGCCAAAAACTCCCCGCAGGACTATTATGACAGCTTTTGCCGATTGATCGAGGACATGCGGGAGCATGGCTTCGATCAAGCACGGTCTGTCGTGCCTGTCGGCGAAAACGGTGCGATCCTGGACGGGGCCCATCGTGTCGCGATTGCAATCTATTACAATATTCCGCTTAGCATCGTCCGCATTCCTGGCCAAAGCTGCCGCTATGATTACGCCTATTTCCGGGATAAGAGCCTTCCGGAAGAGTATCTGGACTTTATGGCGTATCAGTTTATTCGCTTTTCCGATAGAGTATATACCGTATGTATGTGGCCGGTGGCTGACCAGTCGGCAAAACTGGCCGAAGCAGACCAGCTGATCCGTGGATGTGCTGCAGTAGTCCATCAGAAGAGAATCCCCCTGAATTACAGCGCGGTAGAGCAGCTGATGATCAGCTTTTATCACAGCATGCCCTGGACGGGATCTGTTGACAACGGCTATTGCGGCGTGGCTTCCAAGGCAAAGGATTGTTTCCGGGATAAATCACTGACAAACGTATATATAATCTGCGACGTGGATCTGGAACGGGTGCTGGAACTCAAACAGCGAATTCGGGATCTGTATGACATCGATAATTCCTCTGTCCACATCACCGATACCCATGCCGAGGCGATCGAGGCCGGGAAACTGCTGTTGTTTGGCAACAGTATCGACCTGATGAATGCCCGAAATCCTTTTCGTGACGCTGATTTCATCAAGGTTTTTTCTTCTAAGGAAAAGCTTTTCCAGCGTTGCTCCTGCCCGGATACGACGCTGGCCCTCTATGGGATCGGTGATCATTGTTTGAGCGATGGATGCGGAGATGCGACCGACTGGGAGGATCCGAAGGATTACCTTTATTTCTGGGGCGTGAAACTGCCGTCACTCAGCTGTGTGAAAGCGATCAAGCAGCAGAGTGACAGCCAGAAAAGCCGGGAGGATGTCCGTCGGATCGAAGCCTTTGAACGGAAGAGACACAGCGGCTTCACCGTTTGGAAAGAGCAGACCGGACAAGCGATTCGCAGCTTTATTTATTGCCTGCAGCGCGCTTTCCGTACGATGCGCGCAGAGACCGTCCGAGCGGCTAAGATTTTCTATCACCGATTTAAATACAGGAAAATCGGTCCAGGTTCCGGGAAACGGAATGTGATGGATCTAAAGTACGTTTTTTTGAATATCAACACGACGACGGCCGATTATCTTGTGATGCGCAACTGGGAGGGATTCTATGACGATATCCTTCTGGAAGGGCATAACGATATTGATATCCTCTGCCGGGATCGCGACAGCCGCGATATCATCGTTCGTCTTTTGGACGCCAGACCCCTGACGCCGGACGGCTTCCATTACAGTTTCCAATATCAGGGCAGGGCCGTCACGCTTGATACACGGATCCTGGGGGACGGGTACTATGACCGGCGCTGGCAGCGTGATATGCTGAAAACGAAAAAACTCCATCCGCAGGGTTTCTATATTATGAACCCGGAGAACTACTTCTACTCGCTGATTTATCATGCAATCTATCAGAAAAAAAACGGGCTTTCCGACGAGTATGCGCAGCGGCTCAATCAAATGTCTGACGCTGACATCGAGTTGACACAGAATGAATTTGCTTCCCGGCTGGATGAGTTCATGCGGGCGAAGCACTATGTTTATACCCAAACCGAAGATCAAAGTGTGACGCTGAATTTCACGATTACGCCATTCAAAAAAGAAATCCGCTATCCGTTCGCTATCCGCCTTCGTCACTTTGCGCAGCATGTGAAAAGGAAGCACTTGCTTCAGCGACTGAAGATCAGGATTCGAAATTTGGTTATCAGGAGTTGAAAAATGTCACAGATTACAGTGATAGTGCCTGTCTATAAGGTCGAGGCCTATATCGACCGTTGCCTGGAGAGTATCCTTGCCCAGTCATTTTCTGATTTCGATCTCGTGCTGGTGGACGACGGATCCCCGGACAACTGCCCGCAGATTTGCGACGCCTATGCAGAGAAAGATGGCAGAATCACCGTGATCCACAAACAAAACGGCGGCCTGTCCGATGCGCGCAACGCCGGGATCGACTGGGCCATGGAGCACAGCGACAGCCAGTGGCTTGCTTTTGTGGACAGCGACGATTATCTTCATCCGGATTATCTGAAGATCCTTCTTGACACGGCCAAAAAAGAAAAAGCGGACCTGGTGATCTGCGATTTCATTCGCGTGAACGAGCGGGGAGAATGCGTCGAAAAGAAACACAGTTTCTTCGACCTCGTTACAGAGGATAAAGATAAATTATTCAGCTGCCTGGTTTCCAACTGGAGGATCGTTCCCGCTTGGAATAAGCTGTATCACAAACATATTTTTTCACAGCTTCGCTTTGCGGTCGGGAAAATACATGAAGACAGTTTTGCTGTTCATCACGTACTATGGAACAGTCGGAAGGTGGCTATCATTCCCGCCGGGCTGTACTTGTATCTCCAGCGGGAAAACAGCATCATGAAGACTGAAACGCCCAAATCAAGGCTTGACGGTTTTGAGGCTGTGATCGAACAGTATGAATTCTTTCAGAAGCATAATATCCTTCCGCGTAAATCAATCCCTCTGTTCTCCCTGATCAATGAATTTACAGATTTGGAATCCGACTTCAGCAGTCAGGAAAAGCAGCGCTTTATCCGGTTGAAAAAACGCCTTTCAAAGCTCTATTTCAACCGGAAGGAAAACCAGAGCTTCAAGCACTATTTCAGCTACTATTTCCCCGGAATGTACGGAAAGATTGCCGCTTTTTGCAGTGAGTCTTCAACAAAATCACAACAAAGGAACTGACAGCTCATATGGTTTCAGTCATCATTCCCGTCTATAACGCGGAAAAAACATTGACAATATGCGTGCAGTCCGTTCTTGATCAGACTTATAAAGACTGGGAGCTAATTCTGATCGACGACGGATCCCAAGACGGCAGCGGTCTGATCTGTGATCAAGTGCAGGAACGATGCAAAGCAGATCATATGCTGTGCCAGGTCATACACCAGCCCAACCGCGGTGTATCTGCTGCCAGAAACTGCGGTATGGAGTACGCCCGTGGGGAGTACTTCGTCTTTGTTGACAGCGACGATCAGATCGAACCCTGTTATCTGGAGGATCTGGTACATACGACAGAAGCCCATCCGGAACTTGGACATGTGATTTGTGGATTTAAATGTACTTCCAACAATCACAATTATATTTTGTCAAAAATAGAGCCATTAACTATAGTTACCCGTCTTGACTATATGCGGCTATATGATGAAGTTCTGATTCAAGGCCCTTGCCTTGCACTATACAAGAGAGAATTTGTTAATAAACATCGGATCAGGATGCGTGAGGATTTAAGTTTAGCAGAGGATCTGATTTTCAATCTGGAATATTTGGATGCGCTGGGCAATGTTCCAATTGGAATTATCAATAAGACGAATTATAACTATCACAATAATGATCCGTCTTCTTTGTCCCGGTATTATAGGTCAAATCTTCTTGAGATTAACGAAATGATAATTCGGACTTTGAAGGATTATCTAAAAGAATGGGGTGTAGTATCTGGGCGAGCTTGGAAATCTTACTATGCAACCGTAATTTATAAATACATAAATGTATTAGATAATACCTTCAAAGAATCCTGCCCATTAACAAAAAGAGAAAAGATAAAATATAACAATGATGTCTTGCTTAAACGTGATTTTGTAGAGGCAATGAGCAATAGTGACATTCGACTTCCGCGGTCACTTAGACTTGCGTTTACTTATCGTGATTATCGCGTTATTCTTCTGTCTAAAAGTATAAATAAGATAAAACAAGCTATTAGAGAAAGTGTTATACAACTAAAAGAGGCTGGTATGGTTTTTTTCAAACGTGTATTCAATAAAATATGGAATATTAGACATAGCATATATTTATGGTGGAAGCGAAAATGCCTAAAGAACCATAACTTTTCAATTATCTCTCGGAATTGCGTCGGTGGGGTTATGTCTCATGACTTGGGAGAGCGGTTTAATTCGCCGACGGTTAATCTATGGCTAAAACCGGATGATTTCATCTTTTTTTGCAATGAATTGGATTACTTTCTTAATTGTAAAATTGAAGAAGTATTTGAAGAGGGAATTAATTATCCGATCGGAAGAATGTATTGCGAGGATAAGTTTATTACTCTGTATTTTACACACTACTCCTCTTTCTCTGAAGCAGTAAACAAGTGGCAAGAAAGGGCCAGAAGAGTCAACAAAGATAATCTGTTTGTCGTATTTGAGTATCCTGCGATTCTTGATACAACCGAAGAACAAGAAAGCATGAAACGTAAATTTGATACAATTCCCTTTGCAAACAAAATCATGATAACAAAACGATCTCAACTAACTGGTGAAAACATAGTTCATATGTCTTTTTATGATGAAACACATTTTCCAGGTAAAATACTAAGCAGAAAAAACCGTATTTCTGTAAAGAGATATTTGGATGATTTTGATTATGTGTCTTTTTTGAATAGTGGGAGAGTGGACAAATAAATGGGTAAATACAGCCTGAGATTTTGTTTAATCATGGTTGGCATACCTTGGGACAATAAACGTTTTATTAAAGATCTTAACAGATGGAAAGAAATCATGCATCTGAAGGGCACTGACCGTCAAGTCTTGTCTCAACTTCTTTCCACCGACAAGGCTTTCAGGGCACTTTATTTATATAGACTTCAAGGGAAAAAACTGTATAGCGCTTGGTGCAGGTTACTTTTTCCCCCTTTAGACTCGCTTTATATAACGACGTCTGACATTGGAGGCGGACTGTTTATTCAGCACGGCTTCAGCACGTATATCGCGGCCCAGTCTATTGGTGAAAACTGTTGGATCAATCAGCAGGTGACAATTGGCTACAAGGATAATACAAGGCCGCCTGTTATAGGCAATAATGTGACAATCACTTGTGGCGCTAAAGTGCTTGGACCGATTACAATTGCTGATAATGTTACCATTGGGGCAAATGCCGTTGTGGTAAAGGATCTGCCGCCGAATTCGGTTTGGGGAGGAGTACCGGCCAGACAGATTCGATAATACGGTACAGGGAGCAGGTAAAATGAAATAATTTACCATTTTCTCAAAAAAATGGTCAGACGCATCTTCAAAAACGTGCTGCGAATGAAACAGACCCGCTTGTTGAACTGGAAAAAGAGACCTGATAATCGCAACGTCCTCCAAAAATAATATGCACAGTCCCTGGAAAATTGACAGAACCTACCCCTGGCTGATCGAGATCGGGGAGAATTGCTTTGATTTCGTCCAATGTTGTTATCATGGCGCATGACACAAGCACGGCTCTTCCGATCGGCTATAGCAAGATCGGAAGTGGCAGCATCGGAAACCATGTCTTATTGGACAGGGATCGACTATCCTTTGCGACGTCAGCATCGGCGATAACGCAGTTATCGGCGTACGCTCCAGGTCAATAAGGTTGGCCTGGCAAACTGCGTATATGAGGGAAATCTAGCAAAATTGATCTGCACGTTTGAGGAATACAGGGAGAAGAAAGAAGAGCTGGAAAATGTTCCTCTCTTTGGCATAACTGGTATTGCTGGTTCCAGCAGGCTTCAATGGAAGAAAATAATCGGCTGTCCGAACAAGTATAGTAATCTAAGGTCGCTTATATCAAAACCGATGTCGATGCAATCCAATAAAAATAATCATCAGTATGCCTTCGTATTGCCATTTCGCTGTGCGCCTTGTCGGCAACTTTTCAGATGCGCTCCCCAGACCGACAAGTGCAAACAGCGAAAGCAATTTGAAATGACTTGTTGAAACGATTTGAACTCGAATAAGAATAATATTTGAGCAATGTATATTAGGAGAAAAGCGGTAATAGTCTGTCGGTCCTGGCAGTTCCTTCCTGTCGGATGCTGATCTGCCATACGGGGAGAACTGCTGGCTGAAGCGGCAGATCGCAGACTGTTATCCGTTGGTTGAAAAGCATTCGATTAGAACAATCCGGGAAAGGGATTATATGACACTTCGGGAGATTCAACTATATAAGCTTGGCATGATGAAAGATATCGCATCTATCTGCGATCAGCACGGGATCAAATACATATTGCATTATGGGACTCTTCTGGGCGCGATCCGCCATGACGGTTTTATTCCCTGGGATGATGACGTTGATCTGGCGATGCCATGGAATGATTTCAAGAAACTGATTCAGATTTTGAATTGTGATTATTCAGATCGGTATTTTGCGCAGAGTATCTGGACGGAGGAGAGGTTTCCGCTTCTTTGGATGCAGATCCGAGCGAACGGAACGACCAGCATGCCTGTCGATTACGCATCTTATGATATCCATTGGGGGATGTGCATTGATGTTTTTGCACTTGTGGCTGCAGAGATCGACGAAAAGAAAAAGAGAAAAAGAGAGAAGATTATTAATCTGGTCAAATTGTTTCTTGAGAATGATTATCGGGAGATGACAAATCAAGAATTAAAAGGAAGAAGACTGAAACTGATTAATCGTATCCCGCGGGGGATACGGCGTCTGATTATTAGGACACTTTTGAAAGCAGTGGCCAGTGATCCGCAGGAAAACGGCTTTGTTTCCCCGCTTGAAAATCCCAAAAGTATTTATGCATATGCTGATATTATGAATACGGAAAAGCACGTCTTTGAAGGCCTGCTTTTCGATATTCCAAAGGGTTTTGACAATGTGTTAAAGACCGAATACCGGGACTACATGACATTGCCGCCGGAAAACCAGCGTGGTGGACATGAGCTTGCTTTGGGTAGGATCATCAATGACGCAAACAAGGACTACAAAGAGTATCAGGCGGAACTGAAAGCAAACACATAGGATTGATTGCCCCGCGGCAGTTTTTGAGTAAAGTGAGAAAGAAACCATGATTAATCAACTGCGAAAGTATTTCGTCAACCGTATCAGAGACAGTGTCGATCGGATCCCCTGCGAAATTCGCAGAAAGAAGGCGGCGGAGATTATCAGGAGTCATCATCCTTTGGTGCTGATGTATCATTCCGTCGTGCCGCATTATTCTGGTGAAGCCTATACTGTCAGCACGGCTACAGTGGAACAGAATATTGTCGACCGCTTGGAGCACGGAAGCTGATTCCATTCCGGCGTTTTTGTTCATACAGACCTGTCAGAGAGCTTTTCGTCAAAAAAGCCACCGTCTTACTTAGTGACGGTGGCTTTTCTTATGTTTCGCTGACAGCTCAGCCTTTTCTCCATACAAAGCGATCGACAATGCCGGTATAGCTTTGGATGAGCTTAACGACCTTGACGCTGACATTTTCATCCATGTAATCCCGGACGGGAAGACCATAATCACCGCTGCGGTTCATGGCCACTGCGGTTTCCACGGCCTGCAGCACCTGCTCGGTACTGATGCCGGCGAGGATAAAGTTGCCGCGGTCCAGCGCCTCCGGGCGTTCCGTACTGGTGCGAATGCAGACGGCCGGGAAGGGATGCCCCACAGAGAGGAAAAAGCTGGATTCTTCCGGCAGAGTACCGGAGTCAGATACAACTGCAAAAGCGTTCATCTGCAAATGGTTATAGTCGTGGAAACCGAGCGGCTTGTGAGCGATCACGCGCTCGTCGAAGCAGAAACCGCGCTGCTCGATGAACTTTCTGCTCCGGGGATGGCAGGAATAGAGAATGGGCATGTCATAGGTTTCGGCCAGGGCGTTTACTGCGTTCATGAGGGAAAAGAAATTGGCCTCGGTGTCGATGTTTTCTTCGCGATGCGCGGAAAGGAGAATATAACGGCCCTTTTCCAGGCTGAGCCGCGAGAGAATATCCGAACTCTCGATCTGCGCCAAGTTACTGTGAAGGACCTCGGCCATCGGTGAACCAACGACATAGGTGCGCTCTTTCGGGACACCGGCAGCGTTCAGATAACGGCGCGCAGACTCCGAATAACAGAGATTGACGTCAGCCGTTACATCAACAATGCGGCGGTTCGTTTCTTCCGGCAGACACTCGTCAAAGCAGCGGTTGCCGGCTTCCATGTGGAAAACCGGAATGTGCAGCCGCTTAGCTGCGATGACGGAAAGGCAGGAGTTCGTATCACCGAGCACGAGAACGGCGTCCGGTTTCTGATCCTGCATGAGCTTGTAGGAGAAAGAGATGATGTTGCCTATCGTTTCGCCTAAATCGGAGCCAGCCGCATTAAGATAAAAGTCCGGTGCGCGCAGACCAAGATCGTCAAAGAAAACCTGATTCAGCTCGTAATCGTAGTTCTGCCCGGTATGGACGAGGATCTGATCAAAGTACCTGTCACAGGCCTTGATCGTCGCGGAGAGGCGGATGATCTCCGGACGTGTACCGATGATCGTCATGAGGCGAAGCTTTGCCATGGTCAGACCTCCTCATAAAATGTGTCGGGATGCGCGGAATCAAAGGTCTCGTTGGCCCACATCAGGGTCACGAGATTCTCGGTATCAGACAGGTTGATGATGTTGTGGGTATAACCGGGCAGCATATGAACTGCCTCAATTTTGTCGCCGCTGACTTCAAATTCCAGGATCTCATCTGTTCCCAACTTTCGTTCCTGAATCAGGCCATGACCAGAAACGACAATGAAAAACTCCCACTTCGTATGGTGCCAGTGCTGGCCCTTGGTGATGCCCGGCTTTGAGATGTTGACGGAAAACTGGCCGTTTCCTGTGGTTTTCAGCAGTTCCGTGAAGCTGCCGCGCGCGTCGCTGTTCATCCGGAGCGGGAAGGAGACCTTTTCTTTCGGCAAGTAAGAGAGATAAGTCGAGTAGAGCTTTTTTTCAAAGCTGCCGGCCGGGATTTCCGGCATGAACAAGGTACTCGGCTGCAGCCGAAAGCGCTCGATGAGATCCACGATCTCACCGAGTGTGACGCTGTGTGTTACGGGGACAAAACAGAAGTCGCCGTCGCGATGCTCCTTCCCGGCCAGTGCGCCCAGCAGCTCCTGTACCAAATCGTCGATATAGCACAGATTCAGACGTGTGCTGCGGTCGTTCACCTGAATAGGAAGATCGTTGGCCCGGTTGTGGCAGAAGGTGGCCACGGCGCTGTTATAATTTGGCCGGCACCATTTTCCGAACACATTGGGAAAGCGATAAATCAGCGTCTTGGCACCAGTGCGCAGGCCGTATTCGCTCACAAGCTCTTCGCCGGCGCGTTTGCTCTCGCCGTAGGGATTATCCAGTGCGGCCTGTATGGACGATGACAGCATGACGGGGCAGTGATTTCCACTCGCCTCCAGCAGTGACAGGAGATACCCGGTGAAATCTCGGTTCCCCTGCATGAACGCGGCCGGATCCTTCGGCCGATTGACACCGGCGAGGTGAAAAACGAAGTCCGCCTCCGCGCAGGATGCGCGGAGTTCTTCCTCCGCGGTCTGTCGCGTGCAGCGGAGGACCTTTTCAATAGCCAGTTCCGGGTGCGTACGATCCTTGCCGTCGCGGATCGCTTCCAGTGAGGCAATCAGATTTTTTCCGATAAATCCGTCCGCACCGGTGATCAGTACGTTCATAGTTTCTCCTTGTCAAGCTCCTCGCGGATATAGGCGAGTGTCAGCAGCTTTGCCTTCACTTCTTCGATGCTCATGCTCCGAGTGTTTTGGCTCGTCAGCTCCGTCAGAGAATTTCGGCCGGTATTACCGTCTTTGAAATATTTATCATAATTGAGATCGCGCTGATCGGCGGGTACGCGGTAAAAGTTACCCAGATCGATCGCGTGGGCGCATTCTTCGTTCGTCAGCAGAGTCTCATAAACCTTCTCGCCGTGGCGGATTCCGATGATTTTGACAGGGACCCTGTCGTCGGGATCAAACAGCGCCTTGGTGGCCAAAGCCAGCGTTTCAATGGTACAGGCAGGCGCCTTCTGCACGAAGAGGTCGCCGCTTTCACCGTTTTCAAAGGCGAACAGAACGAGATCGACCGCTTCTTCCAGGGTCATCACAAAACGCGTCATATTCGGATCGGTGATCGTGATGGCTTCGCCCTTTCGGATCTGCTCGATCCAGAGGGGAACGACGCTCCCGCGGGAGCAGAGGACGTTTCCGTACCGGGTGCAGCAGATCTTCGTGGCCTTGGTGGTGCGGGATTTGGCAATGGCGACCTTTTCCATCATGGCTTTGCTGGCGCCCATGGCGTTGACGGGATAAGCGGCCTTGTCTGTGGATAGGCAAATCACGCGGCTCACGCCAGCTTCGATGGCGGCCGTGAGCACGTTGTCGGTGCCGAGAACATTGGTTTTGACCGCTTCCAGAGGGAAAAACTCGCAGGAGGGCACCTGCTTGAGCGCCGCCGCATGGAAAATATAATCCACGCCGTACATCGCGCTTTTGAGCGACTGCAGGTCACGAACGTCCCCAATGAAAAACTTCAGCTTCTTGGAAGCCTCGGGATGACTGGCTTGATATTGATGGCGCATATCGTCCTGCTTTTTTTCATCGCGGGAAAAGATGCGGATCTCGGCAATATCGGTCTCCAGAAAACGCTGGAGCACGGCGTTGCCGAAAGAACCGGTACCGCCGGTAATGAGCAGGGTTTTGCCGGAAAAAGCCTGAGAAGACATATTGATCGTCCTTTACAATTTGTTGTTTCTATCTGTTTTACTATATCACAATTCATTGCACTGCGCAATAATAGACGCGTTCCGTATTCAGCAGGATTCAGTTTTGCTATTGCATCACGCTTGCCTTTCTGCAATGAATGGGTTACAATGATAAAAACACAAAGGAGGTTCTTCCCATGCAGATCACTCAGGAACTGTTACAGAGCTATGCGCGGCTGATCGTGCGCTCCGGCGCCAATGTGCGCCCCGGGCAGACCGTGCTGCTGAATATCGCGGTGGAGCAGGCGGACTTTGCCGCGCTGCTGACCGAGGAATGCTATCTGGCCGGCGCGAAAAAAGTCAACGTGGAATGGCAGAGTGACGCCATTTCCCGCCTGCACTTCCAATATGCCGAGCAGGAGACGCTCGCACAGGTGCTGCCCTGGGAGGAAGCCAAGGCCAAACAGATGGTTGAGGATCTGCCCTGTCGGATCTTCATTGCCTCGCAGGATCCCGATGCGCTGGCCGGTATCTCGCCGGACAAGCTCTCCGCCGTCGGACAGGGCCGCGCCCGCGTGCTCAAGCCCTACCGCAACGCCATCGACGGCAAGCACCAGTGGACGATTGCGGCCTACCCTTCTGAAAAATGGGCGAAAAAGTGTTTCCCGGAAGAGACGGCGGAGAATGCCGTCGCCAGACTCTGGGAAGCGGTACTGACGACTGTGCGCATCGACGGCGAGCACGATCCTGTTGCCGCCTGGGCGGCGCATACGGCTTTTATTTCAGAAAAAGCGGCCTGGCTCAACGCGCAGCAGTTCCGCACGCTCCGCTATCGCAGCGCCAACGGCACCGATTTTACCGTGGAACTGATCCCGGATGCCAAATGGGAAGGCGCGGCAGCGGTCAATAGCCAGAACGGCGCCAGCTACATTCCCAACATGCCCACCGAGGAAATCTTTACCTCGCCTATGGCCGGTCGCTGTGAGGGTACCCTGGTGGCCACCAAGCCTCTGTCCTGGAACAGCCAGCTGATCGAAAACTTCTCCATCAGCTTTGAAAATGGCCGCGCGGTTTCCTGCCGGGCGGAAAAGGGCCAGGCGCTGCTTGAGAAGATGATCACGATGGATGAATGCGCCAATATGCTCGGTGAGGTCGCCCTGGTGCCGAAGGAGAGCCCGGTCAACCGCTGCGGCTTCCTGTTCTACGAGACGCTCTTTGACGAGAACGCCTGCTGCCATGTGGCGCTGGGCGTGGGCTTCAAGGAAGTCCTCCCGGACGGTGATTCGCTTACGACGGACGAGGCAAAGGAACGCGGCATCAACGATTCCATTATCCATGTCGACTTCATGGTAGGCAGCGACGACCTTTCCATCGACGGCATCCGCGCCGACGGCAGCAGCGCGCCCATCTTCCGAAACGGCACCTGGGCTTGAGTGCAGTTTTCAACACAATGAGTTCATGAAAGGGGAGAGCCCATGAAAAACGTATTGGTCCTGATTCCGCTCACTGATGAGCAGAAAACCAGACTGGAGTCCATCGGCCCGGACTGCAGCTATCGCTATTCAAACGGCGCTGCTGTCAGTATGGAAGAAATCCAGAGCGCCAACATCATCATCGGCTTTCCTGATCCGGCGATGATCGCCGCCTCGGAACAGCTCGAATTCCTGCAGCTCTCATCCTCCGGCGCGGACGCCTATGTCAAGCCCGGCGTCCTCCGTCCAGGTACCGTCCTCTGCAGCGTCACCGGCGCTTACGGACAGGCGGTGGGCGAGCATGCCTTCGCCATGACCTGGGAGCTGCTGAAAAAGCTGCACCTGTACCGCGACGACCAGGCGCGCGAGCACTGGGGCGACCGCGGCACGGTCGGTACGCTGCGCGGTGCGACGGTCGTCGTGGTCGGCCTTGGCGATATCGGCACGGAATACGCCCGCCTGGTGAAGGCCGTGGGCGCGCGTGTCATCGGCGTCAAGCGCCGTCCGTCGGCCTGTCCGGACTTCGTCGACGAGCTTTGCCTTACGGACGAGCTGGACCGCGTTCTGCCCGAGGCGGACGTCGTGTGCAGCATCCTGCCCGGCACGGCGAGCACCTATCATCTGTTTGACGCGGAGCGGTTTGCAAAAATGAAGTCCTCTGCGATCTTCATCAACTGCGGACGCGGCACCGCGCTGGACGCAGACGCACTCTGCGAGGCCCTGGATCGCGGCGTGATCGCCGCAGCCGGCACGGACGTGACGGAAATCGAGCCGCTGCCCGCCGGCCATCCGCTCTGGAAGCAGCCCAACATGGTCATCACGCCCCATATCTCCGGCGGCTTCCATCTGCCGGGCACGCTGGATCGCATCGTCGAGATCTGCTTTGCCAACTTCGAGGCATACCTCAAGGGCGGTGAACTGCGCAACATCATCGACTTCCGGACCGGCTACAAGAAATAAGTCTTTAAAAAATCGAACCCCACGCCTGATGGCATGGGGTTCGATTTCATTTTACCGAAGCATGGGAAAACGGCGGATCAGGGCGTCGGCAACACGCGAATATGCCGCACGAAGCCGAGGGATCAAGGCCAGCAGATAATCCAGTTCGGCGAGCGCAACACCGGAGACGACGTCGGCCATTACATGCTGGCGTGTCGTCAGCGTGGAAACACAGACCATCAGCGACAGCAGCAGAAACAGAAGCTTCAGCCAAAGCGGCAGGTCCTTCCGCCTGCGCACGCCGATCCAGCAGAGCCAGGCGGTGGAGCAGTGCAGCGAGGGAAACAGGTTTTCCGGCGTATCCACCCAATAGACGATGCGCATCAGCCCGTTCCAGAGACCGCCTCCGGTGATTTCCGGGCGCTCCAGCGTTGTCGGCATCAGCACAAAGCAGAGGAAGGACAGGCTCACCGTCAGCGCATGGGCACAGAAAAAGCGGTCGGCCTGCTCACGATCCTCGCGCGCAATCAGAACGAAGCTGAGATACCAGTAGACGAAGCTGCCCAGATAGATGCTGACCGTCCAGGGCAGGAAGGGGACAGTAGCGTCCCAGGGGACGGTCATATTTATATGAGGCCGCCAGAAACTGAGAAGCTTAGCCAGGGAAAAGCTGAGCGTGCTGAACAGCAGCGCGGCGATCGGAATGATCAGAGAATAGCTGTGTCCGCGAAACAGTTTTTTTATCATTGTCTTTTTTACAGCAATCTGGCTGTGAACGGATTCACAGCCAGATCCTTTCCGTGTTTATTTTTGGGAGTTCGGCTTATTGCCGTCCGCCCTTGCCGAAGCGGCTGAGCAGCTGCTGCCAGAGAGCGATCAGTTCATCCTTCTTGGTGACATACAGGTAGGCGAGCAACGCGACCAGCGCGACCAGCGCCGTGAAAATGATCACCATCAGCATCGTGCTCGTGGCGCGGCGGGAGCGGCTGTCCTCGCGTCTGGTTTCGTCCCTGGAATCAGGATCTTCCGCAGAGGGATCCGTTTCTTCCTCGCCTTTTTGGTCAGGGGATTTCGTCGGCTCCGGCTTGGCTTCGCCCGGGGCAACGGTCAGTTCCAGTGTGCAGCTCTGGCTGCCGTAGCTGATCGTGACGGTCTGTACACCCTCGCGGGTAAAGCGGGAGGGACTGCAGGTAAAGCCGCTGCGCACCAGCTCGTCACCCTGATCGGTGGAAACGCGGATCACCATGCCGCTGCTGTCAAAGCTGTCACCGACCTGGTAGTCAAGCTTGCTCGGCATCTTGTCGATGCTGATCTTCTGAACAGTTTTGTTCCCGCCCTGGACGGTAACGGTGAAGCTGGTGCTTTTGCCCTCATAGCTGACCGTGACGGTCTGAATGCCGGACAGGCTCAAAACCTCGGGACTGCAGGTGAAGCCGCTCGTGATTGGAACGCGGCGGCCCTTGTTGGTGATCGCCTCCAGCGCAAGGCCGGTGGTGTCCAGTCTCTCGCCCTGGCGGTACTCCCGTTTGGCGGGCAGCGCGGTGACGGCGATGGCTTCTGTGACTTCCTTTTCTTCCTTGACAATGACCGGGAAGGTGACGGTGTTGTTCTGATAGCTAACGGTAATGGTCTGCGTGCCGACCTCGGTCAGTTTGGTGGGACTGACGGTGAAGCCCTCGTTTTCACTGACGACCATGCCGTTCGAGTAGTGGACGCTGAGCGTCAGACCGCTTGTGTCAAGCTCTTCGCCCTCCGTATACTCCAGCTTGGTGGGCAGCGCGGAGATGGCAAGGGAAGTGATGCTGGGTTCCACGACGTTGACGGTGACGACCGGCGTGGTGACCGTTTCGCTCAGACCGTTATTGTTGTTGGTGATGACGCAGTAAAAATAGGCCGGACCGACAAACTCGGTATTCACGGCAAGCTCGCCTTCGGTTTTTCCCTCCAGCTTCTCGCCGTCCACATTGTCCTTGATGGTATTGCTGTACCACTGATAGCTCAGCGTGCCGCTGTCGTCCGTACCGGCCTGAACGCGGATCTTTGCTTCCTCGCCGACGAAGCACTCCAGATCCTGCACTGTGTAGCGGGGGATCGCGGGCAGTACGCTGATCGAGCAGGTCAGTGTGGCGACCGTCACGGTCTCGGTACGGGTCTCGCTTTCACCCTCGCCTTCACCTTCACCTTCACCTTCGCCCCCGCCTTCGACGGGAACTTCCACCGTATCGGTTACGGCCAGCGTGAACTCATAGTTCCCGGCCAGACCCGGCGTGCCGCGCAGATAATGGGCGGCAGAGCCGCCGCGATCCTCGGTGACGATGGAGCAGTTATCCGGGAGGCTGCCGCCCGAAAGGGAAGCCGTGCCGGAATCCGTGGTGGCCATCTGGAGGTCCAGCGAGCTGCCGGCGCGGACGGAGCCGAGATTGACGACAATGTTGCCCTCGGCAAAAGCCGCCGCGGGCAGCAGCGCCATCAGAAGCAGCAGCGTCAAAAGAATCGAAATCAAACGTTTATTCATAAAATGTGACTCCTTGTCAATGATTACATTGCGGTAACATTATAGCGCTTTCCAGTTCAAAGGTCAACCGGAGGGACTATGCAAAAGCGTTGCTAAGACCGGTGTTTTATGGTAAAATAAGAATTATTAAGGAATCTGCGGCAAAGGAGGGCTCCTTATGGACGGAAAACGCTGGTATAAGGAGATGTCTGTCTATCAGATCTGGCCGCGCAGCTTCTGCGACGGCAACGGCGACGGCATCGGCGATCTGTGGGGCGTGCTCGGCAAGCTCGACTATATCAAAAGCCTCGGCGTGGACGCCATCTGGTTTTCGCCGCTCTATCCCTCGCCGAACGCGGATTTCGGCTACGATATTGCCGATTATCGGAACATCCACCCGGATTACGGTGATCTGGATGTCTTCCGCCAGGTTCTCGAAGGCGCGCATGAGCGCGGCCTGCGGGTGTTCATGGATCTGGTGGTGAACCACACCTCGGACGAGCATCCCTGGTTCATCGAAAGCCGCAAGAGCAGGGACAATCCCTACCACGACTATTATTACTGGCGCCCGGGGCGGAAAAAGAACGGTAAAACTCTGCCGCCGAACAACTGGACCAGCATCTTCGAGGGCGGCGCCTGGGAATATGACGAGCATCTGGACGAATACTACCTCCACCTTTTTGCAAAAAAGCAGCCGGATCTGAACATGGACAATCCCCGCGTCCGCCAGGAGGTTAAGGACATCATGCGCTTCTGGCTGGACATGGGCGTGGACGGCTTCCGCGAGGACGTGATCACCTTCATCTCCAAAGCGCCCGGCCTGCCGAACAGCTACCCGCCGAGTCCGATCGCCAACGGGACGAAGTATTATGTAAACCGCCCACAGGTGCACCAGTTTCTGGCTGAGTTCAAGCGCGAGGTACTGGACCACTACGACTGCTTTACCGTGGGCGAGAGCCCGCTGACCACAGCGGACACGGCGCTGCGCTATATCACCGAGGGCCCGGAGCAGGTGCTTGATGAGATGATCGGCTTTTCCCATATGGAGGCCGACTGCTTCATGACCGACATGATCCAGCGCCCCTTCAACCTGCGTAAAATGAAAAAGGCCTTCAGCGAATGGCAGCTGAAGCTGCAGGACAAGGCCTGGCCCGCGCTGTATATCGAAAACCACGACCATCCGCGCATCATCAGCCGCTATGGGAGCGAGCAGTACCGCACGGAGAGCGGAAAGATGCTCGCAGCCATGTATATACTGCAGCGCGGCACGCCCTTCATCTACCAGGGGCAGGAGATCGGTATGCTGAATATCGCGCTTCCGCGTCTGGAGGATTATCCGGACGTGATGGCGCAGAATAACGCCCGCATCCTCAAGCATTTTCTGCCGAAGAAAAAGGTGCTGGACATTATCCGCCGCTCGAGCCGCGACAGCGCGCGCACCCCGGTGCAGTGGTCGGCGGAAGCATACGCCGGCTTCAGCACGCACGAGCCCTGGCTGCGCGTGAACGAAAATTACACGCAGATCAATGTCGCGGCGCAGGAGAAGGATCCGGATTCGCTGCTAAATTTCTATCGCGCGCTTTTGCAGTTTCGCAAGGACAACAGCGCCGCGCTCTACGGCGATTATCGGGAGCACTGCCCGGAGAGCAATGATTTCTATGTCTATGAGCGCCGCAGCGAGGAGCAGCGGCTGCTGGTGATCTGCTCCTTTTCCTCCGAACTCAAGCGCTTTGACGCACCGGAGGGGATCGAGCTGGATCAATGGCAGCTCGTTCTGCACAACTACGATGTGAATTTTATCATCGAAAACGGATTCACAGCCCGTCCCTATGAGCTGCGGGTCTATCAGACAAAAACCGGGAACGAGACATGAGCATACAGGAAAAAGCATACGCAAAAATCAATATTTCGCTGGACGTGGCCGGAAAGCGGCCGGACGGCTATCATGAGATGATCATGCCGATGCAGACCGTCTCGCTCTGCGATACGCTGACCATCCGCATGGATGGCGAGGGCATCCGCGCCAGGAGCAACCTGCGTTATGTGCCGGGCGACGAGCGCAATCTTGCCGTCCGCGCGGCGAAGCGCTATCTGGAGGCGATCGGCGAGGAGGGTCAGGGCCTGCGCATCGAGCTCGACAAGCGCATCCCGGTCGGCGCCGGCATGGGCGGGGGATCGGCGGACGCAGCGGCGGCGCTGCGCGCGCTGAACCGCGCCTACGGCGACCGACTCAGCCGGGAAGAACTGACGGCCCTGGCCGCTGAAATCGGCTCAGACGTGGCTTTCTGCCTCGTGGGCGGCACGATGCTCGCCACCGGGCGGGGGGAGAACCTGCAGCCGATTGCGCCGCTCCCGCCCTGCCATATCGCGATCGTCAAGCCCTCCTTTTCCATCTCGACGCCGGAGCTGTTCAACAAGCTCGACCGCGCGCCGATCCGCATCCACCCCGATACGACCGGGCTGATCGAGGCCATGGAGCAGGGCGACCTGCAGGGCGTCTGCCGGAGATTGTATAACGTCTTTGAGGATGTGGATGACCGCCGCATGCGCAGCATCCGCCAGATCAAGGGAGAACTGCTCGACGGCGGCGCGCTTGGCGCAGTGATGACCGGCACGGGCTCGGCGGTCTTCGGGCTCTTTGAGGACGCCGAGGCCGCGGCGCGCTGCTGCGCGAAGCTGAAAAAAGAATACGGCTTTGCCTTTGTTGCCGAGAGCGTCGGCACGCTGCTGTAAAGGGGGCGGGACAGTGCCTCAGGTCATTGAGATCGCGGATCTGTCCGCGCCGGAGCTGGAGGTCTACGCCAGACTCACCGAAGGGCAGCTGAAAAACCGGGCCGAGCCGGAAAAAGGCCTCTTCATCGCCGAGAGCCCGAAGGTCATCGACCGGGCGCTGGACGCGGGCTACGAGCCGGTGTCGCTGCTGATGGAGCGAAAGCACATCGAGGGCCAGGCACGGGAGATCGTCGCGCGCTGCGGGGAGATCCCCGTCTATACATCCGAACTGTCAGTCCTCAAGGAGCTGACCGGTTTTCCGCTGACGCGCGGTGTGCTGTGCGCGATGCGCAGAAAGCCGCTGCCGGAGGCGGAGGCCGTCTGCGCCGGTGCAAAACGCGTGGCTGTGCTGGAGGAGGTCGTCAATCCCACCAACGTCGGCGCGATCTTCCGCTCCGCTGCGGCACTCGGCATGGATGCCGTGCTGCTCACGCCCGGCTCCTGCGACCCGCTGTACCGCCGCGCTGTGCGCGTGAGCATGGGCACGGTATTCCAGATCCCCTGGGCCTTCCTCGGTGAGGAGATCGCCGACTGGCCGCATCCGGGCATGGACCGTCTGCGCGCCCTCGGCTTCAAAACCGTCGCCATGGCCTTGGAGGACGATTCCGTGTCTATTGACGATCCATGCCTTGCCGCAGAGGAAAAGCTCGCGCTGATCCTCGGCACCGAAGGGGAGGGGCTTGCCGCGCGCACGATCGCCGACTGCGACTACACCGCGCGCATCCCGATGTCCCACGGCGTGGATTCATTGAACGTCGCCGCGGCCAGCGCCGTGGCTTTCTGGCAGCTGGGAGGAGGCCGCCCATGATCTGTGTGTACCCCGATTTCTACCGCGCCTTTGCCTGCAAGGCCTCGTTCTGCCGTCACAGCTGCTGCCGCGGCTGGGAGATCGACGTGGACGAGGAGAGCGCCGCGTATTACCGCGCACTGCCGGGCAAGCTCGGCGACGATCTGCGCGCTGCGCTCGTCGAGGAAGCCGGGGTCTGGCACTTTCGTCTGACGGACGATGAGCGCTGCCCCTTCCTGCGTCCGGGCGGCCTTTGCCGTCTGATCCGCGAGCTGGGGGAGCAAGCACTCTGCGACATCTGCGCGCTGCATCCGCGCTTTTACGGAGAGCTGGGCAGCTTTGAATTCTGCGGCCTCGGCCTGAGCTGTGAAAAGGTCTGCGAGCTGCTGCTGGAATCCTCTGCGCCGCTGCGCTTTCGTCTGGATGACGAGGCTGAGTTGCTCGATTTTGCCGGCCTTCTGCACCGGATGGGGCTGGAACCGGCGGCTGAGCTGCTCCATTTTACGCCGAAACCGGGCGAGGCGCGCTATGCCGAGATCCTGCGCCGGCTTTCGGAAACGGAGCCGATCGACGAAAACTGGACGGAAGAAATCCGTCAGCTTCGCGCCGTGCTGACGGATGTGGTTGAAAATGCGGTCGACTACGCCGCTGTCTGTGACCGCGGGCGTTATGACCGCATTTATCAGTATATCCTGTTTCGCCAGCTCGAGCGGGCAGGGGAGTATGAGTTTCCGGCGCTGGCCGTCTATGCGCGGCTGAGCACCGAATTCGTATTCATGCAGGACGCGCTCCTCGGCACCGGTCCCGAGCACCTGCGCCGCTGGTCGGAGCAGATCGAGTACAGCACCGAAAACGTCGACCACCTGCTGAGCATTTGATCACGCCGCCTCGTCGTCGCTGACTGCCTCGTAGTAATCCGCCTCCGAGGCAAAGAGACGGTATTCGCCGTCGATGAGTCCATAATAGCCGCCCGCTGTGAAATATCCGCGCATGTTCATGCCCTCCCGCGTTTCATTTTATGCTCTGATTATAAAGCAAGCACTGTCCGATAAAACGGACAGTGCTTGCTGCTTTTCATTGATTTTTCAGGCAAGTCCCTGCTTGCACGGTCGGCCGATTGCGCGGCGGTGAGCGTAATACAGTTCCTCCGTGGCGAGGGCCATTTTGGTCACGGCAAAGTCCCGGCCGTGCGGGTAGATATACCAGGTATCCTCGAGCGTGTTCAGATCGACGCAGTCGCCGAATTTGCCGAGGTATTCGTATTCGATATGGCAGGAATAGAGGCTGGGCACGGGCTTGATCATCTCAAAGGGATCGCCGTCGGCGTCAATGCCGCGCACAGTGAAGCCGTTCCTGTCGTGCACGAGCGTGCCGTTTCCAAGCCGGATGAACTTTTTCGCGTTCGGCAGCGTATCGACGTGTACCTCCAGCTCGCCGCTCGAGTAGGTGCCGGCCTCGACCTCGGCGCGCACATTCGCGCGCTCCCACTCATACCAGTCCGGGATGTGCGAAAACTCCGTTTCGCCGTCCTCGGCCTCCAGTTCGCCCAGCTCCGTCATGCGCCAGCGCTTGCCGCAGCTCTCGCAGAAGAGCTCCGTGCCCTTGGATGCCATGCGAAATTCCGTCCGGCAGCGCGGGCACTGATAGAGCACCTTGTGCAGTCCCTCGGCGAGGCCCTTGTAGGGCGTGCGGATGCCGCGTTCCTTCTGCCAGGCAAAGTCATCGTATTGGAACAGCTCCAGGATCTTTTCGTTGACCTCGTCCGCTGTGGCGTTTTCCAGCTCCTCGGCGTTGAAGATCTGCGTCAGCTCCGCCTCCGTCGGCTTGACACCGCGGTCATGCAGATTCCAGAACGGGGAATTGACATGGTGCCCGTGGCAGATCAGCGTCACGACGGGGACCTTAAGAAGTTTACATAATTTTCCGAGCGAAGCGGGAAGCACGGCGGTGGTGCCGCAGAGTGAATAGCGCGCCTCGGGATAGATCATCGCGATATCGCCGTTCTTGACGACCTGCCGGAGCTGACGGATCAGCGTAAGGTCGTTGGTGAATTTGCGCTTGCAGATGCAGCCAACCTGCCGCAGTAACTCCTCGCGTCCGATGAAGCCGTCAATGGCGACGACGTAGTTGGCGCGGTGGGGGAAGGTGGCAATCGTTGCGACCTTGAAGTCGAGAAAGGCGTTATGGTTGCACAGCAGCACATAGGGCGGCTTGAGACCTTCCGTGTTGATCTTCCGGATCCGGGCATGGTGCTTCCACACATCCGGCGCGCTGAGCGCCCAGGTCAGCGGGCGCAGAAACCAGCGTGTGCGCACCGGCTCACGCTTCATGTCAAAGCGTTCAAAATCCTGGCTCACGAGCATCCCTCCCTTTTTCACAGCATACCACAGGAAAAGCCTCCGCACAATGTATAAAAGCGAAAAAAGCGCCGATACTATGAATAAATCTTACATAGAACGGCGGTATATGCAGATGTTGAAGGAAAACGGAAAGAATCTAAAGGCCTGGGAGGTCGCGCTGCTGATGGCGCTGTGCCTGACGCTGTGTGTCGGGCTCTGGGCGCAGAAAAAACAGGGGGAGCTGGCTTCTCAGGTCGTGCGGCTGCACGTGCTGGCGGTGGACGATTCAGACTATGAGCAGGCGCTCAAGCTGCGCGTGCGCGACGCGGTGCTGGCCGATCTTGCGCCGGCGCTCGAGGGCGTGACCGATCGGGACGCGGCGCGGGAGATCCTGGCCGGCCGGCTGCAGGAGATCGCGGAGACGGCTGCCAATGCCGCCGAAGGTCGAAAGGTGTCCGTGAGCCTCGGGCCGGAAAGCTATCCGCTGCGGCGCTACGAGGGCTTCGTGCTGCCTGCGGGGACCTATGAGTCGCTGCGTGTGGTGCTGGGCGAGGGAGAGGGGCATAACTGGTGGTGCGTGGTTTTCCCGCCGCTGTGTCTGTCAGCCGCCGACGCCGGACGCGTGCAGAGCGTGATGAAGCCGGACGATTTTGCGCTGATCAGCGAGGAAGACGGCTATGAGCTTCGTTTTCGCATTGTCGAGCTTTGGGGCGAGCTGCAGCGGATGTTTGAATAACATGACCGGGACGGAAAAAGCGTCCCGGTTTTGTTATTCGTCTGTTTTTCTCCAGGCAAAATCCGCGGCGCGGAGGAATTCCTGCCCCTCGAGAACGGCGCGCAGCTCCGCCTCAGCCTGGGGCAGATAGCGTTCGATGAACGTTTCAATCATACTGGGGCATAAATATGTAAAGTTTCCTACTGGCTGTTCAATAAAATCCTGCGCGAAGTCTTCCCGCAGCTTTCTCAGGTCGAAGTCTGCGATGCGTGCCAGCGGCTCATCCGAAAAATTAGAGGGAAGCGTCAGCCGGTTGACGAGGGCATATCGCTTCACAAGCCAGGGATTGAGCAAGTGATAATCCCGGTGCAGGGCGCGCACCGCTTCATCTTTGATAAAATAAAACTGATAGTCCCTGTGGCAAAAGGCGCGGTAAAAGCTGTCTTCGACGAGATGCATGTAATAGCCGAGATAGAGGGGATCAAACATCTGATCGGCAAAGTCCCGGCGGAAGCGGTCAAATTCGTAATAGCGTGTGCCGTCGGCACCGCAGAAGGCATAGTGCGTGACGTCCCGTTCGTCCTTGCTGCGGATCGCGTCCGGAAGTAAGCTGCCGAGCAGAAAGCGGGGGATGTCATCAATGCCGCAGGAGGCGGCCAGCTGCAGCCCGAATACATAATGAACCGTTCGTTGGGCCATATAACATCCTCCTTCCGCTCTTTTCCGACAGTATAAAGCAAGGGAGAGGGAAAGTCAACGCGGCGAATTCCGGGAAAAAGGAAAATAGTGCTTGCAAAGCGGAGAGGGATGTGCTAATATATAAAAGCTCTTCGGAGGGTTAGCTCAGCTGGTTAGAGCGTCCGCCTCACACGCGGAAGGTCGACGGTTCGAGTCCGCCACTCTCCACCAAACAGAAACGCCGCCCATCGGGCGGCGTTTCTGTTTGGTAATGACTCTCGTGCGGGCTCGAAGGGAGCGGGAGTGAATGGCGTGCCGGCGGCACGCCAGAGCTGCGACCCGGCCCGCCCGCAGGCGGGCGAGTCCGCCACTATTCATCAACAAAAAACGACGTGTAAGAGACACGTCGTTTTTTATTTGATGCTGATCCTGTGGAGCCGCGGCAGAGAAGCAGCGTTTATCGGGTGCTGTGTTTGGCCAGCGTTTCCAGCAGCCACTGGCCTGTCGCATTGTAGTCGTCTTTTTCGAAGCCGCTGTATTTCAGCAGCCCGGTGCGAAGCGCGGAGCAGGGCTCGGGCGCAGAGGAGAAGGACCACATGCAGTAAGAGATGTTCTCCTGTTCCAGGAGATCGATCCAGCGATCAGCGCTCTCCAGATCCCGCGGGAATCCGCCGCTGGAAGAGGTAACGCCGAATTCGGTGACAAAGATGGGCACCCCGTCCCGGCTGAGCCGCTGCGTCATATCGCGCAGCTCCTGGCCATGGCTTGCGGCATAAAAATGCAGCGTATAAAGAATGTTGTCAAAGTCGAGAGGATCGGCGGCGACGCTGCAAAGATCCTTCGACCAGTCGGGATTGCCGACGATAATGACGGATGCAGGATCTTTTTCCCGGATCACGGGGATGATTTGCTCGGCATAGGCTTTGACCGTCTGCCAGTCCACGCCGTTGGGCTCGTTGCAGATTTCATAAAGGACATTGTCATAATCGCAGAACTGTCCGGCCATGTCCGCAAAGAAGGCCTTGGCCTCATCCAGATACTGATTGGGGTCGCCGTCGCTGAGGATGTGCCAGTCGATCAGCGCGTACATATCCTGAACGCGGGCAAGCTCTACGCCTTTGACGATATCCTGCTTGTGGCGCTCTTTGTCGCCGCCGGTGCAGTATCCGACGATCCCGACTCCATACGTATACATGGCAAAGCGAAACAGATTGACGCCTCTATCCGCTGACAGCTCGCGGAAAAGCGGCTCGTTGATATAGTCCTCGGCCGTGATCAGACCGTTGGAGCTGACGCCTCGAAGCATGACGGGCTCGCCGCTCTCGGAGCAGAGCTTTCCGTTGATGACCTGAAGCCGGCCGCAGCTGGACGGTCTGGCTCTGCCGTCGTCAATGACGGCCACCAGTTTTGTGCTTCCGCAGCCGGTCAGAATGCTCAACAGCAGAGCAATGCCAAGCAGAAGAGAAAGGATCCTTTTCATTGGTATGACTCCCTTCGTCGGGAACGTGAGTGGAAGAACCGAACGCTCAGCCCATGCGGACGAGCACGGACACGCGTTTCCCGGCAGGCTGTACGGGAACGACGTTTCCTTCCACGCGACGGCCTTCGAGAATGACAGAGCAAACGCCCTTTTCCACGCCCTCTGGGTTTTCCACCGTGATCTCATAGACCGCCCCGCGGTATCGGCGGGTGATCGTAAAGCGGCGCAGGGAAGAGGGAATGCAGGGATCGATCCGCAGACCGTCCAGCGTGGGCTGTACACCCAGAATGGCCTGGGAGATGCTCACAAAGGTCCAGGCGGCGGTGCCGGTGAGCCAGCTGTTTTTCGCTTCGCCGAAGCTGGGCGCGTCCTTTCCGGCGACCATCTGGCTGTAAACATAGGGCTCGGTGCGGTGGATTTCGCTGATGTCCTCGATATAGGCGGGCGCGGTGCGGCGGTAAACCTCAAAGGCGCGATCGCCGTGGCCGAGTTCCGCTTCCGCGCAGACGATCCAGGGGTTGTTGTGGCAGAAAATGCCGGCGTTTTCCTTGTATCCGGGCGGATAGCTGCTGATTTCGCCCAGCTCCAGATGATAGCGGGTATAGGCAGGCTGCAGCAGAACAATGCCGTATTTCGTATCGAGCCGCTTTTCCACGCTCATCAGCGCAAGTGCAGCCTCACCGGTCTCTTTGCCGATGCCGGCCATCACGCACATACCCTGCGGCTCAATGTAAATTTGCCCTTCCTCACAGTCTTTGCCGCCCACGACGTTTCCAAAAGCGTCATAGGCGCGGCGGAACCATTCGCCGTCCCAGCCTGCGCTCAGTGCGGCCCGCTCCATGGCGTTCACCGCTTCCATGGCCTCCGCCGCTTCGGTCTCCAGGCCGACGTGGCGGCAGATCTCTGCCCACGCGCGCCCGTATTTGACGAACATGCCGGCAATAAACACGCTTTCGGCCACCGGCCCTTCGCTGGGACCGGTGATTTGGAAGCTCTCGCCGGGATGCTCGGAAAAGCAGTTGAGGTTCAGACAGTCGTTCCAGTCGGCACGGCCGATCAGCGGCAGGCCGTGAGGGCCCAGATGTGTCCGGGTATAGTTGAAGCTGCGGCGCAGATGCTCCAGCAGCGGCTGTGCCAGCGACGAATCGTTGTCAAAGTCCACCGGCTCGTCGAGGATGCTCCAGTCGCCGGTCTCCCGCAGATAGGCGTCCGTGCCGGCGATGAGCCAGAGCGGGTCGTCGTTGAAGCCGCTGCCCACGGCCAGGTTGCCCTTTTTGGTCAGGGGCTGGTACTGGTGATAGGCGCTGCCGTCGGGAAACTGCGTCGCCGCAATGTCCAGGATCCGCTCACGGGCACGTTCGGGGATCATATGTACGAAGCCCAGCAGGTCCTGACAGGAATCGCGGAAGCCCATCCCTCGGCCCATGCCGCTTTCATAATAGCTGGCCGAGCGGCTCATGTTGAAGGTGACCATGCACTGGTACTGATTCCAGATGTTGACCATGCGGTCCAGCTTCTCATCTCCGCTGGTGATTTGATATGCGCCGAGCAGCGCTTCCCAGTGAGCCTTCAGCACATCCAGCGCCTGATCGAACGCTTCATCGTCGGCATAGCGGGCCATCATAGCCTCGGCCTTCGCCTTGTTGATGACGCCGGGCTTTTCCCATTTCTCCTCCGGCGCGTTCTCCAGATAGCCCAGGCCGAAGATCAGGCTGCGGCTCTCGCCGGGCTGCAGCTCAAGATTGAACTGCTGGGCGGCGATGGGCTGCCAGCCGTGTGCCACGCTGCCGGTGCAGCCGCCGCCGCATACGGCCTCCGGCCGCGCCGGACTGCCGTACAGCCCGAGGAAGGCCTCCCGGGAGGTGTCAAAGCCGTCGGGCTGACGGTTGGCCCAGAAAACGGCGTAGTGATCGCGGCGCTCGCGGTACTCGGTTTTGTGATAGATCGCAGCGCCGACGATCTCCACCTCGCCGATGGAGTAATTGCGCTGGAAGTTGGAGCCGTCGTCCATCGCGTCCCAGAGGCAGAACTCCACATAGGGGAAGATCGCCGGCGTTTTCGGCTGATCACAGGTATTGCTGACCTTCACGCGCATCAGCAGGCAGTTGTCCCCCTGGGGGACGAAGAGCTCCTGCGTCACGGCAAGGCCGTTTTTTTCGCCCTCGATCACCGTGTAACCGAGCCCGTGACGGCAGCGGTAGACGTCAAGCCCGGTCTGCACCGGCTGCCAGCCCGGATTCCAGACCGTTCCGCCATCCCGGACATAGAGATGAAAGCCCTCCTGATCCAGCGGCGCATTATTATAACGGTAGCGGGTCAGGCGGCGGAGCCTGGCGTCGCGGTAGAACGCATAGCCGCCGGCGGTATTGGAGCAGAGAGCGAAGAAGTCCTCGCTGCCCAGATAGTTGATCCAGGGCAGCGGCGTTTGGGGCGTGCTGATCACGTATTCCTTTCTCTGATCGTCAAAAAAGCCGTATTTCATCGTAGCTTCTCCCTTACAGTTGTCACATGCAGTAATCGTTTAAGTTGTGATTCATCTGTTAGGTTAGCGGATATTTTCTGAAATTGCAAGGGTTTTTTGCAAAAAATTCGAATAAAATGAAAGAATATTTTAAACAGGAGCAGGTTCGAAAAAGTTTCGATAGCATCTTGGACAGTTTTTCGCTCCGGAAGTGTACAAGACCAACAAAATTAAAAAATGACTGTAATTTTACAAAAACAATACTTGCATTTTTCTGAGAAATAAGCTATTTTTAATATGCGAAAACGATTAAGTGCGGAGGCGATCGCCGTGGTATCCATGAAGGACATTGCAAAGGCCTGCGGTGTCTCCGTGGCTACGGTCAGCAAGGCGCTCAACGGCCAGCAGGATATCGGCCGCGAAACGCGCGAAAAGATCCGCCGCGTGGCGGACGAGATGGGCTATATGACCAATGCCTCGGCCCGTGCGCTGAAGACCAGCCGCAGCTATAACATCGGCGTGCTGTTCGTCGATCCGATGCACGGTGGCCTTGCGCATGAGTACTTTTCCTCCGTGCTTGACAGCATCCGCGTCGAGAGCGAGCGCTGCGGCTATGACATTACATTCATCAACCGCAATGTCGGGCGCAGGCAGACGACTTACCTGCAGCATTGTCTGTATCGGGGCGTTGACGGCGTGGTTATTGCATCCGTCGATTTTACTGACCCCATGGTCTTGGAGCTGATCCACTCCGGTCTGCCTGTCGTGACGATCGACCATATGTTCAACGGCCGCATGGCCGTCATGAGCGACAATGTCTCCGGCATGGAGCAGCTGGTGCGCTATGCGGTCGAGCGCGGACACCGGCGCCTTGCCTTTATCCACGGGGAGCGCACCACGGTGACGGAGGGCCGTTTGACCGGCTTTTACCGTGCCTGTGAGCAGATGGGCGTCCCGGTGCGCGAGGACTATGTGATCGAGGGCGCCTTCCATGACGCGGCGGGCTGCTATGAGGCCACGAAGCGCCTGCTGGCTCTGCCCGAGCGGCCGAGCTGCATCTTCTTTCCGGACGACTTTTCCTATATCGGCGGCTATAACGCGATCACGGAGGCGGGGCTGAAGATCCCCGAGGATATCTCGGCCGTCGGCTATGACGGCATCCGCCTTTCCGGCGTGGTGAGCCCGGCGCTGACCACCTGGCGGCAGAACACCGAGGAGCTGGGCCGCGAGGCCACCGCCCGCCTGATCGAGCTGATCGAGCACCCCAAGACCGCATTGATCGACCGCTATGTTGTCTCCGGCCGCCTGCTGGAAGGCAGCAGCGTGGCTGATCTTAGCCAAAGGTGATATGCGGGGCGACCCGCTAAAATAAAAATCACAAATTTGTTAGGAGGAAGAAAAATGAAAAAGCTGCTCGCACTGCTTCTGGCTCTTGTGATGGTTTTTGCGCTCTGCGCCTGCGGCGCGCCGAAGGCTGACAGCAAGACCGAAGGCAAAGTCTTCAACATCTATGCCTGGAACGAGGAATTCAAAGGCTTCTTTGAGAAGTACTACACCGTCCCCGAAGGCGTGACCGTCAACTGGGTCATCACCCCGAGCGACAACGGCGCTTACCAGCAGAAGCTGGATGAAGCTCTGCTGAACCAGGCCAACGCCGCCGCCGACGACAAGGTCGACCTGTTCCTGGCTGAGGCTGACTACATCCTCAAGTACGTCAACTCCGACGCCACCCAGGACATCACCAAGCTCGGCGTGACCGACTTCTCCAACACCTATGCCTACACCGTGCAGGCTGCGACCGATCCCAACGGCGTTGTGAAGGGCGTTTCTTTCCAGTGCTGCCCCTCCGCGCTGATTTACCGCCGCTCCATCGCGCAGGACGTTCTTGGCGTCTCCGAGCCCGATGAGGTCCAGGCCAAGCTCGACAGCTGGGACAAGTTCAACGCTGTCGCCGCCGATGCCAAGGCCAAGGGCTACTACATGACCGCCTCCTTCGCCGAGACCTACCGTCCCTTCTCCAACAACTGCACCAGCGCTTGGGTCGATGCTGACAACAAGCTGCAGTTCGATCCTCAGATCGAAGCCTGGATCGCTCAGACCGAGGACTTCATCAAGAACGACTACACCCTGACCGCCGGTATCTGGGATCAGGAGAAGAACGACCAGATGTTCAAAGACGGCAAGACCATGTGCTTCTTCGGACCTGCCTGGTACTTCAACTTCTGCATGGGCAATGCGCAGGATCCTGAGAAGGGCTGCTCCGGCGACTGGGCCATCTGCGAAGGCCCCGCTGCTCACTTCTGGGGCGGCACCTGGCTGCTTGCGCCTGCCGGCACCGACAATGCTTCCATGGTCGCTGACATCATGAACACCTTCATCAACAACGAAGATGTCTGCTCCAAGCTCGTCTCCGAGGAGAACCAGTTCTCCAACAACCAGAAGGTCAACGCCAAGTTTGCGGAAGATCCCAACTACGGCAATGCTTTCCTGGGCGGCCAGAACGATGTGGCTGTCTTCTCCGCGATGACCAGCAACATCAAGTGGGAGAACCACACGATCTATGACCAGCTGCTCAACGAGGGCCTGCAGAACAACATGCAGGAGTTCTTCAAGGGCGAGGTCGATAAGGATACGGCTCTGAAGAATTTCTTCAACTACGTCAACGAGACCTATCCCACCATCGTCACTCCCTGAACGGAGCGATCAATACTAAATTCGATCATACTCTTTGCAGACAGAGGCAAGGCAGTTTGCCTTGCCTCTGTCTGCATGGAAGTTCCCGCCGCCAATCTCAGCTGGCGTGGAGCGGAGTACATGGATTCGCATATGCTCCGCTGCGCGCCGTCAGAACGCGGACCATCGATACTATGAACGGGGGGATCCCATGAAAACCAAGCGCGGAAGAGGAGTCAGCTACGCCAAGTACGGCTATCTCTTTATCCTGCCCTTTTTCATCGTCTATATCTTTTTTACCCTGATCCCGCAGCTGATGACCTTCTATTACAGCCTCTTTGAAAACTATCGGGACGGCTTGACGCAGGTGGGACCGAACTTCGTCGGTCTGAAAAACTACGTGACCCTGTTCAGTCCCGACAATACCGGCAGCATCGGCATTCTCAAGTATTTCGGCAACACGCTGATCCTCTGGGTCATGGGCGCTGTGCCTCAGATCGTGATTGCCCTTCTGCTGGCAGTGTTTTTCACCAGTTACCGGATGAATCTGAAGGGACAGCAGTTTTTCAAGACAGTCATTTATATGCCGAACCTGATCATGGCGGCGGCGTTTGCGATGCTTTTCTCCACGCTTTTCTCCAACGTCGGCCCGGTCAAGCAGATACTTCTGGCCCACGATCTGATCGACAAGAGCTTTGACTTTCTGACCATGAAGATCCCGGTGCGTGTTTTGATCGCACTGATGAATTTCCTCATGTGGTTCGGCAACACGACGATCCTTTTGATGGCAGGCATCCAGGGCATCGATCAGAACATGTTCGAGGCGGCCGAGATCGACGGAGCCAGTTCGCTGCAGGTCTTTTTCCGTGTGACCCTTCCGCTGCTCGCGCCGATCCTGGTGTATACGGTCATTACCGCAATGATCGGCGGCCTGCAGATGTTCGATGTGCCGCAGGTTCTCACCAACGGCAAGGGCACGCCGAACCGGGCCAGTATGACGATGGTCATGTATCTGAACAATTACCTGACCACCAGTAAAAACTACGGCATGGCCGGTGCGGTGAGCGTTGTGCTGTTTCTGGTGTCCACGGGACTGAGTCTGTTCGTCTATAACAGCCTGTCCAGCCAGTATAAAGATACCGACCGCAAGCGGGATCAGATCTGATCGGAGGCGGGAACATGAATAACAAAGAAAATACCAAGGGACGGATCCAGCTGATCCTGTCCCGCACCGTGGCATACATCATTCTGATCTTCCTTTCCTTCCTGTGTCTGTTCAGCTTTTATATGCTGATCATCAACGCCACCCGTTCCAACTTCCAGCTCCAGTCCGGTTTCACCCTGCTGCCCAAGGACCATTTCTTTATCAACCTCCGCAATGCCTGGAACGACTTTTCCATCAACATTCCCCGCGGCATGCTCAACAGCTTCTTCATCGCTGCCTGCTGCTCGGTGCTGACCACTTATTTCTCCGCGCTGACTGCCTATGGCATCCATGTCTACCGTTTCAAGCTGCGCCGCTTTGCTTTCTACTTCATCATGGCCGTGATGATGATCCCGCCCCAGGTATCCGCTGTCGGCTTTATCCAGCTGGTATATAAGCTCCATCTCACCAATAACTATATTCCTCTCATCATCCCGAGCATTGCAGCGCCTGTCGTATTCTTCTACATGAAACAGTATCTGGAGAGCGTTCTGCCGATGGAGATGGTGGAGGCCGCCCGCATCGACGGCAGCGGCGAATTCTACACCTTCAACCATGTCGTGCTTCCCATTATGAAGCCGGCGCTCGCGGTGCAGATGATCTTCTCCTTCGTCGGCTCCTGGAACAACTACTTTATTCCGGCCCTGCTGCTGGATAAGAAAGAACTGAAAACCGTTCCCATCATGATCGCCCAGCTGCGGAGTGCGGACTATTCCAAGTTCGACATGGGCAAGGTGTACATGTTCATCCTGCTGGCGATCCTGCCCGTCATGATCGTGTATATCATTCTCTCCAAGGCCATCATCAAGGGCGTCACTGCAGGCTCGGTCAAGGGCTGAGCACAATAAAACAGAAAACGGCTCTCCCGCTGCGGAGGGCCGTTTTTAACGAAAGGAAGAACCTTATGCTGAAAGAACACGGTTTTTATCGCGGCGTAAACCTGGGCGGCTGGCTGAGCCAGTGCGATTACAGCGAAGCGAGAATGGATGGTTTTATCACCGAACGCGATTTTGCGCAGATCGCCGCCTGGGGCTTCGACCATGTGCGCCTGCCGGTGGATTACAATGTGATCCAGCGCCCTGACGGGACGATGATCGAAGAAGGCCTGCGGCGGATCGACCGCGCTGTTTCCTGGGCGGAGGCGCACGATCTGCGTCTGGTGCTGGATCTGCACAAGACCCAGGGCTTTTCCTTCGACGCCGGCGAACACGAGGCAGGTTTCTTTGAAAGCGAAGTCTATCAGTCGTATTTCTATGCCGTCTGGGACTGCTTCGCTGCGCGATACGGCTCAAAACCTGAACGGGTGATGTTTGACCTGCTCAACGAGGTCACCGAGGAACGCTATCTCCCGGCCTGGAAGCGCATCAGCCGTGAGTGTGTCCGGCGTATTCGCCAAAGCGCACCGGATACGCTGATCCTGCTGGGGAGCTTCCAGTGGAACAGCGCCCGCACGCTGCCCGCCCTGGACGCGCCCTATGACGAGCGTGTGATCTACAATTTCCACTTCTATGAGCCCCATGTCTTCACCCATCAGGGCGCATACTGGGAAGCGCCGTACCGCGATGTCAGCGCGCGCTATACCTATGCCGAGAGCGGCGCATCGCAGGATTACTTTGAGGATTTCCTTGCTCCGGCCATCGAAAAAGCGCGGCAGGAGGGCGCGGAACTCTACTGCGGCGAATACGGTGTTATCGACGTCGTCCCGCCGGAAGAGGCTCTGCCCTGGTTCCGGGATCTGCTTGCCGTCTTCGCGCGCCACGGCATTGCCTGCTGCCTCTGGAGCTACAAAGAGATGGACTTCGGCCTTTCTGACACGCGGATGGACGCCGTCAGGGATGAGCTGCTGAAGCTAAAGTGAAGGGCCAGGTCTGGACCCTTCACTTTTTATCATGGAGGAGAGAGAATCACCCGGAGCTGTTTTTCGGTGCGGGATTACAAGGTTGACCTGATACCGTAAAACTGCTAAAATAACAATCATCCGATATTGCGGGAGGGGATTCTATGCTGAAAACCGAATCGGTGAATTATATCAACAGTCTGGCAAAAATGCTTTCCTCTTTTGCTAGCGCCACGGGATCGTCCGTGATCGCGGCAGAAGCCTACGGGAAGAAAAACTATCTGACGGAGTTTGTTTCCCGGTATGAGATACCGGCGGAGAAACTCGCGCTCGTTCCCTCTGAGGAAAAACTCAGCGAGCTGCTCAAGCGCTGGTTCTGCGGCGAGGGCAAGAGTTCCGGAAAGGACCGTCTGCTTGCCCGCTGCTTCGTTTGGCAGCTTCGACGCGGCTTCGGCGAGCCGAAATCCGTCTACGTGCTGGGTGATGATCGCTCGGTGCTGCAGGATCTCAGCTCGGTGGAAGACGGTGCGCCGCACTATGCGGTAGAGGATCTGATGTTTGCCGTGTACCCGGAAGGAACGCTCTGCTTCCTGCTCGGACACAGCGAATAAGCGGAGATGAGGTTGATGCGGACCCGGATAAGGGGATGGCTGATCACCGCCGGGAGCCTGTTCGTCATTCTGATTTTGTTTTTTGCCTATACGGCAGTTTTTTCCCACGCTGACGACCAGGCGCTGCAGGCGCTCATTTCGGATGAGACCGTTACCGTCCTGCCGACGGATTACGGCGTGCTGTTTGACGGCCCCTCGGAGGACAATGCGCTGATCTTTTATCCCGGCGGCAAAGTGGAAGAAACGGCCTATGCGCCGCTGCTTCACCGGATCGCCGCCGGCGGCATGGATGTGTGCCTGGTAAAGATGCCCTTCCGCTTGGCCGTGTTCGGGATGAACCGGGCCGACGCCGTGATGGCGCGGCATAGCTACCGGAACTGGTATATCGGCGGGCACTCGTTGGGCGGTGCGATCGCTGCCGATTATGCGGCTGCGCACGGTGATGCGCTGCGCGGCGTGATCCTGCTGGCCGCCTATCCGACCAAAGAGCTCAGCGACGATCTGTCCCTGCTGTCTGTCTATGGAACGGAGGACGGTGTGCTGCGGATGAAACAGTATGAGAAAGGGAAGGCCTGTTGGCCGGACGATTCACTGGAATTGGTGATCAAAGGCGGCAACCATGCGCAGTTCGGCTGTTACGGTGTTCAGGCGGGAGATGGGACAGCAAGCCTGACGGCGAATGAACAGCAGGCTATGACTGCGTCGCAGATCCTGGATTTCGTCGGCATCGAGGAAGACGCAGCGGCTGCCTGAGCTGTCTGCAGACAAGGAGATATTAACATGAAGGAGATCAAATGCCCCGAGTGCGGCAAGGTGTTTACGATTGACGAAAACAGCTATGCCGCGATCCAGAAGCAGGTCAGGGATCGGGAATTCAATGAGGAGCTGAAAAGGCAGAAGGATTCCGCGGTGCAGCTGGCCGAGGCTGAGAAGGACAGGGAAATCGCATCGCTTCAGGGCAAGCTCCATCAGCTCCACGCGGAGAAGGATCTGGCCGTCCGGGAGGCGGAGGACCGGATGAAAAACGAGGCGGCGGCCAAAGATCAGCTGATCGCTACCCTGCGCAGCCGCCTGCAGTCCGAAGCAGAGGTCTTTGAGGCGCAGAAGAAGCTTGCCGTGCAGGAGGCTGTCCGGGCAAGTGTCGAGGAGCAGCATGAGCGCGACAAGCAGCTGCTCCAGCTGCAGTCGCAGATCGCAAGCCTCGAAAGCGCTCAGGAGCTCAGGGAAAAGCAGCTGCTGGCTGAGCGCGACCGTCTGCTCAAAAGCAAGGACGAGGAGATCGCGTATTATAAAGATCTGAAAACACGCATGAGCACCAAGATGGTGGGCGAGACCCTGGAGCAGCACTGCGAGATCGAGTTCAACAGCATCCGCACCCGGGCCTATCCGCACGCCTATTTTGAAAAGGACAACGACGCGCGCAGCGGCAGCAAGGGCGATTTCATCTTCCGCGATTTTGATCCCGATGGGACGGAATATATCTCCATCATGTTTGAAATGAAAAACGAGATGGATGAGACCGCGACCAAGCATAAAAACGAGGACTTTCTGAAAAAGCTCGACAAAGACAGGACCGAGAAAAAGTGCGAATACGCAGTGCTGGTTTCCATGCTGGAGGCGGACAGCGAGTTTTATAACCAGGGCATTGTGGATCTCTCGTACCGTTATCCGAAGATGTATGTCATCCGCCCGCAGTTTTTCCTGCCGCTGATCTCTCTTCTTTCCAACGCCGCGCAGAACAGCCTGGATATGCGCCGCCAGCTGCTGGCCGCGAAAAAGCAGAACTATGCGGCCGAGCGCTTTACCGAGCAGCTGATGGATTTCAAGGACCGCTTTTCCAAGGATTACCGGCTGGCCTCCGAGCGCTTCAGCGATGCGATCGACGAGATCGACAAATCCATTGCCGCGCTGCAGAAGGTCAAGGACGCGCTGCTCGTCTCGGAAAAGCATCTGCGGCACGCCAACGACAAGGCCGAGGCGCTGAGCATCCGAAGCCTCACCAAGGGTAACCCCGAGATGCAGCAGCTGTTTACCGATGCCGGCATAGAGATCAAATGATAATAAAAAAACAGCTCCCTTGAGGGAGCTGTTTTTTTATAGCTTTTTGCGCTTGGTGGGTTTCTTCTTGCGGCCGTTTTTCAGAAGGATCAATACAACGACGATCAGCAGTATGGAAGCGAGGGACAGACCGATGAACAGCCCGATATGGGATTCATCGCCGGTGCGCGGTTTGGTCTTGTCTTTATCACCGGCGTTTTTAACGGTAATGCCGATCTTCATGTCGTTGGCGTCCCTGAAGCGGACCGTGAGACTGTGCTCGCCGGTTTTGAGGCTTTCCAGATAGCTGCCCTTGAGCGTGATGACGGTGCTGCCGGAGGAGCTGGTGTAGTTCGCGCTGTCAACAGCGCTGCCGTCCATCAGAATATCGCGGAAATCGCTGTATTCCACGTCCAGATGCAGGGCGATGTCCTTTTTGCTGCCCTTCACATAGGTCGTGTCATCGGCCTTCAGTACGGTCAGCGTACCGAAGCTGAAACTGATATCGTAATTCTTGGTGACGTCCTTGTCGTCGCAGGTGATCTTGAAATCGGTCTTGATCGTGTTGGCCGAGCTGCCGGCTTTTTCCTGTTTGCCGGTGAAGGTGATGGGGAGACGGTGTCCGCTGAGCAGTCCGGTCACCGTGGGGGCGGTGTGATCGGTCAGCGGGGTGCCGTCGTAGACCTTGACGGCGCTGGAGGTGCGGATCGTCAACGGACGGCGCGTGACCGTCAGCGTGGCGCTGCCGCCGATCACCTGGTAATTGGAGGTCACGTCCGCGCCGTTTGCGTCAAGGATCCGAACGCTTCCCGCGTCGATCGCAGCGCTTGCGGTGCCGGCGTCCGTCACTTCGATCACGCTGGATGCAGAGACGATGCGGTGACCGGGCAGAAGCTCGTTGTTGCCGGAACTGAAGCTGACAGATGAGGCTTTGGCCAGGCTCAGCGCTGTGCCGTCGTAAACCTTTTCCGCAGCGGCGGAAACATTGACGCTACGCTTGGTGACGGCGATCGTCACCTTCAGCGGGCTGCAGGTATAGGAACCCGCTTCGGCCGCTTTGCCGTTGATGCTGAGACTTTTGATGCCGACGGTGACCTCGGCGCGCTCGCCTGCCTTGACCGGTTCAGAGGCGGTCTTCAGTTCCAGCTCGCAGACAGCGTTAGCCGGCAGACCGGAGACCGTGAAATCATCGGCGATCAGGTGGAAGGGCGTACCGTCATAAACTCTTTCCGTGGCGGTGCCCGGCTTGAGCGTGATACTCAGAGCGATCGGTACGGGAGTGGGCGCAGGCGTCGGAGTCGGTACCGGGGTGGGTTCCGGCGTAGGCGCAGGAGTAGGTTCCGGCGTAGGCTCGGGTGTGGGTTCGGAAGTCGGTACCGGGGTGGGCTCCGGCGTCGGTTCAGGAGTCTGTTCCGGCGTGGGCTCCGGTGTCGGTTCAGGTGTCGGTTCCGGCGTCGGTTCCGGCGTGGGTTCCGGCGTGGGCTCCGGTGTCGGTTCAGGAGTCGGTTCCGGTGTCGGTTCCGGATCCGGAGCAAGGGTTTCCCACTGGGCGGTCAGCAGGCAGTTCATGTATGGCTGCAGCGCCTCTCCGGCGGGGAGCAGCGCATGCGAGCCGTTCGGCCGAAAAACAGACGTCTCCGGCAGCAGGCTGTCGGCAGAGTAGCTCAGCATCCATCCCAGGAATCGAAGATTCTGGGACGCGGCCTTCTGCAGATGCTCTTCACTCAGTTCAAGCAGTGTGTGCGTGCCGTTTACTGTGAAGATGTCATCGGCCCCGAACAGGGGAGCCTCGGTCTGATATGCGCCGGGGAGGTAACGGATGCGATGATCCGCCGTCGCGTCGATCTGCCCGAAGCAGATCAGCAGCTCACAGGATTGAGCATCGGCAGGGAAGAGAGGATCGTTGCTTCCCTCGCGTCTGGCGTCTTCGGCAAACAGCGTGGCCGGCAGATAAACGGCGGCGCTGTCGGGAAATGCCTCCGCCATCGCGGTCAGATCGAGCGACGCGGCTTTTTCAACAGAGATCAGTCGGAGCTCCTGTACAAAGAAGCCCTTCGGCGGCATGATATACAGGCCGTTGTCGCGGAGCGAGGCGAGCGGAAGCTTGCCGACAGGCTCCGGCTTTACGGTGGGTTCCGGCGTGGGTTCCGGGGTCGGCTCCGGTGTGGGTTCCGTAGTAGGTTCCGGCGTAGGCTCCGGTGTGGGTTCCGTGGTAGGTTCCGGCGTGGGCGCGGGAGTGGGTTCCGGCGCAGGCGCGGGTGTGGGTCCCGGCGTCGGGTCCGGCGTTGGAACGGGCGTCGGCTCTGCGCTCTCCTGCGGTTCCGCGTCCCCGGAATCGGCGCCCAGCAGCTTGCGCGGCTTGCCGTTTACGCTGATATCCAGTCCGCTGTCCTTGCCGAAGGCTTTTTCCGGGTCGTCAACATATTCGAAAACCGGCTGCCCCTTTTCGTCCAGCTTCACGGATTCGCGTCCGTCCTGGTCCTTTTCGATCACAGGCTTCTGCAGATAAAAGGCCAGTTCGGTTTTGCTGTCATCGGCGAAGGCGGCGGTCGGGATCAGCCCGCCCGTCTGCAGCAGCATGGCTGCGCAGAGCAGGGAGCTGAGGATGGTTCTGGTTTTTCTCATCATGAAATCACCTCTCATGGAAAACGGAAAATGCGATCCTTCTTTGTGCTATCATTATACTGAATCGCCCTGTGAAATACAAGCAAGCGCCCCATTAAGAATGATTAAGATTACAAAATGAAACAGACGGGCCGCAATGCGGCCCGTCCGAGCGAAGACGATAGTATTCAATTGCTGTCGAGAGGAACAAGCTTGGCCATCAGCACATAGCGGGCGTTGTCATAGTCATAGGTACAGGTGGACAGGGTCACGATCCGGTCGTCCAGCCCGATCTCCACATCGGAGCTGAAGTCGGAATAGCCGCGCATCAGATTGACCCATTCTTCAAATTCCGTGCGGCTTTCAAAGTCAAAGGTGTAGACGCGGGAATCATACCAGGTCACAAAGCCGGCAAAAACATCGAGACGGTAGTTGCCCTGCGGCGTGTTGAGATACATGACGGGATGCTCGTCGTAATAGGCTTGATCGGCATATTCAACCAGCGAGGCCAGCATGGAACCGTCGCCCATATGGTGCCCGTAGATGACGGTGTTTTTACTGGTGAAATCGCCCATGTTGCGGTAGTCGACAAAGAGCGTGCCGCTGGGATTGTAGCTGCCGTCCAGAAAACGATAGAGATAATAGGAGTTATCCTTGGACTGCACCACCGGGTAATCGATCTTGGTGTCGGGGGAATAGAGCCAGCCTTTGACATCCGCGTTGGTGCTCAACAATGCGTCAAAATCCACGTTGATCGGAGAAACTGTGCGCTGCTGTTCCGGCTCAGCCTCCGAGCCGGGAGCAACAGGGGCGCCAGGTGTATTGTCGACGACGACGGTGTCTTTCCTCGTGCGGTCATAGTAACGGGCGCTTTCGTTATACTCATGGATCGTCCGGGTCACACGGTAACTGCTGTAGAGAAAGACAAGCAGCAGGATAACAAATATAACGATTAATATAGTACGGATATTTTTTTTCATTTGTTTCACCAGAAAAACAGATTTGCCTCATTATACTCCCATAACACGCAAATGAAAAGCGTTCTTTAGAAACATTAAGAAAAAGCAGAGAACCGGAACGGCTCTCTGCTTCTTTGGAGGCGCCACCCGGATTCGGACCGGGGAGTCGCGGATTTGCAGTCCGCTGCCTTACCTCTTGGCTATGGCGCCATCTATATAAAACAGAGGCGGGTTGTATAAACAGACCCGCGACTGCTATTTTTTATGGAGCGGGCAACGAGGCTCGAACTCGCTACCTCCACCTTGGCAAGGTGGCGCTCTACCGGATGAGCTATGCCCGCATTGTGACCCGCCGAAATGTCGGCGGGTGGTGCCTCCGGTCGGAGTTGAACCAACGACACGCGGATTTTCAGTCCGCTGCTCTACCTACTGAGCTACAGAGGCATATCGGAAGTGGTGGGAACAACTGGACTCGAACCAGTGACCCCCTGCTTGTAAGGCAGGTGCTCTAACCAGCTGAGCTATGCTCCCAACTCGACAGCTCTGTTAATATACCATCGGCATTGCCTTTTGTCAATAATATTTTTGTCGATTTACTCGATTTTTTCCTTCCGATGCGCAAGGATCCGGCGAAGATCGTCCTGCGTGATCGAATAGCTCTTGCCGCAGAACTGGCAGTCGATCGTAAATTCGTTGTTTTCCGCGATCATTTCCTCCAACTCGGCGGGATCGATGACAGAAAGCGCGCCTTCCACCCGTTCACGGCTGCAGCTGCAGCGGTAGCATATGGGCTGCTCGCCGACCAGATGGTACTCAAAGCCCTTGAGGACCTGGGCAAAGACCGCCTCGTCGCCGTCCTCATCGAGAACGGTGGTCAGCTGATCCATCATAAAGATGTTGTCTTCCAGCTTGCCGATCAGATCATCGGGAGCGCCGGGCATCAGCTGTACGAGGAATCCGCCGGCCGCCTTGATGCTGCCGTCCGTATCAACCAGAACGCCCAGCGCGCAGGCGGATGGAACCTGATCGCTGGCCAGCAGATAACTGGTCAGATCCTCGGCGATCTCGCCGCTGACAAGCTCGACCGAGCCGATATACGGCTCTTTCAGACCGATATCTCGGCTGACAGTCAGCAGCCCATCACGGCCGACGGCAGCGCCGACATTCAGCTTGCCGTCCGGGCGCCTCGGGGGATCGACCGACGGATGGTCCACATAGCCGCGTACGCAGCCCTCGTGATCGGAAACGGCGACCACGCTGCCGATCGGCCCGCCGCCGTTGATACGGATGGTGAGACTGGCCTGCTCTTCTTTCATCGTTTCGCCCAGCAGGGAAGCGGCGCAGAGCGTCCGTCCGAGCGCTGCGGCTGCGGTGGGGGAGCAGTTATGAATCTCCCTGGCCCGTTCTATCGTATCTCGTGCGTAAATGACTGCCATTTTAATATATTCGCCGGCTGTGGCGCGCAGAATCCTGTCCATCTTGTTTTACGCTTCCTTTCGTTTGCAGCGCAGGAACAGTCTTCCCTCCGATGCGGAGATCGCCTGATCCTGCCATGAAAAATCATCAAATCCGGCCGCCTTCAAAAGCTCTGTCAAATGTTCCGGGTGGTGTGCGTATTCGACATGCTCCTCACGGCTGCGGCGCCAGAGCCTGTTTTCCCGGGAAAAGAGATCCATGCCATAAATAATTGCCTGTTCCTCCTCGTCAAAGTCGGCGCGCCACAGGCAAAGCACGTCGTCCGTCTCGTCCACAAAGATCTGCCCGTCCAGACTTTTCAGCCAGTCCGGCGTGCGGATATCAAAAATCAGCAGACCGCCGGGGCGGATGAACAGATGCAGCCGCCGAAAGACCTCCGCCAGAGTATCCGGGCGAAGATAATTGATCCCGTCGAGCGAGCAGTAAGCCGCGTCGACCGTTCCGTAGAGGTCGAGCTCCTCGGCGCTCTGCAGTAAAAACAGGGGCGGTACGGGAAGCTCGGAGGCCTTGTCGCGCGCCTGCATCAGCATATCGACCGAGGCATCCGCCGCGATCATTTCATAGCCGCGCCGGGCCATGATAGCCGTCAGCGTGCCGGTCCCGCAGCACAGGTCAAGCAGAAGGCGGAATTCGCCGCCGCTGCGTGCAAACTCCGCCTCGTAATAATCGGCAAACTGCTCGTAGGGGACGTCGCCCGTCAGCTGATCGTACCAGGCGGCGAGCGGCCCGTAACAGTTCATTTCTGCTCCTCCTTCATGCGGTCGAAGACAATGGCATAGCCGCCGCTGCCGTACTGCAGGGAGCGGTTGACACGGCTGATCGTTGCGCTGGAGGCGCCGGTCTCACCGAGGATATCGTTATAGATCATTCCCTGGTTCAGGCAATCGGCCACCTGAAAGCGCTGCTCCATGGCCATCAGTTCAGCGCGCGTGCAGAGGTCCTCAAAAAAGCGAACGCACTCGTCAAAGGTTTCCAGCTTGAGTATGGCCTTGTAAAGATTGTCGTTTCTCGGTTTCTTCGGCAATTTGTTCATGGCTTCCTCCCAATTTCGTCGAAATGATGTATGTAGGATTTGGATGAATTTTACACTAAATATTTACAAAAGTAAAGTGCGAAAGTGTGACTTTACAGTTTTTTCATGATTTGTCCGCCGATTATTCTTGCTTGTTCCTGCGTATTGGGATATAATAAGCCCAGAATATATGAAAGGAGTGCTTGTTCATGGGAGCTGCATTCTGGACCTGTGCGATCATTCTGTTCCTGGTCATTGAGGCGATCGTACCCGGTCTCGTTTCCATCTGGTTCGCTGTCGGTTCGATTCCCGCGCTGATTTCCGCGCTTTTCCGCGGACCGGTTTGGCTGCAGGTCGTCCTGTTCCTTGTGACCTCTGTCGTCGCCCTGGCGCTGACGCGTCCCCTGGCGAAGAAATATGTCAATTCCCGCGTACAGCCGACCAATGCCGACATGCTGATCGGCAGGGACTGCGTGGTCAAGGAGACGGTGGATAATCTGCAGGGGACCGGTGCTGTTTCCGTCGCCGGAAAGGTCTGGACGGCCCGCGCGGAGAATGAAAACGAGATCCTGCCGGTATCTTCCGTTGCCCAGGTGCTCCGGATCGATGGCGTCAAGCTGATCGTCAAAGCGTCGCCCAACAATAAATAATCCAGTATCATTACCAGTATCATTATTAGAACAGGGAGGAAAAACAATGGGAATTGGTAGTTATTTGCTGATTGCGCTTATCGTCCTGCTCATCCTTGTGATCGTGCGCAATATCCGCATCGTGCAGCAGGCAAGAGCCTACGTCATCGAGCGTCTTGGCGCCTACAAGACGACCTGGAACACCGGTATTCATCTGAAGGTCCCCTTCATCGAGCGCGTGGCGAAGGTCGTTTCCCTCAAGGAGCAGGTGGCCGATTTTCCGCCTCAGCCCGTGATCACGAAGGATAACGTCACCATGCAGATTGACACCGTCGTGTACTTCCAGATCACCGACCCGAAGCTCTACACCTACGGCATCGAGCAGCCGATGGTCGCGATCGAGAATCTTGCCGCTACCACGCTGCGTAACATCATCGGCGACCTGGAACTCGACCAGTGCCTCACGAGCCGCGACATCATCAACACCAAGATGCGCGCCATCCTCGACGAGGCGACCGACCCCTGGGGCATCAAGGTCAACCGCGTGGAGCTGAAGAACATCCTGCCGCCGCGTGAGATCCAGAACGCGATGGAGAAGCAGATGAAGGCCGAGCGTGAACGCCGTGAAGCCATCCTTCGCGCCGAAGGCGAGAAGCGCGCCGCGATCCTCGAGGCCGAAGGCGAGAAGGAATCCGCGATCCTGCGCGCTGACGCGAAGAAGCAGCAGCAAATCCTCGAGGCCGAAGGCGAAGCCGAGGCCATCCTCAAGGTTCAGACCGCTACCGCCGAAGGTATCCGCCGCATCAACGAGGCCAGCCCCACGGAGGCTGTCATCAAGATCAAGGCGCTCGAGGCCTTCACCGCCGCATCCAACGGCCAGGCCACCAAGATCATCATCCCGAGCGAGATCGCCGGTATCGCCGGCCTTGCGCAGGGCGTGATCGAAGCCGTCAAGGACAAATAAATCTGTTTCGATTTCTCTTAGGGGCTGGTTTCAGCCCCTTTTTTTATCGTGCGCATTATGTTATAATGTCACGCAGAATTCATTTCCGAAAGGATGCGGCAAAATGAGCAGAGAGAAAACATTGAGGTTCCTGGAAAGACACGCAATGAGTGCCGAACGGATTGAGCCGTTGGCTGAGGCCCGCCGGATGGCAGAGGCCATGGAGGAAGGCTTGCGCAGAGAAGGCGCGGTGCTGCCGATGATCCCCACATACCTCCGCACGGACGGACAGGTGCCGGTCGGTGCCTGTGCTGTTGTGATCGACGCCGGAGGGACCAATTTCCGCGCCGGGCTGATCCGCATGACCGAGCGTGGGCCGGAACTGAGCCGGATGGTCAAAAAGAAGATGCCCGGCATCGGGAAACCGGCCACCTGGGATGAGTTCGTTTCTTTCGTTGCGGACGCGATCGAGCCGCTGACGGCTGAGACGGACGACATCGGCTTCTGCTTTTCTTATTCGGCGGTCATCACGCCTGAGATCGACGGACAGGTGATCCGCATCGACAAGGAGGTGGTCATCACCGGTTCCGAAGGGAAGCTGGTCGGCGCATCTTTGATCGCTGAGCTGGAGCGCCGCGGGATCCACGGCAAGCACTGCGTCATCCTCAATGACACTGCCGCCGTGCTGCTGGGCGGCTCGGCAACGCTGGACAAGAGCCGCTGCGGCGGACTGATCGGTCAGGTCAGCGGCACTGGGACGAACACCTGCTGCGTGCTGCCGCTGCGCCGGATCGGCAAACTCGGCCGTGATGAGGACACCGGCATCCTTGTCAATCTGGAGTCTGGTATGTACGACGCGCTGCCGCGCGGCGACTTTGATCTCCTTTTGGATCGACAGAGCAACAACCCCGGCATGAAATGGCTGGAAAAACTGACGGCCGGCGTCTATCTCGGAGAGCTTGCCCGTCTGATGCTGAACACCGCTGCGGATGAGGGCCTGATCGAAGCCGGAACACGGGAAGCGCTGAGAGAACTCGGACATTTTGACTCGGCGGTTCTGGATGCCTGGGCCTGCGGCGAGCAGCTGGAGCACTGCTCGTCGGAGCAAGACCGCGCCTTTCTGCAGACGCTGGCGCAGGAGCTGTTTTCCCGTTCGGCGCGCGCCATGTGCGCCAATCTGATCGGCATCCTGCTACTGACCGGCGAGGGCTGCGATCCGGAAAAGCCCGTGGTCATCTGTGCCGAGGGTTCTCTGGTGCAGAAGGGAAGATACTACCGCCCGGCTCTGGAGTCCTGGCTGTCCCGCTGCGCTGAAGTGATCGGTCGCCACGTCCGCCTTCAGGTCGGCGAGGAGACCACGCTGCCTGGTGCTGCGGCCGCCGCGCTGCTCAACCGATAAGAAAATTCGTCGCTTTCCGTCTTTTCTTGTAGCAATCGATATGGGCATGTGATATAATCTCTCTCAGATCAATAGATTTGGGAGAGATTTTTCATGAAGTGCCCGTTTTGCTCCTATACCGAAAGCAAGGTCATTGACTCCCGCCCGGCCGAGGAGGGCGCGACCATCCGGCGCCGCCGCGAGTGCCTGGCCTGCAAGAAGCGCTTTACCACTTATGAGATCATCGAGCGAATGCCCCTCGTCGTCATCAAGCGCGACGGCAGCCGTCAGTCCTTTGACCGCGTCAAGCTCATCAACGGCATGGTTCGTGCCTGCGAGAAACGTCCCGTGACCCTGGCCCAGCTCGAGGCGATCGCCGACGATATCGAGCAGGAGCTGCAGAGCCATCTGGAGCGCGAGGTCAGTACGCAGGAGATCGGTGAGATGGTCATGAACCACATCCGTGATGTGGACGAAGTCGCTTACGTTCGTTTCGCTTCCGTCTATCGCAGCTTCAAGGATATCAACACCTTCATGGAGGAACTCACAAAGCTTCTCAGCGACAAATAATCACAGCACGCTGCCGAGCCGGATATGCTCCATCTCGTCGATGCTGTGCAAATGATAATTCAGCTTATGAAATGCCGATGGGAAACCCTCGGCATTTTCCTCGGCCAGCAGCTCCTTCAGTTCGTAAAAGGCGTCGCTGGTCGAGTCGATTTCCGGGTGCCGGATGAAGATGTGCGTATAGGAGTTGGCGGCGATCCATGTTTCGATCGCCGTATCCAGCGCCTCTTCCGCCGCATCAAAATCGCCGCTTTCGGCCAGTGCCTGCGCACGGCCGACCTCCGCTTCGATTCCTCCGATCAGCCGATCCAGACAGGCGATATTGACAAGCGCTGCCAGAAACAGCAGCAGGAGCAGCGCCCCTGCGATCCATTCACGTTTCACGCGGCCCCTCCTTTCTGGCAAAGTAGATTTGTCCCGCGCCGTTGAGCATCATCAGAAAGACTTCTCCGGCGTTTTTCGCTTTTCGTTCTCTCAGCTGTTCGTCCAGCCAGGCCCGGCTTTTTCCGCAGCGCTGCAGATTGTCCTCGATGATCTGCCCGTCGCTGATGAGGATGACGGGATAGCCCTCGTCGGGCACCTGCAGATTCATCAGCGATGCAGTCACCGGCATTTCGGACGGATACAGCATCACGTTCAGCCGTCCGTCCGTTTCAAGAATGGCGTATTCCACCTTGCTGATGTCCATCGCGCCCTGTGAGCGCATTTCCTGCATCAGCTCGTCCAGCGTGAAGCGGTTTTTCCACAGTTCCCGCTGGTCGATCTTCCCGTGCGAAATCAGGATGCTCGGTTTTCCGAACAGCAGGGTGCGCAGACGGATATGCTTCAAGCTGATCCCGGCGATCAGCACCTCACAGCAAAAGAGCGTCAGGATTGGGATCAGACCGTTCATCATCGGGATGCCGATATCCTGCAGGGGATGGGCGGCAAGATCCGCGATCAGCGCAGCGACAACGAATTCCGACAGCTCCATTTCTCCGAGCTGCCGTTTGCCGAGCAAACGCATCGTCAGCAGCAGCGCGGCATACACGATCAATGTACGAATAAAAACTATGGCCATGGGCAACACCTCGGTTTTAGTGTAACCCATTTTGGCTGCTTGATTCTTTGGGAGGCGTTCACATGAAAACGATCACCGGCGAAACGGACCGTATCCTTGCTTTGGCTGCGGATCAGATCGCAGATTATATCAGCGCCCATCCGCATGCGGTCATTGCTCTCGGCGCCAATGACGACTGTCTGCTTTTGGCTCGGGAACTGGCGCGGCGATGCGCTGCGGGGCATCTCGATCTGTCCGGCGCCCGCTTCTTTGCTGTGACGGAGTTTGACGGCCTCGCTGCTGACGATCCGAACAGCAGCCGCAGCCGCCTGCGCCAAGCGCTGCTGGATGCCGCCGATCCGCACGGGGAACGTTCGGTGTTTCTCAGCGCGGATCATGCGGAGACCTATGATGCGCTGCTCGCGGAGGCGGGCGGGCTGGATTTGGCGATCCTCGGCATCGGGCAAAGAGGCCGCGTCGGATTGAATGAACCCGGCACGCCCTTTGATTCACAGACGCATCGGCAGAAGCTGACAAAGGCGAGCAAACGCGAGCTCAGCGCCATGTTTGGCGGGGAAGACCGGGTGCCGGACTTCGGCTTTACGATGGGCATCCATACGCTTCTCGGCGCGAAAGAGATTCTGGTTATTGCTCTGGGAGAGGAAAAGGCTGATCCTGTGTTCCGCATGCTCTATGCGCGGGACGACAGCTTTGTCCCGGCCGCCTTTTTGCAGCTGCCTCTTCAGGTCACGGTGTACGCCGACGAGGCGGCTGCGGCCAAATTGTGATGTGAAAGAAAAAACCCGTCCATCCGGACGGGTTTTCCTTTAAACGAGGCTGCGGTAACTGGCGTTGTTTTCCACAATGTCCGGCGGGAAGAACTCTTCCTGCGGGAAGGGGATGCGGCCGAAAAGCGTGCAGGGATCGTCGTCATCGTTGTTGCCCGGGCACTCCTTTTCGGGTACCAGGTATTCATAGGCGGGGATCGTCAGCTGCGTATCGCGCTCGAGACGGATGATGCTGAACTGGCCCAGCGTGACGAACCAGCGCCGCGCTGTATCGGTCAGCACCAGCGGCTCAGCAAAGGCGTCGGTAATGAAGGCGGGGATGTCGCGCAGCTCCGGCTCACCCGGCGCGGGATCCGTCACGTCCAGCAGGTTCATCTGCAGGGCAATGGGATTGACGGCGTCAACCACGGCGCGCGGCAGCTCGATGCCGCCGAGCGTCGGTGCCGTATCGTCCGAGCGGAAGCTCATCACGCTGCCCACGCTGCCGAAGAGCATGACGCGTTTGTCGAAAACGGCGAGTCCGGTCACGCTCTGGCCGGCGGGGAAGGTTTCGCCGGTGACGCGGTAGAAATAGGTGCAGTCCACGGTGTAATAACCGCGGTTGAAGGAAATGGGGGAGACGGAAACGTCCACATACAGCAGATCGGCGGAGCGCGGACGGATATTCAGCGCGTTTTCGATATAGCCCTGCGAGGTGACGGTGGGGTATACTCTCAGTTCATCCACACAGTCCTTGTCAAGACATGTATCGAAAATTTTGCTGGTATTCACGCCGACGGCCTCCCGGATCTGTCGGGACTGCTCCGCCTGAACGGGTGCACTTCTGTCAGGCATGGGAAAACCTCCTTGCTTAAACTTCAGTACAGTCTATGAGCGCCGGATGTGCTGTGTGATTTTGCCCTTGCAAATTTGCCTTGTCGCGGTATAATATGAGCAGAAAAGGAGGCGCGGCTATGGATCAGCTCGGCTTTATTCACGAGAAACTGGATATCAAGATTCTGATTCTTTATGTGCTGCGGCGATTGCCCGGCACAGTCGAAGCAGAGACGCTGCGCGGCCTTGTCATGTGCGACGACGGTATCGGTTATTTCGACTATTCCGACTGCCTGAGCGAGCTGGTCACCGGCGGCAATGTGGAGGAAAAGGACGGCGGCTATGCCGTCACCGAGAAGGGCGCGCGCAACGCCGACGCGGTGGAAAGCAGCCTGCCCTATTCCGTGCGCAAGAAAGCCGCCCGTCTGCTGGCGCCGGTGCAGGAAAAGATGCGCCGGGATGCAAGCATCGTCGCGAAGCATGAGCTGACGGAAGACGGCTGCACCGTGACGCTGAGCATGGGCGACGGAAAAGGGGAGCTGATTCACATGAGCTTCGTCTGCGCCGGTGAGGAGCAGGCGCAGAAGATCGAGGAGAACTTCCGCCGTGACGCGGAAGTCTACTACCAGAAGATCGCCGCCATGCTGAGCGAGTAAATGAATAGAAAGTAAGCCGCGGTTTTCCGCGGCTTTTTTGTTGTGAAAATGCATGGATTATGCTATACTTTGCCCATAACAAACGATCAAAAAGGAGGAATCCAATGAAAGCACCGTTTTCCCCTTATCTGAGCGGGATCAAGGCGGGCCTGCAGGAACTGATCCGGATCCTGCGCCGGGAGTATGATTATGTCAGCATCCTTGCGACTGACTCCCGCGGTCTGGCCGTGCGCATCTCGCAGCACGCCCGCAGCGTGGCCAGCGAGACGATGACCACGGAACGCGGCGTCGTCGTGCGCGTGTACAAGAACGGACAGTACAGCGAATATGCGCTCAACGAGTTCGATCCGGGCAAAGTCGAAGAAACGGCTGCCCAGATCCTGACTGCCCTGCGTAAGCAGCAGTCGATCCTTGATGCCACGGGCAGCAAGGTCTACAATACCGCGATGCTCCGGGACGAGCCGGTCACGCTCTTTGTCGAGAAGGAGACCGAGCAGCTGCCGGAGACGACGGATGTCAGGGCTCTGGTCGAAAAGCTCGGCGCGCTGTCAGACGCCGGCATGGCCATGAGCGAGCATATGATCGAATGCATGGCCAACGCCCAGTCCACGCATATCTGCAAGATGTTCCTGACTGAGCACCGCGATATGTGCCAGAGCTATGTCTACAGCGAAGGCACGGCGGTGGCAGTCGTCAGCCGCGACGGGCGCAACCAGATCGGCTATGAGGGCGTTTCAGGCCTCTGCGGCCCCGAACTCTTCGATCAGCTACAGGACAAGATGACAAAGAGCGTCGCCATGGCGGTCGAGCTGCTCGACACCGGGCGTATCGAGCCGGGCGAGTACGAGATCATCGCCTCCCCCGAGGTGACAGGCTTGATTGCACACGAGGCCTTCGGTCACGGCGTGGAGATGGATATGTTCGTCAAAAACCGCGCGCTCGGCAAAGAATACGTCGACAGGCGCGTCGGCAGCGACCTTGTCACGATGCACGAGGGCGCGCTCTGCACCGACAACGTCACGAGCTACGCCTTTGACGATGAGGGTACGCTTGCCGGCGATGTGGTCGAGATCGACCATGGCATCCTGAAAACCGGTATCTGCGACGCGTTGGCCGCGCTGCGCCTCGGCACCGAGCCGACCGGCAACGGCAAGCGCGAGAACTTCGAGCACAAGGCCTATACCCGCATGACCAACACGATCTTTGATTCCGGAGACAGTACTCTTGAAGAGATGATCGCCTCCATCCGGCACGGTTATCTGCTCGAGGGCATGGAGAGCGGTATGGAGGACCCGAAGCACTGGGGCATTCAGTGCATCATCAAGATGGGCCGCGAGATCAAAGATGGCAGGCTGACCGGCAAGATCGTTGCGCCGATCATCATGACCGGCTATGTGCCCGATCTGCTGGGGAATATCTCGATGCTCTCCGGCGATCGCGAGATCTTCGGCACCGGGGGCTGCGGCAAGGGCTATAAGGAGTGGGTCAAGGTCACGGACGGCGGCCCCTATCTCAAGACGAAAGCGAGGCTGGGCTGATGTTGGATACCATTGTAAAACTGCTCAAGGAGTCCGGCGTGCACGCCTGGGAACTCAATGACGTCAAAACCAAGGGCTGGGAGTTCTATTTCATCCGCCACGAGCTGGACCAGAACCGCGCCAAGCATGTCGAGCACATCAGCGTCAAGGTCTATCAGCTTATTGATGACGGAAAGTTCATGGGCAGCGCGAGCGCGGAACTTCCGCCGACAGCGACGGAGGACGAGGCGCGCTGTTTGATCGCGGATCTGGCCTATCGCGCAACTCTGGTCAAAAACCGCCCTTATCCTCTTAATCCGCTGACTGAGGCGCACCGCGAGACGCTGCACAGCGCGCCGGTTGACGTGAGCGGGATCGCCCGTGCTTTCCTCGAGACCATGCAGCAGCTGCCTGAGACGGCGACCGAGGATATCAACAGCTATGAGATCTTCGTCAACGCCAAGACCCGCCGCTTCCTCAACTCCGAGGGCATCGATGTGGAAGAGATCTATCCCGACAGCATGATCGAGGTCGTGGTCAACGCCCGCAGGGACGGCCATGAGATCGAACTGTACCGCAATTATCAAAGCGGCAGCTGTGACGCCGTGGGACTGAAACGGGATCTGGCACGCACGATGCAGTATGGCAAGGATCGCCTGATTACGTCTGCTACGCCTGCGCTCGGTCAGGCTGATGTGCTCTTTACGACGAGCGACGCGACCCGCATCTACGATTACTTTGTGGATCGCCTGTCCGCTCAGATGGTCTACCGCCGCATGAGTGACTGGCAGCTCGGCAAGCCCATCGCCGATGAGATCAAGGGCGATAAAGTCTCTGTTACCCTGGTAAGGGAGCTGGAAAACTCGTCGATGAACCGTGCCTTTGACGCGGAGGGCGCGCCGATCCACGATACCGTGATCCTTCGCGCCGGCGTCCCGGAGAAATACTGCGGCAGCCGGATGTTCGCCTCCTATCTCGGCCTGGAGGACAGCTTCATTCCGTCAAATGTCCTGGTCGAGGGCGGCACGCACAGCGAACAAGAGCTGCGCGCCGGCAAGTATCTCGAGGTCGTTGAGTTCTCTGATTTCCAGGTAGACCCGATGACCGGCGACATCTTCGGCGAGATCCGTCTGGCCTACTGGCACGACGGGGAGAGGACCGTGCCGGTTTCCGGCGGCTCCGTCTCCGGCTCGATGCATGACTTCGTCAAGGATATGCTGCTGAGCGAGGAGAGCGTACAGTATAACAATTACCGCATCCCCACCCTGACGCTTCTGAAAAACGTTACCGTTACCGGAGCGGAAAGCTGAATACATTGAGAAATAAGGCGGCCCCGCAAGAGGCCGCCTTATTTTGACCCACTGGGGCAATCCAAATCCGAACCGGTTTTGTTTCGCATGGGGCGGTGCCGGAGGGGATTGGGTATTCCCTCCGGCCTATTTGAGCGAAGCGGATCATTGCCAGCCGCAGGCTGGCCACCAGAAAAGGGGCATCCTTTCGGATGCCCCTTTTCTGGTGCCGGTGGTGGGACTCGACCTGCGCTGCGGCGCAGGCCACCTCGGGTTGCGACAAGCCACCGGCATGTCGCCAAGAGCCCTCGGGTTCGAGTCCCCTGATGCCAAAATAAAACAGCCCACAAGGGGCTGTTTCATTTTGGTGCCGGTGGTGGGACTCGAACCCACACGATGTCGCCATCGGCGGATTTTGAATCCGCTACGTCTACCATTCCATCACACCGGCGTGCTGATGGAAAGTATACCTTATTTTCCGTAAGAATTCAAGAGCAATTTAGGCCCGCGGTTCAAAGAACAGATTGACGTCCGTTTCCGTGCTGATGCCGGGAACACTGCCGGTGAAGGTGTACTGCCAGGCGTCGACCTTGTAATAAAAGCTGGGATATTTGGCGCCCGGGAGGGCAAACCACATGCTTACGTCCTCCAGACGGCTCAGGTCAAAGCCGTAATAGCCGGTGTGGCGGCTGAAATAGATGCCGGGCTCGAATCCGGCTGCCCGGATCGTTTCGCAGAAGGCGACCGCGCAGTCGCTGAGAACGGTGGTCTCCAGTCCGAGCGTTCGCGGCTCGGTGTCATACTCATAGATCTTTTCCCAGTCATAGTAGACCGGCATGCTGATTTGATCGCGATAGGGTTCGATCAGCTTCAGAGTCATCTCCGCCTCCTCGATGGCCTCCTGCACATTGATGGCCTGGGAGAAGAAATAGACGCCGACATCCAGTCCGGCCTCCAGCGCGCCTTCGATGTTCTCCTGATAAGAGGCGTCCTCGGACAGACCGCCCTTGGTATATCCGCGCCGCCCGGCCTGGATGATCGCAATATCATAGCCGGCCGCCTTGACCTGTTTCCAGTTGATCTCGTTCTGGTGATAGGAAACATCTACGCCGCGTCGAACGGTATACTGATCGCCGATGTAAGAGGGGAGCGCTCCCTGCCAGGAGATATCCTCTTCCGATATGTCGTTGACGGCGACGCCTTTGACCGGCGTCATCCAGATCCAGTCAAAGCCGTCGTACAGATAAACCTGTCCTTCATGCGGGTCGGTGACCTTCATACGATTGGCGGCTCCGGCCTCCGTCGGCCCGGAGAGAAGCAGAACAAGCCCGACGACCGCCAGCAGGACCAGCACCAGAACAGCGTTTCTTGAGATGCGCACAGCGTCACCTCCTTCGTTGATTCGATTGGATTCTATCATAACTGACGCATAATTGCAAACACTGCGCCTGACATTAAGAATTCTTTTGAAAAGAAAAAATTGGTGTTGACAAACGGGATACGGTTTGCTATTATACATAAGCCGGTTGCGTGCTGGTATAGCTCAGTTGGTAGAGCAGCTGATTTGTAATCAGCAGGTCGGGGGTTCGAGTCCGTCTACCAGCTCCACTTCCCGGCAGGCAGCGGCAAAATGAATATGGGGGAATTCCCGAGTGGCCAAAGGGGACAGACTGTAAATCTGCTGGCAATGCCTTCGGTGGTTCGAATCCACCTTCCCCCACCAAGCAAAAAGCTCATCCGAATGGATGAGCTTTTTGTTTGGTATGGGTTTTGTGAAGGCGGATTCGAAGGGAAGCGTGTAAGAAAACGTGCCGGTGGCACGTTTTCCCGCTGACCCGGCCCGTCCGCAGACGGGCGAATCCACCTTCCCCCACCAAGCAAAAAGCTCATCCGAATGGATGAGCTTTTTGCTTTTTACTTTCTTCCCTTGTTTCCCATCTTTCCCTGTGGTATAATCTCTTTTACGCAGAACGCCTGTACAGGCTGATCGAAAATACGTCACGAAAGTGAGATTGAATATGCTGAAACCTGAAGAGATTCGCTCCGCAATGTTTATCGACACTTTTTTCCCCGTTATCGACGGCGTCGTTCAGACGGTGCACAACTATGCGCTGAACATGAACAAGCGCTCCTATTCCTGCGTCGTCTGCCCGAAAGGGAAGGAGGAATATGACGATTCTCAGCTCGGCTATGACGTGTTTCGCGAGGTCTCCGTCTCTTTTCCCAAGGTGGAGTATTCTCTGGCCGCACCTCTGGATCCGAACATCCTCAAGGCACTGAAAAGCCGCAACTGCAATATTTTCCATGCGCACAGCCCCTTCAATTCCGGCATTCAGGCCTCGCTGCTGGCCCGCTATCTGGAGATCCCCGTTGTTGCAACCTTCCACTCCAAGTACTGGTCAGACGCCTATCAGTACACCCACAGCACGCTGGCTGCCGACTTGATGGCCAAGTGGGTCGTGACTTTCTACGATTCCTGTGACGCAGTCTGGGCCTGCTCCGAGGGCACGGCGGAAACGCTGCGCAGCTACGGCTATCAGGGTGATATCACGATCATGACCAACGGTACGAATTTCAAGGCGCCCGAGAATCCGGACGAGCTGCGGGAACGCGCGCAGAAGCAGTTCGATCTCCCGCAGGGGAAGCACACGCTGCTGTTTGTCGGCCATCAGATCTGGCAGAAGAACCTGAAGCTCGTGCTCGACACCTTCCGTCTGCTTTGCGATGAATCGGACGACTATCGCCTGGTGATCGTCGGCAAGGGGATCGCGGAGCAGGAAGTCAAGGACTATGCGGCCTCCCTTGGCCTGAGTGACCGCATTGTTTTTACCGGCGGCATCTCCGACCGCGGCCTGCTCAGCGGCGTATTCCTGAATGCCGATCTGTTTTTCTTCCCCAGCGTCTACGACAACACCCCGCTCGTTGTGCGTGAGGCGGCGGCGATGGCGATCCCTTCGCTGCTGACCAAGGGCTCCAACGCGGCCGAATCGGTCGATCCCGGCGTCAATGGCTTTGTCGCGGAGGAAAAGGCCGAGGCCATGCGCGACGAGATCCGCCGCGTCTTTGCCGAGCCCGGCTATGTCAAGGCCATCGGCCGGAAGGCCAAGGAGACGATCCCCATTCCCTGGGAGGATCTGATCCCGCGGGTCTATGACCAGTATGCGCAGATCATCGACCGGAAACAGTTTGAGATTAAAACCGGCAAGCGTCGGATCCTGCCTTTATAAAAGACCGGCCACTATGGAAAAAGAGGAAAGCTGCGGCTTTCCTCTTTTTGTTGACAGGTTCGGATTGCATGATAAAATAAGAAAAAACGCAAGGGAGGAGGGTCATGATGAAGCATAGAATCTGCTGCGCCCTTCTGTTGGCCCTGTGCCTGCTTCTCTCTGCCTGCACGCCGGGCGGAGGGAAGGCCTCACCGAAGGTTGAAGAAGAGCCGAAAGAGCTTCGCATTGCCATCGCCTCCGACCTGCACTATCTGTCTCAGGAGCTGACGGACAACGGCCCTCTGTTTCAGGAAATCGTCGCACGCGGCGACGGCAAGCTGATGCTGGATATCGAGGCGATTACCGAGGCCTTTACCGAGCAGATGATCGCCGAACGTCCCGATGTCCTGATCCTCAGCGGAGACCTGAGCTTCAACGGGGAATACAAAAGCCATGAAGATCTGGCGGACAAACTGAAACGGATCGAGAACGCCGGTGTTCAGGTGCTGGTGCTGCCAGGAAATCACGATATCCGCGTCTCCACCAGCATCCGCTTTGAAGGGGAGGGGTACGAGCGGACAGAAAATATCGATGCGGAGGGATTCCGTTCACTCTACCGGGACTTCGGCTATGATGAAGCGATGAGTCTGGACAGGCAGTCCGGCAGCTATGTCTATGAACCGTGCGCAGGCCTCCGCATCATTATGCTGGATACCAACAGCTATTCCGGCAATTTCCTGACTGAGCAGAGCTTTTCCTGGCTGGAGCAGCAGCTAAAGCAGGCGAAAAAGGCCAAAGCACGCGTGATTACAGTCAGTCATCAAAACGTTTTGACTCATAACGCTCTGTTTACCTTCGGCTACCGCATTGCTAACGCCGATGAATTGGAAGCTTTATTGAAGAAATATGGCATAATTGCGCACTTCAGCGGGCATATGCATATTCAGCATGCGGTCTCGGACGGCATTACGGAGGTGCTGACTTCGCCGCTGTCGCTCGTGCCCTGCCGTTACGGTCTTCTTCGGTGGAACGGCAGCGGGCTCGGCTATGAGGCAAAAAGCGTCGACGTTTCCGCCTGGGCGAAGAGTCAGGGCATAAGCGACGAAAAGCTTCTGCACTTTGCCGACTATGCGCGAGACAGCTTTTATCAAAATTCTTACCGTCAGATCGTATCCGGCTATGCGTCCTCCGACTTGCCGGAGGAAAGTATTGAGCGCATGGCGCGATGCTTTGCGGAAACGAACCTTGCTTATTTTACCGGTGAGGCGCTTGACCGGGAAAAGCTGAGCCGGGAGCTCAAGTTCTGGACGGAAACGGCGGGGGACAGCTTCCATACGGTCTATCTGCAGAGCATTCTCGAGGACGACTCACCAAACCCTCTGCAAATTGAATTTCGTTAGACGGAAAGCGGTTGACGGAATGGGCGGATGCGAGTAAAATATGCATCAGATCCGGCGAAACAGAATGAGAAAGGGTGTCAATATGGCAAATTCGATCTCTGCGACCAGCGGTATCAAAGCGCGTGATAAAATCGGTTACGCGATGGGCGACGTGGCTTCCTGCCTGGTCTTCGGCCTGACGCAAAGCGTTCTGAACAAGTACTATACCGACGTGTTGGAAATCAGCGTGCTCAGCGTGATGATCATGACGATCATCGCCCGCATCTGGGACGCGATCAACGATCCGATCTGGGGCCGCCTGATCGACGGCGCCAAGCCCCGCTCCGACGGCCGCTACCGCCGCTGGATCAAGATCTTTGCGGTTCCCGTGGCGCTGGCGACGATTCTGATGTTTGCCGACGTCCGCGGCTTCTCCGCCGGCGGCAAGCTCGCCTTCATCTATGTCACCTATATCCTCTTCGGCATGCTCTATACCTGCATCAACATCCCGTACGGCTCGCTGGCGCAGGTGATCACCTCCGATGATAAAGAGCGCTCGTCGCTGTCCGTGTTCCGCTCCATCGGCTCCACCTTCGGCGCAATGCCCGCAATGGTGCTGGCCAGCATCTGCTATGTCAAGCTCGCGGACGGGACGTCCCAGATGGACTATAAGAAGGTCTTTCTCGGCGTCGTCGTGATCTCCGTGCTCAGCGTCCTGGCCTATCTGCTGTGCTACGCCTGGTCGAAGGAGCGCGTCGAGTCCAGGCCCGATCCCCGCGAAAAGGGCCAGACCATGAAGGTTATCAAGACCCTGCTGAAAAGCCGCCCCTTCATGGCCGTCAGCGTGGCCAGCATGCTGTTTCTGGCGGCGCAGATGTTCGGCCAGGGCTATAATGCCTATCTGTTTGACCACTATTTCCACAAGACCGGTCTGACCATGCTGCCCACCGTGTTCCAGTATCTGCCGGTGGCGGTAATTATGTTCTTCGCTACGCGCATGGGCAACAAGTTCGGCCGCCGTGAGGTCTGCTCCTACGGCATCCTGCTGGCCGCCGTGTTTTACATCGCGCTGTTTGTACTGGCGCTCTTCGGTGTCACGAACGTGTGGCTGTATCTGGCCGCCTGCCTCGCCTCCGGCGTGGGTACCGCGTTCATCTTCCTGCTGATCTGGGTCATGGCCGGAGATGCGATCGACTACAACCGCGTGACCTTCGGACTCAACGATGAAGCCACCAGCTATGCCTTCTATTCCTTCATGCGCAAGCTCGGCCAGACGGTCGCGACGATCCTCATCAATGTTCCGCTGCTGCGCATCGGCTATGAAGGGAGCAAGCTGAAGACCGAGGGCCTGACGGACGCCGCGCTGCAGCGGATGTACAATTCCTCCGTCATGATCCCGGCGGTGCTGTTTCTGCTGGTGTTCCTGATCCTGCGCTTTGCCTATCCGCTCAATAAAAAGGCGGTGGAGGAGCTGCAGGTGAAGAAAGCCGCCAATCAGTAAGCTTTTTCATTGACAAACACGCAAAACGTGGGTATAATCCCCATATGCTGAGAAGAGCAGGAGTACGCGTTGAGCGGATCGCAGAGAGAGGGCGGGAGCTGCAAGCCCTTGTGAAGCGGCGCGGAAGGTCGGCTCGGAGCATGCGGCGTGAAGAGATGTAGCGCTGCCGTCGGCTCGCGTTAAGAGCGTTCGAGTGCCGCAGCATGCGGAATTCAGGTGGTACCACGGTATTTTTATCGCCCTGAGACTTTTGTCTCAGGGCGTTTTTTTGTAGAGGAGGCGATAGCATGCAGTTTCGCTTGGAATTGAACAGTAGGCTCAAGGCATGGCGAAGTCTGCTGACCGTCATCTCCGGCGCTCCTGCCGTTGAAATTGACGGTATAGAATAAGAAATCAAGTGACGATAAAAGGAGAATCCAATGAAAGAACTGCCGAAAGTGTATGAACCGCAGACTGTGGAAAAGAAGATCTATGACTTCTGGATGCAGGGCGGCTGGTTCAAGGGCAAGATCGACCCGGAAAAGAAGCCGTTTTCGATCATGATGCCGCCTCCGAATGTGACGGGACAGCTGCACATGGGCCACGCGCTGGACGCGACGATGCAGGACATCGTCACCCGTTATAAGCGCATGCAGGGCTATGCCGCGCTTTGGCTGCCCGGCGTTGACCATGCGGGCATCGCTACCCAGATCAAGGTGGAAGAGGTGCTGCGCAAGGAAGAGGGCAAGACCCGCTATGACCTCGGCCGCGAGAAGTTCCTCGAGCGCGTCTGGGATTGGAAAGGCAAGTACGGCGACCGCATCGTCGAACAGCAAAAGAGCATGGGCGTCTCCTGCGACTGGGACCGCAGCCGATTTACGATGGACGAGACCTGCGCCCGGTCTGTGCGCGAGGCCTTCTGCCGGCTCTATGAAAAGGGCCTCATCTATAAGGGCAGCCGCATCATCAACTGGTGCCCGCACTGCCGCACCGCGCTGTCCGACGCGGAGGTGGAGTACAAGGACATGCCCGGCCATTTCTGGCATATCCGCTACCCGATCGAGGGCTCAGATGAGGAGCTCATCATTGCAACGACCCGCCCGGAGACCATGCTGGGCGACAGCGGCGTGGCGGTCAACCCTGCCGATGAGCGCTATCAGCACCTCGTCGGAAAGTTTGCCATCCTGCCGCTCGTGGGCCGCAGACTGCCCATCGTGGCCGACGACTACGTGGAGCTCGGCTTCGGCACCGGCGCCGTGAAAATGACGCCCTGCCACGACCCCAACGACTATGAGGTCGGCCTGCGCCACAATCTGGAGCAGATCCAGGTGATCGACGAGGACGCGAAGATCATTAACGGCGGCAAGTATAACGGTCTGGACCGCTATGAGGCGCGTAAGGCCATCGTGGCTGATCTGGAGGAGCAGGGCTACATGGTGAAGACCGAGCCCTACAGCCATAACGTCGGCTGCTGCTACCGCTGCGGCAGCGTGGTGGAGCCGCTGACGAGCCCGCAATGGTTCGTGAAAATGGCGCCGCTGGCCGAAAAAGCCATCGAAGTCGTCAAGGACGGCCGTATCCGCTTTGTACCGGAGCGCTTTACCAAGATCTACCTCAACTGGATGGAGAACGTGCACGACTGGTGCATTTCCCGTCAGCTCTGGTGGGGACACCAGATCCCGGCCTGGACCTGCGAGGATTGCGGCCATATCACCGTTTCCCGCGAGGATCCCTGCGAGTGCGAGCAGTGCCGCAGCAAAAAGATCCGCCGCGAGGAAGACGTGCTGGACACCTGGTTTTCCTCGGCGCTCTGGCCCTTCTCCACGATGGGCTGGCCCGAGCAGACAAAGGAGCTGGAGTACTGGTATCCGACCACACTGATGATCACCGGCTATGATATCATCTTCTTCTGGGTCGCCCGCATGATCTTCTCCGGTATGGAGCACATGGACAAGGAGCCCTTCAAAACCGTGCTGATCCACGGCCTTGTGCGCGACAGCCAGGGCCGCAAGATGTCCAAGTCTCTCGGCAACGGCATCGACCCGCTGGAGATGGTGGACAAGTATGGCGCGGACGCGCTGCGCTTCAACCTCATCACCGGCAACAGCCCCGGCAACGATATGCGCTTCTATGTGGAAAAATGCGAGGCCATGCGCAACTTCTGCAACAAGCTCTGGAACGCCTCCCGCTTCGTGATGATGAATCTCTCGATCGACAAAAACGAGCTGCCCGAGAAGCTGGAGATCGAGGACAAGTGGATTCTCTCCAAGCTCAACGACGTGGTCAAAGAGGTCTGTGAGAACATGGACAGCTATGAGCTGGGCGTGGCCGCGGGCAAGATCTATGACTTCATCTGGGACAGCTACTGCGACTGGTATATCGAGCTGACCAAGCCCCGCCTTAACGGCGAGGATGAGGAGAGCAAACTCGCCGCGCAGAAGGTGCTGCTGTACGTGCTGACCGAGATCCTGAAGCTGGCGCATCCCTTCATGCCCTTCATCACGGAGGAGATCTGGCAGGCCCTGCCGCATGAGGGCGAGGCGCTGATGGTCGAGAAGTATCCCGAGTATCGGGACGATCTCTGCTTCCGTGAAGACGAGCAGAGCTTTGAGATGGTCATGACGGCCATCAAGGCCGTGCGCGCCCGCCGCAGCGAAATGAACGTGCCGCCTTCCCGCAAGGCGCATCTGCTGATCGCGACCGACCGCAAGGCCGCCTTCGAGGCTGGCCGGAGCTATATCTGCAAGCTGGCCTACGCAAGTGAGGTCAGCGTCCTCGACGAGGCGCCGGAAGGCAGCGAGGGTATGGTCTCAGTCGTGACCGACAACGCGCGGCTCTTCATGCCGATGGCGGAGCTGGTGGATCTGGAGAAGGAGAGGGCGCGCATCACCAAGGAGCTGGCTAATGCCGAAAAGCAGCTCGCCGCGCAGATCGGCAAGCTCTCCAATCAGAACTTTATCACCCGCGCGCCGGAGGCGGTCGTCAATACCGAGCGCGAGAAGAAGGCAAAGCTGGAGGCCCTGATCGAAAATCTCAGGGCAAGCCTCGCGTCTCTCGGCTGATCCGACAGTTTCCGCACCGTATATCCGATAAAATGTCACTGCATAGTAATCTATGCAGTGACATTTTTTTGTGTGGTGAACGAGTTGAACATCAATACCTCATTTTCATCCGGACGTCTGACAATTTTTCTGAGCGGAGAGCTGGATCAGCATGAGGCTCAGCAGACAAGCTCCTGTATTGCGGAGCTGTTGGACGAGTATCTGCCGCGGGACTGCGTGCTGGATCTGTCAGCGCTGAGCTTTATGGATTCCTCGGGCATTGCCGTGATCGTAAAGGCAAACCGGCATATCCGAACGATCGGCGGCAGGCTGTGGGTGGAAAATCCGGCCAGGCAGGCTCTGCGCGTGATCGACGCTGCAGGCCTGGATCGAATGATCCCCGTGGAAAGCGGGAGAGTAGGAGGATACCCTTGAAAGAACAAAACTACATAAAAATGGAATTCCCCAGCAAAAGCAGCAATGAAGCTTTTGCCAGGGCAGCCGCCGCCGCATTCGCTGCCCAGCTTGATCCCACAATGGAGGAATTGGGCGACATCAAAACCGCGGTGTCCGAGGCGGTCACCAACGCCATCGTCCACGCCTATCCCGACGAGATCGGCCGTGTCTCCATGCGCCTTCGCATCCTGGAGGGACAAGTGCTGGAGATCTCGGTTAAGGACTGGGGCTGCGGCATTGCGGACGTGGAGAAGGCGATGCAGCCGCTTTATACGACGGGCGGCGAGGACCGGAGCGGCATGGGCTTTACCATTATCGGCAGCTTTATGGACAAGCTCAGCGTACGGTCCAGGCCGGGAAAAGGGACGACGGTCGTGATGCGCCGGAGGATCTGTCCCCGGATCGGGAAACGATGACGCAGGACATGCTGTCTGCCATCCAGGCGGCGCAGCAGGGAGACCGGGAGGCCGGCGGCCGGCTGATTGAAGAAAACAGCGGACTCATCTGGAGTGTGGCCCGGCGATTCTTCGGCCGGGGCACTGATCCGGAGGATCTGTTTCAGCTCGGCTGCGTCGGCTTTTTGAAGGCTGTGGAGGGCTATGACGAGAGCTTTGGAACGCAGTTTTCTACCTATGCTGTGCCGAAGATCTCCGGGGAGATCCGCCGCTTTCTGCGGGATGACGGCGCCGTCAAGGTCAGCCGAAGTCTGAAAGAGCAGGCCAATCACCTGCGCTCGGCCCGTGTGGCGCTGGAGCAGCGCCTGGGCCGTGAACCGACGATCGGGGAGCTGTCCGCGGAAACCGGCATCGCGCCGGAGGATATCGCCTTTGCTGAAACGGCGGCCGGGCCGACGGAAAGCCTCCAGCGCGAAACCAACGACGACGGCTTCACGCTTGAGCATGTCCTTGGCGATTATCAGGCCGAGGATAAGATGCTGGAGCGCGTGGCGCTGCGTTCGGCGATCGATCGTCTGCCGGAGCGGGAGCGGCAGGTGATCGCGCTACGCTATTTCCACGGCCTGACGCAGCAGAACTGTGCCAGAGTGCTGCACGTCTCTCAGGTACAGATCTCGCGTCTGGAACGCCGTGCCGTGGAGCGCATGCGGGAGTGGATGGACTGAAAGTCCGCCTTGTAAGGCGCGTCGAAATGTGCTACAATGCAGGCCATGATGACTGCATTTGAACAACGCTTCGTCGAAGCACGCCGCGCTTTGGTGCGCAGCGATTTCAAAAATCTCAATGACAGACAGCTGGAGGCGGTGATGGCCACGGAGGGGCCGCTGCTGATCCTGGCCGGTGCCGGAAGCGGCAAGACCACGGTACTTATCAACCGCATTGCCAACCTGCTCAAATACGGCCGCGCCAGCGACAGTGAGGATCTGCCCGCCGGTGCCGATGAGGCGATGCTTGCCGCGCTGGAGGAAGGCGGGGAGCGTGGCCTGGCTGCGGCACGCCTGGATCCCGTCGAGCCCTGGCGCATCCTTGCCATCACCTTTACCAACAAGGCTGCCGGCGAGCTCAAGGAGCGCCTGGAGCGCATGCTGGGGGAGGACGCCAACGATATCTGGGCCTGCACCTTCCACTCCGCCTGCGTGCGTATTCTGCGCCGTGACGCGGAGCGCCTCGGCTTTCCGTCCAGCTTTACGATCTACGATACCGCTGACAGCCAGAGCCTGGTCAAGCATATCGTTAAGGATCAGAACCTGGACGAAAAGAGCTTCGCGCCGCGGATGCTGCTCGGTGAGATCAGCCGCGCCAAGGACGCACAGATCGGCGCTGCGGAATACCTGCGGCAGGCGAAAGCCAGCGGCGATATCCGCCGGATCCGCATCGGCGAAGTCTATACGGAGTACATGCGCCGGATGTTTGCTGCCGGCGCGATGGACTTTGACGATCTGATCTCCTTCACGGTCAAGCTCCTGCAGGAAAACGAAGAGGTACGCAGCTATTGGCAGCGCCGCTTCCGTTATGTGCTGATCGACGAGTATCAGGACACGAACCACCTGCAGTATCTTCTGTCCTCTCTTCTTGCGGGCGGCAGCGGCAATATCTGCGTGGTCGGCGACGATGATCAGAGCATTTACAAGTTCCGCGGCGCAACGATCGAAAACATCCTCTCCTTTGAGAGCGAATACAAAAAATGTCGGGTCATCCGCCTGGAGCAGAATTACCGCAGCACCGGGCATATTCTGGAGGCGGCCAACAGCGTCATCCGCAACAATCTCGGCCGCAAGGGCAAGGAGCTCTGGACAAAGCAGGATCAGGGCAGCCCGATCAAGCTCTTTGTGGCCGACAATGAGAACGAGGAGGCCCAGTACGTGGCCTCCACGATCCTCGGCGAATACAGCAAGGGCGCCAATTGGCGCGATCACGCGATCCTGTACCGCATGAACGCGCAGTCCAACCAGCTGGAATATGCCTTCAAGCGCAACGGCATCCCGTACCGCATCATTGGTGGTACGCGCTTCTTTGACCGCGCTGAGGTCAAGGACGTGCTGGCCTATCTCTGCGTGATCGCCTCTCCGGGCGACGATCTGCGCCTGACGCGCATTGTCAACAACCCGCCGCGCGGCATCGGCGCGCGCAGCGTGGAGCTCGCGCAGGAGATCGCAGACCGCGAGAGACTCAGCCTCATCGAAGTGCTGCGCGGGGCGGACCGCTATCCGGAGCTTTCTCGGGCCGCCATCCGTATGCGGCAGTTTGCCGGCCTTCTTGACGATCTGCATGAGCGCGCCAGGGAAGTTACGCCCGATCAGCTGCTGGACGAGCTGCTGGAAAAGACCGGTTATCTGCGCATGCTGGAGGAGAAGAACACTGTGGAGGACACGGCGCGCGCCGAAAACGTCCGCGAGATCAAGACCAGCATCCTTTCATACCAGAAGGAATCCGGCGACCGGAGCCTGGACGGCTTCCTGGCGGACGTCGCGCTCTATACCGACATGGATACCTATGACAAGGACGCCGACTGCGTGGTCATGATGACGATGCACAGCGCCAAGGGCCTGGAATTTCCGACGGTTTTTGTCGTTGGCATGGAGGAAACGATCTTCCCGGGCATCCGCGCCATCGGGGAGCCGGACGAGATGGAGGAAGAACGCCGCCTCTGCTACGTGGCGATCACCCGCGCCATGCGCAATCTCTACCTGGTCTGCGCCAGGCAGCGCATGATCTTCGGGCGCACGACCTCCAACCGCGTCTCCCGCTTTGTGGACGAGATCCCGGAGACCTGTATCGAAAAGAAAAATGTCCCGAAGGGTTATGGCTATCACGACCGCAGGGAAGAACTCGGCTTTGTCTACAAGGCGCCAGCCGCGAAGACGCCGGCGGCAAAGGCTCCGATCCGTGCGCCCGCTCCGCCGCCGAAGAAAGCGGCGCCTGCCGCCAGCTTCGCCGTTGGCGATCAGGTACGCCACAAGGCTTTCGGCCAGGGCAAACTGGTCAAGATGACGCCGATGGGCGGCGATTATCTGATCGAAGTGGATTTCGAAAAAGTCGGCGTGAAGAAGCTGATGCTTCGCGTCGCTGCGATGAATATGGAAAAAATATAAGCAAAGAGGCCGTTTTCAACGGCCTCTTTGGTTTTATAGTATTTGAATCTGCGGAGCAAGCCGCTCCCGGACTGCTTCTTCGTACAGCCGCAGCGGCGCGGGCTCGCGCTGGGCCAGAATGATGAGGTCGCAGCGGACATGTCCCTCCTCGCCGCTGATCGGATCCTCCGTAAAGATCATATGGAAGCGAATGCGTGAGATCCGCTTCCCGGTCATCATCTGTCCGCCGCGCAGCGTAAAATGATGCATAAACCAGGCGCGGTCTTCCTCCTGCTCTCCGCTCATCACTGTAGGCTTCTCCGTCAGAAGCACACAGCGCCTGACCTGCCCTTCGTTCTGCAGCGCCCAGGCGATATCACAGGCAAGATCGTCGCTGCCAAGCACGACAATGCGTTTCTTTTTCCATTGACCGCTGAACGCTTCTTCCAGGCTCTCCGCTGTAATAAAGGGGATCTCACCCCAACCTTGAACAGCCGGAGTGGAGACCGCTTCAGGCCGGCAGGCAAATACGATGCGGTCATAGGTGCCCTTCTTGAGCAGCTCTGCATCTGCTCTCGTCCCTGTTCGCAGGCGGATCTGCGGCCGCTTTTTCAGCTCTTCGAGCAGATAAGCCAGCAGCTCCTTTTTCACTTCAGCTGCGCTCGATGGAAACAGCGCCAGATCTCCGCCCGGACGGAGCCTTTCTTCATACAGGTCGACACTGTGTCCGGCGTCTTCCGCCTGTAAGGCATAGTTCAAGCCGCGGCAGCCGGCGCCGATCACAGCAATGCGCTCTTCCTCCGGGGAAAGGGGATAGAGCGGCAGAGCAAAGGGGCAGATCGTTTCTTCCTGACCCGTTGCGGCCTTCCGGAACCAGGCCGGATCGCCGATCCCGGCGCCGTCCAGCGATACAAGATCGCAGTAGCCCTTTTTCAACAGCGCTTCCGCAAGGCCGGGATCGGACAGTCTGCCGGAGGCGATCACGGCGGATCGGATGCCGAGCACCCGGAAATGCGCCTTCAATGCGCGGGCGGCCTCCGCAAAGCAGCCGTCGGGCAGCTGTGAGGCAGGGGACAGGAGCCAGGGCGTTTCCGGGCAGCCGATGCTTACCTCGAGGCCGTCCGCACCGGCACGGGCCAGTTCCGTCATCCGCTCCAGCTGTTCGGCAAGTCCGCGGTATCTTCCATTTTTCTTCGGGTTGAGACCGCTTTCCGGGACGGCGGAGGAGAGAGAAACGCGGCAGAGGATCAAAAAGCCTGAACCGAGTCTGGCACGGATCTCACGCACGATCTGCGTAAGCGCATCGTCCTGAATACGGGCGTCGATACAGACTCCGTCGAATCCGGCGGCTGCGCCTGCTGACGCAAGGCTGCAAGCGTGCTTCACTGTTCCATCCGGCTGCAGCTGCAGCAGGATGTGCGCGCCTTTGGCGTGAAGGCGTTCGTTCAGCGACATCCAGCGCTGCAGCAGCAAGGGATCGCTGTCCCTGCCTGTCGATAGAGGTCCGGTGGTCAAAAGGCCGGCCTCTGCGCGCGCCAGATAAAACCGGCGCGCGATATCGTTGGGAACGAAGCTTCCGCCGACCATGGTTTTCGGCGCGATCAGGCAGCGATTGGGGAGCGGTATATCAGCCAGCTGATACGGGGAAAAAAGATTCCGATATGGCGCCGGTTCCGTGGACAAAAGCTCTGCTTCCGCACGACCGGAACGAGCGCAAATCTCCGTGATCTCCGCGATCAGCGCGTCTTTTTTGACTGTTGTCATGGCAGCACTCCCTTTCAAAATGATTTTATCATCCGCATCTGCGAAGTTCAAGGCTTTCTCCTTGCATCCGGCCGGAATCTATGATAACATACAGTGAAAAATGGATAAGAAAGGGTGTCTTTCCGGTGTAAAGCCGTATCATTTTTAACTGAATGAGATAAAATGGAACATAAAGGAACGAAAGATATATGTCTGAATTAAAACAAGAAATCGAACGGCGCCGGACATTTGCTATTATATCGCATCCGGACGCCGGCAAAACGACCCTGACGGAAAAGCTCCTCCTGTACGGCGGAGCGATCCAGCTGGCCGGATCCGTCAAGGGTAAGGCCACGGCGCGCCATGCGGTCTCCGACTGGATGGAGCTGGAAAAGCAGCGCGGCATTTCCATCACCTCCTCGGTGATGCAGTTTGAGTACGAGGGCTATTGCATCAATATCCTCGACACGCCGGGCCACCAGGACTTTTCCGAGGATACCTACCGCACGCTGATGGCGGCGGACAGCGCCGTGATGGTGATCGACGCGGCCAAGGGCATCGAGCCGCAGACCAGAAAGCTCTTTAAGATCTGCGCCATGCGGCATATCCCGATCTTCACCTTTATCAACAAGCTTGACCGAGAGGCGCGCAGCCCTTACGAGCTTATGGAAGAGCTGGAGCACGAATTCGGCATCGGAACCTATCCGATGAACTGGCCCATTGGCTGCGGCCAGGAGTTCAAGGGAGTGTATGACCGCGAGAAGCAGGCCATCCTGGCCTTCAACGAATTCCACCGCGGTCAAAGCAAGATCCGTGCGATCGAATGCAGCCTCGACGAGACGGAGAAGCTGGATGAGCTGATCGGCGAGCGCCTGCGAAAGAGCCTTGCGGACGACATTGAGCTGCTCGACGGCGCGGGCTATGAATTCGATATCGAGGAAGTGCGCAAAGGGCGCCTCAGCCCGGTATTTTTCGGCTCTGCGCTCAACAACTTCGGCGTCGAGCCTTTCCTGGAGCACTTTCTCCACATGACCATGCCGCCGCTGCCGCGCGTATCGGAGGATGATATCATCGATCCCTTTGACGAACGCTTCTCCGCTTTTGTCTTCAAGATCCAGGCCAACATGAACAAGGCGCACCGCGACCGCATCGCCTTTATGCGCATTTGCTCCGGCCGCTTCGAACGTGACCGCGAATATTTTCACGTGCAGGGCGGCAAGACCCTGCGCCTGGCGCAGCCGCAGCAGCTGATGGCCTCGGACCGCGCGATCATCGATGAAGCTTATGCCGGCGATATCATCGGCGTTTTCGATCCGGGCATCTTCTCGATCGGAGATACGATCTGCGAGAAAGGCATGAACGTTCGCTTCGAGGGCATCCCGACCTTCGCGCCGGAGCATTTTGCCGCGGTGGAGCGCATTGACACGATGAAGCGCAAGCAGTTTGAAAAGGGCATCATGCAGATCGCCCAGGAGGGTGCCATCCAGATCTTCCACGAGCCGCACACCGGCGTGGAGGAAGTGATCGTCGGCGTCGTCGGCGTGCTGCAGTTTGAGGTGCTTGAATACCGCCTCAAGAGCGAATACGGTGTCGATATCCGCCGCCGCAGCATGCCTTATGAACTGGTTCGCTGGGTGGATAACGAAAATATCGACATCCCGTCGCTCAATCTGACGAGCGATACCAAGTGGGTGCAGGACTTTAAGGGCAACAATCTGCTGCTGTTTACCTCCGGCTGGTGCATCAACTGGGCGCTGCAGAAAAACGAAGGCCTGAGTCTGCGCGAATTCAACCGTGACTGAAAGAGAGGCTGATCGATATGGATGAGCAGAAAAAGAAATTTGTCATCGAAATCTTTCGCAAAAAAGATCCCGATGAACTGACAAGTGCCTTGGCCGATCCGGAGGGCAAGCTGGATATCGGCAGCGCGGCCGCGCTTTGCGCCGCGGAAGCCTGCGCAATGGCGCTTCGCGGCGCTCGTATTGCGTCAAAGCTGCACAGCGGGGAAGAGCGCATGGAATACCTCCTGCGCAATATTGAGAAGCTTCGCGCCTACATGGTCTATCTGATCGACGAGGACGTCAAGGGACGCAATATCATGAGACGCGCCGTCAAGGAAGGCGATCCGCAGAAAATCGATGCCGCCCGCGAGCCCGCCGCCGCCATCAGCGACGAGGTGATCTGTCAGATGATCAATCTGGCGGACCTGATCGAGGAGCTGACTGCCTTCGCCCCGCAGGAAAGCGCAATCTATCTCGGCAGCGCGGTGGAGTACGCCCTCAGCAGTATCCGCAGCGCGCGCCTGTTTGCGGTCCATCTGGCAAATGGCAGCAGCGACGACACCTATTCCTTTATCGTTCGCCGTGAAAACGAGATCCGCCTGGAGGCGCTCCGGCCCAAAGCGGAAAAGATCCTCGCCTGGGCCGAAGGAAAACTCTGAGCAGCCTTCACAATTCTTTATGCGTTCAGCACCGGGCCGCTTCTTGTCAAGCGGCCCGGTGTGGTGTATAATAAAATATCACATTGTGTGCTCTGGGGGTGACTGTATGGACAGCGGCATCAAACGCTTGAAACAGTGGATCGAAGAAAGCGACAACATCGTCTTCTTCGGCGGCGCAGGCGTCAGTACGGAGAGCGGGATCCCCGATTTCCGCAGCGTGGACGGCCTGTACAATCAGAAGTGGAAGTATCCCCCGGAGACGATCCTGAGCGCCAGCTTTTTTGCGCGCGATCCCGAGGAGTATTACCGCTTCCACCGGGAAAAGCTGGTCATCGAGAACGTACAGCCGAACCGCGCGCACAAGCGCCTGGCGGAGTTGGAGGCGGAAGGCAAGCTCCGCGCGGTGATCACGCAGAATATCGACGGTCTTCACCAGGCAGCCGGCAGCAAAAACGTGCTTGAACTGCACGGCAGCATTTGGCGCGCCTACTGCAGCCGCTGCCGCAAGCCCTACCCCGCGGAGCGGATGAACCATGGCGAGGGCGTTCCGCGCTGTGATTGCGGCGGCGTGATCCGCCCGGATATCGTGCTCTATGAGGAGCCGCTGGACCAGGATATCATGAGCAGCGCGCTGCACTATATCCGTCATGCGGACGTGCTCATCGTCGGCGGCACCTCGCTGAACGTCTACCCGGCCGCCGGCCTGATCCGTTATTACCGCGGCACCAAGCTCGCCCTCGTCAATCTGAGCGAGACGCCTTACGACAGCTTTGCGGATCTGGTGATCCATGAAAAGATCGGAGAGGTTTTCAGCCAGGTATGACCAAAACCGAATGCTTTGGTATTCCCTTTGACGATGGTGAACCGACTGAAATCATTGAAAACGCACTCAGCCTGATCGGATCGGACAAGGGAGTCTATGCGGTGACGCCGAACCCGGAGATCGTGATGGCAGCCATGAAAGATCCCGCGCTGCGGGAGGCAATCTTGGCCGCGAATCTGATCCTGCCGGACGGCGTGGGGCTGATCTGGGCGTCGAAGATCCTGGGCAGGCCGCTTTATCACCGTCTGCCCGGCATCGATTTTGCTTCGGGGCTGATGAAAGAATTGGCTGAACGCGGAGGCAGCGTTTATCTGCTGGGCGCAAAGCCGGGTGTTGCGCAGCTTGCAGGCGAGAACCTGTCGCGCCGATTTCCCGGACTGCGGATCGCAGGGACGCATCACGGTTATGACTCGTCTACGGAAGAAACCGCTCTGACGGATGAGATCCGCCGAAGCGGTGCGGAGCTGCTGCTCGTCTGTCTCGGTTCTCCGCGGCAGGAGCTGTGGATGAAAAGCTACAGTCCCGTGCTGCCCGGCGTTCTGATGATCGGGCTCGGCGGGGCGCTGGATGTTTTTTCGGGAAGGATCCGCCGCGCACCTTCGCTCTGGCGCAGACTTGGACTGGAGTGGCTGTTCCGGCTGCTGCAGGAGCCGAAACGCATCACGCGAATGATCCGTCTGCCCGGGATACTCCGGGCAGCGATGAAAGAAAGAGGCAGGAAGAAAGCATGAACAAGGGAAAACTGATTGTGCTGGAGGGCATCGACGGCAGCGGAAAATCCGCGCAGTACCGCCGCCTCTGCGCGAGAATGGAGTCCGATGGGATCAACTATCATCATATCGTTTTTCCGCGCTATGATAAAGACAGCAGCGCGCTGATCCGCATGTATCTCGGCGGGCAGTTCGGCTCCCGCCCGGAGGACGTGAACGCCTATACGGCCTCTACCTTTTACGCCGTTGACCGCTTTGCTTCCTACCGGGAGGACTGGGGTGAGATCTATCATCAGGGCGGATTGATCCTGTCTGACCGCTACACCACCTCCAACGCGGTGCATCAGGGGTCCAAGCTTCCGGAGGACGAGCTGCCGGATTATTTCGCCTGGCTGTCCGATCTGGAATACGGAAAGATGGGCCTGCCGGTCCCGGATCTGGTGATCTATCTGGATGTGGACATTGAAACCTCCCTCGCCCGTATGAAGCGCCGGCAGGAAAAGACAAACACCAGCGCGGACATTCACGAAAAAGACGTGCGTTATCTGGAGCGCTGTTTAAAAACGGCTCGCCTTGCCGCAGACTATTACGGCTGGGCAAAGATCCCTTTCCTGAAGGACGGGAAAGAACGTGACATCGAAGAAAAGAACCAAGAGATCTATCGGCTGATCTTGAACGCCGTCAAATAAAAGAGGGGCTTCCGAAGAAGCCCCAGGCATGTTTAGTTCTCTCAGTTGCAGCCGCAGCCACAGCCGCAGTTGTTGTTGCTCTCACAGCCGCAGCCACAGCCGCAGCCGAAACCGTTGCCGCCCCAGCCGAAGAGGATGATGATCAGGATGATGAGCCAGATGGAGCTGTTATTGCAGGAATTGCAGAACATGATTGTTCCTTTCTCCGCGCGCGATGATTTGATTCACGGCGTCCCGCGCGGCGGACAGCAGCGAATGTGATCGGCTTGCAGAGCGCTTGCCGTTCATGCCATCCTATGCCATAGGCGAAAAACGCGTGAATCACGATTTCCTAGGAGGTCAGAAATGGCTGAAGAACTGGATAAAATCAATCAGCTGTTTGAACAGCAGGATAAGGGAGAGGCCTTGTCAAAAAAGAATGATGATGCTCTGTGGGAGGGCATCTCGGCGCCTGAAACGGATGAGACGAATCCGACTGAGCCCACGGAGAAAAAGCCGGACGATGCCGCGCCTCCTCAGACAGGGTCCGAAACGGCCGCACACATTCAGAAAGCCAAGGAAAATGCGCTGAAGTCCGTGGACAAGCTGTTTCTGGATGAGAGCGGCGAAGAGGCGCATAACTACACCGGCGACCCGGTGAGCGAGAGAGATTACCATCCTGTACGCCAAAGCAGGGAATCCCGCAGTGGTTGTATCGGCGGACTGATGTACTTTGTTTTTATCGTCTGCGTCAGCATCATCCTCGCTTGTCTGGCCTGGATGGCGGCCAGCGACGCGCTGGCACTGAACAAGGAGACCTTTACCGCCGTCGTCAATCTGCCGACTTCGGTATTTGAGACGAAAACCGTGGACGAACTGGACAAGGACGGCAATGTGGTCGGCACGAAAACCGTGCGCAGCGCCGACATCTCCTATGTGTCCGATGCGCTGAAGGAAGCAGGGCTCATCCAATACAAGTGGCTGTTTGAATTTTTCTGCAGGATCTCACACGCGGACAGAAAGGTCACGCCCGGCAATTATGAGCTGAAATCCAGCTTCGATTATCGCGCACTGGTCCAGAACATGCGCGCCGGTTCCGGCGCTGCCATGACCATTGACGTCACCTTCCCCGAAGGCTTCACCATGGAGCAGATCTTCCGCCGCCTGGAGGAAAAAGAGGTCTGCAGTTATGAGGACCTGATGGAGGCAGCCGCCAATTACAAGTATAACTATTCCTTCCTCAACAGTCAGGCTGCCGGCGATCCGACCCGCCTGGAGGGCTTCCTGTTCCCGGATACCTATCAGTTCTATGTCGGCATGCAGGCGTCCAGCGCGATCAATAAATTCCTGGAGACCTTCCATTATCTGCTGACGGCTGATATGCTCAAGCAGGCCAGCGACCGCAACCTGAACATGAGACAGATCGTCATCATTGCCTCGCTGATCGAGAAGGAGGCCGCGGTGGATCCGGAGACCGATTATGACGACCGCGCTTTGATTTCTTCCGTAATCAATAACCGTTTGAGAGAGGGCATGACGCTCGGCATCGACGCCTCCATCCTCTATGTATTCCCTGAGCATGAGGGCCCACCGACGGCGGAAATGCTGGCCTATGATTCGCCGTATAACACCCGCCGCTACACCGGCCTGCCGCCCACGCCGATCTGCAACCCGGGACTTGATTCGATCAAGGCCGCGCTGAATCCGGAATCGACGAATTATTATTTCTATGCGCTCAATACGGAGACCGGCAGACATGAGTTCTTTACCAATGCGGAAGACTTTGACGCCTTCGTCGCTACGCAGAGCTATGGCTGATCGACCGGAACTGCTTTCGCCGGCCGGTGATATGGAGCGGCTGCGCATGGCGCTGCTCTACGGTGCGGACGCTGTGTATCTCGCCGGACATGCCTACGGGATGCGTGCCGCTTCGGCCAATTTCGGCGATGATGAGCTGGAGGCGGCGGTCGCCCTTGCCCATACTGCCGGAGCAAAGCTCTATGTCACCTGCAATACGCTCCCGCTGGAAAATGAACTTGCGCCGCTGCCGCGCTATCTCGGCTTCCTGCAGGAGATCGGCGTGGACGCGATGATCATTGCGGATCTCGGCGTACTGAGTCTGGCGAAAAAGCATGCCCCGCGCGTAGCCAGGCACGTGAGTACCCAGTTTGGCGTCATCAACAGCGCGTCGGCCAACGCTCTTTATGAGCTCGGGGCGGACACCGTTGTGCTGGCCCGCGAGACAAGGCTGGAAGATATCCGCCGGATCCGTGCCAATACACCGCCGGAGCTTCGGCTGGAGGCCTTCGTCCATGGCGCGATGTGCGTGTCCTTTTCCGGTCGCTGTCTTCTGTCCAATTACCTCACCGGGCGCGATGCCAACCGCGGCGAATGCGCCCAGCCCTGCCGCTGGAAGTACCATCTGGTAGAGGAAAAGCGCCCGGGACAGTACTTTGAAATCACCGAGGACGGCGGCACCTATATCTTGAACTCCCGCGATATGCGCATGATCGAGCATCTGCCGGAGCTTCTGGACGCCGGGATCAGCAGCTTCAAAATCGAGGGACGGATGAAGTCGGCCTATTACACGGCGGTCGTCACCAACGCCTACCGTCAGGCGCTGGATGCGGCGATCGAGCGAAAGCCGCTTGACCCGCTCTGGGTAGAGGAGACCGAGAAGCTTAGTCACCGCCCTTACAGCACCGGCTTCTATTTTGGCTATCCGGGACAGCATTACGGGGAAGCGTCCTACAGCGCGACGGCCGACGTGGTCGCGGTTGTCGAGGAATGCGATGAGGAGGGGAACGCCTTGCTCACGCAGCGCAACAAGTTCTTCCGCGGCGACGAGCTGGAGCTGCTGCTGCCCGGCAGAGCGCCGGTATCCTTCCGCGCCGGTCAGATCTTCGGCCCGGAGGGGGAGGAGATCGAAGACACCCGCCGCGCGATGATGGAATTTCATCTGAAGCTTCCGGCCTGCGCCCCAAAGGGCGCGATCGTGCGGAAAAACCGTGTTTTCACTTGACAAAACCGGTTCCAATGAGTATAGTTACATGGGCGTTGACGAAACGAGACAAACGGAGGCGTTTTGCAGAGAGAAGCCGGTCGGTGCGAGGCTTTGAACGCGTGTTTGTCAGCCACTTCCGAGCCTCCCTGCGACAAGCGGGGCGTATGCCTGCGTTAAAGGCGCATGAGATATCGCATTTGCGATAATCAGGGTGGTACCGCGAACACAATTCGCCCCTGTGCCTTTACGGGACAGGGGCGTCATTTTTTATGAAAGAGGATAGACCATGGAAAAATACGGCCTGAACCAACTGCGCGAAATGTTCCTCAGTTTTTTCGAAAGCAAGGGTCATCTTCGCCTGCCCAGCTTTTCGCTGATCCCGCAGAACGACGCGAGCCTTCTGCTCATCAACTCCGGCATGGCGCCGATGAAGCCTTATTTCAAGGGTGAACAGGAGCCGCCGCGTCACCGCGTCTGCACCTGCCAGAAGTGCATTCGCACCGGCGACATTGAAAACATCGGCAAGACCTCCCGCCACGGCACCTTTTTTGAGATGCTCGGCAACTTCTCCTTCGGCGATTACTTCAAGCGCGAGGCGATCCACTGGAGCTGGGAGTTCCTGACAAGCCCCGATTGGGTGGGGATTGATCCGAACCGTCTTTATCCCTCCGTCTATGAAAACGACGACGAGGCTTTTGACATCTGGAATAAGGAGATCGGCATTCCCGCCGAGCGCATTTACCGCTTCGGTAAGGAGGACAACTTCTGGGAGCATGGCGCCGGTCCCTGCGGCCCCTGCTCAGAGATCTACTATGACCGCGGGGAAAAGTACGGCTGCGGCAAGCCGACCTGCACCGTCGGCTGCGACTGCGACCGCTATATCGAGGTCTGGAACAATGTCTTCTCCCAGTTTGATAACGACGGTGAGGGCCATTACACCGAGCTCAAGCAGAAAAACATCGATACCGGCATGGGTCTGGAGCGCCTGGCCGTCGTCTGCCAGGACGTCGACTCCCTCTTTGACGTGGACACCGTGATGAACATCACCCACAAGGTCAGCGAGCTGACCGGCGCTTATTACGGCAAAAGCCATAAGATGGACGTGTCGCTGCGCGTCATCACCGACCATATCCGCAGTGGCGTCTTCATGATCTGCGACGGCGTGCTGCCTTCCAACGAGGGCCGCGGCTATGTGCTGCGCCGTCTGCTGCGGCGCGCTGCCCGTCACGGCAAGCTCCTCGGCGTCAACGAACCCTTCCTGTATCAGGTGATCGACACCGTCGTGCATGAAAACGAGGGCCAGTACCCGGAACTGCGCGAAAAGCAGGCCTATATCACCCGCGTCGTCAAGACTGAGGAGGAAAACTTCGCCCGCACCATCGACGCCGGCATGAAGATCTTCACAGAGCTTTTGGCTGAGCACAAGGCAAAAGGGGAGAGCACCTTCTCCGGCGCAGACGCCTTCAAACTCTATGATACCTACGGTTTCCCCATTGACCTGACAATCGAAATGTGCGAAGATGAGGGCATGGAGGTCGATCAGAACGCCTTCCGTCAGCTGATGGAAGAGCAGCGCGTCCGTGCCCGCAAGGCGCGCGAGGCGCTGGGCGATCTCGGCTGGGCCGGCGTGAGCTTCGGCAAGGAGATCCCCGAGACGAAGTTTGTCGGCTACGATCATGATACGGCCGAGGCAAAGGTCCTCGCCATCGTTGCCGAAGGCGAAAGCCGCGATGAGATCACGGCCGGCACCGAAGCGATCGTCGTTCTCGATCAAACGCCGATGTACGCAGAAATGGGCGGCCAGGTGGCCGACCACGGCATGATCGGCGCCTTTACGGTGAGTGATGTGCAGAAGAACAAGGGCGGCAAGATCATGCATTACGGCAAGCTTTCCGAGGGAACGCTCTCTGTCGGGGATACCGTGACCGTCAGTATCGACACGACCCGCCGCAGCGCCATCCGCCGCGCCCACAGCGCGACTCATCTGCTGCAGCGCGCTCTTCGCGATGTGCTGGGCGATCATGTCCACCAGGCCGGCTCTCTTGTTGAGCCGGACCGCCTGCGCTTTGACTTCACCCATTTCTCCGCCATGACGCCCGAGCAGATCAGCGAGGTCGAACGCATGGTCAATGAGGCCATTTTGACCGGCTATCCGGTCGACACGCGCGAGATGCCGATCGATGAAGCGAGAAAAGCCGGCGCGACCGCGCTTTTCGGTGAAAAGTACGGCGATATCGTGCGCGTGGTCAATATGGGCGGATACAGCGTCGAGCTCTGCGGCGGCACACATCTGGACAACACCGCCAAGGCTGGCCCCTTCCATATCGTTTCCGAGGCCTCTGTTGCCTCTGGCGTGCGCCGCATCGAGGCGGTCACCGGACCGGAAACCATGAAGACGCTCTACCAGAGCCAGGAAATCCTCTCCGTGCTCGGCGCCATGTTCAAGGCAGGCCCCGCCGAGCTGATCGGCCGCGTGGAACAGCAGGCCGCGGAGCTGAAGGAAGCCCGCCGTCTGATCGAGCAGTACAAGGACAAGGAGTCCGCCGGCGGCGCCGACCGTTTGCTGCAGGGTGCCAGAGAAGTGAAGGGCCTTCATGTCCTGACGGCAAAGGTCGAGGGCGACGCCAATGCTCTTCGCAAGCTGGGCGACGTGCTGCGCGATAAGGACGCTGCGGTTGTGGCTCTGTTGGCTGCCGTCAACGGCGAAAAGATAACCTTCCAGTGCGTCTGCGGCAAGGATGCCGTGGCAAAGGGCGTACGCGCCGGCGATATCATCAAGGCCGTCACGCCGATCGCCGGAGGCAAGGGCGGCGGCAAGCCGGATTCCGCCATGGGCGGCGGCAGCGATCTCTCCAAGCTCGATGCGGCGCTGGATGCTGTGTTCGGCTTTGCGTCTGATAAAATCTGAGGAGGCTTTGCCATGAACGAAAACTGTCTGTTCTGCAGGATCATCAGCGGCGATATCCCCAGCGCCAAGGTCTATGAGGATGAATATGTTTGCGCTTTCCGCGACATCAATCCCCAGGCGCCGGTTCACGTCCTGGTCGTTCCCAAGGTGCACATTGCCTCTGCGGCGGACGTGAGCGCCGAAAACTCCCTGTATGTTGCCCGATGCTTTGAAGCGATCGCGAAGATTGCCGCGGCCGAGGGCCTCGGAAACGGCTACCGTGTCATCACCAACTGCGGGGAAGACGGCGGTCAGAGTGTGATGCATCTGCATTTCCATTTGATCGGCGGCGTCAAGCTGAGCGAAAAAATCATTTGAATAAAACAAACAGAGCCGCATGATTCATCCATGCGGCTCTGTTCATTGGCGGTGATACGATGCGTAAACTTGCCATTGCCTGCGGGGCTTTTTCCGCTGCGATTTTTCTGGCGCAGTATGTCCTTCCTTCCCACTGGCTGTTTCCGCTTGCTTTGTCATTGGTGCTGCCCGTCATCGGGCTGATTTTGCTCCGGCGGCGTTGGCTGCTGCCGGTCATCATCAGCCTGTGTGCGCTTTCTGCCGGATTATATGTATTCGGTATGCATCAGATGCTGACGCTCGATCGCGCGCACGATCTGGACGGGCAGGAAATAAGCTGCGGAGGACGGGTCCTGACAGAGCCGTTGAAAGGGAACGGCTGGGTAAGGGCAGAGGTACTGCTGAAGATCGATGAACGCACCTCGCTCAAAAGTACTCTTTTTTCAGATGCGCTGACCGATGCGAAACCGGGCGACGTATTTGAAGGCAGCTTTTCGCTGCGTTCGGCGGATGTCAGGAACGGTGAGCGATATGACACCAATCCCGCACGCGGAATCTATCTGACCGCCAGCCAGCGCGGAGATCTGAGGCTGACCGGGGAACGCCGCTTTTCCTTACGAGGATTTGCAAGCGCGCTGAATGGAAAGCTTTGCGAGCGGATCCGCCTTGTTTTTCCCGAAGATACATATGCTTTTTTCCAGGCCTTGATGCTCGGAGAAAAATCCGATCTCTATGACAACGAAACGATGCATCTGCGCCTGAGCCGCGCGGGACTCATGCACATGGTCGCGGTGTCCGGCATGCATATCGCGTTCCTGGTCGGTATGCTGCGGCAGCTTTTGGGGAATACCCGCCGCGCGTCGCTGCTGTCTATCCTTCTGATCTGGTGTTTCGTGCTGCTGACAGGCTCGACGCCATCGGCTGTCCGAGCTGGGCTGATGCAGACGATCGCCCTGCTTGCGCCGATCTTCGGGCGGGAGGACGATCCGCCGACCTCGCTTCTGTTTTCGCTCGCGCTTATTTTGCTCCAAAATCCATTTGCCGCAGGCAGCGTCAGTCTGCAGCTCTCCTTTTCTTCATTGGCGGGGATCGAGTTGTTTTCCGACCGGATCAGAAACGCGGTACTTGACACTGTCCCCAAAAGGCTTCCCTGGCGGATCCGGAACTATCTGTCCTCCAATATGGCCAATTCCATCGGCGTACTGGTATTTACCACGCCGATGATCGCTCTGCATTTTGCTTGTGTTTCCACGCTGTCGCCGCTGACCAATATGTTTACGCTCTGGGCGGTGCCGATCTGCTTTGGCGCAGGTTATCTCTGCTGTCTGGTCTCCCTGATTTTCCTTCCGGCGGCGCAGCTTATGGCTTGGATCGTTTCCTGGTTGGCGCGCTTTATCGTCTGGATCGCCGGCGTATTCTCAGCCCCCGGTTTTTCCTGCCTGTATCTCTGCCTGAAATGGAACTGGCTTTGGCTTGCTCTTGTGTATGCGCTTTTTATCGGCGCGGCGATTCTGATCAGGAAGAGCTTTCTCCGCTGGGTTTACCCGACAGGCCTTGCCGTTTTCAGTCTCTTCGTGCTTCTGACGGCGACAAGACTCTATTACGGCAACGCGCCAGGTTACATGACCGCCGTCAACGTCGGTCAGGGGCAGAGCCTCGTCGTATTCTCCGGGGAGGAGACTGTCGTCATTGACTGCGGGAATATCAACAGCCTGGACGATGCCGGTGATCTGACAGGAACATACCTCTGCAGTCGGGGAAGAGAGGATATTGATTTGCTGGTTTTGACGCATCTGCATGCCGATCACGCGGACGGTGTGGCGCGGCTGATGGCCTATCTGCCGGTGCGCGAGATTCTTCTCGGCCCGGAGATGGAGGACCCGAACGGACTCATGCCGCAGATCATCGAAGCGGCGAGGCGGACAGGTACAACAATCAGCATCCTGCGCAATGACAGGAGTGAGAAGCTCGGCTCGATTGCGCTGCAGCTGTTCGTGCCGGGAGAGGCCGGAGAGATCAACGAGCGCTGCGTCACGGCGACAATCGGCATCGGCGGTTACGATCTGCTGGTGACGGGTGATATCAACATGACGGCGGAGCGGGAGCTCATGGCCAGACAGGATCTCAAGGACATCGAAGTTCTGGTCGTCGGGCATCACGGCTCGAAGTATGCAAGCTGCCCGGAACTTCTGGAGTCGATCGGCGCAGATACTGCCATCGTAAGCTGCGGCTACAATAGCTTTGGCCATCCGACGCCGGAAACACTTGAACGGCTGGACAAATACGGGTATACTGTATACAGGACGGATATAGACGGGACGCTTGAATTTCGCGTTCCCTGAGGTGTGCCATGGCGAAGAAGAAAAAAGAAGAAAAACAACTGAATTATAACGAAGAGATCCGCCGCCTGAAAAGCGAAGGCCCGGGACGCCTCTACTGGCTGTGGGGGCCGGAGGATTATCTGCGCGAGCTTTATCTGCAGACGCTGAAGGAAATCTGCGTTCCTGATGGTGAGGACAGCTTCAGCTATAAGCGTCTGAACGGGCCGGAACTGGATCTGCGGGAGCTGTCTGCCGCGATCGATGCGATCCCGTTCCTGTCGGAGCGGAGCTTTGTTGAGCTGCGCGGCATCGATTTGAACCGCTTCCATGAGGGCGACGCGCTGCAGAAGCTTTTGGAGGATATCCCGGAATACTGCACAGTCGCTTTTGTTCAGAGCGCGTCCTTCGAACCGGACGGCCGCCTCAAGCTGATCCGCTTCCTGAAGGAGACGGCGATCGAACTCAAATTCACCGAACAGACACAGGACGCTCTTGTCAAATGGATCGCCAAGCGTTTTTCTGCTTACGGGAAGCGCGTGGATCTTGCGGCCGCACAGCACCTTATCTTTGTCAGCGGCGATCTGATGAACCGGCTGATCCCGGAAATTGAGAAAGTGGCAGCCTATGCCAAAGGGGAGGTCGTTACGGTCTCCGATGTGGACGCCGTGGCGCACCATCTGCCGGAGGCCATCGTGTTTGAGATGACTGACCATCTGGCTCGGCGGGAGTATAACGCGGCCATGGAGGTCCTGGACGAGCTGCTGTCGGATAAGAACAACGAGCCCATCGCCATGCTTGCCGTGATCGGCGGACAGATGCGGCGGCTCTATGCAGCCAGACTCGCAGCAGAAAAGAATCTCGGCGTAAGCTATGTGATGGACGTCTGCAAGCTGCGTTTTGATTCCATTGCCGCGCGGCTGATCGCTTCCTCGCGCAGCTTCAGTCTGCCGCAGCTCAAACGCGCGGTGGAGCTTTGTGCGGAGACGGACTATCAAATGAAAAGCAGCTCCTCGGATGACCTGGAGCTGCTGAAAGAACTGGTATTGCGGATCGCGGCGGGGGAGACCCATGCATAAGATCCGGGAAGTGATACTCGTCGAAGGACGATACGATAAAAACACGCTCAGCCAGCTGGTGGATGCTGTGATCCTGGAGACCTCCGGCTTTGGTATTTTCAACGATAAGCAGAAGCAGAAACTTCTGCGCACGCTGGCCGAGGCTCGCGGACTGATCGTGCTGACCGATTCCGACGGCGCCGGCTTTGTGATCCGAAATTTCGTCAAGGGCTGCGTGGATCCCGCTTTGGTCAAGCACGCCTATATTCCCGATATATTCGGGAAAGAGCGGCGAAAGGCCACACCGTCCAAAGAAGGCAAACTCGGCGTGGAAGGCATGCGTCCGGAAGTTCTGCTGGACGCTCTGCGGCGAGCCGGCGCGACCATCGACGGCGAGAGTGCGGCGCCTGAGAAAACGATCACGAAGGCCGATCTTTATGCCCGCGGCCTCAGTGGGCGCGATGACAGCGCCGAGAAAAGAAAGGCTCTGATGAAGAAGCTCGACCTGCCGGAGCACCTGTCCGCGACCGCGCTGCTCGATGTGCTCAATGCGCTGATGTCCCGGGAGGACTTCTACCGCCTGGATTGCTGTTCTTCCACGATGACGGAAAACAGGATCCCGATCAGCAGGACGGCCTCCACAGTCTCATAAATGGCTTCAGCAGTGCGGAGATGCACGTGTGTTCCCAGCGTCAGAAGAAGCCCGCAGCCAAGCAGCGTCAAACTGAGAAGCAGACTGCTTTTGAATATGTACCAGGCGGGTTCGCTCATGCTTCCCATGCGGGCAAATATTTTTTTGAGTTTCATTTTTCGCACCTCCGCGCCTATTGTATGGCGCGGAGCTTTGCCTTTCAAGGCACAAATTTTTCCTTTTGTTCGTGAACGGGCCGTAAATTTTTGCCGATTCGATTGAAATATCGGGCGGCGGCATATATACTGGGTGATTGAAAAAAGAAAAAGCTCTGTATCATTACAGAGCTTTCTGGCACCCACGAGGGGATTCGAACCTCCGACCTACCGCTTAGGAGGCGGTCGCTCTATCCTGCTGAGCTACGTGGGCCTGTCAACGATGGCTATTGTAACGCAGAAAGCCTTAGCTGTCAAACATTTCTTCCGATAGGAACCGATTGCGATGCTGAAACTGACCGATATCAAAAAAGACTACCTGGCCGGGGATTCCACCGTGCATGCGCTCAAGGGCGTCGATCTGTCCTTCCGCGAGCATGAGTTTGTTGCGATTCTTGGCCATTCCGGCTGCGGGAAAACCACACTGCTGAACATCATCGGGGGACTGGATCACTACAGCTCCGGTGATCTTCTCATCAACGGCAAATCCACCAAGCAGTTCACGGACGCGGACTGGGACAGCTACCGCAATCACTCGATCGGTTTCGTGTTCCAGTCGTACAACCTGATCCCGCATCAGTCGGTGCTGTCCAATGTAGAGCTTGCTCTGACATTGTCCGGTGTCCGCCCGGCCGAGCGCAAGCGGCGTGCAAGAGAAGCGCTGGAGAAAGTGGGACTGGGCGACCAGCTCAATAAGAAGCCCAATCAGATGTCGGGCGGCCAGATGCAGCGTGTGGCGATCGCCCGCGCGCTGGTCAACGATCCGGATATCCTTCTGGCTGATGAGCCGACGGGTGCGCTGGACTCGGAGACCTCCGTGCAGATCATGGAGATCCTCAAGGAGATCGCCAAAGACAAGCTCATCATCATGGTGACCCATAATCCCGAATTGGCCGCGTCCTATGCCAGTCGGACGATCCGCCTCAAAGACGGGCTGATCATCGGGGACAGCGATCCCTATGAGGCGGAAGACGAACAAGTCGCTCCGACCAGACGGCAGAAGACCTCGATGAGCCTCTTCACCGCGCTGACGCTGTCGTTGAATAACCTGATGACCAAAAAGGCGCGCACCATCCTTACCGCCTTTGCCGGCAGCATCGGCATCATCGGTATTGCGCTCATCATGTCCCTGTCCAACGGCATCCAGAACTATATCGATAAGGTGCAGAAGGATACGCTGTCGAGCTATCCGATCACGATCCAGGCGGAGCGCGTGGATATGACGAGCCTGATGAGCTCGATGATGGGCGTTCACGCAGAGGAGAGCGGCGTCAAACACGATCGTGACGCCGTCTATGCCAGCGCGGTACTCTATGATATGATGAACTCGATGATCTCAGCGGAGACAGACACCAACAATCTGAAGCCCTTCAAGGCCTATCTGGAGGATCCGAACAGCGAGATCGCGCCCTATATCAGCTCTACGCAGTATTCCTATGATATGGATATGAATCTCTTTGCCGAGGATGTGGACGGGAACATTGCCAAAATGGACGTCACGGAGTACATGCAAAAGGCGATGAGCGTCACCTTCGGCGGCGACTACAGCTCCTTCTTCTCCACCTACGGGCAGATGTATTCCGTCATGAACGTCTGGCAGGAGATGCTGCCCGGAGAAAACGGCGAGCCGGTCAGTCCGCTGCTGAAGGAGCAGTACGATCTGCTGTACGGCCGCTGGCCGGAGCGCTACGACGAGACCGTGCTGGTCGTCAGCGAAAACAATGAGATTTCCGATTTGATGCTCTACGCTCTCGGCCTGAAATCCACCGACACCATCGCCGAGGACATGCAGGCGCTGATGAATGCGGAAACGCTGGAGACCACACTGGAAAGCTGGAGCTATGAGGAGCTGTGCCAGAAGACCTTTCGCTTCATTTATCCGGCTGATCAGTACCAGCTGGACGAGGCAAGCGGCAATTATATCGACTTGAGCAAAGAAGAGCTGGCTCTGAAAACGCTCTATCAGAATGGGCTGGAGATCAAGGTGGTCGGTATCCTGCGGCAGAACAACGACGCCATGAGCGGCATGATGAGCGGCGCGCTCGGCTATACGCACGATCTGATCGAGTATGTCATCGGTCAGTCGCAGCAGAAGGATCTGGTCGTCAAGCAGCTGTCCGATCCGGAGCATGATGTGTTCAACGGCCTGCCGTTCCTGGACCGTGAGGACGAGGCCATGACGAAAAACCGGAAGATTGATGCGGCTAAGTCCTATATCGCCGGGGCAGACGCGCAGGAAAAGGCGGATCTGTATATGAAGTTCATGTCACAGCCCAGCAACGATTATGTGCAGGAGCTGATCGACGAGCAGATGGGCGAGACCTCGCAGGAGGATATCAAGTCCATGATCCTTGAACAGTATCCGGAGTATGCCTCCATGATCAGCCAGATGGATGAAAACATGCTCTCCAGCTACATGGGGCAGATGATCGGGCAGCAGATCCGCGACCAATATGCCTCCAGCATGAGCGAAATGTACGAGAATCTGACGCCGGAGGAACTGGCGGAGGATTTCGACCTGCTGGTACTGGAAGAAGACGACCTTCTCTGGCTGTACGACAACGCCATGCCGCCGGTCTATTCCACTAGCAGCTTTAAGGACAACCTGCGAAAGCTCGGTTATGTAGATCTGGAATCGCCGAGCACCATCAACATTTACGCCAGCTCCTTTGAAAACAAGGATGCGATCTCCAAAGCCATCCAGCACTATAACGACGAAGTGCCGGAAGAGGACAAGATCAGCTACACGGACATCGTCGCCCTTTTGATGAGCTCCATCACAACGATCATCAACGTCATCAGCTATGTTCTGATCGCCTTTGTCGCGATCTCTCTGGTCGTATCCTCGATCATGATCGGGATCATCACCTATATCAGCGTTCTGGAACGAACAAAGGAAATCGGTATTCTGCGCGCCATTGGCGCTTCCAAGCGCGATGTTTCCCGCGTGTTCAATGCGGAGACCATCATCATCGGCTTTACCGCCGGCGTGCTCGGCATCGTTATGACGCTGCTGCTCAATATCCCGATCAATTTGATCGTCCACGACCTGACGGGGATCCAGTCGCTCAACTCCGTGCTGCCGCCGGCCGGCGGAGCCGCGCTGGTACTCATCAGCATGGTGCTGACCTTCATTGCCGGTCTGATCCCTGCTGGGATCGCGGCAAAGAAGGACCCGGTCGAAGCGCTGCGAACCGAATAAAGAAACAAGCCCTTGCCGTTGGCAAGGGCTTGTTTTTAGAATGTAATAAAAGATAGGAAATCTGCGATCACAGGGTCGCGGGGGAGCGCGAGGGGGCAAGGCCCGCCTCGCGTTTCAATCAACCGCCGCCTAAAAAGCTGATATCATCAGCTTTTTAGGTAATGGCATTTTGTCTTAAGACAAAATGGCCGGCGGCTAAAGTTTGTCGAAAAAGTCCAAAGAGACTTTTTCGACAAACTGAAACAAGCCCTTGCCGTTGGCAAGGGCTTGTTTCATTACATGGCTTCTATTTCTTTGATGTTGTACTCATTGCCTGTGATCAGGAAGGTGTTGCCGCTGTGGCAGTAAGGACACTCCTTGCCGTACTGCATGGTGGGATAGGTTTTCGTGCAGTTCTGGCAGTAGGTGACGGCATCCAGTTTCTCGATCTTCAGCTCGGTCTCTTTGAAATGCTCGGTCTTTTCTCTGGCATAGAGCCAGAAATCCGCCAGATATTCCGGAATGATGCCGCTGACCTCACCGACTTCAAGTGTGATGGAGCCGACTTTTTTCAGGTCATTTTCCACCATCAGCTTTTCCACCGTGTCGATCACATAATAGATGGTTCCCAGTTCGTGCATTATTTCGCCTTCCGAACGATTTTGATCGCCTGCTTGGCAGCGTACTTCAGCATCGGACCAACCTTGTCCTCGCATCGGACCATGTTGGAAGCGGCCGGCACGTCGCGCTCCAGGTGGATCGCGTCAAACATGCACTTGGTGGTGCACAGGCCGCAGCCGATGCAGCGGTTCGGGTCGACGACGCTGACGCCGCAGCCCAGGCAGCGGCTGGTCTCCGCCTTGATCTGCTCCTCGGTAAAGGTGAGACGGTCATGCTCGAAGGAGCGGGCTTTCTTCTCGTCGTGCAGGATCGGCTGACGGGCCGGGCGGTCGAAGCAGTCGACGCCAAAGACCAGATCGTCCTTGTTGAGCTCGTAGAACTCACGCAGGTTGCGGCCCTGGGTCAGGCTCTGGCCGTCCTGAACGAAGCGGTGCAGGGATTCGGCGCCTTCGCGTCCGGCGGCAATCGCGTCGATCGCGAACTTCGGGCCGGTGTAGACGTCGCCGCCGACAAAGATATCGGCCTGCGCGGTCTGGTAGGTAACGGAATCGGCAATGGCGTTGCCCTTTTTGCCGGTCTTCAGCTCGCCGATGTCCAGCTTACCCCAGTCGATGCTCTGGCCGACGGCGGCGAGCACGGAATCGACCTCGATGGTCTCAAACTTGCCGGTGCCGACGGGCGAACGGCGGCCCTTTTCGTCAGGCTCGCCCAGTTCCATGATCTCGACCTTGAGGCCGCAGACCTTGCCATCGCTGCCGAGGATCTCGACAGGCGCGTTGAGGAAGCAGAACTTCACGCCTTCGGCCCTGGCTTCGGCGACCTCTTCCTTATCGGCAGGCATTTCGTCCTCGCTGCGGCGGTAGATGACATAGGTCTCCGCACCGAGACGGACGGCCGTGCGGCAGACGTCCATCGCGACGTTGCCGCCGCCGATGACCGCGCACTTCTTGCCGATCTCGGGCTTGTTGCCAAGGTTGACTTCACGCAGGAAGTCAACACCGCCGTACACGCCGGTGAGTTCCTCGCCGGGAATACGGAGCTTGGAGCTCTTCTGCGCGCCGATGGCAACGTAGAAGCCCTTGAAGCCCTGTTCACGCAGCTCGGCAATGGTGACGTCCTTGCCGATCTCGGTGTTCATCTGGAAGTGAACGCCCATCTTCTCGAGGACCTCAATCTCGCCCTTGAGAGCACTGCGGTCGAGGCGGTAGCTCGGGATGCCCATGACCAGCATGCCGCCGGGCTGGGGATTGCGGTCGAAGACGGTGACGTTCACATAGCCCATGCGCGCCAGGTAGTAGGCGCAGCTCAGGCCGGCAGGGCCGGCGCCGATGATGGCGACCTTCTCTTCATAGGGCTTGTCGATGGGACGGCGATACAGGGGAGCGGGGATATAGCGTTCGGCGCTCTTGAGATCCTGCTCGGCAATGAACTTCTTGATTTCATCGATGGCGACAGCCTTGTCGATCTTGCCGCGGGTGCAGGCGTCCTCGCAGCGGCGGTTGCAGACGTAGCCGCAGACAGAGGGGAAGGGGTTGTCCTGCTTGATGAGCTTGATCGCATCGAGATAGCGGCCTTCCTTGGCCAGCTTGATGTAGCCCTGGATGGCGATATGCGCCGGGCAGGCGGTCTTACAGGGGGCCGTGCCGGACTCATGGCAGTTCTTGCGGTTATCCGCCACGTAATTCGGGTTCCATTTGTCTTCGCCCCATTTGAGGCCGGAAGGCAGCTCCTGGCGGGGATACTGGACTTCGCCGTTCTTGGTGCACAGCTTCTGACCAAGCTTCACGGCGCCGGCCGGGCAGACTTCCACACACTTGCCGCAGGCGACGCAGTTTTCCTTGTTTACGTGGGCGCGGTAGGCGGAGGCGGAAAGGTTCGGGGTGTTGAAGTACTGGCTCGTGCGCAGCGCGAAGCAGACACCGACGTCGCAGTTGCACAGACCGAAGATCTTGTCCTGGCCGTCAATGTTCGTGACCTGGTGGACATAGCCGTTGTCCTCGGCGCGCTGGCAGATGGCGAGCGCCTCTTCCTTGGTGATGGGACGGCCCTTGCCTGTTTCGACCAGATACTCGGCAAAGTCGCCGAGACCGATGCAGCAGTCGTCCTGAATCTCGCCGGAGCCCTGGCCGTACAGACGGCGGGCGTTGCGGCAGGAGCAGTAGCCGACGGAGAGCTTGCCGTCGTATTTGTCAAGCCAGTGGGAGATATGTTCGATGGAAACGGACTTGTTTTCTGACTGGATGGCCTTTTCCACGGGAATGACGTGCATGCCAATGCCGTCGCCGCCGGGAGGAATCAGATGGGTCTTACCGGCCAGAGGCAGGAAAGTCATCTTGTCGAAGCTGTCGGCCAGCTCCGGATATTTGCAGACCTGGTCGTAGACCATGTTGGTCATCTCGGCGATGCCGGGAACGAACAGCTGCACATACCACTGTTTCTCGTGCTGCGGGTTTTCATGATGGTATTCCACGATGCCGTGCATCGCGGCGTCGGTCAGCAGCTCTTCAATACGCTGCTCGCTTTTGCCGGTGAGCTTTGCGATCTCTGCAGTTGTTTTCGGTTTGCGAAGTTCCATTTTCAGCATGACTTCAGCAATCTCATCGCTGGAGCACGCGCGGTCGAGAATGATGTATTCCGGATCGTTCTCCGTCAGCTTCTTGAGGCCGAACTTATAGGGAAGGCGGTCCGTGATCATTTTGCCGAGTTCAAACAGAATCTCTCTTGCCATATCATGACTCCTCTCAATGAATTACAGCGCTTGTTTTACACAAACTCTCTCCAATACAATAGATTATCATATAAATATGCTAAAGTCACGCTATTTTTTTGCTTTCAATGTTTCTTGACAAGAATAGATTGTTAAAGCGAGCTATCAACAAAACAGATAGCAGGATATGAAAACTATGAAGTACCTTCATTTGGTGATATATGATAAATTTGTTAGGGAAGTATTCAGGACATTTTGTCTAAAATATATTAAAATGGAGGGCGAGCTATATGAAACACGATGCCTGCGGCTTTGGGACCAAGGCCATCCATGCCGGTAATGTGAAGGATCAGCAGTACGGCGCTTTGACGACGCCGATCTATCAAAGCTCCACCTTTGTGTTTGACAGCTGCGAACAGGGCGGCCGCCGCTTTTCCGGAGCGGAAAACGGGTATATTTACACTCGCCTCGGCAACCCCACGACTTCCGTTCTGGAAAGCAAGGTGGCCGCTCTGGAGGGCGGAGAAGCCGCGCTCGCCACAGCCTCCGGCATGGGGGCCATTTCCTCCTGCCTTTGGACCATCGCGTCTGCCGGAAAACACATCATTGCCGACGGCACGCTTTACGGCTGCACTTTCGCGCTGCTCAATCACGGCATCCAGCGCTATGGCGTGGACGTTGATTTCATCGATACCTCGGATCTGGAGGCGGTGAAAGCGCATCTTCGGCCCAACACTGTCGCCGTCTATCTGGAAACGCCGGCCAATCCCAATCTGAAGATCACGGATATTGCCGCCGTTTCGCAGCTTGTGCATGCATATCAGGCGGATATCAAGGTCGTCTGTGACAATACTTTTGCTTCGCCTGCTCTGCAGAATCCGCTCTCTCTCGGCGCAGACGTCGTGGTGCATTCCGCCACCAAGTACATCAACGGCCACGGCGATGTGGTCGCGGGCTTTGTGGTCGGCAAAGCGGATTTTATCAGCCAGGTACGTATGTTTGGCCTCAAGGATATGACGGGGGCAGTACTGGATCCCTTCGCTGCCTTCCTGCTGCTGCGCGGACTGAAAACGCTGGAGCTGCGCATGGCGCGTCACTGTGAAAACGCGGCAAAGATCGCGACCTTCCTGGCGGAACATCCGGCGGTGGAAAAGGTCAATTATCCCGGGTTGAAGACCCACCGGGGACATGAGATCGCCGCCCGGCAGATGAAAGCCTTCGGCGGCATGCTGAGCTTTGAAGTCAGAGGCGGGAAAGAAGCGGGCATGAAGCTGGTCAATGCTTTGGAACTCATTACCGTCGCCGTTTCTCTGGGCGATGCGGAAAGTCTGATCGAGCATCCGGCCTCGATGACGCACTCCACCTACTCAGCGGAGGAGCTCGCTGCATCCGGCATCGCGCCGGGCCTGATCCGTCTGTCTGCCGGATTGGAAAATGCGGAAGACCTGATTGCCGATCTGAAACAGGCTCTGGAACGAATCTGAAGCTATATTCAAAAACGAGGCGAGCTTTGCTCACCTCGTTTTTTATTCTGTTTCGGCACTTGTTCTGCGCAGGATTTCGATGAATTTCCGTTCTGCCTCCGACAGGCGGTGGCGGCGGCGATGCACGGTGCCGAGGCGCATATCGCAGGCGCCCTGCAGCGGAACGGCAATCAGACTTTCGTCGGCGTAGCCCTCGGGAAGCACGCCGCTGCCGGTGGATACGCAGTCTGTATGGGCCATGATATTATAGATACTGGCGCGATCACTGACATAGACTATGCGTTCAAAATCGATCCCTGAGCCGTACACCGCCTCTTCGGCGTAATTGAGATTGCTCTCCGACTGCGTAAATACAACATGAGGATAGGAGCGAAGGCTGTCTATCGTCAGGCTGGCTTCCGAAGCGAGCGGATGGCCTTTCCGCATGAATACGTGCGGGTGGAGGGTTATGAGCGGTTCAAAAACCAGGTTCTTCTCCTCCAGGGAACGAATGATATAGTGCTCCGTCCTGTCAGAGATAAAGATCACGCCGAGATCGCTCGTGCCCGCCGCGACATCGGCGATCACTGCGGCCATATCGGTCTCTTTCAGGCTCAGCTGCAGCGGATGCTGTCCCAGACTGTTGAGATAGTCCACAAAAGCTTTCGTGCAGAACGGATAGCGCTGTGCGGACACGGATAAATGGACGCGGCCCGTGTCCTGACGCTGGCTGTAATATCGGCTCAGTCTGCGGTTTTGCTCGACGATGGGAGCGATCTGATTCAGCAGCTCACGCCCGTCCTCTGTCAGTGCAATACCGCGGTTGGAGCGACGAAAAATCGTGATGCCAAGTTCCTTTTCCACTTCCAAAATGGCGCTCGACAGCGCAGACTGAGAAACAAAGAGGCTCTGCGCCGCCTTATTCATGGAGCCGCAGCGGTCGATCTCCATGATGTAATTCATCTGTTGAAGCGTCATCCGGTTCACCTCTGTTCATAGTCTTTTATTCATTATATCACAGTCCGTAATCCATTGCGAGGCGTATTTTGAAAAAGGCAGCCTGAATAAACAGGCTGCCTTTTATGGGGTGTTTACAGACCGTTTTCCAGGCACTGAAGGATCTGCAGCGCATTGGCCGCGGCGCCTTTGCGCACCTGATCGCCGCAGCACCATAGGCTGAGACCGTTCGGATGCGTGCGATCCTCGCGCAGGCGGCCGATCCAGACCAGATCCTGGCCGCCGGTGTCCAGGGGCGTTGGCCAGCTTCTGGCCTTTTCTGTCATCAGATGACAGCCGGGAAACTGAGCCAGCGCAGCATTCGCTTCCGAAAGAGTGACCGCGTCCTTCGTCCACAGCGTGACGGAAATGGAATGGGAGCGCATGACCGGTACGCGTACACAGGTGCAGTTGACTGTGAGCTCCGGCCGATGCAGGATGCGGCGGCCCTCATTCTGCATTTTCATCTCTTCGTCCGTATAGCCGTTTTCCGCTTCCGCTCCAATCCATGGAATAAGATTCATGGCGATCGGGACGGGGAATACTTCCGGCTGCGGCGGCCGGCCCTGCAGATAGGCTGCCAGTTCCTGTTCCAGTTCCTGCTGGCCGCGGATCCCTGCACCGGATACCGCCTGATAAGTGCTGACCACCATGGAACGGATCGGAGAGATTCGGTCGATCCCGGCGACCGCCATCAGCGTGATGATCGTTGAGCAGTTGGGGTTGGCAATGACCCCGTGATGATCGCGGGCGTCGGATCCGTTGATCTCCGGAACGATCAGCGGTACCTCCGGATCCATGCGAAAGGCGGAACTGTTGTCGATAAAAACGGCGCCGCTGCGGCGAATTGCCGGGACAAAGCGGCGGGAAACAGGCGCATCAGATGCGCCGAGGACAGAGACTATCCCCAAAAAGCAGTCGTCCGTTGCTTGCTGAACCTTTTGCTCTATTCCTTGAAAGAGGATCGTTTTTCCTGCGCTGTTCGGGCCGGAAAGCAGGCGAAGCTCGGAAACAGGGATCCGGTATTCCTCCAGCAGACGCAGCATTTCTCGGCCGACGGCGCCGGTCGCGCCCAGAATGGCAAGCTTGATGGCTCTCATAACAGCTCCTTTCTTATGCGGCGCACTGTTTGCCGGTATGGTCGATCGTATAATCGCCTGTCAGCAAAAGCTCGGAGATCGGCACGATTTTATATCCGTCATTTAGCAGGCTTTCCAGGATACCAGGCAGAGCCTCCGGCGTATGCTCCGCGGCATTGTGAAACAAAACGATGCTGCCCGGACGGACGTTTTTCACGACTCGGTTTTGAATTTCGTCAGCGCTGATCCCTTTCCAGTCCAAACTGTCCACGTCCCATTGGATGGCGGTCATACCGGCCTCACCGACAGCCTGGATCACATGGTCATCATATTCGCCGTAGGGGCAGCGGAACAGAACAGGGGATACCCCGGTGACCGCGCTGATCTTTGCATTGCAGGCCGCAAGATCGTTTTTGATCTCCTCGCTGCTCAGCTGGGAAAAGTGGGCATGATGTGAAGAGTGGCTCATCACCTCATGCCCGGCGTCTGCCAGCGCTTTGACAGACTCCGGATAACGGTCGACCCAGTCGCCGACGACGAAAAATGTCGTCTTCACCTGGTAGCGCTCCAAAATGTCGATCAGCGTCTGCGTATCCTCGTTGCCCCAGGCGGCGTCAAAGGAGATGGCAACGGTTTTGTCATCCCGCTGCACGCTGTAGATTGGCAGCTTTCGCTGTGCGGCCGAAACGCCGACGATTGCCGGACTGTTGACAGCCCAGAAGATCAGCGCGATGGCAAGAACAAATCCGACAGCGGAAAGAACAGTTTTGTTTTTTGACCAGATACCTCTCAAATCAATCACGGGGATCCCTCCTTACTGATAAACAGTATGAAGAAGGGGCGGGATTTCATGCCAGGCTGTGATGAGAATTCAGGCAAGGGGAGACCCCTTGCCTGAATCCATTTTACCGATTCGCTTAGAAGATCTGCCCCGGAAGTCTCAGCTTTTCCTTAGGCGGAAATGCTTGATCGAATTCTTCAACCTCGGCATCGTCAACATAGTAGCCATGCGGCGTTTGATAGACGCCGGTGATACCGTTCAGGTACCCGGGAATCAGTTCTTTGCAGAGAAAGAAGGAATCGTCTGCGCCCTCCGGCAGGTCGTGGTATCGGATGCCGAAATTTCGGGCATAGTCAAAACCGCTTTTGCCGTAAAAGCCGATATTGCCTTCAAACAGTACGGCGCCAAAATCAAGCTGTGCTGCCTTCTCCAGAGAGTAGTCGAGCAGCTTTTTGCCGTAGCCCTTGCGCTTGAGTTCCGGCGTGATGCAGATCGGCCCCATGGTCAGAACGGGGAAGTCCATACCGTCGTCTGTCTGTATCACCGTTTTCATGAACATGTTCTGCCCGATCAAGCTGCCGTTCTGTTCCATGACAAAATCCAGCGCAGGGATAAATGCGGGGTCGTTTCTGAGTACATGGATCACATAGTGTTCGCTGCAGCCGGGACGATAGACGTTCCAGAATGCCTCTCTGATCAGAAATTCAACTGCCCTGTGGTCTTCAGCCTTTTCCAAACGAATGGTATAGTCATTTTTATTCATTGTTTTTCCTCCTGAATATTGTTGACGTCAATTGCTTTTCAGCGGGAGGCTTGTTCGATCGTCGGCAAACCTCCCGGTCAGCAGACAATCTCCGTTGTTTTGCGCTTGTTCAAACAGCACTCTCCTTGAAATAATTTAAGCCTGACGGCTTTATTTACATACAGTAATACATTCTCCTGTTTCGCGACAGATCAGCAGAAAAAGACTTATTGTTTGGTCAAAAGCGTCACGGTCTCCACGTGGCAGGTCCGCGGGAACATATCGACGGCGGTCGCAGCGCGGAGCTGATAACCGTGCGCATGGAACCGCAGAATATCCCGGGCCAGCGTCGAAGGATTGCAGGAGACATAGACCAGGCGATCCGGTTCCATCGAGGCGACCGCTGCGATCGCGTCCTCGTTCATTCCTTTGCGCGGCGGGTCTACGACGACGATATCCGGTCTCAGACCGCGATCGCTCAGTTTGACAGCGGCTTCTCCTGCATCCGTGCAGATGAATTCCGTGTTGTCAAAGCCGTTGGCTGCGGCATTTGCTTTTGCGTTTTCCACCGCCTCCGGTACGATCTCAGCGCCGATGACCCGACCGGCTTTTTGGGCCAGACACAGGCTGATCGTCCCGGCGCCGCAGTAAAGATCGAAGACCAGCGAGTTCCGATCCGGAGCGGCATAGTCCAGAGCCTTTTGATACAGTCTTTCCGCCTGCGGAGGATTGATCTGGAAAAATGCCTGCGGCGCAATCGAAAATCGGGAGCCGCAAAGTACGTCGCTGATCTCGCCACGGCCCCAAAGCGTATAAAAATCTCCGCTTAATACAGTATTTCCTTTTGTTTTGTTGACATTGAGAACGATCCCGCTGAGTTCGGGCACAGCATCGCGCAGCGTGTCGACCAGCGCCGCCGTGTTTGTCCCAAGTCCGCGCGCCGTAACGACGCAGACGACGGTATCTTTCGTCTGCCATGCCTTGCGGCAGAACACATGCCGAATGCATCCGTTCCCGGAGCTCTCGTCATAGGCGGGAACGGCATACTTTTCCATGAATGCAAGCACGGCTGCTGCCGCGCGTTCGCTGGTCTCATTTTGTATCAGGCAGGAATCGACCGGGATCAGCTCGTGGCTGCGCTCCCGGTAAAAGCCGGCTGCCGGACGGCCGTCAAGATCCGCAACGGCAAAAATGCCCTTGTTGCGGTAGCGGACCACTGAATCGCTGCCGAGGATTTCCTCCGCGCGGAATGTCTGGCGGCCGATGTGAGCCAGCGCGTCGTTTACGCGGCCCAGTTTGAAGCGAAGCTCCTCCTCATAGCTCATATGCCACAGATCACAGCCGCCGCATTGAGTATAATACGGGCATTGACTGTCACGACGCTCGGGAGAGGCCGTCAGCAGCCTTTCTCCCCGGGCATAGACAGCGGTCTTCGTGACCTTGACAAGGCGAATCTCCCAGCTCTCGCCGACAATGGTTTTTGGTACGAAAACTGCCCGGCCTTCAATCCGGCATACGCCGAAGCCCTCGGAGGAATAGGATTCGATATGTACTTGAAATTGTTGGTTTTTCTTCAGTTCCATCATGAAAAAAAGTATAGCATATCCAGAAAAACTTGGCAATGAAAGATATTTCAAAACATATTTTTATCAGGATCGGCAAATACTATCCTCGTCTTTGACAAAGGAGGAGAAATGACTCATGAAAAGAAAAGTCCTTGTTCTGATTCTTGCGCTTCTGCTTTGCGTTTGTCTCTGTGCCTGCGGAAGCTACAGAGCGACTGACGGCATGAACGACAACGGAATGACCAACAATGGCACCAACGGCACCAACGGAACCGGCACGGACAGAACTGGCGGCACTTACAACGGCACCAATGGCACCGGCAGCAATGGAACGAACGGAAACGGGATGAATGACCGGGGCACGGATATGCTGCCCGACGCCGAGGACGGCTATGTTGACGGCAACAGCGGCAGTGACGGGATCCTTGACGGCGAACTTTCGATGCCCAGTCCCAACGTGACGCACAAGCGCTGAACAAAAAACACGCCGGATCAACGGCGTGTTTTTTTGTTGCATTCATATAGTCCCCGGGGTATGATGACATGGGTGATGTTGATGCTGAACATACTTTGGACAGATGCGGAGCGGGCGAGCTTTCCGAGCGATCCGCCGATTTCCGATTATCGCAGAAACAAGCTTGCCTCGATCAAACCGGATATGCCCCGTCGATGCTCGCTGGCTGTTGAGCTTCTGCTGAATGAAGCTGTCCGCAGGGAAAATGAAAACTATCCTCTGCCGTTGGAGATCGGGACCGACACGAACGGAAAACCGCATCTGATCGGTCATGAATATGCGTTCAGCCTGTCGCACTCCGCACACTTTGCCGCCTGTGCGCTGGCGGATAATCCGGTAGGGCTTGATATTCAGATCCTTACCAAATGCGACGAGCGGCTCGTCAGGCGATTTTTTGCAAAAGGGGAGCAGGAATCCATCTTCTCTGTCAAAGATCCTGACGCCGCCTTTACGCGCCTCTGGTGCCGAAAAGAAAGCTTTCTCAAAGCCATCGGGACCGGGCTGCGCCTTCCGCTCGACCGTTTTGACTTTTCCGATGAACAGGCAGCTCCTGTTTACCGGGGAACTGTCTACGGCTTTCGGGAGTATCGGGCAGATGATCTTTTTTTCTGTATCTGCTTGGCTTGTGACGCCCTTCCTGCGGAAATCAAACCTCATTATTATGAGCTGCTGTAAATACGGCAGCTTTTTTATACGTTCAGTCCTGCTTCGCTCATCGTTTTGCGCAAAGTCAGCAGATGTTCTTCACTGATTTCAGTCAGTGGGAGACGCAGGATGCCGCTGTCCGTTCCCAGCAGCTTCATCGCAGCTTTGACCGGAATTGGATTTGTTTCGATGAACAGAGCAGAAAACAGCGCCGTGTATTTTCGGCTAAGTTCTGCAGCCGCGGGATAGTCGCCCGCAAGGCACAGCGAGCAGAGTTTGGATACGACGGCCGGAACGATATTGCTGGCAACGGATATGACGCCTTGAGCGCCCAAGGCCATCATGGCGACCGTGTTGTCGTCATTCCCGCTCCAGAAGATCAAATCGTCTCCGCACAGGCTCATCGTTTCGGCAATCAGACTGAAGTTTCCGGACGCTTCTTTGACGCCGACAATATTCGGATGCTCTGACAATGCGCGGTAGGTCTCAGCCTGAATGCCGATACCGGTGCGGCTGGGTACATTGTATAGGATCAACGGGATGTCCACGCGGTCTGCCACATAGCTGAAATGCTCGACCAGTCCTTTTTGGCTGCTTTTGTTGTAATAGGGCGTTACCATCAGTACACCGTCTGCTCCGACGGCCTTTGCCGTTTGTGCTTTGTTCAGGGCATGGAGCGTGTTGTTCCCACCGATACCCACGATCACCTTCATCCTGTTTTGACAGACCCGCACGGTAAAGCGGATGAGCTCCTCAAACTCGTCGGCAGTTACCGTCGGGTTTTCTCCCGTGGTACCGTTGACGACGACGGCTGCCGTTGCGTTTTCATATTGCTGATCCAGATTCCGCTGCAGCCGCTCATAATCGATGCCCGTTTCGGTAAACGGAGTGATGATGGCCGTGCAGGATCCCTGAAATAAGGGCTTTTTCAAAATACCGGTCCTCCTTGATCCATTTTTCAAACTCAATGTATTCCGCGCATAGCGCCGATAGTACTCCGGTGTTGAAAAGGCAGGCGGACTTTGCTATAATAACAAATAATTCTGTTGTATGGAGGATTCTCCCTTGCGCGACCGTTATCAAAGGATCGTTATTCCTCTGCTGCTGACGCTGTTTCTGCTTTTTCCCGCTGCGTCGGCGGAGGCTGCAGCGCCGGAGGATGAGCCGATCAAGGGGCTTATCCCGGCCTCTTCCTGCGTCCTGGAAAAAGAATACTTCGCAGACGGAGATCAATTCGATCCGGTTCCCGTGGAAGCGGATACGCTGTTCATCGGCCTGTCTTATGACAATAGCGCTGTGGATGAGGCGGCGTTTAAAAATGCGGAAGGACTGGGATTTCGGATAGGCTCCTTTGACGGTCAGCGCGTTTTCCGGTCTTCTTTCGAGACCGTCGCCACAGAGCTCGTCATTCGCAACGAGCGAAACTGGTATCTGCTTTTGGACGAAGTCTATCATACGGAAGATGAAGCCGAAACCTGTGCAGTGCGATATTTCGGCAAGGTCGTCAAGATCGGCGGTGAGCTGCGCGTTCTGATGGGGCCGTATAAAAACGTGCAGGAAGTGGAGTATACGATCCGTTGGTATGCGCTTGCCGGGCGAGCCTGGCACGAAAGCTGCATCACGGTGTACGACGGTGACGGACGATATCTCACCATGCTTCCAGATGCCGACGAGATCGCAGTTGAAGCGATTTCTGAGGGAAAAGCACGCACAAATTATCAGAACGAGCAATATTTCGGCGCCTTTCTTCTGCGTAAATGGGAGGAAGAACGGCTGACGGTCATCAATGTCGTCGGGCTGGAGGATTACGTCAAGGGCGTGATCCCATACGAAATGAGCTCCTCCTGGCCGCTCGAGGCGCTCAAGGCGCAGGCAGTCTGCGCCCGCAGCTACGCGGCCTATCACCTCGGAGAATACGAAGAGGAATTCGGCTTTGATCTGACGGACGATACCGAAAGCCAGGTCTACCGTGGCATTTACGGTTCGGACGCAGTGACCGACGCGGCGGTGGAAGCGACGGCCGGGCAGTTCGTTCGCTATCAGGGCAGGCTCTGTGAGGTGTATTATTTTGCTTCCGACGGCGGCACGACCGAGGACGGAGCGCATATATTCGGCTCGGAGCAGCCGTATCTTGCGGGAAAAACCGATCCCTTTGAGCCGGCGCTCGATTTTGCGGTGATGCGCTGGGAACGCTGGCGCAGCGGTGACGAGATCGTATGGCGGCTGCAGCAAAAGGGTTACGAGATCGACAGTGTGACAAAAATCGAGCCCGTGTATTCCGAGCTCGGCAACGTGATCGGCATGCGCTATGTTGACGCGGAAGGGAACTGCCTGGATATCGAGACGCGCGACAGCTACTCTCCCTTATACCTGGACAGCGCCTGCTTTTCTGTCAGGCCGGAAGACGACGGCTTTCGCTTTGCCGGCAAAGGCTGGGGGCATAACTGCGGCATGAGCCAGTGGGGGGCCAACGCCATGGCCTCGGTCTACAGATTTACCGCGGATGAAATCATCGGATTTTATTTTACCGGAGCTTATATAGGATGAAAAAATCAGATTTTTATTTTGATCTGCCGGAGGAACTGATCGCACAGACGCCGCTGCAGCAGCGCGATCAGTCGCGCCTCATGCTGCTGGATAAGCAGAGCGGCGCCATTTCTCATCGCCACTTTTTCGAGCTTCCCGATCTGCTGCGGGAAGGGGACTGCCTGATCATGAACGACTCCCGCGTTTTGCCGGCGCGCCTTCTCGGATCACGTTTGAGCGGCGGCAGTGTGGAGCTCGTGCTGCTGCGAGATCTTGGCGACGGACGCTGGGAGTGCCTGAGCCGTCCTGGCAGAAAGACGAAACCGGGTACGCAGCTGCAGTTTGGAGACGGCGAGCTGAAGGCCACGGTCGAGGCTGTGGCCGAAGGCGGAAACCGCATCGTGAAGTTTCATTATGATGGTATCTTTCTCGAGGTGCTGGAGCGCCTGGGTAAAATGCCGCTGCCTCCCTATATCAAGGAGGAACTGCAGGATGCCGAGCGCTATCAGACGGTCTATTCCCGGGAACTCGGCAGCGCTGCTGCGCCGACGGCCGGCCTGCACTTTACCGAGGAGCTGCTGGATAAGATCCGCGCCAGAGGCATCCGGACCGGATTTGTCACATTGCATGTCGGGCTCGGCACCTTCCGCCCGGTAAAGGAGGAAGAGATCGAGGATCATGACATGCATTCGGAATTTTGCATGATCCCCGAGGAGACCGCACAGCTCATCAACGAGACCAAAGCGCGCGGCGGACGTGTGATCGCAGTCGGAACGACCTCCTGCCGCACGCTGGAGAGCTTTGCCGCCGAGGACGGCAGCATGAAAGCAAGCAGCGACTGGACGAATATTTTTATCTATCCCGGCTACCGCTTCAAGTGCATCGATGCGCTCATCACCAATTTCCACCTGCCGGAGAGTACGCTCATCATGCTCGTCTCTGCGCTGGCCGGCAGAGAGAACGTTCTCAATGCCTACCGTACCGCTGTTGCCGAGCGCTATCGCTTTTTCTCCTTTGGCGACGCGATGATGATCGAATAGAGGAGGACAGACATGTATCAGCTTTTGAAGCAGGAGGGACGTGCCCGCCGCGGCAGCTTTGATACGCCGCACGGCACGGTCCAGACGCCTGTTTTTATGAACGTCGGCACACAGGGCGCGATCAAAGGCGCGCTCTCTGCCCGCGATCTGAAAGAAATCGGCTGTCAGGTCGAACTGTCCAACACCTATCACCTTCATGTCCGTCCGGGTGACGAGCTGGTCAAGGAAATGGGCGGTCTGCACCGCTTTATGACCTGGGACGGGCCGATCCTGACAGACAGCGGCGGATTTCAGATCTTTTCTCTCGCCCAGCTCAGAAAGATTACGGAGGATGGCGTTAAGTTCAACTCGCATGTGGACGGCCGCCACATTTTCATGGGCCCGGAGGAGAGCATGCGCATCCAGTCCAACCTCGGCTCTGATATCGCGATGGCTTTTGACGAGTGTATCAAGATCCCTTCTCCGAAGGACTATGTTCAGAAATCCTGTGACCGGACGGCACGCTGGCTGGAACGCTGCCAAAAAGCTCTGCGGGAGTATAACAGCAGGGAAGACGCGGTCAATCCCGGCCAGATGCTCTTCGGCATCAACCAGGGCACAATCTTCCATGATATCCGCATCTCCCATATGAAGCAGATCGCGGCGCTTGACCTGCCGGGCTATGCCATCGGGGGTCTGGCTGTCGGAGAAACGCACCAGGAGATGTATGATACCATCGAGGCGGTCGAGGAATATATGCCGAAGGATAAGCCGCGCTATCTGATGGGCGTCGGAACGCCAGGAAACATCATTGAAAGCGTGGCGCGCGGCGTGGATTTCTTCGACTGCGTTATGCCGGCCAGAAACGGCAGACACGGCCATCTGTTCACCTGGAACGGGATTATCAACATCAAAAACGAAAAATACGCCCGTGACAGTCAGCCGATCGATCCGGCCTGTCAGTGCCCGGTCTGCCGCCGCTATTCGCGCGCCTATATCCGCCACCTTTTCAAGGCGGAGGAAATGCTCGCCATGCGCATGGCTGTCGCGCACAATCTGTTTTTCTATAACGATCTGATGCGTCGGATCCGCGAAAGCCTGGACGAGGGCAGATTTGCACAGTTCAGAGCGCAGTATGCAGAAATCCTCGACAAACGCATCTAAGGTTCTTGCAAATCTGCGTTTGGCCATGTATAATAAAACACACCATTGAACTGGAGGTAATTCAAGAATGACTCTCTTTTTGGAAGCCGCAGCAGCTCAGCCCGGCGCCGGCAGCATGATGACCATGCTGATCCCGCTTCTTCTCATGTTTGGCCTGATGTATCTGCTGATCATCCGCCCCGAAAACAAGAAGAAAAAGAAAGCGGAAGAAATGCGCAACGCGCTTTCTCTCGGTGATGAGATCACCACGATCGGCGGTATCACCGGTAAAATCGTTCAGGTCACCGAGGATACCATCACCTTTGAGACCGGTGAAGACCGTGTTCGCATCCAGGTGAAGAAATGGGCGATCTCTACGACGGCGAAGATGGAAGCTGAGGAAGCTGCCGCCACCAAGCGTAAATAAAGGACCGCTGACAAGTCATGAAGTCTACCCCCGACCAATAAGATGTATTACATCTGTTGTCGGGGGTTTTTTATGAGTATCAGTTTGGAAAAGGGAAGGACAAGACAAATCCTGGGCGCGCTGCTTATCTGGATGATATCCGCATTTGTTATGGCATTGGCCGCCGATCTGCTGATCGGCCGTTTGAAACTGGGCAGTCAATGCATCTCCATTGCCGCTGCGTCGATCTTGTGTTTGTCGTCATTCGCTGCCAGCCTCGTAATGTTTCACAGTGCAAATGGCGGACGAAAGATCATGCCGGTGATGCTGCTGTGGCTTGTTACAGCCTCCACGCTGCTGATGATCGGCTTCCTGGTCAACAGCGATGCGATGGATCTCAAGGGCTTGATCCGCGTTCTTGCGTCCAGTCTGCTCGGCAGCTTTCTCGGAGCATTGATCAAGAAACCAGGAAAAAAAGGAACGAAGGTCAAGAAGTATGTCAAGGTAAAATAAGTTAACATAACATCATGACCTTATGATTTGCAAAAACATCTATATTGCGCGATATCGATATCTTGTGGCCATTTTTTGACTGAATACAAGGTGTAGAAGCATATACAATAAAAATGTCGTCAAGTTGACATAAACAGAAATTTTTTTTAAGAAAAATTTAAAAAGGACTTGATAAATCTTTCAATCTGTAATATATTGTTACTGCGTTGTTGTTATGTTAATCGAGAAATTATTTGTTTTGGCAACAATTATTTTCAAAAAGAAACAAAGCAAAGAACGCAAGTAAAGCAAGTGTGGAAGAGGGGGTGATCCCCGTATGCTGAATTCTGAATGCATAGAACTTTTTGAATCGTTTCTGAAGAACGAGAAAAAGGCCTCAGCGAATACGCTCAGCTCCTATATGCGCGATATTCATCAATTTGCGGCCTATCAGGAGAACAACGGCGGATCGCCGATCTCGGATGCAAGTGAGGAAGAACTGGCAGAATATATCGAGCATCTGCGTCAGGCCGGGAAATCGGTAGCTACCGTATCCCGCAACATCGCTTCGCTGAAAAACCTGTATTCTTATCTGACGCTCAACCGCATGATCGAGCGGAATCCGTCGACCAAGCTTGTTCCCGAAAAGAGCACGCAAAAGCTTCCGCAGATTCTGACGAGCAAAGAGGTGGATCTTCTGCTGGCTCAGCCGGAATGCATTGACGCGAAGGGCTACCGGGACCGCGCCATGCTGGAGCTTTTGTACGCGACCGGCATTCGCGTCACGGAACTGATCGATCTCAATATTAACGACGTCAATCTGGCTGAGGGCGTGATCCGCTGCCACAGCCGCGACAAGGAGCGCTATATACCGATGTACCCGAAGGCGGTCAAGGCGCTGTCCGATTATCTGGAGCTTGTTCGTCCGCAGATGATCGCCATGCCTGACGAAGAGGCGCTGTTTGTCAATGTCGGCGGTGAACGCATGTCGCGCCAGGGCTTCTGGAAGCTGATCAAACATTATCAGAAAAAGGCCAAGATCGAAAAGGAGATCACGCCGCACACACTGCGCCACTCCTTCGCCGCGCATCTGTTGGAAAACGGCGCTGATATCCACGCCATCCAGGAAATGCTCGGTCACGCCGATATTTCCTCCACTCAGGTTTATTCTCAGCTGGTGAAGAAACAGCTGAAGGACGTATACAACATGGCTCATCCGAGAGCTTGATAGCGGAACAAAAAGCAGGGCTTGCCCTGCTTTTTCTTTTATGGTAAAATTGCGGCAGGATGTGATAGAATGAGAATACTGGGGATTGATCCCGGAATCGCGACGATCGGCTTTGCGGTCCTGGATGCGGAACGCAGTCAGTACCGGCTGCTGCAGTGCGGCGTGATCACAACGCCGGCGCACACCAGTCTGTCCAGCCGTCTGGATCAGATCTTTCAGGATATGAAACAGCTGTTGGATGCATTCAAACCGGATGCGGTTTCGATCGAGGAACTGTTTTTCAACACCAACATTACCACCGGCATTGCCGTGGCACATGGCAGGGGCGTGATCCTGCTTGCCTGCCAGCAGGCCGGGGTGCGTATTTTTGAGTATACGCCGCTGCAGGTCAAACAGGCTGTTGTCGGCTATGGCAGAGCGGAGAAAAAACAGGTCATGGACATGGTGCGGCGCCTGTGCAATCTGAAGGCGGCACCAAAGCCGGACGACGCGGCCGATGCGGTGGCACTGGCTTTGTGCCACGCCAGAAGTTCGACCTCACTATTGAACAGAGGAGAGCGCGAGGAATGTTCCACCATATAGAAGGAATTGTCTCCGAAATCGGACAGAATCTTGCCGTGATTGACTGCGGCGGGATCGGCTTTGCCCTGAACACCACGCTGAATACCCTGAGCTATATCAAAACGGGGGAAAAGTGCAAGCTCTATGTTTCAGAGGCCGTGAAGGAGGACGCTTTTGACCTTTACGGTTTTTATACCAAGAGCGAACGCCGCTGCTTTGAGATGCTGACCTCTGTGTCCGGCATCGGACCCAAGGCAGCGCTGTCGATCCTGTCGGCCAACACGGCGGAAGGACTGGCCCTGGCCGTCATGAACAACAATGAAAAAGCTCTGACTGTGGCGCCGGGGATCGGAAAGAAGATCGCACAGCGAGTGATCCTTGAGCTCAAGGACAAGATCGGGAAAGAGAGCAGCGACGTAGAAATCTCCGTACCGACAGTCATGCAGACAGGGGAGAGCAGTACGGTGAACGATGCGGTCACGGCCCTGAGCGTTCTGGGCTACAGCAGCTCGGAAGTAGCTCCGCTGTTGAAGAAGCTGGATCTGACAGGCATGACGACTGAGCAGATTATCAAGGCAGTATTGAAGTCCATGGTCAAATAACAGGAGAAAGCGATGAGTATCAGTTTTTCCACCGAAGAAAACGACGAGATTATCACAACGACTGCCAGTATCCCCGAGGACAGCAATGAGGGCTCGCTGCGTCCCAAAACGCTGCGTGAATATATCGGCCAGCGCAAGGCAAAAGATAATTTGGAAGTATTCATCAATGCCGCCAAAATGCGTCAGGAGCCTCTGGATCACGTCCTGCTGCACGGGCCCCCGGGACTCGGCAAAACGACGCTGGCGGCCGTTATCGCCAACGAGATGGGCGTCAATATGCGTATCACCTCCGGCCCCGCTATTGAAAAGCCCGGCGATCTGGTCGCCATGCTTACAAACCTCAACGAGGGCGATATTCTGTTTGTGGATGAGATCCACCGGCTGAACCGGGCCTATGAGGAGATCCTGTATCCTGCGATGGAGGATTTCGCCATCGATATCATTATCGGCAAGGGCCCATCGGCTAATTCCATCCATCTGGATCTTCCGCATTTTACACTGATCGGCGCGACGACCCGCTCCGGCCAGCTGACGGCGCCGCTGCGCGACCGCTTCGGCGTTGCGCTTCGCCTGGAGCTGTATTCGCCCCGGGAACTGCAGCAGATCATCGAGCGTTCGGCCGGCATTCTCGGCGTCAGCATTGAACCGGACGGCGCTTATGAGATCGCCTCCCGCTCCCGCGGAACGCCCCGTATTGCCAACCGTCTGCTTCGTCGCGTGCGCGATTTTGCCATGGTACGAGCCAACGGCGTGATCACCCGCGAGGTTGCCAATCAGGCGCTGCTGAATCTGGAGGTCGACGAGCTCGGACTTGATGCGCTCGACCGCCGGATGCTGCGCAGCATCATTGAATACTATAACGGCGGACCGGTCGGCCTGGACACCCTGGCTGCCACCATCAACGAGGAAGCGGTGACGCTGGAAGATATGTATGAGCCCTATCTTCTCCAGCAGGGCTTTCTGACCCGCACGCCGCGCGGCCGCTGTGTGACCAGAAAGGCTTACGAGCACCTTGGCATCGAATATATGGGACAGCAGCAGATGGAGATTTGACAAAGTCCCAATATATGAAAAAAAGGTTGACTTTATACAAAGTTGCGGTATAATAAACATTGCAATTTTAGGTAATATCATAGAGCATATATGTTTGATTACGCAGTATTAGGTGATATTGAACTGCAAAAGCTGGCAGCCGGCGGCGACGCTTTGGCTGAAGAGGCGCTGGTAGAGCGTTATCTTCCTTTGGTCAATGCCTGCGCCCGTCCGATGAAGCTGTTCGGCGGGGAAGGGAAGGATCTCTCCCAGGAGGGTGTTTTCGGCCTGATCTCTGCTGTGCGCAGCTTTGATCCGGCAAATGGCGCCGCTTTCCACACTTATGCCGAGCATTGCATTCGCATGCGTCTCCTGTCTGCAATCAAATCCGCATCCCGATTAAAGCATTTTCCGCTCAATGACAGTATGTCCCTCGAGCAGCTCTCAGAAGAATCCGATCCCCGTTTATCGGCTGTTTTGGAAGAACTCCATCGCAACCCCGAGGATGTGGTTTTAGCCAGAGAGAACACGGAAGAACTTTACAAAGCCTTATCCGAGTGCCTGTCTAAATATGAAAAGACTGTTTTCTCCCTGTATCTGGACGGGCTCAGTTATCTGGAAATCGGCAACCGGCTTGGAAAAGATATCAAGTCCGTCGATAATGCCGTGCAGCGGATCAGGCGAAAGCTGGCGCGGAACCTTAATCTTGGCGATATCAGCATGAGCTGAACGCAAATACAGCCGAAATGGCAAGAGCAAAAAAAGAGAGGATTCAAAATGTACCAAGACAAGACCTTAGTTTGCAAAGAGTGCGGCAAAGAGTTCGTTTTCAGCGCCGGCGAGCAGGAATTCTACGCAGAGCGCGGCTTCCAGAATGAGCCCCAGCGCTGCAAGGCCTGCCGTGACGCTCGCAAGAACGCTGCTCGCGGTCCCCGTGAGTTCTTCACCGCTACCTGCGCTGCCTGCGGCGGCGAGGCGAAGGTTCCCTTCGAGCCCAAGTCTGATCGCCCTGTGTACTGCAGCGAGTGCTTTGCAAGAATGAAGGCCCAGGCCTGAGTTGTCTGACCGAAGGATAGGGATGCAGTCGCGTCCCTATCCTTTTTATTTTTTGGGAGGTTTCGTGATGGAAATTACCAGAGACACTTTGATCGGCGATATTGTCGCCAACTGCCCGGAGGCCATGCCCGCTTTCCAGGCGATCGGCATGCACTGTATGGGCTGCGCGATGGCCAGCGGCGAGACGGTCGAGGAGGCCTGTGCGGTTCACGGGATCGATCCCGATGAATTCATCGAGGGCCTGATCGACTATCTGGAGAACCTCTGATCATCAACGTTTCCAGATGGAACAGAGACTTTCCTGCATTTTTCATATGATCCGTCCCGGCCGGGGCGTGATCGACGTCGGGACAGATCACGGGTATTTGCCGGTGCGGCTGGCCTGTGAGGCTTATCCTGGAGGTATTTTCGCTTCCGATCTCCGCGAAGGGCCGCTTGCGGCTGCCAGGCGTACGGCCGCACAGGCAGGGGTATCGGAGCGCATCCGGTTCCAGCTCTCGGACGGACTGGACGCCTGTCCGCCCGATGAGGTGGACACGATCGTCGTTGCAGGTATGGGCGGAGATACGATCTGCGGGATCCTGGATCGCGCGGAATGGTGCATGGATCCGGCCTATCGCCTGATCCTTCAGCCGATGACGAAGGCGGAAGTGCTGCGTTATTGGCTGTGCAACAACGGCTTTTTCATCGAAGAGGAGCATTTGGTGGAGGAAGGGGATACCCTTTATCAGATCCTCGCTGCGGTTTATACGGGTCAAAACGAAGCGCTGAGCGATGCGGAGCTTTGGCTCGGGAAACGCGGCCTGGCCGATCCGAGCCTGTATCAAAAAGCAATTCGGCAGGAAATTCATAGGATTCAGCGTCAGATCGACGGCATAAAAGCCGGCAGTGCAGACACCGGTCGGAGGCAGCTTGCTTTATTGCTGGATCGGCTTTGTGAGTTGGAAGAATTGAGGACGGACGACCATGACTAAGGTTCAGGATATTTTTCAGACGCTGTGTCGGACAGCTCCGCTGGAACTGCAGATGGATTTCGACAACTCCGGTTTTTTGCTCGGCTATGGGAATGCGCCGGTCACAAAGGCGCTGCTGGCGCTCGACGTGACGGACGCGGTGATCGATGAGGCCATCCGTGAGAAGGCAGAGCTGATCATCTCGCATCATCCCCTGATCTTTCATCCGCTTCGCACGATTACAAACAATACTCCGGAAGGACGAAGGGTCCTCAGACTGATAGAGAATCGTATCGCCGTGATCTCCATGCACACGAATCTGGATATTGCAGAGGGCGGCGTCAATGACGTATTGATGGCGGCGCTTGGCGTACAGACCGAGGCGGCGCTGGATGAGGACGGATGCGGAAGGATCGGCGTTCTGGATGCAAAGCTTTCCATGCAGGAATTTCTCCCGCGTGTCAAGGAGGCTTTAAACTGCAATGGACTCCGTTATGTCGATGCTGGAAAGAGCGTATACCGCGTCGCCGTGATGGGCGGCGCAGGTGCTGACAGCATCGACCGCGCTGCGGCGCTCGGCTGTGACACTTACGTTACGGCCGATATCAAATATCATCAGTTCCAGCGGGCTCTTGATCTGGGTCTCAATCTGATCGACGCAGATCATTTCAGCACGGAAAACCCTGTTATGCCTGCGCTGTTTGACATGCTACGCACCAGACACGCGGACGTTCGGTTTCTCGTTTCCGCTGTTCATCAAGCGATCATCCGCTTTGCCTGAGAGCCAGGCATACCTCGCCTCCGCTTTTCATACACTCGTACAAACGAGATTGAAGAAGCGGAGGCTTTATTATGTCTGAAAACAATATCTATCGGGATCTGGCCGAACGGACCGGTGGATCTTTTCTCCTCGGCGTTGTAGGGCCGGTCAGGACCGGTAAATCCAGCTTTATCAAGCGCTTTATGGAAACGCTGGTCATCCCCAACATAGACAATCCCTATCATCAGGAGCGTGCGAAGGATGAACTGCCGCAGAGCGCCTCCGGTAAAACGATCATGACGGTTGAACCGAAGTTCGTTCCGGAGGAAGCGGCTGAAATCAAGCTCCCGGACGGAACGCAGCTCTCGGTCCGGCTGATCGACTGCGTCGGGTATATGGTGGACGGGGCAGCCGGTCAGTTTGAGGACGGGGCGGAACGCATGGTTACGACGCCCTGGTTTGACCATGAGGTGACGATCACCGAGGCTGCGGAAGCGGGAACGGAAAAAGTGATCCGGGATCATTCCAGCATCGGACTTGTCGTTACGACAGACGGAAGCTTCGGAGAATTGCCCAGAGAGGCTTTTGTTGACGCGGAAGAACGGGTGATCCACGAGCTTCAGGAGCTGGGAAAACCATTTACTCTGATCCTGAACAGCGCCAGACCAAAAGCCGAGGAAACGCGAAGACTTGCAGCACGGCTTTCCGAACAGTATGGAGTTACCTGTCACTGCATGGACTGTCTCAGCATGGATGAGGAAGAAATCCATGAGATATTGAACTCCGTTTTGGAGGAATTTCCGATCGAATCGCTGAGCATTTATCTTCCGGACTGGGTGGATGCGCTGCCGGATGATAACGAGCTGAAAAAAGGCGTTCTGCAGCTGATGATCGGCCGCATTGGAGAACTCCACAAAATTAAGGATCTGCAGAATATGACGGATGAAATACAGAATGAAGAGCTAATCAGTACTGTCCAATGCGGCGATATGGACATGGGGCAGGGACGCATATCCATTCGCGTGGAAATGCCGCGGTCTTTGTATTATGAAACGCTCAGCCGGGAGACCGGCTTGACGATTGAAAGCGACGGCGATCTGATTTCGATTCTGAGCGCTATGGCGTCGATGAGAACGGAATATGAGGAAATCCGCGGCGCACTTGAGTCGGTCAAGGCGACAGGATATGGCGTCGTATATCCCAGTGCCGCGCAAATGCAGCTGGAAGAACCGCAGATCGTTCGTCAGAACGGCAAATACAGTGTTCATCTGCAGGCAAATGCACCGGCGATCCATATGATGACGACCAATATTCAGACAGAGGTCAGCCCGGCGATTGGCGGAGAGGGCGCATCGGAGGAGATCATCAGCTTTTTGCTGCAGGGCTTCGACGGTGACGTCAATCGGATCTGGGAGTCCAATATTTTCGGCAAATCCTTAAATGAACTGGCTGAAGAGGGCTTGCGAAGCAAAATAGATAACCTTCCGGAGAACGTTCGCATGAAGCTGCGCGAAACGCTCCAGCGAATGATCAATGAAAGCTGCAGCGGCCTGATCTGCCTTCTCCTTTAACGGGCAGGGTTTGACTTGCTTGGCCAAAACAAGTATAATGGATAAAAAGCAGTGGAAAGTTTTACTGCCGAAGCTGGCGTTTTTGCTGATGCTGATTTCCTGCGTGCTCCTGTCGGTCTTTTTTCTGATGCGGGGCGCGGAACTTGTCAGCAGTTCAGCGGACACCGGCCTGAATACCCTGGTGATCGATCCGGGTCATGGAGGCTTTGACGGCGGAGCAATTTCCGATGATGGCAGCAAGGAAAGCGACATCAACCTTGCCATTGCCCTGAAGCTGCGCTGCCTGTCTGAGCTTTTGGGACAGCCGTTGACAATGACGCGCGAAGACGACAGGATCCGCAGCGAATATGCGGAATACAGCGAGCATGAGGATCTGGTGCGCCGCACGGAGATTGTCAATGACACGCCAGGAGCGATCCTCATCAGCATCCACCAAAATGATTTTCCCACCGGACAGCCGAGCGGCGCACAGGTTCTGTATGCTGCTAGTTCTGGCAGTGAAGAGCTCGGCAGGCGCTGTCATCAGAACCTGATCACGCAGCTTGACCCGCAAAATCGGCGCGTGGCCGAGCCGGCGCCGAAGGCTCTTTACATCACCTCGCATGTCGGCTGCCCGGCCATCTTGGTCGAATGCGGATTCATGTCGAATAATTTTGAAGTACAGAAACTGTGCAGCAGCGCCTATCAATGCTCGATCGCCCTGGTGCTGACAGCCTCGCTGCTGCAATATCTGAGTGAAGCAGAAATGCTTTGAGCGAACGGAGATACCATTATGGCGAACAAACAGAAAAGCATGTATTGCTGCAGTGAATGCGGCGCGGAAAGCGCACACTGGGCAGGGAAGTGCCCCAGCTGCGGCGCATGGAATACCCTGGTTGAAGTAAAACTGGATGCTCCCGGAGGAATAAAGTCCGGCTCACGCAGCTTTTCCGCACCAAAGCCGAAAAGAATATCGGATCTGGATATGAGCGCTGAGCTCCGCTTTACAACAGGGATCTCGGAGTTTGACCGTGTGCTTGGCGGCGGTGCCGTGATCGGCTCGCTGGTGCTGGTCGGCGGTGCACCCGGGATCGGCAAATCGACGCTGCTTCTTCAGATGTGCGGAAGCATCGGTCCGGAGGGCAGGATCCTCTATGTCACCGGGGAGGAAAGTGAACGTCAGCTGAAGCTGCGCGCGACGCGTCTGAGTATTGAAAACGAGAATCTTTATGTATTGGCGGAAACAGACCTGGATAAGATCCTGGCCGGGATCGACACTCTCAAGCCGGATCTGGTCATCATCGACTCGATCCAGATGGTCTGCGACGCCGATATCAGCTCGGCACCGGGGAGCATCACACAGGTTCGTGAATGCACAATGCGCCTGATGCGAGTGACCAAGGAGCAGGGGATCACCATTTTTGTCGTCGGCCACGTCAACAAGGAGGGGAGTATCGCCGGTCCGAAAGTACTGGAGCATATGGTAGACTGCGTGTTGTATTTTGAGGGCGAACGCAGCACCAGCTTTCGCATTCTGCGCGCAGCCAAGAACCGTTTCGGTTCGACCAACGAGATCGGCGTATTTGAAATGGTGCAGGACGGACTGCACGGCGTTGATAATCCCTCGGAGCTTCTGCTCAGCGGACGGCCGGAAAACGCGCCGGGTACCTGTGTGGCCTGCGTCATCGAGGGTAGCCGCCCGATCCTGGCCGAGGTCCAGGCGCTCGTCGGCTCGGCAAACTATAATGCTTCGCGCCGCTGCAACGGTTTGGATTACAACCGGGCGGCCATGCTTCTGGCTGTCCTTGAAAAACGAGCCGGGCTGAACGTTTCCGGCTGTGACGCCTATATCAATGTCATCGGCGGCCTGTCGCTGGATGAACCGGCTGCAGACCTTGCGACGATCCTGGCTGTTGCGTCCAGTTATCTGGATCGTCCGCTTGGCCTGGATCTGGCTGCGATCGGAGAAGTCGGCCTGTCCGGCGAGATCAGAAGCGTCAGTATGATCAATCAGCGACTGGCGGAGATCGCGCGCCTCGGCTTTCGCCGCTGCGTGATTCCTTCGCATGTCCGCGATGAAATCAAGTCGCCGGACGGCCTGCAGCTGATCCCGGTCAGAAACGTCAGCGAGGCTTGCGCCGCCGTTTTACGCCGCGAATAAAAAACTCCTCGTATTACGAGGAGTTTTTTATTTTTCGATTTCTGACTTGTGCTTGCGCCCGATCGGATTGGCCATCGCAGCCTCGTGAAGAGCGGAATTGTCAAGATGCGTATAGATTTGTGTTGTGTTCAGATTGCTGTGTCCGAGTACTTCCTGCAGGGCTCGGGTATCCACGCCGTTTTTGAGCATCAGCGTGGCTGCGGTATGCCTTAATTTGTGCGGAGAGTACCTAGTTGCGTCCAAACCAGCCAATTTTAGCTTCTTTTCGACCATTTTTTGTACTCCACGCACGCTGATTCGACGATTATCCCGGCTGATAAAAAGGGCGTTTTTGTCTTCCGGGACGATTTTTTCCTCATCTCTTACCATTAAATAATCATCAATGGCCTCCCGGCAGCCTTCGCCGAAGTAAACGACGCGTTCTTTGTTGCCTTTGCCGAGTACGCGCAGATGATCCTCATATAAATCGGTTGTGTTCAATGAAACAAGCTCGGATACACGCAGACCGCAAGACATAAACAGCATCAACATACAGTAATCACGAAGTGCATATGGGCCGTCGCAGGCATTGAGCAGACGCTCGCATTCAGATTCCTCCAGGTACCTTGGAAGCGAAGCCTGACGTTTCGGCATATCCAGTTCCTGGCAAATGTTATGATCCAGTAAATGACGCTTTACAGTGAGATAATTAAAAAATGATTTTACGGAAGACGTGCGGCGGCACCGGCTGGCTGCAGATAGGGCCTGACTGGAATTCTGCATTTCCGGTGAAAATGATTGATAGCGGTACAGCTCTTCAATCCGGATCGCTTTAATAAAATCCAGATCGACGTCTGTGATATCGATCTCATGAAAAGGTGTTTTCGGATCGACCAGATGTCTGCGGCGTTTTAAATAGCGGAATAATATTTTTAAATCCAAATAGTAGGCCGCAACCGTTCGATCGGAATGTCCGCGCACCGTAGAGTGGTATTCCAGGAATTCCATTAATATATCGGGAATATCATTGATTTGATCCAAATTCATGAAAGGGCTCCTTTCGGTGTCTTCTGACCCGCCAAAGTTCGCTAAATTGATATTATGCGAACCAAGAGGCGAGAAAGGTGACGAGGAAAGAGGCTTCCTTCCCCGTCGTCTTTACTATAAAGCCTGGATTTGGATTTGTCAATATAAAATCAGCCGCACAGCCTGTTATCGACTGTGCGGCTGATCATATCAAATCTTCGGCAGATCGATCAGCGGATCTTTTGTTACGCGGATCGCATTAAGGATTGTTGCGATTGCTGCGACAAAATCAAGGAAAATGGCAAACCAAACGGTGCAATTTCCTGTCAGAGCCAGGAACAGCAAAACCGCTTTCACGACAAAGCTGAATAAAACGTTTTCGAGGCAGATTTCTCTGACACGACGGCTCAGACCGATCGTTTCCGGGAAAAGCTCCAGTTTTGTCGGATTGACCAATGCATCGGCGTATTTTCCCTTTTTGCTGACGCGAACGTCGATCGCCGCATTGCTGTGCGCCTGAAGACTGTTTGCGTAAAGATACATGGTATCCTGACGTTCCAGACTTTCCAGATATTGGAGTTTTGTTTCGTCTGTGAACTCAGAGTATACCTCGTCGGCGTTCAGGCTCATTCCCAGTTGTTCGCCTTCATCCTTGCTGTCTTCCGTTAGAAGGATGCAATGTTCGACGCCAGCTTTCTTCAGATCAGAAATCAGTCTGGTATTCTGCTGGTTCCGATGATCGGACATAAGAACTTTTCCGATGTATTTGCCGGCGACCATCAGGTAGTATACACTGTTGTCCTCTTTGCCCTCGTAGGGAACGGCCTCTCCCCTCTCGGTCAGCAGCTCACGCTTGGCAAGCGTCACATCCGCACCGCCGATTTTGACATCGACGCCGCTGCCGGGAATTTCCTTGAAATCGCTGATGAGATCCAGCCGGTATTCACGGTCCTGGGAAGCCAGGATCGCCTTGGCAAAGGACTGATCGGAATAATAAACGGCATGGGCAACGAATTCCATAAAGGTTTCGGTGTCCAGAACGTCAGTCTTGACGCCGATAAATTCCGGCTGGCTGTCGGCAAAGATTCCGTTTTTGTCAATGACGGCCGTTTTTACCAGGCGGAGTTTTTCCAGCACACGGGCATGGTTGAACAGCACGCCGAAGCGAGTCGCAAAACTGATTCCAACAATGCCGGCCAGGGGCAGCGACGCCAGAACCGAGACAGGAAGACTGATAGCCAGAATGATCATGGCACGGCGAATGGATTCCCGGACGGAAAGGCTGGTTGCGATCGGCATGATAACGGCAAAAGCGACTGCAAGCAGGACCAGGCACTTCAGAACAGTGGAAGCGGCGGAACTGATCTCGTCCTGAAGATCGGTCTCCCCTGCTTTTTCATCCCCGATAACAAGAGAAGCTCTGTCACGCAGATCCGGATCGGAACGGCTCAGCATCTCCAGTGCGGAACGTCTGGTCTTGTCAATGGCGAAATTGACAAGCACAAGACCCAACTGGTACAGGATCATGCAGACGGCGCCTTCCAGACCGGTACTGATCAGGAAGGACAGCACGGTGATCAGCACCATGACGGCGGAAGCGGAGAAAAAGTCGTGGTTCAAAACCGCGTCGACCAGATCGAGAAGAACGTCGTAGCCTGCGATAAGGACAGACAGCAGCATGAGAACGATTTTGAGGCCCGGCAGCAGATCCATAAACTGAACTGCAGCCAGAAGCAGTGCGGAGACAACAAGGCGACCGATCAGAAGACCGTCCAGTTTACCGCTGCTGCGCGGCAGCTTTTGCATATAAGAGTTAATCTGGCTGAAAGGAGAATCCATATCTGCCACTCCCCTGTTTGATATATCGAAGGCGGATCAGGCTTTTCCGTCGGAACCAAGAACGTGAATGATCTTGTGGGCGACCATATCCTTAACGGCCTGACGAGCGGGCTTGAGGTACTGACGCGGATCAAAGTGATCGGGATGCTCGGCAAAGTACTTGCGGATAGTGCCGGTCATAGCAAGGCGGATATCGGAGTCGATATTGATCTTGCAGACGGCGAGTTTGGCAGCCTTGCGCAGCTGATCCTCGGGGATGCCGATGGCGTCCGGCATGTTGCCGCCGTACTGGTTGACCATCTTCACAAATTCCTGAGGAACGGAGGAAGAACCGTGCAGAACGATGGGGAAACCGGGCAGACGCTTGATGCACTCTTCCAGAACGTCGAAACGCAGCGGGGGCGGGACCAGAACGCCTTCCTCGTTGCGGGTGCACTGGGAAGCCTTGAACTTGTATGCGCCGTGAGAAGTGCCGATGGCAATGGCCAGAGAGTCGCAGCCGGTGCGGGACACAAACTCCTCGACTTCTTCCGGATGAGTGTAGCTTTCTTTACCGTGCTCGACGGATACTTCGTCTTCCACGCCGGCCAGGGTGCCAAGCTCGGCCTCAACGACAACACCGTGGTCGTGGGCATATTCGACGACCTGACGGGTCAGCGCGATATTCTCCTCAAAGGACTTGGAGGAAGCGTCGATCATGACGGAGGTAAAGCCGCCGTCAATGCAGTTCTTGCAGAGTTCAAAGGTGTCGCCATGGTCAAGGTGCAGTGCGATGGGGATCTCCGGATTCTCGATGACGGCGGCCTCAACCAGCTTTACCAGATAGGTATGGTTGGCGTAGGCGCGGGCGCCCTTGGAAACCTGGAGGATGACGGGGCTCTTCAGTTCGCCGGCAGCCTCGGTAATACCCTGGACGATCTCCATGTTGTTGACGTTGAAGGCGCCAACGGCATAGCCGCCGTCATAGGCCTTCGCGAACATTTCCTTTGTAGTGACAAGAGGCATATTTGTTACTCTCCTTACCTAAAAAATGTTTAAATTTGTGAATTTGGACTATTTACAAATTTGCTTTTATATTATATCCTCAATCTGTTGCATAATCAAGAAGCACATTACACAAATGCGGCAAATTTTTTGATATCAAGCATTGGAGGATAAATGCTAATGAGTAAGAAACTGATCGGCGCCTGCATCTTTGGGCAGTCCGGCGGACCTACGGCAGTTATCAATGCCAGCGCCTACGGCGTGATCCGCACTGCGCTGGACGCAGAAGAAATCACAAAGGTTTACGGTGCGGCGCACGGTATCCGCGGCGTTCTCGACGATAAACTCTATGTGATGGACGAAGAAGATCCGAAGGAACTGGAGCTGCTGCTCCATACCCCCTCTTCCGAGCTCGGCTCCTGCCGCTACAAAATGGCGGATCCCGAAGTCGACGACACGGATTACCGCCGGATCCTTGAAATCTTCAAAAAGTATAACGTCCGCTATTTCTTCTATAACGGCGGCAACGATTCCATGGACACCTGCAACAAGATCAGCCGCTATATGGAATCTGTCGGCTATGAGTGCCGCGTTATGGGCGTGCCCAAGACGATCGACAACGACCTCTTTGGCACGGACCATTGCCCCGGCTTCGGCAGCGCTGCGAAATACATTGCTACCTCCTGCATGGAGATCAGCAAGGATTCCCGCGTTTACGACAATGGCATGATCACGATCGTTGAGATCATGGGCCGTCACGCCGGCTGGCTCGCGGCAAGCTCCGGTCTGGCAAGCTATTTCGGCTCCGGTCCGGATCTGATCTATCTGCCGGAGACGGACTTCGATATGGATCAGTTCTTCGCTGACATTGAGCGGGTCTATCATAAGAACGGCAAGGTTCTTGTGGCGGTTTCTGAGGGCATCCATTATGCGGACGGAAGCTTTGTGTCCGAGGCCAAGACTTCCGCGACCGACGGCTTTGGTCATGCACAGCTGGGCGGTCTTGCCTCCATGCTGGCCAACCTCGTCAAGGCGAAGACCGGCGCCAAAGTCCGCGGTATCGAGCTGAGCCTGCTGCAGCGCTGCGCGGCGCACATTGCTTCTGAGACCGATATCGAGGAAGCTTTCTCAGCCGGTAAGAGAGCGGTTGAAGAAGCAGTCAAGGGCACCACCGGCTATATGGTCGCCTTCCATCGCCAGATGGACGACGGAAAGTACCGCTGCGAGCTGACACTGGTTCCGCTTGCTTCGACGGCAAACTACGAGAAGAAGATCCCCCTTGCTTGGATCAACGACGAACACAACGGCGTCAAGCAGGAGCTGATCGACTATGTTCTTCCGCTGATCCAGGGCGAGCCGTCAATTCCGAGAGAGCACTCCCTTCCCCGCTATGCAAGACTGAAAAAAGTCCTTGCGTGAACCTGAAACGAAAGAGCAGCCAGATGGCTTTTCCGGCCATCTGGCTGCTCTTTTATTTTTTGAGTTTACGAAGCGGGAGTCGTCTCGGGTGCGGTAAGCACCTCACCGTTCAAAACCTGCTGGATCAGCTCTTTGGCTGTATTGACAGTGCGGTAATTCGGCAGGAAGACAAACACATCAATGTCCATGGAATAAACCTGCGCACTGGCACCGTCACCCGTTACATTGTAACTGACAATGTTCCAGTCAGGGGCTGTTTCGATCTGATCCTTTACCAGGTCTCTGATCAAGTCATAGGGCATACTGGTTTCAAAGCTGCCCTCGACAGACTTGACAAGATCATCAAAACGCAAAAGCATGTCCGAAGAGGTCGCTTTGTCGATCACAGCTTTGATGAAAGACATATGGTTGCGCCCACGCTGCTGATCGCCGATGTTATTGCGTGCGCGGACAAAAACGAGTGCATCTTCACCGCTCAGTTGATTGGGTCCCTCAAGAAAATGATAGTCTTTGCCGCTATCATATTCCCAAAATTCTTTTTCAGAATCAACCGTAACACCGCCGAGCGCATTGACGATATCAACAAAACCGGTAAAATTGACGCGGAAATAATAATCTACATCGATATCATAGAGCAGGCCCAAGGTATCCATGGATACCTGCACGCCATACATGCCGGCATGGGTCAACTTATCTTTGATATACGACTGATAACCATCAAATTGCAGAGTCACATAATAATCACGGGGGGTGGTAAGCAGAAGAATCTGATGTGTATTCGGGTTGATAACGGCCAGAACGTTTACATCAGAACGGCTCTTTTCGATCATTTCTGTTCCGCGAGTGTCAATTCCGCTGATGTAGACGATAAAGGGATCTTTCTTTTCAGGTTCTGCCGTGGCCTGAACAGGCTTGGCAGGCGAAGGTTTTTTCGTCGGTTCCGGTTTTTCTTCCTTTTCAGTTACGACCTGAATCTTGTGGATCTCACGCAGATTCCCCTCCAGGTGCTCATAACCTTCCACTTCGTTAAACAGCTGCAAAAATGCGCTGTTTACAATGATGGCATCGACATCCTGATTGAGCAAGGCGTTGATCAGACCGGAGGTGCTGTCAAAGGTCTTGGTGATTAAAGTGCTTCCCAGCTCTTCTTCCAGCTTGGAAATGACCTTATCTGTATTAGCGCGGTCCTGCTCTTTGAGGATACCGTAGGTCAAATCAGCCGATAATACAGTCGAATCGTCGGTCTTTTCGCTGAGCATGTACACGCTGACAGTCGAAACTTCCGATTTTGTTGTTGTGATTGATTGCGCAGCGTTGACCGCACGGTTGAAATACATGGTGGATGCCAGCAAAACCACACAAAGGAGCAGACATAAAACGCCGCCCAATATAACCAGAAAACTCTGCTTGGATCGGAAAACGAGAAGCACAAGAAGGCAGAGTACAATGATATACAGAATGAGGGCAAGTAACAGAAGCCTTGCGGGAATCAGCTGCGAACGGTACACATAATAGGCAAACAAAACCGATACCGCAATCAGAACAAGAAAAGAAATAATGGAAAACAGGCGGCTTTTCTTCATACAGATATCCTCGCTATGTATAAAAAGTAAAGTGGTCAAAACCGTAAAGGAATCATTGCCTTAGGTAAACCTTTGGATATTATACACCCCATGATCTTTTTTTTCAAGGAAAACAGTCAATTCCTAAGGATCATAAGATTTTTGCAGCTTGCTTGCACAAATCACGGACTGCTGATATACTGTTTTTTATAAATGAAAGGAAGATGAAATGATGTTCTTCCAACTCCAAAACCCTTATATCTCCGTCTCAAGCGGAACGGTCGTCAGTTACGGCGGGAATCAGATGTGTTCTGCAAACAAAACGGAGCGCTCTGTCGGCTGCGGTGTTGTTGCCGCACTGGATCTGTTCCTTTATCTTTGCCGCTATCATTCAAATCTGAAACAGCGCTGCACAGAGAGTTTGTTCCCCGCTGCCTGGCCGCTGGATCAGCAGCAGTATCTTTCGCTTCTGCACGATTTCAGGAAAAAGAATTTCCCGCTGATCCCCGGGCATGGGATCAATGGGCTGAGCCTGGCGATCGGTGTGAACGCATTCTTTTTAAAATATCGGCTCCCTTTCTTCGCCGTCTGGGGTGTGCCTTATGCAAAACTCTGGTCGTCGATCAGGGAAATGCTGGAGCAGGATATTCCCGTTATTTTCTCTGTCGGTCCCAATTTTCCGCTGTTTTGGCAGCATCATCAGCTGCGGTTCTATGTTCAGCGCAGCGACGGAGCGTATATCCCGGGGCCACATACGCACTCCCATTATGTAACGATTACCGGAATGGACGAACAATGGCTTCAAATCGCCTCCTGGGGCAGAAAATACTATATCAACCGCATGGAATATTTGACCTATGTCAAGGAACACAGCGCCCGTCTGGTCAGCAACATTTTATACATACGCAAAAAAAGCCACGGAGTATCGTGATGATGCTCCGTGGCTGCATGATCCCTGCTATTCAGTCAAAAGCAGGGTTGACCGCGTAGAAGTTTTTGCTGTCCATTTTGTCCATTGCCAGGCGCAGGCCTTCGCCAAAGCGCTGGAAGTGCACCACTTCCCTCTCTCGAAGGAAACGGATGACGTTATTGACGTCCGGATCGTCGGACAGCCGCAGAATATTGTCGTAAGTGGTGCGCGCCTTCTGCTCGGCGCCCATATCCTCGGTCAGATCGGTGATCACATCGCCCTTGACCGCGATGGATGCGGCGTTCCAGGGGAATCCGGAGGCAGCCGTCGGATAGACGCCTGCGGTGTGATCCACAAAATAGGTGTCAAAACCGGCTTTCTTGATCTCCTCCGGGCTCATGCTCCGCGTCAGCTGATGGACGATTGCGCCGACCATCTCCAGATGTCCCAGTTCCTTGGTGCCGATATCGGTCAGCAGGCCCTTCAGCTCCGGATAAGGCATGGAGAAGCGCTGGCTCAGGTACCGCATCGAAGCGCCCAATTCTCCGTCAGTGCCGCCATATTGGGTAATGATGAACTTGGCCAAAGCGGGGTTTGGATTTTTGATTTTGACGGGATATTGCAGTTTTTTCTCATAGACGAACATGCTTATCTCTCCTTTCGCCCGCTGTAATCCCATGGCCAGGGATCGAGCAGCCAGGTAAAGCGGTCAGCGCCGATCAGGTCGGTCTTTTTCATCGGTCCGCAGATCTCGATGATGCGCCTGCGCGCTTCTTTCTGCATAGCCAGAAAGCTCTGGAACAGGGCGAAGGCCTCATCATCCTCGTCGTGTGTATCCAGATAAAGCCCAAGCTCATGGACGACAAAATCGATCGCCATCATTTCCGTCATGGGTGTTGCGGGCAGATCGGGATTGACCACATTCATAAAAGGCAGATCGAGCCCGGGAAACAGCGTTCCCCTGCTCAGCGCTTCACTGCTCTCGTAGGCTGGATCAGCGCTGTCCTGCATGGGCGTGAGCGCTGTCGCCAAAGGAAAACGATCTGGCAGGGATCCGGTTCGATAATCTCTTTGCTTACTGTTCAACTTGATTCCTCCTGTCGATTGCGTTGGGGGTTGCCCCGGTTCATCCTATGCCGCGTCTGCGGCCTTTGACCTTGCTGCGAACGCATCCCGTCGATTGATATTTACGCAAAGGGAGTCTTTTCATGAAATTGTCCTATCTGGAGCTTGATACTACGGACGCGGCCTGGAATCTGGCCGCAGAGCAGTATGTATTCGATGCGCTCCCGCGCGACCGGAGCTATCTGATGCTCTGGCAGAACAAAAATGCCGTCATCGTCGGAAAATATCAGAATACGCAGGCGGAGATCCATGCAGAATATGTCAAAGAGCATGATATCCAGGTCGTGCGGCGGCTTTCCGGCGGCGGCGCGGTCTATCACGATCTGGGGAATCTCAATTTCAGCTTTATTTCCGATACTGTAAGTCTTGGGAAAATCGATTTTCAGTTTTTCTGTCAGCCGGTGATCCGCACGCTGCAGTCTCTCGGTGTTCCGGCGGAACGCAACGGGCGAAACGACATGACGGTGGACGGAAAAAAATTTTCCGGAAACGCGCAGTATATCCGGCAGGGGCGCGTGCTGCATCACGGCACGATCCTCTTTGACTCCGACCTGGAGGCGGTCGGGCATGCGCTGCACGCGGACGCGGAAAAGCTGCAGAGCAGAGGCGTCGCCTCTGTCCGAAGCCGCGTGACCAATCTGAGGCCATTTCTGGGCGGACAGATGGGCCTGGATGCATTTCGCAAAGCGCTGCTGGAGGAGATCCTCCGGGAAAATTCCGGTGATCCCTACGTCTTCACCGAGGCGGATCGGCAGGCTATTGACGAGATCCGGCGGCAGCGCTATGCCTGCTGGGACTGGAATTACGGTCTCTCCCCTGCCGGCAGCATGGAAAAAAAGCGCCGCATCGAAGGCTGCGGCACGGTAACTGCTTCTCTTTCCACGGATAAGGGGCGAATTCGGGAGCTGAGCTTTTCCGGAGATTTTTTCAGTACGCTTGGGCCGGAGGCGCTGGCCGGACAGCTGATAGGCGCTGAGCTGAACGAGGACGGGCTTGCCCGCACGCTCGCCGACCTGGATCCCGGCCTCTACCTGCACGGCATGACCAGGGAACTGCTGGTCCATTTCCTGCTATATTGATCGAGAAGAGAAATAAATACTTGAAAATATCCTGACGAGATAGTATAATGACTATACTGATCTTGACAGGATATTTTTTGAGGTTGTGAGCAAGTATGGTCAAGGAGCGAAGCTATTTGTGTATCGACTTAAAATCCTACTATGCGTCGGTGGAGTGTGTCGAACGTCATTTGGATCCGCTGACAACGAAGCTGGTGGTCGCGGATCCGGAGCGGACGGAAAAGACCATCTGCCTGGCCGTGTCTCCGGCGATGAAGGCGCTGGGGGTGCGCAACCGCTGCCGCGTGTTTGAGATCCCCAGGCACATCGACTATATTATGGCCAAGCCCCGCATGGCGCTTTATATGGAATATGCCGCGCGAATCTACGGCATTTACCTGTGCTATTTATCTGAGGAGGATATCCATGTCTACTCCATCGACGAGGTGTTCCTGGATATCACGGACTATTACGAGGCGCGCGGTCTGACGGCCAAGGCCTTTGCTTCGGAGCTGCTGCATGAGATCTACCGTCGCACCGGGTTGACGGCGACCTGCGGCCTGGGCAGCAATCTCTATCTCGCCAAGATCGCGCTGGATATCATGTCCAAGCGAACGCCGGACCATATCGGCATTCTGAACGAAGAGAGCTATCGGCGGGAGCTGTGGAACCACCGCCCCATCACGGATTTCTGGAGGATCGGCCCGGGCACGCAGCGGCGGCTGGAACGGCTGGGGATCTTTGACATGGGCGGCGTCGCCCGCGCCAATGAGGATGTATTGTACAAGACCTTCGGCATAGACGCCGAGCTTCTGATCGACCACGCCTGGGGACGCGAGACGACGACAATGGCCGATATCAAAAGCTTTCATCCGCAGAGCAAGAGCCTGAGCCGCGGGCAGGTGCTGATCTGCGACTATGATTATCCGAAGGGACGCATCGTTGTGCGCGAAATGGCTGAGGATCTGGCACTGGATCTCTTCGCACAGGGCCTGGAGGCGAAGACCGTGGATCTCTCCCTGGGCTACACCTATCGCGCCGACCGCGCACCGGCCCACGGGAGTGTGGCGATGGAGCTGCCCACCAGCTCGGTCCGGTCTCTGGCAGACGCCGCCGAAGCGCTCTATGACCGCATCATGGAGCGGGAAAGCACGATCCGGCGCATCAATCTCTGCTATGGCAGTGTGCGGGAGCGGCAGACACGGCAATATGATCTGTTTATGGGAGCCGAGGCGCAGCAGCGCGAGGAGCGGCTGCAGAACGCCATGGTGAGCATTCGCAAAAAATACGGAAAAAATGGGCTGCTCAAATGCATGGATCTGCAGGAGGGCGCCACAGCCATGGAGCGAAACCGCCAGATCGGAGGGCATCGCGCATGAGAGCAAAGATGGATCGCGCCGAGCGGGCCAAACAGTTCATGCCCTTTGCGGCGCTGGAGGGACTGGACCGTACGCTGTACGACTTCAATCGCCCGGAGGACGAACGGGTCTGTCTCGGCGAGGACGCGCAGATCGAACTGGACCGGCGCCTGCACACGCTTTGCCCGGGGCGCGAAGTCTGCGCGGTCTACTATGCAAACCGCCAGTACACCGCGCTCAGCGGCACGGTGATGAAGATCGACCTGACCGGCCGCAGCCTTCTCATTGACGACACCTGGGTCGCTCTGGACGATATTCTCGATCTGCAGGCACTGTAACAGGAAAACGGCACTGACATCAGTCAGTGCCGTTTCCATTGACGCGGTAGATATGAATGCCGCCTTGATCATAGATCAGCGGATAGTGCTCGGAAAACCAGGCCTCGTCGATCGAGTAGCTTGCGCGTTCGTAGTCGCCGATATAGACGTAATCCACGCCGAGCTCCTCCGCCGGCCGCAGGAAGGCTTCCCCGCCCTGATACATGCGGGCGACCTGCTGCTCCCGCGCCTGATAATTGACGCCGTGAAAATAGAGATACAGGCCGGGCCCGCAGACGATGCTCCGGCCGGTCAGCACGGAAACGGCGTTGGTATGGTTGGTGGCGGTGAGGAAGAGCGCATCCGGCTCCGTGTGCTCCGTGATGAAATCCGCCGCGGCGGCCTGTTCTCCGGAGAGCAGGCGGTAATTGCTGACAGTCTCCCGCGCGAGGCTTAACAGGCCGGAGAAGGTGCCGAGAAGAACGAGGAAAAGTGCCAGCGCGCGCCGCAGCCAACCGAGCCGGATCCCGGAAAACGCTTGGCAGAGCCAATCGCAGACAAGGATATCGGTAAGCATGAACCAGACATACAGGAGCTTGTTGTTGTCATAAAGATTCGGCTGGAAGGCGACGAGGTTGGACAGAACAAAAATGGCCGCAGCGCCGAGAAAGATCGACCGCTTTTCGCCGCGCAGGAAAAAGAGCATCGGCCACATGGCCAGAAAGACAAGACCGCAGTTGACGGTGTAGAAAAGGAACCAGTTGTTGATGGCTCCGTTTGCCCCGACCACCCAGCCGAAGTTCCACTTCAGCAGATTGCCGGTGCTGACCGAGTCCATTGTCCAGTACAGGATCTGCGGCGCCGCCAGCAGCAGGCAAATCAGTCCGTAAAACACATAATTCAGGAACAAGACTCCTGCCGTCCCGCTCTTTTTTGCCTGAGGCAAAGCACAGAAAAACCAGACGGCGGAGAGGATGCCCAGCGCCAGAAAGCTGTGCGTATGGATCATCGGCATGCAGGAGGCCAGAACGGCAAGGATCAGGATCTCCCGCCTGCCGCTCCCCTGCAGGGATCTCCGAACGGCGAGAATCAAAAGATACACCGCAGCCAGGAGCACACACCAGCCGGCCATGGTCGTCCGCTGGGGGATCAGCATGTCACAGATGACGTTGACCCAGCGGATATCCTCGTTGTAGAAATTGGTTGGCGTGGTGTAATATCCGGTGAAGATATCAGAAAACGGATATTTCCCGAGAAATAAAGCAAAGCCGAAGCCGCCGTTGAATACAAACAGCAGCCAGGAGAGCAGATCAGGCAGGAGCTTGCCCGTGATCTCGTCTGCCAGCAGCCAAAAGCCCCAGAAAACGCATAAAAGCATTACAAGGCTCGGCAGGATCACAGCGGCACGCAGACTCAGGCCAAAGAAGCGCAGGCTGGCGGAGGCTGCGTCGACCAAAAAGGGATAATTCAACTGCTGCCCAGGGAAAATGCTGTATTCGGGCGGAAACTTTCCCTGGCGGAACAAGCTCTCCGCAAAGCCGAGATGCATCGCCAGATCACCATAGGTCGCCTGACCGACCCAAAGGCTGCCGTCCGCCTCCGGGCGCAGTACATGCGTGTGCAGCAGATAGGCGCAAAAGCCGGTCAGCGCCAGAGAGAGCGCAAAACCGAGGCAGTCCCGCCGAGCGGCTTCACTTGATGATTTCGCAAACATCGGCCGCTTCCGGAGCAGCAGGTACAGCGCGCCCAATGCGATCAATCCAGCCAGCGAAAGCGCGCAGTACTGTGCTGTGAGTGTAAAGTCAAAAGCAAAGGCAAACAGGCAGGGCAGCCACATCAGAAGGACGCAGCCGAAAACAAGCCCAAGCCAGATCCGGACGGCGATGCGTCTGTCGGCAAGCAGAAGCCATGAAAGTCCGAGCCCGGACAGCAGATAAATCAGCAGAGCAATCATATCAGCGGATCATCTCGGCAAATTCATCTTCGCTGAGAATACGGATACCGAGGGCCTCCGCTTTCGTCAGCTTGCTGCCGGCGTTTTCCCCGGCCAGAACATAGCTCGTCTTTTTGGAAACCGAGCTGGAGGCCTTACCGCCGTAGCTCTCGATGATTGCGGAAGCCTCATCCCGCGTATACTGCTGCAGTGTGCCGGTCAGGACAAAGGTCAGCCCGGCAAAGCGGTTGTCCTTCCGCTCTTCCCGGCTCTGAAAACTGACGCCCGCCTGACGCAGGCGCTCGATCTGGTGCTGCGATTGCGGCAGGGAAAACCATTCGGTGATAAAACCGGCGGTGATCTCGCCGATATCGGGGATCAGGGTCAGCTCCTGCGCGCCGGCAGCCATCAGGCTGTCCAGATCGGCATAGTGGGATGCAAGCACCTTGGCCGCCTTCTGCCCCACCTGGCGGATACCAAACGCGCAGAGCAGGCGCGCAAGGCCCGCCTCACGGCTCTTATCAATGGCGGCCATCAGATTGGCCGCCGATTTCTCCCCCATCCGATCCAGCGCGGCAACGGAAGCCGCTTCCAGATAATAGAGGTCGGCCGCCGTCTTGACAAGACCGCTGTTGATCAGGCTCTCACAGACGGAAATGCCCAGGCCTTCAATGTCCATGGCCTCGCGGGAGGCAAAATGGGCGATGTTGCGCAAACGCTGCGCGGGGCATTCCGGGCTTGTGCAGCGCACGGCCGCGCCGTCGGGATCACGCACAACGGGAGATCCGCATTCCGGGCAAAAGCTCGGCAGAACAAAGGGAACGGTCCCCTCCGGCCGCTTGGCCTTGTTGACGGAGAGCACCTCAGGGATGATCTCCCCCGCCTTCTGCAGCACGACTGTGTCGCCGATGCGAAGATCGAGCCGGTCAATGTTGTCCTGGTTGTGCAGGGTCGCGGCGGACACGCTGGTGCCGGCCAGACGGACGGGCTCCACGACGACCTTCGGCGTCAGAACGCCCGTGCGGCCGACCTGAACGACGATATCCAGCACCTTGCTTTCCTTCTTTTCGGGCGGATATTTATAGGCAACCGCCCAGCGAGGAGCCTTGGCAGTGCTGCCCAGTGCCTCGCGCTGTGCCAGAGAGTTGATCTTGATGACCGCGCCGTCCATATCATAGGGCAGCTCCCCGCGGTTTTCACCGAGCCACTCGATCTGCTCTACGCAGTCGCGGATTCTGTCATAACGGGTATAGGGCACCACCGGAAAGCCCATATCCCTCATTGCATCCAGCGTTTCGGCATGGGTGCGGAAAGGCTCGCCGGAGCTATACTGCATGTTGAAGCAGATAATATCGAGCTTGCGCGAAGCGGCGACCTTCGGATCCAGCTGACGCATGGAGCCGGCGGCCGCATTGCGGGGATTGGCCAGCAGCGCCTCGCCGCGGATCTCGCGCTCGGCGTTGAGCTCGGCAAAGACGCTCTTGGACATATAGACTTCACCGCGGACGATCAGCCGCTCCGGTGCATTATCAATGTGCAGCGGCAGCGAGCGAACGGTGCGCAGGTTTTCAGTTACATTCTCTCCTGTGACGCCGTCGCCGCGCGTGGCGCCGCGGACGAAAACACCGTTTTCATACTCCAGCGACATGGACAGACCGTCGATCTTCGGCTCTACCACATAGTCGTGTGCGTCCGGCAGAAGGCTGTCCATGCGGTCGCCGAAAGCAAAGAGCTCCTCGTGGGAAAACACATCGGTCAGGCTTTCCAGCGGCACCTGGTGCTGCACCGGCTCAAACTGGCTGAGCGCTTGGCCGCCCACCCGCTGGGTCGGCGAATCCGGCGTAATGAGCTCGGGATGCTCGGCTTCCAGTGCCTTGAGCCGCTGCATGAGCATGTCGTACTCATAGTCGGAAATGACCGGCGCATCGAGAACATAATAGAGCTTGTTGTGATATTCCAGTTCGCGGCGCAGGCGAAGGATCTCTTTTTGTACGTCCATAGGGATTTCCTTTCTTTGCGGTGAGTGTAAAAGGGTCAGGGACCGGTTCCCTGATTTCTGCCCTGAATGTCCAGATATGTGCCAGGAACCTGTCCGACGATGACGGTGTCGGCGATCAGGACCTCTGTGACAACCTGGGTGCTTTCACTTCCCCAGGGAATCAGGATTTCAATATCCACCCTGATCTCCAGCGTGATCTGATGTTTGGTCTGGTTGATGCCTGCGGTGACGATTCCGTTTTTGAATTCCACACGCGAGGACGTCAAGGTCACGATTTCCACCGGAACCTTCGGCCCGCGCCCCATGAGCAGGCTCAGGCCGCTGAGATTGCCCAGCGGGATCTGAACGGTCGTCGTGTAATTATCCGTCGCTCCGACGACGCGGTCGAGGATCTCGGCCGAGAGCGCATTGATCCTGGCCATGTTGCAGCTGATGGCGCTTACTTCGCCGTTGTCCCCTTTTTCAAAGGTGACGAAATAATCTCCGTCATAGTTTCCCTCGTTCATGATCTGCGCAATGGCCTTGTTGATGCGCATGGTGACAATATCACTGGCATCGGAAATCGCAATCTGTGTGGAGATGCTGCGTAAATAAAGCGACATACACACCAGAAACGCCATCAAGGCAAGAGTAAAAAACCAGGCGCTCCATCGTGTGGCGGAACGATTCGGCGCGTGATATCTGTTGCGGCGATGCTGCACGGGTTCACCTCCCCCGTGCAGTATATGCCGTCAATCAGTCAAGCATGGCACTGACAGCCATCATGATGCCAAGTTTTCCGGATTCATAGGTCAATCCGCCCTGCATATAAGCGATGTAGGGCTCGCGCATCGGCCCGTCGGCTGACAGCTCGATCGATGACCCCTGGATAAACGCGCCGGCCGCCATGATGACCTCGTCGTCATAGCCGGGCATCGCCCAGGGCTCCGGCGTAACGTAGGAATCAACCGGAGCGCCGGCCTGGATGCCGAGGCAGAATTTTTTCATGCGATCGGCACTGCCGAGCTTGACCATCTGGATGATATCGGAGCGCTTTTCATCATATTTCGGCGAGCTCTCGATGCCGAGCTGATCCATCATGGCGGCGCAGAAGACCGCCGTTTTCAAGGCCTGCGCCACCGTGTGAGGCGCAAGGAACAGGCCCTGGAAAAACTGTCGGTTGACGCCGAGCGTGGATCCGCACTCGCCGCCGATCCCAGGCGTCGTCAGCCGAAGAGCCGCGCGCTCCACCAGCTCTCGTTTTCCGGCGATATATCCGCCTGTCGGCGCGATACCGCCGCCGGGATTCTTGATCAGAGAACCCGCGATCAGATCGGCACCGACCTGAGTGGGCTCCAGCACGTCGGTAAATTCTCCGTAGCAGTTGTCGACCATGATATGAGCATTGGGATTCACTTCGCGGACTGCTTCACAGATACGGCGAATATCTTCGATCGTCAGCGCGCGGCGGTCATCGTAGCCGCGGGAGCGCTGCAGCATCACGCCGGTGACCTTCGGATCGGCAGCCGCCCTGCGGATCTGCTCATAATCCGGTTCACCGGCGGCAGTCAGATCGACCTGGCTGTAACCGATCCCGTAGTAGCGAAGAGAGCCGACACCGTCGCCGGAAATGCCGATCGCGCAGCGGAGCGTGTCATAGGGCGTGCCGGTAACGGCCAGAACGGTCTCCCCCGGATTAGAAAGCGAAAACATCGCGCAGGTCAGTGCGTGCGTTCCGTTGACAAACTGTGAGCGGACGATCGCTGCCTCCGTGACGAAAATCTGTGCATAGATCCGATCCAGAGTCTCGCGCCCCAGATCGTCGTAGCCGTAGCCCGTGGTGCCTGCAAAACAAGCCTCAGAGACACGATGATCCTGGAAGGCCTCCATCACCTTGCGCGTGTTTTCCTGTGCCACGCGATCGATCTGGGCGAAAATCGGGCGGATCTGAGATTCCGCTCGGTCAGCCATCTCATAGACTGTGGGCTTGATATCGGATATCTTCATGGCTTACAGCTCCATCACGAGTTTTTTAAAGGTCTTGCCGCGTTCCGCAAAGTTTTTAAAGCGGTCAAAGGCGGCGCAGGCGGGAGAAAGAAGGACGATATCCCCTTCCTCAGCTTCGGAAGCGGCTGTATGAACGGCATCGGAAAAATCATCGATCGTTTCAAAAGTCAGACCGCAGCCGGGATAGTTGGGTGAAGACAGGATCGCATCGCGGATCTTGTCAGCCGTAGCACCACAGAGGATCACGTGCTTGGCGCGCAGGCAGAGCTCATCACCGAGCGGGTCGAACGGAATGTGCTTGTCATAGCCGCCGGCGATCACAATAGGCTTCGTCTTCATGGCGCGAAGGCCTGCGATCGTCCGGGTCGGGCTGCTGGCGATGGAATCGTTAATGTAGGTCACGCCGTTCAAAACGCGAACCTGCTCCAAACGGTGCTCCACACCGCCGAAATTCATCGCGACGCTGCGGCAGACATCCTCGCTGACCAGACCGTCAGTAGCGGCAAAGGCGGCCAGATAATTGAGCACGTTGTGCGCGCCGGGAATCCGGATCTCATCCGCACGCATTACTTCGCGGCGAACGCCGTCCAGAACGCGGTATATGATGCCGTTATCGCAGACAGTACCTGATTGCACAGCATCGGTGGCAGAGAAATAATGGATCCTGGATTTGGCAAAAGAAGCGTAATAGGCGCTGTGCTCGTCGTTGAGGTTCAGCACCAGCAGGTCGTCCGGATTCTGCCGTTCAAAGATCGAACGCTTGGCGTCGATGTAATCCTGAAAATCCTTATGTTTATCCAGATGGTTGGGCGTCAGATTGGTGATCACAGCCACGTCGGGACGGCATACCATGCTGTGCAGCTGGAAGGAGCTGAGCTCCAGCACGACGATGTCGTCGGCGCATATGTTCGGCAGTTCGCACAGGAGTGGCTTACCGATGTTGCCGCCGAGATGCACGGTATATCCCTGCGCCTTCAGCAGCTCGGAAATGATGGTCGTGGTCGTCGTTTTTCCGTCGCTGCCGGTCACGGCAATGATTTTGCAGGGACAGAGCGAGAAAAACAGTTCCATTTCGGAGGTCACGAGGCTGCCGCGCGCTCTGGCAGCCTCCAGATGCTCGTCAAAGGGCAGAAGGCCGGGCGTACGGAAAATGATATCCTGATCCAGATCCTCCAAATAGTCTTTGCCCAGCTTAAGCCTGGCGCCAAGAGCGGCCAGGCGCTCCCCTTCCGCGCCCATCTGCTCGGCGCTGCGCTGGTCGCAGGCCGTCACATCGCAGCCGCTTTGCAGCAGCAGCTCGATCCAGGGCGTATTGCTGACACCGATGCCGATCACAGCGACGCTTTTGTTTTTGATGGATTCAATATATTCAAATAATGTCAAAATCTTTCACCTCACAAAAATATATTATACTTCTTTCGCCCCATAAATACAAGAAATGATTGACTTGCCCGGCGAAAATGATTACAATACCCCAGAGAGCAGGCTGAACGACCGCGGGCACAGGGCGAAAGTCCGTGCATGAGGAAAGTCCGGGCTCCGCAGGGCAAGGATAACGGGTAACGCCCGCCAGGGGTGACCCTCGGACAAGTGCAACAGAAATAGACTGCCGCAGTTTGCTGCGGTGATGGTGGAAAGGTGGGGTAAGAGCCCACCCGTCGCGTGGAGACACGTGGACGCTGTAAACTCTATCCGGAGCAACACCGTGGAATGGGGACACAAGGCCGGCCCGGCCGTCCCCTGGAGGTGGCTTGAGCCTGCCGGCAACGGCAGGCCTAGATAGATGGTCGTTTTCAATGACAGAACCCGGCTTACAGGCCTACTCTTAAACAAGCACCGGCTGCATGCAGCCGGTGCTTGTTTAACTTTATGGATCAGAATGAATTTCCGATACGCGATGCTGCGGCAAAGTATACAGGTTGATGTCAGCGTCCAGAATACCTCCGTATGAGGTGTTCTCAAAATGCCACCACTCTGTGGGGATCGTCCCAAACCCGGCTTCTCTCATTACGCGCGTCATATATTCCACGTTGTTTCTCGCTTCTTCCGACCACTCGCTGCTTTTTGTGCGCGCCGCCTCCATGGAAAAAGTGTGCATCGGCGTCGGCATGACAAGTTCTTTTCCGGTGGAAAGATCGATCAGCGACATATCAACGGCGCGGCCGCGCTGATGCCAGGAGTAGCCCTTGCTCGGATCGGCAATGAAACGCAGATCTTGAACGATATCAAACAGCTTGATCTGCGCGGAAAGAGGACGGTAGGCATCATAGATTTTAATGGCATAGCCGTCTTCCAAAAATCTTTGATAGGCCTTGTACAGCATCTCAGCGGTCCCCTGCTCCAGAATCGGAATCGCCGGATACATCGCTTTGCCCGTAATATTATTGCAGGAGGCAAACAGCAGATCAAATTCCGCTTCGGGGAGAAATACTCTTAGGTCGACCGCACCGGGATACTCCACATAGGTGATCGCGTCCGAGATCCACTCTTCGGCGCAATAGCAGAGTTTACCGTTCGGCAAACGGCAAAGATAGAATCCGCAGTCTTTTCCGTACACGGTAAGCCTTGTGCCAGGAACGATCTGACAGAGAATGGTGGAAGCAGGGTTCGGTTCAGCTCTGCAGTTCAAGAGGTTCGCCTCACACTGAAAAACCGGTTCTCCTTCGATCTGCTGGAATGTTTCGCGTCCGGAACGGCTTTGCAGTGCTGCTTCAGCCAGCTTTGCGGCCAGCGTATCATCCTGCGCATGCAAATACCAGGCGTTGATCCAGACCTGTTGGCCGTCCTCCAGCTCCACAAGCAGGAATTCGCCGCTATCCTCCACGCAGAGGACCTTCGTTCCGACAGAGAGTGTCCCGAGCACGTTGATCTCCTCGTTGACAGGACGTGAACGGTATTTCGTTCCCTCAATATCAACGATAAAGATCTCGTTTTCAGTAATGATTTTTTCCGTCGGCTCGGGAAGCGGCTCATAAATCACAAGATGCGGCGTTTCCTCCGGGGGCTGCGTGATCGGCGCGGATGTCTGCTCCGGCAACGGCCTCTGCTCCGTCGCCGCGCAGGCGCCAAGCAGGGGGACAAGCAGAACGATCAGGCCGGTCAAAAGAACGGACTTGAAACTGACAGGAAAACAATCAGCGCGAATAGCCCCATTTGCGCGATTCTTTTTCATCGAGCATGTACATGTCGATATTCTTTTTATTCTGTTTATAAGCGAACTCCAACTCGGGGTCAAAGACGTATGTTTTTCCATCGATTTCTATTTCAACCCAGGCATGCGCGCTGTGCTCGTTGCCGACAAATCCGCTGAAAACCTGCGCATCATAACCGATCGCTCTTGCCATCATGCAGAAGGTGCCGGCAAAGTTATAGCAGTTGCCGGTCTTCGTCGTAAGCATGGTATAAGCCTCGTCTGCCGCCCAGGAAGTATCTCTGAACGGATAAATACGGCGTCTGCGATAAGTAAAGGATTCCGTGGTGTATTTGTAAATCTCGCGCAGCTTTTCTTCCTGATCCATGGATTCGTCCAGGATTTTTTCAAAAACAGAACGAATCACTTCGTCAAGCTCCGGATTGCCGCTGGTATATATGCCCTGCTCGTCAAAAGTGAGCCCGTTATACTCGCCGTTTTTCACCAGATGGCCGCTGCGATCGATGGCATACAGATCCATGCCGAACATATAAAAGCCTTTGCGCGCTCTCTTGATGGGTGTGCTTTCCGTCCAGGTCTCCACGCCTTCTTCCTTTTCAAAGTCGTGGGAAACGCAGGCTTCCGCCATCTGCCAATAGCCTTCTTCGTCCTGGGTCATATCGATCATATAACCGACCTGCCTGGTAACAACGTTCGGCTCTTCCGAACGGCCAAGCACGCGGTTCATTAATGTCGCTGTTTCCATGCGCGTCATGATGTGATCCGGATCGGCATTGATCCTTGTACCGGAATCGATCCAATCATGTTCGGCAGCAAAACAAAACACCGGATAGAGACTGTCTTTTTCGTCCAGATCCGCAAACCGGAAGGTTTCATGGCCGGCAGGATAAAAAGCAGCCAGCATTTCCAAAAGTTCGGCTTTGGTGATCCCTTCGTCAGGATGAAAACGGCTGCCGGATACGACGCCGAGTTCCTTCAAGGCGCAAACCGCTTCGTAGCAGGGATCGTCATTCGGAACGTCAAAAAAACCATCGCTTCCGCTGATGGGAATGGAAAGAAGCGTGTAGAGCATCCTGGCCGCATCGCCGCGTGTCATTTCGCTATAGGGCAGATACATGCCGTAACGGTTGGGGAACAGATAGGCCTTATGCGTATTTGTCTGCAGAGCAACCGCATAGACCGCAGAATAGTAGCTGTTTTGATAAATCTTGAAGGACTCGCGTTTTTCAATATTGCCCTGTGGGTCCCGCCAGCCGATGAAAGTGTAGTTTTCGATCTCTTCGCCCGGCTCCAGCGTGACGACCGTGCCTCTGCGCGCCTCTCTGGTGATTTCACCGTCCGGTGTGATATAATGAATCGTCAGAGCTTCTTTGTTTCGCCCCAGAAAAGACCAGGTCCCGGGCTCAACAGGAAGAACACCGCAGGCCATTAAAATAATCAGCGCGAAAACAAGCACGGCGGCCAGATTCTGTATGAGCCTAGGCATGGATAATTTTAAATCTTTCATATCAAAACTTCCCTGATTGCTGCAGTTTTACTCAAAAGAATCAAAAATGAGCTCAGCTGATAGAAGAAAGAGCTTGTTTTCTGATCATAGAAACAAGCTCTTGTTGTTTTAGCCCGGGAAGGATTTACTCCGCGTCTTCCCAGTTGTGCCAGACGTTCTGGACGTCGTCAAAGTCCTCAAACATGTCCAGCATCTTCTGCATGTTCTTGATGTCGTCTTCATTCGTCAGCTTGATATAACCGTTCTGCGGGAGCATTTCGACCTGAGCCTCCAGCAGCTTATAGCCTTTTTCGGTCAGGGCTTCCGCAACGGCTGCCACATCATCTACGCCCGTGTAGACAGTCATGGCCTCGCCTTCGGCTTCAAAATCGTCTGCGCCGGCGTCGAGAGCATCCATCATCACGGTATCCTCATCCAGTTCTTCGTCCTCATTATCGATGACGATCACGCCCTTTTTGTCGAAGGACCAAGATACGCAGTTGGCAGCGCCCATGTTTCCGCCGTACTTGTCAAAATAATGGCGGATCTCACCGGCCGTGCGGTTGCGGTTGTCGGTCATGGCTTCCACGATCACAGCCACGCCCTGCGGGCCATAGCCTTCATAGACGATCTTTTCATAGTTTTCGGTATTGCCCGAACCAAGCGCCTTGTCAATGGTACGCTTGATGTTGTCATTCGGCATATTCGCCGCTTTGGCCTTGGCAATAACGGCAGCCAGCTTGGAATTGCTGCGGGGATCTCCACCGCCGCCCTCTTTGACAGCGACGATCATTTCACGGGCAATTTTGGTAAAAGTAGAGGCGCGCTTGGCATCGGCTGCACCTTTGGTCTTCTGTATATTGTGCCATTTGGAATGTCCGGACATTGTAACAGCTCCTCTGAAGAATTAGAATAAAAAAAGAATAAACTTTTAACCTTTGGTATTTTATCACAAGCGTTCCCCGGTGGCAAGTGGAAAAAGCGAAGGCTTGCAAAAATGTAAGGAAAAAGATATACTGATACAAAAAAAGGAGGCGAACAGCATGGAATTCAATGAAAAAACAAAGCTGATCGATATTCTGAAGGCTTATCCCGAACTGGAGCCGAAGCTGAAGGCGATGGATCCGCGTCTTAACGTCATCTCCACTCCCATGGGAAAAATGCTTTTGAAGACGAAAACAGTCCAGGATGCCAGCAACATGGTCGGAATTCCGGTTCCGGAACTACTGAAGGAACTGGAAAAACTGATCAATGGATAATAAAACTCGGCCCGAAAAATTATCGAGCCGAGCTTTTTATTTTGTTTTTGGTACAAAGATCGGCCGCTGGGACAGATCCTGATTCATTTCACAGACGGCTTCCGGACTGGAATGATACTGCTTTGCCATCTCCCATACGGATTCCGTCTGCGCCCAGACTGCAGTCAGGGACGGAAAGGACATCATGTCAAAGCGCTGTTCTTCATCCAGTGTCAGTGTATCCACTCTGCGGATCGTACCTGATTTCTGAATCAGCCCCGCAGCTTCCGCTCCCATTTGCACAACGAGCTGAGTTCCGTCTCGAATGATTTGAAAGTCTGTCAGACGGAATGATTGGGTGGCCGGATCATCATGATTCTGGTCTGCGATCAGTGACAGATTCCTCCGCATTGAAAACAGGCGGTCGTCTTTAGCGCGGCAGAGAAGATCAACAGAGGCGCTTCCCTTCTCCGCTGTGCACGGGCCGAGAGACGGATAAGCAGACAATAATTCCTGAAATTCTTCCGGCAGCTCGATCCGTTCCTCGCTTCTGAGACGGACAGGCAGCTCGCGGAGGCTCTCACACACAACTTGTTCACTGAAGCTGCATTCACAGGGCATTTGATTGCTGTATGCGTCCGTAATCAGCTGCAGCTTCTGATTTCTTCCGGATCTGGTCTGGGCGAGAGCATGAAGTTCAACATCCAATATTTTTCGTCCGTCCAGACCGTCGATCAGACTGATGTAATCGGAAGTCGGCTCGATACAAACTTCGGCCGTTTCTGATTGTTCGTCGACCAGATCAATCAATTGTGAAAACGGGATCGAAAAACGGCAGTTGTGCGGCAGCTGCTGTCCCTGGGGAAAATAAAACAGAATCATCAGAACTTCGCCCTTCAGAAGCAGACGGCTGCTGACAATTTCTTTTTCCCTGACGACATAGCACAGTTCCTTCCCGACGATCTCTTCCGGCTGTTCTTCTCCTTCAGGGAACGGCAGCTGTTCATTGATGGAAATGCTTTTTTCACTGATTCCAGTCGTCATAACAGTGTTTGCTTCTGTGCGGCGCAGATGAATGAGCGTCTGGTTCGCTTCGGGAAGCTCCTGGGAGACAACGACATACGCGCTGCGGCTCACCGTCAAATCTGCAGCGATTTCCAGATCTACAGACAGTTTTCTCGGATTCATTACCCGAGCCTGGATCCCGTTGACGGAAAAATGCAGCTGCAGACAGTCGCTGTCAAGGACAGAAGGCAATTCGTAGTCCTGACTGAAGCTTTGTGACATACTGAAAAAGGAAACAGCCGTTTCCTCCTCGTTGATGTACAAAACCGTGACAAGCGCTTCACCCGCAACAGAAACCGCTTTATTCCTGAGCTCCTTGTTCTTCAGATAAATCTCGGGCCGGACAGAGAGGATGCGCCCGATATCGTCCTTGGTATCCGGCACAACGCTCTCCATGGCAAGCTGAACGGATTTGTTCAGACGGGCCAGATCCTGGCAGGCCTGAACGCTTGTTTCCTTAAAATGAAGTTCCATGGATCACGCTCCTTGATGCACACTTGCTACATGTTATGGTCCTGCAGTTGGCATTATTCCTTGCCGCGTTTTCGGCGGAACAAGCGGGATAAAAATTTTGGCAGACGAATGATATAGATTTTCATATGTCCTCCTGTCAACAGCACCGCAGCAGCCAGATCCCCAAAGCCAGAAGGGCGGCGGCAAGAAGCAGCCACCAAAACACGCCGGGCAAGATCACACCCAGGATGATCAGAAGTCCGAGAGCTATTGACGAAAACGCCCAAACGCAGCGCCGTCCTCTGCGCATAAAAAGACCGCCTCCCACACGGTAGAATACTACATTCTATGCGGAAGACGGTTGGAAATGACCTGAATATGTTGTCAGCGGGAGTTTTTGATCTCCCAGAAATTTTGCTGAGCGCAGAGCTCATACAGTCGGCAGTAGGAACGGTAGCGGCTGGGATGGATATCGCCGCGCTGCGCTGCCTCGGTAACTGCGCAGCCGGGCTCTTTCAAGTGCGCGCAGTCGTGAAAGCGGCATTTGCCGAGATAAGGTCGGAAATCGGCAAAATCATCGGCAAGGTCTTCCTTGGCGATCGTCTGCATCATTTCCAGCTCAAACGAGGCAAAGCCCGGGGTATCGGCGATATAGCTGTATTCATCCAGACGAAAGAGCTCCACATGGCGGGTCGTATGCTTTCCTCGTCCCAGTTTCTCGCTGACCTCCGCGGTTTCCGCCTGCAGCCCGGGCAGCAGACAGTTCAGCAGACTGGATTTGCCTACGCCGGAGTTACCGGTAAATGCGGAGGTCTTATTCTGCAGCAAACGAAACAGTCCGTCGATCCCATCGCCGGTCGCAGCGCTTGTTCGAACCAGCGGGAAGCCGGCCTTTTCACAGATGGCATACAGTTCATCCGCCGGATCCAGGTCCGTTTTGTTGACACAGACGATCATCTCGCAGCCGCTTTCCTCTGCAATGACGGAAACGCGGTCGATCAAAAAAGGATCGGTAACGGGATTCACACCGGCTGCGACGAATACCAGTGCATCGATATTGGCGACAGCCGGTCGGATAAACCAGTTTCTCCTCTCAAGGACACGGTCAATACGGCCTCTCCCTTCTCCGTCCGTACTGCATACAACACGATCGCCGACAAGCGGGGAAGTCCCGTCCAGACGAAACTTTCCGCGCGCCCGACATTCCAGCAACCGATCAGCTGTCTGCACATAATAAAAGCCGCTCAGTGCCTTGATGATTCTTCCTTCCTGCATTTTATTCACCCGGGCCGCTTGAAATCACCAGGGTGATTTTGGAGTGCTCCTCGATCTGTGAAAAAGCCTCCGGAATCTGCCCGATGACCGTGCCTGCTTCGAAATCGCTGGACACATGTTCGGCCCCGCCGTAGCTCAGACGGGCTGCCTCGAGCTTGGCTTTGGCAGCATCCTCCGAGATGCCGACCAGGTTCGGTACGTCAACGAAGAGAATCTCCGGGCCGCTGCTGACGGTGATATAAACGGTCGAGCCGTAGCTGATCTCTTCCCCGGCTGCCGGACTGCTGGAGATCACATAGTCGCGCGATACGGTATCAGAAGTGGCGTTTTCAATCTCACAGACAAAACCGGCGTTTTGCAGCAGCAGGAGCGCATCAACGTAATTGCGGTTGATTAGATCGGGGACGGCGACCTGGCTGCTGTTGGTGCTGACTTCAAGATTTACGGCGACACCTGAGGGAACGAGCATAACGCTGCGTCCTGCCTTGGGCTCCTGTTTCAGTACCAGTCCCGGAGGCGAATCCTCATCGACGACAAAAGTGACTTCAAAGCGATAACGGTTTAAAATCTCCGGGTCGTTTTCCAGCTGTTCATAGCTTTTGCCGACAAAATCCGGCAATTCAAAGCGTTCGGCAGGCGCGAAGATATCCGCGACCCAGTACTTCCACAGAAACACAAAAACGGCAATGCACAGCGCAAGCAGAAGAAAACTTCCTGACAAAAAGCTGACACGGTCAGCGCGCCGCCTTCTTCTGGCAAAGCTCTTTTTTGACAGTTCACTGACAGAGCGAACGGGCTTAACATCAGGCGCCTTCACCTCTTCGGCAGATGCGTCCTCGACAAGACCGTTGGCAGCGTCCCGAGACAGCTGCTCCAGATCGTCGGCCAGCTCAGCGGCGGTTTGGTAGCGGTCTGCAAGATTCGGCGCCATCGCACGTGCGATGATCTCTTCCAGAACCTCCGGCAGATCCTGATTCAGTTCCCGGATCGGTTTCGGCGTGGCGTTCATGTGCTTGACCGCAATCTCACCGAGCGTATCTCCGGTATAGGGCACCTCACCCGTTACCATCTCATACATAACAACGCCGAGCGAATAAATATCGCTTCTGGCGTCGGGGAGATCTCCCCTCGCCTGCTCCGGCGCAATATAATGGATCGATCCGATGGCCTGTCCATCGGCCTCCTGAAACTCATTTTCCAATGAGGCGATGCCAAAATCGGCCACTTTAATGGTGCCGTCCCGCAAAAGCATGATGTTCTGCGGCTTGATGTCCCGGTGGATGATCCCTCGCTCATGCGCATGACCGAGCGCACGAGCAATCTGCTTGGAAAAATGCACCGCTTCTTTCCAACTGAGAATGCCGCGGCGGTCCATGTACTGCTTGAGCGTAATGCCGTCGATCAGTTCCATGACGATATATTCCATCTGATCGCTGTGGCTGACGTCATAGACAGCGACAATATTCGGATGCGACATCATGGCGACTGCCTGCGATTCGGCGCAGAAACGCCGCTTGAATTCCTCATCGGCCGCCATCTCGTCCCGCATGATTTTAACAGCGACGTTTCGGTTCAGCCTTCGGTCAAGCGCACTGTATACAACGGCCATGCCGCCTTCGCCGACTTTCTCGAGCAGTTCGTAACGATCGTCCAGCAGCAGACCGATATTTTTATCGTTCTCGTTCATAGCGTCCCCTTATTTTGCGACGGCAATCACCGTAACGTTGTCTCTGGCGTCCCGTTTCAGCGCGCAGTCCATCAGTTGATGACACAGGGCTTCCGGATCCGGATAGTCTTCGGCAAATGAAAGCATTTCCTGATCCGTCAGCGTATTGGACAGCCCGTCGGAGCACAGCAGAAGAATATCGCCGGATTTCAGTGAGAAGCGATAGTAGTCCGCCTCAACCTGCGCCTCGGATCCGACAGCCCGCGTAATAATGTTTTTCTGCGGATGAACGCGCGCCTCTTCTTCTGTGATCGCGCCGTATTCGAGCAGCTCCTCCACCAGAGAGTGGTCCCTGGTGATCTGTGTGATCTGACGGGACCGGCGGGAAATCAAATAGGCGCGGCTGTCGCCGACATTGATAATATAGCCGGATCCGTCGAATTTCAAAATACCACCCACAAGCGTGGTCCCCATGCCATTGAAGGCTTCATCAAACCGGGAGTATTCAAAGGACACCCCGTTTGCTTCGCTGCAGGCTTCTTTCAAAAGCGTCTCATAATCCAGACGTTTTTTCACCCGGGAAGTCAGTCTGCCGTAAATATGTGAGATAAAGGCTTTGTTGGAAAGCTGGCTGGCTACGCCGCCGGCCTTCGCGCCGCCCATCCCGTCGCAGAGTGCAAGGACCAGGCAGTTCTGTGATTCACAGCGCTCTATAATAAAACAGTCCTGGTTATCCTTGCGGACATTTCCCTTGTCGGTTAACCCAAAGCTTTTCATCATGAATTACCCCTCAGCGGCATTTCGATTTCTGTCTATCTCACGTTTTCTGCGCAGCTGACCGCAGGACGCGTCCACGTCGCTGCCGAGGCGGCGGCGAACGGTGACATTGACCTGGTGCTCTTCGAGTATCTTGATAAATGCTTTCATATGCCCGGACGTTGAAGGACGAAACTGTCGCTCCTCCACATGGTTGAGCGGGATCAAATTGACATGAGCGGATACTTCCCTGGCCAGAGCAGCAAGTTTTTGCGCATGGAAAGCCGTATCATTCACACCGTCGATCATGGCATATTCAAACGAAATACGGCGGCCGGTTTTTTCAAAGTATTTTTTGCAGCAGGCGATCAGTTGGTCGACGCCGCGGCCTCGATTGGCGGGCATCAAGCGGGAGCGGGTCTCGTCGTCCGGCGCATGAAGCGAAACAGACAGCGTCAGCTGAAGATCACGCACTGCAAGATCGTCAAAGCGTTCGGTGATGCCGCAGGTGGATAGAGATATGTGCCTCATGCCGATGTTCATGCCTTTCGGATGGTTGACGAGCTGTAAAAAACGCATGACGTTGTCGAAATTGTCCAAAGGCTCGCCGATCCCCATCAGCACGATGTTGGAGATCTCTTTCCCGGAATCCAGCTGGGAAAACATGACTTCATCGAGAATTTCGGACGGCGTCAGATTGCGGATCAGGCCGCCGATGGTGGATGCGCAGAAGGCGCAGCCCTGCCGGCAGCCTACCTGCGAGGAGACGCAGACCGTGTTGCCGTGCTGATAACTCATCACGACCGTTTCCACAGCCTGCCCATCCTGCAGTTCCCAAAGATATTTGATCGTACCGTCGATCGAAGAAATCTGTTTGCGCAAAACCTTCGGCGCATAGATTCTGTAATTCTCTTTTAATTTTTCCCGCAGATTTTTGGATAGATCGCTCATGGCGTCAAAATCCCGGACGCCGCGGCCCAGCCAGCGAAAAATCTGTCCGGCCCGGTATGCGGGCTCCCCGAGCTGACGGAGATCTTCCTCCAGCTCTTCCGGAAGCAGAGATACAATGTCTTTTTTCATTCAGTTCCCCGTATCAGTTTTGAAACGAAAAATCCGTCTGTGCCGTCCACATGCGGCCAGAAGGTGTAGCAGCCGTTGCTGGAAGCTTTGTCACCGACAGTAAACTCCGCCGGGCGGAACGACCGATGCGTACGCAGAAAGCCTTCCACGACTGCCTCATTTTCCTGACGCAGAACCGTGCAGGTGGAGTACAGCAGGGTGCCGCCAGGCATAACATAGTTGGACAGGTTATCCAGGATCCTGGCCTGGATCTCCGGCAGGCGGGCTGCATCCTCACAGCTTCGCATCCGGATCTCCGGCTTTTTTCTCATGACGCCAAAGCCCGAACAGGGCACGTCCGCGATGACCAGATCGAAGGCGTTCTGCCATTCCGATTTCAGCTGCGACGCGTCAGCCGCCATCGTTTTGATGCAGCCGATGCCAAGACGCTTTGCGCCGCTTTCAATCAGCCGCAGTTTTTTCTCGTGCAAATCGCAGGAGACGATCTCCCCGCGGTTTTCCATGCGGATGGCAGACGCAAAGCTTTTTCCGCCAGGCGCTGCACAGGCGTCCAATACCTTCAGGCCGGGACGAACTCCGGTAAGCTCGATCGCCATGGCTGCCGCGCGATCCTGCACATAGAACAGGCCGTCCTCATATCCCGGAAGATCGCCGGGATTGCCGCCGCGCAAATGAACGCAGTTTATGGGAAAAGGCGGACAATCAAAAGCTTTTCCATTCTGCTGCAGAAAGTCTGTATATGTCTTTAGATCGGCTTTCAGCGTGTTGATCTGCAGATCAATGCCCGAAGGCTGCTGACAAGCAAGGAAAAATGCTTCCGTAAAGTCATAGCCATGCTGCCTGATCAACTCTTCCGCAAGCCAGGCTGACTGACTGTATCGAATCGACAAATAGGAGGCGCTTCCCTTGCCGTGGATTTCTGGAAGATCTTTTTTATGCTCGCTCAAACGCCGAAGGACCGCATTGGCCAGACCCGATGCTCGGGACAGACCGGCAGCGCGGCAGAGTGAAACACTTTCATCCACGGCGGCATGCGACGGGATCTTGTCCAGCAAAAGGATCTGATAGGCGCCGAGGCGGAGAAGATCCCGCAGCTTCGGCTCCAATTTGGAGGAATGACAATATAAATCAATATAATAATCCAGAAATCGGCTGTTTTGTATCACGCCCAGGCTGAGTTGAACTGCCAGCGCAGCGTCTTTGGCATCCAATGAACCGCTTTGCAGCAGCCTGTCCAGCACCTGGCCGGACCAAGCTCCGTCACGGCGGCAGCGTTCCAAAACAGTTAGCGCGGCTTCTCTTGCCGTACTCATATCAATTCACTCCGCCCGTGATCGGATGCCCGCGCAGATAATCGGCCGCGGACATTCTTTTTTTGCCCGGCGCCTGCAGCTCGGTAATGCGAAGGGACTCTCCCTCTCCGCAGGCGATCTCAATGCCGCTTTGATCGGCATGCAGAACTGTTCCGGGAACAGCGTTCGAATGCCGCCCGGTATAGTCCGCGTCAAAGACGCGAAGCGTCGTTCCGTTCAGCTCCATGGTCGCAACCGGCCAGGGCTGCAGTCCGAAGATCTGCTTCATAATACTGCGCGCAGAACGGCTCCAATCGATCGGCGACATGGATTTATCCAGCATGGTGACATAGCTTGCTTTGCTGTGATCCTGCGGGATACGCGGTGCGGTGCCCGCTTCGATATCGCGCAGCGTCACCGTCAGAAGCTCGGCACCCATGACCATCAGGCGGTCAAAGAGTTCGCCGGAGCTCTCCTTTTCACCGATTTCCGTTTCACGTGTGTAGATGATATCGCCGCTGTCCATATCATGGGCAAGGTACATGGTGCTGACACCGGTCACCCGGTCACCGTTTAATATCGCCCACTGGATGGGGGCGGCGCCGCGATATTTGGGCAGGAGCGACGCATGGACATTGACGGCGCCGTATTTCGGCAGCGCGAGGATCTCATCCGGCAAGATCCGCCCATAGGCGACGACGACCAGAATATCGGGCTGAAGCTCCCGCAGCTGTGTCAGGGCCGTACCGTCGCGCATGGATTCCGGCTGGAAGACCGGGAGTCCTGCCTGCAGAGCCAGTTCCTTGACCGGAGAAAAGCTGACGGTCATGCCTCGTCCGCGCGCCTTGTCCGGCTGGGTGAATACGCCGACAACGTCAAAATGCTCGTCGATCAGTTTTTTCAGCGACGCCTCAGCAAAGTCGGGCGTGCCCATAAACACAATACGCATCGCTAAACCTCAAGGCTTAAAATTTGCCGCTCTGGAGTTCTTCCTCCGTGAGCATGCGCTCGCAGCGCGAGGTAAAAATCACACCGTCCAGATGATCCAGCTCGTGGCAGAAACAACGGGCCGTCAGTCCGGTCCCCTCGACCTCAAACCATTCGCCGTTGCGGTCCTGCGCGCGTACCTTGACATACATCGGCCGTTCTACAAGTCCATATTCTCCCGGAACGCTGAGGCAGCCTTCGGCGCCGTTCTGCACGCCGGAACTTTCAATGATTTCGGGATTAATGAGCTCGATGATATACTCCGATTCGCCCTCGGGAACATTTGTCTCAATGACGAGCACCACTCGGCGCAGAACGCCGACCTGCGGTGCAGCGAGACCAACGCCGTTGGCCTGCTTGAGTGTATCGGCCATATCGTCCAGCAGCTGATGAAGCCGCTCATTGAACGCCGTCACCGGGCGGCATTTTTTATAGAGCAGGGGCTCTTCTTTCGTCAATATATTACGTAAAGCCATAGCTTCTCCCATCCGCCGCATATGCGGCTGTCTCTATTCCACAGGATCGTTGTCTGCGAATACCGATACGCCCTTAAAGCGCTTATCGGCACTGCATTCCATGACGATTTGTGAAATGAGGTTCCGAATCACGGAATCGGCATGGCAGGCAAGATTCACCCTGTAGCGGTATCGGTTGTTGATTTTTACTACACTGAGCGGGGCCGGCCCCATCACGATTGTTCCAGGGCGATTCGCTGTCGCTTTGCGGAGCCAATCGGACATATAATGCGCTGTACGCAGAACCTGCTCCTCGAAGAGACCGGAAGCGGTCAGTGAGATCAGATCGCAGACCGGCGGCGCATGCTGCAAACGCCGAAGTTCCATTTCCGAAGCATAAAAAGCTTCGTAATCCTGTGCGGCGGCCTGTCGGATGATCTGATTATCCGGCGTATAGGTCTGGATTACGGCACGGCCCGGTTTTGATCCGCGGCCGCTGCGGCCGACCACCTGAGTGATCAGGGAAAAAGTTCGTTCTCCGGCACGGTAATCACCGGCATACAGACTTTGATCAGCGGAAAGAACGCCGACAAGGGTAACATTTTCAAAGTTCAAACCCTTGGTGACCATCTGCGTTCCGACCATGATCGGGATGTTTTCCTGCTTGAATCGTTCAAACAGGGGCTCGTGAGAACCGACGGGGGCCACGGAATCCGTATCCATCCGCAGCACCTCCACGCCGGGAAACAGCTCGTTAAGCTGCTCGACAACATATTGTGTGCCGCTTCCAAGATATTTGAGTTCTCCCCCGCAGTCCGGGCAAAGCGCGTCTACCCGCTGAGAATATCCGCAGTAATGGCAGATCAGCCGCCGGTTGCTGCTGTGATAGGTCAGAGAAACGCTGCAGCGCGGACAGCGGTAGGTAAAACCGCAGCTGGCGCAGCTGATGAGCTTATGCGCGCCGCGGCGGTTGATGAAGAGGATACTCTGTTCCTTCCGCTCGATATTTTTCTGCAGCTCGTCACGGAGATATTCGCTGATATCCCCCGTATTGCCGCGGCGCAGTTCACGCTTCATATCGACGATGCGCACTTCCGGAAGAGCCATATCGTTGTAGCGCTCAGGAAGCGTAAAAAAGGCGTAGCGTCCGGTTTCCGCGTAGTAGCGACTGGAAACGTCCGGCGTTGCAGAGCCGAGCAGAAGCAGGCATCCGGCACGGGCGCAAAGATATTTTGCCACATCGCGCGTGTTGTATCGCGGCGTATTTTCGGATTTATAACTCTCCTCCTGCTCTTCGTCGATGATCAGCAGGCCGAGTTCATTGACCGGTGCAAATACAGCGCTGCGAGTGCCGATGACAAGCCTGGCCTGTCCGCTGCGGATGCGTTTCCATTCGTCGTAGCGTTCGCCTACGGAAAGGCTGGAGTGGAGCACAGCAATCTGATTGCCAAAATAGGAGGAAAAGGTCTGCAGCATCTGCGGAGTCAAGGCAATCTCGGGGACAAGCAGGATCGCAGACTTTCCTTTTTCCAATGTCTTTTGAATCAAATGAATATAAACGCTGGTTTTTCCGCTGCCCGTGACCCCAAACAGAAGCGCAGCCGAGGCTTTCCCCTCGTCTGCCATCTTCTGCAGGCCGAGAAACACCTGCTCTTGTGCGGCATTTAGCTGCGGAAGAGGGATCAGTTCATCACTGTATATTTTCGGACGACGGAACACTTCCCGCTCATATAACTGGACGAGTCCCTGCTTTTCAAGTGCCTTGGCAGCCTGGCGCGAAGCGTCCGTATGCTGCAGAACGTCATGCAGCGGCAAAGCCTCAAAGCTGCATAAGAGCTCCAGAATTCTTGCCTGCTGCGGTGCGCGGCGGCGCTTCGTCTCCCCTGCCTCCGCAGCTTCCTCTGTGGAAACGGCGAGGCGGATCATTGGCAGTATTTTATCCTTGACCCTGCGTTCGCCCTGATCGTTGAACCAGAGCCCAGCAGGCAGGATCGCCTTGACCGCATCATAGACCGTGCAGAAAAAGCGTTCCCGCATAAACAGCGCCAGTCTGATCTGGGAGTCGCTTAAGATCGGCTGCTCGTCCAACAACCGGAAAACAGCCTTCAGCTTATCACCGCTGTATCCGCTCTCGTCGGACACGGCCAGAATAATACCTTCGCACAGGCGGTTGCCTTTGGAAAAGGGTACATAAACCCTTACCCCGGGGAGCGCAGTATCCTGCAGTTCCTCGGGGATCAGATAATCATAAGGCTTGTCTATCCAATATGGTGCGGCGGAAACCGCAATTTTAGCAATTTTCACAGTTCCTGCCAGGCACTCAAATCACTTGATCGTGAGCTTTCCGGTATAGACCTCGTCAATAGCGGAAGAAACAGGCTTGCGCTCCAGCGGGATCTGTTTCTCCTCGGCTTCCGCCGAGATTGCGCGGGCACGGCGGGCAACGAGGTTCACAAGCTGATAACGGCTGCCGACCTTCGCTACGAGATCGGCCATCGGGGGATAAAGCATCATAATAGTATTCTCCATTCTGCCGCCAGGGCGGCTGATAGTATTAACGAAAGGATCAGACCTCGCGCAGATAGTGCGCGCGATCTGCGGCGCGGCAATGCTCGGCCGTAATGATGGCCTTGAGCTCTTCGGCTGCGCGGTTGGCATCGTCGTTGACGATGATATAATCATAAAAGTCCGCTTCCTGATATTCCTGTCTGGCGCGGATCAGTCTTGCCTCGATGGCGCGGGCCGTATCGGTGCCGCGTCCGACAAGACGGCGTTCCAGCTCCTCCAGAGAGGGTGGAATAATGAAGATCTTGACGGCGTCCGGCATCTTTTCGGCAACCTGACGTGCGCCCTGCACTTCGATATCCAGCAGCACGTTCATACCGCTGTTGAGCTTGTCTTCCACATATTTACGGGGCGTGCCGTAGGAATTGGCAACATAGACGGCGTGCTCAAGCAGTTCGTCGTTTTTGATCATCTCGTCAAAACGTTCGAGATCGACGAAGAAATATTCTCTGCCGTCAACTTCGCCGGGGCGAGGCTTCCTTGTCGTTACCGAGGTGGAAAAGCAGAGATCGTTCCGACCTTCCATTGCCTGGAAGACAACCGTGCTTTTCCCTGCGCCGGACGGGCCGGAAATCACAATCAGTTTCCCTTTTTCATTCATTCTCTTTGATATCCTCCTCTGTTTTGTCTTCAAAACGCTGGAACAAAATCTCGGGGGTCAGGGCGGACAGCACGCCGTGGCCGCTGTCCATGAGGATCACGGCGCGCGTGCTGCGGCCAAAGCTTGCGTCGATCAGCAGGCCTTTTTCCCGCAGATCCTGGATCATCCGCTTGATCGGCGCGGATTCAGGGCTGACGATGGAGATGGTGTGTTCGGCAGAGATCAGATTGCCGAAACCGATATTGATCAGCTTCATGGCGGCCGCTTATTCAATATTCTGGATCTGCTCGCGGATCTTTTCGATCTCGGATTTGAGATCGACCACCACATGCGCGATTTCAGAATTCTGACATTTGGAGCCGGTCGTATTCGCTTCGCGATTGAACTCCTGAATCAGGAAATCAATTTTGCGTCCGATCGGAGACTGTCCGTTGATCATACCTGTCAGCTGCGCCATATGGCTGCGCAGACGGACAGTCTCCTCGTCCACGGCAATATGATCGGCAAAGATCGCGGCTTCCGCGAGGATGCGGTTTTCGTCGATGCCGGCCGTACCGAGCACCTCAGCCATCTTCTGTTCCAGCCGCTTCCGGTACTCCTCCACCGTCTTCGGCGCTTCGCGCTCCACCGTAGATACCAGGCTGTCAATCACGGCAAGACGGTTCCGAACGTCGTCGCGCAGCTTTTCGCCCTCACGCAGGCGCATGGCGTCAAAATCGTCCAGCGCGCGCTCAGCGATTTCACGGATACCGGCGGTGATGGCCTCTGCGTCCATCTCCTTCTTTTCAACGACAAGAACATCGGGAAACCGACTGACAGTAACGGCAGACAGGTCATTGGGCAGGCTGTATTCCTCTGCAATATGCTGCAGTGCTTCCATGTATCCCTTCAGAAGCGGTTCATTGACCTTGACGGCCATATCACCCGCCTGGGAGGAATCCACGCTGATAAAAACGTCTACCTTTCCCCGACTGATATGATGCTGAACCGCAGACTTTACCGTATCTTCAGCGAACAGGAAGCTGCGCGGCATACGAACCGCACAGTCCAGAAAACGGTTGTTGACGCTTTTCAGCTCGACAGTGATTTCCAGGCCGTCGACATTCCCCTTGGCGCTGCCATAGCCCGTCATGCTTTTGATCATATTTGCCTCCGTGATTCAAAGAAATTCAATGATTTCAAAGGTGATCCTGTCTTTCTCCCGGATTCGCCGCTGCGAGAGCACAACGATCACTGCGCCGATGATAAGTCCGGCAAAGCTGAAAATAATCCCGGCCGTTTCACCCAGAGAAAAAGCCGCAGAAAGAAGATAACCGAGAAGGAAAAACAAAAGCGGGAAAACATAAACGAGAAAAGCAGCCTTGAAAATGCGCGAAGTCTGGCTCTCGATCAGGACTTTTTGACCGGGGCGGGCCTGGATCTTGTTCAAAGCTGGCGTTTTCAGCTCATTTTGAAAGACACAGCTTTCACAGCTGCCGCAGTTGCCGCCGCAGGCCGTGGTCCTTTTCACAGCAACTTCCGCCATGCCTCCCGGAAGAAGCTTGGTTACAACAGCCTCCTGTGTCATGAATTCCCCTCCGCTTCTTTCAGGGCGATAGAAATTTGTGGCACTTCGCCGACTTCGCCGACATCGGGAAAACCGTCAACATAGATCTTCGGCGTCAGATTAAAGGTGCCGGTGGAATTCAAATAGTCCTCAAGGTCGACAACGGCGCGGATATTCTCTGCCTTCAGAGCCATGAGCTGTTCCTCCGGGCCGCGCAGCGTGACAGTAATGGCGCTGGTGATCAGCTCCGCCTCGTAGCCCTCGGTCAGATTGATATAGGCGATATTCCGAATGATAAACTTGTCGGAAACAAGATCTGACAGTTCAACCGTGACTTTTGCCTCCGTCACACCGGACTGGTTGACCAGCCCATCGTCAATGCGGATCAGATACGTTTCAGTAAACGATGAAGAGAAATCCTTGGTGTTGATCGTTGCCAGAACGATCTGGTTCATGGCATCCAGCAGTTCGGAATCACCGGAGAGAGTGACGGATCCCGGCTCGATTGTGACTTTGGTGTTGTCCGGCGTAGCGCCGGAGGCATACTCAATGCTGACTTCCAGAGGAACGACCTTCTGGCGGATGATGGTCAGCCGTGCTTCGATCTCATTGGTATCGAAGCTGATCATATCATTGTAGTAATCTTCATCGTTATTGTCGCGCAGAACAAAAGGCACCGTTCTTGTGATCGTGTGGTCGACCTCTTCCCCGGCGCCGAAGGTCAGCCAGGCGTATTTGATGTTTTTCAGATAGATCTCAGGCCCGGACACCGTGATCGTGGCGGGATTAAATACCGGAGCCTCGGCCACATAACCTTCCAGAGATGTGCCTTCAAAGCTGCCTCTGACGGGGATCTGCTTGTCGATCAGCTCGGATACGGTGAAAACGACCGTTTCAGGCGTACGGCTCAGCGTGCTCAGAGAGCTGGTATCTGTTCCGTCCGGGAAAATGATCTTGTAGGTCTGCGTGGTGACGGCCGCCAGCGTAAGCTTGCTGACGTCGATCTGCGCGACCAGATCATCCTCGTCCAGTGCGCTGACAATGCGGCGCGGACCGACGACCTCAACGTTGACTGTCGGTGTGCTGACGTTTGTAATGACCATGTTGCGCGAGTTTCGCAGGATATCCTCGCCCACCAGTTGGACACGCACCCCGGTAAAGGTTTTTTTGAATTCCTCTGTGTCCTGGGACGCCACGTAGGTCCACATAAACAGCGCGATCAAAAGAGACAGGACGATCCAGAGAACAGGGCTGTTGGCGATATTTTTCAGAAGATTATTCTTTTTCATGATTCTTCCTCAGCAAGACATTCTTGATCCAGGGGATAAAGCCTTTCTTCCGTTCTTCGTCGCTTTCGGGAATCAGTTCGCTGCGAAGGATCTTGTCAAGAGTCGAAGCGGACAAGTGGCGTTTGAGCATGCCCTCGATCGCGACGGAAATAGAGCCGGTTTCTTCCGATACGATAATGATGACCGCATCGGACTGCTCGCTCAGACCAATGCCGGCTCGATGGCGCATGCCAAGGTCCTTGCTCAGATTGTTGCTCTTGGTCAGCGGCAAGACGCAACCGGCGGAGGCCAGTCTGCCGTTTCGCAGGATCAGAGCGCCATCGTGCAGCGGCGCTTTATTGAAAAAGATATTTTTGATCAGCTCGGCCGTCGCGTCCGCATTGATGATGGTACCCGTACTCATAATATCGGTGAGCTGGATCTTTCTCTCAAAAATGATCAGGGCGCCGGTTTTGCTGGCGGACATTTCCGAGCAGGCCAGGACCGTCTGTGCAACAGCGGCATCCATCGTGCCGCCGTAGGACTCCTTGCCGGAGCTCAGACTGCTGCCGAGACGCTCAAAGAGACGGCGCAGTTCCGGCTGGAACAAAATCACCAGCGCAATCAAGCCAAGCTCAAAGGCCCTGCGCAGCAGAAACTGCATCATTTTCAGACCAAGGATCTCAGACAAGACGAAAACAGCCAGCAGAATCAAAATCCCGCGTGCCAGATTGGTGGAATTTGTCCTTCTCACCAGGGAAAACACTTTATATATCAAGAATGCGACGATCAGTATATCAATAATATCAGTTACCTGAATCGACGACAACACATTCAGGGACTGATTGAGCATCGTGCGAATTGCATCCATCTGTCTTTCTCCGTTCCGCTGACTTTTCGTAAAATGAGCATACGAACATACATAATCAATTTATTATAAATCATCCGCCGGAAAAAGGCAAATAGAATTGATATAAATTCTCTTAAAATCAGAACATGGCGCGGATGATCCGGCAGGATTTCTCCAGCTCCTCTTTTGTAACAAAGGGCGAAAGGCTGATTCTGACTGTCCCGCCGTCCACCGTTCCGGCGCTTCGGTGCGCAAGCGGCGCACAGTGAAGACCGCCGCGAACTGCAATCCCCTTTTCACTGAGCGCCTCGCTGAAGCTTTCGCTGTCAACGCCGCTGACTGTAAAGGAAAGGATCCCGCTTTGATTATGATTCGAATCATAATATAGTTTGAGTTCAGGTATTGCAGACAGCGCATCGATCAGCTGCTGCAGCAGAGCCTTTTCATAGGAATGAATGTTTTCCAAGCCTCTGTCGCGAATATAATCCAAACCGGCCTTCAAGCCCGCGATCCCGGGGACATTTAGTGTTCCGGCCTCCAGGCGCTCCGGGAGCGAATTCGGCATATCCTGATTCAGGCTGTCGCTTCCGGTTCCGCCGAAAAGCAAAGGCTTGCCGATACGGCCGCAAAGCAGCAGGCCGGTCCCTTGCGGCCCGAACAAGGCTTTATGACCGGGCATGGCAATAAAAGCTGCTCCGAGCTGGGGCATATTCAGATCGAGGATTCCGGCAGACTGGGACGCGTCAACGATCAAGGGAACTTCATGTTCCCGGCAGAGAGAGGCGATGCCATCCAAAGGAAGCTCAAATCCGAAGACATTGGATACATGCGTGCAGACGACAAGCTCTGCATCGTTTATTTTTTTCTTGAAGTCTGATAATACGCCATCAGAATCGAACAAGCTTCGCCCGGCGAAGCGGATATCTGCCCCCATAGCGTTCACCGGGCGTGTGACCGCATTATGCTCAAAGCCGGAAATCAGCACACGCATTTCGGGCCGCACAAGCGTTCGGATTGCCAGGTTCAGGGCATGCGTGGCATTGAAGGTGAATACGACGTGTGAGGGATCATCCATATGAAATAGATCCGCAGCCGCTTCCCGACAGTCGTACACAATATCAGCCGCTTTCCTAGCGCTCTGATGAGTACCTCTTCCCGGATTTGAGGCCGACTGCATTGCCTGCTGAACGGCTCGGTATACGCTTGGCGGTTTGATAAAGCTAGTGGCTGCATTGTCAAGATAGATCATAGGCCGCTTCCCTCCATTCGTCATCGACTTTTTCATATACTTTTCCCAGCAGCAGCTCCGCATCTTTTAAAATCCGGATCCCTTCCCTCCCGTGCCGCCGAAGGATCAACGCATATCCGCAGCCGGATCGCGTCAGAGCCACGGGCGCCTTGATGAGTGAGGACATGATCCCATTTCTCTCAAGAAGACGCTGGCTTCGCTGCGCATGAGTCATGGAACGGCACATGATCAGATACTTTTCCATTCGGAACATTCCCCTTTATAGACAGAAACAGCCGCAGAGCAAATGCTCTGCGGCTGTTACATGAAATACCCATCGCTGAGCTCAACCCATTGTATGCGCTCAGGCGGCGGTTTGTACGATTCAGTTTTTCTCAAGCAATACAACCGCGTGTGCCGCAATTCCAAGGCCTTCACCGGTAAAACCGAGTCCTTCTTCCGTGGTCGCCTTGACGCAGACGCAGTCGGCCGGAATATCGAGAACAGCGGCGATCTTTTCGATCATGCGGGGAATATACGGCATCAGCTTGGGACGCTGTGCCAGGATCGTGCAGTCCAGATTGACGACGGAATAGTGGTTTTGCTTTATTAGTTTATTCACGCGCGAGAGCAGAACAGTACTGTCTGCTCCGGCGTAAGCGGGATCGCTGTCGGGAAATAGCTTCCCGATATCGCCGAGCGCAGCCGCGCCGAGCATCGCATCCATCAGCGCATGCAGCAGCACGTCGGCGTCGGAATGGCCGAGCAGACCTTTTTCATAAGGGATCTCCACACCGCCGAGAATCAGTTTTCTTCCCTCAACCAGGCGGTGAACGTCATAGCCGTGTCCGATTCTCACAGGTACTCTCCCCGTTCCTTTAAGATTTCAGCTGCAAACAGCATATCCCGCGGCGTCGTGATTTTGATGTTGTCTTCATCGCCAAGAACAGTTTTGGCGCGAACGCCCATCATCTCCGCCGCTGCGCAGTCGTCAGTCAGCGTCATGCCTTTTTCTACCGCTTTTGTCAGCGCGCCCTTGATCAGCTCCGCGCGGAAAATCTGCGGTGTCTGAATACGCAGTGTGGTTTCCCGATCGACAGTCCCGATGATGCAGCCCTCGGCATCCACAGCCTTCAATGTATCGACACTGGGCACGGCAGGCGCAGCAGCCATATGCTCGGCGGCTGCATATACCGTGCGCAGGATCACATCTGCTGTGACGAGAGGCCGTGCGCCGTCATGGATGGCGATCAGCTTCGCGGAAGAACTGACCTCCGAAACACCGGCCAGCGCGGACTCCGTTCTTGTTTTTCCGCCCGCGATCACACGGCTGACCTTATCGATCCCGTATTCCTTGCAGAGATCGGCAATTTCCTGCAGTTTATCGAGCCTTGTCACAACGACGATCTCATCAACGAGCGGCGAAGACTGAAAAGCCATCAGCGTTCGGGCAAGCACAGGGATCTCCCCAAGCTTCATCATCAGCTTGTCGCTGCCCATGCGCTGGGAGGAACCCGCCGCGACAATGACTGCTGAGCAATGAGGCTCCTTCTTCTCGCTTTTCTTGAATAAATTCAGGAGTTTCAAAACCGCCACGCTCCTAACCGATTATTTCAGCTGTCTCTTTCTGGCGAAGTTCATCATACCGTCCTGCATCAGATCCAGGCGCTTGAGCATCTTGCCGGCGCCGTAGGCGGCGCAGGAGACCGGATCGTCAACGACGATGGTGCGGATACCGGTGCTTCGCTCGATCAGACGGTCGATACCGTAGATCAGGCTGCCGCCGCCGGACATGACGATACCGTTTGTATCAAGATCACCGACCAACTGGGGCAGCGTACGTTCCAGAACAACATGGATGGCATCAAGGATCTGGTTCATCGGCTCGACAAAGGCCTCGATCAGTTCGTTCGAGGTGATCGTCACCGTCTTGGGCAGGCCGTTGGTCAGACTGCGGCCCTTGACCTCTTCCACGCCGACGTCCGGACGCTGGATCACGCAGCCGATGCTGCGCTTGACCTCTTCGGCGGCGCCGAGGCCGATCAGAAGATTGTGCTTGCGGCGCACATAACGCACGATGGCTTCGTCAAAGCTGGTGCCGGCCACCTTGATGGATTCACATTCGACAACGCCGCCGGCAGATACGACTGCGGCTTCGGTGGTGCCGCCGCCGATGTCGATGATCATATGGCCGTCAGCCTTGGAAATATCAATGCCGGCGCCCATGGCCGTTGCAACGGCGGTCTCCAGCAGATAGACCTTTCTCGCGCCTGCTTCGATGGCCGCGTCGATCATCGCGCGCTCTTCCACGCCGGAAATGCTGCTCGGCACACAGGCCAGCACGCAGGGCTTGAAGAAGCTGAAGGAGGTAATACGGCTGATCAGCTCGCGCAGCATCTGCGCCGTCATATCGTAGTCGGAAATGACACCGCCCTCGACCGGGTGGATCGCAACGATGTCCGCCGGGGTACGACCGAGCACCTTCTGCGCCTCCTGGCCGACTTTCAGGATCTTGCCGTTGTATTTATCAATCGCAACGACTGTAGGCTCACGCATCACGACGCCCTTTCCCTGTTCAAAAACCAGGGTGGACGTAGTACCCATATCAATGGCTATATCTTTTTCAAACAAATTCATGGCTTGCACCTCTTGTTTATTTTTCTATCGTTTGCGCGCTACGGTGGCCGCCGAGACCTCGGCAGCTCCCGCTTCTTTCAGCATTCTGGCGCATTCCGACAAGGTTGAGCCGGAGGTAACTATATCGTCGACCAGGAGGATCTTTTTGCCGCGTGTTGCCTCGGGATCACAGCAGCGATAAGCCCCCTTGACGTTTTCACGTCTCTGCGCCGCATTCTTCGTACGGGACTGCGGCGGCGTATGCCTCTGCTTGACCAAAAGCCGCATGCACGCAATCCCTAAACGAGCAGAGAGTTCACGCCCCAGCAGCTCAGACTGATCATAGCCGCGGCTGCGCAGTCTTTGTCTGCTCACCGGAGCCCAAGTTATAATATCGCAGGAAATTTCGTTTTCGTCAATAGATTTTACCATAAATCCTGCATAAATACCAGCATAGCCTGTTCTTTGTCCGAATTTGAAGCGATGAAGAGACTCTCTGACATTATTTTCATAATAGAGCGGAGAAACGCAGCTTTTAATATGTTTCAGTCCGGTCTGCGCTGAACAGTCGCCGGTATACGGAAGTTTTGTGAGGCAGTCTTTACAGACGCCTTCCCCGCTGTTTCGGAGAAGACGGTGGCAGAATGCGCAGCGCGGAGGATACAAAAGATCCAGGAGATTGTCAAAAAGCTTCATCCTTCTGCTCCGCACAGTCTGCGCAGACGGACCCGAAGCGCAGAATACCGCTTGGTCTGCCTGTAATTGTCGATCATCTGATAGGCGGTCTGATCGTCTCCCACCATGATCAACAGCCTGCGGGCGCGCGTCACGGCCGTATACAGCACATCCCTTGTCAAGAGCATCTGAGACCCGGCGGACAGGGCCAGAATCACCGCCTGATACTCGCTGCCCTGCGATTTGTGGACCGTCATGGCCCAGGCATGCTCCAGTTCAAGGAGCGAGTCAAAGTCGTAGCTTGCCATTCGCCCGTCGAAATCCACGGTCAGCTGTTCGGCGTCCGGATCGATCTGTACGACCCGGCCGATATCGCCGTTGAAGATCCCGGAGCCTGCCGATTTGTGATCGGTACTCTGCCAAAGAATATCATAGTTGTTTTTGATCTGCATGACGCGGTCATTTTCCCGGAAGACAATCTCGCCAAAGACCTTTTCCCGCTTCTTTCCGTCATGCGGATTCAGCGCCTCCTGCAGGCGCTGGTTGAGATTGACAGTCCCCAGCTCCCCTTTCCTTGTGGGAGAAAGGACCTGGATCTCATCCGGCGGTATATGCATCTTCTCCGGAAGACGTTTCGAAACAAGCTCAACGATCGTGTCGACGCTGCTGCCCGCCTGCAAGCGGCGCAGGCGGAAGAAATCCCCTGTATTCTCCGAAAGATCGGGGTGTTCTCCGCGGTTGATCATATGGGCATTGCGGATGATGCGGCTGTCCTCCTTTTGACGGAAGATCTCCGTCAAACGCACCGATGCCACGACCTGACTGCGGATGATCGCCGAGAAAACATTGCCCGGCCCGACGGAAGGCAGCTGATCGGCATCGCCGACCATGACAAGGCGCGCATCCGGAGGAAGGGCCTCAAGGAGAGCATGCAGCAGCTGGATATCCACCATGCTGCATTCATCCAGAATCACAGCATCGCAATCCAGCGGATCCCCGGCATTTTTGGAAAAGACCAGCGTCTCGTCGTCATCGGCAAATTTTGCCTCCAGGAGACGATGTACCGTAGACGCCTCGCGGCCGGTCAGTTCCGTCATGCGTTTGGCGGCGCGGCCGGTCGGCGCGGTCAGAAGTGTTTTCATGCCGAGACGGTCAAACATGGCAAGGATCGCCCGGACAGATGTCGTTTTGCCGGTGCCTGGGCCGCCGGTCAGAACGACGAGCTGATGATGAAGAGCAAGACCAAGGATCTGACGCTGCATGGGCGCATACCGAATGTTCAGTTCCCTTTCCAGTGAACGAATCAATGCGTCAAGATCCAATTGATCGGGAAAACGACGCTGAGCCATTGCGGCCAGACGTTCGGCAGATCCGACTTCGGCCTCGTACAGAACGGGAAGATAACAGGCATGGCAGCCCGCAATATCCTCGCAGATGAGCTGTCCGCTCTCAGCCAAGGATGCGATGCTCTCGTCAGCACTCTCAGGCTCTACGCCAATCAGCTGCGCGGTAATGGCGGCAAGTTTTTCCCGGGGAATAAAGCAGTGCCCGTTGCCGGCGTTATGAACGAGCTCGAACAGGACCGCCGCGCTGACACGCTTGGGACTGTAGGCGTCAATGCCGATCTCCTGAGCCATGATATCCGCTTCGGCAAAGCTTCCTCCGATATGCTCGGTGGCAAGCAGATAGGGATTTTCACGCAGCAGATCCAGTCCTCCGTCACCGTAATACCGGTAAACGCGCATTGCGAGGATCGGACGCAGACCGAAGGAACATACAAATTCCATCAGACGGCGCATACCGGCCTGACGCCGGAAGTCCTTGGAAATCTGCCTGGCGCGGTTCTGACTGATGCCGCGGATGCGCGTCAGCTTCTCCGGCTCATTTTCAATGATCGCCAGGGACTGTTCTCCGAATTCATTGACGATTAGCGAAGCCATGGCGGGTCCTATGCCCTTGATCGCTCCGCCGGCGAGATAGGAATAAATATCCTGCTCCGTATCCGGCATCAGACGCTGGGCAAACTCCGCCTTAAACTGTCGGCCGTGCACATTGTGCGTCGTCCATCGGCCGCTGATGATCATGGATTCGCCGACAGAGGCATAGGGAAAGCAGCCGACAACGATGACCGTTTCCCCGCTGCCGTCCAAAAGGCGCAGAACGGTATAGCCGTTTTCTTCGTTTTTATAAATGACCGAACTGACGGAGCCTGACAGCTCAAGCAGTTCCTCGTTCTGATCCATAAATGCTCCTGTTAGTCCAATAGTTTCTTCAAATACTGACCTGTAAAGCTTTCCTCACAGCGGGCGCAGTCCTCCGGGGTGCCGGCGAAGACCAGCTCACCGCCCTGATCGCCGCCCTCCGGGCCGAGATCAACGATATAGTCGGCGACCTTGATCACGTCCAGATTGTGCTCGATCACGATGACGGTATTCCCCTCGTCCACAAGGCGGTTAAGGATATGGATCAGCTTATGCACGTCAGCTACATGCAGACCGGTCGTCGGCTCGTCAAGGACATAGACCGTTGCGCCGGTACTGCGGCGGGACAGCTCGGTGGCGAGTTTGACGCGCTGGGCTTCGCCGCCGGAGAGGGTTGTGCTGGACTGGCCGAGCTTCACATAGCCGAGCCCGACGTCGACGAGCGTTTCGATCTTATGCCGGATCTTTGGCTGGTTTTCAAAAAACGTACAGGCCTCGTCAATGGTCATATCCAAAACGTCCGCTATGCTCTTCCCTTTGTACTTGACCTCCAGCGTCTCGCGGTTATAGCGTTTGCCTTTGCAGACGTCGCAGGGCACGTAGACATCCGGGAGAAAATGCATTTCGATTTTGACAAGGCCGTCTCCGGAGCAGGCCTCACAGCGTCCGCCCTTGGTGTTGAAGGAAAAACGCCCCTGACCGTAACCGCGCAGCTTTGCGTCCTGGGTGGTGGCAAACAGATCGCGGATATCATTGAATACGCCGGTATAGGTCGCCGGATTCGAGCGCGGCGTGCGGCCGATCGGGCTCTGGTCGAGCGCGATGACCTTATCGACGAACTCAAGTCCCTCAATGCCGGCGCATTTGCCCGGCCGGACCTTGGCCCGGTTTTTCTCCGCCGCAAGCGTTTTGTACAGCACCTCGTTGATCAGCGAGGACTTGCCGCTGCCGGAAACGCCGGTCACACAGATCAGCGTACCCATCGGGAGACTGACGTCAATGTTTTTGAGATTATTTTCCGAGGCTCCGCGAATGACGAGCTTCCTGCCGCTTCCCTTTCTCCGGCGTTCGGGAATGGGGATAAACTTCTTCCCGCTGAGATACTGCCCGGTAATGGATCCTTCACAGGCGCAAATGTCGTCGATGCTTCCGGCGCAGACGACGCGTCCGCCGTTGACGCCGGCGCCCGGACCGATGTCGATCACATAGTCGGCGGCGCGCATCGTCTCTTCATCATGCTCCACAACGATCAGTGTATTGCCCAGATCGCGCAGATTCTTCAGCGTATCGAGCAGCTTGCCGTTATCGCGCTGGTGCAGACCGATGCTCGGCTCATCCAGGATATACAGTACGCCCATCAGGCTGGACCCGATCTGTGTAGCAAGCCGGATGCGCTGACTTTCGCCTCCCGAGAGGGTAGCCGCAGCGCGGGAAAGCGTCAGATAGCCGAGGCCGACGCTGGTCAGGAAACCAAGACGCGACTTGATTTCCTTCAAAATGCGCTCAGCGATCATTTCTTCCTTTTCAGACAGAACAAGACCGTCAATGAAATCAAGCGCCTGGTTGACCGGCAGATCGGCAAAATCAGCAATGCTCAGACCGCCGACCGTAACAGCCAGCGCAGATTTTTTCAGCCGCTTGCCATGGCAGTCCGGGCATGGCGTTTCGGACATGCAGTCCTCGATATCGGCGCGCATGCCAGGGCTCTGTGTTTCGCGGTAACGGCGCTGCAGGTTATTGACGATACCCTCAAATTCACGACGAATGACGCCATAACCCTCATTTTTCTCATAGCGAAGCTGCAGCGGTTCGCCTTTTGTCCCGTACAGGATGGCGGACAGGGCTTCCTCCGAAAAGTTCTTGATCGGCTCGTTGAGCTTGAAATGATAGCGTTTTGCCAGCGCATCAAAATACATGCGCGAGATGGAATCTCCCTTGATATTGCCCCAACCGGAGGCGGCGATGCCGCCGTCCATGATGCTGAGGTTGGGATTCGGGATGATCAGTGCGGGATCGACCAACATCTGCGTGCCGAGGCCGGTGCAGGTCGGGCAGGCGCCGTATGGGTTATTGAAGGAAAACAGACGCGGCACCAGTTCTTCAATGGATATGCCGCAGTCTTCGCAGGCATAATTCTGGGAAAAGCTGATAGAACGCTCCTCTGACGGCAGATCGACGGTCAGGATCCCGTCGGCCAGAGCCAGCGCCGTTTCTGCAGAGTCGGTCAGACGGCGTGTGATCTCGGGCTTGATGACCAGACGATCCACAAGGATCTCAACCGTGTGCTTTTTGTTCTTTTCAAGTTTGATTTCCTCGGAGAGATCATAAATGATGCCGTCGACGCGTGCGCGGACATAGCCGGATTTTTTCGCGTCCTCAAAGATCTTTGCATGCTCGCCCTTCCGACCGCGAACGACCGGAGCCAGGATCTGAATCCTTGTGCCCTGCGGAAGGCTCATAATCTGATCCACGATCTGGTCGATGCTCTGCTGGCGGATCTCCTTGCCGCATTTCGGGCAGTGCGGGATGCCGATGCGCGCCCAGAGGAGACGCATATAGTCGTAGATCTCCGTGACTGTGCCTACCGTGGAGCGCGGGTTGCGTGAAGTGGTTTTCTGGTCGATGGAAATGGCCGGGGAAAGGCCGTCGATATAATCCACGTCCGGCTTGTCCATCTGGCCGAGAAACATCCTGGCGTAAGAGCTGAGACTTTCAACATAGCGGCGCTGGCCTTCGGCATAGATCGTGTCGAAGGCGAGGCTGGACTTGCCGCTGCCGGACAGACCGGTGACGACGACCAGCTTGTCGCGCGGAATCTCGATATCGATATTTTTCAGATTGTTTTCTCTGGCGCCTTTGACAAAAATACTGTCCTGCATGTTTTATTCCTCAACACAAAGATCAAAAAACTCAGCCTGTACGAGATCCCGCAGAGCATCGGGCGCAAGCTCGATCTGAAAGCCGATCCTGCCGGCGCTGACGAGCAAGCAGTCAAGCGACTGCGCGCTGCAGTCAATATAAGTCGGAAACTGTTTCTTCATCCCGATCGGGGAGCATCCGCCGCGCACATAGCCCGTAGTCGGAGTCAGTTCGTTGAGATGGAGCATGGCAACGGACTTCTCCCCTGCGGCGGCAGCCGCTTTTTTTAGGTCCAATTCCTTCATCACAGGGATGACGAACACATAACAGCTGCGGCTTGCTCCGCGGGCAACCAGCGTTTTAAACACCTGGGACGGATCCCGTCCGATCAGCGCCGCGACCGAGCTTCCGTCAACGGGGCTGTCCGTATGGGGATAAGTATGTGCTGTATATGGGATCCTGCGCTGCTCCAGGATCCGCATGACGTTCGTTTTCTGCATGTCTTTCTCCAAATTTGTGATAACAATTTATTTTAACCTATCCCCGGGTTTCTTTCAATACATTTTCTCTGTTTTTTATAAAAACAGCCGCTGCTCTGCGAGCAGCGGCTGTCGCTTTGTTTATTTCGGCCAGGGTGTCAGGGACTCTTTTTTTACCAGAAACGACCGATCGGCCAATTCGGCCAGCGGTGTATCGGAAAGAGAATCGGAATAGAATTCATAAATCGTTTCGCCGGGATATTCGGCCCGAAAGCGAAGGACCTTTTCGCTGTCATGGCAGTTTTCCCCGAGTATTTTACCGGTATGCGGATCCATCTTCGTCGCGATGAGGCGTACGCCGAGCTCCTCTGCAATCGGAGCGAGCAGAAACTCCGGCGAAGCGGAAATGATCAGATCGTCGTCCCGCTTCTGCTCCATGTACCAATCCTGCATGTTTTGACGGTGCGAATTCCAAAAATCCTTCACTTCACGGTCAACATCTTCCAGGCGCTTCAAAAAGGAGAACAATTGCTGCTTTAAGACCTTGGCGCCAATTTTGCCGCGCTTATATTGAAGCGCAAGCAGCAGGCTTTTGGGGATGACAGGAAGCACTGCAGCGGGGTATCTTTTCAGACACCAAAGGAAAAAATGATAGGAGCTGTCGGGATAATAGACGGTTTGATCAAAATCGTATACGTTCATTTACTTGAAATAAATACTGTATGCCAGCGTTCCGATCCGCCCCAGCAGAATCAGCAGCATGGCGACCCATACGCTGACACCGCCGAGCAGGCCGAGAAACAGAAGCAAGAGTTCAAGTCCCAGCATAATGATCGCAGACAGGAGCGCCGCAACGGTAATCCTCTTGGCGCGGAACAGTGCCTGCGGGATCTGGAAGATCTTGTTCCCCATCAGCAGCACAGAGGCCGCGCCGATGAGCTTGTACTCCGTCAGCGCATTGAACCCGACGCCGATATCAGCAGCCTGCAAAAGCTCAAGATCCTCGTCCTTGCTGCTCACATAGCTGATGGCGGCGCTGTTGCCTTTGCTTTCGCGCAGATAATTCAGTGCCTCGAGCTTGGATTCATTGGAAAGCTCACATTTGACCATGTCAAAGCTCAGCGAGGAAGCGATCGGGCGCGCCATGGAACGAACGTCGCCGGTCAGCATGACCGCAGCGCGAATACCGCGCAGGCGCAGCTCCTCGATCGCATCAAAAGCGGCGTCCCTGACGCGGTCGTTCAGGACGATGCAGCCGGCGTACTTGTTGTCCACAGCGACATGGATCACCGTTCCCTTATGAGAGGGGACGTCAAACACGATATTGTGATCCAGAAGCAGGGAGGAGTTCCCGACATAAACGTTTCGCCCGCCGAAGAGCGTGTGGATGCCTCTGCCGGGGGTCTCTTCCAGAAGAGTGATGTCGCTGCGGTGATGAATATCGATGCCGCAGGCCTCGCGAAGAGCGACAGCGATCGGATGCTTGGACTGGCACTCGGCAAGGGCGGCGATGGTCAGAAGGTCTTTTTCCTCATAATCGACCGGATACACGGCAACGACCGAGTACTTTCCTTCCGTGATCGTCCCGGTTTTGGAGAAGATCATCATATCAGAACCGGCAAAACGGTCAATCGCATCTGCATTCAAGAATGAGATGCCGTCTTTCAGCGTATCCACTACGCCTGTAAAATATGCCATACGCGCAGACAGCAGAACATCGCCGCAGCCGCCGAGCGCGATCAGCAGCAGTCCGCGATACAGCCAGGTGCGCCAGGCGCCGGTAGCCAAGGACGCGATCACGCCGACCAGTGCGCCAAGCACGGCAAGCCCCAGCGGCAGCCAGGACAGGATCGTTTCCAGCAGACCCGCGCGGGACGGGCGGCTGTTCGCCGCATCGCGCGCACGGGAAACAAGGCGATAGACCGTCGAATCCGTATAAGCGTTCGTCACGCGGACGCGCAGCGGATTGGTCAGATTGCGGCAGCCGGCAAAGACGCGGCTGTTTACACCGACGTCGAGGCTCGCCCCGTCGCCGCAGAGTGCGGAGCTGTCCAGCGAGCTGATGCCCTCCACAACAACGCCGTCCAGCGCGACCAGTTCACCGGCGGGAACAAAGAGGATATCGCCGGGGACCATATTTCGCGGATCCTTTTTCTCCAGGCCGTCTTCCGTTTCTGCAACGGCCGAAGAAGGGATCATTTCGTTCAGGCGGTCCAGCTCAGCCGATTTCTTTTCAAATAAATAGGCCTCGACAAGCAGAAAAACGCGGTGCATCAGCATAATGAACACGGCCACTCTCGGCTGTCCGAGGCAAAGCATGCCAATTCCGGCAACGGAAATCAGCAGACTGCGTCCGGGTATCACGCGGTCCAGAATCTCCCCCACCGCATCAAGCACTGTATAGGCGCCGAGAAACAAAAACGGAACCAGATACAGGGCAAAACGAAGGGCTCCACGGGTCGGCAGCATCCATAGCAGGAAGAACAGCAGCGCCGAGCCTGCGGTGATCAGAACATGATAGCGGCTGAAGGAATAGCTGCGTCTGTGTTTCGGCGCACCGGCCGCATCGGAAACGCCGTAGGCGGCCAACTGCTCGAAAAAGCCGCGCAAGGCTGTCCAGTCGGGCTTGGGAAGCTGAAAGATCTTCCGGGGTTCCGGAGTTTCGTCTTCCTCTTCCTCGTCGTCATATTCCTCCTCGGTGTCATCGTCGTCCGCGTCGTCGTCAGATACCGGGGCTTCGGCGGCAGCGGATTCCGGCTTCGGCTCCTCCGCTTCTGTCTCAAAAGGATGTGAGGATTCTGCATGCTTTGCTTTTGCCGAAGGATCCGGGAAGATCTTCACATCTTCATCTTCCGCGGGAAGGCCGGATTCTTCTTCAAAATCATCCTCGTCCTCATATGATTTTTTATCAAACTTCGGCAGAGAAAGCTTGGGAAGCTTCGGCAGCTTCCAATCCTCCGCATTCAGACGAAATCCGCCCTTGGACGGCACAGAAGCCGCATGCTTGGGCGAACCGGACGATCTCTTCTTTATGGGTGCAGGTGCTTCATGCTTACCCATTTGATATCCCTCCCAGGTCTGATTTTTATCAGAATCTCTGTTATCATAAACTAAATGATACGGCATCTTACCCCTTTATGTCAATATGATTTCGAAAAAATGTAAATCAAAAACAAATGTTATCACAAATGCAGGAACGGGAAAAATTACCTGCGGTAAACGGGTATATGTGATCCTGCATCGCAAAAAATAGCTGTGGGCAAACAACCCGAATTGAGAAAAGGAGATGCAAACAATGTCTACTCGTAACAGCAATCATCTGGTCAATCCCTCCGCTCGCGAGGCTATGGACAAGTTCAAGATGGAAGCCGCTTCCGAAGTCGGCGTCAATCTGAAGAACGGCTACAACGGCGAGCTCACCAGCCGTCAGGCCGGTTCCGTTGGCGGCCAGATGGTCAAAAAGATGATCGAGTCCTACGAAAACGGCATGAAGTAAGCCTTTGGGCAAAAAAGTTGCAGGAAAGCAATAATGCTTTCCTGCAATTTTTTAGTCCTTGTATTCAAACATCAGGTCGTACATACTGACGGTGTCGCCATCTTTGACTCCCATCTGCTCCATGCGTTCAAAGACGCCGGCTTCACGCAGCACGCGGTCGAAAAACATCCGGCTTTCATAGTCCGAGAAGTTGACTGTGGCGACCAGCCGCTGCAGCCAGGGGCCCTCAACGATCCACATATCGTCGAACTGGCGGATCTCCAAATCCTCCGAGGTGTCGATCACGGGCTCGGGAGGAACATAATCCGCTTCATAGGCAGCGATCGGCGGAAGCTCAGCCAGACGACGCGCACATTCTTTGACAAGCTCGCGCGTCCCTTCATGGGTCACGGCGCTCATTTCAAAGAACTCATAGCCGCTCGCCTCCACCATACGTTTCAGACGATCGATGTTTTCCCGGTTCTCTCCGAGCAGATCGCACTTATTGGCTGCTACGATCTGCGGGCGTTCGGCAAGCTCCGGACTGTATTCGCGCAGCTCATTGCAGATCGCCTCGAAGTCGTCGACCGGATCGCGGCCCTCGCTGCCGGAAACGTCCACCAGATGCACCAGCAGACGGCAGCGGTCGATATGCCGCAGAAAATCATGGCCGAGGCCGGCCCCTTCCGATGCGCCCTCGATGATGCCCGGAATATCGGCCATCACAAAAGAAACGCCCTCGTCAACATACACGACGCCAAGATTGGGAAACAGCGTCGTAAAATGATAATTGGCGATCTTCGGATGGGCCTTGCTGACCACGGACAGAAGCGTCGATTTACCGACATTGGGAAAGCCGACCAGGCCGACGTCGGCCAGCAGCTTCAGCTCCAGGGTGATATCGTGGCTCTCACCGGGCAGACCGGGCTTGGCAAAATGCGGGACCTGACGGGTCGGCGTGGCGAAATGCATATTGCCCCAGCCACCGCGGCCGCCTTTTGCGGCGATCCAATCCTCGCCGGTGGACATGTCGTGCATGATGGCGCCGGTCTCCGTATCGCGGATGATCGTACCGCGCGGGACCTTGATATAGAGGCTCTCGCCGTCCTTGCCGTAGCAGCGTTTCCCCTGACCGGGCATGCCGTTGCCGGCCACATATTTCCGCTTATAGCGAAAGTCCATCAACGTGGACATATTATCGTCGACGGTAAAAATGACGTTGCCGCCGCGGCCGCCGTCACCGCCGTCCGGGCCGCCGGCCGCCACATATTTTTCGCGGTGAAAAGCCACCGCACCGGCGCCGCCGTTACCGGCTCTGACGGTGATCCTGGCTTTATCAACAAAAGAAGCTGCCATAACAGCCCTCCTTGCTTTCAAATCAATCCTAAGGAAAAAGGCCGGACTTTCGTCCGGCCTTATCGCAATGCTTACTGAGCGATCTCTTCGTAAACAGAGACCTGTTTGCGGTCCTTGCCCATGCGCTCGAACTTCACAGTGCCGTCCACGAGGGAGAACAGAGTGTCGTCCTTACCCTTACCGACATTGGTACCCGGGTGGATCTTCGTTCCGCGCTGTCTGACAAGGATGTTGCCGGCGAGGACAAACTGCCCATCGGCTCTCTTGGCGCCAAGACGCTTGGACTCGCTGTCGCGGCCGTTCTTGGTAGAACCCATACCTTTTTTATGTGCCATTTAGGTTACACCTCCATTAGTCAAAATCAGTTGCGGAAAATCAGGCGTTGATGGTCTCAATCTGGACCTTGGTGTAGGGCTGACGATGGCCCTGCGTGCGACGGTAACCCTTTTTGGGCTTCATCTTGTAGACGCGGACCTTCGCGCTCTTGCCGTTCTTGACGACATTGGCGGAAACGGAAGCGCCCTCGATGACGGGTGCGCCGAAGGTCGCGGTCTCACCGTCGACAACAGCCAGGACCTGGTCGAACTTCACGGTCTCGCCAGCGGCAACATCGAGCTTTTCGACGAAGATCACATCACCCTCGGCAACGCGGTACTGCTTGCCGCCGGTCACAATGATAGCATGCTTCATAGTAGATATCCTCCCTCTTTACAGGACTCGCTCTGGGGGTGGAGGTTAACCTCAACTTTGGGACCCCTTCAATGCGGCTTTAAAAGAATACCACGGCAAACCGGCGTTGTCAACAATTTTTTAGCTGTTTTTTTGCTTATTTTCACCAAGATTGAGATCCGAATGCACAAATGCCAAAGATTGACCTCCCGGCGGCTTTGTGGTACAATACGAAACGCTTTCACGCAGACATTCCGTGATCGGAGGAAAAAATGAAACTCGGTAAAAGAATTGCAATGATCGCTTTGGCCGCACTGCTCGGTACCCTGCTGTACCTGCGTCTGAGCGGCGGGCATACAGATAATAACCAGCCAGGAGGAACAATATCAAACGTCCCTGAAAAAACGGCGCTCATTCTGGAAACGCCGCCTGTTGAGCTCACTGCCGTTCTCGACGAATCAGAGCTGAATTCTCTGGACGCTTCGTCGCTTGTTCGTCTTGATCTCACCGGCAGCCGCTGCTACGAAGCGATCGAAGACTTTATCAATGATCATCCCGGTGTGGATGTGAGTTACGCGGTGCTGATTGACGGGAACGGTGAACCGATGTCATTGGATCCGCAGACGGAAACGCTGTCGATCGATGACGCGTCCTATCTCGCCTCGTTGACTGAGAACGCGAAATGGCTGAAAAAGCTGCACAGCATTACCATCGATCCGGACATTGCCGAGGCCGCTGCAGTGGATGCGCTGCGGGAAGCCTGTCCCGACTGTGAAGTCAAGTATTCGATGCATCTGCTCGGCGAGCTCTATCCATATGATATCGTGTCGCTGACCTTGACCGGGTTGAACGCAGACAGCCTGCAGCAGCTGATCCCCGACCTGCAGCGCTTCACGCATCTCAGCTCTGTCAGTATCCCGCGCGATGAAAATGATCTGAGCCTGGAGGACGCTCTGAAGCTCAGCTCTGAGAGTTCCGTCATTCAGTTGGACTATCAGACCGAGCTCTTCGGCGAGCCGATCTCTCTCGATGCCGAAACGATCGAATTTGAAAACGTGGAGATCGGTAATGAGGGGCTGGAAGAGCTGAGAGCTGTTCTCCCCTATTTTCACAATCTGAAATACCTGAAGCTGGACAGCTGCGGCGTGGATAACGAGCATATGGCTCAGCTGAGGGACGATTATCCTGATATCAAGGTCGTGTGGCGCGTCTTTTTCGGAAGCTACCATTGCCTGACAGATACAGAAATGATCTGGGCCACCGGCGGATCGGTCAACGACAACACCAGCGAGCCGCTGAAATACTGCACCGACGTAAAATATCTGGATCTCGGACACACGCTGATCACGCACGCCGATTTCCTCAATTATATGCCGAAGCTTGAAGTGGCGATCCTGGCAATCACCTGGCTGAACGATATCAGTCCCATAGCCAACTGCCCGGATCTTGAATATCTCGAGCTGTTTTCCGCCCGTGTCAGCGATCTCTCGCCGCTGGCCCAGTGCACGCATCTGCAGCACCTCAATATCAGCTGCCAGCGCAACAGCGACAACGTCCCCATCGGACCGACCGACATCAGCAGCCTGTATGATCTGCCGGAGCTCAAGCGCTTCTACTGCACAATGAGTTATGTGCCGGAAAGCCAGCAGAAAGAAATGATGGATCGCCACCCGGATTGCGAATTTGAATTCCGCTGGGTCGATCCGGCCGAAGGACATTGGCGCTTTAAAGACGGATTGAACAACAATGTTCCCGAAAACCGTGTCGAACGGTATGCGCTCTTGTATGAGCAGTTTGGCTACGCCACGCTCCAGCAGTCGGGCAAGACCTGGTCATTGTACGGCTAAACGGAATAACAAAAAAGCTTGTGCAGCAGCGCAAGCTTTTTTTCTATCAGATTATCTCAGCCGACGGCGGCAACGTTATCTTCCTCCAGAAGAAGCACGGACCCGTCCTCTCCGCTTTCGGTGAGAAGGAAGCTGTGCTCCGTTCCGCTTTCATCGCGGCAGCGGATCATCAGATCCGGCATCCCATCGGGGATCGCGGTCTGGACCTGTACGCCAAGATTGGAAAGATAACTGCAGTACCAGTGATTCTGCGTCTGATAAAAGCCGATATCGTCGCTGATGTAGGTCACGGAAGTGATCGAAACGTCATAAACCGTACCTTCGGCATACACGCGAAACTCCTGGCCATCCTCTGAAATGCTGACCTTATCCAGCAGATGGACCTCTTTCCCGCCGCGGTCATCGATCCCCATGATATTGAGCTGGCCGTCATGCGTCCGCTTCACAGGAAGCCATTCCTCTTTCAGAAGTCCAGCCAGATCTTCATAGGATACGGTAAAACGGACGATCCCGTCCGCGTAGCTGCCGATCTCATAGATATCGGAAAAAACGGTCAAGCCCTCATTTGTCAGTGTCCAGGATCCGTCACGGAACAGGGCTGTCAGCTCCTCGTCGAGGTTCTCGTCGGATTTGAAGGCAACCATGTAGTCAAAAATCGGCTTGTAGCGTACGTCGTTATGAAGCGTGTCATACATTTTTTCCAGCAGAAGCTTTTCCAGTGCGCTGCGGTCGCTGGCAAGATCGTCAAAGCTCAGAACACGACCGCTTGCCGTGTCAAAAACATAGGCGCGGTCCGCATAGATCCCGTGCGCGCCGCCGGTATAGCTGTTGACCCGGTATCGCAGTGCGATCACGCGGCTGTCTGCGCGGTCGATATAGGCAGAGCGCATGCAGGAAAACTCCGTATTGAGTCCGGCGTCGTGATCCTGGATCAGCGCATAGTTATCCATGGCGAGCTCAAGCACAGCGTTGATACCGTCGCCGTTGCCGGTGCCGGAATAGTAGATCTCATCCTGTGTAGCAAGGAACTGATTGATCACTTCGGCGGCAGCAGTATTGGACTCCAGATAAAGCTCTACGTCGTCATAACCGTAGGTCAGTATCACGCGGTCGGGATCGTCCGGCGCAGGATATGTCTCCGTAATATTGCTTATATTGAGGATGACGGGTGCGCCCAGTTCTTCCAGAATCTGCGGGTCAGGTACAAACGGAGTGGGCGCAGGTTCGGTCTCAGCAACGGGCCTCGGAGTATCATCCGTATCCTGAACCAGCGACTCCTCGCTTCCGCAGGCTGACAGCGCTGCTGTCAGGCAGAGAGCAAGGATCACGGCGATGATTTTTTTCATAGTTATTCCTCTTTCTGCAGTTCTTCTTCCGGGATCCGGCGGGCAAGGGCGGAATTGGTATAGCGCCGGTCCTCCGTCACCTCTCGGATACAAACGATGCCTTCCGGCCAGGGAAAGCTCTGGCTTTCATCGGTCAGCTCTATTTCCAATATCGCCTGTTCATTCCAGAAAGGATAGACGTCAATTTCAAAGAGATAATCCCCTGCCCGCAGGCAATAACGGTCTTTTTCAATGGGCTTGCGTTCCGGATCGGCCTTCAGAAGAAGGCGTTCGTATTCGCTCTGCCCAATTTCCCGTTCGACTTCTATCCGCCGCATATCGGAAACATGCGTTTTTTGGGTATGCGTATAGACGGTCCGTCCCTGCGCCGCACGGCTGCGTACCCGTTCGCTCGTTCCTTTCCGCTCATTCAAAAGATATGTCTGCCGGATATGGGAGCGCTCTGCGACGGAAGCGAGCCACAGCAGATCCGGCATGCGGATCAGAAACTTTCGTTCGATTTCATAGGGTATATCATCCATGCCTGTCCCCAGCTTTCTGCAAGTTTGCCGTGATAGTATACCGCAATGCCCATCATAAATCAAGCATCCGCTTCCGCTCCGATCCGATCGTGAAGATAGGCCAGTGCATCGGCCAGGGTGCCGATCTGATCGATCAAGCCCTTCCCTACCGCCTCGTCACCGTAGATCACGCTGCCGACGTCGTTGGCCAGCTCATCCGTGTTCGTCATCAGGCGCAGATATTCCTCGCGTGAAATGGAAGAATGTTCTGTCACAAAGCGCACGATCCGCTCCTGGATGCGAGCGAAATAGTTGTAGGTCTGAGGGACACCGATCACGACTCCGTTCAGGCGCACCGGATGGATCGTCATGGCGGCCGAAGGAGCGATCATGCTTTTCTGTGCCGCAACAGCAAGCGGCACGCCGATGGAGTGGCCGCCGCCAAGCACCAGCGAGACGTTTGGCTTTTTCATACCGGCGATCAGTTCCGCAATCGCAAGACCGGCCTCTACATCGCCGCCCATCGTATTGAGCAGGATCAGAAGGCCCTGCACATCCGACGATTCCTCGATCGCCGCAATCAGCGGCAGGACATGCTCGTATTTTGTCGATTTTGTATCCTCGGGCAGCACCTGATGCCCTTCGATCTGCCCCACGATGGTCAAACAGTGAATATTCCCCTGGCGGCTTGCGCCCAGTTCTTTGATTTCATCCATAAAATACACCTCCCGGTTAGTTTAACCGGGAGGTGTGCTTTTCATAAGGACGAAGCTCAGCCCTTGTATGCCGTCAGAACGGCCTTATAGGTCATGTAGCAGTCGAACTTGCTGGTGACCTCGAAAGGAGCGTGCATGCTCAGGACCGGCGTTCCGGCGTCGATGGTGTCGATGTTGCGGTTGGCCATGTACTTGGCGATCGTGCCGCCGCCGCCCTGATCGACCTTGCCAAGCTCGGCCATCTGCCAAACGACGCCGTTTTCGGCGAAGATACGTCGCAGATAGGCAACCAATTCCGCAGAAGCGTCGCTCGTGCCGCCCTTGCCGCGGGAACCGGTGAACTTGCAGATGCTGACGCCGTAGTTGATCTTGGATTCGCTGCGTTTCTCGGAGACCTCGGGATAAAGCGGATCGAAGGCGTTGCTCACGTCAGCGGAAACACAGAAGCTGTTGGCATAGCAGTGGCGCAGCGCAACGCCCTGAGTCACGCAGAGATCTTCCATAAAGCAGTCGAAGGCAGCGCTCTGCATCCCGCTCACGCCGTCGGAGCCGGTCTCTTCTTTGTCGGCCAGGATGCAGACACAGGTGCGCTCGGGATCCTTCACGTCAAACAGAGCCTTCAGCTCGGCGTAAGCACAAACGCGGTCGTCCTGACCGTATCCGCCGATCATGGAGCGGTCAAGACCGATCTCGCTGACGTCATACGCGGGAACGGCAGAGAGCTCGGCAGAGAGGAAATCCTCCTCCGTGATGCCATACATGTCGTTAAGGATGCTCATCACGGCAAGCTTGACGCGGTCCTTGCCCTCGTCGGCATAGGGGGTGGAGCCGATCAGAATATTCAGCCCCTCTCCGGTGATGCCCTCGGCCATAGTCTTGGTCATCTGATCCTTTGCCAAATGCGGCAGCAGATCGGTGATGATGAACTTGGGTTCGTTCGGCTCGCGGCCGATCACCACGTCGACGACCTCGCCGTTTTTCAGTGCGACGGCGCCGTGCAGCTCCAGAGGAATGGTGACCCACTGGTATTTCTTGATGCCGCCGTAGTAGTGCGTCTTGAAATAGCACATCTCATCCTGCTCATACAGGGTGACCTGCTTGAGATCGAGGCGCGGAGAATCCACATGCGCGCCGGCAATGACCGCGCCCTCAGCCAGGCTCTTCCTGCCGATCACAGCCAGCAGCAGAGCCTTGCCGCGGTTGTTGTGATAGATCTTCATCCCGGGCTTGAGCTCCATGCCGAAGTGATATTCGACAAAGCCGTTCTTTTCAGCAAGCTCTATTGCGTTCACAACCGCTTCCCGTTCCATGCGGGAACGATTCAAATAGTCCATATAGCCTTTGCAGTAATCCTCGACTGCAAGGCGTTCTTCGGTGCCAATCAGATCATAGCCGTTCTTCTGGTCGTAAAATAGATTGTTTCTCAGCTCATCCATGGTGAATACCCTCCATAAATTGTTTTTTGCAGAGTTCATAAAAAGTCGCTTCGGAACTATCGTTATGCAGCACGTCGCTGCAATGAGAGACAAAGAATTCATCGGGCTTTTGCGCAGCGATCCTCGCTTCGGCGCGCTCGCGCGTCAGACCATCCCGTGCCATGATGCGTCGAAGTCTGGCCTCACGGTCAGCCACGACGGCGAAAGTCCGGTCACAGAGCCTGTCCAGTCCGCTCCCGATGAGGCCGATCGCATCGATCGCAGCCAGGCTGCCGCCGTTCATCGCGTGTTCACGAAGACGACATTTCGTCTCTTCGATCACGGCAGGATGCGTCAGACGGTTGAGATCCGCCAGGGCTTCAGAATCACCGAAAACGGCCTCCGAGAGGTTTTTTCGATCAAGCACACCATTCTTTAGGGTACCGGGAAAACGCTCTTCGATCGCTTCCAGAAGTGAACGGTCGCTCTTCAGAAGTTCATGGTACACTGCGTCAGCGTCAATAACAAGCGCACCAAGTTCCCGCAACACATGCAGGGCGGTCGTCTTGCCGCTGCCGCTGCCTCCGGTGATGCCAAAGATCGTCATGCCATCCACCAGAGCGTCGGCGACAGTTTCTTCTGACAGGGCGCCGCGCCGAAGGATCCGGAATGGCGCGTCAGCGAGGGAAATGATCGTGGATTCCGTGCCGATCCCACAGGCTCCCCCATCCAGGACAGCGTCGATCCTGCCGTCGAAATAGGCAAGCACCTCCTGTGCCGTTTTCGGGCTCGGTTGACCGGAGGGATTGGCTGAGGGCGCAGCCAGGGGCAGCGCTGACTGTCTCAGCACGGAGAGCGTCAGCGGATGATCCGGACAGCGCAGCCCGATCGTATCGCCGCCGGCACGGACGATTGACGGAATGTTGTCCTTCGCCTTGAGGACAATCGTCAGCGGACCCGGCCAGAATTTTTCTGCCAGAACCCGAGCCTGTTTCGGTACATCCAGGCAATAAAGCTCCATCGCCTCCGGGCCGGGTACCATCAGAGACAGCGGTTTGACGGACGGGCGGCCTTTGACTTCATAGATCTCCTCTACCGCCGCAGCGTCAAGACCGTTGGCGGCAAGTCCGTATACTGTCTCAGTAGGGACAGCAAGCAGACCGCCTCTGTGAAGCACCTCCGCGCAGGCGGAGACCTGATCGGTAAAAACAGTAGTTTTCATATATCGCTTTGCGCTTTCAGTTTTTCTGCCTGGTCAGCCGTCACCAGCGCGTCGATCAGTTCATCGAGATCGCCGTCAATGACAGCAGAGAGGTTGAAATTTTTGTTATCACCCGCCAGCCGGTGATCGGTCACGCGGTTTTGCGGGAAATTGTAGGTGCGGATACGGTCGCTGCGGTCGCCGGAACCGATCTGGCTCTTTCGTTCCGCCGCAACGGCGGCGCGCTGCTTCTCCTGCTCAGCCTCATAGAGTTTGGAACGCAGGATCTGCATGGCGCGATCTTTGTTTTTATACTGGCTGCGCTCGTCCTGGCATTCCACGACCGTTCCGGTCGGCAGATGCGTAATGCGGATGGCGCTCTCGGTCTTGTTGACGTGCTGACCGCCGGCGCCGGATGAGCGGTAGGTGTCGATCTTCAGATCGTTCATATCCAGCTTGAAATCCAGCTCACCGGCTTCCGGGAGAACGGCGACAGTGGCCGCGGATGTGTGGATGCGCCCGCCGGATTCCGTCACCGGCACGCGCTGCACCCGATGGCCGCCGGCTTCAAATTTCAGGCGCGACCAGGCGCCTTCGCCCTCAATGATCATGCTGATCTCTTTAAAGCCGCCGAGTTCGGTCTCGCTGACATTGACTACGTCCAGCTTCCAGCCTCTGCGTTCGACATACATGCTGTACATCCGATAGAGATCGGCCGCAAAGAGCGAGCTCTCTTCCCCTCCGACGCCGCCGCGGATCTCCATGATGACATTTTTGCTGTCGTTCGGATCCTTCGGCAGGAGCAGGATCTTCAGCTTCTGCTCCAGTTCATCGCGGGCGGATTTCGCCTGTGCATATTCCTCCTGCGCAAAGTCACGCATCTCAGGATCATTCATCAGCTCCATCGCGGTTTCCAGGTCGGCACAGGCCGATTCATACACGCGATAGGTCTCCACAAGCGGCGCAAGCTCCCGGGCTTCCCTGTCGATTTTGGCATACAGCTGCGGATCGGAATAGGTTTCCGGCTCCTCGAGCCGCCGCAGGCGCTCCTCGTATTGATTTGTAATCAGTTTCAGCTTATCAAACATCGTGATCCCTCGGTCAGAGATTATAGCACGCGGAAAAACAAAAGTAAATTACAGGATCTTCGGGCTTGTCGTCCAGTCAAGGCCGCCGCGGCGCGCAGAGACGGACGGACAGCCCATCACAAGCAAATCGTGCGCTTCAGAACCGAGAGAAAAGATCCTGCAGGCGTTTTCATCCAGTTCCCGCGCCGCAGCGGGCTTCGTGATGACCGGGATCGTCCTGCCGCGCAGACGGTGAAGCTGCTCGCGGCCGCGCGCATTGGCGGCGAGAACGCGCGCATAAGGCGGCATCCCGGCCGTCATGTCTGCATCAATTCCGAGAGCTGCGCAGCAGATCATGCGGCGAACGCGGGACATGGCATAACGTTTGGACTTAACGGCGGTCATCACCGAATCCAGATCCGCTTCCTCATGCGCTGCCTGACATAGCCTGCGTCCGAGACCGTCGCCTGCGTCCGGCAGCTGATCGAAACGCTCATCACGGAGCATACGAAGGCGCGATATGATAGCGGCTTCCAGCAGATCAAAGCGGGAAATCTCGCGCCCAAGCAACGTTTCTCGCTCAAAAACTGCGGCGGCATCGGCCGGGATCATATCATGGATGCGCTTTCCTTCTCTCAGCAGGCCGCGAAGCTCTGAGGCGGACTTCCAGTCACCGCCCGTTGCGTCATGCGCGCAGCCGATACGCGGAACCGTCAGCGGGCGCAGTTTTGAATCCAGACGACGGATCGCTTTCAAATACTCCAGCGCCAAAATATTGTTCGGCGATTCCACCAGATTCGCTATATCTCCACAATGAGCCCGGAGGATCTGCTGCCGGGCGGTCGCGTAGCTCATATTGGGCTGAGCATTCAAAGCGGATTTGATCTGATCTGTAATCTCTGACAGTGAGAGAAGATCTGCAAGTTTAAGCAAATCTTCCAGATTGCCCGCTTCGCTGCCGAAGCTGATGGCATCGCAGCCGAGCGCATCCAAAAGATAAACCGCGCCGCGAGCAAAGCCTTCCGCAGAGGAAAGAGACCATGGCAGCGGCAGCTCAACCACAAGGTCGGCGCCGCAGCGGCAGGCCGCCTCCGCACGGGCGAACTTGGAAAAGCAGGCGGCTTCCCCGCGCTGGACAAAGTCGCCGGACATGACGCAAACGACCGGGCTGTTGTCGCCAACGAGCTCGCGGGAGCGGCGTATATGATATTGATGTCCCAAATGAAAGGGATTGTATTCCGCGACGATGCCGATCACGCTCATGCATTACTCCAAAAAACTCTTGCTTTTTTCCGTATTTGTATTAGAATAAATAAGGTTATTGCTATTGTACAGAAAACCAGTGATTTTTACAATAGAAAGGAAAGAAATCCATGAAAATTCTTGTTATCAACGCTGGCAGCTCCTCCCTCAAGTATCAGCTGATCGATATGGAAAACGAGCAGCTGATGGCCAAGGGCCTGTGCGAACGCATCGGTATCGACGGTCATCTGAAGCACACGCCGCTGGTCGGCGACAAGCCCGTGTTCAATGAAGACGTTCCGATGCCCACCCATTCCGAGGCCATTGCCGCTGTCATTGACAAGCTGACCAGCGCCGAATATGGTGTGGTTTCCTCCATGAAAGAGATCGACGCTGTCGGTCACCGTGTGGTCCATGGCGGCGAAAAGTTTGCCAGCTCCGTTCTGATCAACGACGAAGTCCTCGACGCGATCAAGGAGTGCATCCCCTTCGCTCCCCTGCACAACCCCGCCAACATCACCGGCATCAATGCCTGCCCCGATGTGATGGGCGACGTGCCGATGGTCGCCGTGTTCGATACCGCCTTCCATCAGACCATGCCCAGCAAGGCTTTCATGTATGCTGTTCCTTATGAATACTATGAAAACGACGGGATCCGCCGCTATGGCTTCCACGGCACCTCTCACCGCTATGTCTCCGCCCGCTGCGCTGAAATGATGGGCAAGCCCATTGAAGAGCTGAAGATCATCTCCTGCCACATGGGCAACGGTTCCTCTCTGGCCGCCGTGAAAAACGGCAAAGTCATCGACACCTCCATGGGCTTTACGCCGCTAGTCGGTCTGCCGATGGGCACCCGCTGCGGGGATCTTGACGCCGGCGTCATCCAGTTTCTGATGAACAAGTATGGCTACAGCATTGACGAAATGCTGAACATTCTCAACAAGAAGTCCGGCGTGCTGGGTATTTCCGGCGTTTCCTCCGACTTCCGCGATCTGGGCAAGGCTGCCTCTGAGGGCAATGAGCGCGCACGTCTGGCTTTGGATATGTTCTACTACTGGGTCGCCAAGGTTGCCGGTTCCTATGCCGCTGCGATGAACGGTGTGGACGCTATTATCTTCACGGCCGGTGTCGGCGAGAACGACCAGGAAGCCCGCGCGGAGATCTGCAAGTACTTCGGCTATCTTGGCGTGAAGGTCAATCCCGAGGCCAACGCCACCCGCGGCCAGGATATCATGATCTCCACCGAGGACTCTCCCGTCAAGGTCTTCGTTATCCCCACGAACGAGGAGCTTGTCATCGCCCGCGATACCCGCGATATCGTCGGCTGATTCTGTCTGATCCATCTGCCGCTCTGATCAGAGCGGCAGATTTTATTCCATTTCCTCTCATATGCCAAAATCAAAAAGGAGGTTCATCTTATGCCGACTACATCTGATTTTACTTTTGCCTCCACCACCGGATGCAACAATCTACACGCCCATATGGTGGTACCGGACGGCGAGGTGCGCGGCGTCGTTCAGATCGCGCACGGCATCGCCGAATATATCGACCGCTACGACCCGTTCATGCAGTTTCTCGCCCGAAACGGCTATGTGGCCGTCGGCAACGACCATCTCGGCCACGGCAAGTCGATCTCCGTTCCCGAAGAAAAGGGCATTTTCGCCGAAAAGGACGGATGGAAATATGTTCTGGACGATATGGCCAAGCTGCACAAAATGACTGCGGAAAAATATCCCGGCCTTCCCTATATCTTCTTCGGTCACAGCATGGGCAGCTTTCTGACTCGTCATTATGTGATCCTTCATCCCGATCAGCCGGATCTCGTCATTATCTGCGGCACCGGACACCAGGCTCCCGCGATGGTCGCCGGCGGAAACGCCATGGCAAAGCTTGCCGTCGGTATCTTCGGGCCGCGCAAAATCGGCAAAACGCTCAATAAGGTGGCCTTCGGTGCTTATACCAAGGGCATCGAAAACCTGCGCACTCCCAACGATTGGCTCAACCGCGATCCCAAGGAAGTCGACAAATACATCAACGATCCGCTCTGCGGCTTTGTACCGACAGTCAGCATGTTCCGCGACATGATGGGCGGCGTAAAATTTATCACCGATCCTCAGAACATTGCGAAGATGAACAAGAATACACCGGTTCTCTTTATTGCCGGCGGCGACGATCCGGTCGGCGAGCACGGCGAAGGCGTCAAGCGGGCCTTCCAGGCCTTCAAGGATGCCGGCATTAAGGATGTGAGCATCAAGCTCTATCCCGGTGCGCGGCACGAGATCCTGCTGGAAACCAACCGCGAGGAGGTCTTCCGCGACGTACTGAACTGGATCAGCGAAAAGCTTGCCTGAAAACAAAGCAACAAAAAAACACCTCTGATCGAATCAGAGGTGTTTTTTGTTGTTGGAAAAATTACTCTTCGTCAGCCTCGGGAGCGACGCCGGTGGCTTCGCCGGTGGCGGAGACTTCATAAACCAGAGCGTCCTCGGCGGGAGCGGCTTCTTCCTCAACCGGCTCTTCAGCCACAGGCGCGGGGGCCGGCTCGGACAGCGCGCGGATGGACAGGGAAACCTTATGCTTCTCTTCGTCGATCGCGGTGATCTTCGCATCGACCACATCACCAACGGTCAGAACGTCGCCGGGCTTGCCGATGCGGCGGTTGGCGATCTGGGAAATGTGGATCAGGCCGTCGACACCGGGGACGACCTCGGCAAAGGCGCCGAACTCCATGAGCTTGACGATCTTGACCTGAGCCACGTCACCGACAGAATACTTGTTGGTGAAGACAGTCCAGGGATTGCCGTCGGGATCCTTGTAGCCGAGGGAGATCTTGCGCTTCTCGCGGTCGAAGTTGATGACGTAGACGTCGATCTCGTCGCCGACGGAAACGACCTCAGAGGGCTGATGGATGCGGCCCCAGCTCAGCTCGGAGACATGGACCATGCCGTCAATGCCGCCGATATCGACAAAAGCGCCGTAGCTGGTCAGGGACTTGACGGTGCCGTGATACTTCTTGCCGACCTCGATCTCGTTCCAGATGGCCTCGGTGCGGGCGCGGCGCTCAGCCTGCGCAACACGGCGGATGGAGCCGACCACGCGCTTGCGGGCCTTGTTGACCTCGGTGATCTTGAGGCGGACCGTCTTCTTCAGCAGCTCGGACAGATTGGCTTCACGGGGCAGATCGGTCTGGGAGGCGGGGACAAACACACGCACGCCCTTGACATTGACGACGATGCCGCCCTTGTTCTCTTCCGTGACAACACCTTCGAGAACAGTGCCGTCTTCCGCAGCGGCTTCCACATCGTTCCAGCTCTTGGCGGCATCCAGGCGCTTCTTGCTCAGCTGCGCGGTGCCTTCCACGTCATTGACGCGGACAACAACGGCCTCAATCTCGTCACCGACCTTGACAGCGTCTTCGACCTTGATGCCGTCGTCGGTGAATTCGGAAGTGGGAATGAATCCGGAATACTTGGTGCCAAGATCGACACTGATTTCAGTGCCAGTGATGGCTACGACAACGCCCTTGACCTTGTCGCCGTTATATATGGTTTTGAGAGTCTCCTCCAGCATTTCGTCGAAGGAAAGTTCCTTCTGCTCGGGAGCTTCTTCAACTTTGATTTCATTCAGTTCGTCCATTTTGTTTCTTACCTCCTTAATTATCCACGCAGGGGTGGAAGCGCCGGCCGTGAGTCCAATGGTTTCACAATCCTTCAGCACAGACAGATCCAGTTCATCCGCCGATTCGATAAACTCCACGCGATCACAATGCTCCGCGCAGATCTTTGCCAGATGGATACTGTTGGCGCTGTGCTTCCCGCCTATGACAACCATGGCCTCGCATTGACTGGCCAACTCGGCAGCTTCCGTCTGCCGCGTAGACGTAGCAGAGCATATTGTATCAGATATTTTTGAATTTGTACATCTTTTTTTTATTATTTTGGCGCATTCATCGAAATTATTTTGCGTCTGCGTAGTCTGAACAACCATCGTTACCGCTTTATTCCAAATGTTGGGCGCGTTTTCCAGCCACTTTTCCAATTCCTGTGCATTTTCAAAGACTTCACAGCTTTGACACCAGCCGCGGATCCCCTCAACTTCCGGATGATGACGCATTCCGATAATGATCACAAAGCGGCCTTCCTCAGATGCACGCCTGACGATCGCATGGATCGCCTTGACCTTGGGGCAGGTCGCATCGACAACGGGACTTCCCTGCGCCTCCAGCCTGCGCAAAACCTGCTCAGATACGCCGTGCGCACGAAGGATCACGGTTTCGCTGGGTTTGGCCTCTGCGGGATCCTGGATCACCCGAAGACCGCGTTCCGTCATCTCACGGACGACCTGCTCGTTATGAATCAGATCGCCGAGACTTGCCACAGACTGGTTTTCCCGCAGCAGCTTGTCCGCGATCTCCACGGAACGCTTAACGCCGAAGCAGAAGCCGGCGCTCTCCGCCTGAATCACCTTCATGCCTTCAGTCCCAGCCTTTCCTCTATGGTTCGGCAAAGAAGTTCAAAGCTCTCATCAAAGCCGATTTCTGTCGTATCCAGCAGGACGGCGTCTTCCGCCCGCCGCAGCGGCGCTTCTGCGCGGTGCGTATCCTGGTAGTCGCGCAGCTCGATATCCTTGAGAACGTCTTCAAAAGATGCATCGATCCCTTTATTCTGAAGTTCCAGCATGCGGCGATGAGCGCGGGCCTCGGCGCTTGCCGTCAGATAAATCTTCAGATCAGCGTCGGGCAAAACGACCGTGCCGATGTCCCGTCCGTCCATGATGACGCTGTTTTCCCGCGCCATTTTGCGCTGCATTTCCAGCAAAAATGCACGAACCGCGGGATGCGCAGACACATTGGATGCGCAGATGGAGATTTCGGGAAGCCGGATATCGGAGGAGACGTCCTCCTCACCCAGAAACATGCGCTGCTCACCCGCATCGTTATAATCCATCCGAATATCCAGTGTCGGAAGGATTCTCTGCACGGCTTCCGCATCACGCGTATTGACGTCCATTCTATGGGCCGCCAGCCCGACGCAGCGATAAATTGCCCCTGTGTCCACATAAATCAGGCCGAAATGAGCCGCAGCGCGGCGCGCGAGGCTGCTTTTTCCGGCGCCGGAAGGCCCGTCAATGGCAATGGCAACATGTTTGTTCATCATGATTCCTCCTTCAGCACAGCCAATCCGGCGGTACGAGCCGTTGACCATGCAATCTGCAGATTAAAGCCCCCGGTATAAGCGTCCAGATCCAATACTTCGCCGGCGAAATAAAGGCCGGGCATGAGCTTCGACTCCATGGTGCGGGGATTGACTTCCTTCGGGTTGACCCCGCCGGCCGTGACAATGGCCTCGTCGATCGGACGCTTGCCGGAAACAGAAACGGGAAACGCTTTGAAAAGCCGCAGCAGACGCATCCGCTGCTCCCGCGTGATATCATGCACCTTGGTCTCCTCCGGGATGCCGGAGAGCTCAATCAATACCGGGATCATACTCTGGCCCGCAAGATCGATCAGCGCGTTTTTAAACTCGCGGTTGGCGTATTTTTCAAAATCACGCAGCAGGCGGGCGTCGAGCTTCTTTTCGTCAAGACCCGGTTTCAGATCAATCTCCAGGCGATATTTGCATCTGTCCATATGCCGCATATGAGCGCTGGCGGATAAAACCAGCGGCCCGGACACGCCGAAGTGCGTAAACAGCATTTCGCCGAGCTCACGATAGATCAGACGATCATCCTCATAGGCGGAGAGGCAGACGTTTTTCAGGGCAAAACCCTGCATTTGCGAGCAGTATTCATCCTCGCTTTCCAGCGGCACAAGCGAAGCCTGCGGCGCTATAACCGTATGGCCGAAGCTTTTGGCAAAACGGTAACCGTCGCCGGTAGATCCCGTCAGCGGATAGGACAAGCCGCCTGTGCAGACAGCAGCCGCGCGGCAGCTGATCGTTCCTTCCTCCGTCACGACGCCGCTGACGCGTCCATCTTCGCTGCAGATGGCCTTTGCCTTCGTGCGAAGGAAACGTACACCGAAGCGGCGGCATTCCTTCAGCAGCAGCTCGGCCACGTCGTTTGCATTGTCGCTGATTGGAAAAACGCGGTTGCCGCGCTCGATTTTGAGCGGCAGACCGCGATCTTCAAACCAGGTCATCACATCAGCGGGCGAAAAGCGGTTCATCGCGCTGTACAGGAAGCGCCCGTCCCCCGGCATGTTGGCCAGTACGGTTTTGACGTCGCAGTGATTGGTCAGATTGCAGCGACCCTTGCCGGTGATTCGCAGCTTCCGGCCCAGCTTCTGATTGGGATCAAGCACCGTCACAGAGAGGCCGCGCTCGGCGGCCGTCGCGGCAAGCATCAGCCCGGATGCCCCGCCGCCGATCACGACAAGATCGCAGCTTATATTTTTAGATTCGTTCATGTATGTATATCCTTAGCGTTCAAAGGATTTGATTTCTTCTTTAGTCAGACTGCGCCACCTGCCGGAAGGAAGATCCCCGAGGTGAAGCGAGCCTTCGCTGACGCGCAGGAGCCTTGTCACGCGCAGCCCGACAGACTCGCACATTTTACGCACCTGGCGGTTCCTGCCCTCATGGATCGTGATGGAAAGCAGCGCTTCCTGTTCGCTGATGCGGCGAAGCAGGCGGACGGTCGCCGGACGGATCTCATATCCGTCGATCCGCATCGGCTGACCAAGGGATTTGACCGCAGCGTCCATGTCAGTGCCCTTTACCCAGGTTTCATAGCATTTGCTGACTTCATGAGACGGATGCATTACACGGTTGGCAAAGTCGCCGTCATTGGTCATCAACAGCAGGCCCTCGGAATCAAGATCCAGACGGCCGACCGGATAAACACGCGCGCCGACGTCCTTTACCAGATCCGCGACGCTTCGTCTCCCCTGCTCGTCGTTCATGGAAGTCACCACGCCGCGGGGCTTATGCAGCATCAGATAAATCTTCTGCTCCTGAGGAACAACAGGAAGCCCGTCGAGACAGATCTGATCCTGACCCGGTTCAGCCGTTTCGCCGAGCGAAGCGATCCGGCCATTGCAGCTCACGCGGCCTGATCGGATGGCCTCCTCAGCGGCACGGCGGGACATCAGCCCCGCCGACGCTATGATTTTTTGCAGTCGTTCTGCCATATAGTCACCTATTCGACCGGATAATTCTCCGAATAAATCAAGGAAATCTCACACAGGAGCTGCCCATCGTCAAGCAGTCGCAGCGTACCGGCTTCTGCGCCGCCGGATACGGGCGCGAAAGCGTAAAACGGCAGCGTTGTTTGTACGGTCAATTCGCTGTCGGCCGGCAGAATGATCCGCTGCTCCGAAGCGGGGACAACGACGGCTTTCGCTTCCCGGCCTCCAAGAAGAGGGATCTCAAATCGTGTGCTGTCCCTGTCGATCACATGCATCGTGTAATGATCATACGCCCAGTCGTAAAGCTTACCATGATCGTTCCAGTCATCGGGATCGTTGAGCGTGACGCAGACAAGGCGGAATCCGTTCCGTTCACAGCAGCTGACGAGGCAGCGCCCGGCCGCTTTCGTGTAGCCTGTCTTGCCTCCGATACAGTCCGGGCAGCGCTGCAGCAGCTTATTGTGGTTATAAATCATCTGCCCGCCAACCTCAGCTTTTTCCTGCGAAATGAGCCCGGCAAAGCAATCATTTTTCATTGCGGCGTGCATCAGGATCGCCAGATCGCGCGACGTCGAGCAGTGCCCGGCTTCATTCAGGCCGTGCGGATTCAGAAAACGGCTGTTTCGCATCCCAAGGTCGGCTGCACGGCGATTCATTCGCTCAGAGAATGATTCAATATCCCCTGCGCAGTGACAGGCCAGCGCAACCGCAGCGTCGTTCCCTGAGGCAAGCAGTAAGCCCAGTAGCAGCTCACGAACCGTATATCGCTCCCCCGGTTTGAGATACAGGGACGAGCCCTCCGTACCGCAGTATTCCGGAAGGATATCAACAGTCTCATCCAGCGCGCAGCTTTCGATCACGACCAGCGCCGTCATCAGCTTCGTCGTGCTGGCGATCGGCAGCATGCGGTCCGCTTCGCGTTCATAAAGAAGTTTTCCGTCTTCGGCCATCACAGCCGCACTCAGTGCATGGATCTCCGGCAGCTGTTCGGCAGGAACGGCTGCATTGCCCGGAAGCGGAAGGAGCGAGGCCAGCAGCAGACAAATCAGTTTTCTCAAAATAAGCACCACCCTTTTCTATCTTGGGCAGTGCTTATTATGAGCCGGATCGACGGCTATTATTATTCTTCGTTCTGCTTGTTGATAAAGCCTTCCACGCGATCAATGACCTGGGGCACCAGATCAATGATCCGGTCGATGGTGGTATTGGCCGCGGGCAGGATGTTGATCATACGGACATTGCCTTCCTTAATCACGAGGAAGCCGATCGGGTCGATCTTGACGCCGGTCGCGTTGCCGCCGCCGTAAGGACGGTTTTCCCCGCCCTTTTTGTTGCTGAATTCCAGACCGCCGCCGCCGAAGCCGACGCTGATGCGGGAAACGGGAACCAGGGTAATGCCGTCAGGCGTAAAAATGGGATCGCCGACAACTGTGTCCACCTTGAGAATGTTTCTGACATTCTCCATCGTGCTTTCCATCAGTTCTCCGATCGGGTTCTTGTTATCCATGTGAGTCCATCCTTTCCTCTGGCGTAATATCTTTATCGTTTTCTGTATTCTCTATATGTTCAGAATCCTGTTTCTGCACGGCAGACGCCGATTTTGCGGCAGCTTTTGCTTCCTTCTTCTGCCGCAGCTTGCTTTTGAGCACATGCCTGGCACCGATAAACACGACATGCAGAAGAAAACCGACAATCTGACCGATGCGGATACTGAGGCCCATCCCAAAATCCAGGGCAAACTGATCCGTCGTGAAATCCACGTCCGTGCGGACGTCGGATTTTTTGACGGTAAACCCCTGCCTGGCAAGCGGCAGGAGGATCGAAAGCGCTTCATTGAGATAGCCGTAGGCCATGGCCGTGTTGTAAGGATCCTGGCCGGCAATCAGCGCGTGGAGCTTGAAGCGGTCGATGCAGAATCTGCGCGGGAAGCGGGCGAAATGATGCAGGATCGCCTTGACCAGATCAAAGAGTTCTTCTCTGGTCATGCCGAGCGGCAGGCCCTTTTTCTTGGGCTTGTCGGACGTTTCTCCGCTTTTTTCCTCTTTCTTTTCTTTCTTTTTCTTCTTTTTTTTCGGTTTCTTTTCCTTTTTTGGCTTTTCCTCGTCCTTGTCCTGCTTCGGCAGCAGCTGCAGCAGCACACCGGCCACCTTGGCCGAAAGGCTGAACTCGCCGCCCTCATAGGACACGTCCACACCGATTCTGATCAGGTTGATGCCCACGAGAATCAGGACGATGACGCCAAGAATGATCCAGCCTACCAAGACATCACCCCCGCATGTATTAGCTTTCTTCCATGCCCTCCAGCATCAGCTGTCCGTCCGTCGCGTTCTGCAGATCGTCGATCGCTTTCTGCAGCTTATCGACGCCGTCGCTCTGCGTCATATCGGGCAGATGCGGCAGATCCTCCAGCTTCTGCAGGCCGAAGGTGCGCAGAAACTGGTCCGTCGTCCGGAAAAGAGAGGGCCGCCCGGGCACATCCAGCCGACCGCAGATCTCGATCAATCCGCGTTCGTTGAGCATGCTTACGGTATACGAGCTGTCCACCCCGCGCACCTGGTCGATATAGGCGCGGGTAACAGGCTGAAAATAGGCTACGATCGCCAAAGTCTCCAGCGCCGGCTGGGAGAGCATCGGCGGTTTGCGCTGCTCAAGCGCCTTGATGATGACTGCCGCATACTCGGGTGCAGAACACATCTGCAGCTTGTCTCCAAGCAGCAGCACCCGGAGGCCGCGCTGCTCGCGCTCATATTGGTCGGCAAGCTCGCGGCCGGCTAAAAGCACGTCATCCTCCCCTGTCCCGAGCACCAGAGACAGACGGGCTATGGGAACCGGCTCTCCAGCCGCAAACAGAACCGCCTCAACGGCGGATTTCAGATCAATCATTGCTATTCTTCAATCCGTTCCAGAATTTCATCCAGATCGCCGCCGGAAAACTCCACGGTATAATCATCGTCGGCGCAGATGAGTTTTATACTGCCCATGCTGCACAGCTCAAGAATAGAGAGAAAAGTCGCCACTACTTCCGATCGACTGGCACAGGCCATGTAGAGTGATTTCAGAGAGCTTTTGCGCCGCCGCAGTCCGGTCAGGATCTGACGGCTCTTGTCGCGCACGCTGTAGGTGATGCGCCGGGGTATGGCGGGACTAAGCAGATCGCTTTCCGGCGTTTTGATCCCGCGGGAGTACATACCGAGCATCGCGCGCAGCAGATCGACCGGCTCATGCCGATACTCATAGAGCCGCGCCTGCTTGGGCAAAGGCTCCGGCAGCTTGGCAAAATACAGCAGGCCGAGCTCTGAGGCGCGCTTGAGTTCCGGCGTTACCTGTTTAATCGCTTCGTAGACGTCTTTGCTTTTCAGCTGCTCCAGGGAAGCCTTCAGCAGCTCCAGCTCGGAAACTTCTTCCTCGTCACCGGTGAGCAGCGATTTGGTTTTGATGTACAGCAGATGTGAGGCCATCTGGACAAATTCGCTGGCGACCTCCAGGTCCATCTGCTGCATCTGCTCCAGATAAGCCAGATACTGATCCAGGATCTCCGCGATCTTGATGTCGCGGATCTCTATTTTGTTTTTCTGCAGGAGCATCAGAATCAGGCTGAGAGGCCCTTCAAAATCCTGCAGTTCGTTTTTCTCACGAACGACGCCTTCCAGAAAAAAGCTTGGATTATCCATCAAATTCACGCAATAAACAAAGAATAACTCCATTGATAGGTCATTTCTGCCAGGTGCATAAACCAATCAAAGACCGTATCAATGATAACGCTGAGAAAGCTGCCGGTCACGCCAGTATAGGCAAGAACGACCAGCAGGATCATCCCGTAACGCTCATAACGCATCAGCTTCATATATGCCGAATCGGGGATCAGGGAAAACAAAACCTTGGAGCCGTCCAGCGGAGGGATCGGCAGAAGGTTGAACAAGGCAAGTCCAAGACTGAGATGCGCGGTGACATATAACAGTTCAATGCCGATCATTGCAGCCTGGCTGGAGGACTTGACCAGCGGGAGCAAAAAACCAAAAAGGAGCAGCGCGATCGCCGTTATGACAAAATTGCTGACCGGTCCCGCCAGAGCGGTGATTGCCATGCCGCGCTTCGGATTTTTAAAATAGCGCATATCGATCGGCACGGGTTTGGCCCAGCCGACATGCGCGACGATCAGCATCAGGAAGCCGAACACATCCAGATGCTTGATCGGGTTCAGGCTCAAACGCCCGGCATTTTTTGCGGTGGGGTCGCCGAGACGATAGGCCACCAGACCATGGCTGATCTCATGGAGGGTAATACAGATCAAGGCGGGAATCGCGCTGAGTGCAATATTCAGAAGCGGTGTGAAATCAAAAGCCCTGATGATATTCTGCCATGCGCTCATCCACTATACCCCCAATATATTGACAGTTTACCAAAATTTCTGTGGAAATACAATAGCGGGACGAAAAAATCATCCCGCTATTCCCTGTGGATTCAAATCAGTTGTATGATCTGTGTCATCAGATCTTCCCGACCGCTTCCCTTTTCCGCGGAAAACGGGATCAGAAGCTGTTCTTCCGGAAGTGAAAGCGTTTCGCGGATCAGGCGAAGGTTCGGCTCGATCTCGCTTTTTTTCAGCTTGTCCGTCTTGTTGGCCACAACGAGCCAGCGACAGCCGGCCGTTTTGAACCAGTCCGCCATCATGATGTCGTCCGCCGTCGGCTTATGCCTGGCATCAACGATCATCACGCCGAGAGAGATCAGTGGAGGTTCCGAAAAGAAATCCTCCATCAGCTTGCCCCAGCGGTCCCGTTCGGACTGGGAGACCTTGGCGAAGCCGTATCCGGGCAGATCGACGAAGTAGAGCTTTTCATCGATGAAAAAGTAGTTCACATGAACGGTTTTTCCGGGAGAAGCGCCGACGCGCGCAAAGTTTTTCCGATTCAGCAGACGGTTGATGACCGAGGATTTGCCGACATTGGATTTGCCGGCAAATACGATGGACGGAACCGATGTGCGGATAAACTGCTTCGGAGAGGCGGCGGAACGGATAAACTCCGCCTTATTCACATTCAGCGTTTTCATCCGACACCTATATTCTGACCGGAAGCCGCTGTTCCGCAGAAAGCGGAAGATAATCGGAGGCGGACTCCGAAGGCTGACGCAGCAGCGCAACATCCAGGATCTTATCGACCTGGTCGGTGCTCACAAAATGAAGATTCCGCCGCACTGTCTGGTCGATTTCGGCAAGATCGGAGACGTTGTCTTCCGGAATGATCACTGTATGTATGCCGCTTCGAAAAGCCGCCATCGTTTTCTCCCGCAGTCCGCCGATCGGCAAAACACGGCCGCGCAGGGTGATCTCACCGGTCATCGCCACATCATGCCGCACGGGCGTTCCGGTCAGAGCGGAGATCAGCGCGATCGTCACCGTGATGCCGGCCGAAGGGCCGTCCTTGGGAACCGCACCCTCCGGGAAATGGATGTGGATATCTTTATTCTTATAGAAGTCCGGATCAATGCCGAGAGCCGCGCAGCGGCTGCGGATATAACTGAGCGCCGCGTGCGCCGATTCTTTCATCACGTCGCCCAGATTGCCGGTCAGCTCCAGCTTGCCGCTGCCGTCCAGGACGGCGACTTCCACATCGAGAACCTCACCGCCGACGCTGGTATAGGCAAGGCCTCGCACAAGCCCGATCTCATCGCGCTCGCGGTGCTCGTCCTTCTTGAATCTTGCCGGGCCGAGCAGCTCCACCAGCCGATCGGGCTTCACCGTCAGACTGCGGAACTTCCCTTCCGCGATGCCGCCAGCCGCCTTGCGGCAGAGCGTGGCAAGCTCGCGTTCCAGGCGACGAACGCCGGATTCGCGCGTATAAGAGGCGATGATCTCGCGGATCGCATCATCGCTGACACGAAGCTGATTGCCGTTCAGGCCGTGCTTTTTACGCTGTTTGGGCACAAGGTGACGTTTGGCGATCTGCAGCTTTTCCTCATCGGTATAACTCGATAGCTCAATGACCTCCATACGGTCCAGCAGCGGACGCGGGATCGTATCCATCGTATTGGCGGTGGTAATGAAGAAGACCTCGGACAGATCGAAGGGGATCTCAAGGAAATGGTCGCGGAAGCTGCCGTTCTGCTCGCCGTCGAGCACTTCCAGCAGCGCTGCCGAGGGATCGCCCCGATAGTCGGCGCCGAGCTTGTCGATCTCGTCGAGCACCATCAGCGGATTGCAGGAGCCGGCCTGGCTGATGCCGTTCATGATTCTGCCCGGCATGGAGCCGATATAGGTCTTGCGGTGGCCGCGGATCTCCGCCTCGTCGTGCACGCCGCCGAGTGACAGACGGACGAGCTTGCGGTTCGTGGCGCGGGCAATACTCATAGCAATGCTGGTCTTGCCGGTGCCCGGAGGACCGACCAGGCAGAGAAGGCCGCCCTTGAGCTCCGGACTGAGCTTGCGGACAGCAAGGTACTCCAGGATGCGTTCCTTGACTTTCTCCAGACCGTAATGATCGTCATCCAGGATCTTCCGGGCCTTTTCGATATCCAGCGTTTCCTCGGTCTTTACGCCCCAGGGAAGCTCCAGTACCGTATCAAGATAGCCGCGCAGCACCGCCGACTCCGAAGAGCCGAAGGGCTGCTTCTGTAGGCGTGACAGCTCCTTGAGCAGCTTATCCTTTACCTCCTGCTTGGCAGGGAGTGCTTCGATCTTCCGTCGGTATTCGCCGAAATCATCAGCAGAGAGATCTTCACCCAGCTCGGACTGAATGATCTTCATCTCCTCACGGAGATAATACTCCCGCTGATTGTGCTCCATGGCCTCCTGTGTGGCCTCGTTGAGCTCCTGCTCAATGCTGAGGATATGAAGTTCGTTGCTGAGCATGCGGCCAAGCTGCATCAGGCGGCGGCTCATGCTCCGCTCCTCCAGAACGGCCTGGCGCGCAGGGACGTTCACGCGGATGTTCTGCGCAATGTAAAAGGCCACGTAATCAGCGTCGGGGTTAGCCAGAACGTTGAGAAGCTGCTCGTTCATCATGTCCTGATTCAGATGCAGATACTCGTTGAAGAGCGTCAGGCAGTTGCGCAGCAGCGCTTCCCTGCGTTGGGGGCTGATCCGCTCCGGCTTGTCGTCATAGGGCTCCAGCAGCGCGGTATAGCCCTTGCTGTCGGTGTCCATGCTGAGCGCACGGGCACGGTACAGGCCCTCTACCATCAGCCGGCAGCCGCCGTGACCGCCGCGCAGCTGCTGGCGGATGCGGCAGACCGTGCCGACGGAGTAAATATCCTTCTCCTCCGGAACATCCACGGAAATGTCCTTCTGTGCGGACAGAAAGATCAGATGATCGCCGCGGTTGGCCATATTGATCGCTGCCAGAGAGGCCGGGCGTTCCACATCGAAGGTCAGCAGCATCTGGGGAAATACGATCAGTCCCCGCAGAGGCAGCAGAGGCATGGTGCGCGGTTCAAAATTCATGGTTTGTTGATTCATGGGTAACCTCCTTTCGCAGAGGTGCGATGTCGTTTACTGGTTGATGTGTTCGATGCGCGGGCTCTCATCTTTCAGGATGCAGTCCGCAGTGATGGTAACTTTTTTCACCGTCGGGTCGGAGGGCACGGTGTACATGACGTCGGTCATCACCGATTCCATCACGCTGCGCAGACCGCGCGCGCCGATCTTCCGCTCAATGGCCTTGTCGGCGACGGCCTCCAGGGCTTCCGGCTCAAAGCAGAGCTCCACGCCGTCATAGCGCATCAGCGCCTGATACTGCTTGGTCATGGCATTCTTCGGCTCGGTAAGGATGCGTACCAGGTCGTCGCGGCTGAGCGAATCAAGCGAGGCGACGACCGGCAGACGGCCTATCAGTTCCGGAATGATGCCGAATTTGAGCAGATCGTGCTGCTGCACCTGGGACAGGATCTTGCCCACGTCGCGGTCGCTGCTGCTCTTGATCTCGGCGCCAAAGCCCATCGTCTTCTTGTCGGTGCGCTTTTCGATGATCTTATCCAGACCGTCGAAGGCGCCGCCGCAGATAAAGAGGATATTGGAGGTATCCACATGGATAAACTCCTGGTGCGGATGCTTGCGCCCGCCCTGGGGAGGAACATTGGCGATCGTGCCTTCGAGAAGCTTCAGCAGCGCCTGCTGTACACCCTCGCCGGACACGTCGCGCGTGATGGAGGTATTCTCGCTCTTGCGCGCGATCTTATCGATCTCGTCGATATAGATGATGCCGCGCTGCGCGCGCTCCACGTCGAAGTCCGCCGCCTGCAGCAGCTTGAGGATCACGTTTTCCACGTCCTCGCCGACATAGCCGGCCTCGGTCAGCGTGGTCGCGTCCGCGATGGCAAAGGGCACGTCGAGCATCTTCGCCATCGTCTGCGCAAAGAGCGTCTTGCCGCTGCCGGTGGGGCCGATCAGCAGGATATTGCTCTTCTGCAGCTCCACCTCGTCCTTGCCGCCGTGCAGGATGCGCTTATAGTGGTTATACACCGCCACGGACAGCACGATCTTGGCGCGCTCCTGGCCGATCACATAATCGTCCAGCTTCGCCTTGATCTGAACGGGCTTCGGCAGCTTCTCAAACACGAGCGGAAGCCCGTCATAGCCCTCGACCTTGGGATTGAGTTCCGGGTCGTCTTCGATGATGTTCATGCACATGCGGATGCATTCGTCGCAGATATAGCTGCCGTTGCCGGCGATCAGCCGGTTGACCAGCGACTGCGGCTTTCCGCAAAAGGAACAGCGGATGCTTCTTCTGCCTTCATTACTTGCCATACTGTTCTCCCATAGAAGATTTACTAATGCCGTAAACGCGAGGAGGGCCATGGCCCACCCCGCGCTCCGTAAAACTGATGTTTTGTTTTTCGACTCAGCGCTTGTAAATCACTTTGTCGATCAGGCCGTAGGCCTGGGCTTCCTCGGCGGTCATGAAATGGTCGCGCTCGCAGTCGCGCTCAACCTCTTCCACGCTTTTGCCGGTATTGGCAGCGAGGATCTGATTCAGGCGGTTCTTGATCTTCAGGATCTGCTCGGCCTGAATCTGGATGTCGGTGCACTGGCCGCGGCTGCCGCCGGAAGGCTGATGGATCATGATTTCGGCGTTCGGCAGCGCAATGCGCTTGCCCTTGGCGCCCGAGGACAGCAGAAACGCGCCCATGGAGGCAGCCATGCCGACACAGATGGTGGAAACATCGGGCTTGATGTACTGCATCGTGTCGTAAATGGCGAGACCGCTGGTTACGCTGCCGCCGGGGCTGTTGATATAAAACTGGATATCCTTGTCGGGGTCCTGGGCCTCCAGATACAGAAGCTGGGCAACGATCAGGCTGGCAGTGGTGTCATTGACTTCCTCGCTGAGCATCACGATGCGATCATTCAGCAGGCGGGAAAAAATATCGTACGAGCGCTCACCGCGGCTGGTCTGTTCAACGACATAGGGAACTAAACTCATTGTATGAAACTCTCCTTTCCGTTATCAGTAACACTCAGAGAGCATATCCCCGGAAATGGGAAAATATACCGGATTACTCCTGCTCGGGAGCCTTGGCGACGGCGCTCTCGATAATGAGGGTGCTGGCCTTCTCCTTCTTCTGCTCTTCGGCGATGTAATCCATGCCAAAGTACTTCTCGACTTCTTCCGCTTTGGCGCCGATGCTCTCGGCGACCTTGTTGAGGTACTCGCGGTTCTCTTCCTCGGTGGTCTCGATGTTCTCCGCCTTGATAACGGCCTCGAGCAACAGATCGTTGCGGACCTGGAATTCGGCGGCCGGACGGATGGTGTTATTGATCATCGCATCGTCCACACCCATCATCTGCTTGAGCTGTTCAAGGGACATGTCACGGGAATTCATGCCGAAGTTGGCAGCGTAGTTGCGGAGGATCTCCTCGGTCTTGTCGGCGATCATCGATTCGGGGATGGTCACGGTGAGATTCTCGGCGGCCTGGCGCATGACCTCGGAGCGGAATTCGCTCTCGGCCTTCTCGCTGGCCTTCTTCTCAAGCTCTTCGCGGATGTTGGCGCGGTAATCGGCCAGGGTATCGAAGCCGTTGTCGCCGGCGAACTCGTCATCCAGCTCGGGCAGTTCGGCCATGGTGAGGTCGTGGAGCTTCACCTTGAACACGACGTCCTTGCCGGCCAGATTTTCCACATAGTCTTCGGGGAAGGTGATGTTGATATCCTTCTCCTCGCCGACCTTCATGCCGACGATCTGATCCTCAAAGCCGGGAACGAAGGAATTGGAGCCAAGCTCAAGGGAATAGCCCTCGGCCTTGCCGCCGTCAAAGCGCTCGCCGTTGAGGAAACCGTCAAAATCGATCTTGGCGGTGTCGCCCATCCGGGCCTCGCGGTCGTCCACGCTGACCTGGCGGGCGTTGCGCTTGCGGACGCTCTCAAGCTCCTTGTCCACATCCTCGTCGCTGATGGCGACGACGGGCTTGACAGCCTCGAGTCCCTTGTACTGGCCGAGAGTCACAACGGGATAGAGATCCACGCTGAAGGTGTAGGAAGCGGTACGGTCATCGGTCACTTCCACGTTGGTGATGGAGGGAGCGCCGACCACGCGCAGCTCGTTTTCGGTCACGCCCAGCTCATAGGCCTTGGGAGCGAGTTCATCCAGCGCGTCCTGATAAAAGACCTCTGCGCCGTACATGCCCTCAACGACCTGGCGCGGAGCCTTGCCCTTGCGGAAGCCGGGGATATTTATCTGAGATTTGTTCTTCAGGTAAGCGGACTGAACGGCGGCTTCAAATTCAGCCTTGTCAGTCTCTACCGTAAAAACAGCGGTATTATTTTCTTTTTTCTCTACATTCTTGACGATCATGACAGATCTCCTTCCTCTATATATGCGTAGCAAGCTTAGCTACTATAGCAGATTCTGTGGGTAAAATCAATGACTTTTTCTTGAATTTACAGGATTTTTACCGGCGTAAAATTCACATGGTCGGCTGAAAGCAGGCGGTATTCCGTCCCTTCGCGCCAGCCGTTGAAGGCAAGGCGGCATCCCTTGCCGTGGATGTGCCCGTAGCAGCACAATTTGACATTGTGCTTTTTGAGCAGATCCAGGATCTCCGGGCATTCATACTTCTGATAGATCGGCGGATAATGCAGGAAAACAAGCTTTTCCCGGTCCCCCGCCGCGTTCAGTGAGGTCTCCAGCCGGCCGACTTCACGCAGCATGATTTTTCTGTCATGCGCGTCACCGGTCTCTTCCTCATAAAACCAGCCGCGCGTGCCGCAGAGGGCTGTGTCACCATAACAATAGCAGTTGTTATGGAGAATATCGATGCTTGTAATGTTATTCTCCGCGAAAAAGCGATAGGCCTTGGCGGCAGTGCTCCACCAGTAATCGTGATTTCCCTTCAGAATGAGCTTCCTGCCGGGAAGGCGGTCAATGAACAGGAAATCCTCCCGCGCTTCCTCCAGATTCATCCCCCAGCTCAGATCGCCGCATAAAACGGTGAGATCCCCATCCTCTACGCAGGAGAAGCCCTGCCGGAGTTTTTCGGCGTGGTTTTCCCACCGATCGCCAAAAACGTCCATCGGCTTGTTCGCAGCGAAAGAAAGATGAAGATCTCCGATTGCAAATAAAGACATAGAAATGATCCGTTTCAAAGAATAATTCCGGGAATGACTCAAAAACTACGCTTGCCGAACATCGGCAAGGAGGCATAACATGAACGACAAGAAACACGGGGAAATCCTTCCCGGCGTCGGCTGCGACGTCACAGCCTGCAAGTACAACACCGTGGACTGCCGCTGCAGTGCTGCGCGCATCAGCGTCCAGAATGAAAAGGCCAACACCAAGGTCGAGACCTACTGCTCGACCTTCTGCCCCAGAGGCACCTGCTGAGCGCTCCCGGCTGCGGCCGGGTACATATCAGTCGAAGGCGTTTTCCATATGATTGATCCTCGGAAACCGTGTCTCAACGCCGTGCGGCGCATAGACTTCGATCACGTCAAAGCGGGGCTGCCGCTCGCTGTCATGCTCAGCCAGATACATCGACGCTGCCGCCAGGATCCGCTGCCGCTTGGCCGCGGTCACGAATTCCCGCGCCTGGCCGTGGCTGTCGTCTTTTCGGGTCTTGACTTCGACAAAGGCGAGGATCCCGCGCCGCGAGGCGATCAGATCGATTTCTCCAAAACGACAGGAATAATTGGTCTCCTCGATATGCCAGCCGTGCCATTGCAGATAGCGCTTCGCACGCTCCTCGCCCCAGCGGCCCGAACGATTGTCTCCCATCAGTGCATCTTCCTCAAAAAGCTGGGCCGATGGACCGGGGACGGCCCGAATTCCCGCAGCGCCTCGTAATGAAGCTTCGTTCCATAGCCCTTATGCTGTTCAAAGTGATATTGCGGATACTGCGAGGCAAGCTCCAACATATACCGGTCACGGGTCACCTTGGCAAGGATCGAGGCTGCGGCAATATCCGCGCAGCTTGCATCACCCTTGACGATACAGCGGCTGTTGACAAGGATGCCGGCATTGCGGTTTCCGTCAATGAGGGCAAGCTCCGGCTGAGGATTGAGCTTGGCGATCGCGCGGTTCATTGCGAGAAAGGTCGCGCCGAGGATGTTCAGCGCTTCGATCTCTTCAACGGTCCCAAATGCGATGCCATAACTGACGGCGCTGTCGACGATTCGGTCATACAGCTCTTCTCTCTTCTTTTCCGTCAGCTTTTTGGAATCATTCAGACCGGGGATCTCACATCCGCGGGGCAAAATGACAGCCGCTGCACAGACCGGCCCGGCCAAAGGGCCGCGTCCGGCTTCATCAACCCCGCACAGCAGCTTCACGCCGCTGTCATAGATTTCATTCTCCAGCTTCCACAGTTCCGGCATCCGGCAGCTCCAGACTCAGACGGCCAAGCTTGCCGTCGTGATATTCATTCAGCAGGGTATTCGCCATGCGTTCGATATCGTATTCCCCGCGTGAAACAAGAAAACCGCGTTTTTTCGCGGCCTGCTCCAGCAGCTCAAAGCCGTTGAGCTCCGGGTCCGGCTCGATGCGATAGCGCTCCTTCAGCGCCTCCGGATACATCCGCGCAAGACGAAGCATAAAATTGGCGCCCAAGGTCTCTTTATCGAGCACCTCAGCCTTGATGGCGTTGGTGATGGCCAGCATCTCGCCGACCTCCTGGCTCTCGAATTTCGGCCAGAGGATGCCCGGCGTATCAAGCAGGTCGAGGCCCGCGTCGATGTGGATCCACTGCTTGCCGCGCGTGACACCCGGCAAATCGCCGGCAATGGCCGCTTTCCTGCCGGCGACTTTGTTGATGAGCGTCGATTTGCCGACGTTGGGGATACCGACGATCATCAGGCGCAGCGGTCGGCCGACCTGGCCCTTCGCCTCGTATTCCCGCTGCTTATCCGCCAGCAGACGGCGCACAGCCGGGACAAAGTCTTTCACGCCCTTGCCGCTTTTTGCATCCGTCTCCAGAATGGCAAAGCCCTGTTTTTCAAAGTACTGACGCCAGCGTCCGGTCACGTCCGGATCGGCCAAATCAATGCGGTTGAGGATCACCAGGCGAGGCTTTCCGGCTGCCAGCCTGTCGATCTCCGGGTTGCGGCTGGCATTCGGGATCCGCGCGTCCAGAATCTCGCAGACGGCGTCCACGAGCTTGACATTTTCCTCCATCATCCGGCGGGCCTTGGTCATATGACCGGGGAACCACTGGATGTTCATGGATTCCATTTTGCTGTCAGCCATCAGCGGATCCATTTCATTTCGCCGAAGGGATAGATCACGGCATAAGCGCGGCCGATGATCTCCCGCTCGTCCACGTCGCCGATGCGCTTGTCACGGCTGTCCGTAGATTTATTTCGGTTATCGCCCATGACGAACACGCAGCCGTCCGGCACCGTCCAGGGTCCGCGGAAATCGATCTTCACCTTCGTCAGTTCTGCGATGTAGTCCTCTTCGTACGGCTCGTCATTGACGTATACGATGCCGCGGTCGAAGTCGATATTGACGACCTGCCCCTCGGTGGCGATCACGCGCTTGACCAGCGCCTTCTCGGAATCGTAGTCATCGGTCTTGAAAATCACGACGTCGCCCTGCTTCGGCTTGTAGAACAGGCCGGAGACGAGCATTTTCTGCCCGTCATGCAGGGTCGGATTCATGGAATCTCCCCTGACGTCGATCACGCGCACGAAGAACAGAAAGATGACGATGCAGATGATCAGCGCGGTAACGATGCTCTGGATCCAATCGTAGGTATCCTTGCGTTCCGCCTGCTCGATTTCCTCTCTGCTCCGTTTTTTCTTAGCCATAGCACAATCTCCCATACCATAGGATTTCATAATATTATACACCATACACGGATACAAACGCAACAAAAAAAGAGATCGGATCTCCGATCTCTCTTTTTGACACTGGAACTTACAGTCTCTCCTTGACCTTGGCCTTCTTGCCCACGCGGTCGCGCAGGTAGTACAGCTTCGCTCTGCGGACCTTGCCCTTGCGGACGGTGGTGACAGAGACGATGGAGGGAGAATGCACGGGGAAGACCTTCTCGCAGCCGACGCCGTAGGAAATGCGGCGGACGGTGATGGTCTCGTTGATGCCGCCATGCTTCTTGGCAATGATGGTGCCTTCGAAAGCCTGGGTGCGCTCACGGTTGCCTTCCTTGACGCGGACGAGGACACGCACGGTGTCGCCGACGTTCATTTCAGGCAGTTCCTTCTTGGTGTACTGTTCGCTGAGGATTTTGACCAGATCCATAATTGATCCTTCTTTCGTAAAGACGTTCATATCGGAGGGTGACCGTACACCGCGACAGCGGACCGCCTGATAAAGCGTGCGGATATGCGATCCGCACAAGCTATGGTATAGTACCACAGTTTTTCATCAAATGCAAGTGTTTTTCTCAGCTTTCCTTGACAATTTTGCCGCAGATGTGATCGATCGTCATCGCCAGCAGCAGCGTTCCGGGGCCGGAGCGCCGGATCTCCTCGGCAATGTACTCCTCGTCGTCGGTAAACTTGCGGCTGAGGCGCGCGGCAATGTCATATACTTTTTCCCGATCGTCGATGATCTCGATCCGTCCGAAGGCGATCACGCTTTTCACCTGCAGCGCCCAGTCGTCCGGGATCGGTGCTCCCTGCTCGATGCAGCAGAAGGAAGCTTTATCATTCGCGCGCAGAGAATCCAGCCGATGACCGAGACGGCCGCAGTGGAAATAGAGTTTTCCGTCTTCATCGTTGTAAAAATGGTTCATCGGCGTGCCGTAAGGGTATCCCCCGTCGCCCATCACCGAGAGAACGCCGCGCTTTTCACTTCTCAGCAAAGCCAGGCAGTCTTGCAGAGGAAGCTCTTTGTTTTTGCGGGCCAAAGGTCGAAATTCCATAACGATCCCTCACCGAAACAGATTCATGTCTTTGTCGTAGGTTTCGATTCGCGTAAACTTGGCGAAATCCGGCGCGATGCCCGAACAGAGCTGACGCAGCGATTCAGCCAGCAGCTCCGGATTGAGCGTCGGCTCCTGCGCTGAAATCAGTGCTTTGAGCCTGACAGCCTTATCCGCGGCATCAAACTCAATCATCCGAATCGCCGGACGGATGTCGCTCTCCCCCATGCCTCGCTTCGTCTTTTTTGTAATCACAATGTTATCCCGCGCGAAGAATTCACGCAGCTGCTCTGCCATCTGTCCGGGATCCCGCTTGTCATACTCAAAGCGGCCTTCGATCTGCAGCCATTTGATCTCCGCGCATTTGCGTTCGGCCTCGTAGGCATCGAGCACCTCAATCCCCTCCGGCAGCGCTGCGGTCAGACGGGCAGGCAGCTCTGACAAAGCGACTTCTTCTCGAAGGCGGAAGTCCATCAGCTCACAGAAGCTTGCCGCGCCGACAGACAGGGGCAGAGCGATCGAGATCAGCGGGTGCGGATTAAAGCCCTCGGAATACTTCAGCGCGTATCCGGCGCGTGAGAAAGCCCGCTGCATGGTCTGCATCAGATCAAGGTGGGAAATGTACACCGCACGTCCCGTTTTGGAAAAGCGCAATCTCAGTTTATCACTCATCGCAGCGAATCTCCTTCAAGAGTCTGGCCGCGCCGCAGGCCGCACACTGATGGCGGCAGTCCGGCGACAGCTCGGAGCGGTAGCATTTTTCGCGCTCCTTGACCAGGTGCGCTTTGCGCACGCCCACGTCGATCATATCCCAGGGCAGGACTTCGTCCACCGGACGTTCACGCAGGGCATAGAAATCCGGATCGACGCCCGTATCGGCAAAAGCCTGCATCCAGCGCTCGACGGAGAAATAATCCGACCAGGCGTCGAGCCGTCCGCCGCGCCGCCAAACGAGTTCGATCGCATCCGCGACCCGGCGGTCGCCGCGGGAAAGGACAGCCTCGATCAGGCTGGTCTCGGCGTCATGCCAGTTATAGGTGACGTTTTTCGCCGTGATGGACGATCTGAGCAGATTGACGCGACGCAGGTATTCATTCACCGACACCTGCGGCTCCCATTGGAAGGGGCTGTGCGGCTTGGGAATGAAGCAGGAGGTGGAAATGGTGATCTTGACGCCGCGGTTTTTATTCTTCGCATACATGCGCCAGCAATGGAGTACCTGGTTTGCCATCTCGGCGATGCCGCGCACGTCGTCGTCTGTTTCAGTCGGAAGGCCGAGCATGTAATAAAGCTTCACACTGTTCCAGCCGCCCTCAAAAGCGATGCGGCAAGTGTTCAGCAGATCCTCCTCGGTGACGTTCTTGTTGATCGCGTCTCGCAGCCGCTGACTGCCTCCCTCGACCGCAAAGGTCAGACCGCTTTTGCGCACCTTTTGCAGCTTTTCCATCAACTCCATGGAGAAGTTGTCAGCGCGCAGAGACGGCAGCGAAAGACCAATGCTGCGCGGTTCGCAGTATTCGAGCAGCCCGTCACAGAGTCCGGGCAGCGGACGGTAGTCGCTGGTGCTCAGCGACAGGAGCGTCACGTCCTGATAGCCGGTGTTTTTCAATGTCTCGATCCCCTGCCGCACTAGCGTTTCCGGCTTTTTCGAGCGGATCGGGCGATAGACGTAGCCCGCCTGGCAGAAGCGGCAGCCGCGCACACAGCCGCGGAACAGCTCCAGGCTCACGCGATCATGCACGACCTCGGTGGAGGGCACGATCGGTTTTGTCGGGAAAGGCGAAGCGTCCAGGTTCTCAACGATGCGCTTGGTCACGCGTGCCGGCGCGCCTTCTTTCGGCATAATGGCGGCGACAGTTCCGTCCTCGTGATAGGAAATATCGTACAGCGAGGGCACATAGACTCCGCCGATCTGCGCGGCGCGGGTCAAAAATTCATGCTTTGTCCAGTCCTCCCGCTTGGCGATGCGCAGCAGATCGAGGACTTCGTTATCCAGCTCCTCCCCTTCACCGACCAGGAACAGGTCAATAAAGGGCGCCATCGGCTCGGCATTGACCGCGGCTGTGCCTCCGGCCATCACGACAGGCAGCAGCGAGGGGCGGTCGGCCGTACGAAGCGGCAGTCCGGACATATCCAGCATGTCCAGCACGGTGGTATAGGCCATCTCATAGCCAATGGAAAAGGCCAGCGCGTCAAACTCGGCGGTACTGTCGCCGCTTTCCAGCGCGTAGAGCGGGATATCGGCCTTTTTCATCTCCTCATACATATCGCCCCAGGGCGCGAACACGCGCTCGCACCAGACATAGTCCAGGCTGTTCATTGTATGATACAAGATGCTCATGCCGAGATTGGACATACCGATCTCATAGGTATCGGGAAAGCAGAAGGCCACGCGCAGCTCGACCTTCGCCTTGTCCTTGATGATCTGATTGTATTCGCCGCCGGTATAACGGGCGGGCTTCTGTACACGCGGCAAAATGCGCTCCAGTCGTTTATCCATGGCAGACTCCAATGCAGGTATTTTGTATATTTTACATTATTGCGCCCTCCTTTTCAATCCCAAAATCCTTGAAAGCAAACGGACATACGGCGATTTGATTCTTTACAAGAAGACGGAATCAAGATATAATTACTAAAATAAAAATAAATAAGGAGGCGCGGGCATGAAGCATTATCAGAACTATATTTTCGACCTCTACGGTACACTGGTCGATATCTGGACCGATGAAAACGATCCCCTGCTCTGGCAGCGCATGAGCGAGCTTTACAGCTGCTGCGGAGCCGATTACAGTCCTGATGCGCTGAAGGTCACCTATCACCGGATGGCCGTGGAAGAGCAGGAAAAACTCGGTGCCCTGACCGGCGTGCAGTACCCGGAGATCAGGTTGGAAAACGTGTTCCTGCGTCTGCTGAAAGAAGCGCCGGTAAAGCATCGGACGCAGCTTTCTCTTCGCGGGAAAAAAGAACAGGAGCTGTGGTTGGCGATGATCGCCAACACCTTCCGCTGCCTGTCTACGCGTCGTTTTCGCATGTATCCGCGCGTGAAAGACGTTTTGACCGCCATCCGCGCGCAGGGCCGCTCGATCTATCTGCTGTCAAACGCCCAGCGCTGCTTTACGATGCCGGAGCTGGAGCGTCTTGGACTGGTCGATTTCTTTGACGCAATCTATATTTCCTCCGACTGCGGCATAGCGAAGCCGGAAGCCGCTTTCATGCAGAAGCTGATGGAAGAGCAGCATCTTGCGGCCGATGACTGCGTCATGGTCGGCAACGACTGGCGCAGCGATATGGCCGTGGCGGCCAAGTGCGGCGTGGACGGGATCTTTCTCAATACCGGACGTTACCGTGAAGCAGAGATCCGCGCCGGCCTTCCCAAAGGTCGCTTCCACGTGATTCAGTCGGGAGACATCGCGGAGCTGATCTCCTGACGATACTGCGCGGCAAGAAGGATCGCCCCCGCGATCAGCAAGGCCGCTCCCTCCCCGCGGGCAAACAGAACCAGTCCGAGACCGGCGACTATGATCGCGCTCAGCAGACTGATGAAGCTTGCGCTCGGACGGCTGAGAAGCGCCTCCGCCGCCCGCCCTCCGTCCAACGGAAAGGCGGGTATCAGATTGAAAGCCGATAAGAGCAGGCTGATCCCGGCCGACTGTTCGCCGGTCGACCCAAACCGCGCGGCGATCCAGGCGTAAAGCAGGCCGGCGATCGGTCCTGCCAATGCGGCGGCAGCTTGTCCCAGGCGGCCCAGATCGCCGGTATAACGGATGCACAGGCCGCTCAGTTCCCATCGCAGGGCGCGGATCCGGCAGCCGAGCAGGCGCAGACACAGCCAATGTCCGCTTTCGTGAACTGCGATCGGCAAGGCCAGCAAGAACAAGGTCTTCCCATCTGAATAATAGACCAAAAGCCCCGCTGCAAGCGCCGCCCACGGGCTGATGCTGACGTTTGGCCGCTCCTTCGTCATGGCGAATTCTCGACCAGGCTTAGGCCGAGCGCCTGCACCGCGCTTTGCTCCAGGCCAAGGAACGACAGTGTCTGACGGACTAGCTCTTCATTGGACGGGAGCAGAATTTTAAGCAGAACGATTATCAGTAGCACACAGATTAAAATCAGTTTTTTCAATTCAAACACCCTGTCAAGCATATGATTCAAGTCGAACAAAGATGCCGCGGGGTGCTTTTGGAGGATCATGATGAGTCAACAGGATATTCGCAGCATTCTTCAAGCTGTCAGCGATCAGAAACTCAGCCCCGAGGAGGCCATGACCAGACTCAAGCTCGAACCCTTTCAGGATCTCGGCTATGCCAAGGTCGACCATCACCGGGAACTGCGTCAGGGCGTATCGGAGGTCATTTATGGCGCCGGAAAAACGCCGGAGCAGATCATCGGGATCGCAGGCGCCATGCGTGATCGCGGCCAGCAAACGATCCTGATCACCCGCATCGATCAGGCTGCAGCTGACCGGATCGCGGCCGTTCATCCCCTGCGCTATTATGATCAGGCGAAGGTTGGTCTGATCGGCGAAATGCCGGAGCCTGACGGGGACGGAACGATCGTCGTCGCCTGCGGCGGAACGAGCGATCTGCCGGTTGCCGAGGAAGCTGCGATCACCGCCGAGGCGCTCGGCAACAAAGTCGTGCGGCTGTATGATGTGGGCGTTTCCGGTATCCACCGGCTGCTGGCCAACATGGAGCCGATCATGACCGCCAGATGTATCGTCGCTGTCGCCGGCATGGAAGGCGCGCTGCCCTCGGTGATCGGCGGTCTTGCCGACGTGCCCGTCATCGCCGTGCCGACCAGCGTGGGCTACGGCGCCTCTCTCGGCGGCGTGGCCGCGCTGCTGAGCATGCTCAATTCCTGCGCCAGCGGCGTTTCCGTCGTCAACATCGACAACGGCTTCGGCGGCGGATATCTGGCGCACATCATCAATCATCTGGGGAAAAAAGCATGAGAGAACTGTTTATCGACGCATCGCGCGGACTCGCGGGCGATATGCTCGGGGCTGCCCTGCTGGAGCTGTTTGCCGATCCGTCCGCCATGGTCGAAAAGCTGAACGCCATCGGGATTCCCGGCATTTGCTATCGGCTGGAAAAAGCGACGAGCTATGCCATCGCCGGATCGCATCTGCATGTGGAATACATGGGTGAGGAAGAAGGCCGGGATCACTCCGGACATCATCACCGTACGCTCGGCGATATTGACGGAATCATCGATGAGTTGGAGTTGTCCGCCGCGCTCAAAGAGCAGGTTCGTGCCGTCTATCGCTCCATTGCTGAAGCGGAGGCCAGAGTGCACAGGACAGAAGTCGAACTCGTTCACTTTCACGAGCTCGGTGCGATGGACGCTGTGGCCGATATCACGGCCGCCTGCTTTCTGTTCGACGCGCTCGAGGTCAACCGCATCACCGTGTCCCCGGTCTGCACCGGCTTCGGCAGCGTGCGCGCCGCGCACGGCGTGATGACCGTTCCGGCTCCTGCCACCGCGCGGCTGCTGGAGGGCGTTCCCTGCTATGCGGGCCAGATCGAGGGCGAGCTCTGTACGCCGACCGGCGCCGCGCTGATCCGTCATTTTGCTGACGCATTCGGGCAGGCGCCAGCCATGACGCCGCTCGCTGCTGGCTACGGACTCGGTCACAAGGACTTCGGACAGCTCAGCTGTGTGCGGACGATGCTCGGACAGTCGGAAGAGAACATTGTCGAGCTCTGCTGCAATGTGGACGATATGAGTCCCGAGGCGGTCGGCTTTGCCATTGAGGAACTTCTTCGCGGCGGAGCTGTGGACGCCTGGTACGAGCCGATCGGGATGAAAAAAACAAGACCCGGTTTGCTCCTCAGCTGTCTGTGCCGGGAAGAAAAGCGCGACGAGATCGTGCGTCTTCTGTTCAAACATACCAGCACCATCGGCATCCGTGAAACGCTCTGCCGCCGATACGTGCTCAAACGCAAAGAAGAGATCCTCGTCACGCCCTACGGGCCGGTGCGCCGCAAGATCTCCGAGGGCTGCGGCGTTGAGCGCCGCAAAGAGGAATACGATGACCTGTGCCGCATCGCGCGGGAACAGGATCTGAGTCTGCGCGAGCTTGAGGAACTGCTGCATGACGCTCAATGAAAAAAAACTAAAGCTGCGTGAGATCCTGCGGGAATACGGAAGTCTCGCCGTCGCCTTTTCCGGCGGCGTGGACTCCGGTTTTCTGCTGAAAACAGCGCATGAAGTTCTGGGAGGCAGCGTTCTCGCCGTCACGGCCGATTCCGTTTTTATTCCACGAGAGGAAATACAGGAGGCGCAGGAATTTTGCCGGCGATACGGCATCCGTCAGAAGCTCGTTGCCATCGATGTGCTCGGCTTGGAATGTGTGAAAAACAATCCACCCGACCGCTGTTATCATTGCAAGCGCGGGATTTTTGAGCGTATGATCGAAGCCGCAGCCGAAGAAGGGATCAGCATGATAGCCGAAGGCTCGAATCTTGACGATGAAGGCGATTACCGCCCAGGGATGCGTGCGATCCGCGAGCTGTCCATCCGAAGTCCGCTGAAGGAGGTCGGGCTCGGCAAGGCGGAGATCCGGGCGCTGTCAAAACGAATGGGGCTGGACACCTGGGATAAGCCCTCGATGGCCTGTCTCGCCTCCCGTGTCCCCTATGGGGATAAACTAAGCAAGGAAAAACTGTACGCCGTTGAGCGGGCCGAACAGCTGCTGCACAGTTTTGGGATCAGACAATGCCGCGTGCGGATTCACGGCTCCCTTGCCCGCATAGAGCTGCAGCCTGAGGATTTCAAGCTGATCATGACAGCGGATACCCGAAATAAAATCGTTGCTGCATTCAAGGAATTTGGCTTTTCCTATGTTTCCCTTGATCTGGAGGGATTCCGAAGCGGAAGCATGAACGAAATATTGAAAAGCAAGAACAGCCATGCGTGATCACGCATGGCTGTTCTTTGAATCATCGGTCTTATTTCAGAACGACCTTCTGGAAGTTCTTCTTGCCGCGCTTGACAAGGATGCCGGCTTTGAGCTGCTCGGCCGTGAAGGAAGCTCCGATATCGGTCACCTTCACATCATCCACGCTCACGCCGCCCTGCTGCACATTGCGGCGGGCGTCGGACTTGGAGGGGCAGAGCCCGGTCTTCACCAGCAGCGTCATGATATCAACGGTGCCGTCGCTCAGGTCGGCCTCGCTCAGCTCCGTGGTAGGGGCGTTTGCGCTGTCGGAACCGGTGAAGAGCGCTTTGGCAGAGGCCTCGGCCTTTTTGGCTTCTTCCTCACCGTGCACCATGCTCGTCAGCTCGAAGGCCAGGATCTCCTTGGCGCGGTTGAGCTGACTGCCCTCCCATGTCGCCATTTCGTCGATCTGCTCGAGCGGCAGGAAGGTCAGCATGCGGATGCACTTGAGCACGTCCGCATCGTCCACATTGCGCCAGTACTGGTAAAAATCAAAGGGGCTGGTCTTGTTCGGATCGAGCCACACCGCGTTGCCGGCTGTTTTGCCCATCTTCATGCCGTGAGAGTCGGTCAGAAGCGTAATGGTCATGGCATGCGCATCCTTGCCGAGCTTTTTGCGGATCAGCTCTGTGCCGCCGAGCATGTTGCTCCACTGGTCGTCCCCGCCGAACTGCATATTGCAGTTGTAATGCTGGAAAAGGTAGTAAAAATCGTAGCTCTGCATGATCATGTAGTTGAACTCAAAGAAGCTCAGCCCCTTTTCCATGCGCTGCTTGTAGCACTCGGCACGCAGCATATTGTTGACCGAGAAGCAGGCGCCGACTTCGCGCAGCACGTCGACGTAATTAAGGCTCAGCAGCCAGTCGGCGTTGTTCACCATCAGGGCTTTGTCCGGGCCGAATTCGATGAAGCGCTCCATCTGGCGGCGGAAGCACTCGGCGTTATGGTTGATATCCTCGCGCGTCAGCATCTTGCGCATATCGGTGCGGCCGGAGGGGTCGCCGATCATGGTGGTGCCGCCGCCGATCAGCGCGATCGGCTTGTTGCCGGCCTGCTGCAGACGCTTCATCAGCGTGAGCGCCATGAAATGGCCGGCCGTCAGGCTGTCGGCCGTGCAGTCAAAGCCAATGTAAAAGGTCGCCTTGCCGGCGTTGACCATCTCGCGGATCTCTTCCTCGTTCGTCACCTGGGCGATCAGACCGCGGGCGACCAGTTCTTCATAAATTCCCATTTTACCTCTCCTGTCAGTCTTTTTGTTTCATCAGATCTTCGATATATTTTGCGCCGTATTCGATCAAAGCGTCACAGCTGACGCGGTTTTGCTTGAGTTCCATGCAGCGGACACAGCCGAACTTCTCCCGGAAGCTGTCCACACATTGCCTGGCAAGCGCCGCGACCCTGCGCTTGTCCTGTTCGATGAGACCGATGGCCATCACCGCCCCGGAGATCGCACCGCAGATCTCGCCGCTGCGCACGCCGCCGCCAAAACCGGCCGCAATGGACGTAGCCGTATTCTGATCCAGGCCGGTATACGTCCCGCAGGCGGAAAGAACGCTCTGCGCGCAGTTACACCCCTGCTGATGAAACCGGACAGCCTCTTCTCCGATCCCCATATCGTTTCACCCCCTTGCAATGATAAAGCCCTCTGTCCTTCCGGACAGAGGGCAAAAAATGCGGTACCACCTCTGCACGCCGCCTTTTCACAAAAACGGCCTCAGCGAGTGAAAAACACTCCCGCGCGCTATCGGGCGCACCCGTCACAGCCTACTCTCCACAGATTTCAGTGTGCCGCTCCAAACCGTATTCATTCCGTTCGCTCTCCCCTTTTCACCGGCCAGGGGCTCTCTGTGCAGCGGACACGGAACTACTTCTGTTCTTCGTCGCGTTAAGCGGAGTATATCTCAAATCAATGGCAATGTCAAGCGTGGAGCGCTTTGAAGCGATCCGCGGCCTCCAGCTGCTCCTCGGCGCTGGCCAGTGTCGTCAGGGTGACGTTGTCACCGCCGTGCAGGCGGGCCAGCTCCTGCCTCCGTCCCTCGCGGTCAAGCGCTTTCACCTCGGTGCGGGTGCGGCCTTCGCTCTCGTGCTTTTCAATGAGGAAGTGACTGTCGGCCATGGCAGCGATCTGCGGAAGATGCGTCACGCACATGACCTGCTTGCCGCAGGAAACGGTATAGAGCTTCTCACCCACGCGCTGCGCGGCGATGCCGGAAACGCCGGTGTCGATCTCGTCAAAGATCATTGTCTGTACCGGATCATGCGCGGCGAAGACGTTTTTCATCGCCAGCATAATGCGGCTCAGCTCGCCGCCGGAGGCGATTTTGCTGATCCGGCCCAGATCCTCTCCCGCGTTGGCGGACATCAGAAACCGGATCTGATCGAGGCCGTGGCCGTCAAAGCCCTGTTCGTTGGAAACGTCGCTGATCTCAACGGCAAATCGGACCGAAGGCATGCTCAGATCGCGAAGCTCTGCGACGATCCGCGCTTCCAGCTCACGCGCAGCCTTCTCTCTGGCTTGACGCAAACGTAGACCGGCCTCCCGGCAGCGTCTGTTCTGACGAGAAAGCTCCTGCTGGAGCTTCTGCAGCCGTTCGTCGGCATACTGGATCTCATCGAGCTTCTGCCGGCACTCATCCAGATAGTCAGGCAACTCGTCCACAGCACGTCCGTATCGTCTTTCCAGCTTGCGAAACAGCGCCAGGCGAGTCTCCATACGGTCGTATTCCTCGGGCGAAAAATCCAGAGAATCCCGGAAATCCCGCAGCGTCTCACCGGCGTCGGTCAGGAGGAAGGCTGCGTCGCGGATGGCTTTGGCCGCGCTTTCGAGCTCCGGGGCAATAGCCGCGGCCCGCTGCGCATAATAAGCGGCGTTCTGCGTCATGCTCTGCGCGCTCGCATCGCCCTCATCCAGGGCGGTGCAGGCTTCATCGATCGCCTCGGTCAGTTTTTCCGCATTTCGAAGCAGATCGCGGCGCGCGTTCAGTTCTTCCTCTTCGCCCGGACGGAGCTCCGCGCTTTCGAGCTCCTTGATCTGCGCCTGCAGGCTGTCGCTGAGGCGCTCTTTTTCCAGCTCGTCCATGCTGAGTTTGGCAATTTCCTGCTTCAGGGCACGATACTTGTCATATTCGCCGGCGTAAGAGGCCAGCTCGTCCGTATAGGAGCCGAAGCGATCGAGATAAGTCATGTGAAGCCGCTCGTCCATCAGCTGACGGCCGTCGTTCTGGCCATGGATATCAACAAGCAGCGAGGCAAGCTCCTTCATTTGCGCTGCCGTGACCGGCAGGCCGCAGACTCTGGCGCTGCTTTTCCCGTCGGCGCCGATACGTCGCTGGAGGATCAGTTCCCCATCCGCTTCGATATCATTCTTCTCCAGCCAATCCTGCACACCTTCGGCATCAAAAACGGCCGTGACCAGGCCTTTATCCGCGCCGCGGCGGACGAGATCCCGGTTGACCCGATCGCCCAGGACAGCGCCGATCGCATCGATCACAATGGATTTGCCTGCGCCGGTCTCGCCGGTCAGCACATTGAAACCCGCGGTAAACTGAATATCCGCGCGCTCGATGACCGCTATATTTTCGATGTGAAGCTCGTTGAGCATAAGCTTATCTCACCAGCTATCGTTCAGTCGTTCAGAATATTCTCGATCTCCCGGCGAAGGTTTTCCGCAGCCTGATTGTCCCGCATGGCGATAAAGGCCGTGTCATGTCCGGCAAGTGCGCCGACCAGGGACTGGTTTTTCATCGCCTCGATCGCCGAGCAGGCAGCCGGGGCCAGACTGGGAAGTGTTTTCAGGATCAGCAGATTCTGCGCCACATCAAAGCTGGTGACGCTTTCTCTGAAAATGGAGCGGAGCTTCATGGTCAGCTCGTTGTCCGCATGTTCGCGGCTGACAACATAGCAATATCTGCCGCCGGGGCCCATCTGCTTGACGAGCCGCATATCTTTAATGTCTCGGGAAAGCGTAGCCTGGGTGCTTTTGATGCCCCGTTCGGCCAACGCGTTCAGCAGCTGCTGCTGCGTTTCGATTTCCTGCTCGGCAATAATTTCCAGAATGACGTTCTGTCTTCCAGGTTTCATGGATTTGCCTCCCGTTTTATCTCAGTTTTTCAAACGCTGTTTCATAAAAGCTCTTCAGGCCCATATCCGCCATCAAAGCATAGTGTGTCGAACGGCGAACACGCAGAATATCGTCGTTTTCCAGATCATAAACCGAATTGCCGTCGACGGAGAGATACGCTTTACGGCCGTGGGATATCCCCGTGCGGATAATGATCTCTCGATTAGGGTCCAGAACAAAGGTGCGAGACCCCATGACGTGTGCGCAGATCGGGCTCAGAATCATGTTTTCCGCATCCGGCTCGACGATCGGTCCGCCTGCGGACATCGAATAGCCGGTAGAGCCGGTCGGTGTGGAAAGGATCACACCGTCGCCGGTAAACCCGGTCATACGCTGGCCGTTGCACCAGGCTGTGATGGAAACGCATTCGCCGTAACCATGGATGACCGCGTCGTTGAGCGCGCTGTCACGGCAGATCTCCTGTTCGCCGCGGATCAGCGTCACGTCCAGCATCATGCGTTTGCTGATCTGATAATGCCCCTTGGCCGCCTCGACGATCAGCAAGATGTTTTCCTGCTCGAGAGAAGTCATAAAGCCCTTGGTGCCGAGATTGACGCCCAGCATGGGCAGATCATGCCCGTGCAGCTGACGCGCGACGGCAAGCATGGTTCCGTCGCCGCCGATCACGACGGCAAGGCTGCAGTCATCTGCGATGTCTGTGATCCGACTGACGGGAATATCCTGCGGGAACGCCTCCGGTTCGTCGTCGGCGAAGACCGGGCAGACGGCGGTTTCAAATCCAGCGTCGTGGAGCAGGCGCATGACATTTCTCGTGAAAGACAGCTCCAGGTCACGAAAGGGATTCGGACATAACGCGATCATCAAAAGCACCTCCTACAGCGCCTGATGCGAAGCCTCCACCACCGCGTCAATGTCGATGTCGGCAGGCGGAAAGCACCCGTTTTTCATGTGACAAATATATTCGATGTTGCCCTCAGGGCCCTTGATTGGGGAATAATCCAGACCGCAAACACTCAGACCGGCGGTGGGAGCGAAATCCAGGATTTCTCGGACGACCTGGCGGTGAACCGCCTCGTCTCGGACAACGCCCTTTTTCCCGACCTCTTCCCTTCCGGCTTCGAACTGCGGCTTGATCAGACAGATGATATCCGCTCCGGACTTAAGCAGTTCCTTGACAGCAGGCAGCACCAGCCGGATGGAAATAAAGGACACGTCCATCACGGCCAGATCCAGCTGCTCCGGGATCTGCTCCTTCGTCACATAGCGCAGATTCGTCCGCTCCAGGTTCACAACGCGCTCGTCGCAGCGAAGCTTCCAGGCCAGCTGCCCGTAGCCGACGTCGACCGCATAGACCTTGGCCGCGCCGTGCTGCAGCAGCACATCGGTAAATCCGCCGGTCGAAGCGCCGCAGTCGATACAGCATTTGCCGGCAGGATCCACCGGAAAGACCTTCAGCGCCTTGTCGAGTTTAAAGCCGCCGCGGCTGACAAAGGGGATCGCTTCGCCTCGTACCTCCAGCGCCGCTTCCGGATCGACGGCGGTGCCGGGCTTGTCCACGCGCTGTCCGTTGACAAAAACGAGGCCGCTCATGATCGTGGTCTTTGCCCGTTCGCGGCTGTCCGTATAGCCGCGTTCAAAAACGAGCTGATCCAGTCTGACTTTCTTCATACCCGTTCCCCGTTGATCAGTTCCTGTGCGGAGGCGGCAAGGCTGGCGGCATCCAGTCCGCAGAGCTTCATCAGCTCAGGAACGCTGCCGTGCGTCACCAGCCCGTCGCCAAGATTGATCAGTTTCGCCTGGCTCAGCTTGACGCCCTGCAATCCGGCCTCTGCCAAAAGTCGTTCGCCCACACAGCCGGCGGCACAGACGTCTTCTGCGACCAGAAGCCGCCCGGTCTTGCGCAACGAATTCATGCAAAGGGCGAATGAATTGGGCAACACACAGCCAAGCTTGATTACTTCAGCGGAGACCCCTTGCTCTGCAAGGCGGTCAGCCGCGTCCAGAGCAGAATTGACCATCGTCCCGTAGCAGACGATCGTGAGATCGCCGCCTTCGCGAAGCAAAAGCTCCGGCTCCAGGGAAGCATTGCGGTAGCGGCCTTCTCCGCCGCGGGGATAGCGGATCGCAACCGGACCGTTCTCGTCCTCGACCGCGTGACGGAGCATCTGACGCAGTTCTTCAAAGCTGGCCGGGCACCAGATGCGCATGCCCGGAACAGCAGACAGATAATCCAAGTCGAAAACACCGTGATGGGTTTCACCGTCGTTGCCGACAAGACCGGCGCGGTCGACCGCAAAGACCGCATGCAGCTTCTGCAGGCCGATGTCATGGATCAGCATGTCGTAGCCGCGCTGCAAAAAGCTGGAATAGACGGAGAATACCGGGCGAAGACCCTGTTTGGCCATACCGCCCGCCATCGCAACGGCATGCCCTTCGGCGATGCCGACGTCAAAGAAACGTTCGGGATATTTTGCGGCGAAGCTGTCCAGACCTGTGCCGGCGGCCATCGCCGCAGTAATGGCGACGACACGCTCATCCACCTCGGCCAGCCTGCAGAGCGCTTCACCGAATACAGAGGAAAAGCATGGGGCGGATACGGGCATCGCGCCGGTCTGCGGATCAAAGGCGGACACGCCGTGATAGCGTTCCGGATCTTTTTCCGTATACTCGCAGCCCTTTCCTTTTTTTGTCAAAACATGCAGCAGCACAGGGCCGTTGATTTCTTTGGCATAGCGGATCGCCGTCTCGAGCTTCTCCAGATCGTGACCGTCGACCGGGCCGAGGTAATTGAAGCCCATCTCGCTGAACATGTTTTCACTGAGCAGCCGGGCCTTGAGCCACTCTTTGATTTTGTGATTGAAGCGATAAAGCGCGGGCAGGCGGGAAAACACGTCGCGGTACCAGCGCTTGAAATTAATGTAACCGGGTTTTGCCCGCATGGTCTGCAGCATACTGACCGTACCGCCGACGTTCTCGCTGATCGACATATTGTTGTCATTGAGAATGACGACCATCGGCTCGCCGCTGGCGGCGGCGTTGGTCAGGCCCTCAAAAGCAAGGCCGCCGGTCATGGCGCCATCGCCGATCACAGCAACGACCTGATAGTTTTCATGCCTCAATGTCCGCGCGCGTGCCATGCCGAGCGCAACGGAGACGGAATTGGAGGCATGTCCGGCGATAAACGCGTCATCCGGCGCCTCATAGGGCTTGGGAAATCCTGAAATGCCTTTATACTGGCGCAGGCTGTCAAAGCGGTCGCGCCGACCGGTCAGGATCTTGTGAGAATAACTCTGATGGCCGACGTCAAATATGATGCGGTCCACCGAGCTGTCATAGACGCGGTGAAGCGCCACGGTCAGCTCGACCGTACCCAGATTGGAGGACAGATGCCCGCCGGTCTGGGAGACGTTTTGTATAATGAATTCACGCAGCTCTTCGCAAAGCGGCTCCAGCTGGTCCTGCCGAAGCTTCTTTACGTCAGCCGACGATTGGATACTTTCCAATATACTCAAAGCATTGAGCTCCTCTATGTTTAATTCTTACGCACTGCCATGGAATCGGCCAGCGAATCAAGAAATGCGGTGTCGGAAAAGCCTTCCGAAAGCGCGTGTTTAGCTGCTTCCGTCAGACGCAGGATCCTTTGTTCGCACTCGGCCATGCCAACGAGGGAAACATAGGTATTTTTCCCCTCCTGCGCATCTGAGCCGATGGGTTTTCCAAGCTCTGCCTCTGTGCTTGTCACATCAAGCACGTCGTCCCGCAGTTGAAAGGCAACGCCGATGGCGGCGCCGTAACGCGCGGCGGCCTCAAGCTGCAGCTCAGTTCCTCCGGCGGCGTGGACGCCCATCCGGCAGGCGGCAATCAGCAGCGCGCCGGTTTTACGGGTGTTGATCGCGTCCAGTTCCGTCTCACTCAGTCGTTTGCCCTCGCCGATCATATCCAGATACTGCCCGCCGCACATCCCGTCCAGACCGACGGCATTGGCGAGATCCTCCGCGCAGGCTGCGCGGCGATCCGCATCCAGAGACGAGCGCAGGATCGTTCCGAAGGCCTCCGCCTGCAGCGCATCGCCGGCAAGCGTTGCCGTGCATTCGCCGTATACCACATGGTTCGTTGGGCGGCCGCGGCGCAGATCGTCATTATCCATGCAGGGCAGATCATCGTGGATCAGGCTGTAGGTGTGCAGCATTTCAATCGCACAGGCCACCGGCACCGCCGCTTCGATATCACCGCCGGCGATCCGGCAGAATTCGAGCACCAGCATCGGCCGGATGCGTTTGCCGCCGGCCAGGAGGCTGTAGCGCATGGCTTCAGCGAGTCCAGCCGTCGGAACCTGCTCGCCGCGCGGCGCAAAATACTCCGCAAGCGCCCGATCGATCCGCTCTTTATACTCCTGCGCCGTCATGCGTTGTCATCCTCAAAGGGCAGCTCCTTCGGCTGCCGGTCCGGCCCCTTTTTCAGCTTGACGACCTTCTGCTCCGCCTCGTCGAGCATCGTGCCGCAGCGGCGGATCAATCCGGTGCCCTCTTCAAACAGGCTGAGAGAATCGTTCAGCGGCAGGTCGCCCTTTTCCAGATGGCGGACGATCTCATCCAGCCGCGCAAGCGACTGTTCAAAACTCAACTCTTGTTCTGTCATCATCATTCTCCTGATAAAAGCTCTTCCACCCGGCAATCGGCACCGCCGTCAGCAAAACGAAGGCGCAGCCGGTCGCCCGGATGAAGCTGTTCAGCCGATTTCACTGTGCCGCCTGTCTCATCCTCCGCCACGGCGTAACCGCGTGACAGCACGCGCAGCGGGCTCATCGCATCCAGCGATGAGGCGAGACGGACATACTGCTGGCGTTTTCCGGAAAGGATCCGCTCCTGCGCCGCGCAAAGACGATCGCGGCTGTAATCCAGACTGATCCTGCGGTTGTCGATGCTGGCCGAAGGGTCGGTCAGCACACGCTTTTGACGAAAACTGTTCAGGCGCTCTTTCAGCTGTGAAAGCTGTTTATGCATCGCCTGGCCGCTGCGGATCTCATAGCTGCGCAGCAGCTCCAGGATCTCATTCTGATCCGGTACGGCGATCTCCGCCGCATTGGATGGCGTGGACGCACGGCGGTCGGCCACATAATCGGAGATCGTCACGTCCGGCTCATGCCCGACGGCGGAGATCACCGGGATCCTGGAGGCGTAGATCGCCCGCGCCACACGCTCGTCGTTAAAAGCCCAGAGATCCTCCATCGATCCTCCGCCGCGGCCGGTGATGATCAGATCCGCGATCTGAAACTCATTGGCGTAACGGATCGCGCCGGCGATCTCCGGCGGAGCCTCCACGCCCTGCACGCGGACCGGCAGCAGCACGACCTTCGTCATCGGCCAGCGATGGCCGATGATGCGGATCATATCATGCACCGCGGCGCCCGCCGACGAGGTGATGACGGCGATCGTGCGCGGAAACGGCGGCAGCGGCTTTTTATGGGAAGGATCGAACAGGCCCTCTGCGGCAAGCTTTTCCTTCAGCTGCTCAAAGGCGATCTGCAGATCGCCGACGCCCTCCGGCATAATACCGGTGCAGTAGAGCTGATAGGCTCCGTCGCGCGGATATACGGAAACGCGGCCGAACACCGTAACGCTCATGCCGTTTTCCGGCCGGAAGCGCAGTCGGGCGGCGCTGCTCTTGAACATGACGCAGCGCAGGCTGCTCTCGCTGTCCTTCAGCGTAAAATAGTGGTGCCCGGAGGGATAGATCTTGTAGTTGGACAGTTCGCCGCGCACGCACACATCGGACAAAAGACCGTCCGCATCCAGCAGAGAGCGGATATGCTCGTTGAGCTGGGTGACGGAGAGGACCGGACGTTCGGCGCTCATCATTCCTCCGTGGCGGGCTGCTTGTCCAGCTCGCCGCGCACGAAGCTGCCCAGCACGCCGTTGATGAAAGCAACGGTATCGGGCTCATCATAGTTCTTGGCAAGCTCCACCGCCTCGTTGATCGCGGCGCTGGCGGGCACATCCTCCAGATAGAGGATCTCGCAGATTGCACAGCGCAAAACCGCAAGAGCGGTCTTGGAAATGCGCTCCGGACGCCAGCCTTTCGCATAACGCTCGATGTATGCGTCCAGCTCCCCGCGCTTTTCGATGACGAGGCTGCTCAGGCGCAGGATGTATTCCAGGTACTTTCCTTTCGGAAGTTCGGCATACAGCTCGTCCACATCGGCCAGGCTGGAAAAATGCTCTTCGGTAAAGAAATCGTCCGCAAGCTCCGCGGGCGAGCGGCCGGATGCGGCGGCGGCAAAGCAGAGCTGGATCGCCAGATGGCGGGCAATGCTTCTTGTCATGGCTGTTACCTCCGGTATTTATTTATCAAAGGCCAGTCCGGAAACATGGACGTTGACCTGCGGTTTATCAAAGCCAGTCGTCGCCTGAATGACGTTGATGATCTTTTCCTGCACTTCCTGTGCGACCTTGACGATGCTGTAGCCGTAGGTCACGGTGATGATCGCATCCACGACGACCTTGTTGTCATCCAGCTGCACCTTAACGCCCTTGGTCACGGTCTTCAGCCCGAGCAGCTCCGCCAGCTCGCCGCCGGCCGTATTGGCCAGGCCGGCCACGCCCTCCACCTCGGAAATAGCGGTGCGGACCAGGCTGCAAATCACGTCTTCAGAGATATTGATGCTGCCGTTTTCTTCCTGGCAGGTAATGTAGTTGTCGTTCATGCTTTGCCTCCCATCAAGACTTCCTGCTTCATAGTGTCAGAACCTGAACTGCATGAGCAGTTCATAAAGATTCAGTATATTTTAACATGAATATTCAAAAAAGAAAAGTGTATATGCAAAAAATAATATGCAAAAAATCCGGGGCATGAACCCCGGATTTTTGTTATGCTTTCACTTCGATGATGTTGAGCTGGGATGCCTGGTAGCTGGTTTCATTCAGAATAATATCCGTGATCTGCGCGACGGCCTCCTCAGACAGGCCCTCCGGCGGTGCGGGCACCGCTACCGTGATGGCGTCGTTGCCGATATAAACGACGCAGTCGGCAAAGTTTTTGGCGATCAGCAGGTTTTCGATCTGCGATTCCTTCATGGAGCTTGTTGCCATGGCAGAGATCGCGTTCATCGCAGAATCGATCGTCTCCTGGGATGCGCTTTCCGCGGAGGCCGCCGTCTGCAGCAGCTGTAGCGCCTCGTCCCTGGACACCTGTCTCGTCAGCCTCGCCTCGGAGAAATAACCGGAGGCCGACGCCGCCAGCTTCTGCGCCCGAGCCGCCGCCTCCTGGATCCCGGCGTCCTCGGCGGAGACCATCTCCGCGTCCGGATTTCCCCAGCGCTGATTGTATGACCAGTTGAGCAGGACCGCGGCAGCCACAAACATCAGCACCGCCAGCAAGGTCAGATTGCGCTTCTTCGTTTTCGTCATTCCCTTTCCTCCCCTTTCAATGCTCCATCCGTTTGAGAATGGTGATCTTATCCGATCCGAAACCAGTATATGAGCCGACGGCACGAAGTATATCCAGTTTGACCGAGGCGTCGTCCGCGCCGTCGCAGACGATTACGACGCCGTTTTCCGAAATCAGCACCTGTGCCTGGCCGATCCCCCGCGCGCTGCTGAGGATCGACTGAAGATCGGAATTGGAATCGTTTTCCGGTTCCTTTCGTCCGCCGGAGGGCATCAGCAGGAGCAGCAGACCCACCGCAAGGATCAGCAGCGGGATCTTGATCTGATCCAGTTTTTTCAGTATTGCTTCAAGCTTCATCCATGATCCACTCCTGATGCGTGTCATCGATCCCCAAATCAGCGGCGATCAGCGCCTGCAGCCTTGCACGCTGACCTGCCGAAAACGATCCGCTCAGCCGGACTGTCTCCGGGACCCATATGCCAGCCGTATCCCAGCGCACACGGATTTCAGCGTGAAGCTCCCTGATACCGAGCGCTGCGGCCTGCTTTTGGATATAGTCCGCGCATTCCTGCTCGATAAGCAGCCGCTCCAGCCTGCTGCTGCGCTCTTCCGCTCCGTCCGCAAGCTCGTGCCCCAATTCCCGGTAGCGGGCAAGTTCCAGCGAGTATGCGGAATAATCAAAAGACCGGACGGTGCTCAACGCGGAAATCATCAGCAGCAGCATGCAGCAAAGCCCGGTCATTCGTTTCACGCTTCCCTCAGGCGTCAGGCTGAGAGCGATCCCGCAGAAAACGGAAAGCGCGCATATCTGCATCACATAGTTCTTCATCCCGTCACCGTCCGGATCGCTGATACGATCGAAACAAACAGCATCAGCCCGTAGGAAGCGACAAGTCCCAGCATCAGTCCCATCAGCGTCGAAAATTCGCCGAGCAGGCGCGACAGACGATCCAGGCCCGTCATCTCCGTGGCGGCAGCCGTCAGCGATAACAGCAGACGCCGTACGCCGCAGGCGGCAAAGGGAGCGGAGCAAAGCGCACAGACCGATACCAGGCCGAAGGCACCTGCCGTATTTCGCACGACCGCAGCCGCGGAGATTACAGATGAAGCCGCATCGGACAGGATCTTTCCGACGACCGGGATCGCAGCAGACATAAGGGTTTTCGCCGCTTTGACCGTCGCTTCGTCCGCGCTGCCCGTCACGATCCCGGTGATCGTAAGAAATCCGCTGAAAACGACGGTCAGGCCGGTCAAAAGGAGGGTAGAAAGCTTGATGCTCAGCCGAAGCATGCTCCTCAGCAGCGGATTGTCAAAAATACTGCCGCAGACAGCCAGGGCGATCGCTGCATAAAGAAGCGGCAGGAGCAGCCGCTGTGAAGCGGACAACATCAGATCGAGCGCCAGACAGGATACGGCATAGCGCGCAGAAGCGGAGCTCGGCGCGCCGCCGGCCGCCGCCGCGGAATAAATCGCGGGCAGAGCGGCTTTGGCATAATCAGAGAGACTTGTCAGCGCGTTTGCAGCCTTTCCTACCATGCTGTTCATGCCATCCGCCAGGAGGCAGGAGGCGGCGGCACAGCCGGCGATTTGTATGTACTCGCTCTGTTTTTGTCCCGGTGCCAGGCTGGTGCCCAGCGCACACAGGATCGCAAGCGCCAGAACGGAAAACACCTCCCGCGCGCTTTTTCGAAGCGCCTCGGCGATCTGCGCCAAAAAACGGTTCCACAGGCGTTCCAAAGCTCCGGCGCCGTCGTAATCACCGCTGAAGCGGAGTTCTCCCCCGATCTTGCGCAGCTCCTCCGGCAAGCTTTCCCGCACGGCGGAGACATCCAGTTCATCGACCATCGAAGCGGGGTATTCCTCCGCATAGGCCGTCACGACCAGAAACGGGAGGAGGAGCAGCATCAGCAAAGCTTTTTTCACAGGAATTCTCCCACCATCTTCAGCATAGTCAGCAGCAGCGGCATGATGATACCGAGTGCGCAGAACGTGCCGGCCAGCTCCACCGCGGATGCTGCGGCATTTTGCGAGGCATCCTTGCAGAGATCTGCCGTCAGTCTGGTCACGATCCCTGCCGCCACGCATTTCAAGACCGGCTGCATCATCGTATCGCTGAGCTGAAAACGCTCCTGCAGCGCATCTCTCAGATCTCTCAGGCCGGAACCCAGGTTCAGCGACGCAAGCAGGATCATTCCCACAGCGGTAATACTGAGCGACGCAGCCAGCTCCGGATTTGTCCGACGGAGCAGCAGGCAGCAAAGAAGCGCGCAGACAGCCGCTGCCGACACGCGAAGCATCAGCTCCATCAAAGTCCGAAAAGGCTTTTGATCAGCGCGAACAGCTCGCTGATCTTCTGCACCACCATCATCAAAACAACAACCAGCGCAGTGATCGTCGTCATCAGCGCCTGTTCCTCCCTGCCGGATCGCTGCAGCAGGATATTCAGCACGGCAACCAGGATCCCGATCGCCGCGATTTTAAAAATCAGATCTACATCCATATCGGCTCCTAAAGAATCAGCAAGCAGAGGAACGCGCCCGCAGCAGCACTGAGCGCCAGGGACAATTTGCGCTGTTCCGGGAGCCTGGCCAGCAGCCCGTTTGCTGTTTCCTCCGCGCATCGAAGATAACGATCACAGGCAGCGAGCTGCTCGTCCAGCTCATAGCGCCCGAGGCTTGCGCCAAGCGTCTCCAGTTGTCCGCGGCTTTCCGCGGAAAGTGCAGGCAGACACTTGCGGCAGGCATCGATCCAGAGATCCACAAAGCTGTTTTCGTTCAGCCCCGAAAGACTTGCCGCGCAGCTTTGAAAGAAAACGCCAGTCTCCGCCCCCGCCAGATTCGCAGCCATAACAAGAAGCTCCTCCAGCGGGCAGAGCCTGCAGGAAAGCTCGGCACGCATGACCCGGATCCCACGCATGAGAGAATGCAGCGTCCGGATCTCCTGTCCGGCTGCTTTGACCCTCATCAGGCCAATCCCGAGGCATGAACCGATGACAGCGAGAATTCCTAAGAATTTCAAGACGGCAGCCTCTGCAGCTCATAGCGGCGTTCACCGTCCTGCATGCTGATCCGTATGCAGGCCTCAAAAAGCCGCTCCTCCAGCATCGTTCGATACAGCGGCCTTTTACCGAGCTCTTCCGGGCCGGCGGCGTGAGCCGTAGCAATCAGACGCACGCCGCAGCCGACGATTTCACGGATCGCATCCAGGTCCTCCGGCTGTGTGATCTCATCCATGGCGATGATCTGCGGATTCATCGTGCGCAGCAGCATCATGGCGGCTGTTGCTTTCGGGACGCCGCTGAGCACGTCGCTGTGCGCGCCGAGATCGAACTGCGCACGCCCCTGCTCCGAGGCTGCGATCTCCCAGCGCTCGTCCACCACGCCGATGCGTAGTCCGTCACAGGAAAAACGGCGGATCAGTTCCCGCAGCACGGTGGTTTTTCCCATCCCCGGCGGCGACAGGATCAACAGTTGATCCGGCTGCTCTTTCCGAAGGCGTGCGTAAAGCTCGTGACAGATCCCCTTGCATTCCCGCGGGATACGGATCGCAAGCGAGCTGAATGACCGAAAGCCGATGACCTTGTCCTCGCGCCGATAAGCGGTACCGCATACGCCGATGCGAAGCCCATGATAGCTGATAAAGCCTCTCGCCAGCGCTGCCGCCGCCGTGTGCAGCGAAGCGCCGGTCGCTTTTTCCAGGGTGCGCATCAATTCTTCTTCCGTGACCGCCTCGCCGTGCAGGGGATATTCCCTTCCGTTTTGCAGGATCATCGGCGCCTGTCCGATCCTCAGGCGTATTTCTTCCGCCCCGGTCAGCAGATCGCGGCAATGCCTGTCAAGGCAGCGCCGCGGCAGCAGCTGGAGCGCCAGTTCCGTTCCGTTCATCATTTCACTTCCCGCTGATACTCTATGAGTCCGGACACCGGATTATGCGAGGAGAAAGCGCGAAAAAATCCCCGTACAGGCAGGCTGAACTGCCGGTACGGGGATTGGGTGGATTCAAACGTCAATGATTTCAGGCGAACATACGCTCGATCTGGCTCTTGGACTGAACGCCGACGGAGCTGGCCTTCACCTGGCCGTTTTCAAAGACCATCAGCGTGGGGATGCTGGAAATGCCGAATCTCGCCGCCAGCGTCGGGCATTCGTCCACGTCCAGCTTGCAGACCTTGACCTTGCCCTCCTGTTCCTCAGCGATCTTGGCGATCGTAGGCGCGAGCATGCGGCAGGGGCCGCACCAGGTCGCCCAGAAGTCCACCAGAACAGGCGTTTCGGCCTTCAGGACCTCTTGCTCAAAATTGGATTCACTGATAATGATTTCTGCCATAGTTTATATCTCCTTTCTAATTATCTGCGAGCAGTTGCTGAATATAAGCCTCCAGCGTTGCCTCGTCCATGGCCCCGATCTGCTGGTGAAGCAGGCTGCCGTCGGCCCGAATGAACAAGGTCACCGGAATGGCGTTGATCTGATACGCCTCCGCGGCGCTGAAGTCCACGTCAAAGAACAGCGGGAAGCTGTAACCGTTCTCCTCGCGGATAAAGGCCGTCGCGCTTTCGACGGTATCGGTCGAGCCGTCGGTCAGATCAACCATCATGAATTGAATCTGATCCTGATACTTCTCTGCGCACGCATCGAAGTACGGCAGCTCCGCGCGGCAGGGCGGGCACCAGGTCGCCCAAACGTTGACTACAATAGGTGTTCCGAAATATTCGGACAGAGAGACCATATTCCCTTCCTCGTCCAAAACGCTGAAATCCGCCGTCGGGTTGTCGCTGAGCACGACAGGCGTCTCGGTCTCTTCCGGTGCTTCGGTTCCAACGGCCGGAGCAATCTCCGTCGGCCCGGCAGGCGTCTCCGCATCATGCCCGTCATATTCGCTCTCATGTCGAGCCGTAGGAGCATTGCTCTCTTTCTCAGGCGCCGTCGAAGGCAAAGCGCCGGGCGCAAGGCTCCGGTACAAAAGGCTGCCGCCGATCAACAGAAGCGCGAGAAGCAGCACCGGAATCAGGACTTTCCAAATTGTTTTCATAATCACCCCTCAGCGCAGAAGCGCCATCCAGCGGTCGAGCATGCCGAAGCACATCAAAAGCCCGATCACGATCAGAAAACCGCCGCAGATCCGGTTGATCACAGAATAATGCGATTTGATCCAGCGAAATACGCCGCTCATCTGCTCCAGCAGCAGCGCAGAAATCAGAAACGGCAGTCCCAGGCCGATCGAATAGCAGACCAGCAGCAGCAGTCCCTGCAGCGCCGTGCCGGAGCTGGACGCGAGCATCAGCGCAGAACCGAGAAAGGCGCCGACACAGGGCGTCAGGCTGACAGAATAGACCAGTCCGAAGACAAAGGCGGAGAAAATGCCAGTCACGGAGCGTCCGCTGCCCATTCCCTTGAAAAACGGCAGCGGAATGATTTCCAGATACGACAGGCCGAAGAGGATCACGATCAGCCCGCAGATGAGAGACACCCGGCGCTGATAGCGCAGCAGCAGCGAGCCGAGCGTTCCGGCAAAGAGCCCCATCAGGCAGAAGGCGGCGGTAAAGCCGAGCACAAAGGCCAGCGCGCGAAAGAGGTTGGCGCGTTTTTTATCAGAGCCTGCGGCAAAGTATGACACATAGACCGGCAGCATCGGCAGCATACAGGGAGACACGAAGGAAATCAATCCCTCCAGGAACGTAATCACATATTGCATATATTATTCCTGCCGGATAAAATCGCCGTGGACGCCGCCGCTTTTTGAAAGCAGACGGATATCTGTGATCACCATATCGCGCTGCACGGCCTTGCACATATCATAAACCGTGAGCGCCGCGACAGAAGCTGCCGTCAGTGCCTCCATCTCCACGCCCGTGCGCCCGTCGCAGCTAACCTTGGCTGTGATCTCCACCGAACAGCGCTCCTCATCCAGAGAGAGCGAAAGGTCGATGCCGTCGATCAGGATCGGATGACACATCGGGATCAGATCCGGCGTACGCTTGGCGCCCATGACGCCGGCGATCTGCGCGACCGTCAGCACGTCGCCTTTTTTGACGCCGCCGCTTTGGATCAGGCGAAAAGTCTCGCGATTGAGCAGAACGCGGGCGCCCGCAACGGCCGTCCGGCGGCTCGGGTCTTTCTCCCCGACGTCCACCATTTTTGCCCTTCCCTGATTGTTAAAATGAGTAAAATCCATGCTGCATCCTCCCGGGAGGCTTCATACACTCTTTTCTTTCGGAAGATTATACGATAGAGCCTCTGCTTCGTCAAGGTGTCACCGCGCGCTTACTTTTTGCCGAGAGATATTCGCAGGCGCTGAGCGCGGCGATATTCCCCTCGCCGGCGGCCTTAGCCAGCTGATAGGGCTTGCCGGTGCAGTCTCCGGCCGCGAAAACGCCTGGGACGCTGGTGGACATATCGCGTTTCGTGACGATGCCTCCGTTTTCATAGACGAGACCGGGCACAAGCCGTGTCACGGAGACGGTGTCCTTGATGATGAATATGCCGTCAACCGCCTGCTCCTCGCCGCGAAACACCACGGCGTTTGCCTTCAGACCGCCCTTGATTTCATATTTCCCGTTTTCCCGCATGCGGATCACCGTGCAGCCGATGCTTTCCAAAAAATCGGCATCTTCGGCAGCCTCATGACCGCTGCCGATGACAGCCACGGTCTTGCCGCGATAGAGCATTCCGTCACAGGTAGCGCAGTAGCTGACGCCGCGGCCAAGGAACTCGCCTTCACCGGGGTACAGGTTTTCGCGGGTGATGCCGGCTGCGATGATCACCGCGCGGCACTGATAGAAATCATTGCCTACGGCGACACCGAACACCTCGTCCATCGGCATGACGTTCAGGGCTCTGCCCCGGATCAGATCCGTGGCGTTCTCCTCGATCTGACGGCGGAAGACCTCGCTCATTTCCTTTCCGCTCATTGCGGGAAGTCCGGGGTAATTGGTGATCCTTTCCGCGCGGTAGAGACTGCTGGTCGCCTCCCCGTTGGTAATGACAGCCACGGTCTTGCCGCGGTTCTTTGCCGTCAGCACGGCGGACGCCGCCGCCACGCCGCCGCCAATAATGATGATATCGTAACAGTCAAGCATGTTTTTCCCCTTTCTGTGCGACGCACCCTGAGAGCAATAAATATGTTGTGTTCAGTATATCACATTTTTATTGTAATTGCGAGAGGATTCGTTTATAATAGCAACGTATTTTTTGCGCCCGGTGAGGAGTGATATTATGGAAGAAACAAGAAATTTTATTGAAGAATTTGTCAAGGAGGATCTGTCCGAAGGCAAGCGCTGCTACGGCATGAAGGTCCATACCCGTTTTCCGCCCGAACCCAACGGCTACCTGCACATCGGCCACTGCAAGGCGCTGACCATCGATTTCAGCACGGCCGAGCGCTTCGGCGGCCTGTGCAACCTCCGCTTTGATGATACCAACCCAGCCAAGGAGGACACCGAATACGTCAACGCCATTCAGGAGGACATCCACTGGCTGGGCTTTGACTGGGGCGACCGCCTGTTCTACGGCTCGGATTACTTTGAAAAGACCTATGAGCTGGCCCTGGAGCTGATCCGCAAGGGACTTGCCTATGTGTGCGAGCTGACGCCCGAGCAGTTCAAGGAGTACCGCGGCGACACCACGCATCCCGCCGTCTCCCCCTGGCGCGACCGTCCGATCGAAGAAAGTCTGGATCTGTTCCAGCGCATGCGTGCCGGCGAGTTCCCCGAGGGCAAATATACGCTGCGCGCCAAGATCGATCTGGCCAGCGGCAACTTTAACATGCGCGATCCGGTTTTGTACCGCATCCGCTATATCGAGCATCACCGCCAGGGCACCAAGTGGTGCATCTTCCCGATGTACGACTTTGCCCACCCCATCCAGGACGCGCTGGAGGGCATCACCCATTCTCTCTGTTCGCTCGAGTATGAAGCGCACCGCCCGCTGTACGACTGGGTGGTCAGCAATGTGACGATCCCGGGAATCAAGCCCCGTCAGATAGAGTTTGCCCGTTTGGGCATCAATTACACGGTCATGTCCAAGCGCAAGCTTCGCCAGTTGGTGGAAGAGGGCAAGGTCGCCGGCTGGGACGATCCCCGCATGCCGACGCTCTGCGGTCTGCGCCGCCGGGGCTATACCGCCGCCTCCATCCGCGAGTTCTGCAACCGCATCGGTGTTTCCAAGGTCGACTCCACGGTCGACTGGGCGCTGCTGGAAAGCTGCCTGCGCGACGATCTGAACGCCCACGCCAAGCGCGTGATGGCGGTTCTTCGCCCCATCAAGCTGACCGTCACCAATTATCCCGAGGGCCAGAGCGAGCTGCTCGAAGTGGAAAACAATCCCCTCGAGCCCGATGCCGGCACGCGTCAGGTCAGTTTCTCCCGCCACCTCTGGATCGAGGCCGACGATTTCATGGAAGTCCCGGCGCCGAAATACAAGCGCCTTCACCCGGGCTTTGAAGTCCGTCTCAAGGGCGCCTACCTCGTCACCTGCACCGGCTGCATCAAGGACGAAAACGGCAATGTGACCGAAGTGCTGTGCGAGTATGATCCGGCCAGCCGCGGCGGCGACCCCGCCGACGGCCGCAAGGTCAAGGGCGCAACCATCCACTGGGTCGACGCCGATAACTGCGCGGACGCTGAAGTTCGCCTTTACAGCTACCTCTTCAGCGATCCCGAGCCGGACGGCCCGGACAAGAACTTCCTCGACTGCCTCAATCCCAACAGTCTGGAAATTCTGACCGGCTGCAAGGTGGAGGCCTGTCTGGCCGACGCTCCCATGCCGGTGCAGGGTAAAAGCGCCGAAGGCTATCAGTTCATGCGCCAGGGCTATTTCTGCCTGGACAACCGCGACGCGGCTCCCGGTCATCTCGTCTTTAACCGTTCCGTTGCGCTGAAAGACAGCTTCAAAAAATAAAGCATGATAAAACAAACGCCCGGAAGCAGAAGCTTCCGGGCGTTTTCTTGGAGCTGGTAATGTGACTCGAACACACGACCTGCTGATTACGAATCAGCTGCTCTACCGACTGAGCTATACCAGCATTTGCCGGGTTATAGTACCACAAACGCTGAAATAAGTCAACCAAAAGATTTGACTATTACAAATCGTATAATTTTGTTACGGGAATGCTCTTGACAGCTTATTGTCCAAAAATTATCGAAAGCTTGTCCTGCAATTGATTCCAAAATATCGCCGAACTGCCGCATTTTACGAATTGCTGCTCTTTTGCAACAGAGTTACATAATAGATAAACATAATTATTCTTCAAAGAGTTATCAACATTTTCAACAGAATTGTCAACAAATACATGGTGCAAAAAGCCAGCTAATCCGGCAAAAACCGCAATCCGCTCCTCTATTAGACATGATTATTTCAAAAAAAACAAATTATTTTGTTTACATAACACTTTTCAGAAATGGGCATAGACTTTGACACTGCGTGCTGCAGTTACCGCCATTTCGAAAAGTATTCAGACAGCGCTGGCTGATTTTAACATTGAAGCGATAACGGAGCAGGCTCTGGATCAGAGCGTTGTTCCAGCCGTAGCCGAGGTAGCGAAGAAGGGACTGGTAAACCAGGGGGTGCATGTTTTCTTCCGGCTTCATGCGCTCTCTCCTTTCAGTACCGGCCGCCCATCGGATACAGCAGCAGACCAGAATCGGCAAAAGAAAAGTATGACTGTCCTCCAATGATGATGTGGTCGTCCAGCGTGATCTCCACCAGCTGCAGCGCTTCGCGGATGCGGCGCGTGAGCAGCTCGTCGTCACGCGAGGGAGAGGGGTTGCCGGAGGGATGATTATGCGCCAGAATGACCGAGCTTGCTCTGGCCTTCAGCGCGCTCTCCACCACCAGGCGGACGTTCAGATTCACATTGTCGACCACGCCGCTACCGAGCTCCGTGCAGCAGATCAGCTGCTTCTGGGGATTGAGGCAGAGAAGCAGCGCCTTTTCCGCCTTCTCCATGGCGAGGCGCGGAATCAGGTACTGCGCTGTCTGAGAAGCCCCGGCGAAACTCGTCAGGTTTCTCGTACGGCTGACGGCACATCTCTTGGCGATCTCCGGTACCAGGCTGATGAGCGTGGCCGCGTTATCGCCGATGCCCGGCACAGCGCGCAGCTCATGCACGGAGGCCTCGAACACCGCGTCGAGCGAGCCGAAATGATCCAGCAGCGCGTGCGCGATCTCATTGGTATCACGGCGGGGAATGGCGTAAAACAGCAGAAGTTCCAGCACGTTGAGGTCATTGAAATTATCCAGACCATATGCGGTGAATCGCTCCTTGAGGCGGCTTCTGTGACCGTCATGCACAGCCATTGTCATCACCCTATCTCTATATGTAATGTGTTACAGTTCCATGGTCGCGTAAGCGTTCAGATCGCTCCCGGCGCGAACGCCCGCGAGGTATTCGTAATAGGCCTGCGCGCCGATCATGGCGCCGTTATCGCCGCAGAGCTTCAGCGGCGGGATAAACAGCTGGTAACCGTGCTCCGCGGCAGCCTTCTGGAAGTCGGCGCGGATGCGGGAATTGGCGGCCACGCCGCCGGCAATGACGATCCTGCTGCGGCCAAGCTCCGCCGCCGCCTGCATCGTGCGGGGCACCAGACTGTCGCTGACAGCCTTGGTAAAGGAGGCAGCCAGCGCGGAGCGGTCGATCTCCTCCCCCTTCTGCTCGGCGTTGTGGACCAGGTTGATCACCGCCGTTTTCAGGCCGGAAAAGCTCATGTCATAGGGGTTGCCGTCCACATGGCCGATCGGGAAGCTGTAGCGCGTATCGTCGCCGCCCTGCGAGAGCTGGTCGATCGGCTTGCCGCCCGGATAGGGCAGGCCAAGCACACGCGCCGTCTTGTCAAAGCACTCTCCGGCCGCGTCGTCGCGGGTCGCGCCGATGATCTTCATATCGGTGTAATCCCGCACATCCACCAACAGCGTGTTGCCGCCGGAGATCGCCAGGCAGAGGTACGGCGGTTCCAGTTCGGGATAGGCCAGGTAATTGGCCGCCATATGGCCGCGGATATGGTGCACCGGAATCAGCGGCACGCCGAGCGCGAGAGCCGCGGACTTGGCGAAGTTCACACCCACCAGCACCGCACCGATCAGTCCCGGCGCATAGCTGACGGCCACGGCATCAATGTCCTTTTTCGTGATACCGGCCGCCTCGACCGCACGGCGGGCCAGGATGGAGATCGACTCGACATGGCAGCGGGAGGCGATTTCCGGCACGACGCCGCCGTAGACGGCGTGCAGATCAGCCTGGGAAAAGATCTGGTCACTGAGGATCTTGCGGCCGTCCTCTACGACGGCGACCGCCGTTTCATCGCAGGTGGATTCAAAAGCGAGTATTTTCAAAGCGTTTGCCTCATTTCAATAATTTTGTCATCAAAATCGCGTCCTCTTTCGGCGCGTCATAATAGCCTTTTCTGCGCCCGACCGGGGTAAAACCGAAGCGCCCGTACAGCGCAATGGCCGGGGCGTTCGATTCGCGCACCTCAAGCGTGACAAAGGACAGCTGCAGTTCTTCAGCACGGCGCAGCAGCGCCTCGATCAGCGCCGAGGCAGTCCCCTGCCGCCGATGATCCGGCGCAACGGCAACGTTGGAAATATATCCCTCGTCCAGGACGTACATCATCCCGACATAGCCAATCACGGTCTCACCGGCCTCCGCCACAAGGAATTCATGGTGTCCGTCGGGAAGCTCTGCAGCCAGCTGCGCACGCGTCCAGGGAATGGAAAAGCATTGATGCTCCAGTTCAACCAGCGCGTCCAGATGGCGCTTGTCGGCGTCAATAATGCGAACATCCATCTCAGTGCGCCTCTGCCCAGCTGTGGCCGATGTGCGCGTCCGCCGTCAGCGGGACGGCAAGATCGGCCGTGTGCTCCATCTCATAGCGCAGCAGCTCACATACGCGCTCCGCTTCCTCCTCCGGGCACTCGACGATCAGTTCGTCGTGCACCTGCAGGATGAGCCTGGCCTGCAGCTTTTCTTCGCGCAGCCTGCGGTAGACGCGGACCATGGCCAGCTTGATGATGTCGGCCGCGGTGCCCTGGATGGGCATATTCAGCGCCACACGTTCGCCGAAGGAACGCATGTTGAAGTTCGAGCTCTTGAGCTCCGGCAGCTCTCTCCGCCGGCCATAGAGTGTGGAAACATAACCATCGGCGCGCGCCTGCTCGACAATATGCTTCATATAGTCACGAACGCCGTGATACTTGGAGAGATAGGCGTCGATATAGGCTTTCGCCTCATTGGGCCAGACGCCGATATCCTGCGCCAGGGAAAAAGCAGAGATACCGTACACAATGCCGAAGTTGACGGCCTTGGCCCGGCTGCGCAGCAGCGGCGTGACCTCATCCAGCGGCGTATCAAAGACCTGTGAGGCCGTGACGCGGTGGAAATCCTCCCCGCTGAGAAAGGCCTCCTGCATGGTCTTGTCATCGGAAATATGCGCAAGCAAACGCAGCTCGATCTGGCTGTAGTCGGCGTCCACCAGGACGTGGCCGGGCGAGGCGACGAACATCCGGCGGATCTGTGCACCCAACTCCTTGCGCACCGGGATATTCTGCAGGTTCGGCTCCGTCGAGGACAGGCGGCCTGTCGCCGTCACGGTCATCTGGAAATTGGTGTGGATGCGGCCGTCGGCCTCGATGACCTTCAGCAGCCCCTCGGCATAGGTGGATTTGAGCTTGGTCAGCATCCGATAATCCAGCACCTCGTCCACGATGGGATGCTTGCCGCGCAGCTTGTCCAGAACGTCCGCGTTCGTGCTCCAGCCGGTCTTGGTCTTTTTGCCGGAGGGCAGCATCAGCTCGTCAAAAAGCACCGTACCGAGCTGCTTGGGAGACAGGATGTTGAATTCATGACCCGCGTGCCGCCAGATACTCTCCTGAAGCTCGGCGATGCCCGCGTTGAGGCTCTCGCCAAACTCGTACAGCGCTTTGCGGTCGACGAAAAAGCCGACCTGTTCCATGTCTGCCAGCACCCGGCACAGCGGCAGTTCGATCGTTTCAAAGAGCGCGGTCATGCCATCGTCCGCCAGCTTCTGTTTCATCGGCTCCCAGAGCACCCAGATCGCCTCGGCGCCGGCTTTTTCCTCGCCGACATAGCGCGCGGACAACCTCTCCGGCGCATAATCGCTCGCAGTCGCATCCAGCAGATAGCCGGCCAGAGCCGTATCGAACACGAAGCCGTCCACGCTCAGGCCTTCCTTCATCAGCAGGCTCATCAGGTTTTTGACATTGTGGGAAAGCTTCGGGACTTTTTCAGAGAAAAGTGAGCGCAGCAGGTCCTGATAGGCTTCGCCGCAGTCGTTCCAGGATGCGGTATATACAGCTGCGCCGTCGCAGAGTTCCAAACGGTCCAGGCCATCCGGCGCATAAACGGCAAGCGTCCGTCCGTCAAGCGCTTCATTCAAAAAAGCGGGCAGGCGATCGCTGTTGAGCTCAACACGCGGCAAAGAAGCAGCATTCACCTTTTCCAACACTTCAGCCGGCGCCTCGAGGCCCCATTTCTCAATGAACTTGTGAAAGCCGAGGCGCTGGAAGAGCGTGAACAGCTCAGGGCGATAGTTTTTATCCCAGCGATTTTCCTCCGGGCTAAAGTCCATCGGCACCTCACAGAGGATCGTCGCAAGCCAGAAGGACTTTCTGGCGCTCTCCTCCCCCGCGCTGAGCTTTTTGCGCAGACTGTCCTTGATCTCATTCGTATCCAGATCGGCATAGATCGCCTCGAGCGATCCGAAACGGCGGATCAGATCCAGCGCGGTCTTTTCGCCGACGCCGGGGACGCCCGGGATATTGTCAGAGCTGTCACCCATCAGCGCCTTGAGATCGACCATGCGCTTCGGCTCAAAGCCGTATTCCTCAAAGAAACGCTCGGGCGTATAAAGGATCGTCTCGGTCTGTCCCATGCGGCTTTTGACCTGGCAGACCGTGGTGTGCGGCGTGACGAGCTGCAGGCTGTCCTTGTCGCCGGTAACGATCACGCAGTCCCAGCCGGCTTTTTCGCATTGAACGGAAACGGTTCCCAGGATGTCGTCCGCCTCATAGCCCGCCAGTTCGTAATGCCGGATGCCCATGGCGTCCAGCGTTTCCTTCAAAAGCGGCATCTGCACCGCAAGCTCCTCCGGCATCGGATGGCGCGTCGCCTTATAGTCGGCGTCCGCCCGGTGGCGGAAGGTCGGCTCCTTCCGGTCAAAGCTGACGCAGAGGGCGTCCGGTTTCTGCTCGTCCAGCAGGCGCTGCAGGATCGCAAGAAAGCCGTAGACCGCATTGGTGGGCGTGCCGTCCGGTGCATTGAGTGCGCGCACCCCGTAAAAGGCACGGTTGACAATGCTGTTGCCGTCCAGAATCATACATTTCATCGTCTTACCTCTTCAGCTGTGTTTCGCCGCGCAGCCGGATGATCTCGTCGCGCAGCTGCGCAGCGATCTCGTATTCCAGCATCTGAGCAGCCTTCTTCATCTTGCTCTCGAGCGAAGCGATCAGCTCGCGGCGCTCCCGTTCGGTCATCTTCATGCCGTTGGCCTTTGTCGGCGCGGAGGACGCGTCCGTGGAAATCTCCAGCAGCTCGCGCACGTTTTTCACGATCGTCTTCGGCACGATGCCGTGCTCTTCGTTATAGGCCATCTGCTTGGCGCGGCGGCGCTGTGTTTCGTTGATGCAGGCGCGCATCGAAGGTGTCACGGTATCGGCGTACATGATGACGATGCTCTCGGCATTGCGCGCGGCGCGGCCGACAGTCTGGATGAGGCTCGTCTCGCTGCGGAGAAAACCCTCCTTGTCGGCGTCCAGGATCGCAACCAGGCCGACCTCCGGGATGTCCAGGCCCTCGCGCAGAAGGTTGATGCCGACCAGCACGTCAAATTCACCGAGACGCAGATCGCGGATGATCTCCATGCGCTCGATGGTGCCGATATCGTGGTGCATATAGCGGCAGCGGATGCCGACGCCCTGCAGATAATCGGTCAGATCCTCCGCCATGCGCTTGGTGAGTGTCGTCACCAGGCTGCGCTGGCCCTTTTCGATCTTGGCGTTGATTTCGCCGATCAGATCGTCGATCTGCCCCTCGACCGGGCGTACAAAAATCTCGGGATCCAGCAGACCGGTCGGGCGGATGATCTGCTCCACGATCTGCCCTGCCCGCTCCTTTTCATAGTCGCCGGGCGTGGCGGAGACATAGACGCGCTGATGGATGCGTTCGGTAAACTCATCATACTTGAGCGGACGATTATCAAAGGCCGAGGGCAGGCGGAAGCCGTACTCCACCAGCGATTCCTTGCGCGCACGGTCGCCGCGGTACATCGCGCGCACCTGCGGCAGCGTCACGTGGCTCTCGTCGACAAACAGCAGGAAATCCTTCGGGAAATAGTCCAGCAGCGTCATCGGCGGGCTGCCGGGCGCGCGGTTGGAAATCACGCGCGAATAGTTCTCGATGCCGGAGCAGTAGCCGAGCTCCTGCATCATCTCGATATCGTAATCGGTGCGCTGCTTGATGCGCTGCGCCTCCAGCAGGCGGTTGTTGGCTTCAAAGTATTTCACGCGCTCATCACACTCAACGCGGATGCGGTCGATGGCTGCGGCGAGTTTTTCCTTTGTGGTGACGTAATGACTCGCCGGATAGATCGCCACATGGTTCAAAATGCGGGTCGGCGTGCCGGTGACAACGTTGATCTCGCTGATGCGGTCCACTTCATCGCCGAAGAATTCGATGCGGATGGCCTTGTCGTTGGAATAGGCCGGAAAAACCTCGACCGTATCGCCGCGCACGCGGAACATATTGCGCTCGAAGGCAATGTCGTTGCGTTCGTAACGGATCTCCACCAGCTTGTGCAGCAGCTCGTCAAAGTTCCGGGTCTGGCCCGGACGGAGCGAGATGACCATGTTGGCATAGTCGATCGGGTCACCCAGACCGTAGATGCAGGAGACAGAGGACACGACGATCACGTCACGCCGCTCAAAGAGGCTGGAGGTCGCGCTGTGGCGCAGGCGCTCAATCTCGTCGTTGATCGAGCAATCCTTCTCGATAAAGGTATCAGTATGCGGGATATAGGCCTCGGGCTGATAGTAGTCATAATACGAGACGAAGTATTCCACCGCATTGTTCGGGAAAAACTCACGAAACTCGCTGCACAGCTGGGCGGCCAGCGTCTTGTTGTGCGCCAGCACCAGCGTCGGGCGGTTGAGCCGCGCGATGACGTTCGCCATCGTAAAGGTCTTGCCCGATCCGGTCACACCGAGCAGCACCTGCTCGTCGATCCCGTTTTCGATTCCCTGCGTCAGCAGATCGATCGCCTCCGGCTGATCGCCGGTCGGCCGATAGTCGGAAACGAGCTGAAAATGATCCATTGCATCACCCCATAATCAATCATTTTATTATATCATTTCTGCTGCGCAAAGACAAGAAAATGCGTAAGTTTCACGGCAAAAACAAGGAGAAAAAATAAGGACTGATTAAATTATCATGGACTTCCGCTGTCAACTGTGGTAGAATCAAGCAGAAATCAAAACAAAGGAGTAATCATATGCAAGGTACTGCCGCTGCCATGTGGCTCAATACGGCTTTTGCCGGCTTTGACCAGGCTGTGACCGCCGGCGTTCATCAGCTGTACGACGCCGCCGGCTGGTTCTTTTCCCCGTTTCTGGAGCTGATTTCCCTGATGGGCAAGGGCGGGATTTTTCTGATCCTCCTGTCGCTGTGTCTGATCGTCAGCAAGAGGACCCGCCGCTTCGGCACTGCGATGCTGCTCGGCGTCACGATCGGCGCACTGTTTACCAATCTGTTCATCAAGGTCGTTATCGCGAGGCCGCGCCCCTATGCGGACGAAAACGGCTTCTTCTATCCCCTGTGGCAGATGATGGGCGCCCATATGGAGAGCGACAAGAGCTTTCCCTCCGGTCATACCACCGCAGCCTTCGCCACGATGGTGCCGGTATTTCTGCTCGGTAAAAAGCGCGTGAGCTGGATGGCGCTGATTTTCGCCTTCCTGATGGGTCTGAGCCGCATCTATCTCGTCGTCCATTACCCCAGCGACGTGCTGGGCGGACTGATCGTCGGCACGATCGCCGGCATTCTCGGCACGCTGATCGCCCAGAATGTCATTCCCAAACGCTTTTATCATCTGGATTTTATCAAGCCCAGGCAAAAGACCGGAAAACATTCACCGACTGCATAATGAAAATGACAGGTTCCGTTGGAACCTGTCATTTCTTTTGCCTCAGTCTATCCGCAAGCGCCTCATCCGCCTGGGACAGCAGCGTATGATAGTCCGTGTAGATCACTTTGCCGGGCAGCGCGCCGGAGGGCTTTCGCACGAAGCGGATCATCGTAACATCCACCGGGATCTTGCCGCCGTCCCTCCCCTGGGAATGATAGACCGCCAGACTCGCCGCCTGCTCGATCGTTCGTTCCGGCGGCTCTTCGCCCTCGCAGCGGATGACCACATGGCTGCCGTGCACCTTTTGCGTGTGCAGCCAGTAGTCCGTGCGGCGGGCAGTCCTGGTCGTCAGCTCGTCGTTTTGCAGGTTGTTGCGCCCGACCAGGATCTCAAAGCCGTCGTCCGAACAGTAGACCAGCGGCCCCTGCGCTTTGATCTTCTCCGGCTTCCCCTTCTTCTGATTTTTCAGATAGCCGGTTTCGGTCAGTTCCCTGCGCAGCTCCGCGAGATCCTTTTCTCCCTCGGCGCGCTCGATCTGATCGAGAACGCTTTCCAGATAATCCAGCTGCTGCTCGCCCTGCGCGAGAAACACACGCAGATGCTCCGCGGCCGCCTTGCGTTTATTATATTCTTTAAACATCGCCGCCGCGTTCTGCTGCGGCGTTTTCAGCGGGTCGAGCGGAATCCGGATCTCAGGCGAATCTTCCAGATAATAATCCTCGCAGCGAAGCTCCCGGTCGCCTTTTTTCAGGCGGTAGAGATTGGCGGTCAGCAACTCCGCCTGTTTGCGAAGCTCGTCACGGCTCTCTGTACGCCGGAACTCCTCGCGCTGCAGGCCGAGCTTTCGCTGCAGGCGGTCACGGGCCGTACGCACCGTTCGCAGCAGATCATGGCTGCGGCGGCGCTGCCGCTCCGCCCGCTCGCGCTGCGCGTAGAAGGCGTCGAGCATCCCGGAAAACGACTCGCAGGAAAGGTTGTCCATACTCGTGCCATACTGCCCGATGTCCATAAAGCTGAAGTCACGAGGCACGCCGTTCTCAAGAAGCATGACCGGATGGAAATCCTGCGCTTTCAGCCGATCGGTCAGCCGCGAAAGCTCCGGCGCGAGAGCGTTATAGTCTTCTGCGCAGCGGAAGGCAAGCTCCCGGCAAATCAGCGGCGACAGACCGGAAAACTGGTTCAGCAGCCAGCGATCGACGGGAACAGAACGATCGGCAGATCCGATCAAAGGCAAAATCTCATCCGCGTTCAGTTCGAAAATGCTTCGCTTGTCCTGCGCCGGCGGCATGCGGTAGAGCATGCCCGGCAACAGGCGCCGCAGTTCGTCCCCGGCAAAATCCATCCGGCGCAGGCAGTCGATGATCCGCCCGTCCGCGCCGACAAGAATGACGTTGGAGCTGCGGCCGATCATTTCGACGACCAGCGCTTTTCCCACTGCGTCGCCCATCTCATCGCGCGCCTCCAGATCGAAGCGCAGCATGCGCTCATGATCTGGCTGCGAAACGGAAAGAATGCGCGCGCCGACCAGGTGCTTGCGCAGCAGCATGCAGAACATCGGCGGCTCCGGGGGATTTTCCACCGTCTCGGCAGTAAAATGCACGCGGGCATTTCCCGTGCCGGCGGCGATCAGAAGTTTGCCGCCGCCCGCTTTAGCGCGCAGGGAAAGAAGCAGCAGATCCCGTTCGGGCTGCTGCACCTTTTCTATTTTGGCGCCCTCCAGCTGCGGAGCAAGCTCCGCCGTCAGCGCCTGCAGGCAGATAGCGTCCAAAGGCATGGCTTATTCCTCCGTGATATGCGCAAAAAGCTCCGACAGGCGCTCCCTGCGGCCCAGCAGGTACAGCCATCCGAACAGTGCCTCCAGACCGGTGGCGCTGTGGTATTCGGCCACGCTGGATTTTGGTGGGATGCCGTGCACCTTGGCGTTCCTGCCGCGGCGGTAGACGGCGCTCTCCTCCTCGGTCAGCAGCGGCAGGAGCTTTTCCATGGCATGGGCCTGAGCCGTCGCGTTGACCAGGCGCACCGTTTCCCGGTGCAGGTCCTGGATGGCCTGGTGGCCTTGCGCGCAGAGCATGCTGCGCACCAGCAGCTCGTAGACGCCGTCGCCGACGTGAGCAAGGCCAAGCATGCTGATACGGTTCACGTCCTCGGGATTCATTTGCAGATTCAGATAATCGTTCATATTCTCTCATGAGAAAAGGGCGTTTCTCGCGCCCTTTTCCTTCAGTATTCCATATTTTCGCTGTCTTCGTTCATTTCGGCGGCCAGAGCCATATCTTCGGCAGGAGCCATGCCCAGCTGCGCCTGCAGTTCCAGCCAGCCGTTGCGGTCGATGGTCACGCTGCGGGGTTTGGCGCCCTCATAGGGTCCGACGATGCCGAGCTCCTCCATCTGGTCCACGATGCGGGCCGCACGGGAATAGCCGAGCTTCACGCGCCGCTGCAGCATGGAAACCGAGCAGGACTTGGCTTCCAAAACGGCTTCCACCGCCTGCGGCAGCATCTCGTCGTAATCGCCGGCCGGACTTTCGTCCGCGGCGCCTTTTCCGTTGTCCGCGCCGCTCTTTTCTTCGGCAGCCTTGTTCATGTATTCCTCGATGTCCTGATTCGACTGCGCGCCGCCGGCATTCTCCTTGATGAACTGCACCACGGCCTCGCGCTCTTCGTCGGAGACAAAGGCACCCTGGATGCGAACCGGCTTGCCGACGCCGACCGGAGAGAACAGCATATCGCCCATGCCGACCAGCTTCTCCGCGCCGCTCTGGTCCAGAATGATGCGGCTTTCCATCGCGGAGGAGACCGCAAAGGCGATGCGGGAGGGGACGTTTGCCTTCATCAGGCCGGTGATGACGTCTGCCGAAGGACGCTGGGTTGCGATCACAAGGTGCATGCCGGCCGCACGGCCCATCTGCGCCACGCGGCAGATGCTCTCTTCCACCTCTTTGGCGGCGATCATCATCAGGTCGGCCAGCTCGTCGATGACGATGACGACCTGCGGCAGCTTTTGCTCGCCGTTGGCTTCGCAGTGCTTGTTATAGCCTTCCAGATCGCGGACACCCGCCTCGGAGAAAAGACGGTAGCGCTTGAGCATCTCGACCACTGACCACTGCAGTGCGCCGGCCGCCTTTTTCGGGTCGGTGACGACGGGAACATACAGATGCGGGATGCCGTTATAGATGCCGAGCTCAACCATCTTCGGGTCGATCATGATGAGCTTGACCTCATCCGGCCGCGCTTTATACAGCAGGCTCAGGATCAGGCTGTTCATGCAGACCGATTTGCCCGAGCCGGTGGTTCCGGCGATCAGCAGATGAGGCAGTTTGGCGATGTTGCCGACGATGCCCTCGCCACTGATATCCTTGCCGAGTGCAAAGCTGATCTTGCTCTTGGCGTTGATGAATTTCGGCGTCTCCAGGATATCGCGCAGATAGACGGTGCTGACGAGCTTGTTCGGCACCTCGATGCCGACGGTGGAGATCTTGTCCGGGATCGGCGCGATGCGGACGTTGACGACACCGAGCGCCAGGGCCAGATCGCCCGCCAGATTCGTCACGCGGGAAAGCTTCACGCCCTGCTCCAGCTCGATATCATAGCGTGTGACGGTGGGACCTCGGATCACGCCGACGATGGCGGAGCTGATGCCGAAGCTGTGCAGCGCATTTTCCAGTCGTTCGCGGTTGAGACGCACCTCGTCGCGGTAATCGACGTTGGCACTGACACCGCCGCGCAGAAGATTCAGCGGCGGGAACTGGTACTCACCCTGCTCGCCCTGTGCAGAGATCGAATCGGCCACGGCCTTTGCTTCGGCCTCCACGTCTACCTTCGCCGGCTTTTTCGGTTTGGGAGGATCGGAAATCTCGGTCGCGGCGACGCTCGGACGCACGCGGGCGGGCGTGCCCTGCGGTTCCCTCTGCAGGGCGATGCCTGCGAGATCGGCCGCATCCTCCAGATCCATCGGCTCCACGCGTTCGGTGGGGCTGACGGTCTGCACCGGAGGCGCCGCCTTTTTCCTCACCCGGGCCCGCTTGGGCTCGGCTTCGGCGCTCTTCCCGTCATCAAATTCACGAACCGGAAGGAATTCCTCATCCTCTCCGAGCGGCAGATCTATCTCCCGCCCGTTTCGTCCGAGCGGGCGCGGGAAGGAATCGGCGGCGGGATCCTTCTTTTTCTTCTGCAAGGGCTGAGCGGGCGCAGGCTTTGTTTCAAGCGGAAGATCCTCTGCTTCATAAGGTCTGGTGGCGCGGTCCTTGATCTTATTTGCCGCGCCGCTGACGTCAAATTTGGTGCCGACGATCAGAAACAGCCCGAAGATCACCAGAAGAACGATGAACGCGCCCGCCTTGCTGAAGGCCTTATACAAGGCAAAGCCGAACAGGCCGCCCAGCACGCCGCCGGAGGCCAGCAGTTTGCCCTGCTGCGCAAGGCTTTTCACAACGTCGCCCAGCACAAAATCCTCAGGCGGCGCGCCGACATTCACCACGTGCATCATTGCGCCGAAGAGAACCGGCAGCATCAGGATGCAGAGTACACGGAAGGCGACCGGTCTGCCGTGGTGAAACAGCAGGATCACCGCGCAGAAGAGGAAGGCAGGGGCAGCCAGCCAGAAGCCGTAGCCGACGAGGGATTTGATGAAATCGGTGCCGAGGACGATCAGCGCGCCTTCGGAATTGAAGAAGCTGATGATCAGAAAAACAGCGGCAAAGAAAAACACGATGCCCAGGATCTCGCGCCTTCTGGGGGGCGCTGGCTCCGGCGGGGGCGCCTGCCGCTTCGTCCCGGAAGATTTGGGCGCAGATTTCGCAGCCGTTTTGCCGGACGTTTTTTTCTTCTTTGATTGGGTGTTCTGTGCCATGGTAAAAAACCTTTCCTGTTGTCAGAAAATCATTGTCAGAATAATAGACAGCGCGCCGGCGATCCAGCAGTAATAGGCGAAGCCTCCAAAATGACCGCTGCGGGAAATGCGCTTGAGCAGCGTGATCGCGCCGATGCCGGTGACCATCGCCACGGCCGTACCGACCAGATAGGCCGGCATGCTGGTCCAGTCGATCCCCTCCTGCACCGCATCGACAAAGCTGAGGATATTGGCGCCCAAAACCGCGGGGAGACTCATCAGGAAGGCAAACTTCACGGCGAATTCGCGCTTGAGGCCAGTAGCCAGGCCTGCGGTGATCGTGGTGCCGGAGCGGGAAAGACCGGGGATCGTGGCCACGCACTGGCACACGCCGATCAGCAGCGCGTCCACCATGGTCATGTTCTTTTCCGTTTTATTCCCCTGCACCATTTTATCGGACACATACAGCATAAAGCCGGTGAAGATCAGCATCACGCCGATAAAAATGCTGTCGTAATACAGGCCCTCGAGCATGTCTTTGACCGGCATGACAAGGAAGAGCGGGAGCGTTGCCAGGACGATCATCAGGAACAGACGGGCGGCAGGATAATGCGCCTTTCTCTTTCCGGCGAGAGGCCCCAGATTGACGAAACCCAGCACCTCAAAGAACATATCCACGATGTCCTGCCAATAAACCACGCAGATTGAGATCAGCGTGCCCAGGTGGAGCAGAACGTCAAAAAACATATGTCCGTTTTCCGCCGTGGTCATATCAAAAAGGTTGTTGAGCACCGACAGATGACCGGAGCTCGAGATCGGCAGAAACTCTGCCAGCCCCTGGACAAGGCCCAGGATGATCGCATTCCAGATCGTCAAAGCAGCTACCTCCCTGATAAACTCATAATATATTATTTATAGCACAATCTTCCGATTATGACAAGTGCGCGAAACAGGCGCCGCCCGAAGATCCAGCGGGCGGCGCCTGTTTGTTTTCGAATAGATGGGATCTTTTATTGCCGCGGCTTTTCCAGGAGCTTCCGCAGCGCGCGGATCGCGTGGCCGTTGCTGAGTTCGAGCACCGCGTCCAAAGCCGCGCTGTCCTTCGCCATAAAGATCTTCAGCGTGCGCAGCGGCGCATCCAGCGTCGAACTGAGCGTCATGCGGTATTCCGGGCTGCCGGGCTCTGCACCGCTGAGCTTGGCAAGGCTGGCCTCCAGGCCCTTGGAAAGGAGTTTGGCCGCAAGCGAATCCTCCCGCATTTCATCGAGGGTGCTGTCCATCGTGTAGCTGCCCTTGCGCGTCCGCTGTTCGGCGGCCGGACGGCCGAGCAGATGCTCAAAGGCGATATGGGACGGGGCTCCGACGGGATTGCAGTACCAATCGGGATACGCCGCGCCGTCCCAGCTGACGCCGTCCCTGCGGACGCTGCCGTGAAGGAGCAGCTGCTCGGAGGACGATCCGATATGAATGCCGTATTCTCCCTTCGGGACGATCCATGCATCCTGCCAGACGGCAAAGCAGCGATCGTCAAGGGTGAATGATACTGTCTTTGACTCGCCGCGCTTGAGAAAGAGCTTTTCAAAGCGCTTCAGTTCCAGAACCGGGCGATACCCCGAGCCCTCAGGCGGGGAAATATAAAGCTGCACCGTCTCAGCGCCGTCCAGCTTCCCGGTGTTTTTCACGCGGCAGCTGACCGTATCCCCGCTGATCGCCAGATCGGAATAAGAGAAGCTCGTATAGCTCAGACCATAGCCAAAGGCATAGCGCAGCGGGATCCCGGCCTTTTGGTACCAGCGATAGCCGACATAAAGGCCCTCACGGTAGTGGGCGTCCTTATGCTGTCCGGCGTAATAGCCGGAGGAAACACAGTCCAGATAACGCATGGGCCAGCTCTCTGCGAGTTTGCCGCTGGGGTTTGCCTTGCCGAACAGCAGGTCGACCGCCGCTTCGGCGCCGGCTTCACCGGACAGGCCGAGATACAGGATGCCTTTCACTCTGTCCGCCCAGGGCAGCTCCACCGGGCTGCCGCAGCACAGAACAACGACCGTGCGCGGATTGACCGCGGCGATATGCTCGATCAGCTCGTTATAGCCGGCGGGCAGCTTCATATCGTCACGGTCAAAGCCCTCAGATTCGATGCTGTCTGGAAGGCCTGCAAACACGACGACCGCGCCGGCCTTTTTTGCCGCCTTTTCTGCCGCCTGCAGCAGCTTTTTATCCCCGCTGCCATCCGGCAGGCAGCCCGGCAGAACGGGAATATCGGGACAGATCTCTGTAAGCTGACGCAGCCGGAGCGGGTTGATATGGCTGCTGCCGCCTCCCTGATAGCGGAGCTGCGTAGCCATCGGTCCGACAAAAAGCAGATCCAGGTCTTCGCTGAGCGGCAGGATATGCTCCTTGTTTTTGAGCAGCACCGCACTCTCCAGCGCAATACGCTTGGCAAGCGCGTGATGAGCGGGGGCGTCAAAAGGACGCTTCTCCTTCTGAACAGCCTGTGCACGCAGGGCCAATTTTGCCACACGCTCCGCCGAGCGAGCAACGCAGGCGGGATCGAGCTTCCCGTCGCGCACGGCCGCCGCGGCCTCCCGCTCCTGATAGGCCGAGCCGCCCGGCATATTCAGATCGCAGCCCGCCTCGAAGGCGCGGATCCGGTTGTTCATCGCGCCCCAGTCCGTGACGACCATGCCGTCAAAGCCCCATTCCTCGCGCAGGATATCCGTCAGCAGCTTCTTGATGTCGGAGCAGTGCTCGCCGTTGACCTTGTTGTAGGCGCACATGACGGCGGAGGGTCTCCCCTCCTTGACCGCCGTTTCAAAACCGCTGAGATAGATCTCCCGCAGCGTGCGCTCGTCCAGAACGCTGTCGGAATTGAAGCGCTTGTATTCCTGGCTGTTGCATGCAAAATGCTTCAGGCAGGCGCCGACGCCGCTGCTCTCCACGCCGCGGATCATGGCAGCCGCGAGCTTGCCGGTCAGCACGGGATCCTCGGAAAAGTATTCGAAATTGCGTCCGCAGAGCGGATTTCGCTTGATATTCGCGCCCGGGCCGAGCAGCAGCCCCACGCCGTAGGACGCAGCTTCCTCCCCGATCGCCCGCCCGACCTCCTCCAGCAGCTTCGGGTCCCAGCTGCAGGCGCTCAGAACGGCTGTGGGAAAGCAGGTCGCGGGCAAAGAGTTATTGATGTTCATCTCCCCCGCGCCCTCCGGCATTTTCCGCAAACCATGCGGGCCGTCGCTCATGCAGAGGATCGGCACGCCGGCGTCCGGCATCGCCTTGGTGTGCCAGTTGTCCGCGCCGGAACAAAGCGCGATCTGATCCTCAAGGCTCATGCGTTCGATTGAATCCATATTGACCTCTCCTCCGTTCTTTACAGTGCCAGACGGTGATACGCTTCCCCGTCCACGCTCTTCCAGATCCAGTCCGCGCCGTCCAAAATCAGATAGCCGTGCGGCGTATTATCCTTCGGGATCGACACGGATCCGGGATTGAAAATATAAACGCCTTCCCCGGTGTTTTCCCAGCAGGGCACGTGCGTGTGCCCGTGCAGCAGCACGTCGCCCGCGCGCAGCGGCGGCAGGTTGTCCTTATGCCAGAGGTGTCCGTGCGTTGCAAAGACCGCATGCGGTCCGTCAAACAGCAGGCTGTAATCCGCCATCATCGGGAACTGCAGCACCATCTGGTCGATCTCGGCGTCGCAGTTGCCGCGCACACCGAACACGCTGCCGCTGCGCTCGTTGAGCATGGCGGCGACTTCCATCGGCGCGTATTCCTCCGGCAGAGCGTTGCGCGGCCCGTGGTACAGAATATCGCCCAGCAGCAGAAGCCGATCGGCTCCCTCGCGGTCAAAGGCTTCGAGCAGGTGTCGGCACCAATATGCCGAGCCGTGGATATCGGATGCGACCATCAGTTTCATTCTTATCACTCTCCTATGCTTTGATTATAACCGCTCCCCCGGCATTCTTCAACGGAAAAGTAAGCACAGTACGAAAGCATTCCTTGACTTTTCCTCCGCTTTCGCGGATAATCCAGAGCGGAAGGTGATCTCATGCCCGCGCAGCGACAAATCCTGTCCCACGGCTTCGGGCCGTATTATACGCCGGAATCCCGCATCCTGATCCTTGGCAGCTTTCCTTCGGTCAAATCCCGGGAGCAGAGCTTCTTTTACGGCCATCCCCGCAATCGCTTCTGGCCGGTGCTGGCCGCGGTCTGCCGGGAAGAAACGCCGCAGAGCCTTGAGGAGAAAAAAGCCTTTCTTTGCCGAAACAAGATCGCGCTCTATGACGTGATCGAAAGCTGCAGCATCGTCGGCTCGTCCGACAGCAGCATCCGGGACGTCGTCCCGGCGGATCTGCGGCCGATCCTGATCGGGAGCCGTGTGGAAGACAGGATCTTCACCAACGGCGGGAAAGCCTCCACGCTCTATCAGCGCTATCTGCTGCCCGTTCTCGGAATTCCAGCTACGGCGCTGCCCTCCACGAGTCCAGCCAACGCAGCGTGCTCGCTTGATTATCTCATTAACGCATGGGCTGCCGCTCTTGCGCCTGTTTTGTCAAAATGATACGGAAGGATTATAGACCATGCCATTGCACATGCCGAAAATGATTCAGCCGCAGGTGCTCCTGTTTGCCTTTCGCCCGGAAGAGCGAACGATGCGCATCCTCCGATATTTGACCTCTCAGGGTGTTTCCGTCCGCACGGTGCCGGTGGAGGAATTGAATGAGACGCTTGGGTATCTCTTTTCGTTGACCGGGTATGAAAAGCGCGGCTCGCTTGATTGTCTCACCCGGAGCGTGCCGGAAATGCTCGTCATGCATGGCTTTGACCAGGCGATGCTGGACGATTTTTTACGCTTTTTCCGCGCAGAGGATGTCCGCCGTGTGGAGCTGAAGGCGGTTTTGACGCCGACCAACGCCTCCTGGACCGCAGCGGAACTCTCCCGCCATCTGCAGGCCGAACGGGACGCCATGCGAAAGCGGAACAGAGCGTAAAAAAAGCTTGAATTGTGCATTTAGGTATGCTATACTGTCAAAGCTGTCAAACTGAAAAATATCGAAAGGATTGATATACATGACTGCCATTAAAATCATTCTCACGATCCTGCAGCTTCTCTCCGGCCTCGCCGTGACCGCCGTCGTTCTGATGCAGAGCGGCAAGAGCGCCGGTCTGTCCGGTGCGATTTCCGGCGGCGCCGAGACCTTCCTCTCCAAGGGCAAGGCCAAGACCTGGGACGAAAAGCTCGCCAAGGCGACCCCGTGGTTTGCCGGTGTTTTCGTTCTGCTGACCTTCGTGCTGCATTTTGTTTGACAAACATAATAATGCCCGTCCGAAAGAATCGGACGGGCATTTTTTTATTCCCAGGTTTTCCAGATCTCCGGGCAATAGCCGACGGTGGCCTGTTTGCCGTTTCGAACGACGGGTGTTTTGATGAGATAAGGATCCTCATAGAGCTTGTCCAGCTTCGCCTCCTGGGAGGCGAGGTACTGCAGCAGCGGATAATCCTGATCCTTCTCGTCGATCAGTGCCTCGAGACCGACGGCGTTTTTTACCGAGTTCAGTTCTCCCCGGCTCATGCCGAAGCGAAGGATGTCGACAAACTGATATTTGATCCGGCGCTCCTTGAACCAGCGCTCGGCTTTTTTGGTATCAAAGCATTTGGCTTTGCCGAAAATCTGGATGTTCATAGGCTCAAATCTCCGTGATGACAGGCAGGATCATCGGACTGCGGCGCGTGGCCTTGTACAGATAGCCGGAGACGTTGGACTTGACGCGGGCCTTGATGCTCGTCCAGTCCGTGATATGCGCGGCATGACAGGCATCGACGGTTTCATAGGTCACGCGCTCCAGCTCGTTCATCAGTTCTTCGGCTTCCTTGACATAGATAAAGCCGCGGGTGATGATCTCCGGTTTGGCGATCATGGTATGATCGTAGGCGGAATAAGGCAGGACGATGACGACCATGCCGTCCTCAGCAAGACGCTGGCGGTCGTGCAGAACAACGCTGCCCACTTCCCCGCCGCCGCTGCCGTCGACCAGGACGGCGCCGGCTGGGACGCTGCCCTCGATGCCGACGGACTTTTTGCTGAGCTCGATCACGCTGCCGTTTTCAGCGATGACGATGTTCTTCGGCTGCACGCCCATCAGCTTACCGAGTTCTGCGTGCTTGACCAGCATGCGCTGCTCACCGTGAACGGGGATAAAGAATCTGGGCTTCGTCAGCGCGAGCATCATCTTCAGTTCCTCCTGCGAGGCGTGGCCGGAGACGTGCAGATCGGTGTGGCGGTCATAGATGACCTCCGCGCCCTTGGCAAAGAGCGCGTCGATCACGCGGCTGATGGTGTTTTCATTGCCGGGGATGGCGGAAGCGGAGATGATCACGCGGTCGCCCGCGTCGATTCGCACCTGCTTATGCTCGGAAAAAGCCATGCGGTACAGGGCGGACATGCTCTCGCCCTGGCTGCCGGTTGAGATGACGACCACCTGCTCCTTGGGCAGACGGTTGGCCTCAGCAAGATCGATGAGCACATTATCAGGGATCTCCATATAGCCGAGCTCCATGGAGACCTTCAGCACGTTTTCCATGCTGCGGCCGGAGATGGCCACCCGGCGGCCATATTTGGCCGCAACGGAGATGATCTGCTGCAGACGGTGCACATTGGAGGCGAAGGTGGTGATGATGATGCGCTTTTTGCAGCCGACAAAGAGCTTGTCAAAGCTCTCGCCGACCTTGCGTTCGGAATCGGAATGACCCGGCTTTTCGACATTGGTGGAGTCACCCAGCAGGGCGAGCACGCCGTCGTTGCCGAGCTGGCCGAGGCGGGTCAGGTCGATCATGCCGCCGCTGATCGGGGTCACGTCGATCTTCCAGTCGCCGGTGTGGATCACGGTGCCGATCGGCGTTTTGATCGCCAGGGCGACGGAATCCGGGATGGAATGGTTCACGTGGATGAACTCCACGCTAAAGCAGCCGAGGCGGAACACCGCGCCGGGCTTTTTGGTAAAGATCTGGGTGTTGTACAGCAGGTCGTGCTCGTCAAGCTTCAGCTCCACCAGAGCCGCCGTCAGCGGCGTGGTGTACACGGGCACGTCCAGCTCCTTGAGCACATAGGGCACGGCGCCGATGTGGTCCTCATGCCCGTGCGTCAGGATGATGCCGCGGATCTTGTCGGCATTGGCGCGCAGATAGCTGATGTCGGGCAGTACGATGTCGATGCCGTACATATCCTCGTCGGGAAAGCCCATACCGCAGTCGACAACGATGATATCGCTGCCGAACTCATAGGCCGTCATGTTCTTCCCGATTTCACCGAGACCGCCCAAAGGGATGATTTTCAGTTTTGATTGCATATATTCTCCATTCAAAAAGTGTATGTAAATTGCTGATATGAGAATCTTAACCAGTGAGATTCTTTTTATAACGCTCCGGGAGCCTTACATCTCCGTCCGGCCCTCCATAGCGCGGTTAAGTGTCGCGTCGTCGGCAAATTCGAGGTTGGAGCCGACGGGGATACCATAGGCCAGACGCGTGACCTTGATCTGGAAGGGCTTGAGCAGCCGGGAAATATACATGGCCGTCGCCTCGCCCTCCGTATCCGGGTTCGTGGCCATGATGACTTCCTCCACGTCGTTGTCGGCCACCCGCTGCAGCAGTTCCTTGATGCGGATGTCATCCGGGCCGACATGGTTCATCGGAGACAATACGCCGTGCAGCACATGATAGGTGCCGTTATACTCCCGCCCGCGCTCGATGCTCAGCACGTCGCGCGGCTCGGATACCACGCAGATCGTGCCTTTGTCGCGCCGGTCGCTGGCACAGATCGAGCAGATCTCCCCCTCGGTCAGATTCTGGCAGATTTTGCAGCAGTGGACACTGGTACGTGCCTCGATGATGGCATCGGCGAAGGCGCGCGTCTCCTCCACGGGAAGCGAAAGGACGTGAAAAGCAAGACGCTGGGCGCTTTTTCTTCCGATGCCGGGCAGAGAGGCAAATTTATCGATCAGGGTTTCCAGAGAAGCGGGAAAGAAAGACATGGCAGTTTTCTCCGATTTCAGATTTCAACGCGAAGCGCGGCGACGGCGGCTTTGCGGTCCGGCTTGCCGAAGACCGCGCTGCCGGCGACCAGGACGTTGGCGCCGGCCTCTAGAGCCAGGGGCGCGGTTTCCGGCGTGATGCCGCCGTCCACCTCAAGATCGCAGCCGGGATTGATCTCGTCCATCCGGCGGCGGATCTGACGGATCTTGTCCAGCTGGTCATGCATGAAGCTCTGGCCGCCGAAGCCCGGCTCCACCGTCATAATGAGCGCCATATCCACCAGCGGCAGGTAAGGCTCTGCCGCTGACGCAGGCGTGCCCGGCTTGAGCGTAACGGCAGTCTTCTTCCCAAGCGCTCTGATCGTCTCCAAAGCAAGCAGCAGGTTTTCCTGCGTATCCGACTCCACATGGACATTGACCAGGTCGGCGCCGGCGCCGCAGAAGGCCTTGACATAGCGCACAGGCCGGTCGATCATCAGATGCACGTCCATAAACATGTCACTGCATTTGCGCAGGGACTTGAGGACAGGGATCCCGAAAGAGATGTTCGGAACGAAGATCCCGTCCATCACATCAAAGTGCACATAATCAGCACCCGCGGTCTTGATCTCCGCCAGTTCCTCACCCAGACGTGAAAAATCGGCGGACAGGATGGACGGCGCAATTTTAATCATGGCTGGATCCTCCGCAAACATCTTCTTTATTTTATTTATTATACTACGGCGGGGCATGCATTGCAATAAGCAGGCTTCACAAGATATTGTGCCGCACCAGACGGATGATTTTAACACAAACGCCAAGTTTTGTGAAGACTCCCCGCTTGTTTTATTTTCCTTTTCCGAGGGAAATAAGCCGCGTTTATTTCCGGATTATTTACAAATAGCCAGGGGATTCCCCGGTGCAACACCCTTGACTCTATGCCTGATTCGATATAAAATAATGCAAAAGAAATCAAAAAGGAGTAATGCCTATGGCCAACCGCAGAAGAAAACGCAGAGTATTTGCCAGCCCCTTCTACACCTTTGCGCTGCTGTGGCTCCTCCTGTCCGGCGCTCTGCCGATCTACACCGTCGCGGGACTTCTGTTCACCTTCGGAATCTCCGCTGCCGCCGCGTTTTTGGCCGGCCGGATCTCCGCCACGCGCAGTGAAGCGCAGGAAAAGAAACAAGCCGATGCGGCGCGCCGGGCCGCCAGCGTTCGCAAGACCGGCACGAACGGTCCGTCCGTCCGCAAGACTGACGCCCCCGCCGCTGAGCAAGCGCCCGCCAAGAAGTCCTACGGTCCGGAGATCGACCCGATCATCGAGGAGGGCAACCGCGCGCTGAGCGAAATGGGCCGGCTGTATACTTCGATCAAAGATCCGGAAGTCCGCCGGAAGATCAATGAGATCATGCGCATCACCGACAAAATTACGCAGGACGCGATCGCTGACCCCTCGGATATCCCGCAGATCAAGAAGTTCATGAACTACTATCTGCCCACCACGATCAAGCTTCTCAACGCCTATGACCGCATGAGCGCCCAGGGCATCGAGGGCGAGAATCTCAGCAAGAGCATGAACAGCATCAACGAGATGCTCGACGCTGCGATCGAGGCCTACAAGAAGCGGCTGGATTCCCTCTTCGCCAACCAGGCGCTGGATATTGAGACCGATATCCAGGTGATGAATACGATGCTGGCCCGCGAGGGTCTGACCGGTGAGAAGGACTTTCAGGTCGCCGAATCCGGAAGCAACTGACTGCATATAAGGAAAGGAATGAAGCGTTATGAATGAAGAGTATGTTCCCAGCCTGACCCTGGAGCCCAACGCGGCGGCCGTACAGGAGGCGCCAGTTGAGGAGGAAAAGGTCGAAGAAAAAGAAGTTCCCATCGAGCGCCCCGAGCTGGAGAAGCTCTCCCCTGCCGAACAGGCCGCGGTGAAGGAGTTTTCCGAGAAGATCGACGTGCTCAACACCGAGCAGGTCATGAACTACGGCAGCGCCGCCCAGAAAAATATCACCGAGTTTTCCGACGCTGCGCTGAAAACCGTCCGCACCAAGGATCTCGGCGAAGTCGGCGAGCAGCTCGGCAATCTGGTGGTCGAGCTCAAAGGCTTCAACTATGAGCCCGAAGAGAAAAAAGGCTTCCTCGGCCTGTTCAGGAAGACTCAGCAGAACATCGCCGCGCTCAAAGCGCAGTACGACAAGGCGGAAGTCAACGTCGACAAGATCGTGGAGGCGCTGGAGAACCATGAGATCACGCTGATGAAGGACATCAGCATGATGGACAAGATGTACGAGCGCAACCAGGAATACATGAAGGAGCTGACGATGTACATCATCGCCGGCAAGCTCAAGATCCAGAATCTGCGCGAAGTGGAACTGCCGAAGATGCAGGAGAAGGCGCGCGAGAGCGGTCTGCCCGAAGACGCTCAGGCTGCCAACGATTTCGCCAACATGATCGGCCGCTTCGAAAAGAAGATCCACGACCTGGAGCTGACCCGCATGATCTCCGTGCAGATGTCTCCGCAGATCCGCATGGTGCAGAACAATGACACCCTGATGGCGGAGAAGATCCACTCCTCCATCGTCAACACCATTCCTCTGTGGAAAAACCAGATGGTCATGGCTCTTTCCCTTTACCACTCCGAACAGGCCATGAAGGCGCAGCGCGAGGTGACCAACGTGACCAACGATCTTCTCATCAAAAACGCCGAGGCCCTGCACCAGGGCAGCGTGAGCGTTGCCGAGGAATCCGAGCGCGGCATCGTCGATATCGAAACGCTCAAGAAGACCAATCTCGAGCTCATCAAGACGCTCGACGAAGTGCGCCAGATCCAGGACGACGGCCGCGCCCGCCGCGCCGCCGCCGAGGAAGAGCTTGGCCGCATCGAGGGTGAGCTGAAGCAGAAGCTGCTGGAAATGAAGGGCTGATCTCAAGGCCCTGTCAGGAGGTTTTCTCATGTTGAAAAAGCCGATCGTCGCCGCGATCCTATGTGTGATCATTGTGCTCTCCTCCACGGTCATCTCGACGCACGCCAGGCTCGATCCCTGGTGCGAGGACGTCAGGGACATCTTCACCGTCTCCGGCGGCATTGCCGACCAGCTGGAAAATGTCTGCGCCGCCTCCTCCGGGATCGTGAAGATCGCAGAGGCCTATGGGATCGACTGCCTGGAAGCACAGGATCTTTGTGAATCGCTTCGGACGAGCACGCATCTGAACTCCCCGCACACGCTTTTTACGATGTATCAGATGCTCTGCGGCAAGGTCAATGACCTGACGGCCAGCCTGAAGCTCAAGGATCTCAGCGCGCAGGACTCTGCCAATCTCAGCTCGCTGCTCGGTGATTTTTCGGCCTCGCGCAGCGCCATCAGCAATGACGGCTACAACAGTGCCGTGAGCTTCTTCCTTCGTACTGAGCTGGGCGCTTTTTCCCGAGGCTTTGCCAAGCTCTGCGGCGTCAATCTGCCTGAGCAGTTTGCCTGAGAAATCCGATGCATAGAAAAGAACGACGGTTTTGTAGACCGCCGTTCTTTTCTTTCGACAAATAAAAATGTTCTTGACATTTCAGGGGCAGGTCATTATAATGAAAAAGCTGTTTCGGGGTGTAGCGCAGCTGGTAGCGCGCATGGTTCGGGACCATGAGGCCGCGAGTTCAAGTCTCGCCACTCCGACCATATCGCCGCAAGCGTTTGCTTGCGGCGATTTTTTTGCCTTCTATCGTGATAAAAACCAACGCTGCTCAGACCGAAAGACTGAGCAGCGTTTGTCTTAAAAACCAAACAAGATCCCGACGACGGCGGAGGCCAGAATGAAAATGACCGGGTGAAGCTTTTTGAGCTGCTTCACACCACGCGTCAGAATCAGAAGCACGGCGGCCAGGATCAAAGCCTTGAGGTTAAAAACATCGAGGAGCCGTCCCGTCTGATAAAACAGATCGAAGTCAAACAGCGCGATCTTCACGACCATCAGACCGGCGGCGGCGATCAGGCCGACCGAGCAGGGACGCAGGCCGTAGAACGCGGCGTCCACGTATTTGTTCTGCCGAAAGGCGGCCAGCACGCGCGCGATCAGAAGAATGATGATGACGCTCGGCGTCACGAGTCCCACCGTGGCGATCACGGCTCCGGGGATCCCGGCCGTCGTAAAACCGACGTAGGTGGCCATATTGACGCCGATCGGACCGGGCGTGGATTCCGAGACGGCGATCATATCCGCCAGCTGTGCATGCGTAAACCAGCCGGTACTGTCGGAGATGTTGTAGAGGAACGGCAGCGTTGCCATCCCGCCGCCGACCGCGAACAGGCCGGTCTTAAAGAATTCCCAGAACAGACGGAGGAGCAGCATCATTTTCCGCGCACCCCCAATCTTGTCAGGAGAATGCCGGCGGCCGCGCAGAAGATCACAAAAATGACCGGCGAAAGCTTCAGGAAAAACGAAAGCCCAAACACCAGAACTGCCAGCACGAGCGTCGCTTTATCGGGCACAGCCGCTTTCCAGAGCTTGACGACGGCGTTGAAGATCAGCACGCAGACACAGACGCGGATGCCGGCGAAAGCGCTCTGAACAGCCGGAATATCGGCAAAATTGCTGAGGATCCCGGCAATAACGGTGATGATCACCACAGACGGAAAAACAACGCCCGCCGTGGCGACGATGCCGCCGGGTACGCCGGCGACCTTGCGGCCGATGAAGGTGGCGGTGTTGACCGCGATCACGCCGGGCGTGCACTGGCCGACCGCATAGTAGTCCATCAGCTCCTCGCTGCTGGCCCAGCCCTGCTTGTCGACGATCTCCCGCTCCAGGATTGGTATCATGGCGTATCCTCCGCCAAAGGTCAGCACGCCGACCTTAGCGAAGGATACGAACAGGTTCCAAAGATTCATTTGCCGAGAGCTTCCGCATAGGCCAGGTAACCGGCCATGCGCTGATGGCAGTCCTCACGGCTCTCACCGCGAACCAGCAAATAGATCTTGATCTTCGGCTCGGTGCCGGAGGGACGGATAATAAAGCTGCTGCCGTCGTTAAGCTCGAAATAGAGGACGTTGGAGCCCCAGAACGGCGTCTTGCCGACCTTGCCCAGACCGGGGACCGTAATGCTGCCGTCCTGATAATCGCGCTCGCGCACGACATCGACGCCGCTGATCTCCTTCGGCGGCTCGTTGCGCATGCGGCTCATCAGCGCTTCCATCTTCTGCAGGCCGTCCAGGCCGGGCATCACGAGGTTCAGCGTCTTCTCCTCGAACCAGCCGTACTTCTCATACAGCGCGTTCATCGCATCGAGCAGGGTCATGCCCTTCTGATGATAGTGCGCGGCCATTTCGGCAACAAGCAGCGAAGCGGTCACCGCGTCCTTGTCACGGACAAAATCGCCGACCATGTAGCCGTAGCTCTCTTCAAAGGCAAAGATATACTTGTAGCTGCCGGCGGCTTCCCATTCGGCCACGCGCTCAGCCATGAACTTGAAGCCGGTGAAGGTGTCCTCAAAATGGACGCCGTTGGCCTCGGCCACGACGCGGGCCATCGTCGTGGAGACGATGCTGTTCATCGTGCCGGGATTTTCCGGCATCGTGCCGGTGGCTTTGCGTGCATTGATGATATAGTCAAGCAGCAGCACGCCCATCTGGTTGCCGGTGATGGTGACATACTCGTCGCCGCTGCGGACCATGGTGCCGATACGGTCAGAGTCGGGATCGGTGCCGATGATGAGGTCGCTGCCCACCTTGCGCGCCAGATCAACCGCCAGGTAGAAGCCCTCGGGGTTCTCCGGGTTCGGGCTGACAACGGTCGGGAAATTGCCGTCGATCACCATCTGCTCGGGCACGGGATAGAGATGCTTGATGCCCAGACGGCGCAGCGCCTCGGGAACCAGCTTATAGCCGCAGCCGTGGACGGGCGTATAGACGATCTTGAATTCATCGGCGACGGCGGCGACGGCCTCTTTGTCGATCGCCATGGCCATGACCTCGGACAGGAACGCCTCGTCGGTCTCGTCGCCAAGGAGAATGATCTTTCCTTCCCCGACCGCCTCGTCAAAATCGCAGGTCTTGAAGCCGGTGAAGATGTCGATCTGCTCCATCTGCTGCGCAATGGCCTCCGCCTTCTGGGGAGGAAGCTGCGCACCGTCGGACCAGTAGACCTTATAGCCGTTGTACTCCTTGGGATTGTGGCTTGCCGTGACATTCAGTCCGGCGGCGCAGCCGTAATGGATGACGGCGAAGCTCAGCTCCGGAGTAGGCCGCAGTTCGTCAAAGAGCCGTACCTTGATGCCGTTGGCAGCCATGACGCAGGCGGCCTCACGCGCAAACTCCACGCCGTTGAGGCGGCAGTCATGCGCAATGGCGATGCCCTTTTCCATCGCCTCGGGTCCCTCGGCGATGATGACATTGGCAAAGGCCTGGGTCGCATGGCGGATGATATGGATGTTCATGTGATGAAGGCCGACCTTCATCGTACCGCGCAGGCCGGCGGTGCCGAAAGACAGCGGCGCATAGAAGCGGTTCTCGATCTCCTTCTCATCGTCGGCGATCGCGCTCAGTTCCGCCCACTCCTGCTCGTTGAGCGCAGGGCTGTCCAGCCAGTGCTGATACTCTTCCTTATAGGTCCTCATAGCATACTTCTCCTTCAGTTAATTCTTTTGCATCTTGATACAGGCTTTCCGGTACATAAATATCGACGCCCCAGCCGCTGGCACCCAGCACGACGCGGCCAAAGGCGCCGTCCCCGGGATAAATGCGCAGGCATGGGATCTGATATGCCTCAAGCATATTAACCAACAATTCGTCGCTCATGTCAAGGTTTTTTTCGCAGCGGAGGAAAACAGGAGCCTCCGGACAGCCGTTTTCGTCCTTCGGCCAGCGCTTGAGAAGCTCGGAATACTCGTTCCTTCCCCATTCGATGTTGAGTTTATCTGCCATGGTGACTGCCTCCTTATTTATGATACCGGGATCCCTCGTTGATTTTAAAGCCGCGATAGATCTGCTCGGCGAGCATCACACGCGCCAGATGGTGCGGAAAGGTCATCGGGGAAAAACTGAGTTTGAAGTCCGCCCTCTGCTTGACCGCGGGAGAAAGGCCGAAGGAACCGCCGATCACAAAGCAGAGCTTCGGCTTGCCGGAATTTTCGCGCGCTGCGATCATCTCCGCCATCCCCTCGCTGGGGATCTGTTTTCCCTCCACGCAGAGCGCGCAGAGAAAAGCATCCGCAGGGACTGCGCGCAGGATCTCCCCCGCTTCGCGTTCCAGCGCGGCGGCGATCTCCTTCTCGCCGGGATGCTCCGGCAGGCGCTGCTCGGCGATCTCCAGACAGTCCAGGCGGCAATAGGCGCCGAGACGCTTGGCATATTCCTGAAAAGCCTCGATATAATACTTTTCGCGCAGCTTCCCCACGCAGATCAGTTTTATATTCAGCATGATTGCAAGTCAAAACTCCAGATCCAGCGGGCCCTCGGGAGGCGCGCAGAATAGATTAACATCGCAGCCAGCAAGGGCGGCAGAGACGGTCTCCATGGCAAGCGCAGGACGGTTGTTTTCTCGGCTCAAGTGCCCGAGCACGATCGTTCCGGAGCCGGATCCGGCCAGCTGACGCGCCAGAACAGCGCAGTCCGCATTGCTCAGATGCCCGCGATCGGAAAGAATCCGCCGCTTGAGCGGAAAAGGATACGGACCGTCCCGCAGCATCTGCAGATCATGGTTGGATTCGATCAGAACCGCATCCGCCCCGAAAAGGCCGCTGCGGATCTCCTCCGTCACCTGCCCCATATCCGTGGCCAGCGCAAACACGGCGCTGCCCTCCACGCGGTAACCCACGCTCTCATCGGTGTCGTGCGGCGTATGGAAGGCCATAACGCGCAGCGGGCCGATGGCAAAGGCCTCTCCCACGGGAATGATGCGCAGTTTATCCTGCAGCGAAGGCAGACGGCCGAGCAGACGGTTTGCGACCGTGTGCGGCGCATAGACCGGGATCTCAGTCCTTTTGGACATGGTTTCCAGCCCGGAAATATGATCGGAGTGCTCATGCGTGATGAGCACTCCGTCGATGTCCCGCCAGGAAAGACCAGCCCGGAGCAGAAAAGCCTGTATCCTGCGCATGGAGATCCCGGCGTCTATGAGGATATGAGTATGATGATCAGAGAGAAGCAGACAGTTGCCGGAGGAGCCGCTGGCAAAAACGCTGAGCTTCATCCGACGTAAACGATCCGGTCAGAAGTTTCCGTCGGCTCCGGTTCGCTGACGATCGTGATGTCAGCCCCCAGAGCGTTCAGCTTACCGACAAAGTTCTCATAGCCGCGCTCGATAAAGTGGACGTCTTCCACCTCGGTAACGCCGCTGGCGCACATGCCGGCAATGACCATCGCCGCGCCCGCGCGCAGGTCGCAGGCCTGCACGACAGCGCCGGTGAGCTTCGTGCCGCCCTCAAACACGGCCATGCGGCCGTCCACCTGGCACTCGGCGCCCATTTTCCTCAGCTCGTTGACGTATTTGAAGCGGTTGTCGTAAATGCCCTCGGTAATGATCGAGGTGCCGTTGGCCAGGCACAGCAGCGCGCCCATCTGCGGCTGCATATCAGTCGGGAAGCCAGGATACGGCAGAGTTTTGATGTTGGCCTTGCGAAGATTTCTCGCACCCTTGACCAGGACGGAATCTTCATATTCCTGGACGATGGTGCCGGTCTCGCGGAGCTTGGCGCTGATGCACTCGAGGTGCTTGGGGATAACGTTCTTGATCAGAACTTCGCCGCAGGTCGCAGCGGCGGCGACCATGTAAGTGCCGGCCTCGATCTGGTCGGGAATGATGGTGTAAGTGCCGCCGTGCAGACGGTCAACGCCGTTGATCTTCACGGTATCGGTGCCGGCGCCGCGGATATCGGCGCCCATGGAGTTGAGGAAGTTGGCCAGGTCCACGATATGCGGCTCACGGGCGGCGTTTTCGATGACGGTACGGCCCGAGGCCAGCGTGGCGGCCAGGATGATGTTCATCGTCGCGCCGACGGAGACCTTGTCCAGATAGATCCGCGCTCCGCGCAGACGGCCTTCTCTTGCCTCGGCAAACACGAAGCCGTTTTTGATGTCCACATCCGCGCCGAGCATCGTCATGCCCTTGATATGCTGCTCGATCGGCCGAACGCCGAAGTTGCAGCCGCCGGGCATCGTGGTCTTCGCTCTGCCAAAGCGGCCGAGCATGGCGCCGATCAAATAATAAGACGCGCGGATCTTACGGGTCAGATCAAAGGGCGCATCCTGGAAATGCACGTCGGTAGAGTCGATCTCGATCGTGGAGTTGTTGATAAAGCTGACCTTCGCGCCCAGATGGGACAGGATCGTCAGAAGCATATCGGTATCGCTGATCTGGGGGATATTCTCGATGCGGCACACGCCGTTGACCATCAGAGCGGCCGGAATGATCGCAACGGCGGCATTCTTCGCGCCGCTGATCTCCACTTCACCGTGCAGCATGGTGCCGCCTTTAATCACATACTTATCCACTGTCATACACCTTTCCCGATTTGGCAGATACAATATCCTGTGATCAGCCAACAATTTATTTTATCATATATTGTATTGAATCGCAAGCAATTATTTCGCTGCGCGCTCGCTCAGGTATTTTTCCGCCTTGAGTACCGCAACGATCGTTTTCGCATCGTCGATCTCCCCGGCCATGACCATGCGGCTGAGCTCGCTGAGAGGGATCTTTTCCGTGTTCAGAAATTCGTCCTCGTCCGGATGGCTGCGGCCCTCGTGCAGGCCCATCGCCAGGTAGACATGCAGCACTTCACTTGAAAAGCCCGGAGAGGTGCAGCAGGCGCCGAAATCGATCCATTCATCCGCCGTGTATCCGGTCTCTTCCGACAGCTCGCGCACAGCGCTCTCCTTCGGATCCTCGCCCGGCTCCAGCTTGCCGGCCGGCGCCTCCAGCATCATGCGGCCGAAGGGATAGCGGAACTGACGCACCATCGTGCACAGGCCGTTTTCGTCAACCGGGAGGATCGTGACGCCGCCGGGATGCTCGACGACCTCGCGCTTGACGATCTTGCCGTTGGAAAGCTCGGCCCGATCCAGGTGAACCGTAACGATCACGCCTTTGTACTTGACCTCGCCGTCGATTCTTTTTTCCGTGCAGTCCATAGCGAACACCTCATCCGCATAATGATAATGATTTACATAATCGCATAATGATTATAGCATAGCGTTATGTAAATTACCAATATTATTTCGCCAAAAATGGAGAAATTTTAAATAAAACAGCGTGTTTTTTGTATTATTTATACATTTTAGTTAGAATATGGTGACAATCCGGAGACATTGTTTTTCGCAAATTGTTTCCTGTTGCAATATCCTGTGAAACATCCTGTCTGCTCTTTCGTCGAGGGCATTATTAATAAAATCTACTTTTATTTTTCCTGCCGCTGTGGTAGAATGTTCCTGATCCTCGGGAAAGGAGGGAGCGCTTTGGCCAAGCAAAAAGGCGTCAAGGAGATCTGCGGCAACCGCAAGGCTTTTCATGAATATTTCGTGCTGGAGCGCTTCGAGGCCGGTATCGAACTGGCCGGCACCGAGGTCAAATCCGTGCGAGGCGGCAATGTCAATCTGAAGGACTCCTTCTGCACCGTCAAGGACGGCGAGCTTTTCCTGCGCGGGATGCACATCAGTCCCTACGAGCACGGCAACATTTTCAATAAGGATTCCGTCAGGCCCCGCCGTCTGCTGATGCACAAGCGGGAGATCCTGAAGCTCAACGCCCGCGTCATGCAGGACGGCGTCGCGCTGATCCCGCTGTCGCTGTATTTCAAGGATAGCCGCGTCAAAGTGGAGCTCGGTCTCTGCAAGGGCAAAAAGCTGCACGACAAACGAGACAGCGAAGCGGACCGACAGGCCAGACGGGACATCGACAGAGCAATGAAAGAGAGGACGAATCTATGAGCAATCCCATCGTGACCATTGAAATGGAAAACGGCGACGTCATCAAAGCGGAGCTGTACCCCGAGATCGCGCCCAACACCGTCAACAACTTCATCTCCCTGGTGAAGAAGGGCTTTTACGACGGCGTGATTTTCCACCGCGTCATCCCCGGCTTTATGATCCAGGGCGGCGACCCGCTCGGCAAGGGCATCGGCGGCCCGGGCTACACGATCAAGGGCGAGTTCACCGCCAACCGTTTCAAAAACGATCTCAGGCATGAGCGCGGCGTGCTGTCCATGGCGCGCACGATGGCGCCCAACTCCGCCGGCAGCCAGTTCTTCATCATGCACGAAGATTCCCCTCACCTGGACGGGCAGTACGCTGCGTTCGGCAAGGTGATCGAGGGCATCGAGGCTGTCGACCGCATCGCCGCCGTGCGCACCGACTACAACGACAAGCCCCGTACCCCGCAGGTGATGAAGAAGGTCACGATCGAGACCTTCGGCGTCGAGTATCCCGAACCGATCAAAGAATAAGGTATCCAATCCGCTTCTGCAGCCGAAGAAAGGCTGCAGAAGCGGGAGCCTCTTCCCTTTAGCGCCATTCTCCCTACTGCCAAATCAGAGCCCAGCGGAGCGGGTCTGATTTGGAGAGGAAGAAGGAAGGAGCGTATACGCAGCTTTCGCCACGCCTGGCGGAAGCGAAGTGAAGCGAGTTTCTTCTGACGACATGGGGGTGTACTGGTTTCGACGGGGGTGTGGAGGCAGGAATAGCGGGCGGATGCGCCTACCATCCATAAAATGGGCAACTTATAAATTAAAGAACAACAACAATCCTGTTGCTCTCGCTGCCTAAGCAGTGAGCGTCTCACCCGGGAGGACCACGGCCCGTGAGGAGGCGTCGACAAGTGGTGCCCGTGCGTGCGCAAAGCTTTGAGCGCACCATGAATCATGAAGCTACCAAGCCCCTGAGCGTGACGGCTCGCGCCCGGGCAAGGGAATGTAAATAACCGTCTGCGCCCGGAGAAGTTCCTGTTCAAGCGCTTTCGGACGGGGGTTCGATTCCCCCCACCTCCACCAAAGCAAGTTAATCCGAACCACATCTTCTCAATCGGAGATGGGTTCGGATTTTGCTTTATCATCGATGATTTTCAATCCAGCCGTAAACACGGTAAGCGCAATTCAAAATAAAGATATGGAGGAAATCATCATGAAGAAATTGTTATCCTGTGAGTTCAACATCGACACAGCCTGTGTTGAACTGAAGTACGCGGACGGAATGCAGATCTCGATTGACTGCATCGCTGTAGAGAACGAGGTAGCTCGGAACATGTACGAGCAATCAGAGCTGGACTATCTGATTTACAACGATCCCCTTGCCTATGCCGATCTGGTGCTGAACGGCGATGTGGAGGATTATCTGAGGCTGGTAACAGATTATCGACCGCTGTTTGGCGAAGAATAAAAGATTCAGCGCAAAGGGTAAAGCGTTTGTGGCTTTATCCTTTTTCATTATTTTCCTTCTAGTTGCTTCCTTTTTTCTCTAATTGTTTTATTTGAGATGTGGCTATTTTGCTCTCTATCTTTTGAATTGTACCATAGGAAAAAACCATATGTGAGGTTTTGTAATTCTTCAGATATGGAAGCAAATTCAGTTGAGTCAATTAATTGTTTGACAGCCTTATATAGATTCTCAAGAGTAATAACATCGCAATAGCACTTTTCGCTATATACCGGTCCCCCTTCTGTCGTACTTTGCCATGAACCGGTACGTCGTTTAATAAATTCCGGGATATTGTTAATGTCTTGAACACTCTTTTTCTCGTAACTGATCAGTGATTCCGGATCAAGATGATGCCATGTGGGCATGATTTCATCAAATCGAGGACTACAAAACATCTCGTCAGATTCTGAAAACACCTTAAAAGTAGAAAGAAGCTTGCTTTCAAGCTGAGCCAGCTGTGTTTCAGCCACGATACACTTAATAGGATTTGAGCCACCATCTATGTGACCATATCCGTGTTCAATATCGCGAATAATTCTGGCATACATTGAAATTGAGGATAGGGTTGCGTGAGTAATACCATCAAACAGCACAGTAAAACAACTTGATTGATCTAATCGTCTTAACAGGCGAAAACAAATATCATAGCCAATATATTCTGGGTTAACAACTCTAGAAAAAATACCCGCATTTGTTACATTTTTGTATTCTAAAGAAATCAGTTCTTCAAAGAACATTCTGACTCGATCATCTGGAATCTCATTTACTCTAACCCTAAGTTCTCGAAGGTAGTATTCTATTACATTACATTCAGATAGCGTAATAAGGAAGCTATGCAAGTGTTCTTTCGTAAAGTCCTTTATTGATGCATAAATCTGGCTGGTTGAAACTTCTACTTCCTCGAGATCCAGCGAAAAATATAATGAAAAACACCGATCAGAGGCTATCCTCTTATTCCGTTGTAATTCTTCCAAAGCTTCATACGAAAGAGTCCGCCCTGTAATCCAAGCGAATCTGGGAAATAGCGTCTGAATAATATCAATTGCCAAATTGGGATTAGAAGGATAAATCTCTTTAAACTCAGAAAAGTAGTTTTCTCGGTTTTCTTTGGTTGCGGTTCCGGTTATTCCGCCAGCTGTTTCGCTGTTTCCTACCAAGGAGGTTCTCCGTACCTTAATCCAATCAAAAATAGCGGGAGCACATATTTGAACCGTTGTTATTGCTAAAAGATCAATCCAATTAGCTTCTCGATTCATTAATCCGTATTTAAAGGCAAATACATTACAAATCCTGTTTACATCTCGTATACTCTCCAAAAATGGAGCAATGCAATTATTATAAACCGATCCCAAGTGGGTCTGATCAAATTCGTAGTCTTCCTGCAAAAGTATGCTTTGAATTCTGTCAAAGAATATGTTCTGGAGCTGAGAATGCTTTACTTCTGGAATATCAAAGGGAACCTGTATTATTTTTTCTAAATACTCCTCGCCATTGCAGTTTTGCTCATCTTCCAAGGCTCGAATAACAACAGATTTATCAAAAGCCAGCAAATAAATCATGTTCGGAAAACCCGCTACAGAATTAACCAATTGGAAGATCAGCCGTATTTGATCATTATTTAGCCTATCTATATCATCAATTATTATTAGTATTTTCTGTGTTTGTTTGGCTAGTGCTTCGATGACAACTCGTTTCTGGTTGGAAAGGCTTGCCTTTTCCTCAGCAATATCCGAGACTTTTTCACCAACATTAGAAATAGCGTTAATAATTGGAGATAAATACTTCCCTACTCCAGGAATGTATGTCGTATATTCTAAAAGGCCACTGTATTTCTCTAATGCGTCTCCAGCTTCTCTGAGCTGCTCACTTTCGTTCTTAACTTTCAATTCTGTGAAAATAGTCTGAAAGAATTGACTAATTAATTGGTTCCTATCCGAGTAATTCCAAGGGTTAAAATGCACGATTACCATCCGCTCATCAACGGTTTTTCCTTTTGAGAGATTCTGTATTTCTTCAACAGCCATGTTGATTATTGATGTTTTTCCAGAGCCCCATTTCCCACAGAGTCCAATTGTAAAGTTATCCATTTTACTGTAAGACAAAATAGCTTTTGCTAATTGCTTTGCGAAGACAGCCCGATTAAGCATATCTGCTTCAATTTTAATAATTGGCTTGTCTGAAGAGAACATACTATCATCTCCTTGAATCTTTTCCCAGTTATTCTTTCTGCAACGGGATCAAATAAAGCTCACAATATTATAACGCTCTGAAATACAAGGCACAATAGTCGATTCTTTATCTTATATGGCATTAATCATTTGGTTAGGATTCTTGCCGATATTATGTCAAAAAAGCAGACGGGATGCTGAACTGATTGCACAGCATCCCGCCTGGTTTTTTATGTCTATGTTGTTGTCTGTTTGAGTCAGTACATGCTTCCATTGATTGCGCTGCCGTCGCGGAGGTCGATGACGAGAAAGTCGAAGACGCGGCCATACTCATTAAGCTCATTCATGGAATCCGGCACGCCTTCGAGGTATTCCGTGCCGCGCATGCAAAGCACAGGAATCAGCTCGTAGGAAAACTGGCCTGTCGGTTTGCGGAAGTGCCCGACCGTTATTTCTGTAATCTCACGCGTAAGGCCGCTGGGCTGAGCAATGCCAAAAGCAAGGCCCGGCACCTGGTCCGCCAGCGTCCAGCTATTCATCGCAGCACGGGCGGCATTCATGGCTTCTTCCCAGGAGATCAAAGGCGCGGTCTCGAAGGATTCTTCTTCCAGCAAGCCACGCAGCTCCAGCTTGATCAAGGTTCCGTCGTTGGCGCAGTCCATACAAAAATGCTCATAGTATCCGCCGCCACTTTGAGAAGCTAAACCACCTATCACTTGCTGGCTCCAGCCTTCGCGCTCCTTCCAACCGTTCACCCGAATGCCATAGGTGTGAGGCTCGGTGTAAAACTCGCGTATCTCCGCCTCACAACGCCATGTCCCGAATCCCATTTTCAGTAGCAGCTCTTCCGCAATCTGGGCCGCCTGCCGGAGTTCTTCGCCCGAAGCGGGTTCGTCGGACAAATGCGCTGTGGAAATAAAGGATTTGTCCGCGGAGATTCCACCTTCCGGCTCATCCAAAAATACCGTAAAGCTGTGATTCCAAAAGCCGTCACGCGTCAGATTGGAAGCCCAAATATGATAGAGGCGGCCATCATTTTCCGCATAAGCCCGAAAGTCTGCTTGAATGCCGAAGGGCGGATCGCCGGAATATGTTGGGTAATCTTCGTAATAATCATGTGAAAATATCGACCAATATTCCCACGGGCGGAACAAATAGTCGGAAGAGATCGGAACCAGCTCGTCTGTCGAATTTGCCAAAGCTTCACGCCAGTGGTCAAGTTGTTCCTGCCGCCTGGCGCGGATTTCCTCTATATCTTGCTCCGAAAGGGTGTCCTCATAGTCCTCGCGAATCCGATCGATCATCACGCCCTGCTCCGACGACGCGATAATCTGCTCCAGCTCAGCGCGGGTGAGCATCCAACCGTCCTCATAGAGCGGCGCGTCTCCAAAGATCGCAGAAGATGCCTGCCTGAGCATGTCCGATGTAACCGGCATCGGATTGACTGCGATCACCGGCATCGTCTCAGGAAGCATGCCGCAGTCTTCAACGTGAATGCTGGCTTTCACCTCACCGTTGGTACTTGTCAGTTCCTCGCTCCAGGAGAACGGTTCAATATCCGCATCGGTGACGGGCAATTCTGTTCCATCGACCGCAGGCCCGGTAGTGCCTTCTTCGCGTTCTTGCCCACAGGAGCAAAGGGAAAGCGCAAATGCCAGGATCAGCAGACTGAAAATCATTCGTTTCATGGCTGCGCTCCCTTCACATAAGATGCGAAATCTATCGTATCCGCAATTTGTTCGACGTGGGACTGCCATTCCTCCAATTCGTCCATCACGCCCGGATAGTGGAACACCGCGGTCACGTTTCCCTGTTCACCTTTCCAGAAGACAAAAACGCTCACATCCGTGTTGGCAGGAACAGAATGCGGATTTCTCATGCCCTCCAGGATGGCAATATTGACCGTTTCTCCGTTCGTCGTTGTGTATTCCCATTCCGTATACTCGTCCGTCAGGCTTGTCGTCAGCTCCTCGGCGGGGAGATAGCCGGGAAGCTCGGTGAAAACAAGATAAAAGGTCATTTTCCCGTCCACTTCAGCCGCGCCTTCCCGCTTGCTCGATCCGTTTTCATAGGTGCAGAGATCAGAGAAGATCCGGTTATCCCAGAGCTTTGTTCTCTGCGTGTGCAGCTTCAGACCGTGAGCCTCGGCAATCTCATAGAGCTTGACGAGCGAGGCCAGATCCCAACAGCCATACAGCCGCGCGACGGACAATTCTTCATCGCTCTCGGTAAAGCTGCGCTCCAGATCGCGCCACTCATAATACGTCTCGCCTTTCTCAAGCTGTGAGGCTGCCATTTCTTCCTCATGAGCCGCCCGCCAGCTCAGCCACTCCGCCGCCGCGGAATACTCTGGCGAGCCGGTGACGCCGCCGAGGGAGACGTAGCTGTGCCGGTGCGTGTCCCGTATCCTTGCCATCGTTTCTGCGTCCGCATCAGAGAGAGCGGAGTCTGTTACCTCGGGCAGATCCGGACTAATGCGGCGCGCGCTGAGGCCAAACCAGCCAAGGGCATAGGCCGTGACAGTAAACAGGGAAATCAGGATCGCCGCGACAAGCAGAACACGCCAGACCGTTTTGTTCCGTGGCCTCACAACTTTTCCGCCGCTTTGCTCCAGGATCTCCGCTACGTCGAGGATGAAGCCGTCGTCAATCTCGCCGATGGCGTCAAATAGCAGTTCGTTTGTCAACATAGCCCCTCCTCCTGCAGATGCCTCTGCAGCTTTTCCCGGGTGCGATGCAGGATCTGCTTTACGTTGCTCTCAGTCAGTTCGAAGCGATCAGCCAACTCCTTGACGGGCAGCGAATACCAATATCGTGCAACGAACAGATCTCTTTCGCGTTTCGTCATCGAGCGCAGGCAGGCGTTGACGCTCTGCGTCAGCTCCAGCAGCTCGATCTCTCGCGCCGTATTCACTGAGGAAGGGATACACTCGGCCAGCTCCTCAATTGCCAGCTCCGCTTCACCGCCGCCGCGCTTGGCCGCGGTGTTTTTTCTCAGCCTCATAATGGAGATTCGCCGCGTCAGCTTGCCGAGAAAGGCTTTGAGACTGTTCGGACGGCTGGGCGGCATCGCGTTCCATGCGGCAAGCCAAGTATCGTTGACGCTCTCGTCGGAGTCCTCATGATTATTCAATATGCCAAAGGCAACGGCGTAGCAGAACTTCCCATAGGCACGATCCGTCTCGCGAATCGCCTCGTCCGAGCGCCGCCAGTATAAATCAATAATGGAAGCGTCTGTCATGTCTCAACCTCCTTTACTGATACAGTCGCAAAGCGTTGAAAAAGGTGACAGGTTTTTTCATATTTTATCGCAATTCTGTTTTCCCCGCAAGTTTTGGCCTTTTTCAGTTGGTTTCGTGTCACGTTTTTCCGCCTTTTGCGACTTGGGGGATGAACCACTTTTTGCAAAGGAGAAATCGCCATGAGAAGAAAAATCATCAGCGCAATATTGCTGATCAGCTTATTGTTCAGTCTTGCCGCCTGCCAGCCCGCCCCGGAAAAAGAAGTCGTTGTCAGCAAAAACGACGGTGCATTCGAGCAAGCCATCACAACGGACGCCGGAGAAAACGGCGGCGTTTCAACGCAGGCGGAGAACGGCGATGCGCCCAATTCTGCTGCCGCCGAAAGCACAGCATTCAGCTACACAGACAGCTTTACAAGTACCGACGGGAAAATCACGTATAACATCAACGCGCAGGTGGATGTGCCGACCGTGAATATGCCGATCGTGCAAGTGCGTCCCATGGTCATCAACGGTCCGAAGGCCAGGCAAATCGTACAGGCGCTGTTCGGTGACGCACCCATTTACGAAAAGACAAACGAGAAGAGCAAAAGCGAGTGGGAAGATCTGATCATCAGTATTTCCAACTGGACGAGCGATGAAGCCATTCGCCAAGCACACGGCGATAATCTGAGCCAGGATGAGATTGAAAGCATCCGCGCCAGCCGACAGTCAATTCTCGACAGCTATAAGGCGGCCTATGAACAGGCGCGGGAGGTTGTGCCGAAGGAGGAATGCCAGTTCCGCTTCTACAGGGAATTCACTCGCTATTCCTTTGACGGTGCCGGAGCGTATGCGGATGAGCCGAGCTACTACGAGGATATTCCATACGGGCAGGGCTATGAGCTGCAGGCTGTTGCGGAGGTGGATGGCCTCCGCTATCACATTTGGTTCAACAACCGAGAAGCGGACGATTTCCGGAACCACAGCGTTTCCGTTTTCATTGAGGAAACGGGCGGTCCCGATGTCATGAATGAATACAAGCGCTCTGTTGGACTTCTGAACGAGACGCCGCCCACGGCCGAGCAAATCTCAGAGGTTGAACGGATAACAAGAGAGATGCTTTCCGCCATGGGGATCGGAGATTGGCAGGTGACCGTCTTTGAACTGCATACCGATTATTCTGATCTTGAAGACCCTGACAATACGCTTGACCCTCATAAGGATTATCGGATCGGCGTTCACTGTCTGCCGGTCTACGAGGGTGTAGTCGTGACCAAGCAGCAATGGTTAGGCAATATCAAAAGCAAGAATGAATACGCCTCAAACTATTATTACGAAGATCTCAGTTTTCTGTTTTCCAACGACGGGCGGCTGCTGAGTTTCGAATACTACGGGCCGCTGGAGCTCGTGCAGGTTGTCAACGCCAATGTGCCGGTTATGAGCATGGCGGAAATCCAGCAGCGAGTACATGAACAGCTCAGCCTCAGCGATCTGGATTCCCTTTGGGAATACAACCGTCCCGGTTTCATTGAAAACATGTTTGCCGGCAGTCCCATATCTGCTGAAGGTCTTGCTGAACAAAGGGCATTTTTAACCGCCGTCAGCGCAGAATTCAATATCACAAGCGTAGAGATCGGCCTGGCGCGCACCCGCATCAAGGATAACAAGACGGACTTTTATCTGGTGCCCTCGGTCACGCTGCGGGGGAAAGAAACCGTCCTCAATGCACAGGGCGATGACTTGGGGCTCATCGCAACCGGCGTCATGCCAGGACAGGATACCACTATTCTCGGCCTGAACCTGATAGACGGCACTGTGCTTATGCTGCAAAACCCAAACGACTAAAGGAGCGAGGCGAGAGCATGAAAAACGCGATCCTGTCCGGCATTCGGCAAGGTGCACTGTCGCGCCGATGCCTGCTCGGTGCCGCTTTCTTCGCGCTGATCCTGCTTCTCGCCTCCGTGAATTCCTTGATGGATGCGTTTCAAACAGAGCCAGTTGCCGGGTTTCACGGAAAGCTGATCTGTGACGCGATGGAAAGTGACGCCGCTCACTTTTTCGTGCCGATCCTCAGCACGCTGCCTTTTGCCGCGCGCTATGTGGAGGAAATCAAGTCCAAATACGCCCGCTCGCTGCTGTACCGCTCGTCGAGAGCGGCCTATCTCGCCGGGAAGATCGCCGCATGCTTCACCTCCGGCGGTCTGGTACTGGTGCTCGGTATTCTGATTGCTTACGCGCTCGCTGCCATTATGCTGATCCCCATGGAAGCGCCCTTGTCAAAAAATACTGAACCGACGAACTGGTTTCAAATACTTTTGCCGTCTCTCGGTCTATTCTTCCTATCTGGCGGCCTGTGGGCGTTGGTCGGTATGACCGCTTCGACCTGGATGGAGAGCCGGTATATCGCTTATGCTGCGCCTTTTGTTCTGTACTATGTCCTGATCATGCTCTATGAACGCTATTTCCCTACGTTCTATGTACTTGACCCCCGCGCGTGGCTGCTTCCCTCGCCCCGATGGATCGGAGAAGGCTGGGGTGCGGCACTCCTTGTTACAGAACTGAGCGCCGTTTCCGCGTTGATCTTCTGCCTGCGGGCCGGAAGGAGGCTGATGGAGCTATGAGGCAGGCTTTTTCCGTCGCAGGCTACAACTTCCGGCAATGGCACAGAAATCCCCGGATTCTCGTAACCTTTGCTCTAGCCTTTATCCTGTGTTTTCTGCTGTCAGACAAGGCTGTGCGCTTTGCCGTGGAGCACAAAACGACGATGCAGGCTTTTGAAGCCTTTATCTGGACCTTTGGCGACAGCGATTCCATCCTGCTCTCGTCGTTGCTGTTGGTGCTGCTGTTCGCGGATATGCCCTTTCTGTCCTCAGGGACTCCGTTCTTCCTTGTCCGCACAAACCGGCGCACTTGGATCACCGGGCAAATGCTGTATACCGCCGCCGCGACCACGGTCTATCTGCTTTTCATCCTGCTCTCCACGGCGGTGATCTGCGAGCGGCAAAGTTACCTTGCCAACATGTGGAGTCCGACCGCCGCGATCCTCGGTTATTCCGGGTCCGGACAGCAGGTGGCACTCCCGGCGCTGGTCAAGACGCTGGAAATGAGCTGGCCGTACCCGGTGACACTTACGATCTTTTTTCTTATGCTGGGCTACGCTCTGACGCTGGTATTCATTATGCTGTTCTTCAATCTCCGTTACGGGCAGACTGCGGGAGTGCTCAGCGTTTTTCTGTTCAGCGTATACGGTTTCCTGCTCAGCCCGGACACCATACAGAAGATCTTTGATTTGCCCGATCAAGCCTATTATCTGGCGAACGTCGCCATCGGCTGGGCCTCACCGCTCAATCACGCCACCTATCACATGCACAATTTCGGCTACGATCTGCTGCCCCGAATGTGGCAGTCCTTTGCAATCTTTGGTCTGCTGATCGGCCTCGGCTGGCTGGCGTCTCTGAGGGCCATCAAAAACTACAATTTCAACTTTACTGGAACGGAGGGGTGAGCGTGGATGCGGTCATTGAAGTAAAGAACCTGAGCAAGAGCTTCGGCGAAGAACAGGTGCTCAAGGGAGTATCCCGCGATTTTGAGATTGGGAAGATCCACGGCATCGTCGGTAACAACGGCAGCGGCAAAACGGTACTCATGAAGTGCATCTGCGGCTTTCTCAAGCCAAGCGGCGGGCGCGTGCTTGTGAATGGAAAAGAGGTTGGGAAAGACATGGACTTCCCCGACGATCTCGGCATCATCATCGAAACGCCGGGCTTTCTGCCCAATCTCTCCGGCATGAAGAATCTGCAAATCCTCGCTTCATTGAAAAAGCGGGCAAGCAATGAGGTGATCCGCGAGGTGATCCGAAAAGTCGGGCTTGACCCGGACAGTCGGAAGCCCGTGGGAAAATACTCGCTGGGCATGCGGCAGCGCCTTGGACTGGCCCAAGCGCTGATGGAAGATCCAAGTATTCTGATTCTGGACGAGCCGCTGAATGGACTGGACAAGCACGGCGTGGTACACATCCGTGAGCTGATCAAATCCCTGCGCGCCGAGGGAAAGACGATCCTGCTGGCAAGCCACAACCAAATGGACATCGACGAGCTCTGCGACACAGTCTGCGAGATGGACGGCGGCGTAATGACGATGATGAGACAATGAAAGCTCTGCAAGTCTGTAACCTCTATTGCTTCCGCGAAGGAAGCTCCCGGCTGATTCGCGGTCTTTCGCTGGAAGTCGAATTGGGAGATAATATTCTGATCCAAGGCTCCGACCTTCAGCGGAAAGCGCTGTTTGATTGTCTGACCGGGCTGTGCGCCCCGGACAAAGGACAGGTTCTCGTCTGCGGGCAAGATCTTTCCGAACTGCACGGAAAGGAGTTGGCGCACTTTCGCTGTCAGCATATCGGGGCGGCATATTCGGAGAATGGCTTTGTATCGGAATTCAGCGTCATGGAAAATCTGTGTCTACCTCTGATCGCCATGGGAAAACGCGAGTCGGAGGCAAGAGAACGAATCCGCTGGCTGACACAAAAGGTGCTTCCCGTGGAGCTTCTCTATCGCAGGCCAAAGCATCTTTCCCCCTTCCAACGCTCCGCCACCTCGCTGATCCGTGCGGTGAGCTGCGAGCCGGAGTTGCTGATTCTGGGCGATTTATTCGGGAATCTGGACGAGCGTGAGCGGGAGCGACTCTGGCAGCTTTTTCTCAGCCTGCGCCCGGAACATAGCGCCTTGATTCTGCTTTCCGGAAGCGGCGTCCCCGATGCGCTACCTTGGACGAAAACCTTAACTGTGTAAGGAGGGCCTATGAAACGAAGCCTCTCACTTCTTCTCGTACTGTTATTGCTGCTCCCCTGTGGGCCGCGTGCCATTGCCGAGGACTCGGAGAGCGAAGGTGAAATCGTAATTGTGACGGAGCCGCCTGTTCCCGAAGAAACACCGCTGCCGAAAGAAACACCGGAACCGACATTGCCAGAAGAAACGCCTATCCCAACTGAAACACCCACACCAACCGAAGCTCCTGCTCCCACAGACACGCCGGAACCAACGCCGACAGTACCTGTACTGCCGACCAGCATCGAGATTGACACAGAGAATTGGTACTTCGGAATGGATTGCGCCTACCGGGACGGGTATCAGCCAACGATCGAAAACGAGATCGTGACCATTGTGCTCCCACTGCAAAGCACTGACCTTTTGCTGGACGATAAAATCACCGTGACTCCGGATCTCAGCGCCACGGGCACGACCTTTGTCATTACAAATTATCAAAAAACGGTTTCGCTTTCTCAGCAGAGAATCAACGGAACAGAGGAAACGCGGGAGATCTTCTATGTGGATTTCTCGATCCCACTGTCCCCCTCCCGCGTCAATGGGAGCTATCCCGTGCGACTCCAGGTCAAGGCTTACGATCTAAACTATACACCCATCGAAACGGTCTTCACCGTCTATGTCAACATTACCGATGTGCCGCCGAAGCCAACCAACACCGGCGGCGCGGAAACGCCGACCGCAGAGCCAGTCGTGCTGATCGCTCACCGTGAGACCACGCCGGAGATCGTTATGGCCGGAGAAGCCTTCACCGTCAAGCTGACGCTCCGAAACTCGCTGGATACCAAGCTCGTGCGCAATATGCTCCTCCGGGTGGATACCGGCAATCTGCAAATCAATCTGGATGAGGACAGCCCTGTGCTGCAGCTGGACGGCCTGGATCGCGGCGGAGAGAGCGATATTGTACTGCATTTCAGCAGTGATCCATCCATCCCGGCCGGGAAGTACATCATTAACTTTTCTTTTTCCTATGACAGCAATAAATCTTTGAACCTCTCCTCTTCCGGCTCTGTGATCGTGGAAATCGCGCAGCCGACCAACGCAGAACTGGTCGTGCCCCGCATCCCCGGCGAGATGACGGCAGGCGAAACGATTCCGCTGTCTTTTCAGGTGATGAACATGGGGCGGGACAATCTGTACAATGTGCGCTGCGTGATTTCCGGCGTTGGTCTTTTTCCTTCCAATACCGGCTATATTGGAACGATGACGCCCGGTTCTTCCTCAAGCACGAGCGTCGAGCTGTTTGTCGGCTCCAAAACCATGTCCGACAATTACCGCGGCGAGGAGAAATACGGAGAAACCTCAGGCACTGTCACCCTGATCTATGAGGACTCCGGAGGCAGAGAATACACGCAAGAGGAATACTTCCGCACGACGATCAAAGCGCCCTCTATTCTCTCAGAGCCATCGGATACGCCGGTTGAGGTCAGCTCGGAGGATCGCGCCGTGCAGTATCAATGGTGGATCATCATAGGTGGCTTGGGGCTTGTAGCACTCGGCCTTGTTGCTGCGTTAATTCTCAAGCGGAGGAAGCGGTGATGACAAAGCAAATCTTGAAGCTCGCCATCCGCACGATCCCCCGGATGGGACTCGTGACAATCCTGTTTCTGATTTTGGGAATCTATCTTATCTTTCCCACGGCTAGGCTATATGCGGATATGAAGCAGGGCAATACCGTTCCCTGTGAGTTGTTGGCAAGCACGGATAGCAGCTTTGACGAGAAAACGCTGTTGGACTTGCCGGGTATTCGTTCCATCACGCCGATCCTGCACTTTAATGCCAGTCTGTTCACGGAGAAAGCCTCCTGTACCCTCACGGTAGAGGCCGTACTAAGCGGAGCTTTGAAGCAGGATCAAATCTCCGGCAGCGTCTTTCCCGAAGAATCCAACATGCCGTATCTTGTATTGAACACAGCCGCGGTAAAAGCGTTTCGTGATGAGGCCGGAAGAAAAACGGACAGCCTCGATCTCGACGGAAGCTTTGTCCTGTCGGCAGATCGAGAGCTGCCCGCGAAAGTCTGCGGCATTTTGGAGGATGATAACCCGGAACCGATGGCTTATATGAGCTATTCCGTCGCCCGGACAATCCTCAGCCAAGGCGGACAGAATAGTGGCGTTACCCTACGCCTCACATTGGATAACGCTGGCTCGGAGCCCAGCGTCGTGAGCAAGCTGCAGGAGCTTGGCTTTGCGGCAGAAGTGGACGAAACCCGCGCAATCCAATGGGCCGCACTTCAAGAGCAACTGAAAAGCTCTTTCCTGCTCTGCCTAAGCGTTCTCCTCAGCGCCACCCTGATGATGCGAGAGAGCTGGAAGTTGGAAATGGTACAGTATAAAGAGAGCTATCAGATGCTGGAGTTATGCGGAACAAGCAGAAGAATTATATTATTTAGCTGCGGTTTAAGGAATGGATTAATTCTACTATGTGTTGTTCTTCTGTCTTACTATGTATCACATCTGATGTAATAATCCTATCGAGATAGTATTAAGCCTCCTATCATCCATATTTGCTCTGTAAAGTGCATAATTCTTAAGAATATGTATATGCTTTGTGGGGAAAAAAGGTAATCATTCTGTTATCTGGATTTTTTTGATTATTTCAGCAACATCAGCAATCACCCAAACCTTTTTAACTTTTTCAGCGAGGTTTAATTGCAATTGTTCCAGCGTTGTATTGCAGAAATTTGTGATCCCTAAATTGCCAGAGTGATTGTCCCTCAAAGAGATTACAGCAGAACTAACTTCTGTAAAATGATCTTCTGCACAATTACACAATGCCTTATAAAGGGCATTGTAAAGAGAATCAAATCTATTATCGACAAAGCCCGGTTTATATAGCATTTCTACCGCTTCACAGAGCAAAGGAACGAGTTGAAGTTCATTTAATTGGGCGATTGCATCCGTTAAATCATGTAAACCAGACTTTGTATCCCCTCCAGGGCAATTTGCCTCTTTTGACTTCTTTATGTAGCTCTTAAGCCCCTCCGGCATGTTCCGAAGCAACATTTCTCTCAGCAGATTTTTATCATTGCTTTTCTGATACTGACTGAGTATCAACTGTTCAATCTCATGCCCACTGATATCCTTCAAATAGGGCAAAGCAATTATCAAAAGCTTCTCATCCTCAATTGGTGTAATATCTTTTAGAATACAATTCGCGCCAAACACTTCATAGAGGTATTCAACCGCATAACGCTTCTCATAATCTTCCACATCAGTTCTTTTGCAAAAGGAAATCGCAGCTGAGCGACCTTGTTTAACTTTATAGAGCGTACAACCATAAAAGAGCTCTTCAAGGACAGTAATATATTGTTGCCTCTCAATTGCCTGCGCAATCCTATCAACCAATTGAGTCTTTCCTATTTCTCTTTCTACTAAGGAATACTTTCTTTTCTTTTCATTTCCGTCTTGTTCTAAAAACATAAACGCGGGAATCTCTACCAGATCTTCAGCTATAGAGTTAGAAGAGTCCCAAGAAAATGTCCTTTTCAAGGAAAGATATAAGTATAAATCGAGATCATAATGTATAGTGTGCGTATCTTCTCTATATTGTTTAGTTATATCAATTGTTGATTCAATTTGGTGAAAAAGTGTATACAAAGCCGCCTTTTGGTCTTCACTGAAAATAACATCACATTTATTGCTGCCGTGGTCAAGAAAGGCCATGATTTCATTTTTGAAATATGCAACAGGATCAACGGAATCGAAAAAGTCCACCGCTTTTTCTGCTTCAAGTCCATATCGCTTCATAGCATATACTAGGTTTACGACCCCAGAAGCATATTCGAACTTTTTCGAATAATCAATCTCCAACTCACCTATTGTTATTTCGCTTCCATAAGTTGAAAGCAGATCGTTAAGAATATCGTTTGCTATTGAACTATCGAACAAAGAATCGCAAAATCTCTGCTTACTCATTTGAGAAATCGCTGTATAATTGATCGGTGGTGCCGGAGGTTTAATCTTCTGACCGGTTTTTGACTCATATAGCTTGGCGCAATTCGTAAAAGCTATGCCAAAAGGAAGTGTATCGATCAATGTTCTGAAGTACTCGTTATCAATTACTCCCTCCATATACAAATCTGAAAGAGTGTCGACGGACGATGGCTCGATACTTACTATTTGACTAATCAAAATATCTTTTCGCTCGATTTCAGCATTGCCCAGTCGAATGAATAGTTCTGATAGGGTCCCTGTGTTCTTGAAAAAAGCGATAACATTCTTTTTGTAATGAAGTGAAAAGAAATCAATTGCATCATTAACGAAAAGGAAAACTGCATCAAATAACTCATGTGAACCCTGTTTATAAAGGAACTCCGCTTTATTAAGCATAGTAGCCGCCTCATTGCGAAAAGCACCTTCATTATATGAATTTTTCTTCTCTGAATGAGCAAGCCAGGTGATGACTTCATAGACATTGAGTGGAGTATCAATTAATTCTAGGCATCGCGAAAGCGCCAGTGCTTCTGAGAAAGAGTTTTCATCCTCTTGCCACTTTCCTTTTACTAGAGACATGCCATCAAGGATTAGCTTTAAATATTTATCGATCAGTCCGCTCTCGGTGATGTACTTATAGATTCCGACCCTTTCATAGCTGGTTGCTTCAGAATAAAACGAATTCACTATTTTAGCCTCAAACTCTTCTGTTTGTAAGTTTAAAGAAGATATCGCTTCTATCGCCTGTTTCTTTTCATAAGGCCTGGTTTCCGGGTTTTCATAGCATTGCACCAGAGCTTGTCGAGTTTTCACTTCATTTCCATATAATTCTTCAAACCTGGAAATCACAGACAGGTAAGCTGATAAGGCCCTAAAATGAATAGGGTTTTTTATTCCAGTCAAAAGTCTTTCTAACGCTTTTGGCGATTGAGCGAACCTCGAAAGAAGTGCAGGATTACTGGATCTCCTATCTAGCCAAGTATTATCCTTTTCGACTTGCTTCAAAACCGTATCCAATACATTATAGCGAAGATCATCTGTAGCACGATCTCTCTCAAGGTGGGTTATTAATATTGGGTCAATTGAGAATAGCCAAGATATTAATTCATCACTGGGTCTAAGCTGCATCACAAATCCCAGCACATTGAGCCAAGAAGCCTTCAATTGTTTTGCTTCAGCCGTATAAACGAAGGAGGAAACTGACTCAAATGGAAGCTTACTCAAATACCTTGCAGCCAAATACTCTTTGAATACATTATGAATGAACTCATAACCTCCAGATCGCTTTATCTGCAGGCTACTGTGTTTTAGTAATTCTCTGTCGCTTGAATTTAACATTATTTGATAATTTCTATCATCAACATGTGACACTTCCATAAGCTGCATTGCAAAGGCCAATCTGGTGAGTGCAGTCTCTAATTCAACTGTTTTTTCTTCAATATTAATCGCATATTCAAACTTGTCACAATCTTTTTTTAGATGCCGCTTCATTATGCTTTCCATTAAATTTGCGGCAGAAGGAAGCGTATCTTTCTCACAGTATATCAAGATTAATTCCTTGAGATATAATGGGTTCCCTAATAAGGGGAGAAGATTATTCTCAAAGCACACTTCTCGAAAACGACTAACATTGATTTTGTTTTTCATCAACTCTTCGTCAATTTGTTCGTGATCAATATCCAACAATTGATACGCTGCGAAGTCTTCAAACACCTCCGCCGCTGATGGATAAAAACTGCTTCGCAAAGATATACAAATATGAGTTGACCTATTTGATCGAATAAACTTTTTTAGCTCTCGTTTAAACTTGTTCGAGGTATCTGTATCCATTTCGTCAAAGCCATCAAGAATAAGATACTGCCTCTGCAGGTTTATCGTTGAGTACTCAGGATGCTGCTCATTTAAAAAGTCTCTAATTGAATTTCCCGAATAATCTCTCAGAGACAAAAGAATGGGACGAATATATGAATTTATTGCCGACAAAGAGAATGCGAGCTGCTTTAACTCGATACTCTTTCCAATACCAGCATCAGCAACGAGTAATATATGTGTCTCCTTGCTACATGCGTATTCTAAACTTGTTTTGTTATCAGAATTGAAGTATTGAGAAAAGGGATCTCGATTAGCATTCATTTTTGCTACAGAGCGAGGGATATAGCCGTCCACAGAAGGATAATCGATCATTGGGATTCCTGTTCCATCGCTATACTCATCAATCAAGCCGGGGTATACCTGTTCCGCAGCAAAGCGCTTTTCTCCACCCCTATATAGCATATTACTTATAGATTCAACTGTACCAGCAAATGTTGTCATTACGGTAAACTGATCATACTCATTTTCCATCCATGTTTGGTCAGAGGCATCTTTTCCCATTGACCCAACACCGATAACATGCAGATCTTTAATACTCTCGTTTCTATTCGAATAATGTGTATGACCTTGAAACACAAAGTTGATCCCCAATTTGCGTAACGTTTCTATTACATCTTTCGCGTTGTCAATACCGCTGTTTTTAGATTCGTCCTCAAAAAGTAAATGATGATGCATTAGCAGAACATTCGTTTTTCCAGGAACGTGAACATCGTAAAGCCCACCAATATCTAACGATCCCGGCATGTTGTGTTCGCGACCATTCATTGAATCTGCAAGTATAAAATTGATTTGATCAAGCTCAATATGACTGGTATTTCTTCCGATGAAATCAACCACTGAGGTAGTAGCACCTCGGCGTCTTTCACAAAAAGCCCCAAACTCTGATAACCCCTTGTTGCAATAGTCATGGTTCCCGGGTAGAAAAACAAACTCAACTTTAATAGGAGATACCTTTTCCTCAATGTAACTGAAAAAACGATCAGCAGTCAAAAACGCATCCGCTTGTCCTTTGTCAATTACATCTCCCAGAACAAAGACATATAACGTTTCAGAGCCTGAGTGTTCAGATATATACTTACAAAAATGGGCAACCCAATTTGTGCACTCCGGTTGACTGTCTTTTTGTATATGAAGATCCGAAATAAAAAGGAATTTCATCATGATTCCTCCTCGTTTTTGATAGTCAATTATAGCATATTTTGTCTGAAACTCCAACTAGGGGAATAATACTACGGACAACATATAGAGTCCAAATTCCACAATGGCGCACTTCTATACGGGTCAGCTTCGGCTGGCCCGTTTGTGCGTCCTACGAAGTATGGCGAGACGCCCGAGCGTTCTTTTTCGCGTCGCACTGCTCCGTTCAAGGGGCTGCACCCATTGCGATGCTTCGCATCTATCCTTGCGCACCCATGAAAGAAATCCGACTGCGAATATTCGGATTTCTTTCATGGGTTTTATCTTTTCTTCGACACATTTCTGTGGACGCGGCATGGAACCTGTCGTATAATATCCATGAATTTTTTGTTAAGTATGTTTTTGCGGTAACATTTTAGTATAGCTTTTGTCGTTAATAAATAGAGGTATTCTTTATGCCTGCTATTTCTTTCAAAATTCCATATGACAGCAACCTTCGCTATCTTCCGCTGGTCTATCTCTTGCCCGAAGAGCTCTGGTACCGATGCCCCACGCTGATGAAGATCCCCCGCAATCCGCGTCGGGTGTTTCGCTCGGAAGAGCTCTTGAGTTTGATCGACAGCGATGCGTTTCTCGATGAGATCATGGACGCTGTTTCCTCACTGGCCTTTCCGCATTTCGGCTTCCCCGGATGGAAGGAGCATTACACCGGAGATTTTCCCGTGTGGCGTCTTTCCTACTCCCTGCCGCTTTGGTCAAAGGGCATTGAACAGGAAACCGGCTGGAATCTCCAGCAACTGTTTCTGCTTCCCAAAGACGCCGAGCTTCTCTTTCTCCCGAAAGAACAGATCGATGCTCTTTTTGAGAAAGTGGTCAAGAAGGTCATCGAGGAACAGGGCTGGCAGCCAATGTTGGATGTACTCCATGAGCTGCCATGCGCCGAGGATTTTGAGAATCAGCGCACAAACGTTCGGACAGACTTCGTTCGCAAGTGGTATCACTCGAGATCCAAACGCGTGCAGTCAGTTTCTTTGGAACGACTGCGCTCAAAGAACCTGGATGAAGACGATGATCGTCCGTTTGACTACCCCGATCCCCGGCTGGATCTGGAGAAATACGTCTGCACCAAAGTTGACGCAGAGCGTTTTCTTGCTACGCTGTCGGAGACAGATCGACGCATTGTTCAAATGCGGGAGGAAGGATATACTTATATGGAAATCGCTGTTGAGCTTGGCTTTGCCAATCACAGCAGCGTGATCAAACGAATGAAAGGCATCAAGAAAGAATACCGACAATACATGAAGGCATGAGCCACGCAAGTCTGGAAAGATGAGCGTGGCTTTTTTCATGCCCAAAATCAGAAAGGAGAAATCACAATCATTCCAAACCCACTCGCACCCATTGAGAGGAAACCCGACGGTTCCCTCTACCACATGACCCCTCAGCAGCACCGCGAAGCCAAGCGACTCATCCGAAGCATTTGCAGCAACTGCGACAATGGCAACTGCATCCGCCTCGATACACCTTGCCCTCAACTGCACTCCGCTTCCGTAAGCTGCCGATTCTTTCGGAACGTTTTGTTAAAGGACGCCGAGGCCGGCACGCTGGAGGCGGAGATTTTTCATCCCGGCAGCGGCAAGCGATGCGCCGTTTGCGGGAAGATCTTTTATTCCACCGGCAACCGGACGAAATACTGCGAAGCTTGCAAGGCAGAGGCGCAGCGGAAGCAGAAGGCAGAATACGCCAAAAGGAAACGCGCAAAAGTCGAAAAATAGAGCTGAAAAAAACAAGGAAAATCAGGGCTTTCCGAATGCCGAACCGGGCGGGGCGGTATCTCGGTATTCGGAAGGCAGAAAACTACAAATCTAATGGTTAGGAGGCTTGGTATTGAACCAGAAAATCGAAAAACTACAAGAGCAAAACGAGAAGGACAAGACGCGGCTGGAACAGCTGCTGCATGAACAGCAGCGGCTAAAGAACAGGATATCGTATCTGGAAAAGGGCGAGCGGCAAAAGCGGGCACACCGGCTGATCACCAAAGGCGCGGCGATCGAATCCCTCGCTCCGGCGACAAAGGACATGGGCGAAGCGGAGTTTTACTCCATGATGGAGCAGATCCTTTCCCTTCCGTCTGTCCTTCCCCTGCTGCCGGGAGGTGATAATTAATCTCCCTGTATCACTTCCATGTCACGCAAATCAAGCGCAGCGCGGGACAGTCGGCCATTGCGGCGGCGGCCTACCGCGCCGGTGAAAAACTACATAGCGACTACTACGGCGACAGCCCGGACTACACACGCAAAAGCGGCGTTGTCTGCTCGGAGATTTTGCTTCCGCCGAACGCCCCGGCGAGATTCAAAGATCGGGAAACGCTCTGGAACGAAGTCGAAAGAATCGAGCAGCACCCGAAGGCACAGCTGGCCTACAGCTTCGATATCGCGCTTCAAAACGAATTCAGTATGGAAGAGAACCGGCAGCTGGTGCGGCAATTTCTTCTGGATGAGTTCGTCAGCCGGGGCATGATCGTGGACTACGCGATCCACGAAAAAGACGCGGGCGAGGGCGGCATCCAAAATCCCCACTTTCATGTGCTGTGCCCGATCCGGCCGCTGAACCCGGACGGCAGCTGGGGCAACAAGCAGCGACGGGAGTACATCTTGGACGAGCGCGGCAATCGCATTCCGGACGGCAAAGGCGATTACGAATTCAAGGCCGTGCCGACCACGGATTGGGGCAGCCAGGAGCGATTGGAAGCCTGGCGGAAAGCCTGGGCGGACTTGTGCAACGCGAAGTTCGAGGAAAAAGGCTTGGCCGAGCACATCGACCATCGTTCCTTTGCGCGGCAGGGCATCGAGCAGATCCCGACAGTGCACGAAGGTCCGGCGGTGCGTCAGATGGAGGCCCGCGGAATTGCCACCGACAAGGGCAGCCTGAACCGGCTGATCCGTGCGACGAATCAGAAGCTGCGGGAGATCGCCCGGCACATCAAGGAACTGTTGCAGGGGATCGTCGAGATCAAGGAGCAGCTGAACACGCCGCAGTCGCCCATGCTGTCGGATTTGCTCACGCAGCGCCTTGAGAAGCGCAATGCCGGAGCCTGGTCGAACAAGGCGAAGATTGGCAACCTCAAGGAATTCTCCGAGCTGGTGCTGATCCTACAGGAGCGTGGGATCGTCACACTGGCAGACTTCGACGCCTACCTGCAGGACTTCCAACAGAAGTCTGCGGCCATGACCTCGGCGCTGAATGCCAGGTCTGGGCGGATGAAAGAACTCGGCGAGCTGATCCGTTTCGCTGGGGAATTCCAGCGGCTGACGCCGATATACGAGGAATGGAACAGCATCCAGTTCAAGAAAGCCCGCGACAAGTACAAGGCCGAGCACGAGCGCGAGATCAATCTCTTCCTGCTTGCCAAGCGGAAACTGGACGCCGCCGCGCCGGATCACAAGCTCCAGGTGAGGGCATGGCAGAAGGAGCTGGACAAGCTGACCGCTGAGTACCAAACGGAATCCGAGCAGCTCAAACCGATCCGTGACGAGCTGAAGGAGCTGTACCGGATCAAATCCAAATTAGGACCCTTCCTGCGTGAGGCAGCGCAGGACAAAAATAATGAAACACGAAAGGAGAACTATGCCCAGGAAGAAGAAACCCATTAACCACAGCGACCTTCCGGACCACGAGATCGAGGCCATCGCCCGGTGCATCCTGCCGGACATTCTGGCCCTGTTCGAGAGCGAGGAAGGCCAAAAAGAATTCGCTGCGTGGAAGGCACAGCAAGAGAACAAAGGAGCTGAAAATGAAGAGTAAGAAAAATGTGAAAAAGCCCTTGCAAGTTGTATGTAGTTATGTTAATCTCTCATTAGAAAGAATGTTGATTTTAAGGAGAGATGACAAGGTGCAGATTCTTGGAGAGCGTTTGCGCATCCTGCGCGAGGAGGCCGGCTTCTCGCAGAACAAGCTGGCAAAGCTGATCGGCATCCAGCAGTCGAGCCTCAACCGCTATGAGAGCGGCTTTTCCAATCCCACGCCGGAGACGCTGCTCTGGTTCGCGGACTACTTCGATGTGTCCATGGATTACATCTACGGCCGCACGGACAAGCCCCAGGGCAAGATCTACAAGTACAAGCCCCGGCTTGATCCAGATATGGCAAAGTTCGTGGAGATGTGCTTTGAGCCGGGCACGCGGGCCAACAAGGAGCTCAAGGCGTCGATTCTGAAAATGGTATCGGAGGAGAAGAAATGAAGGCTGTGATCTATGCCCGCTATTCTTCCGACAACCAGCGGGAAGAGAGCATAGAGGGACAGATCCGCGAGTGCACCGCCTTTGCCGAGCAGAACGGCATAACAATTCTCAGGCACTACATAGACCGCGCCTTCTCCGCCAAGACCGACAACCGCCCGGAATTTCAGAACATGATCAAGGACAGCGCCCAGGGTTTGTTCGACATCGTACTTGTCTGGAAGCTTGACCGATTCTCCCGCAATCGCTACGACAGTGCGCACTACAAGGCAATTCTCAAGAAAAACAACGTTAAAGTGGTCTCTGCCACGGAGAAGATTTCGGAAGGCTCCGAGGGCATCTTGATGGAGTCCATTCTGGAAGGGTTCGCCGAGTATTACTCGGCGGACCTCTCCGAAAAGATCGTGCGCGGCATGACAGAGAATGCCCTCAAATGCAAATACAACGGCGGCGGTCAAACGATTGGCTATATGATCGACGAGGAACAGTATTTCCAGATCGATCCGCTCACTGCCCCGCTTGTCCTGGAAGCCTATAAAATGTACGACAAGGGCGCTACCATGAAAGAAATCTGCGACTGGATGAACGGGCAGGGCTTTCGCAACAGTAGAGGCAACCCCATCAGCTTCAATAGCGTAGAGAAGCTCCTGAAAAATCGCCGCTATCTTGGCGAGTACCACTACCGGGATATTCTTGTGCCGGATGGCATCCCCCAAATTGTTCCGCAGGATTTGTTTGATCGGGTACAAGCCAGAATGGAGAAAAACAAAAAGTCCCCCGCCCGATATAAGGCAGAGGATGAATACATCCTCTCGGGAAAGCTTTTCTGCGGATACTGTGGTGAACCAATGATCGGCGAGAGCGGCACCGGCCGAAACGGCGTGCATCACTATTACAAGTGCTCGTCGATCAAGCGGAAGAAGAAAAGCTGCGAGAAGGCCACCGTGAAAAAGCAATGGCTGGAGGAGCTGATCATTCGAGAGATTAAACGCTTTCTGGACGACCCGGACACGATGGAAGCCGTTACTGAGTTGGTCATGGAACTGCAGGGGCGCGACAGTCTCAGCCTGCCAGCCTTTGAAAAGCAGCTCAGTGAGACGAAAGCCGCCATCGACAATCTTTTGAATGCCATCCAGCAGGGAATCCTGACGAAGTCCACGAAAGAACGGCTGGAGCAGTTGGAAGCTTCGCGGGACGAGCTGGAACAGAAGATTGCCTTGGAGAAGATGGCCAAGCCCAGGATGTCCGAGGACTTCATTCGCTTTTGGCTCAAGCGTTTCCACCACCTGGACACGACCAAGCTGGAGCACCGGAAGATGCTGATCGGCACCTTTGTCAACGCGATCTACCTCTGCGACGATAAAGCCGTCATCGCACTTAACTACAAGGACGGGACTAAAACTGTAAATTTTAACGACATGGAGTGCGCGCTCTCTCGGCGCGCCTCCATCCCCGGTTCGGATTTGGAAATCTTATCTCCACCAAAAAGAAGCACCCGGCCCTGTGCCGGGTGTTTCTTTTTGCGTTTGATCGGGAATCGAACCCGAGGGCTCTTGGCAACATGCCGGTGGCATGTTGCAACCCGAGGTGGCCTGCCCCGCAGGGCAGGTCGATTCCCCCCACCCCAACACAGCAAGTTAATCCGAACCATATCTTTTTAAAGGAGACGGGTTCGGATTTTGCTTTATCAGTTCAATTTTTGATGAATGATATCTCGATTTGTGTTATATTGTTTATGAATGTGATCTATGCAAGCAGGGACGTTTTTTTGGTAGAAGATTGACAGAGAGGAGGGCCTGATATGAACGACAGCGAGATTGTTTCCCTTTACTGGGCGCGGGATGAAGCAGCGATTTCAGAAAGCGATGCCAAATACGGTGCTTATTGCCGCTCCATTGCATGGAATATCCTGCAAATCGACGAAGACGCAGATGAGATCGTCAACGACACATGGCTCGGCGCATGGAACGCCATGCCTCCACATCGCCCCTCTGTCCTTTCCACCTTTCTCGGTAAAATCACCCGACGGCTCAGTCTGAAGCGCTGGCGGTTCAAAAACGCCCGGAAACGCGGAGGCGGCGAAACGGCTCTCGCGCTGGATGAGCTCATGGACTGTATTCCGGATGGAAAAACGATAGACGAAGATCTGGAAGCGGAACATTTGTCCCGTGTGATTGACGATTTTCTTGCAGGCCTGCCCAAAGCAGAGCGGCAGGTATTTATCCGCCGCTACTGGTACATGTCCTCCATTGCGGATATTTGCAGTCAGTACGGCTTTTCTAAGAGCAAAACGGAATCCATGCTGCATCGCACCCGGAAAAAACTGCTCGCAAAGCTGAATGAGGAGGGGGTGTTTCTGTGAAGTCTGAGATTCTTTTGGATGCCATTGGGGAAATCAGGGAAGCATTCATCCATGAGGCGGCAGCAGACAGCAGGCGCACCCGCTTCTGGTTGAAAACCGCAATTGCGGCTGCCGCTGTTTTGATCCTCTGCTTTGCAGCAATATTCATCACGCGTTTGGGTCATCGCACGCCGACGGTTCCGCCGCCGGAACTCGGGCCATTGATTTCGGAGGCGCCTGCCGGTGCGTCGGAGGAAGAGAACATTTTGTGGTATCACAATCTGAGCTTCACCGACGAGGCGGCATCCTATGATTCCCCTGCGACGGTAGATCTCTGCGTCTTCCGCGACGCCGTTTTCACGGACGAGGAGATCGATTCTGCCGTTCTGCGTCTGCAGGAGGCAGGCTGGACGGATATGACCAGTACGAAGTACCATGATGGCAGCCTTGTTTTTTTCAGCCAGCCTGAAAGAGATCCGAAAACGCTTGATGAGACGATCGAAGCAAAGCGGAATCCACCCGCGGGCATCACCGACGCCGATGTAGAGCATGCGAGACAGTTCATCTCAGACAGCGGGCTCGATCAGCTCATCTTTGAGAAAACAGGCGTAACCCTGGTTTTGGACGCAGCCCCAGCGCGGAACGACGTCGTTTTTTATGGGTATTTTGACGATATGGAGACCGGAAGCTATATTCGCATGAGCTTTTATGAAAACGGCGACCTGGCAGAAGCAAAGCTCTATGCTGTAATCCCGGAGAGACGAACGGTATCCGCTCTCCCGCCGGCCGAGGCGAAGGAACACGCGTTCAGAGGGATCCTTTACGGCGGCGGCGATGATTACGAGCCGCATGAAGTTCGCTCCGTCCGATTCGAATATCGGGACGGTCTGCCCTACTACATCCTCACACTGGACGAGACGGTGGCAAACGGGCCGGTGGAGCTGCGCGCGCTGGCCATAGATTTCTCACTCATTGAAAATGACGAACGCCTGCATGCGCAATGGGCAAAACAGTTCGATCTGCCATAATCAGGCCGACAAAAAACCGAGAAACAAGAAAGGACCATTCGTTATGATCTGCTTTCTGACCAGCAGGACCGATCTGCCCGGGCATGAGGAATTGAATCCGGCCAATCGCTTTATCGACGAGCTGCGGCGCGTTATCCCAAATCCATGCCATGCGCTGAATATCTGCTCCGATCCAAGCGCCTGGGAGAAAACGGACTTCTATGCCTCGCTGACCAGGCTGTATTTCGAAAACGCCGGTTTTTGCTTTGACAGTTTCCGCGTTCTGGACGGAAGAAGCGCAACGCAGGCAAAAGAGCTTGTCCGGGAATCGAACCTTGTGATCCTCGGCGGCGGGCACGTGCCGACACAGAACCGCTTTTTCCACAAGATCGGACTGCGGGAGCTGATGAAGGACTACGACGGCATCGTGGTCGGCATCAGCGCCGGCAGCATGAACAGCGCGGATCTCGTATACGCGCAGCCGGAGGAAGAGGGCGAGGCGCTCGATCCCTCCTACCGGCGCTTTCTGACCGGCCTTGATCTGACGAAAACGATGCTGCTCCCCCACTATCACGAAGTGAAGGACGACGTGCTGGACGGGATGCGGCTGTTTGCGGATATCGCCTGTCCGGACAGTATGGGAAAATGCTTTTACGCGATCCCCAACGGCACCTATCTGTTCATCGAAAACGGACGGGAGGAGCTGCGCGGCGAAGCGTACCAGATCCGCGACGGCATGATCTCGAAAATATCAGCCGAAGGTGACGTTGTTCTGCTGAACTGATTTGTCGTCGGCAGCATCAAATACAAAAGAAACACCCGGCAGCGCCGGGTGTTTCCTTCATCATTCTCATCTCTCTCGGCATTTCATACGAAAGCCGTATCATGGACTTAGCACAAATGCGCATTGACAATACTTCAAAGATTTGTTAAAATATAAACAATTGTTGGACAAGTTCTTTCAGTTGTCTGACAACCTTGGAAGGAGGCGTGCGTACATGAAGGAATACTGGGTCATGCTGGGCAGTTTTGGCGGCGGAAAAAGCGAAATGTCGCTGAACATGGCTGTCCGCGCAGCGGCCAAAGGCAAGTGCACGCTGATCGATCTCGACGTCATCAATCCATACTTCCGCAGCAGCGAGCGCGGCGACGTGCTGGACGCCGCCGGCGTCGAGCTCATCTCCCCTCCCTACGCGCTGAAAAAAATCGAGATTCTCTCGGTCTCCCCGCGCGTCTATTCCGCTTTTACGCAGGGTGAAGGCACCGTGATCTTTGACGTGGGCGGCGACCATATCGGTGCAGTTGCGCTTGGCCAGTACAAGCCAAACTTTGACGCGATCCCGCCGGAAAAGCTGCATGTGCTCTTTGTCGTCAATCCCCTTCGTCCGCTGTCCTCCGATTTTGACAGCGCGATGTCCATGCTGCAGAAGATCCAGAAGGTCTCGCGCCTGCATGTGACCGGCATTGTCAACAACGGCAATCTTGCCGAGCTGACGAGCATAGAGCATCTGAAAATGGGCTACGATCTGGTCAAGGAGCTTTCCGAGGCGACCGGGATCCCCGTCTGGGGCACCTGCGGCCGTCAGGATATGCTGGATCAGTTCACACAATTCGCCGCCGAGCAGGGGCTCGACGAGCGCTATATTGGTATCCAATATCCGATCGAGGTGATGATGCACAGAAGCTGGGGCAAATTCCTGAATGAAGGACTCTAACATGTAAAAATCATTTTTTGAAAGCGAGGAAATGCCATGATAAAAGTGACTATCTTGGAAGACACCTGCAAGGGCTGCGGTCTGTGCGTCCGCGCCTGCCCGAAGGGCGTGCTGGAGATCGCCAAGTCCCACCTGAACGCGAAGGGCTATTATCCGGCCGTCGTCGCGCATCAGGAGAACTGCATCGCCTGCAAGTCCTGCGCGCTGACCTGCCCTGACGTTGCCATTCGGATTGAAAAGTAAGGAGGAAGGACGATGGCTTTGAAACTGATGAAGGGTTGCGAAGCAATAGCCGAGGCCGCAATCCAGGCGGGATGCCGCTACTTCTTCGGCTACCCCATCACCCCGCAGAACGATATCCCCGAGTATATGTCCCTGCGTCTGCCCCAGGTCGGCGGCTGCTTCCTGCAGGCCGAGAGCGAACTGGCGGCCATCAATATGGTCTACGGTGCCGGCGGCGCCGGTGCGAGAGTCATGACCTCTTCCTCCAGCCCCGGAATCAGCCTCAAGCAGGAGGGTATTTCCACCTGCTGCGCGGCTGAGATCCCCTGCGTCATTGTCAACATGATGCGCGGCGGCCCCGGCCTCGGCAACATCCAGGCCTCCCAGGGCGACTATTTCCAGGCTGTCAAGGGCGGCGGCCACGGCGATTACCATCTCGTCGTCTTTGCCCCCTCCTCCATCCAGGAGACCTGCAACCTGATGCAGAAGGCCTTCGACACTGCCGACAAGTACCGCACGCCCGTCATGATCCTGGCCGACGGTCTGATCGGACAGATGATGGAGCCTGTGGAGCTCAAGATGAACCCCAATCCCGAGATGCCCGAGAAGCCCTGGGCCGCCCAGGGCTACGACCCCAAGGGCGAGCGTCCCCGCGCCGTGCTGAACTCCCTGTATATCGAGACCGAGGATCTGGACGTTCTGATCAACCGCCTGCATGAGCGCTACGCGGAGATCGAAAAGAACGAGAAGATGGTCGAGACCTACCACACCGAAGGCGCCGAGTTCATCCTCTGCGCTTACGGCACAGTGGCCCGCGTCTGCAAGGCTGCGGTCCGCATCCTGGAGGAGCAGGGCGTGAAGGTCGGCCTGGTCCGCCCGATCACCCTCTGGCCCTTCCCCACCGAGACCGTGCACGACGCGATCGCTCAGGAGAGCGTCAAGGGCTGCCTGACGGTGGAAATGAGCGACGGACAGATGTATGAGGACATCCGCCTGGCCGTCAACGGCTGCAAGCCCTGCGAGTTCATGGGCAAGGCCGGCAGCATCATCCCCTCGGCCGAAGAGATTGCCGAGCGCATTTTGAAGATGAGGGAGGCATAAGTATGGCGATCGTATTTGACAGAACTCCTGTTCTGACCGATGTGCCCTTCCATTACTGCCCCGGCTGCGGACACGGCATCGTGCACCGCATGGTCGCCGAGGTCATTGATGAGCTGGGCATCCGCGAGAAAACCGCCGGCGTTGCGCCTGTCGGCTGCGCCGTCTTCGCTTACAACTACTTTGACGTCGATATGTACGAGGCGGCTCACGGCCGCGCCCCCGCTGTGGCCACCGGCTTCAAGCGCGTGCATCCCGACAAGTATATCTTCACCTATCAGGGCGACGGCGACCTGGCCTCCATCGGCACCGCCGAGATCGTCCACGCCGCCCACCGCGGCGAGAAGATCACCACGATCTTCATCAATAACGCCATCTACGGCATGACCGGCGGACAGATGGCCCCGACCTCCCTGGTCGGCCAGAAGACCACCACCAGCCCCCTCGGCCGCGACAAGGATCACTGCGGCGAGCCCATCCGCATTGCTGAGATGCTGGCCACCATCAACGGCTCGGCCTTCATCGCCCGTACGGCGCTCAACAGCACCGCGAACCTCGTCAAGACCAAGGCCGCCATCAAGAAGGCCTTCCAGGCGCAGCTGGACGGCAAGGGCTTCTCGCTGGTCGAGGTCCTCTCCCCCTGCCCCACCAACTGGGGCAAATCCCCGGCTGAGGCCATGGACTGGATCAACGACGCAATGATCCCGTACTATCCTCTGGGCATTATGAAGGAGGTATAAGTCATGGTCGAGAAAAACATTTTTGCTGGTTTCGGCGGACAGGGCGTTCTGCTGATGGGTCAGCTGCTGGCGGCTGCGGGCATGATGGAAGGCAAGCACACCACCTGGGTCCCCTCCTACGGCCCCGAAATGCGCGGTGGCACGGCCAACTGCAGCGTCATGCTCTCCGACGAGGAGATCGACAGCCCGCTGATCACCCGCCCCACCTCCCTGATCGTGATGAACCGTCCGTCCCTGGAAAAGTTTGAGGACAAGGTCGTCCCCGGCGGCTCCATCTTTGTCAACAGCTCCATGATCGACGTCAAGGTCAAGCGCGAGGACGTGAACGCCTATTACGTTCCCTGCAACGATCTGGCCGCGGAACTCGGCAACAACAAGGTCGCCAACATGATCATGCTCGGCGCTTACCTCGGCAAGTCCAAGTGCGTGGACGTGGAGACCGTTCTGGACGCGCTGCTCGAGAAGCTCGGCCAGAAGAAGGCCAAGCTCATCCCGCTCAACCGCGAAGCTCTGCTGCGCGGTGCCGCCTGCATCGAGTAATCACAGAAAAAGGCTTTTCTGCGCCTCAAAAAGCACAGAAAAGCCTTTTTTCAAAAACTAGTATTCAATCAACGTCGATGGAAAACGCCCGCATGGTGTTGATCATATGCAGGTACATCGCCGCTTTGGCTCCTTCGGGAAACCGCTCTCTGAGATACTGCATCAGCAGCCTGTGATCGCGCAGCGTCTGCTCCGCCACCTGAGGAGACTGATTGGCCAGGATAATGCCCTGGTGGATGGCCCGGTTGAAGACCGGCAGCAGCGAGGTAATGAAGGGGTTGTGCGTGGCTGATGCGATGGAATTGTGGAATTTCTGCTCGTATTCGTCCCACTGGGGATCGCGCCGGCGGATCATCTGCTCGTCCATCTCGCCATAGCGGAAGATCGTCTCCAGCTCCTCGTCGCTCGCGCGCAGGCAGGCGTAATAGGCGGCCTGCGGCTCGAACATCAGGCGCATCTCGTAGAGATCCTTGACATTGACGTTGGTGTTCTGGATCTTCAGCACGTCATAATCGGCATGGATGCTCTGGCTGCGGGTGACGAAGGTGCCGATCCCGCGCCGCACCTCGACAAGACCGCGGGTCGCAAGGATCCGCAGCGCCTCGCGCAGCGTTGTACGGCTGACGCGGAGCTCCTCCGACAGCTCCAGCTCATTGGGCAGTTTATCCCCCGGCCGGTATTTCTGCTGGACGATCATTTCCGTGATGGAATCGGCAATGCGCACCGACAGGGCGTTGGTTCTGTATGACATGGGCTTCGCCTCCCGGAACAAATTATAGCGATTACAGTCAAGAAAAACAATATCAATTTGGAAAAGAGGGTTTTATCAGCATGGAGAATCTCAAAATCGAACTGACCCAGCATCCCAAGAAAAAGCCCGGCCCCGGCGATAAGCTCGGCTTCGGCTCGGTCTTTACCGACCACATGATGCTGATGGAGTACGACCGCGGCATCGGCTGGCACGACGCGCGCATCGTCCCCTACGGCCCCATCACGCTGAGCCCTGCCAGCACCGTCCTGCACTATGCGCAGGAGACCTTTGAAGGCATGAAGGCCTACCGCAGCACCGACGGCCGCGTGCTGCTCTTCCGCCCCGAGGAAAACTTCAAGCGCCTCAACCGCTCCAACGAGCGTCTGTGCATCCCGCAGTTGGACGTTGACTTCTGCGTGGAAAGCCTGAAAGAGCTGGTCATGCTCGACAAGGAATGGATCCCGGAGGCTGAGGGCGCCTCGCTGTATATCCGTCCCTTCATCATCGGCAACGAATCCAAACTGGGCGTCAAGGAAGCCGACAATTACATCTACTGCGTACTGCTCAGCCCCAGCGGCGCTTACTACGAGAGCGGCCTGAAACCCGTGCCCATCTATGTGGAAGAAGAATACGTCCGCGCCGTCCGCGGCGGCACCGGCTTTGCCAAGACCGGCGGCAACTATGCCTCCAGCATGCGCGCGCAGACCATTGCCCACGAGAAGGGCTACTCCCAGGTCCTCTGGCTCGACGGTGTGGAAAAGAAGTACGTCGGCGAAGTCGGCGCGATGAACATATTCTTTGTCATCGACGGCGAGGTCATCACCCCCGAGCTTGACGGCAGCATCCTGCCCGGCATCACCAGGAAATCCATGATCGAGCTGCTGCGCCGCGACGGCTACACCGTCACCGAGCGTCAGATCGCCATCCAGGAGGTCGCCGACGCCTATGACGCGGGCAAGCTGGACGAGATGTTCGGCACCGGCACCGCCGCCGTCATCAGCCCGGTCGGCGAGCTGAAATGGGGCGACAAGATCATGAAGATCAACAACGGCGAGATCGGCCCGATCTCCGCCCACGCCTACAAGGAACTCACCGATATTCAGTGGGGCCGCGCCAAGGGTCCCGACGGCTGGTCCGTGGAGATCGGTCACATCTGACCTTTCCTTCCCTGTTCCCTGCTCCTTTTCGGAGCAGGGATTTTTTATTCTCTCATCTTCCGCGCCTGCTTGAGCGAAGGACGCGGCTGTGATATAATGGAAAAAAGCCGGAAGGAATGTGATTCGGATGAAGAGGAGCCTTAGCCTGCTGCTTGCGCTGCTGATGCTTCTGTCTCTTGTCGCCTGCGGCTCAAAGCCGCGCGAGGAGGAAGAGGCGGAGCCTGCGGAGCGCCACGTCAGCCGCAGATCAGAACAGAAAGAGAGCAAAAAGACAGATGAGCCGACGGCCGCGCCCGCTGTTACTGAAGCGCCGCGAAGCGAGCGGGTTTGGGTCGATCCGTCGGAGATCCCGGACGAAGTCCTGCTTTTGCTCGGCCGCTTCGGCTGGTATGCGCGTTCCGACGCACGCTCCTTCCGTTCGACCGGAGAAGACGCGCTCCGGCTGATGCGCTGCGGCGCGGAGCTGATCATCAATTTCGACAGCTATCCCGGGCCGAAATCTGTCTATCAATCCAAGGCGGATCCTCGCGACCGCTGGCAGTACTGTGAGATTTTCGACGCCGATAAATTCGAGTGCATCCTGAAGACCGTCTATCACTTTTCTGACGACGCGGTCCGCGCGATCCGGGAAAACGGCGAGGACGAGAACGCCGGATACTACTTTCTTGACGGCTCTTATTATCTGACCGAACAGGGCGTCGGCGGCGGTACGGTCTGCCGCCCGCTCTATGCCGAGAGCGACGGCGTGGATCTGTATCTCTACTACGCTGCCTATGACGGCGATGTGATGTTTGATCCGGCCGGCGTCCAGTATGCCGTCCTGTCTGAGATTGAAATGGACGGAGACCCGGTCTGGACGCTCAAAACCTGGAGCCGGGATCTGCCCGTGATCGGACAGCCGGCTTCCGAGGAGGCCTGCGCTGCCCGGATGGGCGACTGGGTGCTGGAAGAAGACGGACTGTCCTCGATGCGTCTTTCTGATTGCGCAAATGGTAAATTTCAGTTCTATGCCGGATTCTTCCGGCTGGTAGGCTTTGACGCCGAGGCACAGTTCATCAATGGCGATGAGCTGGCCGTTTTCTCCTGCAGCGACGGATCTGAATTCCAGGGCTGGATGGAATTTAGTGATGACTCTGTCACGATGCATGTTCTGCCCGCGCCGAAGGATTACGGCGCAACAAGCTTTGACGGCTTTTTTGACGATCGGTCTTTCCGTTTTGTCCGCGGCTCCGCCGTGCCGATCGACGAGGTGTTCACTATATCGAAGGAGGAACTGGAGCAGGAGATCGAACGCATCCGGGCCGTCTATTACACCCCCGGCAGCGGCGACAGCAAAAAGGTTCTCTCCAACGGCACCGACGGCTGGGATTACAGCCGCGAGTACTACTACCACAACGGGCAGCTTGTCTTCGCATTCATTTATAACGGCACCGAGGAGCATCGCCTGTATTTCAAGGATCGGCATATGATCCGCTATATCGACGAAAACCATACGGTATTTGATTATGGTGCGCTCGATCCCTTCAGCTATTGGGAGGAGCGCGCGCTGGAAGAGGCGGAACGACTTTTCGAGACTGACGCAGTCGATCCTTCGGCCTGGCTCGGTACCTGGGTATCGGACAGCGGCGAATGGATCAAGGTCACCGCAGCCGACGAGCAAGGCCTCAGCTTCGTTTTCCACCACTCCACCGAGCTCAGCGCCGTCGACACGGAATACACGCTGCCCTGGATGAGCGCCGACAGGCGTTCCGTCGCAGAGGACGAGAGCCTGATCTTGAGCGGCGGCTGGCGCTACGCCTTTTATCTCGAGGATGGGCAGATCCGCGTCACCTCCCGTTATCCCGATAAGGTCTTTTATCCGGAGACATAAAACAAGCCCCGCCTTTCGGCGGGGCTGAAACAGCAGATCATTTCTTTTTGAAAAATTTGGGGTCGTTTTCCCAGCCGCGGTCCAGCAGCCAGTAGCTGATCGGATCCTCGTCGATCGGATCGCCCTCCGGGATCTCCTCGTCGGGCTTGAGATTCCGCATTTTCAAGCGCGTCTCATAGGCGCGCAGATCCTTGACCGTGAAGGGCAGGCCGAGCTCCTCCGCGATCGGGAGCAGCACATACTCCGCCACAGATTCCCGGATCTCCAGGCTGCCGGGATAGGCGGCCTCTGCCTCCGCGACGCGCTGACGCAGCGTCTCGTCCGTGCGGTACCGGTCAAAGAATATTTCTGCATTCTCTACCATATCATGTCCTGCCTTTCGCTCCGACTGTGGTCTTATTATACCTCATCCTCCTTCAGCTTGTCAAATTCATACATGTCAACGCTTGACATCGATTTGATAACATTTTATAATTTTCTTATTCGTCGATAGCGAAGAGCATATATGGATCCGCAAGTCTATGCGAATCATTGAGATTTCTTTTTCGCAAACTATATTTCATGAAAGCGGGGAGATGCATGATGTGGAAATGCAGTGCCTGTCAGAATGAAAACAAGGATGAATACCGCTTCTGCCTGAGCTGCGGCAATCCAAGGCCCGCCGCCGGGGATGCCAAGCAGAAACCCGCTGCGGTCCCAAGGCCGAAGGCCGAAAAGTCCGAACCTGAAAAAAAGAGCAAGGGCAGCGTGATGACGATCCTGCTGCTGGTCCTGTCCCTCCTGCTGATCGTTGCCATTGTGGCGATCATTATCAATTTCCCGCGTCTGAGCGGACAAACGGACAGTAACGAAGCGGAAGAGAGCAGCGAAAGCAGCAGCCAGCGCCACAGCAGCGATAAAGCAGATGCGGACAAATCCGACTGGGGCGGCTCCAGCAGCTATATTATCGGCGGCGACACCGATCCCTCGGCCAGCGCCGCTCCCTCGGGCAGTCAAGCGCCTGCCTCTGCCGCGCCGCTGCCGATCGAAACGCCCGCTCCCACTCCTTCGCCGACGCCATCGCCCGTCAGCGATTATCTGCTTCCCGACAGCGGCAGCCGGTATCTGACGGATGCCGATCTGAAGAATCTGACCTGGGAGCAATGCTGCCTGGCGCGCAATGAGATCTTCGCCCGCCACGGGAGAATCTTCCAGACGACCGAGATCGCCAACTACTTCAACAGCAAGTCCTGGTATCACGGGACCATTGCACCCGCCAATTTCAGCGAAACGGTCCTGAATGAGTATGAAAGGGCCAACGTCAACTTTATCAGCCAATATGAGTCCGCTCATTGGGGAGGTTCCTACTATTGAAGCTGCCCGAAATCAACCGGCAGACGCTGCGGCGCTGGCTCGCCGTGCTGCTTGCCTTTCTTCTCGCGCTCGCGCTGCTGGTGCTGATCCCGCTTTTGACGCACCGGGAGCCGAGGCCTGACCGGAGATATACCGAACATCCTCCGCAGGCCACCCAAATGCCGCTGTCGTCGCCGGCACCTGTGCCGCACGACATGCCAGACCCTACCCTGCCCGAGCAAGACCCCGAGCTTGAGGCGCTGCTGAGCGCTTTTATCGAACAGCACCCCGGCACCTGGGATATCTACGTCTACAATCTGACCTACGGCGAGTTTGCCGGCATGTCCACGCAGGAGGATTCTCCGATGGTGGCGGCCAGCCTGATCAAGCTGTTTATCATGGGCGCCGTTTTCCAGCAGTTTAAGGAATACAAGCTCCCCTATAACGAAACCTGGCCCAGCATCCGGAAAATGATCGCCACCAGCGACAATTACTGTGCCAACTGGCTGACGATCCGGCTGGGAGAGGGCCTGGAATCGGCCGGCATCGAAGAGGTCACCGAATATGCCCATTCGCTCGGCTGCGGCAACACCAGCATGAACCGGACGATGCTCGACACGAACAGCGAGCTGGAAAACTACACCACTGCCGAGGAGGTCGCCCTGCTGTTCAAGCTGCTCTACCGCTACGAGCTGGTCTCCCCGGAATACTCTGCCGATATGCTCAGCTACCTGAAGGCCCAGACGATCAACGACCGCATCCCCGCCGGTCTGCCGGCAGGAACGGTCTGTGCCCATAAAACCGGCGACCTGCCGCATATCTGCTGCGCCGACGCCGGTCTGATCTTCTCCCCCGGCGCCGACTATATCCTCTCCGTGATCAATAACGGGTCCGAGGACGACAAAGCAGCCGCTGAGGCGATCGTGGAGCTCTCCGCGCAGGTCTATCAGTTCTTCAATCCCCCCACGCAGCCCGATGATGGGTCTGTCGGATAATCACAACACGAAAAACAGCCGGGATGATCCCGGCTGTTTTTTTGACTCGATGGGTTTTGAACTTCTCTCTTTTCTTTTTTTCGTTAGCGTGCTACAATTATTTGAAGCTGTTTTTCTTCTCGTCATAAGCATAGCCGATCCCGGCAAGGCGCGCCGTGATCTCATCCCGGTCGATCGAAAGCTCCCCGCACAGTTCGTCCAGCCCGAGTCCACTGTCGCGCAGCCTGGTATTGATATAGCTCAGCAAAATAAAGGGATCCTGGGGCAGCATGTGCATTCCCCCGCTTTTTGTTTGGATTGCCCTGATTGTATCACAAGCAAGCCGATCCCGCAAGGGCTCGGCGCGTTCGTCCGGAAAGGGTCGTGAAGCGATGGACAGCTATACCCGGCATCAAAAGATCTGGCGGATCCTGTATGCGCTCACAAACCGCTGGATCTGCCGAAAATTCAACATGAGGCACGAGGACCTGGATCTGGAGGGGCCGGTGCTGCTGATCCCGAACCACGTCAGCGCCTGGGATCCGCTGCTGGTAGCCATGAGCCTGCGAAAAAAACAGGTCTATTATGTGGCCAGCGAGCATATTTTCCGTCTCGGCCCGGTGACCAGGCTCCTCAACTGGCTGGTTGCGCCGATCCCGCGCCGCAAAGCCTCCAGCGGCGCGGATACGGTCAAGGCCTGTCTTCGCCATCTGCGTGAGGGACATTCGGTGTGTTTGTTTGCCGAAGGTGAGCAGAGCTGGGACGGTCTGACGCAGCCGATTTTTCCCGCCACGGGAAAACTGGCCCGAAGCTCCGGTGCCACACTGGTGACTTACCGGCTGGAGGGCGGCTATCTCAGCCTGCCCCGCTGGGGGAAGGGCGTGCGCCGCGGCAGCGTTTACGGTCATCCGGTGCATGTCTATCCGCCCGAGCAGCTCAGGCGCATGAGTCCCGCGGAAATCGACGAGGCCATCCAGCGGGACATTGCCGAAAATGCCTGGGAGCGGCAGCGGGTCCGTCCTGTCTCCTACAAAGGGAAACGGCGAGCCGAAGGCCTGGAAAAAGCGCTGTATCTCTGCCCGCGCTGCCATCAGATCAGCACACTGCAGACGCGCGGTGACCGGCTGTTCTGCTCCTGCGGACTGTCGCTGCGCTACGAAGAGACCGGCTTTTTCGAGCCTGCAGAGCCCTTTTCCACGATCGCCGACTGGGACGCCTGGCAGCGCGGCGCGCTGAAAAGCATGGACAAGCCTGCAGGCGAACTTCTCTTCAGCGACACGGACATGACGCTCAGCCGGATCGGCACCGGACATGAAGAAGAGACGCTCGGCCGTTCTGCGCTCCGCCAGTATGCCGACCGCCTCTGCTGCGGCGACTATACGTTCATACTGGCGGAAATCAGCAGCATGGCCATGGTGCAGGCCAATCTTCTGCTGCTGAGCTATCGGGAGAAATACTATCAGATCCGCTCTGAAAAGGGAGCGAATCTTCGCAAATATCTCGAACTGTGGAAGGAGAAATGATATGGATTACTCGGCTGCCAACCAGGGACTCTGGGGTTTTATCATCCAGCTCGGGCTGATCGCCGGCGCGATTTTGCTGGCGCAGCTGCTGCGGCAGAAGGTATCGCTGATCCGCAAAAGCCTGATGCCGGTCGCGGTGCTTGCCGGTTTTCTGCTGCTGATCGCCAAATACGCAGGGCTGGTCAAGCTCGACGGCGCGATCATGGAGACCCTTGTCTATCACGGCATCGCCCTGGGCTTTATCGCGATGAGTCTTCGTGTGCCCGCGCAAAAGCAGAGCGCAGGCGGCGACCTGACCGGACTCAAATCCGGCGCGGTCATCGTCAGCACTTATCTGGTACAAGGCATCACCGGGCTGATCATCACGCTGTTTCTGGCTTATACCTTCATGCCCGGCCTGTTCAAAGCGGCAGGGCTGCTGCTGCCGATGGGCTATGGCCAGGGGCCGGGACAGGCCAACAACATCGGCTCGAGCTATGAAGCGCTCGGCTTTGCCGGCGGGCGCAGCTTCGGCCTTTCCATCGCGGCGGCCGGCTATTTAGTCGCCTGCATCGTCGGTGTTGTGATCCTGAACATCCTGTCCCGGCGCGGAAAACTGGGCTCTGCCCGGCGTTCGGCGGCGGAAGAGCCGGGCGTTGATTTCTTCCAGAGCAAGGATGAGATCCCGGTCTCCGACTCCATCGACAAGCTCTCGGTGCAGATCGCGATGGTCGTGCTGGTCTATCTGGCGACTTATCTTGCCGCCTGGGGCATCACCTCCGGTATTGCCGCGCTCTCCGCCGGTCTTGCCGGCACGGTGAACACGCTGATCTGGGGCTTCAATTTCATCATCGGCTCGGCGCTGGCGATCCTTCTGCGCGTGCTGCTGGAAAAGGCCAAAAAGGCCGGGCTCATCCGCCGACAGTATCAGAACAACTATCTGCTCAACCGCATCTCAGGCTTCTTCTTTGACATCATGATCGTTGCGGGCATTGCCTCCATCAACCTCGAGGATATCCGCGGACTCTGGGTTCCCTTCGTGCTGATGGCCGTCGCCGGCGCCGCGGTCACCTGGCTGCATCTTCGCTTTGTTTGCCGGGATGTCTACCGCGATTACTATTACGAGGGGCTTATTTCCATGTACGGCATGCTGACCGGCACGATCAGCTCCGGCGTGCTCCTGCTGCGCGAGATCGATCCCGACCTGGCTACACCCGCCGCCAACAATCTCATCACCGGCAGCAGCTTCGGCATCATCCTCGGCGCGCCGATCCTGGTGCTGGTCGGTCTTGCGCCGAAGTCCGATCTGCTGTGCTGGATCACGCTTGGCCTTATCGCCGTCTATATGGCGCTGCTGGAGCTGCTGATTTTCAAGGCCAAAAAGAAAGCAAAATAAAACACCGGCCTCTCCCCTGTTTTTCATAAATCCGATGTACCGGATATGATACGATACGCCTGCTGCCGCAAATCGCAGCGGGCGTATTTTTTGTTATAGTTTTTCCAAATCCGGTAAATAATACTGGTATCAAGCCCCCTGGAGGCAGCGCATGTCATTTGTCCGTAATCTGTTTTTTTCCCTGCGGCGCTACCGTTTTCTGCTGAGGCAGCTCGTGCTGCGCGATTTCAAGGTGAAATACAAGCGCAGCGTACTGGGCGTAGCCTGGAGCCTGCTGTATCCGCTGCTGACGATGAGCGTGCTGGCGCTGGTGTTTTCCAATGTCTTTCGTTTTTCCACGCCCGGTGTCAGCTACATCGCCTATCTGCTGATCGGGCTGACCTGGTTCAACTATTTCAGCGAGGCGAGCAATCTCTGTATGAGCACGATCGTCGCCAATTTCCCGCTCATCAATAAGGTCTATGTGCCGAAGTACATCTTCCCCCTGTCCAAGTGTCTCTTTGTCGGCATCAATTTTCTGCTGACCCTGATCCCGCTCTATCTGGTGATCCTTCTGACCGGGACTGGCCTCTGCTGGCAGCACCTGCTGCTGCCCTATTCCTTCCTGTGCCTGTTTCTGTTCACGCTGGGCATGGGTTTTTTCCTGGCAGCAGTGTCTGTTTTTCTGAGGGACATGTTTTACATCTACGGCATCGTCCTATCTCTCTGGATGTACCTGACGCCGGTGATGTACGACATCGATATCATCACGAACAGGCCTCTGCGTTTTCTGATGTCTCTCAATCCGCTGTATCAGCTGATCCGCTTTGCCCGGACCGTGATCCTGTCCCACGCGACGCCGAGCGCCGCTCAGTTTGCCGCTTGCGCCGTACCTTCGCTGCTGATGCTGACGCTCGGCGCATGGGTATTCAAGAAAAAGCAGGATCGATTTGTTTATTACATGTAGGTCGTACTATGGAACTTCCGATGATCCGGGCGCAGGGCCTGGGGATGCAATTCAATCTGGGCGTAGAAAAGGGCTTTTCCCTCAAACAGGGCTTTATCGACTGCTTCGATTCAAGGAAACGGGCGGAACGGAAGCGGCACTCTGACTTCTGGGCGCTGCGCGATGTCAGCTTTTCTGTGTCCCGCGGCGAGGTCGTCGGCCTGGTGGGCGCAAACGGCGCGGGAAAATCGACGCTGCTCAAGCTGGTCGCCGGCGTACTGAAGCCCAGCGCCGGCACGCTGACGGTCCGCGGCAGCATCTGCCCGATGATTGAGCTCGGCGCGGGGATCGACATGGAACTCACCGCGCGGGAAAACATTTTTCTCAACGCCGCCGTGATGGGCTATTCGGAGCGCTTCATCCGCTCCAAATTCGATGAAATCGTCGCTTTTTCAGAATTGGAGGCTTTTCTGGACGTGCCGGTGCGCAATTTCTCCTCCGGTATGGTGGCACGGCTGGCCTTTTCGGTGGCCACGGTCGTGGAGCCGGAGATCCTGATCGTGGACGAGATCCTCTCTGTCGGCGATCTGGCCTTTCAGGCGAAAAGCGAGGAAAAAATACTGCAGATGATCGGCGGCGGCACGACGGTGCTCTACGTCTCGCATTCGACCGCGTCGATCCGCTCGCTCTGCAGCCGCGTCATCTGGCTGGAACACGGGCGCATACAGGCGATCGGCGGAGCGGACGAGATCTGTACCCTGTATGAAAACCACGCGCTCCCCTGCCTGCATCCCGGCGCCGCCATGTGAGGACGTGACCATGAAAACGCTTTCTATCGTCGTGCCGGTGTATAACACGCAAGCCTATCTCCACCGCTGTCTCGATTCCGTGCTGCTGGAGGAGCTTTCGGACGAACTGGAAGTGATCGCCGTCAACGACGGCAGCACGGACGGCTCCCTGCCGATCCTCCGCGAGTATCAGGAGCGATATCCAGACATGTTCGTTTTGATCGACAAGGAAAACGGCGGCCACGGCTCCGCCGTCAACGCTGGGCTGCAGCGCGCCTCCGGGCGGTATTTTCGCGTGCTCGACAGCGACGACTGGTTCGATTCGCCGGGTTTTCTGCGTACCATGGCGCGCCTTTCCGCCTGCCGGGAGGATCTGATCGTCACGCCCTATTCACAGGAATACACCTGGAATGGGACGGAGATCCGTCATGACTATGCCTATTTGGAGCATGACCGGGTCTATACCATGGAGGAGATCGGCTGGAGCGAGGGTATGGACTATTTTTGCCTCGCCTCGTCCGCCTGGCGGACGCAGCTGCTGCGGGACTGCGGCCTGAAGCTGCCGGAAAAATGCAGCTATGTGGACATGGAATACAATCTCCGCCCCATCCCCTTTGTCAAAAGCTTCCGTTTCCTCAACATTCCGGTCTACCGCTATTTCCTCGGCCGGCCGGAACAGAGCATGGATCCAGCTCGCATGCGGCGGCAGACTCCCATGCATCAGAAGGTACTGTGCCGACTGATCGACTGTTATGCCGAGACATCCGACCGTCTGCAGCCGGGAACGAGGCGCTATATGCTGCTGATGATCTATTACATGCTGTACACGCACTGCAATCTGCTGTGCATCGAGAGCCAAGACCGCCGCCGCGCTTTTCGTGAGATCCGCGCCCTGGACGACTGGATCCGTGACCGTTCGCCGGAGGTCTATGCTCTCGGCGGCCGCATCCCCTGTCTGTGCATCAGCCGCAGGCTCGGCTACCGGAACGTATTGCTCCTCGATCGGCGCGCCGCGCGGCTGTTGGTGCAACTGCACCGCAGGAAAGGAGCGAAGGCGATGCCATGAAGCGTATCCTGGTCATCAGCTGGTTTTATCCGCCGATCAATTCCTCGGAGGCCATGCTCACCGCAAAGCTTCTGAAATATTCCAGCTATACCTATGACATTTTCACCCAGGGGCGTTCGGAAGCCTGGTCCTTCGGCCGCAGCAATCTGCCCGGCTGCGACAAGCAGCGCCGTATCGAAGCGCAAAGCAGCGAACCAGGCCCCTGGGCAGATGAAGCCGTCCGATACTTCAGCGCGCACCGGGAGGAATACGACATCATCATGACGCGGTCCATGCCGCCGGAATGCCATCTGGCCGGACTGCGCATCAAAAAGCGGTACCCGGAGGTCCGGTGGATCGCCTCCTTCGGTGATCCGATCGGCAGGAACCCCTATGAAATCATCGGCGGCGGCCTGTGGAGCCCGTACTCCATGAATAATCCTCTCAATCAAAACCGACGCCTGCTTTTTCGGCTCTCCCCGATGCGTTTGACGCGGGATCTGCTGTGGACGCTGAGACATTGCAAAGCCGTTCACAGGCGGCAGAAGCAGAGCGCACTGGAAGCAAACACGATGCACCTTGCCGACCGTCTGATTTTCAACAACACGTCCCAGCTGCGCTATATGGCGGACTGCAGCGCTTTTCGCAGCAAGGCTGTGATCATCCGTCACAGCTATGATCCGGCCCTGTATCCGAAGCTCGGGCCGGAGAAGGCTCATCGCAGGCTGCGCTTTGTTTTTCTCGGTCAGCTCAATGCCATCCGCACGGCGCAGCCGCTGCTTCAGGCTGTTCACGCGCTGAAGGAAAGCCTCGGCGATCTGCCGGAGCGGGCAGAATTTCTGTTCTTCGGCGAGCTCCCGGATGCGGATCTGGCTGCCATATTGCGTCTGGAGATCGGCGATGCGGTACATGTCCGTAAGCCGGTCTCCTATGAACAGAGCCTTGCGGTAATGGTCGCTGCGGACTGGCTCGTGCACATCGACGGCAATATCAGCGCGGTCACCGACGAAAACATCTTTTTTGCCGGGAAGCTGGCCGACTACTTTGGCGCGGGAAAACCGATCCTGGCCATGACCATGGCCAGGGGGGACGCCGCCGACTGCCTGCGCCGCGCAGGCGCGATGGTGCTCAGCTACAGCGTCAACGAAATCAGGCAGGCGCTGTTTCAGATCATTTACCGCGGCCTGCAGCCGCGCATGAACGAAGATTATCTGCGCGGCTTTTCCGCGCAGCAGACGGCTGCGATTCTGGATGAAAAGGTGGTGAAGCCGCTGCTTTGAGCGAAAAACACGTCAAAACGCTGATTATCGGCGGAGGGATCAGCGGTCTCTGCGCCGCCCTGGCTCTCGGCCCGGATTCTATGATCCTGGAAAAGGAGCCGGAGCCGGGCGGCTACTGCCGCAGCGTCCGGCAGGACGGCTTTCTCTGGGACTTCGCCGGGCACTTTTTTCATTTTCGCACGGATATGGGGTGGCAGTTTTTTCTCTCGCAGTTTAAACCCGGGGAGCTGGCTGTTGTGCAAAAACGCTGTCAGATTCTTTACCGCGGCAGGAGGATCGATTATCCCTTTCAGACTCACATCCATCAGTTGGAAAAGGCAGAGCTGATCGACTGCCTCTATGACCTGTTCCACCGCAGGCCAAAGGATCATTACGACAGCTTTCTGGAGCTGCTGGCGGGCAGCTACGGCAACGCCGTCACGGAAAAATTCCTGCGGCCGTACAACGAAAAGCTTTATGCCTGCGATCTCAGCACGCTCGACCCCGCGGCTATGGGCCGCTTCTTCCCTGCCGTCGATTTGCGGGATATCATCGACGACATGAAGGGATCCTGTGACAGGTCCTATAACAGCCGCTTTTTCTATCCGAAAGGCGGAGCCGGCGCGCTGATCGAAGCGCTCTGCCGCAGGCTGGATCCCGGCACGCTGCTGACCGGGCGGGAGCTTGTCGCCGTCGACGCGGAACACAAGCTCGCCTTTGACAATCAGGGAGATTGCTATCGCTATGAGATCCTCATCAACAGCTCCCCGCTCCACCGTTTTCTGCGGATGCTCGACAAACCGGCGCTGACGGAAACGGCGAAGCGGCTCCGCTGCAACCAGGTGCTGGTGCTGAACCTGGGCTTTGAACGGAAAGCGCCGGATCGGGAGCTGCACTGGCTGTATGTGCCCGGCGCGGAGGCCGATGCCTATCGCGTGGGCTTTTACGACAATGTATTAAATACAGAACGCGCGAGTCTCTATGTGGAGATCAGCTTTCCGGAAGGCGCGCAGATCGACAAGGAAAAGGAACTGGACCGCACGCTCCGCGCCCTGCGCAGGCAGGGGCTCATCCAGGAGGATAACGCCCTGCTTTCCCATTGCGCGCTGCTGATGGATCCGGCCTATGTGCAGCTGCGCCCCGATACAGGAAAAACCGTCGGCGAAATCAGGGACGCACTCGCCGGCATGGATATCTTCAGCATCGGACGCTACGGCGGCTGGCGCTACTGTTCGATGGAGGACTGCATGCTGGAGGCTTTTTCTCTGGCAGGAAACCTGAAAGGCAGGTACACATGATTCGTGTGCTCAGCGTATTCGGCACCCGGCCGGAGGCCATCAAAATGGCGCCGCTGGTCCGGGAACTGGAGAAACGTCCGGACATTCAAAGCTCGGTTTGCGTGACCGGCCAGCACCGGCAGATGCTCGACCAGGTGCTGCAGGTCTACGGTCTGTCGCCGGACTATGACCTGGACATCATGCGGGAGGGGCAAAGCCTGACCGCGGTCACGACTGCGGTGCTGCGGGATCTGGAGGATGTATTGAGTGATCTCCGCCCCGATCTTCTGCTGGTGCACGGTGATACGACGAGCTGTCTGGCAGCAGCTCTGGCGGCATATTACCGGAAGATCCCGATCGGGCATGTGGAGGCGGGCCTGCGCAGCTACGACAAATACAGCCCTTTTCCGGAGGAAATGAACCGGCAGCTGACAGACCGGCTGAGCGATCTGCTCTTTGCCCCGACTGCGCTGAGCCGGGAGCATCTGCTGCGGGAAGGCATCCCCGGGGATCGCATTTTTGTCACCGGGAACACTGTGATCGACGCTCTGCGATATACGGTCGATCATACTGATTCCGTCCCGATGCCGGCAGATCTCAGGCCGGATCAGCGCCTCCTGCTGCTGACCGCCCACCGGCGGGAAAACCTCGGCGCCCCGCTGCGAAGCATATACCGCGCCGCGCGTCGGATCGCTGAAGCCTTTGACGATCTCGTGATCCTCTGTCCCCTGCACCTGAATCCCGCCGTACAAAGAGCAGCGCGGGAGATCCTCGCAGGCTGTGAGCGCATCCGGCTGATCGATCCGCCGGACGTGCTGACCTTTCACCATCTGCTCTCCCGCGCCTGCCTGGTGCTGACAGACAGCGGTGGGATCCAGGAGGAGGCCGCCGCGCTGAATAAACCCGTACTCGTCCTGCGTGACACCACGGAACGCCCGGAGGGCCTCGCCGCCGGTGTGCTGCGGCTGGTCGGGACAGACGAAGAGCGCATTTTCCTTGAAGCCCGCCGTCTGCTGTCTGATCCGGAGGAGCTTGCGCGCATGTCCGCAATTGAAAATCCCTTCGGCGACGGACACGCCTGCGAGCGCATCGCAGATATTATTGAGGAGCAGTTTTATTTCAACAGGCCGAATGAAAGATCTGCATGCCAAACTACATACGCTGATCGGTAAATACGGTCTGCGCGGTCTCATCGCCAAAGTGTCCGCAACGCTTTGGGCAGAGCTTCGAGCGGGCCTCGCTCTCCCTGTTCTGCTGTATCCGGCACGCGTCCGGCAGGAGCTCCGGCAGAGCCTCGCCGGAGATTATGAGCGGGTGATCCTCTGGCGCTCCGGCTTCGGCTATCACGTCCCGCTCTATCAGCGGCCGCAGCAGATGGCCCGCGCCCTCGCCCGGCAGAGCTGTCTGGTGCTCTATGAGGCGAAGGCGACGGCTGACCATGTGGACAGCATCATGCCGATGGAAAAGAACCTGCTGCTGGTCAATCTCCGCTCGCCGCTTCTGCGGCGGATGCTGCTGCAGGAGCTCGACCGGGTGGAAAAAGCGAAATATCTGCAGCTCTATTCCACCGACCGCGATTGCTCGCTGCATGAGCTGCAATCCTTTGTCAGCCGCGGCTGGCGCATCCTGTTTGAGTACGTGGACGCGCTGAGCCCGAAGATTTCCGGCACATCCCGCCTGCCGAAACCGGTGGCGGATAAATTCCTTTATGCCATGACGCACCCGGAGATCACGGTGGTGACAACGGCGGAGCTCCTGCGGCGGGATGTGCTGCGGCGGCGCGGTGCGGCCAATCTGATCTGCGCGGGAAACGGCGTGGATTATGCTTTCTTTCAGCAATGGGAGGACTATGATTTCGAGCCCGCCTTCCGTGCGATCCTGGCGCGGGGAAAGCCGGTCGTCTGCTATTACGGGGCGCTGGCTTCGTGGATCGACTATGAGCTGCTGCGGATGATCGTAGCTGCAGGGAAATACAGCCTTGTGCTGATCGGTGTCAGATACGACGCGTCCTATGAACAGAACATGCGCGGCATCGAGGGCGTGGATGAGCTCGGCCCACGGGACTACCGCGTGCTCAAATACTACGCGAAGGCGGCCGACGTGCTGATCCTGCCTTTTCTGATCAACGAGGTCACCCGCGCCACCAGCCCCGTCAAGCTCTTCGAATACATGGCGCTTCACAAGCCCATTGTCAGCACCGACGTCGACGAATGCCGACGCTGCAAAAGTGTTCTGATTGCCAAATCGCGTGCGGACTTTCTGCGGCAGCTGGATCACGCCCTGGAACTGCAAAGCGATGAGGCTTATCATGCGCTGCTGGATGCGGAGGCACGCGCCAACGACTGGAGCGAGAAAGCCCGGACGGTTGTCCAAGGACTGAAAAAGCAGGAAAAACTCCCGGGAGCCTGAGTTCCCGGGAGTTTTCATCAATATACGGTTTTGATCCGATCGGGTGACAGGCCGTACTGCCGACAGAAGCTGTCCAGATCCTCCTGCGTGCGGATCAGCATCACTTCCTGCATCCGACCGGTCTGCCGGTTTCTCATACAGGCTACTTTCTCGCCGGTGCAGATGCTGCTGCGGATGACCGGCTCATAGTCCTCCGGCGGAAACGCGGGCGGCGCAGCCGTTTTCCTCTTCCATCCAAACATGGCGGATGCTCCCTTCGGCTTTTTCTTGCCTGTATTGTATCACAAAGCCGACGCTAGGGCAATCGGATTCAGCGCTTTTTCCGCTCCTGACGCTCGGCCGGCGGCAGCTTTCCGGGGTTTTCGATCCCAAAGGCCGGGTACTGGCCGGTACTCAGCGGCGTTTCCACATAAGACAGCCGCTGCGGTGTATCGGTTTTTCGCTCCTTCTCTTTTCTCTTCATGCAGTTCACCTCATGGTCAGTATGCGATGATGCGCGTAAATTATTCTTGCAAGAGAAAAGCGCAGGGCGTATACTTGGCAGAGAATTCACCAGGGAGGAAATCATGGCTGCCATTCGTTCCTTTGTCCGGCGCGAGCCGGTGCTGCTGATCGCGGCTATAGCCGCTTTGGTCAGCTGCTTTTTCGTACCGCCGGACGCAGAGTATCTCGGCTATCTGGATCTGCGTACCCTGTCGCTGCTCTACTGCCTGATGACGGTGGTCGCGGGGCTCCGGCAGGCGGGACTCTTTGCGCATCTGGCGCACAGTCTGTGTCAGAGAACGTCCAGCCTGCGCGCCTTGGCGCTGCTGCTGGTGCTGCTTTGCTTTTTCAGCTCCATGCTCATCACCAACGACGTTGCTCTGCTGACCTTCGTGCCCTTCGCCGTCGTCGTGCTCGGGATGGCTGACCGCAAGAAAGAGCTGACCCATATCGTTGTGCTGCAGACCGTTGCCGCCAATCTCGGCAGCATGCTGACGCCGGTCGGCAACCCGCAGAATCTCTTCCTCTACTCCTATTATGATCTCAGTATCGGCGACTTTCTGCGCGTGACCCTGCCGGTCTGGCTGCTGTCGCTGCTGCTCATCTCCATTTCCTGTCTGCTGTTTGACCGCAGCCGGATGGAGATTTTTCTCGGCGAGGAGCCGGGCATTGACCGGCGCGGACTGATCCTCTATCTGGCGCTGTTCGTTTTGTGTCTGACGGTCGTGCTGCGGCTGCTTTCCTGGCCGGTGATGCTTGCTTCCCTTCTTGCGGTGCTTTTGATCTTTGACCGCAGGATCCTGCTGAAAGCGGATTTCATGCTGCTGCTCACCTTTGTGGCCTTTTTCATCTTTGCCGGGAACCTGGCCCGCATCGACGCGGTCAGCGCGCTTCTGCGCAGACTTCTGGCCGGGCGGGAGTATCCGGTGACGGTGCTGACCAGCCAGATCATCAGCAATGTTCCGGCAGCGCTGCTGCTGTCCGGCTTTACCGACCAGAGCCGCGCGCTGCTGCTGGGCGTCAATATCGGCGGCCTCGGCACGCCGATCGCGAGCCTCGCGAGTCTGATCAGCATGAAGCTCTATTCCCATTCCGACCACGCCCACACAGGGCGCTATCTGCTGGAATTTACCGCCGTGAGCCTGCTTTTGCTGCTGATCCTGTCGCTTGCGCAGCTGCTGATTTGAATACAGAAAAGAAAAAAGCACCTCAGATGAGGTGCTTTTTTGATGATCAATAGAAGCGCTTGTTCTTGTTCTTGCGGGCGGCCTCGGACTTTTTGCGGCGCTTGACGCTGGGGCTCTGGTAATACTCCTTCTTTCTCAGGTCGGCCAGAACACCGGACTTCGCGCAGCTGCGCTTGAATCTCTTCAGAGCATTGTCCAGAGACTCATTCTCCTTGACGTAGATTTCAGACATTTATTTCCCTCCCTCCAAATACGCCTGCGGCGCTTTAAGGGCCACGAATTGGCTTTTAACGGGAGCATTATACCTTTATTTCCCGTTTTTGTCAACCGTTACTTTGCCGGTTTCAGGATCAGATTGATCAGCTTGTTTTTGACGACGATCGTCTTGACAAGCTGCATGCCCTCCATCTGGCGCTTGATCTTTTCGTCGGCGCAGGCGGCGGCGAGCACCGTCTCGTCGTCCGCGTCCGCCGCGACCTTGATCGTGGAGCGGAGCTTGCCATTGACCTGCACGGCCATCTCGCGGATCGCATCGACGGTCTTGGCCTCGTCATACTTCGGCCAGGGCATCTGCATGGCCATCTTGCCGTATTTGGCGGCAAAGCCGGCCTGCTCCCACATTTCCTCGGCGATATGCGGCACGAAGGGGCTGAGCAGCAGGATCAGCTGCTCAAGGTCGCCGCGGCTGAGTCCCCTGGCATAGAAATCGTTGACCAGGGCCATCATGGCCGCGATCGCCGTGTTCATCTTGAGGGTGTTGATGTCCTCGGTGACCTTTTTGATCGTCTTGTGCACGCTGCTCTCGTTGGCAGAGGAGATCGCGTCGCCGTCCTTGACCATGTCGAGAAGGTTGAAGCAGCGGTCCAGGAAGCGCTTGGAGCCCTTGACGGCCTCGTCGGACCAGGTGGCGGTTTTTTCAAAGTCGCCGATGAACATGATATAGAGGCGCATCGTGTCCGCGCCGTAGGCCTTGACCACGTCGTCGGGGTTGACAACGTTGCCGAGGGACTTGGACATCTTCACCGAAGGACGGGTCGCCTGGCTGCCGTATTTGGCAAGCAGGGCCTGCTTTTCCTCTTCGGTTTCGACATTGCCGATATAGTGCGGATTGCGGCCGAGGATCATGCCGTGGCTCGTGCGCTTGGCATAGGGCTCCTTGGTGTGAACGACGCCGATATCATAGAGGAACTTGTGCCAGAAGCGGCTGTACAGCAGGTGGAGCGTCGTGTGCTCCATGCCGCCGTTGTACCAGTCCACCGGGCCCCAGTATTCTTCGGCTTCCTTGCTGACGAGCTCCTTGTCGTTGTGCGGATCCATGTAGCGCAGGAAGTACCAGCTGGAGCCGGCCCACTGAGGCATGGTGTCGGTCTCGCGCTTGGCAGGACCGCCGCAGCAGGGGCAGGTGGTATTGACCCAGTCGGTCATCTTGCTCAGCGGAGATTCGCCGTCGTCGGTGAGTTCGTAGGAATCCACCTGCGGCAGCAGCAGCGGCAGTTCGCTCTCCGGCAGCGGCACCCAGCCGCACTTTTCACAGTTGACAAGCGGAATGGGTTCGCCCCAGTAGCGCTGGCGGGAGAAGACCCAGTCGCGCAGCTTGAAGTTGACCTTTTCATGTCCGATTCCCTGCTCCTCGAGCCAGGCGATCATCGCGGGAATCGCTTCCTTGACGGTCAGGCCGTTGAGGAAGCCGGAATTGACCATGATGCCGGTGTCGTCCTTGAGCGTGAAGGCAGCCTCTTCGATGTTGCCGCCCTCCACGACCTCGACGATGTCACAGCCGAACTTTTTGGCAAACTCCCAGTCGCGGTCGTCGTGGGCCGGAACGGCCATGATCGCGCCGGTGCCGTAGGTGACGAGCACGTAGTCGGAGATGAAGATCGGGATCTCTTTGCCGTTGACGGGGTTGATGCCGCGCACGCCCTCGATGCGCACGCCGGTCTTCTCCTTATTGAGTTCCGCGCGCTCGAAATCGGACTTGTGGGCGGCCTCATCGACATAGGCGGCGACGGCGTCCCAGTTCTCGATCCTGTCCTTCCAGCGCTTGACGTAGGGATGCTCCGGAGAGAGCACCATGTAGGTCGCGCCGAAGAGGGTGTCGGGGCGGGTGGTGAAGATCAGCAGATCGTCGCCCGCCGTGGTTTTGAAGGTGACCTCCGCGCCGGTGGAGCGGCCGATCCAGTTGATCTGCTGCGCCTTGACGCGGTCGATAAAGTCCAGACCGTCCAGATCGTCGATCAGACGCTGGGCGTACTTGGTGATGCCGAGCATCCACTGGCTCTTCTCGCGGCGCACGACCTCGCTGCCGCAGCGCTCGCAGACGCCTTCGACGACTTCTTCGTTGGCCAGCACGCACTTGCAGCTGGTGCACCAGTTGACGGGCATCGTGGTCTTATAGGCCAGTCCATGCTTGAACAGCTGCAGGAAGATCCACTGCGTCCACTTGTAGTAGTTCGGGTCGGTGGTGTCCACCATGCGGTCCCAGTCAAAGCCGTAGCCGAGCATTTTCAGCTGACGGGTGAAGTTCTCGATGTTCTGTTTCGTGACGATGGCCGGATGGATATGGTTTTTGATGGCAAAGTTCTCGGTGGGCAGACCGAAGGCGTCATAGCCCATCGGAAACAGGACGTTATAGCCTTCCATGCGCTTTTTGCGCGTGATGATATCCAGCGCGGTATAGGGGCGCGGATGGCCGACGTGCAGACCGGCGCCGCTCGGGTACGGGAACTCGACCAGGCCGTAAAACTTAGGCTTGTCGCTGCCGGTCTCGGCGGCATAGGGCTTGACTTCTTCCCAGTGATCCTGCCATTTCTTCTCAATGGCAGCAAAATCGTATTTCATGTTGCATCTCTCTCCTTTTGTTTGATTCTCTGTGTCGGTATGCCCCGCTCTGGCGGGGCGTCAAAGGGATGAGAGATCCACCACCTCAGAGTCGCTCCACAGGCGCTCGAGATTATAGAACTTGCGCGCCTCGTCCGTGAACACATGCACGATCACGCTGCCAAAGTCCATCAGCACCCAGATGTCGGAGCGAAGGCCCTCGCGGCGCACCGGCGGCTCGCCCGCCTCGGACAACTCCTTATCCACCTCGTCCACCAGCGCTTTGATATGCGTGGAGGAGGTGCCGTTGCAGATGACGAAATAATCGGCCAGAACAGTCTGTTCTTCGGTTTTCAGGACTTTGACGTCCTTTGCTTTCTTTTCCTCCAGCGCATGGGCGGCGATGGCGGCGATTTCTCGGGGAGTCAGCATATTTTTACCTCCTGTCGGTCTGCTCATAATACCGCAAAGCGTCTGCGGTGATGCCGCAGGGCTTCGCGCCTTTTTCTTCTATAAAACGGAGCGTCATGCCAAGCGCCGTTCGCAGGGCAAGATCGAGATCCTCCTGCGCAAGTGCCCGCACCTCATCCACGCCGGGAAAATCCCGTGTCGGCTCGGTAAAATCGGCAAGCCACACGATCTTTTCCAGCAGCGACATGTCGGGTCTGCCGGTGCAGTGCCAGCGGATGGCGTCCCGAACCGCATCGCACACGCCAAAGCATTTCACCGCGAGCGCGGCCCCGGTGATGGCGTGCAGGACTTCCGGGCTTTCGCGCTCCGTATCCTCCAGCGAAAGATGCAACTGATCGCAGAGGCGGAGCTGCTCTTCCGCAGGCAGCCGCTTGGTGATATCGTGCAGGATCGCGGCCTCGGCAGCCAGCTCCGGGTCTTCGCCCCAGCGCATGGCCAGCGCCACCGCTTCGTTTTCGCAGCCGGCCACATGGGCGATGCGCTTCGGCTTGAGCATGGCGTAGGCCATCTCGCGCAGCCAACTCAGCTCCGGCTGGGCGCCGTAACAGCGGCGGCGGATGATTTCCTCATAGGCTGCCGGGGTCAGCATGTCTCTCCCCTGCCTATGCGGCAGAAGCTCACGCAGCTCGCCGGAGCTGATCTCGATGGGCTCATGCGGCAGGATCTGCACTCTGGCACCGTAGTCCCGTCCGAGCTGCGCCGCTTTTTCCTCTATCTGCTCCAGTTCGCCGTCCGCGCGGCAGAGGACCGCCAGCATGCACTGCTCCAGCAGATAGCGGAAGCGATACCATTGATCAAAGCACAGCAGCATATCCGTGCCGAGGACAAGGCAAAGCTCGTCATCCGGATGTTTCTCGCGCAGGCGCTCCACGGTATCCGCCGTATAACTGGCGCCTTCGCGTTTCAGCTCAAGATCGCTGACTTCAAGTCCGGGGATCCCGGCAAAGGTCAGCTCACAAAGCTGAAGGCGCACCTGCGCCGAAGGGCTGTCCTCCGGGAGGTCTTTATGAGGCGGCAGATGATCTGGAACGACCAGCAGCCGATCGGGACGCAGCTTTTCCATAACGGTAAGAGCCGCGGCGCGGTGGCCGAGATGGGGCGGATTGAAGCTGCCGCCGTACAGGGCAAGCCTCATTTCTTTTTATCCTTCACCAGCTCTATTTTCGGCTCTTTCTCGTTCCTTTTATACAGGACGAATTTTGTGCCGATGACCTGCACCTGCTCGGCCCTGCAGGCCTCGGACAGTGCGTCGCAGGCTTCACGGGCGGTGAGCATGGAATTTTCCAGGACCTTGCCCTTGACGAGCTCCCTGGCCTTCAGGGCGCTCGATACGGAGGCGATCAGGTTTTCGTTGATGCCGCCCTTGCCCACCTGGATGATGGTGTCCTCAGCGGCGGCCAGGCCGCGCAGCTGGGAGCGCTGCTTGCTTGTTAATGGCATAAGAATTCTCCTTACGATTTAAACAGTGCGGTGACGAAATTATTGCGGTCGAAGGGGATCAGATCGTCGATCCCTTCGCCGACGCCCACATATTTGACCGGCAGCTTCAGCTCGTCGGCGATCGCAAAGACGATGCCGCCCTTGGCCGTACCGTCAAGCTTGGTGAGCACGATGCCGGTGATGCCGGCGGTATCCAGGAACTGCTTGGCCTGGATGAGGCCGTTCTGGCCGGTCGTCGCGTCGAGCACCATCAGGGTCTCCACGTCCGCCTCGGGCAGCTCGCGGTCGATGATGCGGCGGATCTTCGCCAGCTCGTTCATCAGGTTCTGCTTGTTGTGGAGCCGGCCGGCGGTGTCGATGATGACGACGTCGGTGCCGCGGGCCTTCGCCGCGCACAGGCCGTCATATACCACGGCGGCGGGGTCGCTCCCCTCCTCGTGGCGGACGATCTCCGCCCCGGCGCGTTCGGCCCAGATGCCAAGCTGTTCGGCCGCGGCCGCGCGGAAAGTGTCGCCCGCGCAAAGCAGCACCTTCTTGCCCTGATCCTTCAGCTGATGGGCAAGCTTGCCGATCGTCGTCGTTTTGCCCACGCCGTTGACGCCGACCATCAGGATAACGGAGGGCTTCGTATCGAGCTTGAGCTCCGTCTCGCCCACCTGCAGCTGCTTGGTCAGCAACTCGATGAGTCCGGCGCGGGCCTCGTGCCCCTTGCGGAAGCGGCGTTCCCAGGTCAGGCGCTTCATGCCCTTGACGACTTTTTCCGCGGTCTCGCCGCCGACGTCGGAGAGCACCAGCAGCTCCTCCAGATCGTCGTAGAAATCCTCGTCGTCCGGGGCGTAGTCCTGAAACAGGGCCTCCAGCTCCTGCATATTCTTGCGGGTCTTGGTCAGGCCCGAAAAGATCTTATCAAAAAATCCCATATCGATCACTCCTCCAGACTTTTCTGCGCGCTGGCAAGATCCAGCTGAATCACCGTGGACACGCCTTTCTCCTGCATCGTGACGCCGTAGAGCATGTCCGCCTCTTCCATGGTGCCGCGGCGGTGCGTGATCACCAGGAACTGCGTCTTGTCGGCCATACGGCGCATATAGGACGCAAAGCGGTTGACGTTTGCCTCGTCGAGCGCGGCTTCGATCTCGTCCATCACGCAAAACGGCGTGGGACGGACTTTCAGGATGGCAAAGTACAGAGCGATAGCTACGAAGGCCATCTCGCCGCCGGAGAGCAGGCTGATCGTGCTCAGTGCCTTGCCGGGCGGCTGCACCTTGATCTCGATGCCGCACTCGAGAACATTGTCCTCGTCCTCGAGGATCAGCGCCGCCTTGCCGCCGCCGAAGAGCTCAAGGAAGGTCTCGCGGAAGCAGGTGTCGATCTCGCGGAATTTTTCCACGAAGACGTCCTTCATCTCGCCGGTCACGTCGCGGATGACGTCCAGCAGCTCCTTCTTGGCCTTCTCCACGTCGTCCCGCTGGCCGGTGAGGAATTCATAGCGGCTGCTGACACGCTCATACTCCTCGATCGCGCCGAGATTCGGCGTACCGAGGGCGCTGATCTGGCGCCGCAGCTCGCTGATCTCCTTGTTCCAGCGCGTGACGCTGTCCACCGGCTGGCGCAGTGCCTGCGCCGCGCTGTGGCTGAGCTCGTAATTGTCCCAGAGCTTGTCGAGGATCTGTTTTTCCTCCATCTCGGCGGAGAGCTTGCGCTGCTCCTGCCGGGCGATGCGGCGCTCAAGCTCGATGATATCGGCATTGCGCTGCTGGGCCTCTTTCTCCGCCCGGGTACGGCGGCCTTCCAGCTCCAGCCGCGCCTTGCTGACAGAGCCGATCTCGTCGCGCACGGCCTGCGCCGCGGCGCGGAGCTTCTGCAGTTCCGCTTCCTTCTGCGCGATCTGATCTTTCAGATTGGAGATCTTGTCCTCCTCGGCATGGACGGCGCGCTGGCGGCTTTCGCTGTCGCCGGTCAGGCTGTCCAGCAGGAGCTGCAGCTGATGCACGGCGCTCTGCGTGGTGCGCTGCTCGGCCTCCAGCGAGGATTTTTTCGTTAACAGCGCCGTCTGATCCCCCTGGGCCATATCCAGCTGATAGCGAAGGCCGGCAATCTGACTGCGCGCCCGTTCCAGATCCGTCTGGCAGCTGCTTTCCTGCGCGGCGATCTTCTCGCGCTGTTTTTTCAGCTTCTCAAGTTCATTGGCGCGGGAGAGGATGCCCGTGCCCTTGGCCGTGCTGCCGCCGGTCATGGAGCCGCCGGCGTTGATGAGCTGGCCGTCGAGCGTGACGATGCGCAGACGGTTGCCGTTTGCCTTCGACATGCGCACGGCGTCGCTCAGGCTCTCGGCTACGACGGTGCGGCCGAGGAGATTGTTGAAAATGTCCTGATACTTCGGATCGAATGAGGCCAGCTCCACCGCAATGCCGACAAAGCCCGGATCGTTCACCGGCGCATCGCGCATCACGCTGCCGCGGATCGTGTCCACCGGCAGGAAGGTCGCACGGCCGGCGTCGCGCTTTTTCAGCAGCTCGATCGCGCTGCGGCCGTCGTTCTGCGTATCGACGACGATGTTCTGCGCCGCGGCGCCCAGCGCCGTCTCGATGGCGAGCGCGCATTCGTCGTCGGCGCGCACCAGATTGGCCACCGGACCGTGTACGCCGCGCAGCGTGCCGCGTCCCGCCTCCTGCATGACGGTCTTGACCGCGCGGGAATAGCCCTCGTAGTCCTTCTCCATCTCGCTGAGCATGCGGATGCGCCCGTCCATGCTGCGGCCGTCCACGGCAAGCTTCGTCGCCCGATCACTCAAAAGCTGCAGGTTTTCCTCGCGGCTCTTGAGCTTGATGCGGCAGCCGTCCAGCACATTGGCGTTGCCGGTGATTTCATCAGCAAGGCCCTTGAGCTCGTCCTGCAGCGCGGCGATGCGCGCCTGATTGCTGTCGATCTGCTCGCGCAGCTCGCGCACGCGGGTCTCCTGCTCGGCCATGTCCAGCAGCATGCGCTGCAGGCTGTCCTGTGTGTTTTTCACGCTGCCGCGCAGAACGGCGGCGGCGGATTCGCACTCGGAAACGGCGGATTCCGCCGCGGACAGGCGGTCGCGGATCTGTTCGGTCTCCACGTCCTTCTGGTGCATGCGCTCGCTGATGCTCTCGGAGGAGGCGTAGAGCGCTTCCAGCTCTGTTTTCGCGCTCTCAAGCGTCTGTTTGGTCTGCTCGTATTCGAGCGCGACGGCCTCGGACTGCGTGTGCAGCTTCTCGAGCGTCAGCATCCAGACGGAGATCTCCTTGACACGCAACTCATCGCGAAGCACCAGGTATTGTTTGGCCGTCTCGGACTGCTTTTTCAGCGGCCCGACCTGCAGTTCCAGTTCTTCGATCTTATCGTTGATGCGGACCAGGTTTTCCTCGGTCTTTTCGAGCTTGCGCTCGGCCTCTTCCTTCCGGTAGCGAAAGCGTGAGATGCCGGCCGCTTCCTCAAAGACCTCGCGGCGGTCGGTGCTGCGGGAGGAGACGATCTCTGCGATGCGGCCCTGGCCGATGATGGAATAGCCGTCGCGGCCGAGACCGGTGTCCATCAGCAGGCTGTGGATATCCTTCAGCCGGACGGACTCGCGGTTGATGTAGTATTCGCTCTCACCGCTGCGGTAATAGCGGCGGGTCAGCATGATCTCCTCGTTGTCCGAGTCGAACATGTGCCCGGAGTTATCAAGGATCAGAGACACCTGCGCAAAGCCGAGCTTTCCGCGCTTTTCGGTGCCGCCGAAGATCACGTCCTCCATCTTGCTGCCGCGCAGCGCCTTGCTGCGCTGCTCACCCATGACCCAGAGGATGGCGTCGGAAATATTCGATTTGCCGGAGCCGTTCGGGCCGACGATGGCCGTGATCTCTTTTTCAAAGCTGAGCCTCGTTTTATCCGGGAAGCTCTTGAAGCCTTGAATTTCCAGTGCCTTTAGATACAATACATTTACCCTCGTTTATGACAAAATAACTGAGTTATTATATCGCGTTTTTTACGGTTTTTCAATGGAAAGCACTTCGATTTCCGCGCTGATCGATGAATTTGGATGAACTTTCAGCTCGACGAGCCGAAATTCATCGATCAATGCGGAAACATTGCGCCGCCGCTGCCCCAGCATCTGCGACAGCAGGCGCGGCTGAACCGCCAGAACGACACGGCTGCCGGGCTCGACGCCGCACAGCAAATTCTCCGCACGCTCGAGCATGATCCGCGCACGCACCAGTTCACCCAGCGCCGGATGATAGGCCCCTGCGACCGCGGCGCCGCCGGACAGCTCCTCCGTGGGATTGAGTCCGAGGCGGAGCACCGGGATCCCTGCCTTTTCAAACAGCGGCAGGAGCTTCGCACAGATTTGTACCGCGTCCTCCACCGTGTGCTCGCGGTACGCGCCGCGCTGCCAAAGCTCATACAGCGCCGTGTCGCGCACGATCACGGTCGGGTAGATCCGCACCCCGTCCGGGTGAAGTTCGATGATCTCCCGCGCCGTGGCGAGGCTCTGTTCCCCGCTGTCGCCGGGCAGGCCGGTCATCATCTGCAGCACAAGGCGAAAACCGGCGGCTTTGATCAGGCGGGACGCACGGCGCACATCGTCAGCCGTATGTCCCCTGCCGGACAAACGAAGGACCTCGTCGTCCAGCGACTGCGCGCCGAGCTCGACGGTCTCCACGCCGAAACGCCGCAGACGCGTGAGCACCTCATCGTCGATCGCGTCCGGCCTTGTGGACAGGCGGATCGAATCGATGATCCCGCGCTCGATGCCCTCCTGCGCGGCCGAAAGCAGCTCCAGCTGTTTCTCTTCGGGGATCGCCGTGAAGCTGCCGCCGTAAAAGGCCAGCTGCCGCCCGCTTTCCGGCTTCGGCATGGCTGCCGCAGATGCAAGAATATTTCGGACGGTATTCGCGTCGGCGGGCTCCGTCTCGCCGGAGATGCGCCGCTGGTTGCAGAAGACGCAGGCATGCGGGCAGCCCAGATGCGGCACGAAAACCGGCAGGATCGAGGCTCTCGCGCTCACTTTCTGAGCGCCTCGAGCGCCGCATGGGCGGCCATCTGTTCCGCTTCTTTCTTCGTGCGCCCGGTGCCCTCGCCGGCCGCTTTGCCGTTGATGCTGACACGGAAGGAGAAACGCTTGTCATGGTCCGGCCCGGACTCGCCGATCAGCTCGTAACTGATCAGCTGGCCGGGCTGCTGCTGGACGAGCTCCTGCAGCTCGGTCTTGTAGTCCGCGCCGCGGTGTGCATCCGTAATCTCCGCGTCCTTGAGCACCCGTTCCATGATAAAGCGGCGCGCAACGTCCAATCCGCCGTCAAGATACAGCGCGGCGATGATCGCCTCGACCATATCGGCAAGAATGGACGGACGTTCCCGGCCGCCGGTACGCTCCTCGCCGCGTCCGAGGCGCATATACTCGCCCAGGCCGAGACTCAGCGCGACCTTGTGGAGACTCGTCTCACAGACAAGCTCCGCGCGCAGGCGGGTCATCCGCCCCTCCGGCAGCTTCGGCTCGTGATGATAGAGAAAATCCGCCGCCGTCAGGCCCAGGATCGAATCGCCCAGGAATTCCAGGCGCTCATAGCTCTCCGCATCCTGGCCGTGCTTTTCGTTGGCATAGGAGCTGTGCGTCAGCGCCATTTCCAGCAGCTTGAGATTATGAAACCGATACCCGATCGTTTCTTCCAGTTTATGCATGTTCACTCTCGATCTTCATAAAGTCGATGTTGTTTTCGATCTGTTCGATGATGCCGCTCTCGGCAAAAATCTTTGCCTGGCGGATCGCCGCAAAGAAACTGGCAGCGTTGGAGGAGCCGTGCGCCTTGACAACCGGCTTGCTGATGCCGACGAAGGCCGTGCCGCCCACTTCATTGACATCCATGGACTTCTTCATCTCACCGAGATCCTTTTTCAGCACGGCGGCGGCGAGCTTGTTTTTCGTGCTCTTGTAGAACACGCCCTTGAGTGACTTCATCATATACTTGATGACGCCCTCCGTGCCTTTGAGCAGGACATTGCCGGTAAAGCCGTCGGTCACAACGACATCCACCCGGCCATTGAACACGTCCGTGCCCTCGATGTTGCCGACAAAGTTGATGCGGCCCTCGTCTGCGGCCGTTTTCAGCAGAGCGAAGGTCTCATGCTGCAGCGTGCCGCCCTTGGTGTCCTCGGTGCCGACGTTCAGCAGACCGACGCGCGGACTGTCACATCCCATCATTTTCTTCGCGTAAAAGCTGCCCATATAGGCAAACTGCAGCAGGTATTCGGGCGTACACTCGACGTTCGCGCCGCAGTCAATGAGCATCACGCCGTGCTCGCCCGCGGGCAGTACCGGCGCCATCGCCGCGCGGCGGATGCCGCGGATGCGCTTGACGATCAGCGTCGCGCCGGTGAGCAGCGCACCGGTGGAGCCAGCGGAGACGACCGCGTCGCCTTTGCCGTCCTTGAGCAGGTTCAGCGCCACGGTCATCGAGGCGTCCTTCTTGCGGCGGGTCGCGGTGCTGGGATCGTCCTCCATCGTGATCACGTCGCGTGCGTCCACGACTTCAAGATCCTCGCAGCCCTCGTTTTTCAGGCAGGCGCGGACTTCTTCCTCGCGGCCGACAAGCGTGATCGCCACGCCGAGTTCCCGGTACGCGCGGACGGCGCCCCTGACGATCTCTTCGGGCGCGTTATCTCCGCCCATGGCGTCAATGATGATCTTCAACATGGAAAACCTCCTTGTTCATCAACTCGTCAACGATGGCGAGGGAACGCTCGGAAATGGCCGCGTTCTTGTTGCGCTTGCCCTTGACGCGGTGGCCGAGCGGAGAAATGATGCCGAAATTGATGTTCATCGGCTGGAAATCGCCGACGCTGCCACCGGAGATGTAGAGGCCGAGCGCGCCGATGGCGGTCTCCTGCGGAAAATCCACCGCCGGCAGCTCCAGTACGCGCGCCGCCGTCTCGATGCCGACCAGCATGCCGCTGGCCGCGGACTCAACATAGCCCTCCACGCCGGTCATCTGGCCGGCAAAGCTGATGCGCGGATCGGAGCGCAGGCGGTAGTAGCGGTCGAGCAGCTTCGGACTGTTGAGATAGGTGTTGCGGTGCATGACGCCGAAGCGGACGAAGTCGGCGTTTTTCAGCGCCGGGATCATCGTGAACACGCGCCGCTGCTCGGCCCAGGTCAGGTGGGTCTGGAAACCGACCATGTTGTACAGTGTTCCGTCGGCATTGTCGCGCCGGAGCTGGACGACGGCGTAATTCTCCTTGCCCGTGCGCGGATCCTTCAGGCCGACCGGCTTGAGCGGCCCGTAGCGCAGCGTGTCCACGCCGCGGCGCGCCATGACCTCCACCGGCATACAGCCTTCGAACACGCCGCCGTCGTCAAAGCCGTGCACCTCCGCCTCCTTGGCGGCGGCAAGCTCGGTGACAAAGGCCAGATATTCGTCTTTGTCCATCGGGCAGTTTACATAATCCGCCGTTCCCTTGTCATAGCGGGAGGCAAAGAAGGCACTGTCCATGTCCACGCTTTCGAGCGTGACGATCGGCGCGACGGCGTCGTAGAAATGCAGGTCGCTCTCGGGGCAGAGCCTGGCGATCGCATCGGCGATCGCGTCGCTCGACAGCGGGCCGGTCGCGACGACCACTTCCCCGTCAGGGATCTCGGTGGCTTCCGCTTCAACGACCTCCACGTTCGGGTGGCTGCGGAGCTTTTCAGTGATCGTACGGGCAAAGCCGACGCGGTCCACCGCGAGCGCGCCGCCGGCCGCCACGCGGTTGAGATCGGCCGAGAACATGATGAGCGAATCCATTTTGCGCATTTCGGCCTTCAGCAGGCCGACGGCATTGCTCAGCTCATCGCTGCGCAGGGAGTTGGAGCAGACGAGCTCGCCGAAATAGGCCGAGGTGTGCGCCGGGGTCATTTTATGCGGCTTCATCTCAACCAGGCGGACATGGATACCGCGTTTGGCCAGCTGCCAGGCGCATTCGCTGCCGGCAAGCCCGGCGCCGAGAACGGTGACGGTTTTCATCGTTTATTCTTCTTTCTTTGCAGTCTTTTTCGCCGCAGGCTTTTTGGCAGCGGTCTTCTTCGCCGTGCTGCCCTTTTTGGCGGAGGTCTTCTTTTCCTCGGGCGATTTCTTTTTATAGACCCGCTTGTCCTCCGGGACAAAATTCGGGCAGGCTGCGTTGATGCAGAAGGATTTCAGCGGGCCTCGGCCGCTGCGCTTGAACATGGTCTTGCCGCAGGCCGGGCAGAAATCCTTGGTCGGCACGTCCCAGGTGATGAAGCCGCAGTCCGTGCCGCGCTCGCAGGCATAGAACACATAGCCCTTTTTCGAGGTGCGCTTGAGGATCTTGCCGCCGCACTTCGGGCATTTGCCCGGCATTTCCACGACGATGGGTTTGGTGAAGGTGCAGTCGGGGAAGCCGGGGCAGGCGAGGAAGTAGCCGAAGCGGCCCTTCTTCACCACCATCTGGCGGCCGCAGACTTCGCAGACCTCGTCGCTGAGCACGTCGGGCACCTTCAGGCGCACGCCGTCCAGATCCGTCTCGGCCTTGGTCATCTCGGCGTCAAAGCCCTGATAGAATTCGGACAGCACCTCGCGCCACTGCGCCTTGCCGCTTTCGATCTCGTCCAGTTCCTCTTCCATGCGGTTGGTGAACTTGAGGTCGACGATATCGGCAAAATGCTCCTTCATAAGTCCCGTGACCACTTCGCCCAAGGGCGTGGGACGGAGGTACTTGCCCTCCTTGATGACATAATCGTGGGCCGTAATGGTGCTGATGGTCGGGGCATAGGTGGAGGGGCGGCCGATGCCCTTCTCCTCCATCGCACGGATCAGCGTGGCCTCGGTGTAACGGGCAGGCGGCTGGGTAAATTGCTGATCCGGGATCATCTTTTCCAAATAGAGCGTCTCGCCCTCGCTGAGGCTGGGCAGCGGGTTGGAGATCTCCGCGCTCTCTTCGTCGCGGGCTTCCTCGTAGACCGCGGTATAGCCCTGGAATTTCAGCTCCGAATAATTGGCGCGAAAGCTGTGGCCGGCGGAAACCACCTCGACCGACACGTTGTCGTAAACGGCGTTGGCCATCTGGCAGGCGGTGAAGCGCCCCCAGATCAGGCGGTACAGGCGGTACTGCTCCTGGGTCAGGTCCTTGCGGACGAGCTCCGGCGTGAGCTGGACGTCCGTCGGGCGGATGGCCTCGTGCGCGTCCTGCGCGCCCGCCTTGGTCTTGTAGCGGCGGGGGTGGCCCGGATAATAGGCATCGCCGTAATGCGCGGTAATATAGTCTTTCGCGGCAAAGAGGGCCTCGTCGGACAGGCGCAGGGAGTCGGTACGCATATAGGTGATGAGACCGATGCTGCCGCGGCCGGAGATCTCCACGCCTTCATAAAGCTGCTGGGCGATGGACATGGTGCGGCGCGGCGTCATGCCCAGGCGGCGGGAGGCCTCCTGCTGCAGCGTGGAGGTGATAAAAGGAGGCGCGGGGCTGCGCTGCTTCTCTCCGCGCTTGACGGAATCGACCGTGAAAGCAGCGTTCGCAGTATCGCGGATGACGGTCTGCACCTCGTCCTCGCTGTGCAGCTCGACCTTTTTCCCATCCTTGCCGTAATAGCGGGCGGTGAAGGACGGGCTGTCATCGCCGCGGCCGAGCAGCGCGTCCAGCAGCCAGTATTCCTCGCTGACGAAATCGCGGATCTCCTCCTCGCGGTCGACGACCATGCGCGTGGCGACGCTCTGCACGCGGCCGGCGGACAGCCCCTTCTTGACCTTTTTCCACAGCAGCGGCGAGAGCTTGTAACCGACGATGCGGTCCAGGATGCGGCGCGCCTGCTGGGCGTTGACCAGATCCTGATCGATGTCGCGCGGCTGCTGGATGCTCTCGGTCACGACGCGCTTGGTAATCTCATTGAAGGTCACGCGCCGCGCCTTGTCGTCCGGCAGCTCGAGCAGCTCCTTGAGATGCCAGGAAATCGCCTCACCCTCACGGTCAGGGTCGGTCGCGAGATAGACGGTTTTGGCGCTCTTGGCTTCGGTCTTCAGTTCCTTGATCAGCTCGCTTTTATCTTTGACAGGGATATACTGCGGCTCAAAGCCGTGCTCGATGTCCACGCCCATCTTGCTCTTCGGCAGATCGCGCAGATGGCCCATCGAGGCACGGACCTTATAGCCCGTTCCCAGGTATTTTTCGATCGTTTTTGCCTTCGCCGGTGATTCGACGATCACCAGATCCTTTGCTTTTGCCATGCTGTGTCCTCACTTTTTTGTGATTTTCAAGGCGACGCGGCGACCCGCTTCGCGGCGGATATAGCCTTTGATCTCCAGAACCGTCAGCTGGGCCAGCACCTTGGCCGTCCCGAGCCCGGTGGTCTCCACGATGTCGTCGATGTGCGTCGCGTCCTTCTCGATCGCGGAGATGATCTTCAGCTGATCCTCATTGAGCCGGCTCAGCTGTTCTTTCCAGTCAATATAGTCCTGGGACTGTTCCCTGTCAACGGCTTTTTTCTCCGGCCCGGGCTGCTCCTGCGCACGCTCCAGCAGCGTCGGCGGCGTTTGACATCCGTCGTCACGGTGGATCTTGTCGGGATACAGCCCGACAAACTCACTCATCACGTCCCAGGCGCAGGTGACGGGCGTCGCGCCGTCCTTGATCAGGCGGTTCGTGCCCACGCTGTTGACGGCGTTGACCGCTCCGGGCACGGCGAAGACTTCCTTGCCGAGCTCCAGCGCCTCCTCCGCAAACAGCAGCGCGCCGCTCTTCTCCGGCGCTTCCACCACGACCACGCCGACGGAAAGCCCGGCGGTGATGCGGTTGCGCTCGCGGAAGAAATAGCGCTGGGAGACCGTACCGGGCGCATATTCGCTCAGCAGCAGACCGAAGTCCGCCACCTGGCGGGCCAGCCAGCCCGTCGCCTCCTGATGGGAGGTGCCCAGCACGCCGACACAGCCGCCGCCGTTTTCCAGTGCGGCCTTGGCCGCCTCTCCGTCGATGCCCATGCCAAGGCCGGAGAGCACTGTGCCGCCGCTGCGTACGATACCGCTTGACAGCGAACGGGCCAGGCCGACGCCGTAGGGCGTCGCGCCGCGGGTACCGACGATGGCGATGGCCGGTTCCTCGTCCAGGTCCCGCATCCGGCCCTTCGCATAGAGAACCGGAGGCGGCGCGTAGATCTGCTTTAATCTGCGCGGATAGATGGTATCCTGCTGGCAGATCACGCGGAGATTCTGCTCCTCGCAGGCGCCGAGGATCCGGTTGGCCGCGCGCAGATCACGCTGCTCCAGCGCTTCAGCCGCGGTCTCACGCAGACCTTCGACGCGCGAAACATCTCCTTTCGGCGCGAAGAAGGCCGCCTCCGGATCGCCGTAGGTGCGGATCACCGCTGCCTTCTCAGCCGGGCGCAGCGCATCCAGAGAAGCCAGCCAGACCCAGTATTTCACAGAAGCCATTGCTGTCCCCTCCCTGTTATCTGGCCATCTCCCACATGACGATCGAAGCCGCCACCGCGGCGTTGAGCGATTCGCTGTCCGGGTTCATCGGGATGATCAGTTCGCCGTCGCACAGGCGCAGCAGCTCCGCGCTGAGTCCCTGTCCTTCGCTGCCGATGGCGACGGCGGCGTGCTTGAGGGAAAGCCCGCGCAGGTCGCATGCCTTGTCACTGAGCGCCGCGCCGTAAAGCGGCAGGCCCTGATCGTGCAGGAAAGCGCGGAGGTATTCCCGCTCGACGCGGATAACGTTCTGCCGGAAGATGGCGCCCATCGTGGCGCGCACCGTCTTCGGCTGGTAGAGATCGGCGCAGGCGCCGGTCAGGATGACGGCGCCGATGTTCAGGGCGTTGGCCGTGCGGATCACGGTGCCGACATTGCCGGGATCCTGGACGTTTTCGAGCACGATCGCGGTTTCAAGTTTGCCCGGCTTTCCGCAGCCGCGGATCGCCACCGTGAAGAGCGGTCCCGGGCTGTTTTTCATCGGAGAGGCGTAATCGAAAAGATAGCCCGGTGCGATATACTGTTCGCAGCCGTCCAGCCCATCCACATCCTGCGCGCTGTCCCGCCAGAGAACGGACACGACCTTTGCGCCGAAGCGCAGCGCCTCGCGCAGCGTCTTCATCCCGTCGCAGAGATACAGGCCCTGTGCGCGGCGGTATTCCCCGTTGTCGGAGAGCTCGCGAATATGGCGGATCATCGCGTTTTTCCGGGAAGTCAGAGTCTCCAATCCAGCGCCTTCTTTCCGGTTTGGGATAGTTTTATATAACAATGTATTATGATACACAGTTTTTTCCCATTTTGCAAGAGAAAAACCGGGTCCCCCGCGGCGGACAGCGCGGGAGATCCGGTCATTCATAGAATCAGGAGGCGAAGCCCTGGCCCTCCTCGCCGTTCATCATGCCCCACCCGGGCAATTCCAGATCGGTGTCGGCGAGCGGCTGCGTACAGTCATACCAGCCGACGAAGCTCTCCGGCAGCTTATAGACCGGCGCTCCGGGCGCATAGAAATAGACGGTGCGGCAGTTTTCCAGGCCTACCGCGTCGGCGTAGCGGTAAAGGACCCGCCAGCCGTCGTCCTCCTCGACGATATAATCAAGCGTATAGTCCAGATAGTCCAGGCTTTCCAGCTGAGCGGAATAGGTATAGGCGTTCAATCGCCTGGGGTTGACAAGGCGGCCCTCAAAATCGGCATAATAGATCGCCTGGTCGTAATCCTCGCCGTTTTCCGAGAGGTCATTGTCCACATAACTCCCGGAAAAGCGGCCGTCCTCCGTGATTCTCAGCTCGGTGCGCCAGCTGTCGATCCCGTTGGAGAGAACGAAAGGCTCTGTCAGCAGGGCGAACAGCTCCGGTGCGTCCACAGCTTCCTCCACGGGGAGATACGCCGTCTGCCGCGCAAGCGCCCAGTAGGGCCCGCTCTCGCCCTGCTTCAGTTCCAGGCTTGCCTCATAGCTGCCGAGGTATTGATTGGGCCGCAGCAGATAATCATAAACGATCTCATAGCGTCTCCCGTCCGACACGGCGCTTTCCACATGGATGAGGCTTTCCGGCATGTACGTGCTGCCAACGGAGAGGAAAAAGCTCTCCTCGCCCGCCTCGTTCTGCCCCTGGTAAAACGCGCCGGCATAGAAGCATCGCTCCAGAAGCGCCTTGTAATCGCTCTCGCTGAGCTGAAAGACCTTCTGCGCGATCCAGCGCACCGCCTCGGCATCGAACTCCGCATAGCAGCCGGTCTCCTCCGCCCAGTTGAGCGGGTCGCGGCTGCCGTCGTTCCAGTGAAAAACCGGAGATTTTACAGGGTATGCATCAAAATCGACGCAGGGCGCGGCACAGACGATCTGTGCCAGGAGATTGGCGCGCACATCGACGGCATTCGCGCTGTCAAATTCTCGCCCTCCCATTCGGTCGGTATAGCCGTCGTCAAAACGGCAGAGAAAATCATAGAGCGACGCCGGCAGCGCCTGCACTTCGACAGACAGCATCACCGGCTCCGGCGTGGGTTCAGGCGTCACATCGGGCGCGGGTTCCGGCAAAGGCTCCGGCGTAGCCGGCGACTCTGGCGCTATCTCAACGCAGTCCGGTTCCGGCGTCGGCGCCGTATCTGCCGGCCGTGCGCCGCAGGCGGCCAGACCCAGCAGCATCAGCAGCGCGCAGAGCAAGGCGGTCCGTCTATCTCTCATGGCTGTACTCCCCGCGAGACGTTGAGGGCGGTATAATCAATCCTGTCCATCGAGCTTCTCCAGCAGCGCGCGCAGAGCCTTGCCGCGGTGACTGATGCGGTTTTTCTCTTCGGGAGCAAGCTGCGCGGAGGTGCAGCCGTATTCCGGCAGGAAAAGCAGCGGATCATAGCCGAAGCCGTTTTCTCCGGCGGGCTCCTCGGTGATCACGCCTGGGAAATAGCCCTCGGCGCTGACTTCGCTGCCGTCCGGGCGCGCCAGAACGATTGCGCAGGTAAAATGCGCCGCGCGATTTTCCACGCCGCGGAGCTTTTCCAGCAGCAGCGCGTTATTGGCCTCGTCGTTGCCGTGCTCTCCGGCAAAGCGCGCGGAATAGACGCCGGGCGCGCCGCCGAGCGCGTCTACGCAGAGGCCGCTGTCGTCGGCCAGCGCACAGCAGCCGGAGATCTCCGCAATTTCGTGCGCTTTTTTGCGGGCGTTTTCGAGAAAGGTCTCGCCATCCTCCACGGTCTCGTGCTCGATACCGGCCTCCCGCAGCGTGACGATCTCCTCAAAACGGCCGCCGAGGATCTCTTTGATCTCTCTCAGTTTATGGGCGTTATTGGACGCAAGGATCAGCTTCATGTTCGTATCCCTCCAAATCTGTTGATTTATTTTAGTCCAATGCTTCTTGTCAGTCAAGATACGCAAAAACGTAAAAGAGCAGACCCGAATACCGGATCTGCTCTTTGGAGCGGATGATGGGAGTCGAACCCACCTTATCGGCTTGGGAAGCCGGAGTTCTACCGATGAACTACATCCGCAATTGGTATTGGAAGTATAACACGGGCAAACGGAAAATTCAAGTGCTTCGTGTTGTCTTTTTCTCACTGACCGACAGCTTGATTGAACTTACGGTCTTGATATGCTATACTTTCAATTACAGGATAGGAGGCAGAATCATGGACGAAAAGCGAATGCCGACGGCAGAAGAGCTGGCTGATATTCTTTCGCAATTCGGGCTCAGTGCCGCAAAACTCCGGCAGTTCAAGGCTGCGGAAGACGGGAGTCCCTATTCCGTGTGGCATGTGCAGGCCGGGCCGGAAGACTACGTCCTCAAGCGCGCCAAAGGCCAGGAAGAAGAAGTTTATCGCAGCTTTTTTCCGACGAAAAAGCCCTATGCGCCCGCGCTGATCGGCTCTGTCGCCCATGACGGTGAAACCTACCTGCTGCTGGAATACTGCCCCGGCAGGGATCTGCGCCGCTGTGACCGCGAGTGGCTGATCCTCGCGCTTGACGCGCTGGGCGCCATGCAGGATGAATTCTGGGAGCGGGAAGATCTCTATGATGCGGCATGCACGTTGGGAAAGTCTGTCAAGGCCATCGAAGACCGTGGACACTGGCTCGGTTCGGAGCGTCTTGAAACTGTGTATGAAAAATTCATCCGGGTCTACCGGCAGACGCAGCGCAGCCTCTGCCACGACGATCTGCTCCCGTTCAACGTGCTTGTCGACGAGCGGGCGGTGCTGATCGACTGGGAATACGGCGGCGTGCTTCCCTATCCCGGCCCTCTGGCAAGGCTGATCGCGCATGGGCGCGAGGATGAAAAAGCGTTTTTCTATATGACACGCGCCGACCGGGAATTTGCGATCGACTACTATTACCGGATCTGTGCGGAAAAGCACGGCATATCCTATGAGGAGTACAGGCGCACGCTGGACTATTTCCTGTTTTACGAAGCCTGCGAATGGATCATGCTCGGCAACCGCTACGATCAGCGCGGAGACGAGCGCTATTCGTATTCCCTCCGGCAGGCGGAGGCTCTTGCGGACAAGCTGCTCTGATCATCGAATGAAAAACGGCTATACCGAAACCATCGGTATAGCCGTTTTGTTGTTCTTATTCTGTTTCCAGCATCGTGCCGGTCTGCTTCAGATTGCGGTGGAAGGAGAAGGCCTCGTCCAGCAGATGCGGGGTCTGCGCGCCGTGCGTCGCGGCGCAGGCCGCCTCGAAATAGCGCCGCAGCTGCGGGCGATAGTCGGGATGGGCGCAGTTTTCGATGATCTTCACCGCGCGCTCCTTCGGACTCAGGCCGCGAAGATCGGCATAGCCCTGCTCGGTCACCAGCACATCCACGTCATGCTCGCAGTGGTCGACGTGCGTGACCATCGGAACGATGCTCGAGATCTTGCCGCCCTTGGCGACGGAATTGGTCATGAAAATCGAGATCGAAGCATTGCGCGCATAGTCGCCGGAGCCGCCGGTGCCGTTATAGACGTTGGTGCCGTTCATCTGGGAGGAATTGACGTTGCCGTAGATATCAGCCTCGACCGCGGTGTTCATCGCAATCACGCCCAGGCGGCGGATGAGCTCGGCGCTGTTGGAGATCTCGGAGTCGCGCAGCACCAGTTTGCCGCGGTACTTTTCCAGATCGCCCAGCAGGTGGTTCATGCCCTCTTTGGACAGCGACAGCGAGGTCGCGGAGGCGAAATCCGCTTTGCCCGCGTCGATCAGATCTAGGATGCCGTCCTGCATGACTTCCGAGAAGAAGCTCAAGTGCTCGAATCCGGAGTTTTTCAGGCCGAAGAGCACGGCGTTCGCCACCGAGCCGACGCCGGACTGCAGCGGCAGCTGATCGGCGGAGAGGCGGCCGGCCTCTTTTTCCTTTTCCAGGAAAAGGACGATATTGGCTGCGATCGCGCGGCTGACTTCATCTTCGGGCGCGAGCGGGCGCGGATGCTCCTCCGCCTCGCCGATCACGACGGCGGCGATTTTTTCGACCGGGCAGCTCAGCCAGGGCGTGCCGATGCGCTGTCCGACGCCGGTCAGCGGGATCGGCTGACGAAGCGGCGGATTCTGCACGCGGTAGATGTCGTGCATGCCCTCCAGACCGGCGGGCTGCGCAAGGTTCAGCTCCACGATCACGCGCTCGGCCAGATCAATATAGGTCTGCGAGCAGCCGACGGCGGTGGTGGGGATGATGTTCCCCTCCTCCGTGATCGCAGCGGCTTCGACGATCGCCACATCGATCTTCCCATAAAAGCCCAGGCGGGCGTTCTGCGCCACCTCGCCGAGGTGGATATCCGTGTAGAAGACCGGCTCGTTCCCGCTGCCGTTGACGGCGCTGCGGAGAGCCTTGCTGGTCATATAGGGCAGACGGCGGGCGATAATGCCGAGAGACGCCCAGTCGGAATCCAGCTCCTCGCCGGTGGATGCGCCGCTGAAGAGATTCAGCCGCAGTTTTCTTTGCCCGCTGCGTACCTGCCCGGAGATCGCAAGCGGTACCATTTTCGGGCAGCCGGAGGGCGTAAAGCCGCTGACGGCGACGGTCATGCCGTCTTCGATCAGATTGGCCGCCTCGTCGGCGCTCATGACGCGGCCCTCCAGAGCTGCGCAGCGGAAGCGATCGTTCCGTTCCATGCTCATCCGATTTGCTGCGTAAAGGCGGCCGCCTGCTCTTCGGTGATCAGGGCCGCGCCCTCGGCGAGCGCCTTCTGGTTGATCTCCTCGGTGCCGGCGGGGATATGGCGCTTGACGCCTTCCATCAGCACCTCGTCGCTGAACAGCTGCAGCGCCTTGTTGATCGCACCGACGGCGACGATATTGGCGGTGAAGGCCTTGCCTACCTTTTCCTTCGCAGTCTGCAGGATGGGGATGGAGATCACGCGCGCGGGATCGAGGTCGGCGGGCATGTCCAGGCTGTCGTCCATCATAACGATCGCGCCTTCCGCCATCTCCCGGGTATATTTTTCCAGAGAAGCCTGGGTCAGCGCCAGAAGGAAGTTCGGCAGCGTGACCTTGGAATACCAGATCTTATCCCGGCTCAGCACGGTTTCCGCCTTGCTGACGCCGCCGCGCGCCTCGGGTCCGTAGGCCTGGGACTGCACGGTATTGAGTCCGGCGATGACGGCGGCCTCGGCCACGATGACGCTGGCCAGAATGACGCCCTGTCCGCCGGAGCCGGCGAAGCGCATTTCGTAACGGTTGCTCATGTTCTGTCCCTCCCCTTATTTCTTCGCCTTTTTCCTGCAGGCGGCGATGATCTTGGCATACTCTTCCGTATACTCGGGATAATCGTTGAAGGACAGGATGCCGATCTGCTTCTTTCCCGCGCGCTCTTCCTCGCTCATGCTGTAATAGCGGGCGGTGGGGATCAGGTTGTCGCGCTGCCACTTGAGCATCTCGACCGCGTCGCCCTTCTTGTTCTTGCGGCCGTAATAGGTCGGGCAGACGGAGTAGACGTCCACCAGGGAGAAGCCCTTGTGTAGGATGGCCTTTTTAATGATCTCGGTGGTCTCGCGGGCGTGGAACACGTCGCCGCGGGCAGAGAAGGAGGCGCCGGCGCCGGTGGCGAGGTTGGCGATGTCGAAGGGGCGGTCCACATTGCCGTAGGGCGCGGTGGTGGCCTTGTCGCCGTTCGGCGTGGTGGGAGAATACTGGCCGCCGGTCATGCCGTAGATGTCGTTGTTGAAGCAGATCACGGTCAGGCCGAGGTTGCGGCGCGCCGCGTGGATCAGGTGGTTGCCGCCGATGGCGGAGCAGTCGCCGTCTCCGGTGAGGACGATGACGTTCAGCTTGGGATTGGCAAACTTGATGCCGGTGGCAAAGGCGATGGCGCGGCCGTGGGTCGTGTGGATGGAGTTGAAGTCCAGATAACCGGCCGCGCGGGAGGAGCAGCCGATGCCGGAGACGATGACAAAATCGTCGCGGTCAAAATCGTATTCCTGGTCGTCGATCAGTTCCTGGATCGCCACCGCCACGTCGCGCATGATGACGCCGTTGCCGCAGCCGGGGCACCAGATCTGGGGAAGATGATCGATTCTCATATATTCATGGATCAAATCACTCGGCATGATGCACACCCTCCATCTCATTGAGTTTCGCCAGGATATCGCTGGGAGAAATCACGGTGCCGTCGACGCGGCCGAGGAAGTGCACGGGCTTCTCGCAGCGCGTGACCCGCTGGACCTCCAGCAGCATCTGGCCGTGGTTATGCTCGACCATCAGGATGTTCTTCAGCTGCGGCAGGCGCGCAAGCAGCTGCTTTTCCGGGAAGGGCCACACGGTGATGGGTCGGAACAGGCCGACCTTCTTCCCCTCGGCTCTGGCCGCGTTCACGGCGTCCATGGCCGCGCGGGCCGTGCCGCCGAAGCAGACGACGGCGGTCTCCGCATCGTCCATCAGGTATTCTTCCACGCGGACGATATTGTCCACGTTCTTCTCCACCTTGTCAAGCAGACGGGTGACAAGCTTGCCGGCGATCTCGTTGGAGTTGACAGGGAAGCCGGAGATATCGTGAGCAAGGCCGGTAATGTTGTAGCGCTCGCCCTGGCCGAAGGGCTTCATGGCCGGAACGTACTTCCCTTCCGGCACATAGTAGCATTCCTTGTTGGCGCCGTCGTGGAAGGACATCTTGCGATGGTTGATGATCAGATCGTTGGGGTTCGGCAGCTCCACGCCCTCGCGCATATGGCCGACGATCTCGTCCATCAGGAAGATGACCGGCGTGCGGTACTTTTCCGCCAGATTGAAGGCGCGGATGATCAGCGTATAGGTTTCCAGAACCGAAGAGGGCGACAGAGCGATCATCGGATGGTCGCCGTGGGTGCCCCATTTGGCCTGCATGTAATCCCCCTGGGAGGGGCTGGTGGCCAGGCCCGTGGAAGGGCCGGCGCGCTGTACGTCGATGATGACGCAGGGGATCTCCGCCATCACGCCGTAGCCGATGTTCTCCTGCATCAGAGAAAAGCCCGGACCGGAGGTGGCCGTCATGGCCTTCACGCCGGCGACCGATGCGCCGAGCACCGCAGCGATGGACGAGATCTCGTCTTCCATCTGGATAAATTTGCCGCCGATCTGGGGCAGGCGAAGTGAGCTCTGCTCCGCGATTTCCGTGGACGGGGTAATGGGATAACCAGCGAAAAACCGCATGCCGGCGGCGATGGCGCCTTCCACAGCGGCTTCATTTCCCTGCATTAAAACAGCTTTCGACATAGTCCGGCCTCCTTACTCTTCGACGTTAACCAGATAAATGGCATAATCCGGGCAGCGCAGCTCGCACTGTCCGCAGAAAATGCAGGCATCCGCATTGGCGATGCGCACCTTCTCCTTGCGGATCTCCAGCACCTGCTTCGGGCAGAACGCCGCGCAGATGCCGCAGCCCTTACACCATTTGTCTTCGATCACGAGTTTTTTTCTCCCGACCATTTGTTTTTCTCCTTTATGACGATCAATCATGAGACGGCTGCTTGACGCTGTCAGATCATGCTTGTATTCAGGCAGCCGGCGCCCCGCATGAACAGCGGATGACGCAGGTATACCCTTGTAATTGTATAACATCTATTTCCAAATAGCAATAGAAACGCGCAAATGTTTTTGTAGAATATGATGAAAAATATGGCTCTTTTTTACGGTAAATAAAAAAAGAACATAACTTTTTCACCAAATCCTGCAGACAGATCGGAATGAGTGCAATCAAACGGCGCCCCGCCTGTATGGCAGGGCGCCGTTTTCTGTGATTGCGGTCAGCAGCCCCCGCTCATGACAAAACCAGCAGCGAGGACGCGATCAGAAACTGCGCGGGGTAATAAGTCAGATAATTGAGGATGATATCGATCGGGCGGTCTTTGCCCGTGCCGAAATAGGTCCCGCTCAGCACAAGGTCGGACAGCGCAAAGAGGACGCCGCCGGCGAAAATCAGGTTCAGCGCGGGTACTCGCCAGCCGTGAAGGACCGCCAGCAGACCGGAGACCGTACCTGTGGAAAACAGCAGGAATCCGTAGGCGATCACCGTCGGCTTCATCTTTCCGTAGCGCAGGCCCATCGGCTTTTCCAGCAGGGCGGTTCCCGCGCTCATCAGCAGCGCCAGCAGGAATGGGAGCAGCACCGTCAGCGGCTTTCCCTCCGGCGCCCAGACCAGCAGCATCCCGACGACATACAGGACATGGCCGATCCCGAACACGCAAAATCCCGCGAAGGTGAAGGACTCGTCCTTCTCGGGAAATACGTATTTGAGATCGAGCCAAATATCGCCCAGCAGTCCAAACAAAAGGCCCATCAGGACAAAGGGGCACAGCAGCGATTCCTTCCCCGCTCCCGCGCAGCGGAAAGCGCCGGTTACTCCGACGGCGAGAAACAGGGCCGAAACCAATGTCTTCAAATAAACGGCCTTGAGCGAATACGCGCGCAGCTTTTCCCGGATATAGCAGACAAGCGCGATCGCTCCGGCGCAGAGCAAAATCGGATAGATCATGGTGCTTTCCTCCCCTGTTCAGTTTTTTGTGACAACAGTGTATCATGCCGCGCTGGTCGAAGCAATAAAAAAACGGTATCCTGCCGCAGAGACAGGATACCGATGATGTTTAGTTGTTTTCCGGCTTCATGGTGGGGAAGAGCAGCACGTCGCGGATGGAGGCGGAGTCGGTCAGCAGCATGACCAGGCGGTCAATGCCGTAGCCGATGCCGCCCGTGGGAGGCATGCCGATCTCCAGGGCGTTGAGGAAGTCCTCGTCGGTGTGGTTGGCCTCGGCGTCGCCCGCGGCGGCCAGCGCGTCCTGAGCGGCAAAGCGCTCGCGCTGATCAATGGGGTCGTTGAGCTCGCTGTAAGCGTTGCACATCTCCCAGCCGTTGATGTACAGCTCAAAGCGCTCGACCTTGGAAGGATCGTCCGGCTTTTTCTTGGTCAGCGGGCTGATCTCGATCGGGTGATCCATGATGAAGGTGGGCTGGATCATCTTGTCCTCGCAGTACTCGTCGAAGAAGAGGTTGACGATGTCCCCCTTCTTGTGGCGGTCCTCGTACTCGATGCCGCGCGCCCTGGCCAGCGCCTTGGCTTCTTCGTCGGTCTCCACCTTGTCGAAGTCGATGCCGGTCTCCTCGCGGATGGCCTCCGTCATGGTCAGACGGCGGAAGGGCTTTGCCATGTCGATCTCATGATCGCCGTAGCGGATCACGGCCGAGCCGCAGACGGTTTCCGCCAGGTGGCGGAACAGGGATTCCGTCAGCTCCATCATGCCGTGGTAGTCGGTATAGGCCTGGTAGAGCTCCATGAGCGTGAACTCCGGGTTGTGTTTGGTGTCGATGCCCTCGTTGCGGAACACCCGGCCGATCTCATAGACGCGCTCCAGACCGCCGACGATCAGACGCTTCAGATAGAGCTCCAGCGAAATGCGAAGCCGTACGTCCACATCCAGCGCGTTATAGTGCGTCTCGAAGGGTCTGGCCGCGGCACCGCCGGCGTTCATCACCAGCATCGGGGTCTCGACCTCGATGAAGCCGCGCCCGTCCAGGAAGCGGCGGATCTCGCTGATGATCTGCGAGCGCTTGATGAAGGTGCTGCGAACCTCGGGATTGACGATCAGATCCAGATAGCGGCGGCGATAGCGCGCGTCCACGTCCGTCAGGCCGTGGAATTTCTCCGGCAGCGGCTTGAGCGACTTGGACAGCAGCGTCACGCGCTTGGCGTGCACGGTGACCTCGCCGGTCTTGGTTTTGAATACGAAGCCCTCAATGCCGAGGATATCGCCGATGTCCATCTTCTTGAACGCGGCGTATTCCTCTTCACCGATGGAATCGCGCGCAACATAGCACTGCAGGGTGCCTTCGCGGTCCTGAATCTTACAGAAGGAGGCCTTGCCCATGACGCGCTTGACCATCATGCGGCCGGCGACGGACACGTCCTGATTCTCCAGCGTGTCAAAGCAGGCGGCGACATCGGTGCTGTGGTGCGTAACGTCGAACTTGGTGATGGCAAAGGGATCCCTGCCGGCAGCCTGAAGGGCAGCCAGCTTGTCGCGCCGGATCTGCAGGATCTCAGAAAGCTCCTGCTCGGTCTCCGGGCGGCGTACCTGTTCTTCACTCATAGTATAACCTCAGATGATTCGTTGTTAACGGTTCTCCAGCGAAAGGATCTCAAACTTCAGCTCGCCGGCGGGGGCCAGGATGGTCACGGTATCGCCGGCCTTGTGCCCGTGCAGGCCGCGGCCCACGGGAGAGTCGTCGGAAATGCGATGCTGCTTGGGATTGGCCTCCTGAGAGCCGACGATCTCGTAGGTCTCCTCAAAGCCGTCCTCCAGATCGCGCACACGCACGATGCTGCCCAGCGTGACAGAATCTTTCGGAGCGTCCAGCTCGATATTGTCCACGATCTCGGCGTTCTCGATCAGGTCCTTCATCTCCGCGATCTTGGAGTAAAGCTTGCCCTGCTCGGTTTTCGCCTCGTCGTATTCGCTGTTCTCGCTCAGGTCACCGAAGCTTCTGGCTTCCTTGATGAGCTCGGCAACTTCCTTTTCACGTACGGTTTCCAGATATTGAAGCTCCTGTTTGAGTGCGTCCAGGCGCTCCTGACTCATTTTGTATCTGCTAGCATTAGCCATTTCCTTGGTCTCCTTTACCCAGGTTTTCTGAAAAAGCAGTTTATTATATCCCCTGTCTGCCCGCCTGTCAACTTGAAAAACCGGTGCTCAGGCGTTCGAGCGCCGTACGGAGCTGGGGATCGGAGGCATAGACGGCCATGCCGTTGCCTTCGTTGATCTCATCCAGATCAGAGACGACGTTATAAACGATGATATCCGGCACGACACCGAGATTCTGCGCAATATCCACCCGATTGGGCGTCATGAAGCTGCGGGTGGACAGGCGGATCGCGCTGCCGTCGGAGACCTCGATGGTCTGCTGCAGGCGGGTGCGCCCGGATGTGCGCTCGCCGATGACCGTGGCCCAGCCGGCCTCCTGCATGACGGCGGCAAAGATTTCCGCCTCGCCATAGGTCTGACCGTTGATCAGGATGCAGATATCGGTTTTCAGGGAGCTGTTGTCGGATTTGAAGACCTCTTCATTGCCCGCCTTGTCGCGCAGCACGAAAAGCTCGCCCTGCGGCAGCAGGTAGTCGAGCGCAGACTGCAGCTCGGAAATCAGGCCGCCGGGGTTGTCGCGCAGGTCGATGACGAACTTGTTGACGTTCTGATGCAGCAGGTCTTCAAAGGCCTTGACCATCGCCTCGGCGCTGCCGGCCTCAAAGCTGTCGATCTTGATGTTGCCGGCGCCGGTGCGCTCGATCTTGTAGGAGACGGGACTGACATAGGTGCGCGTGCAGTCGACCGTGATCGGATCCTTCTGTCCGGAGACCGACAGGGTAAACTCCGCATTCAGGCGGGAACGGATCATGGTGCGGAACTCGTCCGCGTCCAGCTTGCGCACGTCAATATCGTCAATAGCGGTGATCAGCATACCGGCGTTCAATCCGCCGCGGGCGGCGGGAGAATCGATATTCACCATGGTGACCTGAAATCCGGCGTCGCCCTGCTTGATGGTGGAGATACCGGCGCCTGTCACTTCGTTGGAGGAGGACAGCTGGAAGGTCTTGTACTCATCCGCCGTCATGAAACTGCTCCAGCGATCCCCCAGGCTGCTGACCATGGCCGCAGCCGCGGACTCGCCCAGACGCGCACGGTCGACCTCGTCGATATAGTGGTCCTCGATCATATCCTTGATCTCGATGTAGCGCAGGGCCTCATCGTAGTCCGCCTCGCCGCCGGCGTCCCGTTTCATGTTGGACGTGGTCAGCATCCAGGTTCCCCCGATGCCGATTGCCAGCAGGATGACCAGAACGCGCAGGGACAGGCGCAGGCTGAAGATCCTGTGCAGCCCGCGCCCGATCGAGACGAGCAGGCCTTTGAGCAGATTGCCCATATCATTTTCCCCCAATCATTCCATTTCAGCACGAGAGCCGGGCAGCCCGGGAAGGGCTGTCCGGCTGTCAGTCCGGCAGTGCAGACTGAAATGCATCCGTATTGTGTATGCTTGTTTATTCTCCGGCGTCCGGCGCGTAGGTCAGGCCGGAAAAGCCGGCCACGGTCTCGGGATCCAGACAGGAATCGCCGTAGCGGATCTCAAAGTGAAGGTGCGGACCGGTCGCCCAGCCGGTGGAACCGACATAGCCGATCGTCTGGCCCTTCGAGACGCTGTCCCCGTAGCCCACGGCATAGGAGGACATATGTCCGTACAGGGTATAGTAGCCGTTGCCATGGTCGATCATGATGCAGTTGCCGTAACCGCCCTTTTCGCCGCACCAGCTGACGGTGCCGCCGTCGGAGGCGACGATGGCAGAGCCAGCGCCCGCGCCGATGTCCATGCCGGAATGATAGCGCCACTCGTTGAAGATCGGATGGAAGCGGTTGCCCATGCGGCTGGTCACATAATAGCAGCCGGGGCAGGGCCAGCCGAAGGAGCCGGTGCCGGTGACGCCGCCGGTATTGCCTCCGTCTCCGCCGCCGCTGTTGCCGCTCTGCTGCTGTTGCTGTTGCTGGCGGCGACGTTCTTCTTCCGCGGCGCGCTGGCGCTCCAGCTCGTCAACCAGCACGTCGATCTCATGCTGTCTGGCCTGCTGCTCTTCGTCCAGCTCGTCGATCTCCGCCTGGCGCTGCTGGATCTCCTCCAGCAGCTCGTTGATGTGATCGGTGGCCTCCTGGATCTGCCGCTCCAGCTCGCGCTGCTCATCGCGCAGCGCAGCCTGGCGGGCCTCCAGATCGGCCTTGACCTCCTCATATTCCTTCTTCACGCGCTCGGTATTCTCCCGGGCGGCGATGTAGGCGTCCTCCAGCTGGCGGTCGCTCTCCATGATCTCGCCGATATCGTCGATCGTGGTCAGCAGTTCGCCCAGGTTGGTGGTGTTCAGAAGCAGCGCCAGGAAATCGTAGTCGCCGTTTTCCTCCATCGCGCGGACACGGACGCGGTAGCGCTCGAGCTGCTGCTCCTCGCGGGCGATGGCTTCTTCCAGCTCCTCGGCCTTTTCCCGGATCATCTGGTCGTAGAGCTCGATCTCGCGGTTATTCAGTTCGATCTGCTGCTTGGTGTAGTCGTTGCGCTCATCCAGCGCATGCTTGAGCTCCAGGATGCTCTCCTGTTTGGCTTCCAGATCGTCGACCACCGCCTGTTTGGCGGCCTTTTCCTCCGCGATCTCATCCCGCTGCCGCTTCAGCGCTTCGATTTCCGCCTCCGTCACCGCATGAGCGGCGGGGATCAACGCGACCAGAAGGCTGAGGATCATGATGACAGCCAGAATGGCGGCAAAAATGGATTGTGTTTTTTTACTCATTTGTCTACCCTGACCGGATCAGCAGTCATAATATGTGATGCCCGAGAAGTAAGCCGCAGGATCGACCCGACCTCCGTTCACGATGACCTCCAGGTGGCAGTGCGTACCTGTCGACATGCCGGTGGAGCCGAGATAGCCGATAGTATCTCCCTTGCTCACCACGTCACCGTAACTGACGGCATAGCCGGACATGTGACCGTACAGGGTCTGCATGCCGTTGCCGTGGTCGATCATGATGCAGTTGCCGTAGCCGCCGTTGTATTCTGCCAGGACGACGGTACCGTTGTCACAGGCGACGATCGCGCCGCCGTCGTTGCCGTAGCCGTCAATGTCGATGCCGCTGTGGTATTTCTCCTCCCCGGTGATCGGGTGGATGCGGTAGCCGAAGCGGCTGGTGACTGTATGACTGCAGGGCACAGGCCACATCAGGCTGCCGGTGCCGATCGCCCCGGAATCTCCGGGATCGGGCGTATCGTCTTCTGGCGCGGGCGTCGGTTCCGGGGCAGGCTCCGGGTCCGGCGCTGGCATCGGTGCCGGTTCGCTCGGCGTTTCGGAATCGCCCGGTGTCTCGGTGTCGCCGGGGTTATCGGAAGTGCCCGGCGTCTCGGAATCGCTCGGCGCCGGTGTCGGCTTCGGATTTTTGGCTTCTTCTCTCTGCCGATTGAGCTCCGCGACCAGCTGGCCGATCCGATAATCCGCAGCCTGCTTGGCGCGCTCGGCCTCCTCGTACTCGCGGATTGCCTGCTCGATGTCTTCCTCGAGACTTGCGATCAGCTCGGTCGCTTCGGCGATCATCCGCTCCAGCTCTTCCTGCTCCTCGATCAGCTCTTTCTCGTGGACTTCCAGCTGAGCCAGCATTTGCTCATATTCAGCCTGGGTCTGCTCATGGGCTTGGCGCGCAGCGATATAGTTGTCCTCAAGCTGCCGGTCGGCTTCCATGATCTGATTGATGTCGTCCACGGCGGCAAGCAGTTCGGACATGCTCTCGACATTCATCAACAGACTCAGCATATCGTAGCCGCCGTTTTCTTCCATGGCGCGCACACGCACGCGCAGACGATGGAGCTGCTGCTCCTCGGTCTCCCTGGCCGCCTCGACGTCCTGCGCCTTTTCCTCGATCATGCCGTGGTACAGCGCGATCTGTTCCTGGATCAGCCGAAGCTGCTCGGCAGCAATGGTGTTGCGTTCGTCCAGCGCTTCCTTCTGCTCGATCACGCTGGCCTGTTGTTCCTTGAGCTGCTCGATCTTCGACTCGCTGCTGCGCTGCCTCTCCGCGAGTTCTTTGCGCTCTTCCTGCACTTTGTCGATGTCGGACTGTGTGACGCCGTAAGCAGACAGCGGCAGGATAAACGACAGCACGAGCAGCAGCGATATGATAATTGTTAGCTTCTTATGTTTCATAGTGCCCTCCTGTCGAGCACGCGAGGCTTGCTTAAACCTTCAGATAATTCTTGATGGCGTTGACGCCGCCGAACACACCGACGAACACGCTGGTGGCCATAAAGGCGATGAACATCGGCAGCGCAACCTGCTGGATCGGGATCACGCTGATGAAGCTGCCGGTCAGGGAGTTGACGATGCGGCCGGTCACCAGGTGATAGAGGCCGAGCTCCGCGGCAAAGGCGAGGCCGCCGCCGAGGATGCCCAGCACCAGGCCTTCGATCACGAAGGGCAGGCGGATAAAGCCGTTGGTGGCGCCGACCATCTTCATGATAGCGATCTCTTCCCTGCGGTTGAAGGTGGCAAGCTTGATGGTGTTGGACATGATGAAGATCGAGATGAACACCAGGATCACGATCAGGACCATCGCGATGACGGTAACGACGTTGCGCACCGTGACAAAGATCTTCGCATACTCCAGATGTGCGTTCACCTTCGCGATGCCGTCGATATCCTCCAGCTGGGCCTTGGTCTGCGCCATCAGAGCGATATCGGTGAGCTGGACCACATAGCGGTGACGGAACACCGTCTCGTCGATGCCCTCCATCAGGTCCTTGTTATAGTTTTCCATGAAGTTGTCCATGGCGTCCGAACGGCTGACGAACTGCACGCTGCTGACGTTCATGACGTCCGCGATCTTGGGTTCCAGCATACGGGCCTCTTCCTCCGTATAGCTGTCGTCCACGAAGGCAACGACCTCGTTCTGATCCTCCAGCTTTTTGATCATGGAGTCGATGTTCAGCGTCAGCAGAGTGACGCTGCCCATGATGATCAGGCAGGCCATGATGATCGTGACGGAGGCAAAGGACATGAATCCGTGGGTCGTGATGCTGCGGAAGCCCTCACGAATCAAATAACCGCTTCTACTCAATCTCATAGCTGAAATACCCATCCATTCCGTCGCTGGCCACGTGTCCGCCCTCAATGGAGATCACGCGCTTGGAGAACGCATTGACCAGCTCCTTCTCGTGAGTGACGACCAGGATCGTCGTACCCATTTCGTTGATCTTCTCAAACAGCAGCATCAGCTCGAGGCTGCGCACCGGGTCCAGGTTGCCGGTGGGCTCGTCGGCGACGATCATGCGCGGGTTGTTGACCAGCGCACGCGCGATCGCCACGCGCTGCTGCTCGCCGCCGGACAGCTCGTTCGGCAGGCGCTTTTCGCGCCCCTCCAGTCCGACAAGCTCCAGCACGTAGGGCACGCGCTTGCGGATCTCGCGGTTGGGAGAGCCGACAACGCGCATCGCGAAGGCCACGTTGTCATAGACGTTCATGTTTTCGATCAGGCGGTAGTCCTGAAAGATCGCGCCGATCGTGCGGCGCATCTTGGGAAGCTTCCGGCGGCGGATCGTGCGCATATTGAAGTCATTGACGATGATCTCGCCCGCGTCGGCCCGGACTTCGCCGGTGATGAGCTTCATGACGGTCGTCTTGCCGGAACCGGAAGGCCCGACCAGAAAGACGAATTCGCCCTCCTTGATGCTCATGCTCACGTCATCGAGTGCAACGGTATCGCTGCTCTGATAGACGACTTTCACGTTTTTCATTTCAACCATGTTTGTGCGTTTCCTCCCTTTTGGGATTAGTGCTCCCGCTAAACAGGGATCAGTAGCGGGTGTTGTTCAGAGAATCCAGATACTGCTTGACCATCATGGCCACCTTGAAGACGATGGCGTGGTCAAACTCGCGCAGATCGAGTCCCGTGATCTTTTTGATCTTCTCCAGACGATAGACCAGCGTGTTGCGGTGGACATAGAGCTTGCGCGAGGTCTCGGAGACGTTCAGGTTATTTTCAAAGAAGCGGTTGATCGTATCGATGGTGTCTTCATCGAGCGTCTCGATCGGGCTCTTCTTGAAAACCTCGTTGAGGAACATTTCGCAGAGGGTGGTGGGGAGCTGATAGATGATGCGGCCGAGGCCGAGGCTTTCGTAGTTGATGATGTTCTTCTCGGTCTCAAAGACCCGGCCGACCTCAATGGCGACCTGGGCTTCTTTATAACGGTCGGCAAGCTCGCGCAGGTGGTTGGCCTCGGTGCTGATGCCGATCACGCACTTGACGCCCAGTTCCTCCTGCAGTGCGGTCTCGATTTCCGTGGCTGACTTGAACATCTCCGCATGGGGATCGGCGTAATTGCCGCCGCGGATCACGACGATATCGGACTCGTTGATGTTGACGACGAAATCATGCTGCCGGTCCGGGAACAGACGCTGCAGCAGATCCAGCGCGGAAACATCGGAATTGTTCGTCTGACGCACCAGGAGCACAGTCCTCGGCTCGTCAGTGACGAAGTGCAGCTCCTTGGCGCGCACATAGACGTCGCCGGGCAGGATGTTGTCGGAAATGATGTTCTTCAGGAAAGCGATCTTATTGTGCTTTTCCTCGTAGTTTTCCTTCGCTTCGTTGAAGGCGACGGCGGCCAGTGCGCAGACCGTGCGGGCCATCGCGTCGTTCCCTTCGGCAAAGGCGGCAAATTCCAGGCTCTGCCCGGAGAACACGAGCGGCATATAATACCGGCTGCCCATCGGCAGCGGATGATCCGTCCCGTCAAACTCCCTGGCATGGAAATCACCCATGTGAGAGCCGATCAGCGCAAGCTCGCTGGCCGCAATGACGAAGCCCTGCTCGTCCACGACGCCGACAGTACGGTCAAGATTGTCCTTCATCTGGGTGATCACATTCTGAAATATTCTGCTGGACATATTTGTTCCTCCCCTGCGATATGGTTAAAAGCACCAAAGACCTCATATTATGTGGCACTCATCATATCGCATTTTCCGGTGATTTTCAATAGAAAACACAGCAGTTTTTTGTTAAATTTTTTATAAATGTGATCGATCCGTCGAAAAAGGTCTTGATTTAAGCCTGTGTTTTCGGCTTTCTGTCTAAAAACACAGTGCACAATTCCTGCTGATCCATCTCCCGGAAGCCGCCGGGGCCCAGCATTTCATCCAGCTCCAAGGCGCCGATCGACAAACGGCGGAGCCTTCGCACCGGCTTGCCGCGGGATGCGAGCATCCGCTTGACCTGATGGTACTTCCCCTCCTGCACCGTAACGATGCAGCGATCGCCGCCAAGAAGCTCCAGCCCGGCCGGCAGGCAGCGCGTGCCGTCGCCGAGGATGAGTCCCTCAGCAAAAGCGTTCACGTCCCCGGCATCGGGCACACCCTCCACCTCGGCCAGATAGCGCTTTTCCACGCCGCTCTTCGGCGCGGTCACCCGGTGTGCGAAGTCCCCGTCGTCCGTCAGGATCAGCAGACCGCTCGTGTCCTTGTCCAGCCGGCCGACCGGAAACAGGCCCAGCCTTCGCAGCTCCGGCGGCAGCAGATCCAGCACGGTCTTCTGCCCGGGATCCTCCGTGGCCGTGATCACGCCGACGGGTTTGTCCATCATAAAATAGTGGTTGGCCTGATAGCGCAGAGCTTTCCCGTCCAGTGTGAGGACGCCTGCTTCGGGATCCAGCTTCTGCTCCGGGCTGCGAAGCACAGCACCGTCGAGCGCCACGCGCCCCGCACGGATCCAGTCCCTCACTTCACGGCGGGAGCCCAGACCCAGGTCACACAAAAGCTTATCCAGACGCATTGTCGCCATATAACAGCCCGTCCGTTCCAAATAAGTCAAAAGTTGTCATAATTATGTAAACATTATACATCGTTTCTGTAAGAAATCATACCGTCAATATCACCAAATTTCCCTTCGCAATCCTGTGAAATAGCGATAAGACGCCATCCATTTTCCGGTATAGTCCCGGATTCACGGGCATATTGTATCACGAGGTGAGCGGATATGCTTGAAAAAAAGGGCGAATGGAAACGAAAGAATGCCGGAAAGATCGTGGCAGTGGCGATTGTGGTGCTTTTGGTCCTGCTTCTGATCGTTCATTTCCTGCCGGCCGGCGAAAAGAACGCCGACACACAGGAGGATCGTCTGGCCTTTCTCGCGTCCCTCGGCTGGCAGGCCGACCCGGACTCGGAAGAGGCGAACCAGGTCGTCATCCCGGACTGCAGCGAAGGCGCCATGGCGGATTACAACGCGCTGATGCAGAAAGGCGGCTATGATCTGAGCGATTACGAAGGCAAAAGCGTCGGACAGTATCAATATCGGCTGACGAACTATCCCGACTGTGAGCAGACCGTATGGGTCACGCTCTACGTCTGCCGCGGACGCGTGATCGGCGGAGACATCCACACGGCCTCGCTCGACGGCTTCATGCACGAGCTGCGGCCGAACGACGAAAAACCCACCGGCTGAGCCGGTGGGTTTTCGTCGGGAAACTGCTCACTTATCGACAAGCGGGGTGGTCGGCTGGGGCGGGATGTGCGACAGCGCGCCGAGCTGCAGGCTTTCCAGCATCGCATCGATCTCGGCCTGATGCGCGTCGATCACCGACTGGGGCGCGCCGAACTGGATGGTAAACTGATCGGGACTATCCGGCAGGATCAGCGTCCACCAGACCTGATCGCCGCTCTTATCCACAGCCAGCGTCGCCGTTCGGCCGTCCGGCAGCGTATACTCGCTAATTTCGACCCCGGTGCCGCACATGCCGAAGGACGCCCACCAGACGAGCTCCACACGGAAGCCGTCGTTCGTCCGCGGCGTCAAGATCAGGGACGATCGATCCTCATGCGCATCCCCTTCCGTCCAGTCCCAGCCTTCGGGCAAGGTCAGGCGAAGATAGCTGTCCAGGCCGTCAAGCGTGACGGTTTCTTTGTTCATGTCGTCCATCTCCTCTTCGGATTTTCCGCTGTCTGCAGCCGGTGCAGGCGCTTCAGTCAGTTCCGGCACTTCTGTCAGATCCGGCACGGTCTCAGGCTGCGGCGCTCTGGCGCAGGCGCCGAGAAGCAGCAGAGCAAGCAGAAGCGGTATGATTTTTTTCATGGCAGGAACCTCCCCGTGTTTTCATTCTGCCTGTTATGACGGCGGGGAGAAGAAAAAGTTCCAAAAATGCCCGCACAGAGGTGCGGGCATTTCGTTCATGCGTTTTTCTCTTCCTGCGCCTTGATTTTGGCCAGCTCCTGCTCCTCGAGCACGCGATAGGCCACCTTGCCGACCAGGGTCTTCGGCATCTCGTCGCGAAATTCGATGTCGTAAGGCATGGCGTACTTGGCGATATGCTTGCGGCAGTAGTCCAGCAGCTCCTGCTTGGTCTCTTCCGTCGCGGGCACGTCGGCGGCGAGCTTGACGAAGGCCTTGACCTTCTGCATCTTGTAGGCGTCGGGCACGCCGATCACACAGCTCATCTGCACCTTGTCGTTGGCGTCAAGGATGTTCTCGATCTGCGCGGGATAGACGTTGTAGCCGGAGGAAATGATCATGCGCTTGGCGCGGCCGCGGAAGTAAATGAAGCCCTCCTCGTCCATGACACCGAGGTCGCCGGTGTATACCCAGGTCAGGCCGTCGGCATGATGCCGCAGGGTCTGGGCCGTCTCCTCCGGGTGCTTCATGTATTCCTTCATGACCGTGGGACCGGCCAGCAGGATCTCGCCCTCCTGTCCGTAGGGCAGCTCTCTGTCGGTGCCCGGCTCGACGACCTTGATATAGGTATCCGGGAACGGGATGCCGATGCTCCCCTCCTTGGCCTTGGTCAGCGGCGTCAGGCAGCAGGCGGTTACGGTCTCGGTGGTACCGTAGCCCTCGCGCACCTGAATGGTCGCGCCGTGATCGGCGAGGAACTTGTCGAATTTCTTCTTCAGCTCGATGGACAGGCTGTCGCCGCCGGAGAACACACCCTTGAGGCAGCTCAGGTCGGCGCCCTCCATGCTGGGCAGGCGCAGCAGCGCCTCATACAGCGTCGGCACGCCGGCGATGAGGTTGCAGCGGTACTTGACCAGATCCTTGGCGTAGCTCGCGGCGGTGAAGCGCGGGATCAGAATGCAGTGGCCGCCCTGGGAGAGCATCGTATGTACGCAGACACCGAGGCCGAAGCCGTGGAACAGCGGCATAGCGGCGAGCATCTTGTCGCCGGGACGGAAAATGGGGTTGGCCGCCACGACCTGCTGGCCGAGGGCGTTGAAGTTAAGGTTGGTGAGCACGATGCCCTTGGTGGTGCCGGTGGTGCCGCCGGAATAAAGAATGACGGCAGGATCTTCGGCCGCGCGCCGGACAGCGGGGCTGCCGGAGAAGTCCTTGGCCTTTTTCAGGAAGTTCTTCCAAAGCAGCACCTTCGGCGCATCGGCGGGCACCTTCGCGATCTTGCGGCCCTGCGTCAGCTGGTAGCCGATCTTCATCAGGGGGCTGAGCGCGTCTTTGATGGTGGCGATGATCAGCGTTTCCACGCCGGTATTGGCGAGGATATTGGCAAACTTGCCGTAGAACTGGTCGAGCGTGATGGCGATCTTGCTGTCGGAGACGTTCAGATAGAACTCGATTTCCTTCTCAGCGGACAGTGGATGGATCATGTTCGCGATCGCGCCGACGCGGTTGACGCCGTAGAACATGTAGATGGCCTGCGGGCAGTTGGGCATGGCGATGGTGAGCTTGTCGCCCTCCTTCACGCCGACGGCGCGCAGGGCGCGGGCGCAGCGCTCCGTCTCTTCGATCAGAGTGCGGTAGCTGGTGGCCTTGCCCATAAAGGTGAAGGCGGTGAAATCAGGATGCTCCCGGGCGACCTTTTCCACTGCCTCGAACATCGTGCCCTGAAAATAATCCAGATGCATGGGCACCTCGCCCATAAAGGGCGCCCAGGGTGTTTTTGCGGTAATTGTTTCCATTTCCCTGTTCTCCTGCAATCTTATTTGAAGTCAAAGCCGCTGGGCTCGCCGAAGGGCCGGTCCAGAAGCTCGGGGTGAGCAAAGATGTATTTGACGAGCTTCAGGCTGCGGACAAAATAGAAGCCGTCGGCGATGCGCTCGTCAAGCGTGGCGCCGATATCGACCACGTCGCGGATCTGCTTGGAACCGTCCTCCATGATCATCTCTTCCTTATGGATGGTGCCGATGGTGACCATAATGCTGTTGGTGCCGTAGTTATTCAGGTGGTGATAGACGGCCGGGCCCTTGATGCTGCCGAGGTTGGAGAGCAGCACCGTGGAGTAGTTGGTGTCGCCGTCAGTCAGCGCCTTGGGGTTGACGCCCCAGAAATCCAGATAGCGGATGATCCGGATGGCAAGCATCAGCAGCAGACGCGGAATTTTGGCAAAGCCGTCGATCACACTGTCGATGCCGCCGGCGGAATGCTCGCTCTTGCGCATCTCCCGGATCTCTCCGGCCACGTGATAGCTGAAGGTATCCAGCGTATCCTCGTCTTTCGGAGTGAAGAACATCAGCGCTTCCTCGGCGTGATCGCTGAAGCGGCGCTTGGCGACGAAGCTCAGGCTGATCTCGTTGCGCTCGTACATGCGGCGGCCCTGGATAAAGCGGTTCATTTTCGGGCGCTCGCGCACCATGCGGCCGATGGCCAAAATGAAGCAGTGGAACACCGTCGTCTTGTAATCGGGGTGCTGCGCGTTCTTTTTCTCCAGGTATTTCAGAAGCTCCGTCACGTCGATCTTATCATTAAGATAAACCTCCGAATCGGTGCGGTTGGGCATGATGTGCATCATGATGGTGTTAAGGCCGGGCAGGTCTCTCACCAGGCGTCCGTCGCGCCGGTCGCCCAGGCGGCGTTTATAGGTTTCAGGCATTGTTCTTCCCCCTGCTGGCAGTTCTTGTGGATGAATGGAAATTCCAATTTGTGATTGTACCCGAACGCGGGGGAAAAAGCAAGATATTTGGGATATTTTAATTAAAATATTTGAACAAAAAAAAGGAGAGCCGATCAGGCTCTCCTTTTTCTGTTGGAGCAGAATCAGTCGATCAGGCAGCGGCCGGTCATCTCGGCGGGCTGCTCGATGCCGATGGTGCGCAGGATCGTGGGCGCAATGTCGGCCAGGCGGCCGGGATGCAGGCTGATCCCCTTTTCACGCACGACGAAGGGCACGGGGTTGGTGGTGTGGGCGGTGTTGACCTTGCCGGTCTCGTCGAACATCACGTCCGCGTTGCCGTGGTCGGCCGTCAGCATCAAAACGGTGTCCGGATGCTTCTCCACCTCGGCGATCACGCGGCCGACGGCCTCGTCCACCGCTTCGACCGCGGCAATCGCGGCTTCCATCACGCCGGTGTGGCCGACCATGTCACAGTTGGCAAAGTTGCAGATGACGACGGAATACTTGTCGGAGGCAATGGCCTCGATGAGCTTGTCGGCGACCTTGGCGGCGCTCATCTGCGGGATCAGGTCGTAGGTCGGGAACTCCTTCGGGGAAGGCACCAGGCAGCGGTCTTCACCCTCAAACTGCTTTTCGACGCCGCCGTTGAAGAAGAATGTGACGTGGGCGTACTTCTCGGTCTCGGCCACGCGGAACTGCTTGAGGCCGTGCTCGCTGACGATGTCGCCAAGGGTGTTCACCAGTTCCTCGGGCGGATAAGCGATGGGCAGAGGCAGGGTCTCGTCGTACTGCGCGGTGCAGACGTAGCTGAGCGGATAGACGGTCTTTTTGCGCTCGAAGCCGTCAAAGTCGGGCAGGTTCAGTGCCCAGGTCATCTCGCGGGCGCGGTCGGGACGGAAGTTCATGAAAATGACGCTGTCCCCCTCGTTGATGACGCCCTCGGGGCAGACGACGACAGGCTTGACGAATTCGTCCGTCACATCGGCGGCATAGCTTGCCTCCACAGCGTGAACGGCGTCAGGATCCAGCACGCCTTCGCCGCAGACGATGGCGTTATAGCCGGCCTCGACGCGGTCCCAGCGCTTGTCGCGGTCCATGCCCCAGAAGCGGCCCTGCACGGTGGCGATCTTCGCGTTGCCAAGGCTGTCGCACTTGTCCTGCAGCTGCTTGACGAAGCCCGCGCCGCTCTTCGGAGCGACGTCGCGCCCGTCGAGGAAGCAGTGGACGTAGACCTTTTCCAGGCCGCGCGCCTTGGCCATGTCGAGGATGCCGAAGATGTGCTCGATGTGGCTGTGCACGCCGCCGCTGGAGAGCAGGCCCATGATGTGCAGAGGCTTACCGTTCGCTTTGGCGTCTTCCATGGCCTTGATATAGACCTTGTTTTCAAAGAACTTGCCGGTTTTGATCTCCTGGCTCATCTTGGGCAGGATCTGGAACACGACGCGGCCGGCGCCGATGTTGGTATGGCCGACCTCGGAGTTGCCCATCTGGCCCTCAGGCAGGCCGACATCCAGGCCGGAGGCCTGCAGCTGGGTGTGGGGATATTCAGCAAAGAGCCTGTCCAGATTGGGCTTCTTCGCCTGCGCGATCGCGTTGCCCGCGGTGGCCGGGGCGATACCGAAGCCGTCCAGGATCACGAGAACTGCTTTTTTGTTCATGGAAATCTCCTTATACGCTCATATGGAGCGGATCGAGCCGCTCCATATGCAAACATTTTTTACTGGTTGGAGGCCGCGATGATGGTGGCAAAGTCCACGGGCTTGAGGGAAGCGCCGCCGATGAGGCCGCCATCGATGTCAGGCTGAGCCAGCAGCTCGGCCGCGTTCTTGGCGTTCATGCTGCCGCCGTAGAGGATGCTGACGGCACGGGCGGGACGGGCACCATAGATCTTGCGGATGACGGCACGGATGCCCTCGCAGACTTCCTGCGCCTGCTCGGCGGTAGCGGTCTTGCCGGTGCCGATGGCCCAGATGGGCTCATAGGCGATGATGCAGCGGCGCAGCTGGGTGGCGTCGATGCCGTTGAGGGCGGCCTTGACCTGGTAGGCGACATACTCCATGGTCACGCCGGCTTCGCGCTGCTCAAGGCTCTCGCCGACGCAGATGATGGGGGCAATGCCTTTTTCCAGCAGGGCGCGGGCCTTGGCGTTGACGAGCATGTCGTCCTCGCCGTGGTACTGGCGGCGCTCGGAGTGGCCGACGATGCAGTACTTGGTGCCGATATCGGCCAGCTGGGTGGCGGAAACTTCACCGGTGTAGGCGCCCTTCTCGTACTTGGAGACGTCCTGGCCGCCAGCAGCGACCTTGACCTCCTTGCCGGCCTTGATCATCGCGGGGATCATCACGGCGGGGGTGCAGAGGACGACGTCGCAGGCGCGGGTCTTGGGCATGTTCTCTTTGAGCTGCTCAATAAAGGGCTTGATTTCGGACGCGGTCATGTTCATCTTCCAGTTGCCCGCGATCACGGTCTTACGATACTTTCTGTTCATGGTTTATCTCCAATCTATATGAATGAAATCATTTGTCAAGCAGGCAGGCCACGCCCGGCAGCTCCTTGCCTTCCAGGAACTCCAGAGAAGCGCCGCCGCCGGTGGAAATGTGGGTGATCTTGTCGGCAAAGCCAAGCTTTTCGACCGCAGCCGCAGAGTCGCCGCCGCCGACGATGGTGATCGCGCCGCTCTCGGCCAGAGCCTTCGCCATGGCCTTGGTGCCGCCGGCGAACTTGTCGAACTCGAACACGCCCATGGGTCCGTTCCACACGATGGTGCCGGCGCCCTTAACAGCCTCAGAGAAGATCTCCACGGTCTTGGGGCCGATATCCATGCCCATCAGGTTCTCGGGGATGTTGCCCTCGACGAGAACGGGCTCGGCGTCAGCGGAGAACTCGGCAGCCGCGAGGTTATCCACGGGCAGCAGGAACTTCACGCCGCGCGCCTCGGCCTTCGCGATCATTTCGCGGGCATAATCCAGACGGTCGGCCTCCAGCAGGGACTTGCCGATCTCGAAGCCCTGGGCCTTCTTGAAGGTGTAGGCCATGCCGCCGCCGATGATGATGGTGTCGGCCTTCTCGAGGAGGTTGTTGATGACGTTGATCTTATCGGAGACCTTGGCGCCGCCGAGGACGGCCACAAAGGGACGCTTGGGATCGTCGAGAGCCTTGCCCATCACGGACAGCTCTTTGGCGACCAGCAGACCGCTGACGGCGGGCAGGAAGGCCGCGACGCCGGCAGTGGAGGCGTGGGCACGGTGCACGGTACCGAAGGCGTCGGAGACGTAGAGCTCAGCCATGGAGGCCAGCTTCTCGGCCAGCGCGGGATCGTTCTTGGTCTCGCCCTTCTCGAAGCGAAGGTTCTCGAGCAGCATGATCTGGCCGGGCTGCAGCGCGGCGGCCTTGGCCATCGCATCCTTGCCGACGGTGTCGGCGGCAAAAATGACCTCACGGCCGAGCAGCTCGCTCAGGCGCTGGGCCACGGGGGCCAGGGTCAGCTTGCGCAGGGACTTCTCCCAGCTCTCGCGGGTGACTTCCTCGGCCTTCTTGCCCTTTTCAACCTGCTTTTTCACAAAGCCGTCAAAGGTGGCGACAGGCTTGCCCAGATGGGAGCAGGCAATAACAGCCGCGCCCTGATCGAGCAGATATTGGATGGTGGGGAGCGCCGCGACGATGCGCTTGTCGCTGGTGATCGCACCGGTTTCCTTGTTCTGGGGGACGTTGAAGTCGCAGCGGAGCAGGACTTTCTTGCCCGCAACGTCAACATCATAAACGGTCTTCTTGTTGTAGTTCATGCTGATCCTCCTATTTAAAAAAATTTATTTGCCAGTTGATTCACCGGCCATGCTGCCGGTGTCTTTCAGGCCCGGGAAGCCCTGCTGGCGCAGCGCCTCATAGGCCAGAACAGCCACGGAATTGGAGAGGTTGAGGCTTCTCGCCTCGGCGATCATCGGGATACGGATGCAGCGGTCGCGGTATTTCTCGCGCAGCCATTCCGGCAGTCCCGCGGTCTCTTTGCCGAACATCAGCGTCACGTCGCCGCGGAAGTCCGCCTCGTCGTAGGAATGCGGCGCCTTGGTCGTGGCGAGGAAGAGATGTTCGTCGCCGTTACGGCGGAAATACTCATCGAGGTTATCGTATACAGAAATATCGACGAGATGCCAGTAGTCGAGGCCGCAGCGCTTGACCGCCTTGTCGGAAATATCGAAACCCAGGGGGCGTACGAGATGCAGCCGCGCGCCGGTGGCGGCGCAGGTGCGGGCGATGGCGCCGGTGTTGTGCGGGATCTCCGGCTCGACCAGAACGATGTTCAGCACCGCGCTTCTCCTTCCCTTCACGAAAAAGTCCCCAAAAGCATGAGTTTCCTATCAACCGCAAAACATTTTAGCACATTTTTCTGAAAAATCATGCATCAATTTTTAAAAAATTACGATTCTTGCAATTTGTACAAATACGCGCTATAATCCGTAGCAGAACGGTACTTTTTCTCGGCATTTTGCCGATTCCGCATCAGGAGAAAGCATGGAATATATCTGCAGCGATTGTCCCAGAAACTGCGGTGTCCTGCGCGGCGATCAAACACCGGGCGGCGTGTGCGCAAGTCCCTCGCTGCCGCTGGTCGCGCGGGCAGCGCCTCACTTTGGCGAAGAGCCCTGCATCAGCGGCACGCGCGGCTCCGGCGCGGTGTTTTTCACCGGCTGCAATCTGCGCTGCGTGTTCTGCCAGAACCGTGAAATTAGCCGCGGCCGAAACGGCACGGCGCTTACGGTGCCGCAGCTGCGAGACACCTTTCTGCGGCTGCGCGACCAGGGCGTACACAACATCAATCTTGTCACACCCACGCACTATACCCGCGCCATCGCCGAAGCGCTGGACGGGCTGGAGCTCGGCATCCCGGTCGTATGGAACAGCAGCGGCTATGAAAAGCCGGAGATGCTGCGGATGCTGGAGGGGCTTGTGCAGATCTACATGCCGGACATGAAATACTGGAAAAGCGCGCTGGCCCGCCGCTATTCCGCCGCGGAGGATTATCCGCAGCGCGCAGCCGAGGCGATCCGTGAGATGTTTCGGCAGGTCGGCCCGTTTCAGATGGACGAGGACGGGATTCTGCGCTCCGGCCTTCTGATCCGGCACCTGATTATGCCCGGCGAGGATCTCAACAGCATGGACGTGATCGACTTCGTCGCGGAGGAATTCCCGGCCGGGAGCGTCCTGTTTTCGCTGATGAGCCAGTATACCCCGATGCCGGGGCTCGAGCGCTTTCCAGAGCTGCAAAAGCGCGTCGATCCGGAGCTCAACGAGCGCCTGTGCGACTATATGCGCCGCCGGGGCATCGAGACCGGCTACTGGCAGGAGCCGGAGGCCGCCACCAAGGACATGATTCCCGCCTTTGACGGGACAGGAATACATAAGGAGGAATTATCATGACGTATCAGGAAATCCACGAAGCCGCCCGCACCGAGGTCGGCCCTTACTGCAAAAACTGCCCCGTCTGCAACGGGCGCGCCTGCGGCAACGCCATGCCCGGCCCGGGCTGCAAGTATCCCGGCAACGTCGCCGCCCGGAACTTTGACAAATGGCAGGAGATCTGCGTGAACATGGACACGCTCAATCCGAATGCCGATCCGGACATCGGCTTTGATTTCGGTGGCCGCCGCTTTACCGCGCCGATCTTTGCCGCGCCCCTCGGGGCGATCGACCTGCACTACGGCCCCAAGTACAAGGATCAGGACTACAACACGATCCTCATCAAAGCCGCCTATGACTATGGCGTGGCCGCACTGACCGGCGACGGCGTCAACCCCGAGATTCTGAAGAGCGCTGTCAAGGACATGGCCGCCGTTGAAGGTATCGGCATCCCCACCATCAAGCCCTGGAACAAGGAATTCGTATTTGAAAAGCTCGATATCATCAAGGAAAACAGGATCTTCGCCGCCGCGATGGACGTGGACGGCGCGGGTCTCCCCTTCCTCAAGGCAATGAACCCGAACGCGGGCAGCAAATCCGTGGAGGAGATGCGCGAGATCATCGAATACGCCGATCGTCCCTTCATCATCAAGGGCATCATGACCGTGGCCGGCGCGAAGAAGGCCGTGGAGGCGGGCGCAGCCGGCATCGTCGTCTCCAACCACGGCGGCCGTGTGCAGGGCGGTACGCCCGCCACTGCCGAGGTGCTCCCGGCGATCGCCGACGCCGTCAAGGGACAGCTTACGATCTTCGTCGACGGCGGCATCCGCTCCGGCGTAGACGTATTCCGCGCGATCGCACTCGGCGCCGACGCAGTGCTTATCGGCCGCCCGATCCTCAACATGATTTACGGCAGCGCCGAAGAAGGCTTCAAGGTCTACATGGACAAGATCGTCGGCGAGTTCAAGTCCACGATGCAGATGTGCGGCGCGGCAAGCCTGAAGGATATCACGCGCGACAAGGTGTTTCTCGGCTGAGACATCAGGCAGCACAACAAGCGAAAACCTCTCCCCATCAATGGGGAGAGGTTTTGTTTTATGTCAACCATATTATGTTATCTGCTGACGATCTCCTGCATCTCTTTGAAGCGGCGCTCCATATCGGCCGCCAGGGAAAACTGTGCGCGGGCGCGCTCAAGGTTGTGACCAGGATAGTCGATGGCAAAATACGGGTCGCCGCAGAGATAATCCGTCAGGAAGCGCACCCCGCATTCGAGTGTCATCGTCCAGGCGCCGAGAGGCAGCAGTTCCCGTTCCCGCGCCGTCAGATGCGGGCAGGCCGTGAGAAAGCCGCGGACAAAGGCCGTATAATACGCCAGATCCAGGCGGATGCCCGCACCGTCCTCCGCGCCCGTGGCCGCTCCGGCACGGATCGCGTCGCCGAAGTCGTAGGCCGAAAGGCCGGGCATCACGGTGTCGAGGTCGATGACGCAGAGGGCGCGGCGGGTCCTCACATCCAGCAGGACGTTGGACATTTTCGTGTCGTTGTGCGTCACGCGCAGCGGCACTTCACCGCTCTCGCGGCAGCGCTGCAGCACGCAGGCTCGCTCCTCCCGCGCAAGGGCAAAGTCCAGTTCCCGCCTGACCTCATGCATTCTGTTGCGGGTATCGGCCTCCATCGCCGCGCGCAGCTGACGGAAGCGCTCCGGCGTATCGTGAAAGCGCGGGATCGTATCGCTCAGGCGCTCGACGGGGAAATCGCGCAGCGCATACTGAAAGCGCCCGAAAGCCGTCGCGCTCTCGCAGAAATCCGCCTCGCTCTCCGGCCGCAGCAGGCTGAGGCTGTTTTCCACATACGGGCAGAGCCGCCAGGCGCCGTCCTCGTCGTCCTCGATAAAGCTCTCGCCGTCGAGCGCGTCGATAAAGCAGATCATCGGCGGCGCTTCCGCGCTGCCGCGCAGATAATCCCGCAGCAGACGCAGGTTTTCCATGATCGCGCCGACGTCGTGAAACACAAAGCGGTTGACGCGCTGCAGCACATAGCGGCGGCCGGAATCGCACTCCACGAGAAAGCTCTTGTTGATATGCCCGGCCGTGATCGGTTCGACGGAAACCGGCTTTCCCTCCAGCGGAAAGCGGCGCAGGATCTCCTCCGTCATGCCTTTTTCTCCCGCTTGCGCAGCAGAAAAACCGGCACCAGGCAAAGGAGCAGAACGGCTGCCGCGGCGAGGTAGATGCCGGGCGTGGGCACGGATTTCACCTGGCCGAGATTGACATAGGTGCTGTCGCTGCCGCGGATGACCGCCGCGCCGATATTCGGCCCGATGATCATCGGCAGCAGCACTGCGAAGATCATGCGGATGCCCTGGAAATGGCCGACCTTGCCCTCCGGCGTCCAGTCACGGATATTGGCCGAGAGCGCGGCGGAGAGCATCATGTGCCCGCTCATCATCACCGTGCCCGCGGCCATGACGGGCACACTGCCGCGGACGAAGTACATCCCGATCAGCCCAATGAACATGACCAGCGCCGCCGGAACGGCAAAACGCAGCTTGCCGACCCGGTCGATGAAGCGGCCGGCAACGACGCTCGCGACAGAGGCGAGGATCAGCACCACGCCGAGGACCAGCGCGTAATTGTCGATCTTCAGGTAGTTCTGGATGTAGATGATGATATAGGGAAAATAGACCTGCAGGGCGATCGAGAAAAGCGCAAAGGCAGCCAGCGACAGATAAAGCTCCGGGTTAGCCCTAACGACCGCGGGGCGCAGGCCGTAGAGCAGCTCCCTGGCGCCGCCTTTTCGCGCTTTGAGCGCAGGCGCGTCGCGCAGCAGGAAAAAACTCAGCAGGCCGACCGCCGTGACCGCGATGCCGAAGATGTTGAAAAACTCGCGCCATCTCCCCTGCTGCGTCAGGCCGTCAAAGGCGGCGAAGATGACCAGCATGGAGATGAGCGGCAGGATCTGCAGCACGCTCTCGGCTTTTCCGCGGTTCTGTTCGTTCGTCACGTCCGTGACCCATGCGTTGAAGGCCGCGTCGTTGGCCGTGCTGCCGAAGAAGGTCATCACGCAGTCGAGCACAACGATGCTGACCGCGGCGGCCGCAACGGCGTTCACGCCGGGGAACAGCCGCGCGGCGTTCTCCTTCGTCACATAGCCGAAGGCCGCCGTTGACAGGCCCCAGAGGATATAGCCGCAGGAGATGAAGACCCTCCGTTTGCCGACGCGGTCGGACAGAGCGCCCATCAGCAGGGTCGTCAGCGTGGCTGCCGCAGCAGACCAGCCGACCATCGCTGCAATGTAGCGCGGATCCTGGGAGATGGTGTTATAGAGATAGACGTTGAAATACATGTTCTCGATCGTCCAGGCAAACTGGCCGAACAGGCCGACCAGGATCAGGGCGATCCAGTTTCTTGCGCCGAGTTTTCCGCTCATGGGAAGCTCCCCTTTCGCGCTGTTATTTACCTGAGGTTCTCGTCGATGATGTTCAGTACGATCTGCGCCGCGCCCTCGATGCCCTCGGCGGTGGCGTGCTCAAAGGGGCCGTGGAAGGCGTAGCCGCCGGTGCCGAGGTTCGGGCAGGGCAGGCCGCGGAACGAAAGCTGCGCGCCGTCCGTGCCGCCGCGGATGGGAGAGGCCTTCGGCTCCAGGCCGAGACGGCGGATCGCCTGCTCGGCCAGGCGCGTGATCTCCGGGTGCTGCAGCACGATCTCAGCCATGTTGCGGTACTGATCGGTGAGCGTGAGCTTCGCCGTGCCGGCGCCGTTTTTTTCGTTGATGAGCGCTTCGATATGGCGCATCGCGTCCTTGCGCGCGGCGAAGCGCGCCGCATCGTGGTCGCGGATGATGTACTGCAGCTTTGCCTTGTCCACGCCGCCGCTCATCTCGATCAGGTGGAAGAAGCCCTCATAGCCCTCGGTGTGCGCCGGGGTATCGCCGGAAGGCAGCATGGCGTTGACCTCCATGGCGACGAGGCTTGCGTTGATCATCTTGTTCTTGGCACTGCCGGGATGGATATTGAAGCCGGTGAACTCCCATTTGGCCGCCGCGGCGTTGAAGGTCTCGTAATTGATCTCATCCAGCTCGCCGCCGTCCACCGTGTAGGCGAAATCCGCGCCGAAGCGCTCCAGATCCAGCAGCGACGCGCCGTGTCCGACCTCTTCGTCGGGCGTGAAGCAGACGCAGACGCGGCCGTGGGGACGCTTTTCGCGGATCAGGGTCTCGCAGGCGGTCATGACGGCGGTGATGCCCGCTTTGTCATCCGCGCCGAGCACCGTGGTGCCGTCGGTGGTGATGAGGGTCTGCCCCTTCAGCGAGGGCAGGTGCGGGAAGGTTTCCGCCGTCAGAACGCGGCCGCTCGTGCCGAGCACGACGTCTCCGCCGTCATAGTTTTCGATGATCTGCGGCTGTACGTTCTCGCCGCTGAAGTCGGGGATCGTGTCCAGGTGCGCGATAAAGCCGATGGCGGGCCTGTTTTCGCAGCCCTCCGTCGCGGGCAGGCAGCCGTAGACATAGGCGTGCTCGTCCACGAACACGTCCTGCATGCCCAGTTCCTTCATTTCATGCTCCAGCAGGCGGGACAGATCGAACTGCCGCGCGGTGGTCGGCGTCTGCGCCGTGTCCTCGGCGCTTGCCGTGTGAACCTTTACATACTTGATGAATCGCTCCAGTGCCGTCATAATCCTGTTTCTCCTTTTATTGATAGATTTCCGTGTATACGTACAGGCGTCCCTTGCGGGAATTGCCGCCGAAGCCGGTGACCCGGCCCTTACCTGCGCCGCGCAGCGAGAGAATATCGCCCTCTCGCACCGCAGTGTCCGTTTTATCGGACAGCGAATAGTTTATGCTGACCATGCCGAGGGCGATCTGACGCGCGGCCTCGCTGCGGGAAATGCGGAACATCCCGGCCACCACCGCGTCAAGCCGCGGGCTCATCACCGTAAAGCTCAGCTCCTTCACCTTCCGCTCCGGCGCGCGCAGCGCATCGAGCGGCAGCGGCTCTGCCGTCAGGCTGACGCGCCCTGCCTTGTCGATGCACAGCAGGTGCTTTTCCACGCTCGGCAGGCAGAAGACCGTCGCGCCGTCTCCCTCGACCCAGATATCCCCCAGCCACTCGCGGCCGATGCCCATGCCGAGAAGCGCCCCGAGATAGTCCCGGTGACCGGGCGTGCCGAAATGAGCGGTCAGGCGGATGGCGCGGAGATAGTCGGCAGGGTCGAAATATTCGGGCTCGAGCCAGTCCGGCAAAAAGAAAGCCGCGCGGCGTTCGCAGTCCGCATGGCCGCCGTGAAACAGGAGTCTCGCGCCGCTGCTTTTGAAATATTGCTCCGCCTGGTACTGCTCGGCGGGCGTGAGAAAATGGCTGCCTGTGACGGCGCCGCTCTTTTCACAGCGGGCGGCAAGGTCTTCCAGGCGGCGGATCAGTTCATGGTTTTCCATCTTTCAGTTTCGTTGTGTGCGCGCCGAGATTCGTGCGGCGCAGCAGTTCTTCGATTTGCTGCAGCACCCAGGCGACCTCGCCCTCAAATTCGCCTGAGGACGTGCGCAGGACGCCGGAGCGCAGCGCGGACAGGCGGATCAGGCTGTCGCTCGTGACGACCCGCACCGCATAGTTTTTGCCGATGTCGTTGGCCAGGCGTTCGATGTAGGCATCGGCCGTCTCGCCGTCTTCGGTATAGACGATATGGATATTGTGATAATCGCTGTGTTTCCCGGGCTGCGAGGGCGTGCGGTAGGCGTCGAAGACGAGCACCAGCTCGGTTTTCGTAAAGCCGCAGTAGTTGGAGAGCGTATCCATCAGCTTCTCGCGCGCCAGGTCCAGCCGCTCCTTCGCCAGTGCCTTCAGCTCCGGCCAGGCAAAGATGACGTTATAGCCGTCGACGATCAGGTACTCCTTCTTCGCCTCGACCTCGATCATTTTCGGGGGCGCTGCGTTGCGGACGGCCGTCTGGTAATGCGGGCGGCGGATCGGGCCGAATTCCCGCTCCATGATGGCCTCGAGCTCCCGCTCGTCGATGCTGAGATTGTTCAGCCGCGGCGCAGCGGCAGGTTTTTCCTCGCGCTGCCGCAGGCAGCTTTCGAGGTGCATGTAGTCCGGCACCTTGTCCCATTTGACGACGAAGCCCGCGCCGTGGGCGCAGAAGACCGAATCCGGGCTGTTGTCGAGGTCGCTCTCCGGGCTGTAGCCGATGTCGCGGATCACCGCCTCGGCGCTCTTGCAGGGGCGGTAGCCGTCCGGCCGGAGGCTCAGCTTCCCCTTGCCGCGGGTATAGGCCACCAGCTCCTCGCCGTAGCCGTTCATCGCCGCGACCGGCGCGCTGCCGCTCAGGCGCGAGCGTCCGCCGAGCTCCTCGGGCGAATCGAAAACGCCGCCCATCGCGCGCAGGTCGCTGATCGCGCGGCCGATCATCTCGGTCGGCACCTCGAGCGAAAAGGCGTACCAGGGCTCGAGCAGCACACTCTCGGCCTGCATCAGGCCCTGGCGCACAGCGCGGTAGGTCGCCTGCCGGAAATCACCGCCCTCGGTGTGCTTGAGGTGCGCGCGCCCGGCGGCAAGCGTGATTTTCATGTCGGTGATCGGCGCGCCGGTCAGCACGCCGAGATGCTTTTTCTCGGCCAGATGCGTTAAAATGAGGCGCTGCCAGTTGCGGTCGAGCTCATCCTCGCTGCAGCAGCTGTCGAAAACCAGGCCGTGCCCGCGCGGCAGCGGCTCCAGGATCAGATGCACCTCGGCATAATGCCGCAGCGGCTCATAGTGGCCGACGCCCTCGACGCGGTTGGCAATCGTCTCGCGGTAGAGGATGCGGCCGGTGTCGAGCGCGATATCCACGTCAAAGCGCTCTTTGACCAGGCGGATCAGCACCTCGGTCTGCACCCTGCCCATCAGCTGCACATGGATCTCGCGGTTTCGCTCGTTCCAGACAAGGTGCAGCTGCGGATCCTCCTCCTGCAGCTGCAGGAATTTCGGCAGCAGCAGGCGCGGATCGGCCCCCTGCGGCAGCAGCACCCGGTAGCTCAGCACCGGCTCCAGGACCGGCGACTCCGCGTCGGGCTCTGCGCCGAGGCCCTGGCCGGGCCAGGTGCCGCTCAGTCCGAGCAGCGCACAGCTGACGCCGGGGCCGACACGCTCGACCGCTTCGTATTTCATGCCGGAATACAGGCGGATCTGGCTGATCTTCTCCTCCAGCTCCTCCCCTTTTTCATTCCGGTAACGGACGGCATCGCGTACGCGCAGCTCGCCGCCGGTGATTTTGACATAGCTCAGGCGCTTGCCCTGTACATCGCGCCCGATTTTATATACCGAGGCCGCAAAGCCCTCACGTTCCTTTGTCTTTGGCGCAAGGCGATCGACGGCGCCGAGCAGTTCGGACACGCCCTCGTTGCGAAGCCCGGAGCCAAAGAAGCAGGGCACCAGCGCACGGCGTGCGATCAGTTCCGTCAGGCAGGCATCGTCAAAGGAGCCGCTTTCGAGATAGCGCTCCATCGCGCTCTCGTCGCAGAGGGCGATGCGCTCGTCCCGTTCGGCGGTCGGCAGGCTGAAATCCACACAGCCTTCTCCGAGCGTGCGCTGCAGCTCCTGCGACAGCGCAGCCCGATCGGTCCCGGGCAGGTCCATCTTGGTGACGAAGACGAAGCAGGGCACCCGGTACCGCTTCAGCAGCTGCCAGAGCGTTTCGGTATGGGCCTGTACGCCGTCCGTGCCGCTGATGACCAGTACCGCGGCATCGAGCACGCGGAGCGTGCGCTCCGCCTCGGCCGCGAAATCGACGTGGCCGGGCGTGTCGAGCAGGAACAGCTTCGTTCGCGGCAGATCGAGAATCGCCTGCTTGGAGAAGATCGTGATGCCGCGCTCGCGCTCGAGCTCATGCGTGTCCAGAAAGCTGTCGCGGTGGTCGACACGGCCCTGTTTTTTGATCGCGCCGGCCAGATACAGCATCGACTCCGAGAGCGTGGTCTTGCCCGCGTCCACATGGGCGAGGATGCCCAGAACCGTATTCCTTTGTCCGACTGTTTCGCCCATGCCAAGGCCCTTTCTGACTTTTTTACACATTATAGCATAGCCAAAATCTCAAGTCGAGTCCTTATTTGTTTACATAATGTCGATTCTCTGTCATTTTCTATAAAATGACGAATACTTTTTTGAAACTTTAGCTACCAAAAATGTAAAACTTATGCTATAATACGATAGATATAACATGCGTGAACTATGCGCGATCAAAGCTTCTCTTTTTGAAAGGAGAATACCGATATGAAAAAAATTCTGGTGCTGGAGGACGAGGCCAACATCCGCAGCTTTGTGGTGATCAATCTGCGCCGCAGCGGTTTTGAGCCGATCGAGGCCGAGAACGGCATGATGGCCCTGGAAAAGCTGAAGGTCAATCCCGACATCTGCCTGGCTCTGCTGGACGTGATGCTGCCGGATATCGACGGCTTCGAGGTCTGCCGCCGCATCCGCGCGACCGGTTCCAAGATGGGCATCATCATGCTCACTGCCAAGAGCCAGGAGATCGACAAGGTCACCGGATTGATGACCGGTGCGGACGACTATGTGACCAAGCCCTTCTCCCCTGCGGAGCTGACCGCCCGTGTGGATGCGCTGATCCGCCGCCTCGGCGTTGACGACGACGAGAAGGCCGCCAGCGAGATCGTCAGCGGTCCCTTCCTGCTCAACACCCGCAACCGCACCCTGGAGAAGAACGGCCAGCGCCTGAAGCTGACGCAGATCGAATATCTGCTGATGAAGCTGTTCATGGAAAACCCCGGCAAGGCCATGAGCCGCGAGGATATCCTTTCCGCCGTCTGGGGCAGCGATTTCAGCGGTGAGCTGAAAACCGTGGACGTGAATATCCGCCGCCTGCGCATCAAGATCGAAGCCGATCCGACCGAACCGGAATTTCTCACCACGGTCTGGGGCTACGGCTATAAGTGGGGCTACTGATCGCGTTCTCTGTTGACTATTCACGGTATTCAGGTGGTTATTTGATGTTCAGAAGGCTGAAAATACAGCTGCTGCTGTCCGCATCGGCGGCGCTGCTGCTGCTGATCCTGGGGATTTATTTCATTGCCCGGGGCTGGCCGGTGCCGGGCGTGCTGGTGATGCTGCTGCTCTGCGCGTACCTGGTGCTGCTCAACCTCTGGTTCTGGCGCTACGTCTCGGATCCGATCCGGGACATGACGCAGACGGCCAGGCGCATTGCCGAGGGCAGCTACGGCACCAAGATCGAGCAGAGCTACGACAATGAGATCGGCGATCTCGCGCGCGAGATCAACGGCATGAGCGAGAAGGTCGCCGTGGCAGAAAAGGCGCGCACGGAGTTCATCTCCCAGGTCTCACACGAGCTGCGCACACCGCTGACGGCTATTGAGGGCTGGGCGGAGACGATCGCCTATGACCCGGCGATCCAGGGCGACTCGCTGCGCGGCATTCATATCATTTCCAAAGAAGCCGAGCGCCTCACCGGCATGGTGACGGAGATGCTCGAATTTGCCCGCATTCAGGACGGGCGCTTTAATTTGCGCATCGAGCTGATCGACATTGCAGCCGAGCTCGAAGACGCGCTCTTTACCTACGGGGAACTGATGAAGCAGGCCGGCGTGGAGGTCGTCTATGAGCAGCCGGCCAACGAGATCCCGCTGATCCCCGGCGACCCGGAGCGGCTCAAGCAGGTCTTTCTCAACCTGCTCGACAACGCCGCCAAGCACGGCGGCGACGGGCAGAAGGTGGAGGTCAGTCTCGCGGAGGTGCCGCGCGGCGTGTGCATCCGCATCCGCGACCACGGCCGCGGCATCCCGGAGGGAGAACTCCCCCACGTCAAGGAAAAATTCTACAAGGGCAGCTCGAAAAACCGCGGCACCGGCATCGGCCTGGCCGTCTGCGACGAGATCGTGACGCGCCACGGCGGCGAGCTGACCATCGAAAACGCTGAGGGCGGCGGCTGCCGCGTGACGATCTTACTCCCCCAGCAGAACGGAGATAACAATGGCAAATAAGCACCAGGCCTGCGATTTTCGCACCAGCATCGGCGGTCAGGCCCTGATCGAGGGCATCCTGATGCGCGGCCCGAAAAAGCAGGCCATCGTCTGCCGCGGGCAGGACGGCCTTGTGGAAAAGATCGAGGAGCTCAAGTTCATTAAGGATCGCTATCCGATCCTTGGCTGGCCGTTCATCCGCGGCTGCGCAACCTTTTTCGCCTCGCTGGTCAACGGCATGAAGGCCCTGAGCTTCTCGGCCGAGCAGGTGCCGCTGGAGGAACAGGGCGAACCGGACAAACTGGATCAGTGGATCGAAAAACACTTTCCCGAGGATCAGGCGCAGAAGCTCATCATTGGCGTGGCCGTTGCGCTGGGCATCGCGCTGAGTCTATTTCTGTTCATATTCCTCCCGGTCGAGACCGTAGGTCTCGCATTTAAACTCTTCGGCGTGGACAGCCGGGAGATCAGCGTGCCGGTTCTCAACCTCTGCGAGGGTGCGATCCGCATCCTGATCCTGCTGCTTTACATGTGGCTCGTCAGCAAGACCAAGGACGTCAAGCGCCTGTTCAGCTATCACGGTGCCGAGCATAAGACCATCTTCTGCTATGAGCACGGCAAGGAGCTGACAGTGGAAAACGTCCGCCCCGAATCGCGCTTTCATCCCCGCTGCGGTACCAGCTTCCTGCTGGTGGTCGTGGTCGTCAGCATCCTCGTCAACTCCGTGGTGACAGCGAAAAACCGTCTGCTGCGGATGCTGTTTCATATCCTGCTGCTGCCGGTCGTCGTCGGCATCAGCTATGAGATCAACCGCTGGTGCGGCCGCCACGACAACTGGCTGTCCGCCGTTCTCTCCGCGCCCGGCAAGTGGCTGCAGCGCATCACGACCAACGAGCCCGACGACTCGATGATCGAGGTCGCGATCCGCGCCCTTGAACTGGTGATTCCCGAAGAAAAAGGAAGCGACGCCTGGTAATGAAAACTTATAACGACATTCTGATCGCCACGCGAAACGCCCTGCGCGACGCGGGCATTGAAGCCTATCAGCTGGAGGCGCGCGTGCTGCTGGCCCGCGCCGCCAACAAGAGCACGCAGGAGCTGCTGCGCGACATGAGGCTCTATACCACCGAGCAGGTGGAAAAGACGGCAGCAGACTATACCGCCCGCCGTCTCGCCGGCGAGCCGGTCGCCTATATCACCGGCTCCTGGGAGTTTTACGGTCTGCCGATGACCGTGACGCCCGACGTGCTGATCCCGCGCATGGACACGGAGCTGCTGGTGGAAACTGCCGTGGAGCTTCTCACCGGGCGCAAGATGGACGCCAGGATCCTCGACCTCTGCTGCGGCAGCGGCTGCATCGCCTGCGCCATCGGCCATGAGATGCCCGCGACGAAGCTCGTCTGCATCGACATCAGCGCCACCGCGCTGGAGATCTGCCGCAAGAACCTGGCGCAGAACCGCCTCTCCGGCCGCGCGATCACCATGCAGGCCGACGCGACCTCCTCTCCCCCGATGAGCATCGGCCAGTTCGACCTGATCGTCTCCAATCCCCCGTATATCGCGAGCAACGAGATCCTCACGCTCGACGCCTCCGTGCGCGACTACGAGCCGATCTGGGCGCTTGACGGCGGCGAGGACGGACTGAAATTCTATAAATCCATCATCAAATACTGGAAGTCCCTGCTGCAGCCCGGCGGCATGCTCCTCTTCGAGGTCGGCGAGGGCCAGGCGGAGCCCGTCAGCGAAATGCTGCTGTCGGGCGGCTTCCGCACCGCGGCCACCAAGCGCGATACGCTCGGCGTAGACCGCGTGGTGCTCGGCGTGATGTAAGATGTAAACTATGGTGCTGTGCACCGTCTGAGATAAAGGAGAACGAATCATTATGGCAGAGAAAAAGAAAGAATCCGCGGTCGTCTCCCCGGCCGACAGCGACAAGAAAAAAGCGCTCGAAACCGCCATCGCAAAAATCGAGAAGGACTACGGCAAGGGCACGATCATGCGTCTGGGCGACGATATCGCCGTGAACGTGGAGGCGCTGTCCACGGGCTCTCTGTCCCTGGACCTCGCGCTCGGCATCGGCGGCGTGCCCCGCGGCCGCATCGTGGAAATCTACGGGCCAGAGGCCTCCGGCAAGACGACGCTTGCGCTGCATGTGGTCGCCTCCGCGCAGAAAAACGGCGGCACCGCCGCATACATCGACGTTGAGCACGCGCTCGAGCCGGCCTATGCCCGTGCCCTCGGCGTGGACATCGACAGTCTGCTGATCTCCCAGCCGGACACCGGCGAGCAGGCGCTCGACATTGCCGAATCTCTCGTCCGCTCCGGTGCAATCGACGTGCTGGTTGTCGACTCCGTCGCGGCGCTGATCCCCCGCGCCGAGCTCGACGGTGAGATCGGCGACACCGTGGTCGGCATGCTGGCAAGGCTCATGAGCCAGGCCATGCGCCGCCTCGCCGGCGCGATTTCCAAGAACAACTGCACCGTCATCTTCATCAACCAGCTGCGCCAGAAGATCGGCGTCATGTACGGCAACCCCGAGACCACGCCCGGCGGCCTGGCACTCAAGTACTACGCCTCCGTGCGCATCGACGTGCGCCGCATCGAGACCCTGAAGGCCAACGGCGAAATGATCGGCAACCGCACCCGTGCCAAGGTCGTCAAGAACAAGGTCGCTCCCCCGTTCCGCGAGGCGGAGTTTGACATCATGTACGGCGAGGGCATCTCCCGTGTCAGCGAGATCATCGACCTGGCCGTGAAGCTCGACATCATTGAAAAAGGCGGCGCCTGGTTTACATGCAACGGTCTGCGCATTCAGGGCAAGGACGGCGTGAAGGACTATCTGACAAAGAACCCCGAGGTCTGTGACGACATCGAGCAGCAGATCCGCGCCCGCTCGACCGAGCTGATGAGCCCGCAGGCGAAGAAGGCAGCGATCGTATCCGGCCGCGCCGTGGACGTCAGCGCCAGCGACTTTGACGAAGGCTGATGCCTGAACAGCTCAGCATCACCTCCCTGCGGCAGACCGCTCCGGAACGGGTGAGCATCGCACTCTCGAACGGCGAGGAGATTGCCTCCACGGTCGGCGTGGTCGCCGATCTGCGGCTTTACCGCGGGCAGGAGCTCGATGAGGGCAGGCTGGAGGAGATCCGAAACGCCTCCGCCCTCGCACTGCTGAAGGGGAAGGCGCTGGAACTCCTCTCCCGCCGCCCGCTGTCTGCCAAAGAGCTCAACGACAAGCTGATTCAAAAGGGCGCCGATCCGAAAAGCGCCGCCGCCTGCGTGCGCTGGCTGCTGGATCAGCGGCTTCTCGACGACGAGAGCTACGCCGCAGCCGTCGCGCGGCACTATGCCGCCAGGGGCTACGGCCCGGGGCGCATCCGTCAGGAGCTCTCCCGGCGCGGCGTGCCCCGCGACTACTGGGACGAGGCCCTCGGGCAGCGCCCCGACAATACCGAAAAAATCGACAAACTGATCGCCGCGCGTCTGCACGATCCCGACAATCGGGACGAGGTGCGCAAGGTCACGGCCGCCCTGTTTCGCCGGGGCTTCGGCTGGGACGAGATCCGCGCGGCGCTCGCCCGCTTCTCTGCGGAAGCGGAAGCTGAGGATGACTGATGGACAAAACATTTGCATTGATTTCGCTTGGCTGCGCCAAAAATCTGGTCAACAGCGAACAGATGCTCTATCTGCTCGACGAGGCGGGCTACCGCCTGGTGCCGGAGCCGGAGGGCGCGGACTTTGCGATCGTCAACACCTGTGGCTTTATCGACGCGGCCAAGAGCGAGGCGATCGAGAACATCCTGTCGCTCGCCGCGCTGAAAAGCGAGGGAAAGCTCGGCGGCCTGATCGTCACGGGCTGTCTCTCCGAGCGCTATAAAGACAGTATTCTGGCAGAACTGCCGGAGATCGACGCCGTGCTGGGCGTGGGCTCCTTCTCGGAGATCGTCGACGCGGCCGACCGCGTCTGCGCGGGCGAAGGCTACGCCTCCTTCCGCGATCAGAGCGGCCCGATCGACGAGACGCCGCGCGTCGTCTCCACCGGCCCGGGCTGGGCATACTTACGGATCGCCGAGGGCTGCAACAATTTCTGCGCCTTCTGCGCCATCCCCTACATCCGCGGCCGCTATCGCTCCCGCCCGATCGAGACCGTCGTGGCTGAGGCGCGGGATCTGGCTGCGCACGGCGTCAAAGAGCTGATCGTCATCGCGCAGGACATCACCCGCTATGGGACCGACCTCTATGGGAAACGCAGCCTGGCAAGGCTCTGCCGCGAGCTGGAGCAGATCGAAGGCGTCGAATGGATCCGCCTTCACTACCTCTATCCCGACCAGTTCGATGAGGAGCTGATCGACGAGATCGCCCGCAATCCCAAGATCGTCAAGTATCTGGACATCCCCATCCAGCATATCAATGACGTGATCCTCAAAAAGATGAACCGCCGCGGCACCGGCGCAGAGATCCGCAGTCTGTTCCGTGGGCTTCGCGAGCGCATCCCCGGTCTGGTACTGCGCACGAGCCTGATCGCCGGCCTGCCCGGCGAGGGCGAGACGGAGTTTGAGGAGCTGTGCGAGTTTTTGAAGGAAGCGAAGATCGAGCGCGTCGGCGTTTTCCCCTTCTCCCCCGAAGAGGGAACGCCCGCGGCCGCCATGGAGCATGTGGACGCCGAAGAGGCGCAGCGCCGCGCCGATCTGATCCTGCAGCTGCAGCAGCCGATCATGGACGAGTTCCTGCAGGGCTTCGTCGGAAAGACGCTGCGCGTGCTGTATGAGTACGACGACGAGGAAAGCGGCCTGCACGTCGGCCGCAGCTACGCCGACTCCCCCGACATCGACGGGCTGGTGCTCTTCTCCGGCGACTGCACCGAGGGCGAGCTGTGCGACGTTTGCATCGACAGCGTGGAGGACGGCCTGCTGTTCGGGCACAGGGAGGCGGAAGCATGAATACGACGGCCAATAAAATCACGATTTTTCGTGTGCTGATGATCCCCGTTTTCCTGGTGCTGGCCTATACCGGGCACCGGTACTGGGCGCTGGCCGTGTTTGTGCTGGCAAGCCTGTCAGATATGCTGGACGGCTATATTGCCCGGCACTACAACCAGGTCACGAACTTCGGCAAATTTATGGACCCGCTGGCCGACAAGGTGCTGGTCATGGCCGCCATGTGTTACTTCGTCGAGGCCGGACGCATGCCCGGATGGGCGCTGGCCGTGGTGCTGCTGCGGGAATTCGGCGTGTCCGGCCTGCGGCTGATCGCCGTAGAGCAGGGCCGCGTCATCGCCGCCGCCAAATCCGGCAAGATCAAGACCGCCGCGACGATGGTCTGCCTGTGTCTGATGCTGTTTTTCCCTGCGCCGTCGCTCGGGGATTCCGCCCCGGACTTTATCGCGCTGATCAGCACCGCCGTCATTCTTCTCACCACCGTCTATTCCGGCGCGGAATATTTCTACAAGAACCGCGACGTTTTCAAAGATTTCAAATAAGGAGCCTATCCTATGAAGCTGTATAATTCCCTGACCCGCAAGCGCGAGGACTTCGTGCCCAACCACCCCGACATCGTCAAGATGTACACCTGCGGCCCCACGGTCTATCACTTTGCCCACATCGGCAACCTCCGCTCCTACATCATGGAGGATATCCTGGACCGTTACCTGCGCTACAGCGGCTACAACCTCAAGCGCGTCATGAACATCACCGACGTCGGCCACCTTTCTTCCGACGCCGACGAGGGCGAGGACAAGATGCTCAAGGGCGCCCGCCGCGAGCACAAGACCGTCATGGAGATCGCGAAGTTTTACACCGACGCCTTCTTCGCAGACTGCGAAAAGCTCGGCATCCGCCGCCCCGACGTCGTCGAGCCCGCGACCAACTGCATCGACGAGTACATCAAGATCATCTCCAAACTGATGGACACCGGCTATGCCTACTTTGCCGGCGGCAACGTGTACTTTGACTCCTCCAAACTGGACAAATACTACGTCTTCAACGACTTTAACGCCGAGGATCTCGACGTCGGCGTGCGCGAGGGCGTGGAGGAGGACGGCAACAAGCGCAACAAGAACGACTTTGTGCTGTGGTTCACCAAGTCCAAGTTTGAGGACCAGGCGCTGAAATGGGATTCTCCCTGGGGCGTGGGCTATCCCGGCTGGCACATCGAGTGCTCCGGCATCTCGATGAAGCATCTGGGCGAGGATCTGGACATCCACTGCGGCGGCATTGACAACGCCTTCCCGCACCACACCAACGAGATCGCGCAGAGCGAAGCCTACCTCGGCCACAAGTGGTGCAACTACTGGATGCATGTGCTGCATCTGAACACCAAGAGCGGCAAGATGTCCAAATCCAAAGGCGAATTTCTCACGGTGTCGCTGCTGGAGGAAAAGGGCTATGATCCCCTCGCCTACCGCTTCTTCTGCCTGCAGAGCCATTACCGCAAGAGCCTCGTGTTTGACTGGGAGAATATGGACAACGCACAGCTGGCCTACAACAAGCTCATTGCCCGCATCGCCGCGCTCAAGCCCGAGACGGACACACTCGACGAAGCCGCCTTCTCCGAGCTGAAAAAGCACTTCACCGATGCGCTCGACAACGACCTCAACACCTCGCTCGCCGTCACGGCGCTCTACGACGTGCTGAAATATAAGACCAACGATTATACCAAGCTCGCCGTGCTGGCCGATTTCGACCGCGTGCTGAGCCTGGATCTGATCGCCAAGGCTGACAAAAAGCGCGAGGAACTCAAGAAGCAGGCCGTCACCGCCGGGGAGTTTACGATCATCTCCGAGTCCGGTGAAGCTGACGCTGAGGTGGAGGCGAAGATCCGCGCCCGCCAGGACGCGAAGAAAGCCAAGAACTTCGCCGAGGCCGACCGCATCCGCGACGAGCTGAAGGCCGCCGGCATTGAGCTGACCGACATCCCCCACGGCGCCAAGTGGAAACGGATCTGACGCATAACGGGTAAAAACAGGGAAAAGCAGCGCTTTTCCCTGTTTTTTACAAAGGAGGAGATACCATGTTCAGGCTCTATAACGCTTCCATGACCGAACGGATCATCAAAAGGCTGACTCCGCGGATCCGGGCTCTGTCGGAACGCTACGCGATCCCTGCCGCTGTGCTGCAGGCCGTTTTGTATCAGGAGATCACAAAAATCGACGTACTGGATATCGCCGCAGATCTGCTGGTGCGCTTCAATTGGCTGCGGCTGACGCTGAGCGGCAAACTCGACGGAGAGATGCCGACCGGGCTGAGCCCCTGGAACAAGCTGGACAGCTCCACCGGCTACGCGCAGATCTTTGCCCGTGTCGGGATCGACGCGATCAATTTCGCTTTGGATCGCGGCCTCACCACGAGGGAAGCCCTCAAGATCCCCGTCCAGCGAAGGCTCGACCGGGACAGGCCGCGCGACGTCCGCCTGATCTGGCGGCTGTTGAAGCGCAGCAAGAGCTTCAACCTGGAGCTCGCCGCGCTGAATCTCCTTGCCGCCGCCGAGGAGAAGACCGGGCGCATTGATTTTGCCTCCTTCTCGCCGGAGGAGCTCAAGCTGATCTTCACCCGCTACAACGGCACAGGCAAAGCAGTCAGCGCCTACGGTAAAGCCGCCTACCAGCAGTATCTGCGCTATCAGAACATGAACAAAGCCACTGTCTGAGACAGTGGCTTTGTCTTACAGGATGTAGTCGGTGATGCAGTCGTACCAGTGGACGCAGGTCACGCCGTTGACGCTGATGCGCTCATTGTCCGGCAGGAGCTCCGTCCATGGTTTTCCGTAAGTCTCCAGCTGCCAATCATTGCAGTTGAAGCGCCGCCAGAGGACCGTGCGGCCGTTTTTGTCCAAATACTGCTCGCTCACCACGCCGTTATTGTAGGTGTTGCAGTCCATCACGCAGACCGTGTCCCAGTTCTTCCCGTTGATCGTTACGGTACAGCGCCCGACGACGTCGAGCAGGAACTGCCTGTTCGCAGTCGTGACCTCGCTGCCGCGGCGAATGATATCGCCCTTCGGGCGGAGATCCACTTCATTGCCGCAGTTGTTTTCTCCGAAGCCCCAGTTATTGAGGAACGAGTCGCCGTCGAGGAAGGTGCTGTAACGCCGTATCCCGTTCTCGGTGACGCTGTGCGCCAGCAGCCGGCAGTGCGTGTCTGTCAGCTGCGCGATCAGGCACCGCTCCACGCGCTGCTGGCCGCCCGCGCTGTTGCAGTCCATCGGATCCGTCTCGATCGAGCGGATCTCGACCCCCTCGATTCCGTGCACCTCCGCGCGCCCGACCACCTCCAGCTCGCAGAGCTCGGTGCGTTTTCTCTCCGGCCAGTCGTACATCGCCCAGCTCAGTTTTTCACCCAGGCGCGGTACGATGAACCAGCCCATGATCTCCTCCCATCGGACGGGAAAGGGCTCTTTGTTTGTTGCTGTGATCGTGTATTCCGGCAAAAACGTCGGTAGTTTTTTCATCATGATTCCTCCTTTGCTATGTTCCGTACAGGGATACGACTCCTTGAATTTCTTTTTGGCGTAGTGCAGGCGGCTTTTGACAGTGCCCAGCGGAAGATGCAGACGCGCCGCGATCTGATCCTGCGGCAGATCCTTGAAATAATACAGATAGAGGATCTGCTTTTCCCTGTCGCCGAGCTTGTCCAGCGTCTCACTGACGGCCGTGTCCACCGTCCGGCCATAGAGGCCGACGGAGGCGACGGATTCGGAGAGCTCCTCGATGGGCAGCTCCAGCTGTTTGGCTTTGGCGCGGTAATAGTCCGTGCATTTATTCTGCGCGATGCGCAGGAGCCATGGCTTCAGCGACGATAGATCGCGCAGACTTTCCCGCTTCTGCACCGCCGTCACGCAGCAGTCCTGAAACAGATCCTCCGCGTCTAAGCGATCGGAGATCTTGAATTTTACAAAGCGCTCCAGCACGGGCAGGCACGCGGCCAGCGCCTGCTCAAATCCTTCCACACTATCACCTCCCCGGTTTGGAAGTCGACTTCACCTATAGAGACGAAATCCGCAGCGCAAAGGTTCAAAACATTTAAAAAAGAGGCGAATAAAATTCGCCTCTTTTTTGGATTCGAGTGATTACTCCTCGCCGTAACCCATCGGGTTCTTGCTCTGCCAGGCCCAGGTATCGCGGCACATGTCCTCGAGATTGTACTGCGCCTTCCAGCCCAGCAGCTCCGCGCTCTTGTCGGGGCTGGCGTACATGGCGGGCAGGTCGCCCGCGCGGCGCGGCGCGATCTCATAGGGGATCTTCTGACCGGTGACGCGCTCGAAGGTGTGCACCATGTCCAGCACGCTGTAGCCCTGGCCGGTGCCGAGGTTGAAAACGCTCTCGCCCTTGTGCTTCATCATGTAATTGATAGCCGCGACATGGCCGCGTGCCAGGTCGACCACGTGGATGTAGTCGCGCACGCCCGTGCCGTCGTGCGTGGGATAGTCAGCGCCGAAGACGTTCAGATGGTCGCGGCGGCCCACGGCGACCTGGGCGATGAAGGGCATAAGGTTATTCGGGATACCGCGCGGATCCTCGCCGATCAGGCCGCTCGGATGAGCGCCGATGGGGTTGAAGTAGCGCAGCAGCGCCACGGACCACTCGCCGTCGGACTTGGCCGTGTCGCGCAGGATCTGCTCGGACATGTACTTTGTCCAGCCGTAAGGGTTGGTGCACATGCCGGTCTTGGAGACCTCGCGCAGCGGCATCTCGTTATCGCCGGAATAGACCGTCGCGGAGGAAGAGAAGATAATGTTCTTCACGCCGTGCTCGCGCATCACTTCACAGAGCGTCACGGTGGAAAAAAGGTTGTTGTCATAGTACTCCAGCGGCATCACGACCGATTCGCCCACGGCCTTGAGACCGGCGAAGTGGATGACGCAGCCGATGTCGTGTTTTTCAAAGACCCGGTGCAGCGCGTCCCTGTCGCGCACGTCCTGCTCATAGAAGGCGACGTCTTTGCCCGCGATCTGCTCGACGCGCTCGACGGCCTTCGCGCTGGAATTGACGAGGTTATCCACCACGACCACATCGAGTCCCTGATTCAGCAGTTCCACACAAGTATGGCTGCCGATGTATCCGGCGCCTCCGGTGACCAATACTTTCATATCCGATTCTCCTTAATCCAACAAAATCTCCGGGTAACGCCCTTCGGCGCGCAGCGCGGCGAGGTGACTCACGACGCTGTCCATATCCTCCCGGTAGGTGATGCCGTACCAGCTCTCGCGGCAGGGCAGCACATGCACGCAGCCCTTCCCTTCCTGGATCAGCGCATTGACCACGAAGGGCAGGAAATACTCGGCCTTAAGAGGATTGGCCGGCAGATTCTCCTCCAGCCAGGCCGGGAATCTCCGCTCCAGCTCCTCCAGCATGCCCGGGCCAAAGCCCCAGCAGTTCATCGATACGGGCGAATCGCCGGACAGGAACTCGAACTTCTCCCCGTCCTCGGTGAATTCCGCATCGCTGCCGCGCTTGAAGATTTTCGTACGCTCGACCACATCCGTCAGCAGACCGTTTTCCACGCTGCAGATGCCGCGGGCGACCGAGCCATGCTCCGTCACGGTATTGCGCAGCTCATAGGCGACCATCGCGTGCTCATTGGCCGGGCGGTCGGCGGAAAGGAACTCATAGAGCGCGGTATAGGCGCTCGGCCCGTAATAGTCGTCGGCATTGATAACGGCGAAGGGGCCATCCACGACGCCACGGCAGCAGAGCACCGCATGCCCGGTCCCCCAGGGCTTGACGCGGCCCTCCGGCACAGAATAGCCCTCCGGCAGGCGGTCAAGCTGCTGATAGACGTATTTCACGTCAAAATACTTTTCCATACGGCGGCCGACGCGTGCCTTGAAGTCTTCCTCGATCTCGTGCTTGATGATAAAAGCCACCTTACGAAAGCCCGCGCGGTAAGCGTCAAAGAGCGAATAATCAATGATTGCGTGATTATGGTCGTCCACGGCGGTGATCTGCTTGAGCCCGCCGAAGCGGCTGCCCATGCCGGCGGCCAGAATGACCAGTGTCGGTTCCTGCATATACATCCCCCTCATATTCGATCTTTAATAGTTTAGCATATTTGACTGGTTTTGTATAGTAAAAATTGCCGTTTTTCCACCGGTTCCCCCTGTGATTTTCCGCTGCGGAGTTGTATAATACAAGGGAAATCAGCAAAGGACGGATGGATATGGCACACAAAATCGAGCGTCTCTGGATCGAAGGGCCGGCGGGCGCCATGAAGCTGCTCGTTCTCGGGCAGAGGGAAGACGGCGGACATCCCGGCGTGTTATGGATCCACGGCGGCGGCTACCGCAGCGGCATGCCGGAGATGGCTTTCTTTTCACGGGCGGCGGATCTGGTACGGTATTTTCACGCCGTCGTCGTCACGCCGGAATACCGCCTCTCGGGCACAGCGCCCTACCCCGCCGCGCTGGACGACTGCTACGTGGCGCTGCTGTGGCTGAAGGAGCACGCAGCTGAGCTCGGTGTGCGCAGCGACCAGATCATGGTCGGCGGCGAGAGCGCCGGCGGAGGTCTGACGGCAGCGCTGTGCATGCTCGCGCGCGACCGCGGCGAGGTCAACATCGCCTTTCAGATGCCGCTCTATCCGATGCTGGACGACCGCGACACCCCCTCCTCCCGCGATAACCACGCGCCTGTGTGGAACACGGCGAAAAACCACAGCGCCTGGGACAAATACCTCGCGGGCCAGGACCGGGAGCATCTCAGTCCCTACGCTTCGCCCGCCCGGCAGACCGATTACCGGAAGCTGCCGCCCTGCTACACCTTCGTCGGCGACGCAGAGCCCTTTTATGACGAGACGCTGCGCTTTGTGGAAAATCTTCGCGCCGCCGGTGTGGAGGCGGAGCTGGACGTATTTCCCGGGCAATTTCACGCCTTTGATATGTTCCGCCCGCACAGCGAGGCCGGTGTGGAGGCCAAAGCGAGTTTTCTGCGCCATTTTGAGCACGCGATGAACCATTACTTTGCGGAAAACGGAACATCGGCCGGGGACGAACTGAAGCCCGGGCTGTATCGGCATTTCAAAGGCAAGGAGTACCGCCTGCTCTTTGTCGCCCGCCATTCCGAAACAGAGGAGGAAATGGTCGTCTATCAGGCGCAGTACGGCGAGCGCGGCTACTGGGTGCGTCCCGCCGCGATGTGGAACGAGACCGTCGAACGAGACGGCGTCAAGATAAAGCGCTTCACCTATATCGGGCCATGAAAAAAGCAGCCGATAATGTCGGCTGCTTTTTCGTTCTGTTTTCAGCGTTTGAGCGCAAAGCGGATGCTCGCAAGCATCGCCCGGAACGCGGGATCCTCGGGCAGAGCGGCAAAGTCCTCGGGATCGGCCGCGGCGCGAATCACCGTCACCAGCAGATAACTGTGCTCGTCGCCGGGGATGCGCAGGCAGTAGCTGTAGCTGTCGCCGTCGAGGTAGCGGATGCCCTCGTTGTCGCCGCAGCGGACTTCCGCAAAGCCTTTATACTTCTCGGCCGCATGCTTTTTAAGCGTCTCGAAATCGTCGCCGCGATAATAGGCGGCGTACTCGAGCTGCATGTGATAATCCTCGCCCCAAAGCACCGCCACGTGCGAATCGCTGGAGGGATTGAGGTATTCCTCGGAAATGACGGCGTAGCTGAACTTCTCCGGATCAAAGGAGATGCTCATGTCCACGGTGACGGGATCTTTGAAGCCGGAAATGAAGCTGTAAGTCCCCTGCTGCAGCTTCTTCGGCGCGGCAGGCTGAGCCTCCTTCGCAGACTTTTTGACGGCCGGCTGATCACCGCCCTCCGCGGGCTTTTTCATCAGCAGCAGCGCAGCGGCGCCGGCGGCGGCCAGACCGAGCGGCAGGATGATCTTCCATTGTTTCATAGGTACACCCCCCTGTTTTTCTTAAGCTTATTATACACATCGAAAACGCATCTGACAACAAAAAAGAACCGGAAACATCCGGTTCTTTTTTGTTTGATTACCCAACTCAACCGAAAACGGACAGCAGGAAGCCTGCGGCGATCGCGGAGCCGATGACGCCGGCCACGTTCGGACCCATAGCGTGCATCAGCAGGAAGTTGGTCTTGTTGTAGCGGCGGCCGACATCCTGGCTCACACGGGCGGCCATCGGGACAGCGGACACACCGGCCGAGCCGATCAGCGGATTGATCTTCTTGCCGGAGGCGTAGTACATAATGACGCCGCCGGCCAGGCCACCGACCGTGGAGATCGAGAAGGCGATCAGGCCGAGTACGATGATGAACAGGGTCTGGATCTGCAGGAAGTTGTCGCCAACCATGGTCGCGCCGACGGAGGTGGCAAGGAAGATGGTGACGATGTTCATCAGGGCGTTCTGAGCGGTATCGCTCAGACGGTCGGTCACGCCGGTCTCGCGGAAGAGGTTGCCGAGCATCAGGCAGCCGATCAGAGGCGCGGTGGAGGGCAGGAGCAGGATGACGAAGGAAGCCACGACGATCGGGAAAATGATCTTTTCCTTCTTGGAGACCTCGCGGGTCTGCTCCATCTTGACCTTGCGCATCTCCTCGGTGGTGCAGAGCTTCATCAGCGGAGGCTGGATCATCGGGATCAGCGCCATGTAGGAGTAGGCGGCGATCGCGATGGGTCCGAGCAGATGGGGCGCGAGCTTCGTGGTCAGGTAGATGGCCGTGGGGCCGTCCGCGCCGCCGATGATGCCGATGGAGGCGGCTTCCTTCCCGTTGAAGCCGAGCAGGAGCGCGCCGAAGAAGGCGACGAACACACCAAACTGCGCGGCGGCGCCGAGCAGCAGGCTCTTGGGGTTACTCAGCAGCGGGCCGAAGTCCGTCATCGCGCCGACGCCCATGAAGATGAGCGAGGGGTAGATGCCGGCCTTGACGCCGATATAGAAGAAATCAAGCAGCCCGGCGTTGGCCATGATGTGGCCGTAGCTGTGATAATAGGGGCTGTTGGCATCCAGAAAGGCCTCCCAGAGTTCCGGGTGGTACATGGCGTTGGTGCCGCCCTGGGAGATGAAGTAGCTGAGGTTGGCAAGCAGGCAGCCGAAGGCGATGCCGCACAGCAGCAGCGGCTCGAACTTCTTGACGATGCCGAGATAAAGCAGCACGAAGGCGATCAGGATCATCACCGCGTTCTTCCAGCCGCCGGCCATAAAGAACGCTGCGAAGCCGGATTCCAGCGCCAGCTTTTGCAGAGTGCCTATGATATCCATATGCCCCTCCCGTTACGCGATAACGACCAGCGGCGCTCCGGTTTCGACCACGGTACCCTTGCTGACGACGAGCTGTGCGACCGTGCCGGTCTTGGGGGCGACGATGTCATTTTCCATCTTCATGGCCTCGAGCACGATGAGCACATCGCCCTCATTGACCTTCTGGCCCTGCTGGACGTTGATCTTCAGCACGTTGCCGGGCATCGGGCTCTTGACGACCTCGCCGGCGGCAAGACCGGCGGCAGGCGCGGGAGCGGGGGCGGCGGCGGGAGCCGCGGGAGCGGCAGCCACAGGGGCGGCGACAGGCGCGGGAGCCGCGGCGGCGGGAGCCTTCAGCTCATATTCGTCGATCAGCATGGCCTCGCCCTGCTCGACCTCGACCTCGTATACACGGTTATTCAAAGTCACCTTATATTTCATTAGTCCTTGACCTCCTTGATGGAAATGAAGCGCAGCTCGTTGAGCGGCTTGCCGAGCGTGTCGGCGACGATCGCCATGATCATGGCGGCGTCCTTCGGATCGGTATCATAGAGCTTCAGATCGCCGGCCGTGCCGGGAGCCAGAGAAGCGGGGGCGGGCACGACGACGATCGGCGCTTCGGCCGGAGCGGAAGCGGCGGCCTTCGCGGCCTCCTTCTTCTGGTTGGCGATCATGATGCGGCACAGCAGCATCACGACCAGCATCAGCATTACGATACCGAGGAACACGACGCAATAACCCAGCAGGGCGATGGCAGCGCCGTTGCCCAGAGAGAGATTGACAAGATCCATGATTCCTTCTCCTTACTCCATCGGTGTAACGCTGTAGCGAACGACCTTCTCTTCGGCAGCCTTGCGCTGCTCGAAGAACTTCTCCGCGACCTGCGGGAAGGAGATGTAGCTGAGCACGTCTTCCTCGCAGCGGGCCATGTCGCCCAGCTTCGCCTCGGCCTTCTCAAAGGTGTCGGTCGGCAGCGTGTCGGCATAGCGGCCGACGATCGGCTTCTCGTCCTTGAGGATCTTGGCCTGGATCTCGGGATTAATCGGTGCGGGCGTGCGGCCGTATTCGCCGCGGCAGTAAGCCTTCAGCTCGGCGCCGACGTTCTTGTAGCGCTCGCCGGCCAGGACGTTCTGCACGGCCTGCGTGCCGATGATCTGGCTGGTCGGGGTGACGAGCGGAGGATAGCCCATGTCTTCGCGCACACGCGGGGTCTCCAGCAGGGCCTCGTCGAAGCGGTCAAGCGCATTCATCATCTTCAGCTGGCTCAGCAGGTTCGAGAGCATGCCGCCGGGGATCTGATAGGTCAGGCACTGGGTGTCAGTAGCCATGGAGATCGGGTTCAGCGTGCCCTTGGCGAGGAAATCGGCGCGGATGGGCTTGAAGAAGTTGGCCATCTTGAAGAGTACGTCGTCGTTCAGGCCGGTCTCGTAGCCGAGCTCCTTGAGCGTGTAGTTGAGGGTCTCGGTGGCGGGCTGGCTGGTGCCGCCGGAGAAGGGAGAGATCGCGGTGTCGATCACGTCGGCGCCGGCCTCGATGGCCTTGAGATCGGTCATGAAGGCAAGGCCGGTGGTGCAGTGCGTGTGGATGACGACGGGCAGGTCGACCGCGTCCTTGATGGCACTGACCAGGTCATAGGCGGCCTTGGGGCTCATGATGCCGGCCATGTCCTTGATGCAGATGGTGCTGACGCCCATCTCGCGCAGCTCCTTGACGATCTCCACATACTTCTCGCGCGTATGCACGGGGCTCGTGGTGTAGGAGATCGCGCCGGAAGCCATCGCGCCGGACTTCACGGTCTCTTCGATGGCGACCTTGAGGTTGTTGGTGTCGTTCAGGGCGTCGAAAATGCGGATGATGTCGATGCCGTTGCGCACGGATGCGCGCACAAAGCGGCGGACGATATCGTCGGGATAATGCTTGTAGCCGAGGATGTTCTGACCGCGCAGAAGCATCTGCAGCTTGGTGTTGGGCATGGCCTCGCGGATCTTCCGCAGGCGCTCCCAGGGGTCTTCGTTGAGGAAGCGAAGGCACACGTCAAAGGTGGCGCCGCCCCAGCACTCAACAGAATAATAACCGGCCTTGTCGATGGTCTCGAGGATGGGCTTGAACTGCTCATAGCTCATTCTGGTGGCGACCAGAGACTGGCTGGCATCGCGCAAAACGGTTTCGGTAAACTGTACTTTCTTCATGGCATCTCCTTCTCTGCGAATAAAAGAATTTGCACAAATTTTGCTATATTACAGATTAGCATTGATGGGCGTGAAAATCAATGAAAGAATGCCTGTTTTTTCAAATTTCAGCGCTTTCACCAATCACGTATTTCATCTGCGGCGCGCTTTCATAGAATCATCCGCAGGACTCATATACATGAAGCAGAATAGGCGCGCGGCGGAGCCGCGCACAGGGAGTGAAGGTCTTGCGAAGAAGCATCGAGGAGCGTGCCTGCGAGCTGGCCGCTTATATTGTGGAAAACGACAGCACCGTCCGTGCCGCAGCGGCAAAGTTCGGCGTCAGCAAAAGCACGGTGCACAAAGACATCACGGCGCGGCTGCCCGGCATCAACCGGGCGCTGTATCACGAAGTCCGCGCGCTGCTGGACCGCAACAAGGCCGAGCGGCACATTCGCGGCGGCCTGGCCACGCGGAGAAAATACAAGGGCAGCGAATAAAAACAGGAGTCGGAGAATCATTCTCCGACTCCTGTACAGTATAGGAAGCGCTTCAGAGCTCGAAATAGCGTTCGGCGTTGGTATAGCAAACACCCTCCACGATGCGCCGAAGTGCTTCGTCTTTCTTGGGGTATTCGCCGTTTTCGACCCATCCGCCGATCAGATCGCAGAGAATTCGGCGGAAGTACTCGTGCCGCGCATAGCTGAGGAAGCTGCGGGAGTCCGTCAGCATGCCGACGAAACCCGCGAGGAAACCATCCGCAGCCAGCGTGGTCAGCTGGTCGATCATCCCCTGTTTGTGGTCGTTGAACCACCAGGCGCTGCCGTGCTGCAGTTTGCCGACGGCCTCTCCGGTCTGGAAGGCGCCCATGACCGTCACGAGCGCGGCATTGTCGTTGGGATTGAGGGAATACAGGATCGTCTTCGGCAGCTCGCCCGTGTCGTCCAGCGCACCGAGGAAGGCCGCCAGCTCCTTGATCGATGGCGCATCGCCGATCGAATCGATGCCGGCGTCCGGGCCGAGGGCGCGGAAGACCCGATGGGAATTATCCCGGATCACGCCGAAATGCAGCTGCATCACCACGCCGAGGCGGTGATACTCGCGTCCCAGCTCCAGCAGCAGCGCGGTTCTGAACTGCTCCTGCTCACACGCAGAAGGGAGCTCGCCGCGCAGACGTTTTTGAAAAATGGCTTCGATCACAGCCTCATCTGCAGGCGCATAGGGCACGCTTTCCATGCCGTGATCGGAGACCCGGCAGCCCAGGGAGACGAAGAACGAAAGCCGTTCTTTCAGAATCTCTGCCAGCTGTGCAAAGCTCGTAATCTCACCCAGCCGCTTGAGGTAGTCAAGATAATCGGGTTTTTCTATCCCCAGCGCCCTGTCGGGCCGGAAGCTGGGCAGCACCTTGACAGGAAAGCTCTCGTCCTCTGCCAGCTTCCGGTGCCATTCCAGGGTATCCGCCGGGTCGTCGGTGGTGCAGAGGGCTTTCACCTTGGAACTCACGATCAGTTTCCGCGCGGACAGGCTCTTCAGCTTTTCGTTGCACAGCTGCCAGACCTCCTCGGCCGTGTCGCCGTCGAGGACGCCGTCATAGCCGAAATAATTGCGCAGCTCCAGATGACTCCAATGATAGAGCGGGTTGCCAATGGCAAGAGCCAGCGTCTCCGCCCACTTCTGGAACTTCTCGCGGTCGCTTGCATCACCGGTGATGTACTTTTCCTCCACGCCTGCCGAGCGCATCAGGCGCCACTTGTAATGGTCGCCGCCCAGCCAGACCTGCGTGATGTTTTCAAACTGCCGATCTTCGCAGATCTCGCGCGGGTCAAGGTGGCAGTGGTAGTCAATGATGGGCATATCGGCGGCATAGTCGTGATAGAGATGCTTTGCCGTCTCGGAACACAGCAAAAAGTCCCGGTCCATAAAGGCTTTCATGGGCTTACCTCTTCACTCTGGCGCCGGCGCCGCCCATAATGGCCTCGACCTCGCTGACGGAAGCCATGGAGGTGTCGCCCGGCGTCGTCATGGCGAGCGCACCGTGCGCTGCGCCGTAGTTGACGGCCTTCTCGGCGTCGCCCGTGGTCATCAGGCCGTAGACGAGGCCGGAGGCGAAGGAGTCGCCGCCGCCCACGCGGTCCATGATCTCGAGGCCGTTATACTCCTTGGACTGGTAGATCTCGCCGTCCGCCCAGCAAATGGCTTTCCAGTCGTTGACAGTGGCGGTCTTGACGGTGCGCAGCGTGGTCGCCACGACCTTGAAGTTGGGATAGGTTTCGGCAGCCTTTCCGATCATCTTCTTGTAGCCTTCGATGTTCAGTTCTTTGAGATTGGCGTCGTTGCCTTCGATCTCAAAGCCGAGGCAGGCGGTGAAGTCCTCTTCGTTGCCGATCATCACGTCGACGTACTTGGCGACTTCGCGGTTGACCTCACGGGCCTTCTCGAGGCCGCCGATAGCGCTCCACATGGAGGGGCGGTAGTTGAGGTCGTAGGAGATGACGGTGCCGTACTTTTTCGCGGTCTTGCAGGCGGCGATGACGGTCTCGCAGCTCTGTTCGGACAAAGCCGCATAGATGCCGCCGGTGTGCAGCCAGCGCACGCCCAGCTTGCCGAAGATGTAGTCGAAGTCGAAGTCTTCGGGAGTCGCCTGGGAGATGGCGGTGTTGGCGCGGTCGGAGCAGCCAACGGCGCCGCGGATACCGAAGCCGCGCTCGGTGAAGTTGATGCCGTTGCGGCAGATGCGGCCGATGCCGTCGGTCTTCTTCCAGTAGATGAGGTCGGTGTTCACGCCGCCCTGCTCGATGAAGTCCTTCATCAGCTTGCCAACTTCGTTGTCGGCAAAGGCGGTGATGACGGCGGTGTTCATGCCGAAGCATTTGTGCAGGCCGCGGATGACGTTATACTCGCCGCCGCCCTCCCAGGCGCGGAAGGAGCGGGCGGTGCGGATGCGGCCCTCGCCGGGATCCAGGCGAAGCATGATCTCGCCCAGGCTCGCTGCGTCAAACTTGCATTCTTCTCTCGGTCTCAGATTCAGTTCCATGTGTTTTCTCCTCTCTCAGCCGCGGGCTTCCTTGACGATCTCGCGGGACTTTTTGCACAGCTCCGTGATTTCATCCCACTTGTTGTTGTCGATCAGGTCGGCGGTGACCATGTAGCTGCCGCCGCAGGCCGCGATGACCGGGCAGGACAGGTAATCCTTCAGGTTCTTGAGGCTGACGCCGCCGGTCGGCATGACCTTGAACATCGGGAAGGGCGCGGACAGGGCCTTGATCTTGGCCAGGCCGCCGCTCTGCTCGGCCGGGAAGAACTTGATAAGCTCAAGGCCAAACTTGAGCGCCTGATGATACTCGGACGCGGTAGTGCAGCCGGGGAAAATGGGGATGTTCTTTTTCTGGGCATAGGCCACGAGCTCCGGATCGAAACCGGGCGTCACGATAAACTGGCCGCCCGCGGCGATCACGGCGTCGATCTGCTCGGTGCGGGTGACGGTGCCGGCGCCGACGATCATTTCGGGGCAGGCTTCCTTCATGAGCTTGATGGCCTTGTCGGCTCCCGCCGCGCGGAAGGTGATCTCCGCCACCGGCACGCCGCCCGCGCACAGGGCCTTGCCCAGGTTGGCGGCGTCACGTTCGGGATGGTTGAGCTTGATGACCGGCACGACGCCGATGTTGGAAATGGCTGCATTCATTTCATTCATGATTCTCTCTCCTGACATATTCTTTGAAATCTGATAAAATCGGGAGCGAAAGATAAACTCCCGTCTGTTCCGGTCTTTTCAGTCAATTATTTGTTTTCGACCGCCATCGACGACAGCAGCAGCGTGACCTCGTTGTCGGCCACATTGGCAATGCCCTCGCTGATGCGGATGCGGACGGTCTCCCCCGCCTCCGTGCGGCAGCTCACAAGGCCCTCATCCAGTGCGCAGAGCATCGGCGCATGGTTGGCGAGGATCCCCAGCGAGCCGAGCGCGCCCGGAAGCGTGACGGCGCTGACCTGTTTTTCCCAGGTCTCGCCGCCCGAGGTGGCAAGCAGCAGATGAATCCTGTCCATCAGAAGCTCCCCCGCTTGGCAAGCACCTCGTCGATGCTGCCGCACATCAGGAAGGCCTGCTCCGGCAGGTCATCGACGTCGCCTCCGAGGATGGCCTGGAAGCCTTTGATCGTGTCGGAGAGCTTGACGTACTTGCCCTGGATGCCGGTGAAGTTCTCGGCGACGTGGAAGGGCTGGGAGAGGAAGCGCTGGATGCGTCGGGCGCGGTTGACCGTGGCGCGGTCCTCCGGGCCGAGCTCGTCCATGCCGAGCACCGCGATGATGTCCTGCAGCTGGCGGTACTTCTCCAGCACCTGCTGCACGGCGCGAGCGGTTTCATAGTGCTCCTTGCCCAGAACCATCGGATCGAGGATGCGGGAGCTGGACTCCAGCGGATCGACCGCCGGATAGATGCCGAGCTCGGAGATCGCGCGCGAGAGGACGGTAGTCGCGTCCAGATGGGCGAAGGCCGTCGCGGGCGCGGGGTCGGTCAGGTCGTCGGCGGGCACGTAGATGGCCTGGACGGAGGTGACGGAGCCGCTGCGCGTGGAGGTGATGCGCTCCTGCAGAGCGCCCATCTCCGTGGCCAGCGTCGGCTGATAGCCGACGGCGGAGGGCATGCGTCCCAGCAGCGCCGAGACCTCGGAGCCGGCCTGGGTAAAGCGGAAGATGTTGTCGATGAACAGCAGCACGTCCTGGCCGCTCTCGTCGCGGAAGTTCTCCGCGATCGTAAGCCCGGACAGCGGCACGCGCAGGCGCGCGCCGGGCGGCTCGTTCATCTGGCCGAAGACCAGCGCCGTCTTGTCGATGACGCCGCTCTCGTTCATTTCGTTCCAGAGGTCGTTGCCCTCGCGGCTGCGTTCGCCGACGCCGGCGAACACAGAATAGCCGCCGTGCTCGTAGGCGATGTTGCGGATCAGCTCCTCGATGAGCACCGTTTTGCCGACGCCCGCACCGCCGAAGAGGCCGATCTTGCCGCCTCTGGCATAGGGGCACAGCAGATCGACGACCTTGATGCCGGTTTCGAGCAGCTCGGTCGCAGGCAGGATCTCGGTAAAGGGCGGCGGATCGCGGTGGATGGGCAGAGTCTTTTCCGCCTCCACCGGGCCCTTGCCGTCGATCGGTTCGCCGACGACGTTGAACATCCGGCCCAGGGTCCCCTTGCCGACCGGCATGCGGATCGTATCGCCGGTATTGACGGCCTCCATGCCGCGGGAGATGCCGTCCGTGGACGAAAGCGCGATGCTGCGCACGCTGCCCTCGCCGATCTGCTGCACGACCTCGAGCACGACCGTGCGCTCCGGCAGGCGGATGTGCACGGCGTGGTAAAGCTCCGGCAGCTTCCCCGAGGGGAAATGAATATCCACGACCGGGCCGATGACCCGTTTGACGATGCCTTTTTCCATGGGATGTCCTCCCTTATTTCTGGTTGAGTGCGTTGCTGCCGCCGACGATCTCGGTGATCTCGGTCGTAATGGCGGCCTGACGGGCGTGGTTGAGCTTGAGGCTCAGCTGTGCGATCAGCTCGTCGGTGTTGTCGGAGGCGGCGGACATAGCCGTCATGCGCGCGGTGTGCTCGCTGGTCTTGGCTTCGAGCAGCACGGCGTGCACCGTGTTGAGCAGCACCAGCTCCGAAAGCCTGTCAAGCAGGGTCTCGGGATCCGGCTCAAAAATCACGTCGAGCTTCGCTCCCCCGTGCCCGCTTTCGATCGGCAGCAGCTGCAGAAAGTCCGGCTCCTGCGTCAGCGCGGAGCGGTAATGCTCGTACAAAAGCACGATCCGGTCGGCCTCGCCGCCGAGATAGAGCTTTTTCAGATACGCCGCGATCTCCCCGGCCTCCGCGGACGTGGGATTGTCGCTGAGGGAATCGAACACGCGCAGCACCGGGCGGCCCAGCGAAGCGATCTGCTCGCGGCCCCAGCGCCCGCAGACGACCAGGGAAATCTCCTCCCCCTCCGCCTTGGCGGCGATGCGCTCCTCGGCGGCCTTGACGAGCGCCGTGTTATACGCGCCGCAGAGGCCGCGGTTGCCCACGAAGAGCACGAGGCAGAGGCGATTGCCCTCTCTCGGCTGCAGCAGCGGGCTGTTCGTTTTATCCATGCCGGCGCAGAGCTTCTGCAGCACCTCGCGGCTGATGCGGGAAAAATCCGACAGCTGCTGCCAGCGCTCCTGCGTCCGCCGGAGCTTGGAGGCCGCCACCATGCGCATGGAACGGGTGATCTGCCGTGTGCTCTCGATGCTCTTGATGCGGTTGCGGATGGCGCGCATGTTGGCCACGGCATACCCCTCCTTTCAGCGCGTAATCGTTTATTCTTTCTTTTCTTTGAATTCCTCGATGCAGGCCCTCAGACGCTGCAGAGAATCCGGGCTGAGCTTTTTGCCGCTCATGATCTCGTCGTCCAGCGCGGGCAGATGCCGGCGGACGTATCGGATCAGGTCATGCTCGAAGGCGGCGATGTCCCCCAGCTCCACGTCGTCGGCGTAGCCTTCGTTGGCGGCGAAGAGCACAACGACCTGGTCGGCCGCGGCCATCGGCGCGTACTGGCCCTGCTTCAAGAGCTCGGTCATGCGGTCGCCGCGGTGCAGCGTCGCCTGCGTAGCCTTGTCGAGGTCAGAGCCGAACTGCGAGAAGGCGGCAAGCTCCCGGTACTGCGCCAGATCCATGCGAAGGCGGCCAGCCACCTGCTTCATTGCCCCAAGCTGCGCCGCGCCCCCGACGCGGGACACGGACAGGCCCACGTTGATGGCGGGGCGGACGCCGGCGTTAAAGAGGTCGGTCTCCAGGAAGATCTGGCCGTCGGTGATGGAGATGACGTTCGTGGGGATATAGGCGGAGATATCGCCCGCCTGGGTCTCGATGATAGGCAGCGCCGTCATGCTGCCGCCGCCGTATTCGGGAGCGAGCCGCGCGGCGCGCTCGAGCAGGCGGGAGTGCAGATAGAACACGTCGCCGGGATAGGCTTCGCGTCCGGGCGGGCGGTGCAGCAGCAGGGAGATCTCGCGGTAGGCGACGGCCTGCTTCGACAGGTCGTCGTACACGATCAGCACATCTTTTCCCTGATGCATGAAATACTCGCCCATTGCGGCGCCCGCGTAGGGCGCGATATAGAGCATGGGTGCGGGCTCGGAGGCGTTGGCGCAGACGACGATGCTGTAATCGAGCGCGCCGTGCTGCCGCAGCTTCTCCACCACGCTCGCCACCGTGGACTCCTTCTGTCCGATGGCGACGTAGATGCAGATCATGTCCTTGCCCTTCTGGTTGATGATCGTATCGAGGGCAATGGCGGTCTTGCCGGTCTGGCGGTCGCCGATGATCAGCTCTCGCTGGCCGCGGCCGATGGGCACCAGGGCGTCGATGGCCTTGATGCCGGTCTGCATCGGGACGGATACGCTCTTGCGCTCGATGACGCCGGGGGCGCGGTTTTCGATCGGACGGGTCTGGGCAGCGTGGATAAGGCCCTTGCCGTCCACCGGACGGCCCAGCGCGTCGACCACGCGGCCGATCAGCGCCTCGCCCACGGGTACCTCAATGATGCGTCCGGTGCGGACGACCTCGTCGCCCTCCTGAACGCTGTCGTAGTTGCCCAGCAGCACGACGCCGACGTTATCCTTGTCGAGGTCCATGACCATGCCGCGCAGATCGCCCTTGAAGCGGATCATCTCGCCGGCCATGACGTCGCTCAGACCGCTCACGCGGCAGATGCCGTCGGACAGGGAGCTGACGCGCCCGGTCTGGAACACGTCCACGTCCACCGGGATCTCGTCCACGCGCTTCATGGCCTCGCCGATCATGTCGCCCTCGAGGCTGTCGCCCTCCGCAAAGCTGCTGCGCACCTTTTCGAGCATGTGCGAGAGGCTGCCGTCGTAGATGGTATCGCCCACCTGCAGCTTCATGCCGCCGATCAGCTTCGGGTCGACCTGGATCTCCAGCTGCACATTCTCCACGCCGAAGCGCCGGCGCAGCAGCTCGATGATGCGGCTCAGCTCCGCCTCTTCCGGTTCCCGGCTGCAGCTGAGCACCGCTTTGAGATGCGAATCCTCCAGCAGACGGGCTTTATCCGCGCCGGTGGGCGCGGCCTTGTCCTCCAGACGGCCGAGGAAACGCCTGTCCAGCTCGCGCAGGGCGGTCCCGCCGCTCTCGCCTTTCAGCTTTTCGGCGGCAGCCTCGGTCATCACGGCCGACACCTCGTCGGTCAGCGCGCGGCGGGTCTCGAGCATCAGCTGCTCCGCGGCGCGGCGAGACTGGTTTTCGATGTCGCTGCGTGCCTCCCGGTCTCTCTCCCGCTCCTCGCCGCGCGTTTCGGCGAGGCGCGCCTCCAGATCGCGGCGGATCTCCTCCGCCTGCGCCTCGCGGCGCTGCGCGCTGCCCTTGAGGTCTTCACGAAGCTCCGCGGCACGCGCTTTCGCGTCCTCGGCGCTCTGCAGCTCCCGCACGATCTTCTCGCGGCGGCCGGAGATCATGTTTTTGACCAGCTTGCGCCCGATAAAATAGAGCGCGGTCGCAAGGATCGCAAAGTTGATGATGCCGTATAGGATTGTCCATCCGTGCATGTGCGGCACCTCCTGTAGTCTTACTGTTTCACAGCTCATCAAGGAAAATGTCTCCCTGTTTTTACCGCAGCTTTGCCACGGTAAAAACACCCTGAGGCGAGCTGTGCGAGCCCTCGCGACGACCAAGCAAGGCGTTCCCCCGCAAGCCGCGCGCGATAAGCGCGAGTATCTCACATGCGAAACCATGTTTCGCATGTGAATTTTTTACTGCTCGGTGTTGCCCGCGTTCAGCAGGCGCTCGGCCAGGCGCCCGGCCAGCTCATCGCGGCGCAGCTGCAGCTCGCGGTCGGTCTGCTCGCGCAGAGCCGCAGCCTCGCTTTTGCCCTGCTCAGCGGCCTCGGCGGCCGACTGCTTTGCCTCGCGCAGGGCTTCGGCGCGGCGCTCCTCACTGCGGTCTTTTTCAGCCCGCAGCTCGTTTCTGGCCTCCTGCAGCCGTTCCTCGCGCTCCCGCTCCAGGCCGCGCTCGTCCTCTTCGATGGCAGCGCGCGCCTCGGCCTCCTCGTTCAGCCCCGCGTCAATGCGGGCTTTGCGCTCGTCCATGAAGCGGACGAGGGGCTTATAGAGGAATTGGTTGAGCAGAAAAAGCAGCGCAAAGAAGCCCAATATCGTCCAGATCAGTTCGGACGGATTGATGCTCAGCATACGGCGGCTCCTGTCTTAGATCTTGCCGACCAGCATGAACGCGACCAGCATGCCGTAAATGGTCAGCGCTTCCATCAGCGCCAGGGACAGGATCAGCGAGCCGCGGATATCGCCGGCAGCCTCCGGCTGACGGGCGATGGCGTCCATCGCGTGAGACGCGGTGATTCCCTGGGCGATGGCAGTTGCCATGGCGGTGAGTGCAAGCACGAGGGCGGCGGCAATTGCAATAGTTCCGGTTGCCATAAGAAGTACCTCCTGAAAAATGTAATAGTTAACTTATTCTTCTTCGACTGCCTCCGACACGTAGATCGAAAGCAGCATGGTGAACACCATCGCCTGCAGCATGCAGAACAGCAGGCTCAGCACATTCATGATGAGAGGAACGCCGATCGGGAAGATCTCATACAGCGTTTCGGTCACCATTTCCTCGCCGTACATATTACCGTAAAGTCGCAGGGCGAGGGACATGGGGCGGATGAACTGCTCCAGCAGGTTCAGCGGCAGCATCAGCACGATTAGGATCAGGGGCTTGGCGAAGCTGGCGGCGTATTTCTTCAGGCCGCGCTCGCGGATGCCGATGACGTGGGTGGTGAAGAAGGCGATCACGCCGAGTCCCGCCGTAACGGACAGGCTCGCCGTGGGCAGCGCCATGCCCTTCACATGGCCCATGCCGGGAATCAGACCCGAGTAGTTGCTGACAATGATAAAGATGAAAAAGGTCGCAAAAATGGGGAAATATTTGCGCATATGCTTCTGGCCGAGCGTGTCGGCGAAAAAGCTCTGCAGCTTCTCGATTGCCATCTCCGCCAGATTCTGCAGCGGCCCGGGCACGTCTTTGAGTCTGCGGGTAGCCAGAAAGCTGAGAAGCGCCAGCACCAGGATGATCGCCCACATGCTGACGACCGTGCTGGTCACCTGCAGCGGGCCGATGGAAAACAGTACGTTCGTATGCTCCATCCGAGGCACCTCCTGTTAAAAAAATCGCATTTACAAATATGTAGTATAAACTATTTGCCGCAAAAAGTAAATCACATCTTTTTCGACGGCGTTTTGTCACTGCTTCATAATGCGTCATCGGCTCTTCCACAGTTTTCTCCACAAAACAGGCGAATAGGCCGGAACCAGAAAAAGACTATATCTATGATTTATTCTGTTTTTTATTTGTGTTTGTGTTATTTTTTGTTGGTTAGCTTGAATAAACTTGATTCATGATCGTAAACAGGGCAGAATCCGTGTTCTGCACCGTTTCCCGGCAACTTCCGAAAAAAGATGCGACAGCCTGTCAAAAGCCAGGCTGTCGCTTTGTGTTGGCGGATCTCGCCGATATGGATAGAGGCGACAAAAGAGATTTGATATTTCAAAATCCCGGAATCAAATGTTCGCAGGCTGAATCAATGGGCTCGATACTCTATGACGCTCTGCGAAAGAAGCGCTATTCTTCCTATTGTCTCGTCAAAGTAGATGAACGATCTGCTTATTTTCTATTTACAATCAGGCGGACTGTGATGACTCCCGAAAAACAGATCATCAATGATCAGTGCAGCGGGGGCAGTTCGTGAATGTCATAAGTATCATAGTAGATCTCAAAAGCGGTATCCACATCGCCGGACAGTTCGATCAGCGCCCCTGCCTGGAACATAGTCGACAGGCTTCCGGAGGGGGCCTTCCATGCGGCGTTGGAGACAACACGCATGGCTTGGTCGCCCGTCTTCTCCGCCCGCAGGATCGCTTCCGCTTCGAACAGGAGCGTGCCTGTTGCGATATGGTAGTCGCTGGACACAATCACCAGCTGTTTTACCTGCGGATAACTTTCCGTCAAAATGTCATAGGTGTAAATGGCGTTCTGAGCCGTGGTGATGGAATGATCCTCCACAATGACGCGTTCTGCCGCAATACCGTTTTCGATCAGCCATTCCGCCATCTTACCGGCTTCTGTGGCGGTCTCGTTCTCTGCCGCTGTCCCACCGCCAGTACAGACGATCCATGCGTTGGGATATTTCTCCGCGCTGGTTTTGACGATCGTGAGGCGTTCGACCAGTTCATCGCGCATGGTCCCGTCGGGGTTGAGCTGGAACCCAAGTGCAACGATGCAAAGCTCATCCGTGTTCGGCAGGCCGTCCGGCAGCACGCCTTCATGGATCATCAAATCCGTGTTCGCTGTTTTCCATAAAGTCATGATGCTGTCCCAGCGATCAGCAGCGTCAACATCAACGGACCGCAGTTCCTTCAGCAGAGACAGTATATGGTCGTCTGCCTCGCTGCCGTAGTTTCCGTAGTCGACCACCAGTTCCTCAATGATAGCCTGAGGGTCTCTTTTCTCTTGTTTCTGCCCGCAGCCGGAGCAAAAACAGACGACAGATAGCATCAAAAGCACGCACAGAATACGTATGCGAAATCCAGTTTTCATGGAGGCACTCCTTTTTTCGATGTTACACCAAGCACATGATACTGATAAGATACCACGAAAGCTGAATCATTACAACAGAAAGAATGATGAACAAATATTTGATGAAAATGAATGATAGCTCTGGGATCGAACGATCGTCCGGGGGAAATGTGGTCGAAAGCTTGCCGCGAAAGCGAAAAACGCAGAGCCGCCGGCTGGCGGCTCTGCGTTTTTGGTCCGAGTAGAGGGACTTGACCTGCCCTGCGGGGCAGGCCGCCTCGCGGCTCTGGCGTGCCCACGGCACGCCATTCACTCCCGCTCGGGTTCAAGTCCCTGATCCTATGAAGCGGGAAACGGGAGGCGCATGGCCTCCCGTTTCCCGTTTTGGTCCGAGTGAAGGGACTTGAACCCCCGACCTGATGGTCCCAAACCACCCGCGCTACCAACTGCGCTACACCCGGTCGTCGTCAGAAGAAACTCGCTTCATTCCGTTTCCACCAAGCGTGGTGAAAACTGCATATTCGCTCCTTCCTTCTTCCTCTCCGAATCAGACCCGCTTCGCTGGGCTCTGCTTCGGTTTGGGGGACGGAAAGAAACTCGCTCCATTCCGTTTCCGCTCCTTCTGCGTTGCCGTGCTATTATACCCCAACCTTCCTGGCCGCGCAAGAGGATTCTTGATGTTTTCGGGCGAATGTGATATTCTGTTGACAGGAGTGTGAAAACCCATGAGAATGAGAAAAAGGCGCAATCTTTCCCCCAGAATGGAGAAATGCGCCGACGTTTTGATCGATACCCCCGAGGAATACCGCGGCCAGTGGCTGCAGCGCTTCCCCGCTTTCCGGCATGTGCAGCTGGAGCTCGGCTGCGGCAAGGGCCGCTTCACCACAGACACCGCCGCCGCCATGCCGGACACGCTGCTCGTCGCTGTTGAAAAGGTGCCGGACGCGATGATCATCGCCATGGAGCGCACGCTGGAGCGAAGGCTTAACAACGTCCGCTTCCTCGATTTTGACGCTGCGCGTCTGCCGGAGCTCTTCGCCCCGGGTGAAGCGGAGCGCATCTACATCAACTTCTGCGATCCCTGGCCCAAAAGCCGGGACGCCAAATTTCGCCTGACCGCCCCCGGCTTCCTGCGCCTGTACGCCGACGCGCTCCCGCTCGGCGGACAGATCTGGTTCAAAACCGACAACGGCCCGCTCTTTGACTGGTCGGTAGAACAGTTCACCCGCGAGGGCTGGGCGATCAGCGAGCTCACGCACGACCTGCACGCGAACGGCACCGTCGGCGTGATGACCGACTATGAGGCGAAGTTTTTTGCCGAGGGGCTGAAGATCAACCGCCTCGTCGCCACACGCACCGCCGAGACGAAAACCACCGCCGCCGGTCCCGTGCCGCGCATCCACAACGCTGCCCTGCCCGACGCCCGCGGCTATGAACGCAGCGTGCGGGACAATGCCGGAGCAGAAGCATGACCTTTCTCGACACCGCCTTTCTGTGCAGCGACGAGCTGCGGCTGGCGCTGGACGGCACGGCCGAGGCCGATCCCGTGCGTGACACTGTGCCGGCCTATTACTTCAACATCTGCCTGCCTGACGGGACGCGGGTCGGCCGCTGTGATCTGCGCATCGGTCACAGCCGGAAGCTCTATTTCGGCGGCAACATCGGCTACACCGTCTTCCCGGACTACCGCGGGCATCATTACGCCGAAAAAGCCTGCCGCCTGCTGTTTGATCTGGCGAACCGGCACGATCTGGGCTATGTGATCATCACCTGCAACCCGGACAATATTCCCTCCCGCCGCACCTGCGAGCGGCTCGGCGGGCAACTGCTGGAGATCGCGGAACTGCCGGAGGACAACGACATGCGGCGCGACCGTGGCTATACCCATGCCTGCATTTACCGATTCGAACTGTGAGGTGCATCTATGAGATTCATTTCCTGGAACGTCAACGGCCTGCGCGCCGTGATGAAAAAGGGCTTTGAGGATATTTTCTGGAACCTGAACGCGGACTTCGTGTGCCTGCAGGAGACCAAGCTCCAGGCCGGGCAGATCGAGCTGGATTTTCCGGGCTACGAGAGCTACTGGAGCTATGCCGAAAAAAAAGGCTACTCCGGCACCGTGATCTTCACGAAGCACCATCCCCTCTCCGTGCGCTATAACCTCGGCATGCCCGAGCACGACACCGAAGGCCGCGCCGTGACGCTCGAATACGAGGACTTCTTCCTTGTCTGCGTCTACACGCCGAACGCGCAGGACGAGCTGCGGCGCCTGGACTACCGGATGCAGTGGGAGGACGATTTCCGCGCCTATCTGCAGGAGCTGGACAGGCAAAAGCCCGTGATCGTCTGCGGCGACATGAACGTGGCGCACGAGGAGATCGACCTGAAAAACCCCAAGCAGAACATCGGCAACCCCGGCTTTTCCTATGAGGAGCGCGGCAAATTCACCGAGCTGCTGGAAGCGGGCTTCACCGATTCCTTCCGTTATCTCTATCCCGACCGGACCGACGCCTACTCCTGGTGGAGCTATCGCGCCGCCGCGCGGGAGCGAAACGTTGGCTGGCGCATCGACTACTTCGTCGTCTCCGACCGGCTGCGCGAACAGATCAGGGACGCCTATATCCTCCCCGAGGTCATGGGCTCCGACCACTGCCCGGTGGGGCTGGATCTGACATGGTGAAGATCGGAACCGTCGAGATCGGCGGGCACGTCGTCCTCGCGCCGATGGCGGGCGTCACCGACTTTGCCTTTCGCCGCCTCTGCCGCGAGCAGGGTGCCGCGCTGACGACCAGCGAGATGGTCAGCGCGAAGGCGCTGGTCTACCGCGACGAAAAGACGAAATCGCTGCTCTATGCCCCGTCGGACGAGCATCCCTACGCCGTGCAGATCTTCGGCCACGAGCCGGAGGTGATGGCCGAGGGCGCCTGTCTCGCCCTGGAGCAAAGCGGCGCGGACATCCTTGACATCAACATGGGCTGCCCGGTGGGAAAGATCGTCAAAAACGGCGAGGGCTCGGCGCTGATGCGAGACCCGGAGCTTGCCGGACGGATCGTCGAGGCCGTCGTGCACGCCGTGGACAGGCCCGTGACGGTGAAATTCCGCAAGGGCTGGGACGGCGGCAGCGTCAACGCCGTGGACTTTGCCCGCACGATGGAGCAGGCGGGCGCCTCGGCGATCGCCGTGCACGGGCGCACGCGCGTGCAGATGTACGCCGGGCGCGCCGACTGGGACATCATCCGCGACGTGAAGGCTGCCGTATCCATCCCCGTGACCGCCAACGGCGATATTTTCTCCGCCGAAGACGCAGCGCATATCCTGCGTTATACCGGCTGCGACCTGGCGATGATCGGGCGCGGCTGCTTCGGCAATCCCTGGCTCTTTCGCCAGGCCGAGGCCGTCATCCGCGGCGAGGGTGAGCCTCCCCTGCCACCGCTCAGTGAGCGCATGGACGCGGCTTTTGGGCAGATCGAGGCGCTCGCCGCCGTGCGCGGCGAGCACGCCGCCTGCATGGAGGCGCGCCATCAGCTGCCCTGGTACCTGCACGGCATCGCGCACAGCAGCATCTATCGGCAGATGCTGGTGCGCGTGGAAACATTGGACGAGATCAGAAAGATCCTTCGGGATGTGAAGCGAGACGAGGGCATAAGGAGGCGATCCGATGACGCCGGAACATGAAAAACACTGTATCGAGCGCGTACTCAAAGGCGACGCCAACGCCTTTGAGCATCTGGTGCACGCCTATGAGAAGACCGTGTACAACCTGGCGCTGCGCACGCTCGGCAACCGGGAGGACGCCGAGGATGTCACACAGGAGGCATTTCTGAAGGCCTATCGCTCGCTGGACAGCTTTCGGGGCGACAGCAAATTCTCCGTCTGGCTCTATCGCATCGTCTCCAACCTCTGCCTCGATCTGCTGCGCAGCCGCCAGCGCAAGCCTGTGCAGTCGCTGACGGTGGAAGACGACGACGGCGAGATCGGCGAGCTGGAGATCTCCGACGAGCACTTCTCCCCCGAAAAACTGCTCGACCGCAAGCTGACGCGCGAATCCGTGCAGCGGGGTCTTTCCGCCCTGCCGGACGACGCGCGGCAGATCCTGCTGCTGCGCGAGCTGCAGGGCATGAGCTACGAGGAGATCGGTCAGGCGCTGGATCTGGAACCCGGAACAGTCAAATCCCGCATTTTCCGCGCGCGAAAAAGACTCTGCGCCTTTTTGCTGCAGGACGGGAACCTTCCCGATTCTCTGGCGTCAAAGTATTCGGGAGGAGGTGACAGGCCATGACGGAATGCGAACAGTATCAGGAACTGATCAGCCGCATGCTCGACGACGATCTGAGCAAGGCTGAACGCAGCGCGCTGGCCGCGCATGTCAAGACCTGCCCGGACTGCGCAGCCGTCTATGTGGCGTTTCGCTCCTTGTCCGAACAGCTCGGCGCAGATCTGGAGGAAGTCCCGGCAGCCGTACACGAAAACATCATGGCCGAGGTCCGGCGCGACAGCATCCGCGCCAGAAACAGCGCCCACCGTTCCCACCGCGCCTGGCATACGGCGCTGACGATCGCGGCCTGCCTGGTCCTGGTCGTGGCAGCCTCCCTCAGTCTGCCGAAGCTTGCTCCTCGCATGGGATCCAGCGCCCCCGCGCCGCAGGCCGCTCCCGCCGCGGTTGAGGAGTATGTCCGGGCGGAGGAGCCAATGGCCGCGCCCGCGCCCATGCCAGAGGAAAAAGAAGCGCCGCAGGGCAATATGATGCTCGGCGGTGCGCTGCAGAACGCAGCGCAGGGCGCCGACGATGCGCCGGCGGAAGAAGCGGCCGAGGGAGAGGCTCCCCGTTCGCCTCTGTACAGCGACGAAGGCGAGCTGATCCTGGATGCGGAGCAGAGCGCTGCTTTGCTCGACGCTCTGAGCGGCGAAGCGGTGTATCTGGAGCAGCAGCCGGAACAGGAGATCCACGTACTTCTGCAGAAGGATGAGTCTTCCAGGCCGCTGACCATTCTGCTCGGCGCGGAGGGCGCATACTATGTCCGGGCCGACGGGGACAGCACCTGCCGCATCGATTTGAGTCCGGAGGAGCTGCTGTCGCTGCTGGGACTGACGGAATAAGGCGGCAAAATTATCCCTTGAATCGTCTGTTATCTTATGCTATACTTTCCATATGATAATTTTTTAACTGACGGTACAGGGAGAGATCGAATTGAAGCGAGTTAAGGTATCCAATAACGTGATCCGCCGTATTCCGCGCTATCTGCGCAAGCTGGACGAGCTGATGGAGGCCGGTGTGAACCGTATATCCTCCTTTGACCTCGGGCAGCAGCTGGGGCTCACGCCCTCGCAGATCCGCCAGGATTTCAGCTGCTTCGGCGAATTCGGCCAGCAGGGCTACGGCTATAACGTGGCTGCGCTGCGCGAGCAGGTCGCTGCCATTCTCGGCATGGACCGCGGCTTCAGCGCGATCCTGATCGGCGTGGGCAACATCGGCCGCGCGCTGATGGATAATTTCTGCTTCAGCGAATGGGGCTTTCATCTTCTCAGCGCCTTTGAGGTCAATCCGGCCCTGATCGGCACGGAGCTGAGCGGCGTGCTCATCCGCAGCATGGACGAGCTGGAGAGCTTCCTGGCAGAAAACAAGGTCGACGTGGCCGTGCTCTCCGTGCCCAAGGAGGCGGCGCTCCGGGTGACCGAGCGGCTGACGAAAAACGGTATCCGCGCGATCTGGAACTTCACCAATGTCGAGCTGACGGACCCCAACAGCAGCATTCTTGTTGAAAATGTGCACTTTTCGGACAGCCTTCTCTCGCTGAGCTACTATATCTCCGAGCGCAAGGACGAGGAAGCGGCCCGGGCGGCGCGGGCGGAAAAGCTCGCCGGCGCCGAAAAGTAAGGCAAGGATCATTCCGATAAAAGCTTCCGATTGGGCGCTTTGCCCATGGGAGCTTTTATTTTTTCCGAGGAGGAACGATATGTCAGATACCATTGCCGCGCTGGCCACCGGCGCGCAGATCTCAGCGATCGGCATCCTGCGCCTGTCCGGGCCGGAGAGCATCGCGATCGCTGACCGGCTCTTTATCCCCGACGACGGCGCGCCGATGTCGTCGCACGAAAGCAAGACGCTGGTGTACGGCGCGCTGCACGATACAGACGGCGCGCTGCTGGACCTGTGTCTGTGCACCCACAGCCGCGCGCCGCGCAGCTATACCGGCGAGGACACCGTGGAGTTTCAGTGTCATGGCTCCCCCGTCGTGCTGCGCGAGGCGCTGGAGGCCTGTTTTTCGCTCGGCGCCCGACAGGCAGGACCGGGAGAATTCACCAAGCGTGCCTTTTTGAACGGCTGCATGGACCTGACCGCCGCCGAGGCCGTGGCCGATCTGATCGACGCGGAGAGCGCGGAGAGCGCCCGCAATGCGGCGGGCCAGCTGTCCGGCGCGATCAGCGCGCGCATCGACGCGGTCTACCGGGCGCTGGAGGATATCAGCGCGCATTATCACGCGGTGCTGGACTATCCGGACGAGGATATCGAAGATTTCCGGCTGGCCGCCTACCGTGAAACCTACGCCGGGGCACGGAAGAGCCTGCAGCGGCTGCTGGACAGCTTCGGGCGCGGCCGTCTGATGAATGCCGGTCTTCCCACCGCGATCATCGGCCGCCCGAACGTGGGAAAAAGCTCGCTGCTAAACGCGCTGCTGGGCTATGAGCGCGCCATTGTCACCGCGATCCCAGGCACAACGCGCGACACCATTGAGGAAAAGCTGCGGATCGGCGCTCTGACGCTGCGGCTGATCGACACAGCCGGCCTGCGCGACTCCGATGATCTGGCCGAGCAGCTGGGTGTGGAGCGCAGCCGCCGCGCCATGGAAGATGCGGAGCTGGTGCTGGCCGTGATCGACGGCAGCGAAGCGCTCGGCGAGGAGGATCGGAGCATCCTGCGCCGGGCGGAACAGGCGCCTCACGCGATCGCTATCCTCTCCAAAACCGACCTGCCGCAGCAGATCACCCATCTGGACACCTCCCTGCCGCAGCTGACGCTCAGTGCGCGGACGGGAGAAGGCCTCGACGAGCTGGAACGCACGATCGAGGCGCTCTTCCCGCTGCCGCAGGTGCCGGCGGGCGAGATCCTGACCAACGCGCGGCAGGCAGACGCCGTCCGCCGTGCGCTCGGCGCGCTGTCGGCCGCGGAGGAGGCCATGAAAGAGGGGCTCACGCCGGATATCGTGCTGACGGAGACGGAGGGCGCGATGCAGGCACTCGGCGAGCTGACCGGCCGCAGCGTGCGTGAGGACGTGACAAACCGCATCTTTGCACGCTTTTGCGTGGGAAAATAATGCTGATCGGATAAAAAACGGGCGCTGCCGAGTGGCAGCGTCCGTTTTCTGTTATCAAATTCTGATCAGCACCCCCAATCCGAAGCCCAGCGCCATCCCGGCCAGCAGCAGCAAGACCTTGGGCCAGCGCCTCGGCTTCTTTTCCGGGAGCATGGGCCGCAGATAGTCCTCCGCCGACTGTCTCGCCTGACGGAGCAGCTCCTCCCGGCTGAGATCGCTGCGGCGCAGAACATCCTCATGAAGGAAGAACACTGCCTCCCGAAACAGGCCGGGCACCGGCACGCGCACACGGATGATCTGCTCCGCGGACCCCCGGATCACCTCGCGCCGGATTTCCGGCCGGTCGCCCTGCAGGCTGAGCCTCATACGCGCTTGTCCAGTCTGACCGCGATGACGGTCATATCGTCGACTGCGCCGTACTGTTCCTCCGCTGCGCGCAGCGCGGTTTTGGCCAGACCCTTCATGTCCGGCCGGCCGTCTTTCAGCAGCTCCCGCAGCCACTCGTCGTCGCGCGCGGCGATCACACCGTCGGTGGCGATCAGTGCCGTCGAGCCCGGGCGCAGCTTCATGCGCACCACGTCCGGAGCGGAGCCGTCGCCGGGGCAGAGGCCCGGTGCGAGACTCTCGCTCTCGATCCGGCGGATCTTGTTCCCGTTTTTGACATAGGACGGCGCCGCGCCGTATTTATAAAAGCAGGCCTCGCCGGAAAAAAGATCGACACACATCAGGTCCACCGTGGCATAGCCCCATTCTTCGCCGGAACGGAGCAGCATCACGGAATTGAGGATGCGCATGGCGATGGCGGGCTCCGTGCCGCTGCGAAGGAATCGCTCCAGGATCTCGACGACCCGCGCGCTGTCCCTTGCTGCCTCGCTGCCGCTGCCCATGCCGTCGGAGAGGATCACACACAATACGCCTTCGTCCGTTTTAAAATAGCTCCCTTTGTCGCCGTTGACGCTCTCCCCTTTTTTCTTCATCGCCGCGATCCCGACGGACACGGCCAGAGGCTCCGCCTCCAGCAGGGTCAGGCGGCTCGTGCTGCTCTCCAGCTCCTGCGGCTGGCACAGGCGCACGCCGAGCACCTCCGAGATGCGGTCCAGGTAGTGCTCCTCCTTGAACAGCCGCGCAAGCGACGGCCCTTCCATGATCACGCGAAGCCTGCCTCCGGAGCGGAACACCGCCGTCTGCACCTCGATATCCAGCGAGCGCAGATAACGCTGCAATCTCTGTTCGGCATGCGGCTCGGAACCGGACTCGTCGCCGAGCTCCCGGCTGAGCCGGTCCAGCATGCCCGCCATGTCGTGATACTGTTCCCAGGCAGCGCTGCGGTTCTCCGCCGCTGTGCTGCGCAGCTGCCGGCGATAGGCCGAAGCCCGCAGCTCGCCGTTGACGGCGGCCACTAAGGCCGGAACGGACGGACATTTCTCCCGGAAATGCGAGGGGATATCCTCCGCGGACAGGCTGCCGTTGCGGCGCATGGCGCCAGTCGCGTCGTTCATGGCGGACAGCGTGTCCATATAGTCCGTATTCCAGCAGCGGTTTTTCTCCTTGCAGGAGACGCACACGGCGTCCGCCGCCCGGTCAAAGACCCGGGCGATGTTTTCATCATTCTGTCCGCCCGTCAGATTCTGGCGGACCGTTTCGTAAATATCCTCATAGACGTGGCCCAATTCCCCGAGCCGGGATGCCATATAGCGGCGGAGCCCAAGCTCGCCGCTCCCCGTCTCCATGGTCTGCAGCAGAAGGCCCGTCCGGCTGAGGAGATTGGCCGGCAGCAGGAGAAAGACCAGCGAGGCCATCATACCTTCATAGAGGCTGCTGATGATCGCGCCCTCGTTCCACAGGCCGATCAGCGCCACGCCCTGCGTCAGCACGAAGCCGAGCGTGAACAGAAAACGCCCGTAGCGCCCGAAGCAGCCGCCCAGCAGCCCGGAGATCGCATAGATCGGCGTATAGTAGGCGGCGCCAACCGTCGTCAGATCCATCGCAAGGCCCAGCACCGTGCCGACGGCCGCGCCGGTCAGGATGCCGCCCTTCATCGCGCAGCACATCACCAGCAGCAGCGCCGCCGCCCGGCCGATGGACGCACCGCGCAGGATCGTGATGCGGCTGACCGCCATCAAGAGCGCCGCGATCAGCACCATCACCGCCGCACCGCGCCGCTGCTCATCGCTCTCCGAGACGGCCTTTTCCCGGGAAAAGACCTCCCGGAAGAAGTAGCAGCCGCCGAAGGCCAGGCAGCTTTCCACCGCGAATCGCGCATACAGCGGCAGGCCGCCCTTCGTCAGTCCGTAGGTCCCCATCACCGCCGTCATCACGGTCACGATGCCCGCAGCGCCCGGCATGAACAGACGGCGGCGATAGAGGCTCGTCTCCTGGAAAACGAAGCCGATCGTATACACCAGCACCGAGGCCGCCACATAGCGGATCCCCCAGCTCAGTCCGCCGCTCAGATAGCCGAGCGCCGCGCCCAGCAGCGTGCACACGCCCGCCAGTCCCGGCCCGGCTGCCGCCGTCATCGCAATACCGAAGGGCGCCCCGTCGTTCAATACCCGCGCGCTGCTGAGCGTCAGTCCCAGCAGCAGAAATACCGCGCCGTGCAGCACGCCGGCCATCCGCCGGTCCAGCTGCCGCTGCCCCAATGCTGTTTTCAGGGCGGCAAAGCGCCCCGTTCCTCTTACGTCCATGCCTGTCCTCCCCCATGGCTTTCAAGATAGGCACATTATAGATTTCCCGGTGGCAAAAAGGCGGTCATTTGCCGCTGTTGAAGCAGGCATCTTTGTCATGGAAAATACGGGGAAATACGGCTGCCGGACGTTCTTTATTTTCCGCGGAGCTTCCGGCTTTCCCGCCGCCGCTGTCTTGACAGTACGGGGGCAAGTTGCTAAACTGTGAAAAAAGAGCTGGAACCAGGTGATATGAATGGACATTTACGAAAGAACCGCGCTGGTTTTGGGCGAAGAGGCCATGCAGGTCCTCGCGCGCAGCCGCGTGGCCGTGTTCGGTCTCGGCGGCGTGGGCGGCTATGTGGTGGAGGCGCTGGCGCGCTGCGGCGTCGGCGCGCTGGATCTGATCGACAGCGACCGCATCAGCCCCTCCAATCTGAACCGACAGATCCTGGCGACCGGCGAGACGCTCGGCCATTGGAAAACGGACGCCGCGGCGGCGCGCGTGCACAGCATCAATCCCGCCTGCAAAGTGACCCTGCACCGCTGTTTTTATCTGCCGGATACCGCGCCGCAGTTCGATTTCACGCAGTATGATTATATCGTCGACGCGATCGACACCGTCACCGGCAAGCTGATGCTGGCCGAGGAGGCACAGCGCTGCGGAACAAAGATTATCAGCTCGATGGGCACCGGCAACAAGCTCGATCCGACCGCTTTCCGCGTCGCCGATATCTCACAGACCGCCGTCTGTCCGCTGGCGCGCATCATGCGCAAGGAGCTCAAAAAGCGCGGCATCGAGCACCTGAAGGTGGTCTATTCCCGGGAAAAGCCGCTGGAGCCAACCGAAAGGCTCCGTCCGGCCGAGGAGGCCGGGCGGCGGGATATCCCCGGCTCCGTGGCTTTCGTCCCCTCCGTCGCCGGGATGATCCTCGCGGGCGAGGTCGTCAAGGATCTGACCGGGATCAAAGGAGGAGAACTGCTGTGAAAGAGTTGGCAACCGAACGCCTGCTGCTCCGGCGCATCCGGCGCGAAGACGCGCAGCGCATCTATGACTGCTGGGCCAGCGATCCCGAAGTAACGAGATACCTCACCTGGCAGCCGCATGCGTCTGTCGCCGTGACGGAGGCCATTGTGGCGCGCTGGCTGGCCGACTATGACAAGCCGGACACTTACCGCTACGGGATCGAGCTGCGCGAAACAGGCGAGCTGATCGGCATGATCGACGTGGTGGGCTATCACCACGGCAATCCCGTGATCGGCTACTGCTCGGGCCGCACCTACTGGGGAAACGGCTATATGACCGAGGCGCTCAAGGCCCTCTGCGCCGCGCTCTTCGAAGCAGGCTATTCGATGATCCGCATCGAGGCGGTGCGGGAAAACATCGGCAGCAACCGGGTCATCCAAAAGGCCGGCTTCCGCTTGGCCAACAGCCGGGAGCAGCCGATGTCCGAAAGCAAGCCGGAGATCGTGACGATCAACAGCTATTATCTGCCCCGTGAATAATCGAAACCCCGCTGTGCATCCTACACAGCGGGATTTCTTTTTGTTCTATATTAGCACTCTTTTTACTAGAGTGCTAATATTCATAGTTTGTTCATATTAAACGCTATATTTGTTAACTTTCGTATCGTATTTTATATACATGAAGAAACGAGAGATGCAAAAGTTTCTTCAAATTGAATGTGTAATATAATTATTGGAGGTATAGATTATGTTCGAACTGATTCCTTTTGACCATCATATGCGCCGCATGGCTAATTTTGATCCCTTCCGCGAGCTGGAGGATATGGAGCGCAGCTTCTGGGGCAACGGCCACAGCGTCAGCGCCTTCCGCACTGACGTGATCGACACGGGCGACGCTTATCAGCTGCAGGCTGAGCTGCCCGGCTTCAAGAAGGAAGACATCAGCATCGACGTGGAAAACGACGTGCTGACCATCAGCGCCGAGCGCAAGGTCGAGAACGACGAGAACAGCAAGCCCAACTATGTCAAGCGCGAGCGCTTCTACGGCTCCTTCAGCCGCAGCTTTGATGTCTCCGGTATCAACGTTGACGGCATCGAGGCCGCTTACAATGACGGCATCCTGACCCTGACCATGCCCAAGAAGGTCGAGCAGGCCCCGGCCAAACGCAGCCTGGAGATCAAGTAAGCGCCAAAAACAGACAAGCCTTCGGATTCATCCGAAGGCTTGTTTTTTTATGCCTGCCGTTCGATGGCCAGCAGCGCAGCCTTTTTCTCAAGTCCGCCGGCATAGCCGGTCAGTCCACCCCCGCTGCCGACAATCCGGTGACAGGGGATCAGCAGCCAGACCGGGTTCTTGCCGAGCGCCGCACCGATCGCTCTGGCGCTGCGGCAGCCGATCTTCCGGGCCAGCTCGCCGTAGCTGCGTGTCTCGCCGTACGGGACGCCGCAGCAGGCCTGCCAGACACGGCGCTGAAAGGCCGTGCCCGCGGGAGCGAGCGGCAGATCGACGGCCGGATTCTTCCCGGCAAAATACGCCCGCAGCCAGGCTTCCGTGCGTTTGGCCAGTTCCGTTTCCGGCGGCGGAAGAAAAGAGTCCTCGTCTTCTGCAGCAAAGCGCAGCGCGGTGACGGCGCCCTCCCGCTCTTCCAAGAGCATCGGCCCAAGCGGCGTACGGATCACGCAGTCCATCAGTTGTTGATCCCGTGGTGCGCGCCGTAGGAGCTTTCCTCCAGCGGCAGGAACTGGTAGCCGTTGTTCAGGCCCCAGACGATGATGCGCTCGACCGCGTCCACGCTGAAGCCCTTGATATCGTGCTGCAGCACGACGCTGACGTTGGACGTGCAGGAGCTGATAACGTTCCAGTAGACCTGGTCGGTGTCCGTGGTTTCGCCGGCGTCGCCGCTCGTGACGTTCCAGTCGAAATAATAGTAGCCCATATCGGTCATGGTCTTGGTCAGGCGGCTCATGATGCCGGGGTTGAAGTTGCTGACCGTGTTCGAGCTGCCGCCGGGGAAGCGGAAGAGCTTGGTATACTCGCCGGTCTGCTCGTAGATCAGATCCTCGCAGAGATTGAAGTCGTCAAAGTAAGCCTCTTCGCTGGCGTAAATGTTCCAGTAGTTGTGTGTGTAGCTGTGAACGCCGATCGAGTGTCCCTCCCGGTAGGCCCGGCCGATGCAGTCGACATAGTCCGGGTGGTTGCCGGTGATGAAAAAGGTCACCTTGACGTTGTATTTGGCCAATATATCCAGCAGATGCGGCGTATAGTAGCTCGGGCCGTCGTCAAAGGTCAGGTAGATGGTCTTGCGCTCGGGATAGACGGTGTCGGACTGCACGACCGGCTCAACGGTCACATGCCGCGTGGCCGTGACGCTCTCGCCGGCGAAGTTGGTCAGGGTGTAGACCAGCTCGTATTCGCCGCTGCGATAGGGCGTGACCGAGCCGTCCACCGTGACATACTGGCTCAGGTCGCTGCCCTGCCCGTCCGTCACGGTAAAGCCGGGATCCTCCCAGCTCATGCAGGCCTGCATGGTAAAGTCCTCTCCGCCGATCAGCTCGATGGCTGGTGCGTCCAGGCCCGCGGGCAGCGCGCGCTCGACGACCGCCTCGTTGCCGGAGCTGTCCGTGACGGTGTAGACGACGCGGTCGTCCAGCACGGTCACTTCCACGAAGTTGGTCATATCGCCGTCCACGTTGTCCTCGGCCGTAAAGCCGGGCTCGATGTAGCCGCGCATCCAGCTCGGTTCCTGCCCCTCCTGGATCGGGAGCAGTTCGATGATGGGCTTTTGTGTGTCAACGACCGTGATCTCCCGGTAAAACTGCCTTTCCCTGCCGTTGTCGACGACCAGATACTCGAGGCGCTGAAGGCCGAGCTGCAGCGGATCATAGTCCTCGACCGGGCCGACGATCTCCGGCTCCTTCGTGGTGGGAAAAACCCTGCCGACCTCGCGGATCTCCACGCCGGGATCCTCAAAGCTCTCCCCGTATTCCAGCACAAGGCTTTCCTCGCCCAGCAGGACGATCTCGTTGTGGCGTCCGTCCAGGATCACCAGCAGCGTCATCAGCATCAGGACCGTCATCAGGCCGGAGGCAATGCCCCAGATGATTGAGCGGGTTTTTCTTCGATTCTTTCCAGTAGCCATGCTTTCCCCCGGTTTCTCTGTTTCTTCGGCTGCATTATACACTGGTTTTTACGTTATGTTAACAGAAAAAATAAAATATTTCTAAATTTTAAGATTTTTCCACCGCAAGCCGCCGAAAGAGAAAGAAGAATTGACAGAAATGCCTTTTGGGGTATAATAGGTAATACCGCGCCTGCGGAAAATAGAAGTCAGTGAGGAACATGAAAATATGAGCGAATGCACCCATGATTGCTCCACCTGCCAGGCCGACTGCGCCAGCCGCCAGGCAGATTTTCGGAAGAGCCTGCGCGAAGGCGCTTCGGTGAAAAAGGTCATCGCCGTCGTCAGCGGCAAGGGCGGCGTCGGCAAATCCCTGGTGACGAGCCTGCTGGCCTGCGAGATGCAGCGCCGCGGCTACCAGGCCGCCATTTTGGACGCGGACATCACCGGTCCCTCGATCCCGACGGCCTTCGGCGTCACCCAGCATGCCTACGGCACGGACGAGTACCTGCTGCCGGTCACCAGCCACAGCGGCGTGCAGATGATGAGCATGAACCTGATCCTGGAAGAGGAGACGGCCCCCGTCGTCTGGCGCGGCCCCGTGATTGCCGGCGCCGTCACCCAGTTCTGGACGGACGTGATGTGGCAGGACGTGGACTTCATGTTTGTCGACATGCCTCCCGGAACCGGCGACGTGCCGCTGACGGTGTTCCAGTCCCTGCCGATCGACGGCGTCATCATCGTCACGAGCCCCCAGGACCTGGTGAGCATGATCGTGGCCAAGGCCGTCAATATGGCTGGCCTGATGAAGGTGCCCGTGCTCGGTCTGGTGGAAAACATGTCCTATTTCAAGTGCCCCGACTGCGGCAAAGAGCACGCCATCTTCGGCGCGAGCCACGCGGAGGAGACGGCGAAGACCTTCAACATCCCCCACTCCGTGCGCCTGCCGATCGACCCGGCCATTGCGACGATGGTAGACGCCGGTGAAGTGGAATCTGTTGACGGCTCCCATATCGCGCCGATGGCAGACGTTGTGGAGGGCCTGCTGAAATGAAAGTTGCGGTAAGCTACAAGGACGGCGAGATCTACGAGCATTTCGGCCATGCCGAATGCTTCGCCATCTATGATTTCGATCTGGACGACATGAGCAATACGACCAAGAAGCTCATCGACGTGACCGACCGCCACGGCCACCAGGCCATGGCCGATCTGATGAAGGCCGAGGACGTGGCCGCGGTGCTCAGCGGCAACATGGGCGGCGAGGCCAAGGCGACGCTGCTCAGCTACGGTATCGTGCCGGTGGTCGGCTACTGCGGCGACGCGGACACGGCGGCGGAGCTGCTGGTGCTCGGCCGTCTGCCCATCATCCCCGGCGGCGAGGCCGGCGGCTGCTCCGGCGGAAGCTGCGGCGGCTGCTCCGGCTGCGGCGGAAGCTGCGGCGACGGCGAGGGCGGAGACTGCGGCTGCGGCTGCGGCGGTTCCTGCGGATGCTGAAGAAAAAGCAACAAAAAAACAGCTCCTGTGAGGGAGGCGCTTCGTAAGGAAGCGCCTCCCTCCCGTTTGAACGCGGGGCAATTGACCATTCCGGTCGGCAATAGTAGAATGACTAAAACAAATCTGGATTTGCCGGACATTGGGCAAATGTCCAATGGTTCGCTATCTATGGTAAAGACATAATTGCCTGCGGATGCTATGCTAAAGCATGGAGGTGTCGAATATGAATATGGAAACTGTCGGACTGTTTATTTCAGAATGTCGTAAAGAGAAGAATCTGTCACAGGAGCAGCTCGGAGAAATACTTGGCGTAACGAACAAGACGATATCTCGCTGGGAAACTGGAAAGTATCTTCCTCCGGCGGATATGCTTTTAGCCATGAGCAACTTTTTCAATGTCAGCATCAACGAAATTTTGACCGGTGAAAGGCTCTCCGATCAAGAATATCGTAAAGCTGCAGAAGATAATCTTATTCAGGTCTTGAAAACAAGCAGTTTCACCCTTAAGGACAGAATCGAATACTACAAAAAGAAATGGCTGCGAGAGCATATATTCTTTATGGTTATAATGGGATTTATCTTAGTAGCGGTGGCTGTTGCGGCGGTAATACGAAGGAATACTTACATGATGATCACCTGTTTCGTTCTGTTGCCGATATTTCATGCGATACGCAATAACACGATGATGGCTTATGTAGAAAACCACGCTTTTGATGGTACTGAAGATGCATAATTCCCGTTTGTCGGGCAGGTCTTTTGATGTCCGCAGTTATATCGAGCATCGGATTTTGCACCCCAAAATCCGAGAGACAAAACAGGCGTGACCACTTTGCGGTCACGCCTGTTTCGTATCCTTTTAGATGGTTGCTACTTAGCTCAAAGCATTGTTTTTTGTGCAGGTCCTCTTGTCATTCCAAGAAAAACAACAACGCATTATTTTGTTTGACACCTCATCAGTCAGCCTTGCGGCTGACAGCTTCCCCTCAAAGGGAAGCCCTTGGATGGTGCACTCCTCAAGCCTTCCCCTCGAGGGGAAGGTGCCGAGCGTCAGCGAGGCGGATGAGGTGGAGACGAGGGCAAGTGAAAGACCGGGGCAACTTCCTTGCGGAGGCCGCCCCGACAGGAGCTGTTTTTTTCATTATTCTCAGCCGGCAAGCTTCACGCTGATGTGCACCGGGTTGTGGTCGGAATCGGCGAAGCCGAGGTCGAGGGTTTCCACCGTTTCCAGTTCCACGTTCGGGGAGAGGATGAAGCCGTCGATCACATAGTACTGCGTGTTGACCGTATCGGCAGGGTTATAAGGCTGGTTGAGCAGGCGGCAGCTCGGCACGTCGAGACTGTAAGCGAAGCTCCAGCCCGCAGGCAGCATATCCTCCGTCAGCGTACCGGGCGCCCAGAACGCGGAGTTGACGACCGGATAACTGTCCAGTCCTCCGGGGAAGGTCTGGTTGAAGTCGCCGCCGGCAATCACGTAGTTGCCCTTGGCATACTCGTCCTGCAGAAAGTCGTTGAGCGCCTTGGTCTGGGCCAGCTTGCCTTCGCCGTCGTCATAGGCCTCCAGATGGAGGTTGACCAGCACCAGCTGCTTGTCCGAGCCCTCGATCGGCAGATAGCTCACCAGAAGGCAGCGCTTGAGGTTGGCGATGCGCAGCGGCCAGGAGAAGGGGCAGGGCAGCGACAGGCGCTCCGCGCTTTCGACGTCGTAGCGGGTGGTGGTCAGCAGGCCGCTGTTGACCTTGCCCATCGGCATCTGCGGGGGCAGCGGCATCGGCACGAAGGGGCAGGAATAGTTGAGCGCGAATACGGCGTTGCCGCGGCCGAGCTGCTCGGCCTCGTTGATGCCGTAGGTACGGGCGGAATCGGTATCGACCTCCTGCAGCAGGATCAGGTCCGGCTCCCGTTCGCCGTTGTAGATCGTGCTGTAGATCCCGGCCAGGTATTCGCTGACCTGCATTTTGTCCGCCGAGCGGGCGCTCTTGCCGCCGTCCATGAAGAAATCGGATCCGGCGCCGAGGCCGGCATAGCCGATGTTCCAGCTGAGCAGGTCGATGCTCTCCCCGGCCGGCAGCGCGTCCGCGTCGATCGTGGTGGCGAAGAATTCCATCGTTTCCCTGTCTGCGGGCTTATATTCGGTATAGCTCAGCCAGCCGATCAGGCCGCCGAAGCCGATCACAACAACCAAAACAAGAACAAGCAGCAGCTTCAACAGGCCCAATAATACTTTTTTCATAGGGAAGCCTCCTGTTTCTCATACTGTTTTATACTATAGCACGTTTTCACGGGCTTGAAAAGAGTCCATTTCCGGCCTTTCTCCCGCCTGTTCAAGGGTGAAATCCGGGGATCCGGATAAAAATTGGTGTTGCCAAACCCGTATTTTATAGTGTATAATAAATTGATTGCGAAATTAACCCTTTGCCATATATTCTAACAGAGAGGAAGCAACACATGAGCTACGAAACCAAAAACATTCGCAACATCGCCCTCCTGGGCCACGGCAACAGCGGCAAGACCAGTCTGGCCGAGAGCATGCTCTTTGTCACCGGTGCGATCGATCGCATGGGCAAGGTCAGTGACGGCAACACCGTCTGCGACTACGATGCCGAAGAGATCAAGCGCCAGATCACCATTTCCTCCGCCGTCGCGCCGGTCAATTTCGGCGGTGCCAAGATCAACGTGATCGACTGCCCGGGTTACTTTGACTTTGTGGGTGAAGTCCTCTGCGCGCTGCGCGCCGTTGAGGCCGGCTTCATCCTCGTCACCGCCAAGGACGGCATCTCCGTCGGCGCCGAGAGAAGCTGGAAATATCTGAAGGCTGCCAATCTGCCCACCGCTTTCGTCGTCTCCAAGGACGATGAGGAGCACGGCGACTTCTTCGGCGTTGTCGAAGCGCTGCGTGCCAAGTACGGCAGCATCGTCGCTCCCGTCACCATCCCCACGAGCGACGGCAAGGGCGTCATCGACCTGGTCAACAACGTCTGCTACATCACCAACGGCAGCAAGACCGTCAAGGGCGAGGTCCCCGCGGCCGACGCCGGCCACGCGGAAGACCTCCGCATGGAGCTGATGGAGACGGCCGCCGGCGCTACCGAAGAGCTGATGGAGAAGTTCTTCGAGACCATGGAGCTCGACAGCAGCGACATCATCGAGGGCCTGCGCGCCGGTATGAAGGACCGCAGCGTCGTTCCCGTGTTTGCCAGCGCCGCCATGCTCAACATCGGCACCGAGGCTCTGCTGCAGGGCATCGTCGATTACGTTCCCTCCCCCGCTGACGTCGAGGGCATCGATCCCGACGGCGCCACTCTGGGCTTTGTGTTCAAGACCGTGTCCGACCAGTTCGGCAAGTACAGCTTTGTGAAGGTCCTCCAGGGCAAGATCACTTCCGATCTCTCCCTGCGCAACCCGCGCATGAACAGCACGGACAAGCTCGGCCGTCTGTACACCATCACCGGCAAGAAGACCGTTGAGACCCGCGAAGCCTGCGCCGGCGATATCGTCGCCGTCGGCAAGATGGATTGGAAGACCGGCGATACGGTCTGCGATCCGAAGAACGAGGTCGAGCTGCCCGCCATCGAGATGCCCGAGCCCTGCTACTCCATGGCCATCTCTCCCAAGACCAAGGGCCAGGACGACAAGGTTGCCGGCGGTCTTGCCAGACTCAACGAGGAGGACATCTCCTTCACGCTCGTCAACAACGCCGAGACCCACCAGATGGTCATCTCCGGCGCCGGCGACATCCAGGTCGACGTGCTCTGCGCCAAGCTGAAGAGCCGCTTCGGCGTCGATACCGAGATCAAGCCCGCCCGCGTCGCCTACCGTGAGAAGATCAAGGCCAAGGTCGAGGCCCATGGCCGTCACAAGAAGCAGTCCGGCGGTTCCGGCCAGTTCGGTGACGTGTGGATCCGCTTCGAGCCGCAGGAAGAGCAGGACGATATGATCTTCGCCGAGGAAGTCTTCGGCGGTTCCGTCCCCAAAAACTTCTTCCCCTCCGTCGAAAAGGGCCTGCGCAACGCCGTTCAGAAGGGCGTTCTCGCCGGCTATCCCCTGGTCGGCCTGAAGGCCACCCTCTATGACGGCTCCTACCACCCCGTCGACTCCAACGATATGGCCTTCCAGACCGCTGCCCGCCTGGCCTATCAGGACGGCATCCCCAAGGCCAAGCCCACCATCCTCGAGCCCATCGGCCTGCTGCAGGTCACCATTCCCGACGCCAACCTCGGCGACATCATGAGCGACATCAGCTCCAAGCGCCGCGGCACCGTGCTCGGCATGACCGCCGAGGACGGCATGCAGACCGTTGAGGCCGAAGTCCCCATGGCGGAGATGAGCAGCTACACCATCGACCTGCGCTCCATGACGCAGGGCCGCGGTTCCTTTACCTGCAAGTTCATCCGTTACGAGGAAGCCCCCGGCAACGTCCAGCAGAAGGTCATCGAAGAGGCCAAGGCGCTGGCCGAGCAGGAGTAATCCGATTCAACCATTTTCAGGGCGGCGCAGCAACGCCGCCCTGACTTTATCAGACAGGCTTGGGTGATCGCTATGCTCAAACGACTGAAAACAATGAAAGATCTGCTCTGGGCCGCCGGCATCGGCCTGGCGGTGCTGGCGCTGCTGGTCGGTCTGATCGCCGCGACCTTTACGCCCTATCACGGGGACCGCGAACGGCCGGTGATGCAGCTCAAGTCCGAAAAGCCGGAGAAGAACGCTGCTGAAGAGACTGCCGCGCCCGTCAAGCGGGGCGAAGGCCTGCAGGCGGACGGCACCCTGCATCCGCTGGTGCAGACGGCCGACGCCGGAGAGGAATACCTCGATTCGCTCACCATCCTCTGCGACAGCAGCATTGCTTCTCTGCGCGCCGCCGGACTCTGCGCCGCCTCCGTCTGGAGCAGTGAGACCGGCAGCCTCCCGATGACTGAGGCCGACAGCTGGACGATCCGCTATCCCGGCGACGGGTCCCAGATCGGGCCCGCGAGCGCCGCGCTGATCGCCAAGCCCAAGGTTCTGATCATCGCCGTCGGCAGCGACGGTCTGGCCGATCTGACCAAAGAGAAGTTTACGCAAAGCTATGAGGCGCTGATCCGCGGCATCGCCAACGCAAGCCCCAAGACGACCATCGTCTGCCTCTCCCCCTGTTCCGTCACTGCGGCCTACGCCGGCGACGAATACAGCAAGGACAAGGCGGCCGAGGTGAGCAGCTGGATCAAATCCGTGTGCGTGAGCACCGGCGCCTACTACGGCGATCTGAGCCAGTCGCTGTGCGCCGACGGCTATCTGCGCGACGAGTATGCCGACGGCAGCGGCCGTGCGCTGAACAATGCCGGTCTGCGGGAACTGCTCAATTACCTGCGCGACCACAGCGTAGAGGCGCAGTAATCAAACCTAATGAAAAGAGAACCCATCGGAGTGATCCGATGGGTTCTCTCTTTTTAATAATGAATCAGCCGACGGCTTCGAACTCAATAACATATCCGATGCGGCCGCTGTAGAAGTCGGGATAATCGCCCGCGGGATCGTTCCGGTTGTCGTTATAGCCCCAGGTGCCGTTGATGTTGCTGAGCATCAGGTAATCCTCGGGCACCGTGCCGTCGACCAGCGAGGGCTCGCCAGCATGCCAGGGCCAGTAGTCCACCTTGGCGCTCTCCACCCAGCTCATCGTGCCTTCGACGCGGCGGCAGCCGATCCAGATGTAGCTGACGTTTTTCTCCCGGGCCATTTCCAGCACGCGGTTGTACTCCGCCTCGTCGTTGACCACGACCAGATGACCGCCGGCATTGACGGCGCTGTCACGGGCGGTGATCCAGCTCACGTCGCTGACAATGAGCTCGTAGCGGGACTCCTTCGGCGCTTCGGTGGGCGCGGGCGTTTGCTCGACGACGGGCTCCGGCGTCACCTCGATCACGAGGGTCGCTTCCGGTGCGGGCGCTTCGGGCACTTCGGGTGCCTGCGTCTCGGCGGCGCGGCTCAGCTGTTCCTGCAGGTCGCGCAGCTGGATATGGTCATAGATCGCGGCGGCCGCGAGCAGCAGCGCGCAGAGGACCAGGATGATCACCAGCGGACGGCGGCGGCGACGGCGTACCTTGCTGGCGATCTTGCGCTCGCGCTCCGTGCTGTTCTGATACTGCGGCGGCGAGAGGCGGCTGACGACGACCGGCTCCAGCTCCGGGTTCTTTTCCTCCGTGAGGATCACGACCGGCTTTTCTTCCTCTGCCGGCACTTCCTCGGGGGCGGTTTCTTCCGACGGCGTTTCCGGTTCCGGTTTGACTTCCGGTTCCTTGTTTTCCGGCATCAGCGGGCCAACGATCGGCTCCTGCGGTACCTGTTCTTCATCCATTTCGTTTTTCACGATTTCAGGGTCCTCCTCTTTGCGGAGTATCTCCAGCATCATACGTTCCACTGTGCTGAGATCTTCTTCTTTTTTATGATAAAGGTTTTCGGCGCTGACCGGGCCGGACAGATAAATGTTGCTCACGCAGCTGAGCAGTGCGGCCTTCAGTTCCTCGACGCTCCGGTAGCGCTCGCTGACCTGAAAGGCGGTCGCCTTGACGATGATCTCGGACAGGCGGCGTCCCGCAGCCTTGGGCGGCGTGATCGCCTCGCCGTTCATGCGGCGCTGGCGCGCGCCGTCTTCCCCGCTCTTATAAAAGGGCAGCCGCGCGCTGTTGACAGCATAGTACAGGATCAGGCCGAGCGAATACACGTCGGCCGCCGGGCTTTTCTGCCCGTGCCAGAACAATTCCGGCGCGAGGAAATCGCGCTCCTGCCCATTCCAGTCTCCATCGGAAGCCGGACCGAGATGGACACTGCCATCCGGCTCGCGCGTGATATTGTCGGGATACAGGCCGCCGCGATAGGCGCCGGTGCCGACCTCCTGCTGGATCAGATCACAGAGGCGGACCAGCAGATCGCACAGTTCCTTGCGGTCCAGATCGGCGATCGCATCGCCGAGCGGCTGCAGCTGATCGTTTTCTTTCGGTTGCTCCACGGCGATTCCTCCTTTTGGGCACAAACATCCTGCCAGTATAGCAGAATTATGTTAACACATTCGGTCGAAATCGTCAAGCAGAACCGGCAGGTTTAAGATTTTCTCATTTTTCCATTTTCTCCGCCAGGCGGTTGATCTGGTCGGTATAATGGGCAAGCTCCTTGTTGGCTCTGCCCTCGCAGAGCTTCGCCGCGCGCATCAGGCGTTCAACCGCAGTCAGCAGACGCGTAAAGACCGGGCTGGTCGTGCGCTCCTTCGTCTGCTTTTTGATCGGCCTGGGCTGCGCCACATGGACGAATTCCCCGCTCAGCAGGTCGAAGCTCGTGCCGCTGTAGGGTGCGAAGGCCGGGACATGCAGCTCCTGGTTCAGGCAGGCGGTGAAGCTGTCGGCGGACTCCGGGTCGCCGTGGTTGACGAAGGTCAGTTTCGGCGGGTGCTCAAAGCCGCGCAGCCAGGCAATCAGCCCGTTTTTGTCCGCGTGCCCGCTCACGCCGGGCAGGGATGTGATCTCCGCGCGCACCTCGATCTCCTCGTTGAAGAGCTTGACTTCCTTGATTCCGTCCACCAGAAGCCTGCCCAGCGTGCCCGCCGACTGATAACCGACGAACAGCACCGCACATTCCGGCCGCCAGAGGTTGTGCTTGAGGTGGTGCCGGACGCGGCCGGCGTCGCACATGCCGCTGGCCGAGAGGATCACCTTCGGCGTCTTGTCATCGTTGATGGCCTTGGACTCCTCCTGCGAGACGGCGAGCTTCAGCCCCGGGAAGACGATCGGGTTGACGCCGGAGCGGATCAGGCGGCGCATGTCCTCGTCCAGGAATTCTGTGTCGCACTGGAGGAAAACGTTGGTCGCCTCGATGGCCAGCGGGCTGTCCACATAGACCGGGAACTCGCCGTGGCCGGTGACAAGGCCGCGCTCCTTGATCTCGCGGATGAAGTACAGGATCTCCTGTGTGCGGCCGACGGCGAAGGACGGGATGACCATATTGCCGCCGCGGTCCAGGGTCTGCTGGATCTTTTCGGCAAGCGAGGCCACATAATCCGGGCGCTCCGTGCTGTGGAGCCGGTCGCCGTAGGTGGATTCGATCATCAGATAGTCCGAATCGCGCACCGGGCTCGGGTCGCAGAGGATGGGCTGGTCGCTGTTGCCGATATCGCCGGAGAAGGTGATCTTCCGCGTCTGTCCGTCCTCGGTCAGCCAGGTTTCGATGGCCGCCGAACCCAGCAGATGTCCCACGTCCGTCATGCGGATGCTGACGCTCTCGTTGACCTGGATCATTGTCCCGTAGCCGCAGGGATGCATCAGTCCCATCAGTCCCGCCACGTCGTCCAGGTCGTACAGCGGCTCGATCTCCGCGCCGCCCTTGCGCTGGTTCTTGCGGTTTTGCCATTCGGCCTCGGAAATCTGGATGTTGGCGCTGTCGCGCAGCATGATATCGCAGAGCGAGACCGTGGCCGCCGTGGCGTATACCGCGCCGCGAAAGCCCTGCTTATACAGCAGCGGCAGCAGACCGGCGTGGTCGATGTGCGCGTGCGTCAGCAAGACGAAATCGATCCTGGACGGTGGGATCGGCAGCGGCTCGTTTTCAAACAGATCCTTGCCCTGCTCCATGCCGTAGTCCACCAGGCCCTTTTTATCGCCGACCTCCAGCAGTGTGCAGCTGCCGGTGACCTCATGCGCGGCGCCCAGAAAGGTGATCTTCACAGCTTTCTCCTCCTTCAGACAGTTTTCCCTCTTTTTCTTTATTGTACACCCTCGCACCGCCTGCTTCAATTCTTATTTTTCGCAAAAATCGTCCAATTGAGGATGGCGAAAACGCAGGAAGTATGTTATGATGATTTTTGTATGATTATATCCGAACGGAGATTTTTCCATGAATCGAACGCTTCAACAGGCTCTCGCACTGATCTTGCTGTGCGGGATGCTGTTTTCCCTGGCCGCCTGCGGCGCACCCGCTCCCGCCGAAGCGCAGTCCTCCGCTCCCGCTCCGGCGACCGAGGAGACCGCGAGCAGCTGGTGGAACCCTGCGCCCAGGCCGGATTCCAAAGCCGCACCGGCGGATGAGCCGCCCGCTGTCACCGCGCAGCCGACGGTCTTCCTGCCGCTGAGCATCAACGAAGTGATGCTCTCCAACAAGGCCACGCTGCCCGACAGCCAGGGCCTGTTCCCCGACTGGGTCGAGCTGTATAACTACGGCGGCGACACGCTCTCCCTCGGTGGATTGGTGCTCTGCAAGGGCGAGGAGCGCTGGGCCCTGCCCGACCGGCAGCTGGAGCCGGGCGGCTATCTGGTCGTTTTCTGCGACGGCAGCGGCTCCGATGAGCTGCACGCGGGCTTTACCCTCTCCAAGGACGGCGTCGACCTGACGCTGGAGACCGCCGAGGGCGCGCTGATCGAGGAATTCGAGGTGCCCTCCTGCGGCGCGGATCACAGTGTTTATCGCAACGGCGAGGGCGCGGCCGTGACCACGGCCTACCCCACCCCGGGCTATGAGAACACGATGGACGGCTATGCGCAGCTGCAGGCGGCAAGAAGCTGTTCCAGTCCCCTGCAGATCTATGAAGTCGTCGTCTATAACGCGTGGGATCTGCCGCAGGACGGGCAGTATTACGACTGGGTCGAGCTGAAAAACGTCTCCGGCGGAGACCTTGCGCTCAGCGATTATTATTTATCCGACAAGGGCGGCGACCGCGCGATCTATCAGCTGCCGGAGCGCACGCTCGCTCCCGGCGAGATCGCTGTCATCTACTGCACCGGCGATGAAACCCTCAGCGGAGGCAATCTCGCGCCCTTCGGCCTGAGCGCCGAGCGCGATCAGCTTTATCTCAGCAGCTCCGACGGCTCGCTCGCGGACTTCGTCTCCCTGCATGATATTCCCTATCACGGCGCGCTTGGCCGCATGGACGGTGAGAACGGATTCTTTTACTTCCCGCGTCCCACACCCGGCGCAGCGAACGCCGGCGGCTGCCGTCTGATTGCCGAAAAGCCCGTGCTGCTCGGCCGTGACGGCGTGTTCGAGGGCGTTGACGGCGTGACCGTCGAGCTGTCCGCACCCGGCGAAATCTATTATACGCTCGATGGATCTGCGCCGACCACCGGCTCTGCGCATTACACCGAGCCCCTGCATCTGACCCAGACCGGCGTTGTGCGCGCCATCCAGGTGGAGCAGGGCAAGCTGACGAGCGAGATCCTCGAGCTGGCTTTCATCATCAACGAAGGGCATACCATGCCGGTCGTGAGCCTGGTGGGCGATCCGGCCGACATCACCGGCCCCGCCGGACTCTACCGCAACCCCAGCCAGGACATCGAGCGCATCGGCGCGGTCAAGTTCTTTGAGGACGGGCAGGGCTTCTCCATGGCCTGCGGCATCAAGCTGCACGGGGCGACCTCCAAGCTCGCGCAGTCCAAAAAGTCCTTCAAGCTGAAGTTCCTTTCCCGCCTCGACGGCGAGCTGCACTACGATCTCTTCGGCAACGGCGTGACAGACTTCTCCGCGATCCTCCTTCGCGCCGCACAGGAGAGCACCTATTCCACCCTGATGCGTGATAACCTCGTGCACCAGCTGGCGATCCGCGCCTTCCCCGAGCTGCCCGCGCAAGACTACAAATACGCGGTGCTCTACATCAACGGCGAATACTGGGGACTGTACAACATCCGTGAAGCGCATACCGCCGAGCACTATGCCTACCACTACGGCTATGATCCGGACACCGTGACCCAGTGGAAGGAGATCTGGGACCGCGATAGCGAGATCGGCCAGATCTGCGCCTTCGCGCTCAACCATAACCTGGCCGACGACGAGAACTATCAGAAGGTCGCCGAGCACATCAATGTCGACAGCGTCATCGGCTGGACGATCCTGCAGGCCTGGAGCAGCAACCACGACTGCAACCCGCCGAACATGCGCTTCTTCTACTCGACCGAGGACGAAATGATGCGCTATGTGCTTGTCGACCTGGACCTCGGCATGTTTGAGTATGACGGCTTCGACGTGCCGCTGCGCGGCTCCCAGGTGGACGGCACCCGCTACTCCTACGCCTTCAACAAGCTGGCGCTGAAGCTGCTGGAGAACAAGCAGTATCAGCGGCGCATGGCCGAGCAGCTCGCGGCGGCCCTGAAAGGACCGATGGCGACGCAGAATGTTTTGGCGCTGATCGACGAGCTGGCCGATCAGATCCGGCCGGAGATCCAGCGCGACCGTGATCGCTGGGCCAAGGGCGGCGAAGGTGACAGCGTGGAATTCTGGGAGCACGGCGGTGAGATGGTCGACTCGCTGAAGCAGTACGTCGAGCGCCGCGGCACCAAGGTCATGATCAATTCCTTCATCTATAATGTGGGTCTGATGCACAGCTCCCTGTCAAAAGCAGAGCTGGAGGAGTACTTCGAGGGGATTGAGGATTAACGCAGCACCGGACACGGCATCTGCCGTGTCCGGTTTTTTGACACAAAAGAACCGGCGAGGCATTGCATGCCTCGCCGGTCCGTTTTACCGGTTGATTTACTTTTCCAGATAAGTCCGCAGCAGTTCCTGCAGCAGCTCGTCCCGGTCGATGCGGGTGATCAGCGTGCGGGCGCTGTTGTAATTGGTGATATAGGTCGGATCCTCAGACAGGATATAACCCACGATCTGGTTGATGGGGTTGTAGCCCTTGACCATCAGGGAGTTATACACGGACGACAGGATCTCCTTCATCTCGGCCTTACTGTCAAGCGCGGTAAATTTTCTGGTGGCATCTTCCATGAATGCTCCCTCCCAAAAATTTCATTTCTGTAACATATTATAACAGAAAAATATGTTATGTAAAGTAGAATTTGGTCGAAAGCCATGAAAAATTCTTAAGATTTTTTAAAATTTACCGAATCATCGCTCCAAAACGCTCGGCCAGAGCGTCAAGAACCCGCTTGACCGTCTCTTCAGCGTGTTCGTCGGTCAGGGTCTGATCCTCGGCGCGCATGCTCAATGAGAAGGCCACGGACTTCTTTCCTGCGGCGATATGGCTGCCGGCATAGACATCGAAGAGCGTGCAGCCGACGAGATACTTTCCGCCGCAGCGCAGGATGCAGTCCTTCAGTTCCCCCACCGGGATCGCGGCGTCACAGACAATGGCGATATCGCGCGTGACGGCCGGGAAGCGCGGCAGCGGCTGGAAGACCGGGGTACCGCCCTTGCTCTCAAAGAGCGCATCGAAGCTGAGCTCAGCGCAGTAGAGCTCGGCGTCCACGCCGTAATTGGCGGCCACGGCCGGATGGATCTGCCCGAGCACGCCGATGCGGCGCTCGCCCATCCAGACGCTGGCGCAGCGGCCGGGATGGTAGGAGGGATTGTCCTTCTCCGCGACGAAGCGGGCTTCTCCGCTGCCGAGGCCGGCGATGATCTGCTCGACCCAGCCCTTGAGCACGAAGAAGTTCATCTTCGGTCCGTAGGCGCCGAGGGAGAGGATCTTCGGCTCGTCCGCGGTGCCGTCGGGGCGCTTGAGATAGATACGGCCGATCTCGTAAAGACGGGCTTCCTTGTTGCGGTAGTTGTAGTTGCGGGTCAGGATCTCGAGCATCGAGGGCAGGATGCTGGTGCGCATGATGGAGGTGTCCTCACCCAGGGGGTTGAGGATGCGCAGGCTCTCGCGGCGCGGATCGTCCTTCGGCCAGCCGACCTTGTCGTAGTAGCTCGGGCTGATGAAGGAGTAGGTGATGATCTCGTCCAGGCCCAGGCTGCGGCAGGTCTGACCCAGCTCGCGCTCATACTGCTGCACGGGAGAAAAGCCGCCCGCAGTGCTGATGCCGCCGCTGAAGGCTACAGGGATTTCGTTATAGCCGTAGAAGCGGGCCACTTCCTCCGCAATATCGGAGTAGTGCGACACATCGCCGCGCCAGGAGGGCACATGGATGACTTCGCCCTCGAGCGTGAAGCCCAGCTTCAGCAGGATCTCGCGCATGGTCTGCTCGTCGATGTCGGTGCCGAGCAGGGCGTTGATCTTGTCCGGCTCAAGCTTGACCGTCGTTTCGGGCAGCGGATTCGGCACGACGTCGATGACGCCCTCGACGACCTCGCCCGCGCCGAGCAGCTCGATCAGCTCGCAGGCGCGCTGCACGGCCTTCATCGTGTTCTGCGGATCGAGGCCCTTCTCATAACGGGAGGAGGCGTCGGTACGCATGCCGAGGGCGGTGGCGGTACGGCGGACGGAGGGGCCGTTGAAGTTGGCGCTTTCAAAGAGCACCATCGCAGTATCGCCCACGATCTCGCTGTTGGCGCCGCCCATGACGCCGGCCACGCAGATGGGCTTCTCCACGTCACAGATGCAGAGCATGTTCTCGCTCAGCCTGCGCTCGGTGCCGTCCAGGGTCTGGATGCTCTCCCCTTCCTTCGCGCGGCGGATGTGGACTTCCTTGCCCTCCACGCAGGAGAAATCGAAGGCGTGCATTGGCTGGCCATATTCGAGCATGACGTAGTTGGTGATATCGACGATGTTGTTGATCGGGCGCATACCGGCGCTGCGGATGCGCTCACGCATCCAGGCGGGCGACGGCGCGATCTTCACGTTTTTCACCATGCGCGCGGTATAGCGCGGGCAGAGATCGGCATCCTCGATGACGATCTTCGTCAGATCGTTGATATTCCCGCCGGCCTTGGCTTCGACGACGGGGGTATGCAGCTTCAGTTCCTTGTTAAAAGTTGCTGCCGCCTCGCGCGCCAGGCCGATCACGCACAGGCAGTCCGGGCGGTTGGGCGTGATCTCGAACTCGACGATATGGTCGTCGAGGCCAAGCAGCGCCGCCACGTCGTCGCCGGGCTTCACGTCCTCGTGCAGGATCAGGATGCCGTCGTGGATGCAGTGGGGGAATTCGCGCTGCTCGGCGCGCAGGTCCTCCAGCGTGCAGACATGATCTTTTGCCGTATCGTAGGCGACGAGGTCGCCCTCATGGAGGTTCTGGCAGTTCGTGACTGTCTCGGCCCCGGGCTCGAGGCGGAGCTTCCAGAGGTTCACGCCGGCGTTTTCCACCGCCGCGACACGCGCCGCGATCACCTTGCCGAAGATGCGGTCGCCTGCCTGGATGTCGGCGGGGATCGAGGGCTTGTCCGGGTCGATGGGGTGGTAGTCGTTCAGGATGGCAGCCGCCTCGATGACGGCGTAGGGGAAGTCGTGCTCAGTGACGTCCAGCTCCTTGAGCGAGCAGAGCATGCCGTTGGAGGGCACGCCGCGCAGCTTGCCCTTCGTGATCTTCGTGCCGTTCGGCAGCAGCGCGTTATGCAGCGCCGCGGGCACCAGGTCGCCCACATGGACGTTCCAGGCACCGGTGCAGATCTGCACGGGCTCGGCTTGGCCGACGTCGATCTGGGCCACCAGCATATGGTCGGAGTTCGGGTGCTTTTCCAGGGAGAGGATGCGCCCGACCTTCACATTTTTCATGCGCGAGGACAGATCCTCGGTCACTTCGACCTTGGAGCCGGAGACGGTCATGGCCTCGTCAAAGGCCCGGTCGTTGAACTCGCTCAGCGGCAGGTCGACAAATTCATTCAGCCATTTTCTTGAAAGTTTCATATAATCTTCCTTCCTTATCGCCTTCCCCCTCGGGGGAAGGTGGCGCGTCAGCGCCGGATGAGGGGCGGGCCCTCTCATTGAGTAGTCAGTTGTTATTTACACCTCATCAGTCAGCCTCGCGGCTGACAGCTTCCCCTCAAGGGGAAGCCGGGATCAGAACTGCTGCAGGAAGCGCTCGTCGTTTTCGAAGATCAGCCGCAGGTCGGTGATCTTGTACTCGCCCATGGCCAGGCGCTCAAGGCCCATGCCGAAGGCCCAGCCGGAATAGACGTCCGGGTCGATGCCGCAGCCGGCGAGCACCTTCGGGTGCACCATGCCGGCGCCCAGCACCTCGATCCAGCCCTCGCCCTTGCAGGTCGGGCAGCCCTTGCCGCCGCACTTGTGGCACTGGATGTCCAGTTCGCAGCTCGGTTCGGTGAAGGGGAAATGATGCGGACGGAAGCGCGTGACGGTGCCCTTGCCGTAGATCTGCTCCACGACGAGGTTCAGCGTGGCCTTGAGATCGGCCATCGTCACGCCCTTGTCGACCACGAGGCCCTCGATCTGGTGGAACATCGGGCTGTGGGTGGCGTCCACCTCGTCCTTGCGGTAAACGCGGCCGGGGGCCAGCACGCGGATCGGCAGCTCACGCGTCTCCATGGCGTGGATCTGCATCGGCGAAGTCTGCGTACGAAGCAAAATCTTTCCGTCTTCGGTAAAGTAGAAGGTATCCGTCCAATCGCGGGATGGATGGCCGGCGTCGATGTTCAGCTTGTCGAAGTTATACTCCGCCTTCTCGACCTCGGGGCCGTCGAGGATTTCGAAGCCCATGCCGACAAAGATGTCCTTGATCTGGTCGAGCACGTTATACATCGGGTGCTTGTGGCCGAGGCGGTCGGCCTCGCCGGGCAGGGTCACGTCGAGCGTCTCCTGCTGCAGCTTCATTTCCAGCAGCGCCTTGCTGAGGCTCTCGCGGCGCGCATCGATGGCGGCCTCGATATCGGCGCGCAGCTGGTTGGCCAGCTGGCCCATCGCCGGGCGCTCCTCAGCGGAGAGCTTGCCCATCTGACGGAGGATGCCGGTCAGCTCGCCCTTCTTGCCCAGGTAGCGGACGCGCATCTCCTCCAGGGTTTCCATGGTCGGAGCCTGAGACACGGCCTGCAGGGAGGCCTCTCTCAGCTTCTGCATCAATTCTTTCATTCTTCTTACTCCCTAATAATAAACAATAAAAAAGACTTTCATCCCAAAGCCATGGGACGAAAGCCAAACTTCCGCGGTACCACCCAAATTCGGCCGCAACAGGCCGCACTTGAAGGAAAAGATAACGGTTTTCAGCCGCCGGTGATTGGCCGGTGCTCCCGGGCGAACCAAGCGCGCTCTGCCTGCGGGGGCTTTCAGCCGACGACCCCTGCTCTCTGATGACGATCTCACGCTATTTTCCCGTTCAACGCATGAACAAAAGTAATGTATCACAAAGTAACGCCGGAATCAAGAGTTTTTCCCGATTCCGGCGGTTCGTTCTTATTATTTTTCCCAGGTGCGTTCGCTGATGATATAACGCGGGCGGTGCTTGACCTCCAGATAGATCTTGCCGATATATTCGCCCAGGATGCCGAGGCAGATGAGCTGCACGCCGGAGACGAAGCAGACGATGCAGGTTGTGCTGGCCCAGCCGGCCACCGTATGGCCGCCAAGCGCCGCGATCAGCGCCCAAAGGACACCGATGAAGCTCAAGAACGCAACGAACACGCCAAAGCCCGTGATCAGGTGCAGAGGCTTGACCGAGAGGCTGGTGATGCCGTCCACGGCCAGGGCGATCATCTTGCGCAGCGGGTAGTGGCTCTCCCCCGCCAGACGCTCGGCGCGCTTGTAGTAGACGCTGCTGCTCTTGAAGCCGACCAGCGGCACCAGGCCGCGCAGGAAGAGGTTGACCTCCTCGAATTTGGCAAACTCCTTGAGCACGCGCGCGCTGATCAGGCGATAGTCCGCGTGATTGTAGACGACCTCCGCGCCCATCATCGACAGGAACTTGTAAAAGCCCTGGGCGGTCGTGCGCTTGAAGAAGGTGTCGGTCTCGCGGCTTTCGCGCACGCCGTAAACGACCTCGCTGCCGGAGAGATACTCGTCCACCATCGCGTCCATGGCGTTGATGTCGTCCTGCCCGTCGCAGTCGATGGAGATCGTGATGTCGCAGCGGTCCTTCGCCTCCATCAGTCCGGCCAGCACCGCGTTCTGATGCCCGCGGTTACGGCTCTGGCTGATGCCGAGATAGTGCTCGTCGGAGGCGGCCAGCTCTCGGATGATCTCCCAGGTGCGGTCTTTGCTTCCGTCGTTGACAAAGAGCACGCGGCTCTCCTCCGCGATCTTCCCGGCTTCCGTGAGCTGCCGGATCTTCGCCAGAAACTGCGGCGCGGTGATCGGCAGGACCTCCTGCTCGTTATAGCAGGGAATGACGATGTACAATACGGGAGTCATGCGGATTCCTCCTTCAGAAAAGCGGCCAGCTCGGGCACCGTCTTGAAATACCAGCGGCAGTTGCCGCGCATGAAGCGCTCGATGGCGGGGATGTCGTTGGCCCAGCCGACAGCCGCGAAATCGACGCCGCAGGCACGGGCCATATCGTAGCCTGGCTTGAGATCGTCGATCATCAGCAGATCCCTGGGCTGCAGATCAAAGCGGCGCATGATCTCCTGCAGCGGCCAGGGGCTCGGCTTGCGCCTTTCCTGCGGCTGCTCCCAGCCGAAGACCGCGTCCGGCTCCGGCAGTCCGTTTTCCCGGTAATCGCGCCGGATGTTGAAATCCAGAGAGTGCGACACGACGCAGACGAAGCCGCCTTCGGCCTTCTGCCGCTCCATCATCTCCCGGATCCCGGGATAGGCGCTCGGCACGTGCTCGCGCACATAGTCTTTCCAGAACCGGAGCTCATCGTCGAGCTCCGCGTCGCTCAGGCCGTAATCCTCCCGGCACATGGGCAGGAAGCCCGGATCGAAGTTTTTGATGAAGTACTTTTCCAGGCTGCAGCTCATGCCCGGGCGGCGCTGCGCCAGAAAGTCCACAAAGCAGGGCCAGTGGATGGTCGCCGTGCTGTTGACGACCGTATCGTCGTGGTCAAAGACCAGGCATTGGTAGCGCATCTGTCTGTCTCCGGGACGATCAGTAGTAGGTCGCGACTTCCTGCGCGGGCGCGGCGGAGGGATTGGCCTCGATGAAGCTCAGCACGGGGCCCTTCTTGCCGTAGGCGCGGTGGAACTTGAAATTGATCTTTGCGGTCAGCATGATCCAGGTCTCGTCCTCGATGCTGTCGGCGTTCTTCCATTGGCAGACGAGGCCCGCGAACTGAATATCGTTGACGCAGCAGGTCATCAGATGCCGGCCGACGACAAAGCACTCCGGCGGCAGGCGCTTGCGCACCACGGTCTTGCACTTGAAGCGCACGGTCTTGCCCTCGTACTTCTTCGGATCCTCCGACAGGTCGCGGTACCAGAGGGCGTAGTCCTCGTCCGCGATCTCGATGACCGGCGCATTCACGTCGAAGGGCAGCGGATCCTGGATATCGTCATACTCCACCTGGCCGCCCGCGTACTCATAGGCGATGTCCGAACGGCGGGACGCGCCGCGCACGATCTTGTGCAGCTCCATCTTGTCGATGGCGGCGCTATAGCGGTTGAAGACGACGAGCTCGCAGCTCTTCAGCTTGTCATAGACCAACTGGCGCATATTGTTGTTGTAGGAGATGAAGCTGCGCGCATCGGCAAACATGAACTCCTGGTAGACGATCCAGTTTTCCGGCATGGCGTTATAGAGCAGGTCCAGCATCCACATGCCGTTATACTCGATCACCACGCGCTCGGCGTTCACGTCGTCCAGCCACTTGGTCAGGTTTTCGCCGGTCAGCTGGCTTTCATCGTCCAGCACATGCATGTATACGCGCTTGTCCGCGAACTGGTCGGGCGCGTATTCCTCCTCGCCCTCCTCGCAGATCAGCAGCAGCGTGCGTTCGCCGTTGCAGAAGCGCTTGTCCTCCAGGGTCTCCTGGATGAATTTCGTCTTGCCGGCCTCAAGAAAGCCGGTGAACAGATAAACGGGAATATCCTTTTGCTTGCTCAAACCTGAAACAGCTCCTTCAGCGCCTGCTCGTTGATTTTGGACCCGATCACGCAGAAGCGGCCGATGACGGCGGCGCCGCCGCGGCGGATGTCCACCTCGCCGGGCACGTAGTCAAAGTAGATCCACTCGCCCTCGCCGGAATCGACCAGGCCCTTGGCGCGCAGGATCATGCCGTATTTCGCCTCGTCCTGCAGGGCGCTGAGCGTGGCCTTCAGCTCGTCCTCACTGAACTTGCGCGGCGTCTCCATGCCCCAGCTGGTGAAAACCTCATCGGCGTGGTGGTGATGATGATGGTGCTCATGATCGTGATCATGGTCGTGGTGATGATGGCACTCGCAGTCGGGATCGTCGCACTCGTCCTCGTCGTGATCGTGATGATGATGGTGCTCGTGCTCCTCATCCTCATCATGGTCGTGGTGATGGTGGCACTCGCAGTCGGGATCGTCGCACTCGTCCTCGTCGTGGTCGTGATGGTGGTGATGCTCATCCTCCAGCTCATGCAGCTCGCGCTGGAGGACGTTTTCCTCCATGACCTCGCGGATCTGCGCACCGCTCAGCTGGTCCCAGGGGGTGGTGATCAGCCTGGCTTCGGGGTTGATGCCCTTGAGCAGCTCGACGGCGGCCATGGTCTTGGCGTCGTTGGCGGTGTCGGTGCGGCTGAGAACGATCAGATCGGCGCTCGCCACCTGGTCGTTGAAGAACTCGCCGAAGTTGCGGGCGTACATTTTGCACTTGCCGGCGTCCACCACGGTGACCTTCGCGCCGATCTCCGCGCCTTCCACGCGCTCCACGGCGCGGGCCACGTCAGAGAGCTTGCCGACGCCCGAGGGCTCGATGAGGATGCGGTCGGGTGCGTAGTCGGTCATGACCTGGCCGAGGGCCTTGGTGAAGTCGCCCACCAGGGTGCAGCAGATGCAGCCGGAGTTCATCTCGGTGATCTGCACGCCCGCGTCCTGCAGGAAAGCGCCGTCCACGGCGATCTCGCCGAACTCGTTCTCGATCAGCACGAGCTTTTCGTTCTGGTAGCCCTCCGCGATCAGCTTGCGGATCAGGGTCGTCTTACCGGCTCCGAGAAAGCCGGAAAAAATATCAATTCTAGTCAATCGTATTGCCTCCTATGCAAATAACTTTCTAAATGAGTATTATATCACGTGATTCTCTGTTTTACAAGGCTTTTGCCGCAGTCCCGGGCAGATTCGCGCGTCTTTGTATTGACGCGCAAGACTTGCTATGCTATACTATCTTGTAATTTTATGTACTGAAGGAGTTGTTTATCCGATCATGGATGACGGCAGTCGATTGTCGATGACCCCCTGGCTCATCGCAGTCGTTTTATTGCTGCTGGCGGCGTACTTCGCCGTGACCGAAACAGCCATCGCCTCTGTTTCGCGCAGCAGGATCAAGGCGAAAGCAGACCGGGGCGATCCGCGGGCCGAGAAGGCGCAGTTTGTGCTGGATCACTTTGACCAGGCGGTCACGACCCTGCTGATCTGCACCAATATCGTTCACATCGCCGCGGCGGCGATCGTCACCGTGGCCGTGACCGCCCGCTGGGGCCTGAGCGCCGTGTCTGTCAGCACGCTGATCACGACGATCGTGGTCTTCTTTGCCGGTGAAATGCTCCCCAAGAGCATCGCCAAGAGCTACAGCGAACGCTTCACGCTCTCCAATTCCGGCACGCTGAAGCTGCTGATGGCGGTCTTCGCTCCCCTCTCCTCCGCGCTGACCGCGATCGGCCATGCCGCTGCCGGCCTGACCAAGGGCGATCCGGAGATCAGCGTGACCGAGGATGAGCTCTACGATCTCATCGAGGACATGACCGAGGAGGGCACGCTGGACGAGGAGCAGGGCGACCTGATCTCCTCCGCGCTGCAATTCGGCGACGTGACGGTGGAGAGCATCCTCACCCCGCGCGTCGACCTGGCCGCGATCGACATCGACGACAGTCCGGAGGAGATCCTCGCGCAGATCAAGGCCCAGAACCACAGCAGACTTCCGGTCTACGAGGGCAGCATCGACAATATCATCGGCATCCTGCAGATCCGCAAGTATATCAAGTCCTATCTGCATCTCGGCAGCGCTATGGATCTGCGTCCGCTGCTGGACGAAGCGCTCTTCATCCACCAGAGCACCAACATTGACGAGCTGCTGCCCATCATGTCCCGCCGCAAGCAGAACCTGGCCGTGATCACCGACAATTACGGCGGCACGCTGGGTATCGTGACGGTGGAGGACATCCTGGAAGAGCTCGTGGGCGAGATCTGGGACGAGGACGACGTGGTCGAGGAGGCCGTGGTCGAGCTCGACGACGGCAGCTATGCGGTGGACGCCGAGGAATCCGTCAGCGACGTGTTCGAGCAGCTCGGCTTTGAAGATCCCGAGGAGGACGAGGAGCTCGTCAACACCCGCATGGGCGAATGGGCCTATGAGCAGTTTACCGCCATCCCGCAGCCCGGCGACAGCTTTGTCTACCACAGCCTGCAGGTCACGGTGTCCGAAATGGAGCACAACCGCATCCTCAAGCTGCGCGTCCGGCTCCTTTCCGAACAGCAGGAAGGAGGCGGGGAAGCATGACGATCGCCCTTGTGATCATCGGCATTATTGTTTGTCTGGCGCTGTCCGCCTTTTTCTCGGCCAGTGAGATGGCCTATTCCTCCTGCAATGAACTGCGCCTGGAGAACATGCGTGACGACGGCTCGAAGCGGGCCGGGGTCGCGCTGAAGATCACCGGACGCTTTGACGACGCGCTCAGCGCGATCCTGATCGGCAACAATCTGGTCAATATCGCGGCCTCTTCGCTGGCCTCCGTGCTGGTGATCCTCCTGCTGCGCTCCGACCGCTATACCTGGCTGGCAACGCTGATCCTGACGCTGCTGGTCATCATCTTCGGTGAAACGATCCCCAAGATCACCGCCAAGAAAAACGCCAACCGCATTGCTTTGCGAAACGCCTATGTGGTCCGCGGCCTGATGATCGTGCTCTTCCCGCTGATCTGGCTGGTGGTGCTGCTGGTCAAGCTGATCACCATGGGCATGAAGCCGGAGGAGGACGAGGATCCCGACGAGGCTGTGGAAGAGCTGCAGTCCATCATTGAAACCGCCGAGGACGAGGAAGTCCTCGACGAAGACCAGTCCGAGCTTGTGCAAGCGGCGATCGACTTTGCCGACATTTCCGCCTCCGAGGTCATGACCGCGCGCGTGGACGTGCAGGCCATCGACATCGACGACAACTGGGATGATATTCTTGCGCAGATTGAGGATGCACCCTATTCCCGCCTGCCGGTCTATGAGAACAGCATCGACAACATCATCGGCGTGCTGTACCTCAACCACTTCCTCAAGGCGATGACCGACGACGGCCGCGCCGATATCCGCAAGCTCCTGATGCCTCCCTGCTACGTCTACAAGACGATGAAGCTGCCGGCGGTACTCAATCAGCTGCGCAAGGCGCGGCAGCACCTGGCCATCGTCGCCGACGAATACGGCGGCATGCTGGGCGTGCTGACGATGGAGGATGTGCTGGAGCAGATCGTCGGCGACATCTGGGACGAGACCGATACCGTGGAGGAAGAGGTCGTGCAGCGCCCCAGCGGCGCATATGAGCTGGACGGCGACATGGTGATCGACGATTTCCGTGAGCTGCTGGAAATCCCCGAGGAGGATTTTGAGGCGGAAAGCGAGACCGTCGGCGGCTGGACAGTGGAAAAATACGGCTCTTTCCCGGAGCCGGGCACCGTGTTCCAGACCGGCGACCTGAAAGTGACCGTCCTGCAGATGGACGGCCGGAGGGTGGAAAGGATCCTGGTCGAGCGCGTGGGCGCCGAAGAAAAATCCGCCCCGGACGAAACCGAAGCGGAAAAACAGTAAACTATATCAAATCGCGGTGACTCTGCGGAGTCACCGCGATCTTTTTTTATTCCTCCGGCAAAGCCGTGACGAAATAGATGATGTCGCTCATCGGGCGTTCGGTGTCAAAGTCCACGTGATTGAAGGCCTTTCCGTCGATGACGATCTCCGCCGTTCCTCCGCCGTCGAGCGCATAGGCTTTGTCCACGCCCTTGGCCTGAATGTACTGCGCCGTCTGATTGATGTCGGGCACATTGTCGTACCAGGCGTCGAAGCCGGCGGTCATCAGCAGATAGTGCAGACTGTCCAGCTGCCCGATCGCGGATCGGCTGTAATGAAACTGCACCTCACCCACCGGATAGGACGCCGTATGGGTCGCCTCCCCGTTTTCCACCAGGATCGGCCCAAAGGCCAGTCCGAAAACGACGTCGTTATCTTTGACGAACTGCTCGGCCTCGCCCTTTTCCTTCAGCTCTCCGCGATGGGAGAAGAGCATGTCTCCGGAGGCGGTGAAGAAGCAGGAATCGATCAGCGCAGGGTTATTCCGATAGACCTCGCGCTGGTAGACCGTGATCCCGAGATTGCGGTAATCGTAAAAGTCGCCGTTAATGGAGGCAACAGCGTTGACGCTTTTGGCAAATTCCGTCTCACGGATGCGAAGACCGGGACCGCGGCTGTAGCTGCCGCCGGCCAGCGCGCGCCGCAGCTGCGAGCCGTGCGCGATCTTGACCTCGCAGAAGCTGAGGCAACAGTCGTTGACGATCTCTTTCCAGCAGATCATCAGGATCGTATCGTCGCAGTAGCAGATCATCTTGCTGCCGTCCAAACGCTGGATCGACGGGTTCCAGCACAGCTCCTGCCCGTCCAGCAGCACGGCCGCGGAATCCACGATCTGCTGCACCACGGCGGGATCGTTGGTATAGACGTAGTTCGACGCATCGAAAGCCGGGCCGGCCGGCGCATCCTCTGCCACCGTGTAGACCGGGCGGTCATAGACGAGCTCGCCGCTTGCCTCTTTCAGAGAGCGGGCCGCCCATTCCGAAACATCGCCGTCCAAAACGCCGCCGTTGAGGATGCAAAGCAGCTCCTCCGCATTGCTGATCCGCCAGCCGAGGGGCGTATAGTGCAGCTGCAGCTCCAGCTCGCTCGTCCGGGTATATTCCTCCGGGTGCTCCAGGACGCGCAACAGCGCGGCCGTCCAGGCCTCCTCCGCCGCCTCCGGCAGGAAGGCGCCGGCTTCATCCGCCAGAAATCTCCGGGGACGCTGTTCGCAGAGCTCGCGAAGCCCGGCCTCCGTCTCCCCGTTCAGCGCCGCCTGCACCGCGTTCAGGTCGAGCGCCGTCAGCGAAGCGCTCTGCCGGGCGTCCAAGCCGTCGACAACGCTGCCGCCGCGCAGGCGAACGGCATAAGCTCCGGCAAGGGCCTGCAGCATGCGCTGTGCGCCCTCGCTCTCTGTCGCTTCCCCGATCAGCAGCCTGCCCTCGCCGTCCAGCAGCCCCTCGGCGGTCTCGCTATCCCCGGCCTGCAGCGCGTCAAAGAAAGCGGCGGCCGCATCGTGCGGATCCCCCTGCGGCTTCAGCTCCGGCCGCGGCATGGGATCCAGCGCGCCGGCGTTGGGCGTGATGAGCAGGAGCGCCAGCGCAGCAGCTGCCGAGAGGAAGCTCAAGGCCGCCAGCACGGTCTTTGCTGCGGTTTTTCTGCGGATCAGCAGCAGACCTGCCAGCGCTTCCAGAGCGGCCGCGATCAGAAGGATCATCGCCAGGCGAAGCGCGAGTTCAGAAGGCGGTTTTATGACAAACATATATACAAAAGGATTCATCCGAATTCCGTCCCCAATAAAAATACATTTCTGATTTTACCATTCTTCCCCATAATTGCAAGAGCTGACGAGTCGATTCCGGCAAAAAAACCCCGTGGGTTTTACCCACGGGGATCAGTCGATATATCAGGCGCGTTTTCTTTTTTTCTCGCCGCAGACGCTGAGATAGGCGCGATAGTCGACGATCGCCACCGTCAGGCAGCTCAGTCCCATCAGGAAATAACAGGACAGGTACCAGTTGCCGTGACGCTGCACCAGCCATTCCAGGAAGCCCGTCAGCCCGACCGCCAGGAAGAAGACGACCCAGAGGATGACAAGCTTTTTCTGCATGCCGTTTGCGCGGATGGAGCGGCGGCTGTAGATGATCAGAACGACCAGCAGCGTGACGCCGGAGACGATCTGCACCATGCTGACAAAGCCGTTGAGGCGCAGGAAGCTCGCGTCATAGCGGCTGCTGTCGGCCATCACGTCGAGAGCGCTCAGCCAGGTGAGGAACATCAGCGCCACATGCCCGTCGCGCGGCTGCCCGGCCTTCATCGGCCAGCGGCGGCGCTTGACGAAAAAGCGCATCAGCAGCATGAAGATAACGAGCATCATCACGAACTGGAAAAAGAAGGTGGCTACCCTCCACTCTCCCGTAGAGGTGATCTCGGTGCTGAAGGGCAGGCGCTGGAAGGCCGGATTTGTGACCACGGCCTTGGCGCGGTCGGCGTTGGTGAAGATCTCGCTGAGACGAATGAAGGCAATGGCGAGCGCGGCACCCGGCGCCAGGCAGTCGTACAGGCGGCGCAGATTCTGCGTAAAGCCCAGCAGATAGACGATCAGACCCGCAAGCCCCGTGCCGAGGATCGCGCCGGCCAGACAGTAGTCGCCCCGGCTGTAATCGGTCATCGCCTTCCAGAAGCTCAGGTATTTTTCGCTGTGGCAGTACCAGTTGACAAAACGGGCCAGCGGCAGTGACAGTGCGATCGCAAGCGGCAGCAGCAGCCAGATGGCCGCGGCGCGGCCGCCGTGCGCGGTAAAGAGCGCCATCGTCAGGCAGAAGCAGGCGGCCACGCCCAGAACGATCACGACCGCGTTCCAGTAGATCACATGGCTGCCGAGGATCATGGCAATCGGATTCATCGGCTCACCCCTCTTCCGGCATCGCCGTGGCGAAATAAATGATATCGCTCATCGTGCGTTCTTCATCCCAGTCCACGCGGTTGACGGTCTGGTTCTGCATGACCATGGTGGCCGTCTGGCCGCCGTCGAGTGCGTAGGCGCTGTCCACGCCCTTGCTGTAAATGATCTGGGCTGCCATGTTGATCTGGCAGCGCTGGGTATAATTGCCCTCCTGGCCGATCGTCATCAGCAGATAGTGACGTTCGCCCTTCTGCGCGATGGCGGCGCGGGAGTAATAGGAGTCGATCTCGCCGACCGGATAGCTGTAGATGGTCTGCAGCTCGCCGTTTTCGACCAGGATCGGCCCGAAGGAGATGCCGAAGACCACGTCATTGTCCTTGAGATACTGCTCCACATCCTCATCGGTGACCAGGTCCCCGTGATGGGTCATCAGCATATCGCCGGAGGCGGTAAAGAAGCAGCTGTCCAGCGCGACGCCGCGGTTGCGGCAGATCTCGCGCTGATAGACCGAAAGGCCGATCTGACGGTTATCGTAGAAGTCGCCGTTGATGCCGATGACCGCATTGGCCGCGGCGGCCATCTCGGTGGCCTTCATGCGAATGCCGGAGCCGAAGCTGTTGCCGGACAGAGCGCGGCGAAGCTGGGAGCCGTCGGCGATGACGATCTCGGCAAAGGTGACGGCGCCGCCGCCGATGCCCTCCTTCCAGGTGATGGCCAGGATGGTGTCGTCCCGGTAATAGCGCATGACGGAATTCTCCATCCGCTCGATGCTTTTGTTCCAGATCAGTTCCCGTCCCTCGAGAAGCTCGGCAGCCGCGTCGACGACGGCCTGCAGCTCCTCCGGATCGTCCGTCACGCCGAATTTGCTCTCATCGGGCTTCGGTGCGACGACATCGTTTTCGGGGATCTTATAAATTTTCTTAATATAAACCAGGTCAGACAGCGCGTCGCTGGCGGAGTTGTTGGCAAACACCTCCAGCTTGCCGGCAAAATCCGCTTTTCCCGTTTTTTCCTGCAGCGCCACGCCCGTCGGTGCGCTCTGCTGCCTGGCGAAGGTGTCCGAGTGGATGCTCAACAGCAGCCAGCGCAGGCAGAGGGCGGACAGAAGAATCAGCGCGACCGTCAGCAGCGTCATGCCGAGCGATGCGCTGCCGGAAGTCTGAGGAGCCGGGCGGCTCTGGCTGCGTCTCTGTTCGTTCATGCGCCGTCCCCTCCCTTCGTTGCGGGCGCATGCCCGCTCAGCGCCTGGATCAGCCGGCTGTCCGTCAGGATGCGCCAGCCATCCGTGGTGTAATTCAGCTGCAGGTCCAGTCCCACACTGGTGCGGTAGCGGTCCGGATGCTCCAGAAGCTCCTGGAGCGCCTCCAGATAGGCCCGCTCGGTCAGCGCGGGCAGATAGTTGCCCTGCTCGTCGACCACTTCGCTGCGCGGCAGCTCTTCGCTGAGCCTGCGCACCGCTTCCTCCGTGCCGGCTTTCAGGTCGGCCTGCATGGCGTCGAGATCCAGCATTTCAAACAGCACCTGCTGCCGCGCGTGGAGCCCGTCCACTGCGCAGTCGCCGTAAAGCGTGTAGGAATAGCTGTCCAGCAGCGCATCGGCCATCCGCTGCGCCGCCTCGTTCTGCGGTTTTTCCTCCAGGCCGAGCGATGCATAATCATAGAGGCAGTCATAGGCCATGGGATAATTCTTGGCGATCAGCGCGTCGAAAAAGCGGCTGACGCTCTCCTGCGGATCCGCCTTTTTCTGTTCGCCGGCGGACACCGCGGTTTTCATGCCGGGCGCGTACACGCACAGCAGCAGGGCGGCCGCGGCAAAGAGCAGCGCAGGGATCGCCCAGCGCAGCTTCAGCTGTTTCTTCCGGCGGAGCATCAACAGCGCCGCCAGCGCGCCGGCGGTCAGGCCGAACACCGCGACGGCCAGCAGCGGCGTCACAAGATTCACCGAATCATCCGATGCCGGCTCAGTGACGGCAGATATGTCAGCCTTGGCAGCGTTGCCGCCTTGCTCCGGCGCTTCCTGCGTCGGATTGAGGGCCTGCATCGCCGCCTCGCGGCTTTGGCGCAGTTCTTCTTCATGCCGCAGCGCCGTCTGATACTCGGTATAGTCGATCATCAGCGCGCAGTATTCGGTCAAAAACTCATAGGGGTGCATGATCCCCGCCGTAAACACCACCAGCGCGAAGGGATCTTCGGTGAAGCAGAAGCCGCAGTCGTTGAGGTAGAGGACGCTGCCCTCGGCAAAATAGCCGTATTTGTGAGCAACCTCCACCTTCTGCGGGTTCTGGAGGAAGTACTTGTGCGGCTCGGCCTCCTTCATCGTATCGATCAGCCGCGGATACTTCTCCTGGTGATCGTAAAGCTCCTTCAGGCAGTGGATCATCTGCCGGGCGGTGAAGTAGTTGTTTTTGTAGTACATATCGTCCGCGGTCTCGGGATCCTCGCCCATGATGGGCGCGATCACCTCGCGGTAGACGCGGTACGGCCGCACCGCGCCCTTGCCGATCTCCCGCCAGAGCTGTTCGGCCAGCTCGTTGTTGGAGTCGATGATCGAGCCGCGGAGCAGATACTCGTAGGAATAGCCGCGGATATTCGTATCCCAGTCGATCTCCCCGTTGGCGACCTTTTCGCAGAAGACCATGTTCAGCGGAACCTTAAAGAGACTGCCGGAGATCATGTATTCGTCGGGCTTGTAATACTGCTCCTCCCCGGTGACGGTATTGTAATAGCCGATCGTCACGGTGCCGATGTCCGCGTGATGCTCCTCGATAAAGGCCTCGGTCACCTGCTCCCAGGTCTTCCCTTCAAAGCGCTCATCCCCGGCAGGCGCCGGCTCTTCCGCCAGCGAGCAGGGGCTGAGAAGCAGCAGCAGGCAGAGCGCCGCAAACAGGCCGATCAGTTGTCTTATCTTTTTCATACTGTTTCCATCCCGCGTTCAAAAACTTACACTAATAGTTTATTTTACCATTCCTGGCCGGAATTGCAAGAGCCAGAGCGGGAATTCAGATTTTTTCAGAAAAAAGCTCCGGAGGCCAGAGGCCTCCGGAGACGTTTTTCCGATTCTGTTGTTCAGCCGTTGACGTGCAGCAGGCACTTGACCTCCTGCCCGTAGACAGAAGCGTAGATATACACGCCGCCGACGCCGTCCGGCAGTCTGCCGACGCACTCCACGGTGATGTGGTTTGCGTTCTCGTTGTCCTCCTTGATGATGAAGGCGTCCTTACCGTCGTCGTCGATGCGCCATTCGACACGGCCGGCGATGTCGGAGGGCATGATCGCCGCATAGAGCGGCAGCGTCTCACCGATCTTCACGGTCACGTCGTCGCGCTTCTTGTCGTCGTAGGTGTAACGGATTTCAAGGCTCTGGATGCTGGGCGTGGGGCTGGGAGTCGGGGTCGGGACCGCCTCAGGCGTGGGGGCGACGTCCGCCGTTTCTTCCACAGGCGTATTGCCTTTCGGCGCCTTGGAGGGCTTGGTCGTGCCGTAGGAGTCGTCATTCAGGCCGGTGGCGACCATCACGATCACCGCCAGGATCACGGCGGCCACAAGGATCAGGCCGAAAATCATCTGCCATCTGGTGTTGACATTGGCGCGTTCATACGCGGCCGTGCCTGCGGTGCTGCTGGGCGTGGCGGCAGGGGTGCGCGTGCTCTGGGCGACGCGGCGCGTTCCGCAGTTCGGGCAGGTCGAGCGCAGGGCGGAGAAGCTTTCACCGCAGCGGCGGCACTTCACTTCAGGAATGATTTTCATGGCGATCCTCCATTCTATATGCTCTCGAAGGAATTGTATCCCGATTCCCTCTACCTAAACTAATTAACATAATCATAATACATCGTTGAAATCATTTCGTCAAGAGTTTGACTTCATTCGACTAAATTTTTAATCCCCTTAATATATAATGTTTCGACTGAAATCTTGAAGATTCTGACAGGGCGTGATATACTGCCCACGCAAGCAATCGAAGCGGGATCTGCCGGCCTTTCGGCCTGGCAGTCAACAGGGGAATCTGGGTGGAAATCCCTCGCGAGGCCGTCACTGTGAAGCCGAACAGCATCTGTTCGCGAAGTCAGAAAACCTGCCCGTGCCGGTCAATCAAAAGGCCGGCGTCGCATGAAGTTCCGCGGACCCCGGACAAAACGGAAGCCGGTCAGCAGCCGGCTCTCTCTTTTGCTTCAGGCGATATTCGATAGCCGAAAGGCTGAACAAAGAAAGGAGAGGATTTGATGTCCAACAAAAACAACAGAAAAGCGATCATCGCCGTGGCCATTTTGCTTGTACTGGTCCTCGGCGCGATCATTGCCTGGTTTGCGCTCCGCCCCGCTGCGCCTGAAAGGCACCCCGCCGCTGTGACCGAGGAACCGGCCGCAGCAGCTCAGCAGACCGCCGAACCCGCAGAAGCGGAAGCACAGCCAGTACCCGCAGAAGCGCCCGCCGAGGGCGAATCTGCCGAGCCCGCCAAAGCCGAAGCCGACGAGGTCACGATCACTGTCAGCGTGACGCACGCCGACGGAAGCGAAAAGGAATTCGTCATCACCACCGCAGCGCTGAATCTGCGCGAGGCCCTGGAGCAGGAGAATCTGGTGCAGGGCGACGAGAGCGAGTACGGCCTCTTTGTCACCACGGTCGACGGTGAGGGGACCGACAGCGACAAGCAGGAGTGGTGGTGCTTCACTAAGGGCGGAGAAATGATGATGACCGGCGTGGACGACACCCTGATCGCCGACGGCGACCACTATGAGATCGTCTTCACCGTCGGCTGGTAAGCTCAGCGTCCGGGAGATCGCGCTGCTGCCCCTGATGGGCGCGCTGATCTTTGCCGCCAAAGAAGCGCTGTACGCGCTGCCCAACATCAACATCAACGCCGTGCTGATCATCCTCTGCGCCGTCTTTTTTGGCTGGAAGGGCATGTTCAGCGTAGGCATCTATGTGATGCTGGAGGGCCTGGTCAACGGCTTTCATATCTGGTGGTTCGGCTATCTCTACACCTGGCCGCTGCTGCTGGCCGTGGCCATGCTGATGCGAAAGAACCGCTCGGCGCTGATCTGGGCCGTCGTCGCCGCGGTCTTCGGCCTGATTTTCGGGCCGCTGATGTATCTGGAATACTTCGCCATCAACGGCGGCTGGGAGATGTTCCTGGCCATGTGGGTCAACGGCATCCCCTTCGATCTGGCGCACTGCGGCGGCAATTTTGTACTGACACTGGTGCTGTTTCAGCCGCTCTACCGGGTCATGGCGCATTTTCTCGGCGACCCGGCAAAAACCGAATAATCCCAAACGCAAACGATCCGCAAAGCCGATGGCTCTGCGGATCGTTTTTCGTTACAGTCGCTGTCTATGTTCAGAACTTGGTTTTGATTTTCTCAAGGCAGTCCGAGCAGATATTCTTACCCTGGAAGGAGATCACATTTTTCATATTATCACAAAAGATACAGGCCGGCTGGTATTTGCGCAGAATAATGCTGTCCCCCTCAACATAGATTTCCAGTGCATCCTTCTCGGCTATATCGAGGGTACGCCGCATTTCGATCGGCAGTACGATACGCCCCAACTCGTCAACTTTTCTCACAATGCCTGTGGACTTCATAGTTATTGCCCCCTCCGGAGTTAATTATGATTGTTTATATCACATTTTTTGATCGTTGTAAATTATTTTGCGTGCAATGAAACAAAAAATTAACATTTATTTTTTGATTTTTCCAGTTTTTTGGCGAAAAAGTACATTTTATGGAAATATCACCGCAAAATGCTGACTTATTTTTTTATTTGGAGGAGCTTTGTCGATGCTCGGTACCCTGTTCACGCTGATCTTTCTGCTGTCCCTGTATTTCTCTGTGCTCAGCGGAAACGCAGCGCAGACGGGAAACGCGCTGCTGCTCGGTGCGCAGGAGGCGATCCCCTTCTGCCTGGGCATCGCCGGCAGCCTCTGCTTCTGGAGCGCCTGGATGGAGCTGGCGGAGCGCTGTGGCCTCGCCGCTCGGCTTTCGGACTTGCTCCGACCGCTGCTCCGCCGCCTTTTTCCGCGCTCGTCGCAGAGCGAAGAGATCCTCTCGGCCCTCGGTGAAAATCTCAGCGCCAATCTTCTCGGCCTCGGCAATGCCGCCACCCCGGCCGGGATCCGCGCGGCGCGCGCCATGGCGGCGCTGGGCGAGCCGGCGCGCGACGAGCTGCCCCTGCTCGTGGTGCTCAATACTGCCTCGCTGCAGCTTGTTCCCGGCACGATCGCCGCCGTCCGTGCCTCCGCCGGCGCGGCAGCTCCCTTCGACATCATGCCGGCGGTCTGGCTCAGTTCCCTGCTTTCTGTGTGCGCGGGACTCGGCGCGGCGTCGATCCTCAAGCGGCGATGGCCCTCCTGTCGCTGACGCCGCTGCTCCTGCTCGGCTTCCTCTGCCTGTATGCCCGTCTGCGCGGCTGTGACGTGTATCAGGCGCTGCTGGACGGTGCGGACAAGGGCCTGCGGCTGACGCTGGAGCTGATGCCGGCGCTGGTGCTGCTGTTTGCGCTGATCCATACGCTGCGCGCTTCGGGGCTGGGCGAGTATCTCGTCGATCTCGCCGCCCCCCTGCTGCGCAGGCTCGGCGTGCCGGAGGAGACGGCGCTGCTGATGCTGCTGCGCCCGTTGTCCGGCAGCGGCGCGCTGGCTGTCGCTTCGGAGCTGATCGCCCGTTTCGGTGCCGATTCGCTGATCGGGCGCTGCGCCGCCGTCATGATCGGTTCGAGCGAGACGACCTTTTACGTCATTGCCGTCTATTTCTCCGCCGCCGGTGTGCGCGAAACGCGCTGGGCCATCCCCGCTGCGCTCTGCGCCGATCTCGCCTGTTTTTTCTCCGCCGCCTGGATCTGCCGCCTTCTCTGGGGCTGAGACTTGACAAGCGCGGATTACAAGCTATAATAGCTGCACGCAGAGAAAAGCAGGTATACGAAAATCATGAAACACATCCTGAAAAACTATCCGCCGAAGGAACTCCTTCTGGATCTCCTTTTTACCTTTTGCGGCACAGCGCTGGTCGGCGTTCCGCTGGCTGTCTTCACCGTCCCCAACGACATCGCCCCCGGCGGTGTGTCCGGTCTGGCGACGGCGCTGGCCTATCTGTGCCCGAAGCTCAGCGTCGGCGCCTGGACGTTGCTGCTGAACCTGCCGCTGCTGCTCGGCGCCTGGAAGCTGCTGGGCAGAAAGACGCTCATCTTTACGCTGCTGTCCGTGCCGCTGATGAGCTTCTTTATTGATTTCACGACTTCGCTGCACATTGCCTACACCAACGACATGCTGATCGCCGCGGTCTTCGGCGGCGCGATCTCGGGTCTCGGCCTGGGTCTGCTGTTTCTGCGCGGGATCACGACCGGCGGCACCGATCTGGCTGCGCTGATGGTGCGGCGCGTGCTGCCCAATGTGCCCAGCGGCACGCTGCTGCTGTTTATCGACGCGAGCGTCGTCGCCTTCGCCGTGATCGTATTCAAGGATATTGAGGTCGCGATCTATTCCTCGATCGCCATTTTCGTCTCCTCCAAGATGATCGACACCATCACCCAGGGCGTGGATTACGCCAAAGTGATCTACACCGTCACCGACCGCGGCGAGGAGGTCACGGAGCTTCTCAACACCCATACGGACCGCGGCACCACCGTGATCCCCGCGCTCGGCGGCTATACGAAGGAGAACAAACAGATCATCGTCACCGTCACGCGGCGGCGCGTCCTGGCGCAGACCCTGCGCCTGATCAAGCAGGCCGATCCACGGGCCTTCACCTTTGTCACCGACTCCACCGAAGTCCACGGCGAGGGCTTCCGCGCCGACTGAGAGCATAAAAAACCGCTTCCCGAAGGAAGCGGATTTTTTATGCTCTTTTCAGTTTTCCAATGAGACAGAAGAGCCCGAAGGCGGCAATGTCCACCGCGACGACCGTGCTGCCCACCGGTGTCTCGGCAAGAATGGAGATCACGATGCCGGAAAAGGCGCAGGCGACCGAGAGAACGGCCGAGCAGATCGTGACCGCGCGGAAGCTCTTGAACAGCCGCATCGCGGACAGCGCCGGAAAAATCACCAGCGCTGAAATCAGCAGCGAGCCGACCAGGTTCATCGCCAGCACGATGATGACGGCGATGATGACGGCGATCAGCAGATTGTAGGCCGCGGCCGGCAGCCCGGTGGCCCGGGCAAAGCCCTCGTCGAAGGTAACGGCAAAGATCTTGTTGTAAAACAGGATGAAGGCCGCCACGACCAGAAGTGACAGTCCCACGCTGAGCCAGAGCTCCGTCTTCGTCAGCGTAAGGATGGAGGTGGAGCCGAAGAGCGTGGAGCAGACATCGCCGGAGAGGTTCGAGGAGGTGGAAAACAGGTTCATCAGCAGATAGCCGATGGCCAGCGCGCCGACGGACAGCATTGCGATCGCGGCATCGCCCTTGATTCTGGCGTTCTGCCCGGCCTGCAGCAGCAGCACGGCGCAGAGCACCGTCACCGGCAGAACGAAGAGCATCTGGTTGTTCAGATGCAGCACCGTGGCCACGGCGATCGCGCCGAAGGCCACATGGCTCAGGCCGTCGCCGATGAAGGAAAAGCGCTTGAGCACCAGCGTCACGCCGAACAGCGACGAACACAGCGCGATCAGCGTGCCGACGATGAGCGCATAGCGCACGAAGGGATACTGCAGATAGCTCAGGAGAAGGCTCATGACCGCGCCCCCTTTCCCCCGCGCAGGTAGTTGCGCCCGACCGCGCTGCGCAGATAATCCGCCTTGCTGCCGTAGAACCAGTCGCTGCCGATCTGCAGGATGTGGCTGGCGTGGCCGAGGGCGTAGTGCATGTCGTGGGAGATCATGATGAGGGTCGTCCCCTCTTTGTTCAGCTGCTCAATGAGGCGGTACATGTCCTCGGTGGCCATCGGGTCGAGCCCGGCCACCGGCTCGTCGAGCAGCAGCAGCTTTTCCGTCGCGCAGAGCGCCCGGGCCAGCAGCACCCGCTGCTGCTGACCGCCGGAGAGCTCCCGGTAGCAGCGCTGTGCCAGCGGTGCGATGCCGAGCTTCTCCATCGCCTCCGCGGCGCGCCGTTTCTCCTGTGCACCGTAAAACGGGCGCAGGCCCAGGCGCCCCTGGCAGCCGGAGATCACGATCTCCTGCACCGAGGCGGGAAAATCGCGCTGGACCAGGGTCTGCTGCGGCAGATAGCCGATCTCGGTCTGCTTCAGTCCCTCGCCGAAAATCACCTTGCCGGACAGCGGCGGCAGCAGTCCGAGGATCGTACGCATCAGCGTAGACTTGCCGGAGCCGTTCTCGCCGACGATGCAGAGGTAGTCCCCCGCCTGTACCGTGAAGTTCAGGCTGCGGATCAGCGCGCGCCCCTCGTAGCCGAAGCTCAGATTGTCACAGGTCAATATCGCCATGCTTCAGTTCAATGCCTCTTTCAACACATTCAGATTCTGTTCCATCAGCGACAGATAATCGCCGTCGCCGACGACGCCCTGCATTGAGTGCAGCGTCAGGATGCCGAGATCGCGGTTCTGTGTGTTCTCGTTCACCGTACGGGCAAGCTTCCCGTCCGAGGTCTCGATCACGCAGAGATTTCCGACGCCGAGCTCGTCCGCCTTCCCGGCCAGGAAAATGACCGTGGCAAAGCTGGCCTCCGTCTCGGCCTCGCAGCCGGAGAAGGCGGCATAATAGTCAAGGCCGTAATCCTCGACCAGATACCGGAACGGAAAGCGGTCGGCGACGATCAGCGTGTGCTGCGCCGCCGCGTCGATCGCGGAGCTGTAGTCCGCGTCGAGCTGCCGGAGCTTTGCGTCATAGACCGCGAAGGCAGCCTCATAGGCGCGGCTGTGCCCGCCGTCAAGCTCGATCAGCGCATCGCGGATCGCCGCGCAGAGGATCTCGGCGTTTCGCAGCGAGAGCCAGATATGCTCGTCCGGTGCGTCCTCCGCCTCGCCCTGCATGCCCTCGACCAGCTCCTCCCGCAGCGCGCGGTCGCCGAGGACGTCCATCAGGTTCAGCGCGATCATGTTCGGATTAGCGCGCTCTTTGAGCGCGTCCGCGACCCAGGCGTCGGATTCGCCGCCCACATAGATCAGCAGATCGCAGGAGGACACGGTGATCATATCGCTCACCGAGGGCTGAAAGGAGTGCATATCCACGCCGTCGTCCAGCAGCATCGTGAGGGAGACCTCGTCCGCCTGCTCTCCGAGCAGGTTCTTCGTCCAGTCATACAGCGGAAAGATCGTTGTCACGATCTTCAGCTTCCCCGGCTCCTTTGCTGGCGCCGCGCCGCAGCCGGCCAGCAGCGACAGCAGCAGCGCCGCAGCCATAACAGCAGAGAAAAATCGTTTCATTTTTCCGCCTCCCTGCACTCGTCGCACAGACCGTAAAAGACCGTGCGCAGCGGATTGATGCGAAAGCCGTGGTGCGTGAGCACATGTTCGCTCAGGCCTTGCAGCTCCTCGCAGTGGAGATGGATGAGACGGCCGCACTTCTCGCACTTGCAGTGGAAGCAGGCCTCTCCCCCGTGGCTCTCGGCCCCGATGTATTCAAAGCAGGCGGGACTGCCCGCGTCGATCGTATACTTGTTGACCAGGCCCTCGTCGACCATCCGCTCGAGATGGCGGTAAACGGTCGCCGTGCCGATGGGACTGCCGCAGCGCTGAAAATGGCCGCAGACCTCGCCCACCGTGATATGGTCGGAGTCCGTCGTGCGCAGGAAGTTCAGCAGCTCCTCGCGCTGTCGTGTCTTGTACTGGCTCTTTTCGCTCATGGAAATGCCTTCTCTCAATTTGATAAGCATTTTCAGATTATAACACGCATTTTCCCAATGTCAAGAGAAATTGAAACTGATTATCAATTTCTGCCCGCTTGCATTCTGTAAAAATAGGATTATAATAGGAGAACAAAAAACACAGAGGACGATTGTATGGCAAATATTCTGGATTATATCGACTGGCGGGGCGACCTGAACCTGCGGGACGCCAGCTTCAACGAGGTGGACGGCCTCATCATGGCGGAGCTGGCCTATCTGGACCTGGGTGAGATCCTGAGCGAGGATCCGCGGCCGCAGATGAGTCTGACCGAGGTCTGCGAACACTATCTCGCGCTGGGGATCGATCAGTCCCACGGCGTGAACGACCCCGGGCCGCTGCTGCGGAAAGCGGCAAAGTGCAGGCGTTTCGGGTCTCTGATGCTGGGCGGATATATCAATCACATCGACCCGGAGCGCGAGCTGCAGCTGGCCGCCCTGAGCATTTACTGGGAGGACGGATCGGTATGCGCGGCATTTCGCGGCACCGACGACTCCATTGTCGGCTGGCGCGAGGATTTCAACTTCAGCTTTCAGGATCACACGGCCGGGCAGACTGAGGCCGTGGCCTATCTGAAGCGGCTGGGCGAGACTTTTGACGGGCCGATCCGCGTCTGCGGACACTCAAAGGGCGGCAATTTCGCCGTCTATGCCGCCGCGTTCTGCGGCAGCGAGCTGCGGGAAAGGCGGATCCTGCGCATCTACGCCAACGACGCGCCCGGTTTTCGCAAGGAGCTGGCCAAAACGCTGCAGATCCAGAGCATCCTCGGCAAGACCGCGGTCGTGATCCCCGAATCTTCTCTGATCGGGATCCTTCTCAGCACGAAAAAAGAGAAAAAGATCATCCGAAGCAGCGCCTCCGGTCTGGAGCAGCACAATCCCTATACCTGGCAGGTCCTCGGCCCCTGCTTTGAGGCGGCGGACAGCCGCTCGGCCTCGAGCCTCTTTATGGACGAGACGCTGCATCGCTGGCTGGACGAGCTGGATGATCAGCAGCGCGCCGATTTCGTCCGCGCGGTCTTTGATGCCATGGAGAGTTCCGGCGCTCTGACGCTGCATGAGCTGAAAGCGGAGCCGGTCGCCACAGCCAACGCGATCCTGTCCGCCATCCGGAACATGGATCCCGAGCTGCAGCGCAGCGCCTTTGCCTCGCTCCGGAAGCTGGCCGCCGCGGGCGGCGGCACGCTGCGCGACGAGCTGCTGAGCGCCCTGGTCCGGCATGGGATCGACATTTTCCCCGGCGGACGCGAATAAAACAGCGATAAAAAATCCCGGTTCTTCGGAACCGGGATTTTTTTTGTTTCACTGGCTCAGGATCAGAGGGCGTTGGTCTTGCTGACCAGGGCGCTCAGATCCACATACTCCTCGGGCTCGGCCTCGATGGTCTCGTCGGTCTGCTCCTCGAAGTCGCGGTAAATCTCCAGGCCGGAGCCGGCCGGGATCAGCTTGCCGATGATGACATTCTCCTTCAGGCCGACCAGGCGGTCCACCTTGCCCTTGATGGCGGCGTCGGTGAGCACGCGGGTGGTCTCCTGGAAGGAGGCGGCGGACATCCAGCTGTCGGTGGCGAGGGAGGCCTTGGTGATGCCCATCAGCAGCTGCGTGTAGGTCGCATGGGTCAGGCCCTCTTCGCCGGCGGCGATGCGCGCGTCGATCTTCTTGTTGGCGGCCTTGACCACGGAGATATCCACCGTGGTGCCGGAGAGCAGATCGGTGCTGCCGACATCTTCCACGCGCACCTTGCGCATCATCTGGCGGACGATGACTTCAATGTGCTTGTCGTTGATGTCGACGCCCTGCTGACGGTAGACCTTCTGGACCTCGCTGGTGATGTAGCTGCGCACGCCCTGACGGCCGAACTCGTCGTCGTTCACGCCGCGGATGCGCAGCACGTCATGCGGGTTGAGGGAACCGGAGGTCAGCTCCTGGCCGCGGTCGACATGGTCGCCGTTGTGCACCAGGATACCGGCGGAGTGAGGCACCGTGTAGACGTTGGTCGTGCCTTCGGCCTCGTTGACGACAGTGATGTTGTACATGACGCCCTTCTTGGCCTCTTCAATGGTGACCGTACCGGAAGTCTCGGACAGGACGGCCATCTTCTTGGGCTTGCGGGCCTCAAACAGCTCTTCGACACGGGGCAGGCCCTGGGTGATGTCGTCGCCCGCGACGCCGCCGGTGTGGAAGGTACGCATCGTCAGCTGCGTGCCGGGCTCGCCGATGGACTGGGCGGCGATGACGCCGACCGCCTCGCCGGCATTGACCGGCATGCCGATGGCGAGGTTGATGCCGTAGCACTTGGCGCACACGCCGGTGGATGCCTCACAGGTCAGCACGCTGCGGATGAAGGCCTTGTGGATGCCATGCGCCTCGAGCACCTTGGCGTCCTCGGGCATGAGCATGTGATCGGTGTCGAACAGCAGCTCGCCGGTGGCGGGATCGGTGATCGGAGCCGCGGGGAAACGGCCGTGGATGGCGGTGCCGAAGCTCTCGACCATCTGGCCGCGGTCATAGACGGCGGAGGCCCAGACACCTTCGCTGGTGCCGCAGTCTTTCTCGCGGATGATGACGTCCTGGCAGACGTCGACCATGCGGCGGGTCAGGTAACCGGAGTCGGCCGTACGCAGAGCGGTATCGGCCATGCCCTTACGGGCGCCTCTGGTGGAGATGAAGTACTCCAGAACAGACAGGCCCTCACGGAAGTTGGACTTGATGGGGATCTCGATCGTCTTGCCGGCGGTGTTGGCCATCAGGCCGCGCATACCGGCCAGCTGACGGATCTGGTTCATCGAGCCGCGGGCGCCGGAGTTTGCCATCATGTAGATGGGGTTGTACTCGTCCAGCACGTTCTGCAGAGCGTTGGTGACGTCCTTCGTGGTCTGCTCCCATTCGGAGACGACCAGGCGGTAGCGCTCGTCCTCAGTGATATAGCCGCGCTTGTACTGGCGCTCGATCTTGACGACCTCTTCCTCAGTGGCATGGATCAGCTCGTACTTCGCGCTCGGGACAGTCATATCCGCGACGGAGATCGTGATGGCGCCCTTGGTGGAATACTTGTAGCCCAGCGCCTTGATGCTGTCGAGCACCTCGGCGGAGATCGTAAAGCCGTACTTCTTGATGCAGCGGTCGATGATGTCGCCCAGCTGCTTCTTGCCGACCTGGAAGCCGATCTCGGGATCGAAGCTGTGCTCGGGATCGCTGCGGTCCACATAGCCCAGATCCTGCGGGATGGGCTCGTTGAAGATGATGCGGCCGACGGTGGTGGTGATGATCTTATGGCTCTCCACGCCGTCGATGGTCTTGGTCACGCGCAGGCGGATCGGCGCGTGCAGGCCGATGATGCCCTCATTGTAGGCCATGATGGCCTCGTTCGAGTCGCGGTAGCAGAGCAGGGATTTGTAGGTGGCAGGCTTCTTGCCCTCGGCCGCGGCCTTGAGGTTGGCGGCGTAGATGTCGTCGCCGGGCACCACGGTGCCGGGCTGCAGGCCGGTGTCGCCGGGCTCGTCCACGAGCAGGTTCTCCGCACCCTTTTCGGCGGAGCCGATGCGGACCATCGTCAGGTAGTAGGAGCCGAGGATCATGTCCTGGGTCGGGACCGTGACGGGGTGGCCGTCCTGCGGGCGGAGGAGGTTGTTGGCGGAGAGCATCAGGATGCGGGCCTCAGCCTGCGCTTCGGCGGACAGAGGCACGTGGATGGCCATCTGGTCGCCGTCGAAGTCGGCGTTGTAGGCGGTGCAGACCAGCGGGTGCAGGCGCAGGGCGCGGCCCTCGACCAGGATCGGCTCAAAGGCCTGGATGCCCAGGCGGTGCAGCGTCGGCGCGCGGTTGAGCAGCACCGGGTGCTCCTTGATGACCTCTTCCAGCGCGTCCCAGACCTCGGTGCGCTGCTTGTCGACCATCTTCTTGGCGGACTTGATGTTGTTGGCAACGTTGTCCTCGACCAGCTTCTTCATGACGAAGGGACGGAACAGCTCGATCGCCATCTCCTTCGGCACGCCGCACTGATAGATCTTCAGATCGGGGCCGACGACGATAACGCTGCGGCCGGAGTAGTCGACGCGCTTGCCCAGCAGGTTCTGGCGGAAGCGGCCCTGCTTGCCCTTGAGCATGTCGCTCAGGGATTTGAGGGCGCGGGAGTTGGCGCCGGTGACGGCACGGCCGCGGCGGCCGTTGTCGATCAGGGCGTCGACGGCCTCCTGCAGCATGCGCTTCTCGTTGCGCACGATGATGTCGGGCGCGTTGAGCTGCTGGAGTCTCTTCAGACGGTTGTTGCGGTTGATGACGCGGCGGTAGAGGTCGTTCAGGTCGGAGGTGGCGAAGCGGCCGCCGTCGAGCTGGACCATCGGGCGGATCTCGGGCGGGATGACCGGCAGGATGTCGATGATCATCCACTCGGGGCGGTTGCCGCTCTGGCGGAAGGCCTCGACAACCTCGAGACGCTTGACGATCTTGGCCTTCTTCTGGCCGTTGGCGTTCTTCAGCTCCTCGCGCAGCTGCGCGGCCAGCTGATCGCAGTCGATCTGCTGCAGCAGCTCCTTGATGGCCTCGGCGCCGATACCGGCCTTGAAGTCATCCTCATACTTCTCGCGCATCTCGCGGTACTCGCGCTCGGTGAGGATCTGGCACTTCTCCAGCGGCGTAAAGCCGGGATCGATGACGATGTAGTTGGCGAAGTACAGGACCTTCTCCAGCATGCGCGGGGTCAGATCGAGGATCAGGCCCATGCGGCTGGGGATGCCCTTAAAATACCAGATGTGGCTGACGGGCGCGGCCAGCTCGATGTGGCCCATGCGCTCGCGGCGCACCTTGCTCTTGGTGACCTCGACGCCGCAGCGGTCGCAGATCTTTCCCTTGTAGCGGATCTTCTTGTACTTGCCGCAGTGGCATTCCCAGTCCTTCGTGGGTCCGAAAATGCGCTCGCAGAACAGGCCGTCGCGCTCGGGCTTGAGGGTGCGGTAGTTGATGGTCTCAGGCTTCTTGACCTCGCCGTAAGACCAGTTGAGGATCATTTCAGGGGAGGCAATGCCGATCTGAATGGCATCAAAAGGTGTATAGCTCATTAGATATCCTCCTCATCGTCGCTGTAGTCCGATTCACTGTAGCTGGGATCGTACTCGTCGTCCGGCACGCTTTCGATGCTGAAGCCCTCGGCTTCGAGCTCGCTGTCGTCGGAAGCGTAGATCTCATCCTTCATATCGGAGATAAAGTCGTCATCGTCGTCCTTGAGCTCGATCTCCTGGCCGTCCTTGTCCAGAACGCGGACGTCGAGGCAGAGGCTCTGCAGCTCCTTGACCAGGACCTTGAAGGATTCCGGCACGCCCGGCTGCGGGATGTTGTTGCCCTTGACGATCGCTTCGTAGGTCTTCACACGGCCGGTCACGTCGTCGGACTTGACCGTCAGGATCTCCTGCAGGGTGTAGGCCGCGCCGTAAGCCTCGAGGGCCCAGACTTCCATTTCGCCGAAGCGCTGGCCGCCGAACTGGGCCTTGCCGCCCAGAGGCTGCTGGGTGACCAGGCTGTAGGGGCCGGTGGAACGGGCGTGGATCTTATCGTCGACCAGGTGGTGCAGCTTCAGGAAGTAGACCCAGCCGACCGTGACGTCGTTATCGAATTTCTCGCCGGTGCGGCCGTCGTACATGACGCTCTTGCCGTCCTCGCGAAGTCCCGCGAGCTTCAGGGTCTCGCGGATGGTGGTCTCGTTGGCGCCGTTGAAGGTCGGGGTGGCAACCTTCCAGCCGAGGGCCTGGGCCGCATAGCCGAGGTGAACCTCGAGCACCTGACCGATGTTCATACGGGAGGGAACGCCCAGGGGGTTCAGGACGATGTCCAGCGGGGTGCCGTCGGGCAGGTAAGGCATATCCTCGCGCGGCAGGATGCGGGACACGACGCCCTTGTTGCCGTGGCGGCCGGCCATCTTGTCGCCGACGGAGATCTTGCGCTTCTGCGCGATGTAGACGCGGACGACCTGGTTGACGCCGGGGTTCATCTCGTCGCCGTTTTCACGGGTGAAGACCTTGACGTCGACGATGATGCCGCTCTCGCCGTGGGGCACCTTCAGCGAGGTGTCGCGCACTTCGCGGGCCTTCTCGCCGAAGATTGCGCGCAGCAGGCGCTCTTCCGCGGTCAGATCAGTCTCGCCCTTCGGGGTGACCTTGCCGACCAGGATGTCGCCGGCGGTGACTTCCGCACCGACCATGATGATGCCGCGCTCGTCGAGATACTTGAGCGCATCGTCGCCCACGCCGGGGATATCGCGGGTGATCTCCTCGGGTCCGAGCTTGGTGTCGCGCGCGTCGCACTCGTACTCCTCCACATGGATGGAAGTGAACACGTCTTCCATCACCAGGCGCTCGTTGAGCAGGATGGCGTCCTCGTAGTTGTAGCCTTCCCAGTTCATATAGCCGACCAGGATGTTCTTGCCGAGGGAGATCTCGCCGTTGGAGGTGCTGGGGCCGTCAGCCAGGACGTCGCCCTTCGCCACGCGCTCGCCGGCGTTGACGATCGGGCGCTGGTTGATGCAGGTGCCCTGGTTGGACCGGGCAAACTTGATAAGCTTGTAATCCTTCGCGGTGCCGTCGTCATAGCGGACGGAGACGCAGTTGGCGTCGACGCGGGTGACGAGGCCGTCGGCCTCGGCCAGGACGCAGACGCCGGAGTCGACCGCGCACTTGTGCTCGATGCCGGTGGCGACGATGGGCGCCTGGGTGGTCATCAGAGGCACGGCCTGGCGCTGCATGTTCGCACCCATCAGGGCACGGTTGGCGTCGTCGTTTTCCAGGAAGGGGATCATCGCAGTCGCGATGGAGATCATCATCTTGGGGCTGACGTCGATGTAGTCGACGTCCTCGCGGTTGACCTCGATGGTATCGTTGCGGTGACGGCAGGTGATGCGCTTGTTGATCAGCACGCCGTTTTCATCGACCGGCTCGGAGGCCTGGGCGACAATGTACTGGTCCTCGACGTCGGCGGACATGTACTCCACCTCGTCGGTGACGCGGCAGGTGCCCTTCTCCACGCGGCGGTACGGGGTGCACAGGAAGCCGTACTTGTTGGCGCGGGCGTAGGAGGCCAGGTAGTTGATCAGACCGATGTTCGGGCCTTCAGGCGTCTCAATGGGGCAGAGACGGCCGTAGTGGCTGTAGTGAACGTCTCGCACGTCGAAGCTCGCGCGCTCGCGGCTCAGACCACCGGGGCCGAGGGCCGACATACGGCGCTTGTGGGTCAGCTCGGCCAGAGGGTTGGTCTGGTCCATGAACTGGCTCAGCGGGGAGGAGCCGAAGAACTCCTTGATCGCCGCCGTGACGGGACGGATGTTGATGAGGCTCTGCGGGGTGACGACGTCGAGATCCTGCAGGGTCATGCGCTCGCGGATCACGCGCTCCATGCGGGAAAAGCCGATGCGGAACTGGTTCTGCAGCAGCTCGCCCACGCAGCGGACGCGGCGATTGCCCAGGTGATCGATGTCATCGGGCTCGCCGATGCCGTGGGCCAGGCAGTTGAGGTAGTTGACGGAGGAGAACATGTCGTCCACGACGATGTGCTTCGGGATCAGCACGTCGATATTCTCGCGGATGGCGTCCTTCAGGGCCTCGCCCTCATACTGCTGCAGCAGGCCGCGCAGGACGTTCCCGCGCACCTTCTCGGTCACGCCGACCTCGGCGGGATCGAAGTCCACGAAGCGGTCCATGTCGACAAAGCCGTTGGAGAACACGCGGACCAGCTTGCCATCCACGTTCAGCACGACCGCGACCACGCCGGCCGCGTCGATCTGGCGGGCCTCGTCACGGGTCAGCACATGGCCTTCCTCGAACAGCAGCTCACCGGTGAGCGGGTCGATGACGGGCTCGGCCAGCATGAAGCCGGCAATACGGGGATAGAGGGACAGCTTCTTATTGAACTTATAGCGGCCGACATTGGAAATGTCATAGCGGCGGCGGTCAAAGAAGAGGCCGTCGAGCAGGGTCTCGGAGGATTCCACCGTCGGAGGATCGCCGGGACGGAGCTTGCGGTAGATTTCCAGCAGGCACTCGTCGCGGCTGGTGGTGGTGTCCTTGTCCAGCGTGGCGATGATGCGCTCGTCCTGGCCGAAGATCTCCTTCAGGCGCTCGTTGGTGACGGCGCCGACCTCGGGCGCGTCCACACAGCTGAGCCAGGTGGCGGGCTTATTCTCGTCGTAGGCGCCCATGGCCTTGAGGAACCAGGTGATGGGCAGCTTGCGGTTCTTGTCGATGCGGACGTTGAACATGTCGTTGGCGTCCGTCTCGTACTCCAGCCAGGCGCCGTGATACGGGATCACAGTGGAGGCGTAGACGTTGATGAAGGACTTATCCGTCGTGCGTTCAAAGTAAACGCCGGGGGAACGGACGATCTGCGAAACGATGACGCGTTCGGCGCCGTTGATGATGAAGGTGCCGCCGGCGGTCATGATCGGGAAATCTCCCATGAAGATCTCCTGCTCCTTGATCTCGCCCGTCTCCTTGTTGTGCAGACGAACGCGGACCTTCAGGGGGGCAGCGTATGTGGCGTCGCGGGCCTTGCACTCTTCCTCGCTGTACTTGGGCTTGTCGTTCATTGAGAAGTCGATGAAGCTCAGCTCCAGATTACCGGAATAGTCGGTCACCGCGTCCGTGTCCTTGAAGACCTCGTTCAGGCCGGTCTCCAAAAACCACTGGTAGGAGCTCTTCTGGATCTCCAACAGATTGGGCATATCCATGATCTCCTGGGTGCGGGCAAAGCTCTTTCGCAGAGTTTTGCCATAGAGAACGTCTTTCGGCATGTGCGCACTCTCCTTATCCTGATTGAAACGCCCGGGTAAGTTGCTGAATTATAATTATCCGGACTTGATTTTACCGCTGTGGGATGCTATACTCAGCTCAGATAGTGGGGTACAAGGCCCCCTTCCCCTGACAAACATAGCAAGTTATTTTACTCCTTTTGCGCAGCAAAAGTCAATAGTTTTTTAAGGATTTTTTCGGTGGGAGAGCGGTTCTCCCGCTTTTTTTATTTGTTTGAGGTGCGTTCATGGACGTTCGGGTATCTCTGCTTATCGCTTTGGAGGCGCTGTTCGCGCTGTTTCTGCTCTATCGCAGCGGCTGCATCAAAACGGCCGCGCAGTGGTCCGCGGTCGCGGCACTGTTGCTGACTGCCTTTGTGCCCCGGCTGCTGGCCATGAAATATGAGACGCTGGATTATCAGGATTTTCTGGCGCCCTGGGTGGAATTCTACCGCCAGAACGGCGGCTTTCGCGCGCTGTACCGGCCGGTCGGCAACTATAATGTCCCCTATCTGTACTTCATGGCGCTGTTTTCTTATTCCGAAATCCGGGACCTCTATCTCATCAAGCTGCTGAGCATCTTCTTTGACGTATTGCTCGCCTGGGGCGGCATGCGCCTGGTCTCCCGCCTGACGGACAGCCCGCTGCGCCGCGTCGGCTGCTTTTTCACGATCCTGCTCCTGCCCACCGTGTTCCTCAACGGCGCCGTCTGGGGCCAGTGCGACAGCATTTATGTGGCGCTGGCCGTCCTCGCGCTGGCCGATGCGCTGGAGGAGCATCCGGTGCGCGCGATGGTGCTGCTGGCCCTCTCCTTCGGCTTCAAGCTGCAGGCCGTGTTCGTGATGCCGGTTTTCGCCGTGCTGCTCTTCGCGGGAAAGATCCGCTGGAAGCACCTGCCCGTTTTTCCGCTCGCTTATGTCCTGCTGATCCTGCCTGCGGTGATCGCCGGCCGTCCCTTCTTCGACACGCTGCTGATCTATTTCAGGGAGTCCGGCACCGTCGGCACCGCGCTCAACTACAATTCCTCTTCCGTTTATGGGCTGTTCCGGAGCTTTGAGCATCCGGAATCGGCAGCAAAGCTCGGCATTGTTGCCGCCTTTGCTTTTCTGCTTGTGCTGCTGGTGATCTGCTTTGTGTTCCGCAAACGCCTGAACGACCGCCTGATCGTGATCGCTGCCCTGCTGATGGCCGTCGGCATCCCCTTTTTCCTGCCGCACATGCACGACCGCTATTTCTTCGCGGCCGACGCGCTGAGCCTGATCCTGGTCTTCGGCCTGCCGATCCTCTCCCCTGTCGCCGCGCTGACGCAGTTTGCCTCGCTCCTTGGCTACTACGCCTATTTTGTCAAGCGCTTCCTGCTCTACATGGATTACGGTGCGCGCGCGCTGATCCTTGTTCTGATCGCGCTCTGGGTCTGCTTTGTCCTCCAACTGAAAAAGTCCCCGGAAAAAGTGCTTGACAATCGGGGATAATCTGCTATAATACCTCTTGCCTTAAATGGGGCGTGCGCAAGGGACGATCGCGGCTTTCAATGCAGCCGATGCGTCCGCGCAGAATAAGCGAGAGTGCTGGAACAGGTAGACAGGCACGTTTGAGGGGCGTGTGTCAACCGACGTGGGAGTTCAAGTCTCCTCTCTCGCACCACGTCGTCGCGGACTTCGTATCGTTCGCGACGACGTTTTCTTTTACGCAGAAAACGTCATCTCTCATTCACTCCGTCGCTCCTCCTTTCCAAATCGAACCCGCTTCGCTGGGCTTCGATTTGGTTTTTTCTATCTATGGGGACTTGAACTCCCGAGCGGCAGTGAATGACATGCCGGGGGGAAAAGCGTGCCTGCGCTGCCAGTGGCAGAAAAAGCAGGCTCGCATTTTCCGCAGCGGTCAAAGAACCGGAGGAAATGCGTAAGCCCGAACGGTTCTTTGGGAACCGCAAGGTGGATTGTCAGAGCCGCGAGGCGGGCCGCCGCGCACGGCGGCTTCAAGTCTCCTCTCTCGCCAGCGAGGGGCTCTGGGCAGGATACGGTTGCGGCCATTCTCACTGCTTCCAAAACTATTCTTTTCATGGTATACTTCATTTGAAAGTCATGTATTCTGTGAGGGGATCAACGTATGAAATATCAGGAATACGGTTTCGGGCAGAAAGGGACAATCATCTTGCTCCACGGCGGCGGCTTGTCATGGTGGAATTACCGGGAAGCCGCTGCGCTTCTGCAAACCGATTATCACATCATTCTGCCGATTTTGGATGGACACGCCGGAAGCGATCGGCCGTTTACGACGATTGAAGAGAATGCATCAGAGATTATTTCCTTCATCGGCGAGCACCTGGGCGGTTCCGTATTGCTGATCGGAGGGCTGTCCCTGGGTGGACAGATCTTACTGGAGATGCTGTCGCAGCGCGGGGATCTCTGCTCTTATGCGCTGATTGAGAGTGCGGCTGTCATTCCTTCAAAGCTGACGAACATTCTGATTGCTCCGGCCTTCGGCTGGAGCTACGGCCTGATCCGGAACAGGGAATTTGCAAAGCTGCAGTTTCATTCCCTGCACATCGATCCGGCTCTTTTTGAAGACTATTACCGCGACACCTGCCAAATCACGAAGGAAGATATGATCGCCTTTATGAAGGCAAATACTTCCTATGCGCTGAAAGACTCCCTGCGCGGCGTTTCGGCGGAGGTCCATGTGTTTTACGGGAGCCGGGAGACCGCAGAGATCAGGCGCTCTGCCGAAACGATCGGCAGGACGCTTCCCGGCAGCCGCCTGCATCCCCTGCCTGGTTTCCGCCATGGGGATCTATCCCTGAATCACCCGCAGGCCTACACCGAAGCCGTCCGGCAGATCATAAATAAAACAGCCGATCCATGAGGATCGGCTGTTTTATTGTTGAACTGACAAGAATACCCGCGGCTTTACGTGCGGGCTTACCGCGTCTTCGCCGTCGTCTGACGGTACAGGGGAACAAGCACGCCGAGCGCATAGAGCAGATCGACGGCGACCGAAACGAGTGCCGCCGGTCCCGCGCCGGACTTGAGATTCAGGACAAGCCCAAGTACAGTCAGGGCGAGGTTCACGATCGCCAGCGCCCAGGCGGCCTTTCTTCCCGCCGCGCTCTTCGCCGCAGCCAGGAGAGCCAGGCCGAACAGGACCGACACCAGCCCGGTTGCGAGATAGCTCCACCAAGCGTCCGGCACAGCCGGGATGGCCAGCAGATAGAAGACGCCGAGGACGAGCTCGATCAGCGCATAAGTCTTCAAGCTTTTTCCCGCTGCCGTCATGGCATTCACGCTCTCTTTCTTCACAAATGGTTTCTTCTTGAACCTGTAAAAAACCGGCCGGAGTTCAGCCTCCGGCCGGTTCGCTGTTTTATGCCAGATGGCCCTTTTCCGTGATCACACGGATCACATCGTCGACGTACTTCTCGCAGATCTCGTCGGTCTCCGCCTCGACCATGACGCGGATCACCGGCTCCGTGCCGGATTCGCGCACCAGGATGCGGCCGGTATCGCCCAGCGCTTCCGCGACAGCCGCGACGGCCTTCTGCACGTCGGGGTCGTTCTGCGCTTCGGGCTTGCTCTTGACGCGCACGTTCTTCAGCACCTGCGGATAGAACACCACCGGAGCCGCCAGCTCACTCATCGGCTTCTCCTTGGCCAGCATGACCTCCATCAGCTTGAGGGAGGTGAGGATGCCGTCGCCGGTCGTCTCGTACTTGAGGAAGATGGTGTGGCCGCTCTGCTCGCCGCCGATGCGGTTGCCGGTCTGCACCATGTTTTCGTATACGTACTTGTCGCCGACCTTGGTCTTGTCGTACTCGATGCCGACCTTGTCGAGCGCCTTGTACAGACCGAAGTTCGACATGACGGTCGTGACGACCTTGTTATTCAGCAGCTTGCCGCGCTCCTTCATGTACAGGCCGTAGATATAGAGCGTATGGTCGCCGGTGACGACATTGCCCTTTTCATCCACCGCCAGGCAGCGGTCCGCGTCGCCGTCGAAGGCGAAGCCAACGTCCAGGCCATTATCGACGACGAACTTCTGCAGGTGCTCGATATGGGTGCTGCCGCAGTCGGTGTTGATGTTGTAGCCGTCCGGATGGTCGTTGATGACGTAGGTCTTGGCGCCCAGTGCGTCGAATACGGCCTTCGCGATCTGCCAGGAGGCGCCGTTGGCGCAGTCGAGACCGACCTTGACGTCTTTGAAGCTGTACTTGGACATGCTGATCAGATGGCCGATATAGCGGTTGCGGCCGGCGACATAGTCCACCGTGCGGCCGATGTTCTCTCGGCCGGCAATGGGGATCTCGATCTTGCCGTCGATAAAGTCCTCGACCTTGAGGATGGTCTCCTCGTCCATCTTCTCGCCATTGCTGTTGAGCAGCTTGATGCCGTTGTCGTAGTAGGGGTTATGGGAGGCGGAGATCATGATGCCGCAGTCGAAATCGTCCACGCGGGTGATGTAGGCGACCGAGGGCGTGGTGGTGACGTGCATGATGTAGGCATCCGCGCCGCTGGCCATCAGGCCGGTGCACAGCGCGTACTCGAACATATAGGAGCTGCGCCGCGTGTCCTTGCCGATGACGACCTTAGCCTTTTTGCCCTGGTTGGCGCCATAGTACCAGCCCAGGAAGCGGCCGATCTGGATGGCGTGCTCGTAGGTCAGATTCTTATTGGCTTCGCCGCGGAAGCCGTCCGTTCCAAAATACTTTCCCATCAGTTAACGCTCCTCTTTGCGGATGATCTCTCCGTTGTCCTTCCAGATGCTGTTTTCCGGCACGACGCCGCGCACGCAGGAAGTCGGATACACATTGCTGTGCCTGCCGATGACGGTGCCGGGGTTGCAGACCGCGTTGCAGCCGACCTCGACATAGTCGCCCAGCATGGCGCCGAATTTTTTGATGCCGGTTTCGATCTTCTCCGTCCCGTTGTGGACAACGACCAGCTTCTTGTCGGACTTGACGTTGCTGGTGATGCTGCCGGCGCCCATGTGGCTGTAATAGCCGAGGATGGAATCGCCTACGTAATTGTAGTGCGGCGTCTGCACGTGGTCGAACAGGATCACGTTCTTCAGCTCGACGGAGTTGCCGACCACGCAGTCAGCGCCGACAAGCGCGGAGCCGCGGATGAAGGCGCAGTGGCGGACCTCAGTGTTCGGCCCGATGATGCAGGGCGCGCCGAGATAGGCGGAGGGGAAGACCTTGGCCGTTTTATGTACCCAGACTGTCGGCTCCACCTCGACGTAATCCTCGCCCAGCGTCGGTCCCAGCTCCAGGATCAGGTTCTTGATCCCCTTGAGCGCTTCCCAGGGATAGGTGAAGCCGCGCAGGTAGTCGGCCGCCAGGGTATGGTCGAGATCGTAGAGATTGCTGATCGTATACATTACAGGCGCTCCCCTCTCTCGATGTCCAGGAAATACTTGTAGGTATCCACGGTCAGCTCGCCGCAGGCGGCCTCGTCGCAGGCGATGATGGCGCCGTTGTGCAGCTGCAGGGCAGAGCAGGTCCACTTATGGCTCACGTTGCCCTCGACGGTCGCGGCCAGGGCCCTGGCCTTGTTGTGGCCGTTGATGAGGATCAGGACCTCTTTGGAATCCGTCACCGTGCCGACGCCGACGGACAGCGCCTGGCAGGGCACCTTCTCCGGATCGTTGCCGAAGAAGCGGCTGTTGACGATCCTGGTATCGGTGGTCAGATTGCGCACGCCGGTGCGGGAGGACAGGCTGGTGAAGGGCTCGTTGAAGGCGATGTGGCCGTCGACGCCGATGCCGCCCATGAACAGGTCGATGCCGCCGTAGCTGGCGATCTTGGCCTCATAGCGGGCGCACTCGCCTTCGGGATCGTCGGTCATGCCGTTGAGGATGTTGATGTTCTCCGGCTTCATATCGACCAGGTGATCGAAGAAGTTGTCGTGCATGAAATACCAGTAGCTCTGGTCATGCTCGTGGGGCAGGCCCAGATATTCGTCCATGTTGAAGGTCACCACATTGGCGAAGGACAGCTCGCCGGCCTGATTCTGGCGGGCCAGCTCCTTGTACACGCCGATCGGGCTGGAGCCGGTGGGCAGGCCGAGCACGAAGGGACGGTCCTTCTCGGGGCCCTCGTTGTGGGCCTTGATTTTGGCGGCGATATAGTCGGCCGCCCATTTGCACATTTTATTATAATCGTCCTGAATCACTACACGCATAAGTTTATTCTCACTTTCCGCGGTTGATACCGCTAAGATACAGTGACAAGAGAACCTCTGTTACGGTTTTGATTCCGCTTTTTGCTTTCTCTCTGACGACGCACTCTCTTTCCGGTCATCATTGTATGCCGGAAAGACGCCGTGGCAGCATCCGCCGAGTCTTTCGACAACTGCCATTCCTCGTCACCCTGTTGCGGGCCTGGCGCTAACAGCTTCCCTGTTCTCTCCTTCCGCGAGGAGCTGTTTTATTGGCGTGGGGAACATTTCCCAAAATCCCCACTTTTATATTATACATCAAAAAGTCGGGCGCCGTCAATGAAAAATCGCAGCTGCCGCTCTGCTCTGCCTTTTCAGCTCTCCATATACGTGAAAAGCTCGCCCGGCGAAATCGCCGGGCGAGCTTTCTGTGATACTTGCTTTCTGTGTTCTGCGGGAAGATCTGTCAAGCAGCGTTTTTGCTCTCCTTCTTGGACTCCCAGTGGTTCACGCAGACCGCGCAGGAGGCGTCGCCGATGATGTTCAGCGTGGTACGGCCCATGTCGAACAGACGGTCGATGCCGTAGATGATGCCGATATACGTGGGCGGGATGCCGACGGCGTCAAGCACCATGGCCAGCATGATCATGCCGGCGCCGGAGGTACCGGCCGTGCCGATGGAGGCCAGGGTCGCGGTGACGACGATGATGATCATCTGGGTCAGCGTCAGATCGACGCCGATGCACTTGGCCAGGAAGATCGCGGCCACGCACTGATAGATCGCGGTGCCGTCCATGTTGACCGTGGCGCCGAGAGGCAGCACGAAGGAGGAGATCTCGTTGTGGACGTCCATCTCATCGCAGCACTCCTTGGTGATGGGCAGCGTGGCCACGGAGGAGGTGGAGGTAAAGGCGAAGGCGGCAGCCGGGAAGATCTTCTTGAAGAAGCGAAGCGGGGACATATCGGCAAAGATCTTCACGGACAGGCTGTAAACCAGGATCGTGTGCAGGATGTAGCCGATGTAGGCGGCCAGCAGCACCAGGCCGAGGGAGCCGAGGATTTTCGGGCCCTGCGCGGCAACGACCCAGACCATCAGCGCGAACACGCCATAGGGAGACAGTTCAAGGATGAAGCTCATGACGCGCTGCGTGACTTCGTTGAAGGAGCTGATGAAATCGCCGAAGGGCTTGCCCTTCTCGCCGGCAACCAGAACGCCGCAGCCGAAGATGATGGCGATGAAGATGATCTGCAGCATGGCCGAGGTGGACAGCGGGTTGATGAAGTTGTTCGGGAAAATATTGACGATGGTGTCCATGAGGTTGGCGCTCTTGGCCTCGTAGGCCGCGCCCTCCTGCAGTTCAAGCACGGGGAAGCTGCCCTTGAAGAGATTGGCCACGATCAGGCCGAGCACGCAGGCGAGGATGAAGTAATCCGCGCCGCGCCCGCGGAGATCGGCCAGCAGCCGGCTCCAGTTCTGCTCCTCCGGCTGCATGGGCCGGGTGGCCTTGACGATGTCGTAGATCAGGTGCATCAGCCATGCCTGCTCCTCCGGCTCCGGCAGGAGAACCGGGACCCCCGCCTCCTCCATCGCCGCGTTGTACAGCCCGGTCTGCAGGGTGCCGGTCGTTCCGAGCAGCGCCGCTTTCTTTCCCGGAAAGAGTTCGGCGCAGCGGCGGGCCGTGATGGACGGCATATCCAGGATCGGGATCTCCGTCAGCGGCTGCAGGCGCGGGAGGAAAAAGTGTGCGGTGTTGCAGGCCATGATGACGCAGTCCGCGCCGCATGCCTCAAGATTTCGCAGGGCGCTCGTCATCTCCGGCACGGGATCCGGCCCGCCGTTCAGGATGGCGCCCGTCCGGTCCGGGATCGCGCAGTCGCTGTCGATGTAGACGCGGATGTGCTCGTTGTCGCAGTCCGCTTTGGTCATCGTGGTGATCTTGATCAGCAGGTCCGCCGTCGCCAGCGGCCCCATGCCGCCCAGGATTCCGATCGTTTTTTTCATGCCCTTATCCCCCGTTCAGAACAGTTCCGAAATCACTTTCACAGCCAAAAGGATCAATACCAGCAGGATGATCGGCCGGACGATCTTCGAGCCGTCCTTGATGGCGAGACCTGAGCCGATATAGTGCCCGGCAACCGAGGCCACAGCGCCGATCAGACCGAGAACGAGAAAGACCTTGCCGTTGAGCAGCGAGGTGGCAAGCGCGCCGATGTTGCTGGCCAGATTGACAAGCTTGACGTTGCCGGAGGCCGTACGCAGATCCATCCTGCCGAGCTGGCAGAAGATCAGGATCAGGAAGGTGCCGGTGCCGGGGCCGTAAAAGCCGTCGTAAGCGCCGACGATCAGCGCGGCGGCTAGCACGATGGCCGCCTGCTTTCCCGGCGCGATCTCGCCCCGCTCCTCCGGCAGTCTCTTCTGCCTCAGCACCACGACGGCCACGATCGGCAGCACCGCCAGCAGCAGCCATTTCAGATAGCGCTCGTCCAGCGCAAGCTGCAGCCGCGTTCCGAGATGCGCGCCGTACAGCGCCAGCAGGATCGAGGGGACGCCGAGCTTCCAGTCCACATAGCCGCCCTTGATAAAGCGTGCCGCGGACACCGAGGTGCCGATGCAGGAGGAGAGCTTGTTGGTGCCCAGCGCCAGATGCGCCGGCAGCCCCGCAAGGAAATAGGTCGGCACGGAGATGATCCCGCCGCCGCCGGCCACGCCGTCCACGAAGGACGCGAGAAAAACGCCGACAACCACGATCAGCACCATCCGGACCGACAGCTCCATCGGAAACAGCATCGCCTGCATACGCACCCCTCCCTTTCTATTATTATCTTATCACAGCTTGGACATGCTGAAAAGAGGGAACGCGCATGAATGATCCATTTTTGTGATGAAAAAGTGCTGAACGGCTTGATGAATCGTACTTTCTATGCTATGATAGATATTAAGCATCCTGTCCTGATCCCCGCGACTATACCAGCGGTGCGCGGAAAAGCCGCCGCAGAAAATGAAAGGAACAGACGATGAAAAAATACGCTGAAATGAGCAAGAACGAGCTCCTGGCCGAGCTGGAGCTCGTGCAGGAGAAATACGATGCGCTGAAAGCGCAGAAGCTCAGCCTCAACATGGCCCGCGGCAAGCCCGGCAAGGAGCAGCTGGACATGGTCAGCGACATCACCGAGGTGCTCATGGCCGACAGCGACTATATGTGCGACGGCATCGACGTGCGCAACTACGGCAATCTCGAGGGTCTCCCCTCCTGCCGCAAGCTCTTTGCCGATGTGCTCGGCGTGCAGCCGGAAAACGTTTTCATCGGCGGCAGCGCCTCGCTGCAGCTGATGTACGACACCATCGCCAAGTGCTACACCCACGGCCGCGTCAACAGCGACAAGCCCTGGGCCAGGCTCGACGTCGTCAAATGGCTCTGCCCCGCCCCCGGCTATGACCGTCACTTCAAGGTTTCCGAGACCTTCGGCATGCAGATGATCACCGTGCCGATGACGCCGACCGGTCCGGATATGGACGTGGTCGAAGAGCTGATCCGCGATCCGGAGGTCAAGGGCATGTGGTGCGTGCCCAAGTACTCCAACCCCGACGGCATCATCTACAGTGACGAGACCATCCGCCGCATCGCCTCGATGAAGCCCGCTGCGAAGGACTTCCTGCTCATGTGGGACAACGCCTACTGCATCCATGAGTTCTTCGGCGACTATGTGCCCTTCCCCGACATTCTGGGCGAGTGCGCCAAGTACGGCAACGAGGACATGGTGTTCGAGTTCGCCTCCACCTCCAAGATCACCTTCCCCGGCGCGGGCGTGTCCGTCTTCGCCTGCAGCACGCACAACATGGAGTACATGAAGGGCCTGCTCAATGCGCAGATCATCTCCTATGACAAGGTCAACCAGCTCCGCCATATCCGCTATTTCAAGGACAAGGACGGCCTGCTGGCCCTGATGAAGAAGCACGCGGCCATCCTCGGGCCGAAGTTTCGCTGCGTCCTCGACGCGCTCGACCGCGAGATCGCCCCGCTCGGCATCGCCGAGTGGCAGCGCCCGAACGGCGGCTACTTTGTCAGCGTGAACACGATGCCCGGCATCGCCAAGGCCACCTGGAAGCTGTGCAAGGAGGCCGGTCTCACGATGACCGGCGCCGGCGCGACCTTCCCCTACGGCAAGGACCCGAAGGACAGCAACATGCGCGTGGCGCCTTCCCTGCCGCCCATCGACCAGCTTGAAAAGGCCATGGAGATCTACTGCGTCAGCATGAGGCTGGCCGCGCTGCAGAAGCTCCTCGCCGCATAAGCCAGCAAAAAAGTGAAATCAGGCATCCGCCCGGAAGGGCGGATGCCTTTCTTTTTGGATGTTCCGTCAGCGGTTTTCCATTGACTGTGACAGCCGAAAATGATACGATTATTATAAGAAATCCGATGCGAGGTGAGTCTTATGAAGTTCCAAAAGGCCCTTGCCCTGCTGCTGGCAGCGCTGATGCTGGCAGCTCTGCTGGCCGGCTGCGGCAATTCTCCCGTTCCAGACGCTGCTCCGGCCGAAGAAGCTCAACCTGCCGCCGCGCAGCCCGCCGACGACGAGTATACGCTCCCGCGCGAGGACGGCACCCGGCAGCTGACGCTTTACTGGAACCGCCCGAGCGGAACCTATGACAACTGCGACGTGTGGGTCTGGTTTCCCGGGCGGGACGGGCACGGCGAGCTGTTCCACGAGTGCCCCTACGGCGCGAAGATGGTCCTGAATGTGCCGCAGGACGTGAGCGAGGTCGGCTTCATCGTGCGCCGCGACTGCTCTGATCCCGGCGGCAGCTCCTGGGGCGAAGCCACCAAGGACTATGATGAGGACCGTTTTGCGGTCCTGACCGGCGACGAGACGGTGATCTATCTCCAGTCCGGCGACAAAATGCAGTATACCAGTGAGGACGGTGGAAAAACCTTGACTCCGATCCGGCTCTTTACCATGGCGGGGATCCTCTCCCCGACGGAAATCCAGTATTTCATCAGTCCGGCCAAACGCATCGCCTCTGTCGATGAGGTCAAGGTGCGCTGCGGCGGCGAGAGCGTGGCAATCGCCTCGCTCAGCAGCCTGAACAACGAGGTCGTCACCGGCGTCATTACCCTGGCAGAGCCCCTCGATCTCAGCAAAGCCTATATGGTGGAAATCGAAGGCTACGGCGCCAAGGCCGCGGTGCCGACCGGGCTCTTTGACAGCCGGGCGTTCATCGACAGCTATGTTTACACCGGCGACGATCTGGGCGCCGTGATTAAAGGCGACAAGACCGTCTTCAAGGTCTGGGCGCCGACGGCAAGCGAGGTCGTGCTGAATCTCTTTACCGCCGGCGACGGCGGCGAAGCCTACGCGCAGATCCCGATGACGCCCGGTACAAGGGGCGTCTGGTCCGCCACGGCTGACTGCGGCCACGGCACCTACTACACCTACAGCGTCACAACCTCTCTGGGCACGCAGGAGGCTGTCGATCCCTACGCCCGCGCGGTCGGCGTCAACGGCGACCGCGGCATGGTCATCGACCTGAGCGCGACCGATCCGCGCGGCTTCCGCGACGGCAGCTATTACCAGGGCATCGACTCCTATGAGCAGGCGGTCATCTGGGAGGTGCATGTCCGCGACTTTTCCAATCTCATCGAGGATTCGATGTATCCGGGCAAGTACCTCGCCTTTACAGAGACCGGGCTTCAGAACCGCAGCGGGGTCTCCGTCGGCGTGGATTATCTGAAAGAACTCGGCGTCACCCACGTCCATCTGCAGCCGGTCTACGACTACGCCACCGTGGACGAGAGTTCGGACGCGCCGCAGTTCAACTGGGGCTATGACCCGAAAAACTACAACGTGCCCGAGGGCAGTTACTCCACCGATCCCTTCCACGGCGAGGTGCGCGTGAATGAATTCAAGCAGATGGTACAGAGCCTGCACGAAAACGGCATGGGCGTGGTGATGGACGTGGTCTACAACCACACCTACAGTCTCGACTCCAACCTCAACCGCATCGTCCCCTATTACTACTACCGCTTCAACGCCGACGGCACGCCCTCCAACGGCAGCGGCTGCGGCAATGAAACGGCCTCCGACCGCGCGATGTTCCGCAAGTATATGGTCGATTCCGTCTGCTACTGGGCCAGCGAATACATGGTGGACGGCTTTCGCTTCGACCTGATGGCGCTGCACGATGTGGAGACCATGCAGGCCATCGAGAGCGCCCTGCACGCGATCAACCCGAAAGCCATCCTCTACGGCGAGGGCTGGACCGGCGGCACCAGCGCGCTCAATCCGAATCTCCAGGCCACGCAGGCCAACATCCGCCAGGTCAAGGCCACCTATGGCGGCATCGGCAGCATCGCGGTCTTTAACGACGCGATCCGCGACGGTCTGAAGGGCAGCGTGTTCGACGCCAGGGATGCGGGCTACATCAACGGCAAGGCCGGCAAGCAGACCGGCGGCAAGGTGATTTTCGGCCTGCAGGGCGGTGTGAAATCCACTGGGGCAAGCTGGAGCGTCGACAGAGCCATGGTCGTCAACTACATGTCCTCCCATGACAACAACACGCTCTGGGATAAGCTGCTGACGACGAACCCGGAAGCCTCCACCGAGCAGCTGCTGGCGATGAACCGCCTGGGCGCTGGCATCGTGATGATCAGCAAGGGCACGCCCTTCTTCCTTGCCGGCGAGGAGATGCTGCGCAGCAAGCAGGGTGACGCGAACAGCTACGCCTCCTCCGATGAGATCAACAACATCGACTGGAGCGTTCTGAGCCCCGACCGCGCCGCGATGAACATGGTCGAGTACTACAAGGCACTGATCGCCATGCGAAAGGCCAATCCCTTCCTGACCGGCTCCGACGTCAAGGCCGAGCTTCTGGACGGCAATGCCATCCAGGTCACCTATATCTACCATAACGAGGAGACCGCCTATGCGCTCATCAATCCCAATGACAGTGAGATAAACGGCTCCCTGCCCGAGGGAAGCTGGACGCTTCTGATGGACGGCAACGAGGTCTTCCCTGAGGGCGGCGAGGCCCTCAGCGGCGAGGTCAGCGTGCCGGCGATGGGCATCCTGCTCGTCCGGAGATAAGCCATGAGCGCGCGAAACAAAGAGCTGGCCGCCTTCGTGACGGATCAGCTGAACGGTTTGAATGTCCGGACCACGCCGATGATGGGCGGCTATCTGTTTTACATTGAGGGCCGCATCTTCGGCGGGCTCTACGGTTCGGAGGAGCTGCTGGTGAAGCTGACCCCTGCCAGCCGTCGGGCGCTGCCGGACGAAACGCCGGTTTTCCCCTACGAGGGCTCGAAGCAGCTGATGCTCCGCTGTCCACTGCTGGAGGATCGGGAGGCCTTTCGGCAGCTCGTGCTGGACATGCTCCCGGAGCTTCCGGAAGCGAAGAAGAAAAAGAAAAGCATATGAAAAACCGTCCTTTCGGCCGAATGCCGAAAGGACGGTTTCTTTATGATGCGAAAAACATCCCGATGTATTCTTCCAGGCTCAGATCCAGCTCATGGATCTGCTCTGCGGCCTCCCGGCCCACATAGCGGTAATGCCAGGGGCGGAAGGCTTTGCCGGTGACCTCCGACTTATTGTCCGGATAGCGGAGGATAAAGCCGTAGCGCCAGGAATTCTCCCGCAGCCAGCGGAGCGTCGCCGTGTCCGCCTGCTGCTCCTTCGTCAGCTCGCTGTCCTGCTCCTCCAGATCGACCGCAAGACCCAGCTGGTGCTCGCTGAAGCCCGGCTGCTCGGTCATCCGTTCCAGCCGCTGCTCCGCCTGCTCTCGGCTCAGACCGGTTTCCGTCAGTTCCGCCAGCGCCTCCTCATACGCGCGCTCCTGCGCGCCCCAGGTGCGAAAGCTCTCCGTCACGACCGGCCGTCCGCCGGCACGGCGGCAGGCCTCCAGCATGGCCTCCAGATCGTCCACACAGCGGGAATCGACCATCTGGCCCTCGCCAAGCAGCGTAAATTCCACGTTATAGTCGTCTTCCACCGGATGCTCCCGGTCCACCAGCGTCAGCAGCTTCGTCTTTTCCTTCTCCTCTACCCAGTGCCGCAGCCTGGTCCCCAGGAAAAGCAGACTCAAGCCAACCAGAAGGATCACGGTCAGAAGAATCCAGAGTTTCTTTTTTGCCCGAGGCCGCCTTGTTTTTTCCTCGTCCACAGGCATCCCTCCGATCTTCAGTCATATACACTTCATTCACGCCGACAAGTATAGCGCATTTTGATTGGCTTTTGTATCCTTTCGGTGAATTCTTAATAAAATTAAGCCAATTTTTCAGAATATTAAGATTTTTCCTCAAAAGGGAAAAACAACCAGTCCGAGGTGCTCCAGCAGGATCTTCAGCCCGATCAGGATCAGGATCACGCCGCCGGCCAGCTCCGCGCCGGACTTGAAGCGCGCGCCGAACACGCTTCCGATCCGAATGCCGAGCGCGGAAAGCAGAAAGGTCGTCACGCCGATCAGGCCTGCCGCAGGCAGGATCCTGACCTGCAGGAAGGCGAAGGTCACGCCGACCGCCAGCGCATCGATACTGGTGGCGACGGCAAGCAGCAGCATCGTCCGGAAGCCGAAGTCGTCGTTCAATTCCTCCGCGCCGCTGCGCGATTCGCGGATCATGCTCAGGCCGATGATCGAAAGCAGGCCGAAGGCGATCCAGTGATCAACGCTCTGGATCAGATGCTCAAAGCGCACGCCGAGCAGCCAGCCGATCACCGGCATCAGGAACTGAAAGCCGCCGAAATACAGCCCGGCCAGCAGCAGATGGCGCAGCCGGACCTTCCGCACGCTCAGTCCCTTGCAGACCGAAACGGCAAAGGCGTCCATGCTCAGGCCAACCGCGATCAAAAAGAGCTCAACAAATCCCATGTCTCTCTTCCCTCCAAAACGCAGTTACTGTACTGCATGCGCACAGAAAAGTCAAGCGAAAGCCCACGCGCCATTTTATTAACATAACTTTATTTACATAACATTGTTAACGTATTGCTGTAGACATAATATTTCCCCGTCCTGCTCACAGGGCGGGGAATGAAGTTTATGCAAGAACGGTCTGGGTGGCCTCGTCCTCATACTGGCGGGTGTAGAGCTGCTTGTAGTAGCCGCCCAGCGCCAGCAGTTCGCGGTGAGTGCCGCGCTCCACGATCCTTCCGTTTTTGACGACCAGGATGCAGTCGGCGTTCTGGACGGTGGAGAGGCGGTGCGCGATGACGATGGAGGTGCGTCCGTGGACGATGGTGTCGATGGCGCGCTGGATCTTCTGCTCGGTCATCGTGTCGACGGAGCTGGTCGCCTCGTCGAGCACCAGGATCTTCGGGTCTGCCAGGATGGCGCGGGCAAAACTCAGCAGCTGCTTTTCACCGGTGGACAGCAGGTCGCCCCCCTCGCCCACGTCGGTGTCCAGGCCGTTTTCCAGGCGCTGCACGACCTCGGTGGCGGAGACGAGCTCCAGCGCCCGCCCGATCTGCTCCTCGGTTGCGTTCGGGTTGCCGTAGAGCAGGTTTTCGCGCACGGTGCCGGAGAAGAGATGCGGCGTCTGCAGCACGTAGCCGATGGCCGAGTGCAGCCAGAGCTGGCTGCGCTCGCGCGCGTCGCGGCCGTCGATCAGCACGCGGCCCTCGGTCGGCTCGTAAAAGCGGCAGACAAGATTGACGAGCGTGGATTTGCCGGCGCCGGTCTCACCCACGATGGCGATGTTGGAGCCGAAGGGGATCTTCAGACTGAAGTGCTCGAGCACCATTTCGTCGCCGTCCGGGTATTGGAAGGAGACATCGTCGAACTCAATGTCGCCGCGCAGCTCCTCCCAGTTTTCCTTTTTGGGCTCGAAGCTGTCGCCGTAGCGCTCGATGACCTCGGGCGTATCGGTCACGTCGGACTTCGTCTCCAGCAGGCGCGTCAGACGCTCGATGTTGACCTGGGTGGTGATGAGGTCGGAGATCGCGTCGATGAGCCAGCGCACGGGCTCCATCATGCCCTGGGCATAGGACATGAACATCGTAAAGGTGCCGACCTCGCTCTCGGCGATCACGCCGCCCTTCCAGAGGACGATCGCCAGCGCCAGCGAGGAGGCGAAGCTCATCGTGGCGGAGAAGAGGCCGCGCAGGCGGGCCGCCCGCACAGAGGTCCGGCGCATTTCCGCGGTGTCCTCCACGAAATCCTTGTCCATCTTGTCCTCGATGGCAAGGGTCTTGATGGTGCGGGCGCCGGTAATGCCCTCGTTGAAGTTGCCGGTGATCTTGGAGTTGATCTCGCGCACCCGGCGGTTGACGCGGATGAGCTTGGTCTGAAACACGGAAAACAGCACCGACACCAGCGGCAGGATCAGCATGACCAGCAGGGCCAGGCGGGTGTTGACCACCAGCATCACCGCCACCGCTCCGACGAGGTAGGACAGATGCCACACCGCGTCGATCAGGCTCCAGGCAAACAGGACGCCGATGCGCGAGGTATCGCTCATCACGCGCGAGTGGATATAGCCCACGCTGTTCTGGTTGAAATAGGAGAAGGACAGGGTCTGCAGATGGTCAAAGGCCAGATTGCGCAGATCGCGGTCGATCCAGACCTCCACGCAGGAGGCCGTGTAGGTGGCGAAGAAATTCATCACCGCCGAGAAAACGATCGCCGACACATAGAGGACAACAAATATCGCCAGCGTGTCCAGCGTCCGCTCGCCCACATAGTGGTTGAGGGCGTAGCGCTGGAACAGCGGGAGAATGACGTCGATCACGCTGCCCATCAGGCCGAAGAAGACCATCTTCATCAGATGCGGCCCGTACTGCTTCACATAGGGGAAGAGCTTCGGCACGCCGAAGAAGGGCAGGGATTTGCGGCTTTCGGTCTTTTCGTTCATACCGCCGCCTCCTCTCCCGCGCCGGACTGGATCTCATAGATCTTCTGATAGATGCCGCCGGCGGCTTTCAGCTCGTCGTGGCTGCCGCGCTCGGCGATGCGGCCCTTGTCCAGCACCAGGATCTGGTCCGCCTTCGAGAGCGTGGTGATGCGGTGGGAGATCAGAATCACGGTGGCCGTGCCGAAGCGCTTTTGCAGCGCGGCGCGGATCTTCGCGTCCGTCTCGGTGTCCACGGCGGACAGAGAGTCGTCAAAGATCATGATCGGCGTGTTCTGCGTCAGCGTGCGTGCGATGGCGGCGCGCTGCTTCTGCCCGCCGGAGAGGGTCACGCCGCGCTCGCCCACGAAGGTCTCATAGCCCTTGGCAAAGCTCTCGATCGTCTCGTCGAGGCAGGCCGCTCTGGCCGCCTCGCGCACCTCTTCGCGGCTCAGCTCCGGCCGCGTGATGGCGATGTTCTCCTCCAGCGTGCGGGAAAAGAGATAGGGCTCCTGCAGCACCATGCCGATATGGCGGCGCAGGTGCTCGGTGCGGATCTTTCTCACGTCCACGCCGCCGATCGTGATGCGCCCTTTGCCGGGCTCGACGGAATAGAGCTTGTCAAGCAGCGCCATCATCGTCGATTTGCCGCTGCCGGTGCCGCCGAGAATGCCCAGCGTCGTGCCGGCGGGAATGGTAAAGTCGATGTCGTAGAGCATCTGCGGGCTGTTTTCATAGCCGAAGTTGACGTGCTCAAAGCGGATGTCGCCCGTCATATCGGCGTCGACAGCGTCCGGCTCGTCCCGCTCCTCCTCGGAGTTCATGATATAGGCGATGCGGTCGATGGACACGCCCGCCTTGCTCATCTCCGAGATCATGCGGCCGAGCATGCGGATCGGCCAGACCAGCAGCTGGTTATAGGACAGGAAGGCGACGTACTCGCCCGGGATCATCCGCCCCTTAAGGCAGAAGGCCGCGCCGAAGACCACCACCAGCATGACCTGGAGGCCGGAAAACACGTCCGCCGAGCTCCAGTAGGTGCTCATGATGCGCGCGAGCTTGACCCAGAGGCCGGTGTAGTACTCATTGTGCGCCTCAAAGCGGTCCTTTTCGTAGCGTTCGCGGCCGAAGGCGCGCACCACGCGCACGCCGGTGAGGTTTTCCTGTGCCATGGCCGAGAGCTTGCCCTCGTTCTCGTCGCAGTCAAGGAAGCCCGCACCGATCTTCTTGTGGAAGCGCATCGAATAGGCGATGATGAGCGGCATCGGCAGGAAGGCGATCAGCGTCAGCAGCGGGTTCATGCTGATCATGAAGATCAGCGAGAGGATCACCAGGATGGTGATGCGAAACACCGAGGTCAGCTGCTCGGCCACGAAACGCTTGAGCGTGTCGATATCCGAGGTGCAGCGCTGGATGATGTCGCCGGTGCGGTTTTTCATGTGCCAGCCGAAGGGAAGGCGCGCGATGTGGGCGTAGAGCCGGTCGCGCATCGTTTTGACCAGGGTCTCGGCGCCCTTGGTGTTGCACACGCGGAACAGATACTGCCCGACCACGCCGAAGAAGGCCACGATCACGATCGCGCTCGCCATGATCCACAGATGCTGCCGCAGATAAGCAAAGCCGCCGAAGCGCTCCGCCAGCGCCAGGACCGGCGCGGACAGGGCGTCCGTCGGCTGGCTGCCGATCACGTGGTCCAGCGCGATGCGGATGATCTGGGGGTTGATCATCTCCGCCAGCGAGCTCAGCGCCGCGGACAGGATCGCCACGACGAAGAAGCGCTTGCTGCCGCGGAGGAAATCCCAGATCAGCGCCGCATTTCCTTTTGTTTTTTGTTCGTTCGTTTTCATATGAATGATCCTGAAAAAGTAGTGATAGCTCCGTTATTATAGCATAGAATACAACTTTGACAACACTAATCTGTTTCCTTTCGCAACAATCTGTGCTATACTCAGCACGGAGGCGATCCCCTGATGAGAAATACCACGCTCTGTTATATCCGCCGGGGCGGCGATACGCTGCTGCTGCACCGCGTCAAAAAGGAAAACGACGAAAACCGTGACAAGTGGATCGGCATCGGCGGCAAGTTTGAAGAGGGCGAGAGCCCGGAGGACTGCCTGCTGCGCGAGGTGCGCGAGGAAACCGGGCTGACGCTCGACACCTGGCGCTATCGCGGCATCGTCACCTTCGTCTCCGACGAATGGGGCACCGAATACATGCACCTCTTCACCGCCGACGCCTTTCACGGCGAAGTCAAAGACTGCGACGAGGGCGTGCTGGAATGGCTGCCCTGGGAGCGCCTGCCGCAGCTGCCCATCTGGGAGGGCGACAGGATCTTCCTGCGCCTGATCGATGAGGAAGCGCCCTTTTTCTCGCTCAAGCTCCGCTATACGGGCGACCGGCTTGTTGAGGCCGTCTTAAACGGGAAACTGCTCTAAGAGCCGGAAGCAGACCCTGCCGTCCATGCTGCCCTCGAAGAAGCAGCTCTCCCCTTCCCGGACGGCGCGCACCTCGGCGCTGCAGCCCGCGGGGATCTCATGCTCGTAGTCAACGCTGATGAGGACGGGGTGTTTGCCCTGAAGTTCCTCGGGCAGCATCGGCTCCACCGCGTCAAAGTAGGCGGCGTTGTTCATGTGGCCGTTTTCGTCGATCTGCTCCGGCGTCGGCGCGACCGAAAAGACTTCGCCGCCCTCCGGCAGCGCCAGGCGGCGCTGCGGGCGCAGACGGCCGTCCTCGACGCCCTCCATCTCGATGCCGCGCTCCTCGCCGCGGAGCATCGTGCGGCTCTCCACGTCCATGATCGCCCAGATGCTTTCCACCCGGATGATCGGCTCCCCTGCCGCATCGCACAGCTCAAAGCAGCGCGGATAGAGGGCAAAGCGCCCCTTCATCGGCCAGGTGGTCAGCGTCAGCTCCTCGCCCGGCTGCGGCCAACGGCCGATCTCCAGCCGGTTTTTCACCAGCACCCAGGTGCAGCCGTGGCTGAGAAGCACCGCCTGCCCGCCGCCGCGGCGCGTTGCGTCCTCGCCGGCGATATCCTGCAGCCAGCGCAGCAGGTCTGAGCTTTTCAGTTCGCCCTCCGTCCTGAGGGTCTTTTTTAATCTCTCCATGCACTTCACCTTCCTGTGCTGCCGAAGCCGCCGGCTCCCCGCTCCGTCTCCGTGAGGCTCTCGGCGAGCTCCAGCTCCGGCAGGGCGACCGGCAGGATCACCAGCTGCGTCAGCTTGTCGCCGGAGCGGATCCATACGTCCTCGTCGCCGTGGTTATAGACTTTGACGACGATCGGCCCGGTATAGCCCGCGTCGATCACGCCCTCGGCCTGCAGATTCTTCTTCACGTTCAGGCCGCTCTTGCTCTTGATAAAGCCGACATAGCCCTCCGGGATCTCCACATGCACGCCGGTATCGAACACCGCGCTGCCGCGCGCGGGGATCCGCGTGTCCGTCCGGGAGAACAGGTCCATACCCGCGTCAAAGGGATGCGCGCGCAGCGGCATTTTTGCACCCTCGTCCAGCACTACTCGCAGTTTCATGTTCAGCACCTCATCCCTGTTTTTTCATATTATCGCATACTTCCGCCGCTTTGACAAGCGAGATCGAAAAAACCACCTTCGCAAATGCGAAGGTGGTTTTTGATGTTTTCTTCTGTTTTCCCTTACCAGGGGAGTTCATAGGTGTTCATCGCCGCACGGGACACCATGGTGCCTTCGGTCGCCTTGATCTCTCCGTCGCCGTTGACGTCGCTGACCAGTTCGTTCAGTTTGCCGGCCAGAGTAAAGGTCTTCATCGCGGCGCGCTTGATCATCGTGCCGTCCGTCGTCCTGACAAAGCCGTCCAGATCGGCGTCGCCCTTGAAGGCCAGCGCGATCACGGTATCCTTCGTGACCTTGACGGCGAAGCGGTGCTTGCCCTCTGCGTCCGTCGTGCACTCCAGAACGTTGTAATCTTCTTCGCCGTTCTCCACAGCCACGAGCACCGCGCGATCTGCTTCGACCGTAAAGTCGACCTTGCCTTCATAGATGGCCCCGGTATCAATGCTGCAGACCGCCGCGCCCTTGGTGTAGTCCCTGATCTCGATGGCGAAACCGTCGCCGGGAAGTTTCTCGATCACAACGTCCTTGGTCTGCGTGGTGAACGGAGCCTGGGTAAAGGTCGCCGTCCAGCGGCCGAGCCCCTCGGAAGTCGTCGTCGGCTCCGTGATGACCGCATAAGTCGCCGTAACGGTCTCGGTCAGCTTGTGTTCGGGGTTGGTCTTGCAAACGACCGTGGCGGTCACGCTGCTGTTGTCCTCGGCCCACACGTAGCTCGGCTCACTCCATTCGTGCGAGCCTGCTTCAATGACCGCATGGGCGGCCACGGTGCTGCCGTCGAACTCGGTCACGGTATCATAATCACCGACCTTGCTCACAACGCCGCAAACCGGCGTCGTCACGCAGAAGCCCTCGGGGATCTCGATGCCGTCCTTCGCACGCAGGGCAGCCGTCCCGGCGCTCACGTCCCACTTGCCGCTGACAAAGCTGATCTTGCCGCCGGCCAGCATGCCGACGGAGTCCTCCGCAGCGTTGGTGATCGTCGCGTCCTTCTCAACGGTGACGTCTGTGCCCGCACAGACGGAAGCGTCCGCCTTGCCCAGGACCTCGAGTTTGCCATTGACACGGATAGCGCCGGTCTCGGCTTTGAGACCAAATTCGACCGTTCTGCTTTCGGTTGCGCGTGCAAAGGACAGCAGCGCGTCGCTGCCGACCGTGATATCCTTGTTGGCGTAAACGGGCGAATCGCTCGAATAAGTCGTGAGGCTGCCGGCGATATTGATGGAGCCGTCAGTGGATCTCATCGCGCTGGCGGGATCGGAAGAGTTATACCTGCTGGCGCTGATGTAGGCGTAGCCGTTGACCGTAATGTCGCCCTTGGCCTGCACGACGCAATCGCCTCTGCCGTTGACTTTCAGATAACCGTCGATGGAGATCGGGCCGCCAAGCGCCTTGAGAACATTGACGTCACCGGTGTTCTTGAGATCGGCATAGCCCTTGACGATAACGCCTTCGGCCGCATCTCTGGCATCCAGGCAGACGCCGCCTCTCAGGTTGATTTTTGCATGGCCGTCGATGACGATGCCGCCGGCAGTGCTGAGGATGCCGTCTCCGCTGCCAAGGCCGCCGCTGTTATCCAGGTCCAGGTCGCTTCCGATATGGACCGGACCGTTGGCATAGATCGCATAGGAAGCCACGCCGAACACAACGGCAAAATTCTGAATATCGACGCCGCCGTTGGCTGTGTAGATGAAAGAGGAGGGGCAGAAGCCCAGGGTCGCCTCGGAATCACCGGCGAAATAGCCCGTGCCGTCGATCGTAACGTCTCCGTTGCCGCAGTAGATGCCGGTTTCCTTTGCCGCGATATCGGCGTTGCCATTGATGGTGACCGGTCCGTTCATCGACTTGACGCCAAAGCCGCCCTCATTGTCATAAAAATCCAGGTTCAGATCGCCGTTCACTATCAGACCGTTTTCCGTGTAGATGCAGACCTCGGCCTCGCCGGACATGAGATAAAAGCTCTTGGCCGGCATATTGATCGTCAGCGGGGTCTCCGTCGCCGCATAGATCAGCGCCCCTTCATGGACGCCGGAAAACGAAGGCTTAGCCGTAAAGCTCAGTGTGTTCGACTCAAAATCATAGCTGACCTTGCCGTCGCCCAGGACGTCCGACGCATTGTCCTCGGTGATCTCCACGCCGCCGACCCAGACCTTGCCTTCGGCTGCGGCCCGGATCTCATCGACGAGCTGCACGTCGGCAGCTTCTTCCGGATCGACGATGACGATATCCTCGTCAAGCTCCGCCGCATAGCCCGCCCCGCCGAAGGACAGAACCATTGCTGCGGCCAGAAGCATGGACAGGAAACGCTTCCAGGATACTTTCATTGCTTTACCTCCCGATTCTTTGTTTCCGCGCTCCGCCGCGCAGGAAGAAGAGCGCTGATTGATTCCGGCTGCCTTCTGTCAAACCGAATAAAAATCCGCAGTCTTACAGAAAAAAGTATAAACCACTCATACATTATTTGCAAGATGCGAATTCTTTCCACAAAACGCTCTGCCGAAGGCGGGCAGCGCCTTCGGCAGAGCGTTTTGCATCTGTTTCCTTATTCGTGCACGTGGCCTTCCTCGTCCTCCTCCGGGAAGACGAAGTCCGCGGCGTTATACTCGATGCCCTTGCGGTCATAGTAATCCTTGACCGCGGCGCGCACGGCCTGCTCGGCCAGCACGGAGCAGTGGATCTTGTGCGTGGGCAGACCGTCGAGCGCCTCGACGACCGCCTTGTTCGACAGGTTCAGCGCCTCCTCGATGGGCTTGCCGATGATCAGATCGGTAGCCATGGAACTGGTCGCGATCGCGCTGCCGCAGCCGAAGGTGTTGAACTTGCAGTCGGTGATGACGCCCTCGTCGTCCACCTTGATATACATGCGCATGATGTCGCCGCACTTGGCGTTGCCGACCTCGCCGATGCCGTCGGCGTCCTCGATCTTGCCCATGTTGTGCGGATTGCGGAAATGTTCCATGACCTTTTCGCTGTAAAGAGCCATTGTATTACCCTCCCAAATATGATGAACTCATTTTGTTTCAGATCAGATGCGGGCGCTCGCCCTTCTGCAGTTCGTCCCAGACCGGGGACATGTTGCGCAGGTACTCGACCACCTGCGGCACGACCTTGATGATATGGTCGATCTGTTCCATTGTGTTGTATTCCCCGATCGACAGGCGCAGCGAGCCGTGGGCGACCTCATGCGGCAGGCCGATGGCCAGCAGCACATGGCTCGGGTCGAGCGAGCCGGAGGTGCAGGCGCTGCCGGAGGAGGCGCAGATGCCCTGGTCGTCGAGCATCAGCAGCAGGCTCTCGCCCTCGATGCCCTCAAAGCACATGTTCACCGTACCGGGCACGTGGTGCTCGAGACTGCCGTTGATCTTGCTGTGCGGGATCTTGCTGAGCTCGGCGAAGAGCTTGTCGCGCATCGGGATGATCTTCGCGGTGTTCTCCTCCATATGCGCCACGCTCTCCTTGAGCGCCGCCGCCATCGCCACGATGCCGGCCACGTTCTCGGTGCCGGCGCGCTTGCCGCGCTCCTGGGCGCCGCCGTCGATGATGTTGCTGATCAGCACACCCTTCCTGGCGTACAGCGCGCCCACGCCCTTGGGCGCGTGGAACTTGTGACCGGAGATCGACAGCATGTCGATGTTCATGGCCTTCACGTCGATCGGCATATGGCCGGCGGCCTGCACGGCGTCGGTGTGGAAGGGGATCTTCTTCTCGCGGCAGAGCGCGCCGATCTCGGTGATGGGCTGGACGGTGCCGATCTCGTTGTTGGCGAACATCACCGTCACCAGCGCCGTATCCGGCCGGATCGCCGCCTCGATATCCTCCACGCGGACGACGCCGTCCTCGTGCACGTCCACCAGCGTGACCTCAAAGCCCTCCTTCTCCAGGCGCTTGAGCGTGTGCAGCACGGCATGGTGCTCAAATTTGGTGGAAATCAGGTGCTTTTTGCCCTTCTTTGCACCGTTGCGGGCGGCGGAAATGATGGCCTGGTTGTCCGCCTCGCTGCCGCCGGAGGTGAAATAGATCTCCTTGGGGTCTGCGTTGAGGCAGGCGGCGACGTCCTCCCTCGCCCGCGCCAGCGCCTCGGCCGAGCGCTGGCCGAAGGCATAGAGACTGGAGGGATTGCCGTAATCCTCCGTCAGATAAGGCAGCATGGCCTCCAGCGCCGTCTTGCTGACGCTGGTGGTGGCTGCGTTGTCGGCATATACAAACATGGTGTTTCTTCCTTTCACGGTTTATTACCCATTGTTTCGGTAGGAATTATATCATATACCCGGAAAAAGTCAAGCCTTGCCGCTCCATTTCTCCCCCGTCAGCAGATCCTGCAGGGAAACGCCGTCGAGATAAGCGTTGGTCAGCTCGTCCAGCTCCTTCCACATCGGCAGCGTCACGCAGGCGGCGGCCTTGTCGCACTGGATCTCCCCGTCCCTGATGCAGGAGACCGGCGCGAGATTGTCCTCCAGGCAGCGCAGGATCTCCCCCACGCTGTAATCGGCCGGGCTGCGGCTGAGGCGGTAACCGCCCTCCTTGCCGCGGGTGCTCTCCACAAGCTCCGCCTTCTTCAGGCTGCTGACGATCATTTCCAGATATTTCATTGAGATCCCCTGCCGCTCGGCCACGGTCTTGAGCGACACGAAGCCCTCGTCCGGGTGCTGCGCCAGATCGATCATCACGCGCAGGGCGTAACGGCCTTTGCTGGTTATATTCATGCTTCTCACCTCTTGTCGCAGTTAATATACCATAGATTTAATAGGAATTAAAGAGGGAAAATAAAAAAGGGACGCTTTGCGTCCCTTTTTTTGATTCAGTCTTCTCCCGGATGCTTCTTTTCCCAGCGGCGGCGGGCCGGACGTCGGATCGCTTCCTCCACGCCTTCCCTGATGCGCGGGAAGAGCTTCTCGGAAAAGCCCTCGGCGCCGCGCTTGAGGCCGTGCTGAATGAAGACAAGCAGGCTCACGAGCGGCAGGACAAGCAGGATCATCGCCGTCAGCAGAAGCCTTGCGCAGCGGTTTTCCGTCACGCGCGCCGCATTTTCCCAATAGGGATAGATCATGCCCATGCCCTGCATGGCGCGCTCATCGAGCTTGCTGATCAGGCCGAACAGCCGCCCGTAGGAGAAGCGGCCGCTGTTTTGCAGCACCTCGCCCCGCCCGATCGGGAAATTGTCCTTCGCGATGTTCACGGCAAAGTTCTTGACGGGATCCGCCAGCACGTACTCATAAGCCGTGATGCTATCGCTCTCGGTCAGCTCCTTATAGGCTTCATAGCTCATGTACAGGCCCTGGCCGGCGGTGTAGGCCTTGCGGCTGGCCTCGTCCTTCTCGCGTTCCACGACGCCGGCGATCAGGAAGATCCGATCGTTGATCTTCATTTCCATCCCCTGCAGATCCGTGCCGCCGAACAGCATCCAGGCAAGCTCCGGATCCAGCAGAACCCGGTCGTGCATCAGATCATCCTCGCGCAGATAGTCGCCGCTGAGGAGCCGGAGCGGATGGAAGCTGAAGAAATCACCGCCGACGGCGATGACCGAAGCCTCGCCCGCGGCCTTATCGCTGGAAACCTTCAGCTTGCCGACGGCGCACCAGGCGTCGCGCCAGAGGCCGTCGCTGCCTTCACTGTCCAGCGCCGCCTTGTTGAGTTCCTGGAGCATCTTGGCGCGGAAGCCGTAGATCTGATTGAGGCTGAGCGCCTCGTCCACCGGGACGAAACAGGAGACCTGGGCAAATTCCAGCCCGCTCTCCCCCTGCCAGCGTTCCGCGGCCTGCTGGGCGCTCATCGAGCGGCTCAGGCCGTGGATGCGCCACAGGCAAAGGAGCGCCGCCAGCGTCAGCAGCAGGCAGAGGATCAGCCACAGGATCTTCTTGTGTTTGATGAACAGTGTTTTCATATCAGCCGGGCATGCGCACCATGTCGCCGCTCTTGACGGGCATGCTGCTGGTGGTGATGACGAAATCGCCGTACCCCAGCTCGCCCGAAACGGCGGAGTTCATATCGTCGCTGGCCAGCACCGTCACCTCGACGCGCTTGGCGTAGTAGCGGTTGCCCAGGGGCGAATTCTTGGCCTCGACGGCCAGCACGAAGCTGCCGTTGGTGTCGGAGCGGATCGAGGAATTGGGCACGATCGTATCGTAGTTCTGGCTCTTGGAGCCGACGGCCAGCGTAAGCTCGCTGCCGGGCGTGACGTCACCGCTGAGGTCGAAGGTCAGGATCTTGTTGTTCTGCGGATTCTGAGGATCGCTGCGGATGCCGCTGAGCGTGGCGTGGATCTCGCGGCCCCACCAGTAGTTGGACACCGTCGCCTCGTCGCCCGGGCGCACGCGCCGCGCCTGGTCGTTGGTCACGGAGAAGGACAGCGTGTAGCCGAGGTCGGGCACCTGGATGCTGCAGAGGGTATCGCCCTTGGCGGGCGTGTTGCCCGCGGTAAAGTAGATGTTTTCAATGATGCCGGAGACCTTGGCGAGCACCTCCTCGCCCTCTTCCCCGCTGAGCTTGTCCAGCTTTTCCTGCGCTTTTTTGATCTGATAGTCCAGATCCTGCAGCTCGATAGACGTGCTGGCGGCGCTCTTGCCGTTGGCGATCTTCGTCTGGTTGAGCGTGTATTCCGCGGTGAACAGCTCATCCTCGACCGCCTTGCGGGCGCTCTGCGCCTCGGCGTAGGCGTCGGCATAGGCGCCCGCCTGGCTCACGAGGTCGCTCAGTTCCTTTTCCGCAGTCTCCAGATCGCTCTGCGCGGTCTCCAGCGCAGCCTGCGCATCGGTGATGGCAGGATCCGCCGCAGGATCGAGGGCGGCCTGTGCCATCTGTGCCGCCTGCAGGGCGGCCTCCGCCTCGTCAAGCTTCTTCTGGTACTCGGTCTTTTCGCCGCCCTCTTCGCCGGGTGCCGGCTCGTCCTCCGGGGGATTATCCAGCAGCTCGTTGAGATGAGCGAGTGCCTCGTCCACGCGCGCCTGCGCCTCGTCCTGTCTGGCGGAGAAGTCTGCCTGCGCCTCGGTCAGCGCGCTGCGCGCCTCGTCGACGCGCTTTTGCATGGCCTCCACCTTGGCGTTGGCTTCGTTGAGGACGCTGGCCGGGACGTTGCCGTTGTTCTCCAGCGCCAGATAGGCCAGCGCCTCGGCCTCCATGGCCGCGTCCAGCTTCTCCTGCAGCTGCTCGATCTTGCGCTCGTCCAGCGAATAATCAACGCTCGGATAACTGGAAGCCGTGCGCTGACGGGACAACTGCAGCTGACGCAGCGCTTCCTCCGCCTGCTCCAGTTCCTCGCTGCTGCCCTCGCCGAAGATAAAGAGCACGTCGCCCTCGCTGACCTCCTGGCCGGCCTTGATGCGCACCGCGCGGATCTGGCGCGTCTGCTCGGCCTTGACCTCATAGGCGCCGGCGGCGGCGACTGTGCCGCTGCCGCGGACGCGCGCCGTGATGGAGCCGCTTGAAACGCTCTGCGTGGCCACCTCGGCCAGGGAGCGGTTCATAATCGTATTGGAGAAAAAAGTCAGGATCAAAAGAATCACCAGAAACACGATGACCGCGTTCTTGACCCAGGACCTGTCCTTTACTTTCATTTCCATGACTTTCCGTCCTCTCTGCCCCTGCGGGCAAGGAAATTATGTCAACCTGCAAATGGGGAGCTGTTATTATGTCAACCTTTTACCGATCCCGAATTCGCAATGCCTTCCACCAGATAGGCCTCGCCATAGAGGAAAATCAGCAGCGAGGGGATCATATAAACCGTGGCCATGGCAAAGGCCAGGCCGATCTCTCCGGAGTTGATGCTGGAGAGAAATACGCTCAGCGGCTGGGAATCCGCGTCCTTGAGCAGCACCAGCGGCTGCTCGACCATGTTCCAGTAGTCGATGAAGACCAGGATCGCAATGGAGAAGATCGCCGAGCGGCACTGCGGCAGGCACACGCGGGTGAAGATCTGCCACTCGCCCGCCCCGTCGACCTTGGCGGCCTCGATGAGCGAATAGGGGATGCGCCGCATGAACTTGGTCAGCAGGAAGACCGAGAAGGGCGCGAAAATGCCCGGCAGGATGATGGACCAGCGGGTGTTGATGAGGCCCAGCCACTGGCTGACCAGATAGTTCGGGACCAGCGTGACCTGGTAAGGCATCAGCATCAGGATCACGTAAAAGAAGAAGATGCCGCTGCGGATCTTCCCGCGCCAGCGGGTGAAGCTGTAGGCCGCCACCGAGGCGATCGCCACCTGGAAGATCACGATCGGCAGCACCAGCAGGATGCTGTTCCAGTACTTGATCAGGTACTCCGGCGATTTGATGAGGCCGGTGACATACTGGTCCAGCGTGACCTTGTCGGGGATGAACTTCAGATTGACGGTCTTGGAGACGTAGCCGCCGGTGGTGGTGGAAAAGATCATGCCGTAGTTCGAGACGATCTCGCTCTCGGCCATGAAGGAGTTGGTAATGGTGAGCACCGTGGGCAGCAGGAACATCAGCGCGAAAACTGCGCAGAGGATGAACATGACGCCGCGGCCGAAATAATGCTTTTTCTTCATCCCTCCACGTCCTTTCCGAACCAGTCCTCCGCCTTAAAGAGCAGCGCGATGATGACGACCATGACGATGGCCATGATCACCGCCGCGGCGGACAGCTTCTGATAATCCATGGAGCCGAAGGTGTTGTTCATGAAGTGCTGCAGCGTATACAGCGGATCATAGGGGTAGGAGCCGGCCAGCAGATACACCTCGCGGAAGACCTTGAAGGAGTTGATGAGCGAGAGGATCGTAACGAAAAGCACCGTCGGCGAGAGGTAGCGCAGCTTGATGGAGAAGAACTTATAGGCCTCGCTCGCGCCCTCCACGTCGGCCACCTCCAGCAGCTCCTTCGGGATGTTGGCCAGGCCCGCCATAAAGAGGATCATGTTGTAGCCGAGGTTCTTCCACAAAAACAGCAGCAGCACCACGATCTGCGCATAATCGGACTGCAGCCAGTCGATCTTGTCGCGTCCGAAGAGGAGCAGCAGCTCGTTGAAGGTGCCGTTGTAGTTGAAGACCACCTGCCAGATCAGCACGACCGAGGCCACCGGGACCATCATCGGGCTGAGGAAGAAGGTGCGGAACTCTGACTTCATCGGGATGCGCGCTTCCAGCATCAGCGCCAGCGCCACCGCCAGCACCACCGCCAGCGGCACCGCCATCAGCGAGAAGCTCAGCGTGTTTTTCGCCGCGAGGCGGAAGGCCGAGTTCTGGAAGAGCTTGACAAAATTCTCTAAGAAAACGAAATTCCTGGTCGCCGGGCCGTCGATCAGCGAGTAGTAGACCACCACGCCGAAAGGCAGGATAAAGAACACGCCCACGCCCAGAAGACTCGGGAACAGGAAGCAGAGACTTTTCAGAAAATCCCTGCGTTTATTCAGTTTTTGGTTCTGATTTTTCATAGGCAGACCCAAATCAAACAGTGATCGATCCTTATCAAATGAATTATACACGATATGCCGATCGACCGCAAGAAAAAAATATTATGTAAACTATCTATTATTATGTAAACTTGTCAACAAGTGTCAGACAGTCTTGTGTGCCCACGGAAAGCGTGGGCACACAAGATGCTGGATGGATTGTTATCTCTGTTCGTTGACATAGATCATGGCCTTGCTCTGGATGAGCTTTGCCACGTCCTCGGCGCTGCGCTGGCCGGCGAAGAAGGCCTCCACCTGCTCGCGCACGATCTCGTTGATGGCCTCGTCGACCGCATAGACCCGGTCGGTATCGTTGATGACGGATTCGATCTTGGCGATCTCCTCTTCCGTGTAGAAGTAGGTGGGGATATATTCCTGCGTGGTGTTGTCCCAGTAGCCGCCCTTCTGCTCCATCATCTTTTCGCCGGTCTCGGGATCGAGCATGATGTTGCCGTTGGCATCCTTGACATAGGTCGGCTTCATGGCGTCCGCCTTCTTGGCTTCATAGCTGTGGATATTGCTCGGGAAGTTCCAGGCATTGTTCTCCTGATACTCCTCGGTCATAAAGGTGCGCACAAATTCCCAGGCGGCCTCCTTGTTGCTGCACTTTTCGCTGATGCCGTAGCCCGACTGGGTCATGATCATGTTGCCGACGCCCTCGCTGGTGGGGAAGCCGACGAAGGTGAAGGCGTCCAGGCCGCCGAAGATGTTCTCATACTGGCTGATCGAGTCGAAGTTGTAGAGGTCGCCGTACATCAGCAGCTGCCTGCCTTCGCGGATACGCACGTCGTCGTTGTCCTCCTCGGTCCACTCATAGTTCTCCCAGTCGAATTCCGCCGGGAAGTTTTTGGCGAAGTTCAGCAGGTCGATGAACTCCGGGCTGTCAAAGCTGACCTTGCCGGTGTTCCAGTCGACGAAGTGATCCATGTCCAGCATCAGGCACATCTGAAGGATGTCGTAGCGGGTCTCGCCGGTGCTGAACACGGTGCAGCCCTCGGGCATTTCCTGCAGAGCCGCCATCAGATCGGCATAGGTCCAGCCGGGCTCGCTGCCGACGACGCGGGACGCGCCGATCGCGCTGACGATCTCGAAGCTGGAGCAGGTGGAATAGAGTCTGCCGTTATTCTCCATGGCCTTGAGGACCGCCGGGAAGAAATCCTCCCGGCTGAGCTCGGGATCGGCGTCAATGAGCGGATAGAGGTCTGCCAGCATGCCCTTGGCGGCCAGCTGCTTGGCGGGCAGGCCGTTGAGACTGATGATGTCCGGGCAGTTGCCGGCCAGCATCTCCGTGCGCAGCTTGGTCAGGCCGGCCTCATAATCTTCCTCGGTATTGTACTCGGAATAGTCCTGCACCTCGATGCGGATGCTGTCATGCTTGCGGTTGAAGTTGATGATCTGCTGGCGGGCCTCCCAGTCCAGATACTGCACGGCGAGCGTGAGGACTTCCTTCTGCGGCAGCGAGCTGCTGGGCACCTTTTCCATCGTGATCAGAGAGGTGTTGACCTTTTCGGCTTTTTCGTCCCATTCGCTGCTGACGGCGATGACCTTGCCTTCGTCGGTCACGAGGAAGCCGTTGATGTTGCTGTTGTCCACGTCGCAGTTGATCCAGTTGAAGAGCTTTTCCGGCTTCCCGGTCTCGAGCTTGTAGCCGAAGAAGTTGACGCCGTTGGTGTAGTAAAGGTCATAGTCGCCGCCGCCGGATACCATCTGAGACAGCTCGCCCTGCATGGGAAAGCTGTCGCCGAGCGCTCTCTTTTCCGTGTCGATGACGGAGATCATTTGGCCGCTGTCGCCGTAATAGGCCACGGCTATGCGACCGTCATGGAGGGGCATCAGCGACTGCGCCCAGTCGACGCCGTCGATCTTGCCGGTCATTTTGCCGGTATCGATGTCATAGATGAACAGGCCGCTGTCGCCGGCCAGCAGCGCTTCGTGCTCGTTGAGAGCGACGATGCTGCTGAAAGACACGTAACCGCCGTTCTGCATCATGTCATCAACGTCCATCTCCACGCAGCTCAGTTCCCTGCCGCTTTCGTCCAGGCGGCGGAGGAAGAAATGCTCCACGTTCTGATAGGACTCGTACCATGCGTCGGAATAGCGCTCCGCGCTCGAATCGCTCCAGCTCTCATAGCTGTTCTCCTGGCAGAGGAAGCCGTCCGGCAGCTTTGTCATGCAGCCGATGCCGCCGCTGAATTCATGGCCTTCCTCGACCTCCAGCTTCATCGGTTCGTAGCCTTCCAGTCTGCTGAAGCTGCCGTCGACACCCAGCCGGTACAGACGGTTTTCATAGATGTCCAGCTGGCCGTCCCACTGGAGGACCTCGCCCTCGTACAGCTCGCGCTGGCCGACGACCTCGGAGCTGATGCAGTAAAAGCCATCTTCCGTCACCAGACGGGGATAGAAATCCATGCGATCGTCATCCTTGTTGATCGGCGCATAATTGGCCTTGTATACGAACTCGGGCACGGGGGTCTCGTTCGTTTTCTTCCTGCCGCCGCTTTTCCCGCTCTCGCTGCCGTCGGACTCCGAACGGCCGCAGGCGGCGAGGCACAGCAGCATGGCCGCAGCCAAAAGGAGCGCCAGGATCTGTTTGGTGTGTTTCATTTTGTTCCTCCTCGGAAACGCTCCGCGCAAGGGGCGCAGAGCAAAAATGTACGGATCAGAAAAGGCCGCCCGGCCGTTCCGGGCGGTCTTCATGTGTGATTCTATCACAGGCATCTGTGCTTGTGTCTTAAGGTTTCTTAAATTTGCGTTTAAAGTGCGCAAAAATCAGTGCCCGTGCGGCTTTTGGTCGAACATCATGCGCTCCACCACCAGGTCCGCGTTCAGCATCAGTGCGAAGCTGACGATCAGCGGAACCATGGCAAACCAGATTGCCCTCTCCTGGAGCAGCGTGCACAGCGGCGTCAGGATCAGCGCGCCGAGGAAGAACATGCCGATCATGCGGAAATGCTTCCATGCCCGGGAACCGGCCGCGCGGTCGCCGCGCTTGATGGCGGTGACGGCCCAGATGCCGGTCTGGCGGATATGGTTGGTGACAAAAGTGGTGGCCATCGGGATGCCCTCCGCCTGGCGGAAGGTGTTGTACTGCATGGAGCAGATGAAGTTGATCGTCACCTGTACGATCTGCGCCGGGAGGCTGAGCGGCAGAAAGCCGACGACGAACAGCACCGCGATCTCAAAGCCGATCAGCCAGGTGTCCCAGCGCAGGAAGTGCTGGTGCCGGATGCCGGAGGGCAGCGCCTCCGAGACCATCGTGCCGGCGAAGTAGGCCGAGATCGGGATCAGGTAGTAAAAGCCCTTCTGCCACTGGCCGTGCCCGAAGGCGAGCGCCATCAGCACGACGTTTGCTGTCTGCGCGTTGCAGAACACGCCGCCGCGCAGGTTATAGGTATAAGAGCCCATCATACCGGCCGCGAAGATCAGCAGCTCAAAGATATAGTATTTTTCGCAGGTGAGGTAAAATGCTTCTTTTTTTCTGGCTTCCATCCGCCGCCTGCCCTCCTGTCGGTTTATGGCCGTCATCATATCATAAACCGGCAGAAAATGTAAAGCAAAAGCTGCGGGAAAAGGCCTTGTGGCGCCGCTCGTTCTCTTAAGAAGTATTAAACCTGCGGAAATCTGCTTGAGAAGCGGCCGTTTTGTGGTACAATGCGGTATGAGGTGATTGTATGTCCGCACAATCGAAAATTCTGATCGTCGACGACGATCCCGATATCCGCCAGGTCCTGCGCCTGCTGCTGCAGGGGCTTTACAGTGTCAGCGAGGCCGCCGACGGTGCCGAGGCCGTCCGTCTCATCCAGGAGCAGAAGGACACCGACCTCATCATTCTCGACGTGATGATGCCCGGCATGGACGGCTACGCCGCCTGCGACGCGCTGCGCGCCTATACGAACGCGCCGGTACTGTTCCTCACGGCCAAGTCCGCCGAGGCGGATCGGATCAGCGCCTACCGCAGCGGCGGCGACGATTTCCTGTCCAAGCCCTTCTCGCAGGACGAGCTGCTGGCCAAGGTGACGAGTCTGCTGCGCCGCTATAAGGAATACCGCGGCAAGCCGGACGCGGCGCTGGCCATTGAGAACCTGGAGGTGGACTTTGCCGCGCGCACCGTTGTCAGCAACGGGCAGCCCGTCTCGCTGACCGATACGGAGTTTTCCATTCTGGAGCATCTGCTGCGCAACCGCGGCACCACCGTCACCGCGCCCGAGCTCTATGAGGGCGTCTGGAAGGAAAAGTTCCTGCCCGGCTCCGGCAACACGGTCATGGTGCACGTGCTGAACCTGCGCCGCAAAATCGAAGAGAACCCCTCCTCGCCCAAGATCATCCGCACCGTGTGGGGAAAGGGCTATCAAATTGATTAAAAAGCTACTGGAGCCGGTGCGGCGCTCGCTCAACGTCCGGATGATCATCTCCCAGCTTTTTGCCCTGGCCGTCGCCGCGCTGGTCTTTTTCGCGGTCAGCGGCTCCGGGCGCTACGCGGTGGAGCACATCTACATGAGTCCGGAGTCCGTGGCCTCCCGCAAGGCGTCCATCTATTCGCAGTTCAGCTCTTACGTCACGGCCAATATGGTCGCGGGCAGCGATACGGCGGCCATCGCACGCTGGACGCGGCAGCACGACTATGTGACGATCCAGATCTATCAGGGCGAGACCGTCGCCGCCCGCTTCAGCGGCGGGCGCGTGGCCGCCAACAGCCTCTCCCCCATGCCGGAGAGCCAGTACGGCAAGCTCTATCCCATGCGCTTTGCCGACGGCCTTTACCAGATCGCCATCGGCGACAGCTCCCAGAACCGGGAGCTGTTCGTCAACAGCATCCTGGCCGTCACGCTGGCCTTCGTCGCCTTCATCGCCATCCAGCTGCGCTATACCGGAAAGCTGACGCGTCGCATCGTCGCCCTCTCGCGCGAGGCCGCCGAGGTGAGCGTCGGGGATCTGGAAAACCCGATCTCTGCCAAGGGCGAAGACGAGATTGCGGCCCTGGCGGGCGACATGGACACCATGCGCCGCTCGGTCATCGAGCGTATGGGCAACGAGCGGCGGGCCTGGGAGGCAAACTCCGAGCTCATCACCGCCGTCTCACACGATATCCGCACCCCGATGACAAGTCTGATCGGCTATCTCGGCCTGCTCAAGGAGCAGAACCTGCCGGAGGAGCAGCGCAGCCAGTTCACCAATTCCGCCTACGACAAGGCCATGGAGCTCAAGGTGCTGACCGACGAGCTGTTCCGCTATTTCCTGGTCTTCGGCCGGGCGGATCTGGAGATGAATCTGGAAACGCTCGACGCAAGGCTCCTGCTGGAGCAGCTGCTGGGCGAGGCGGAATTTGACCTGCGCGACAGCGGCTTTACGGTGCAGCGCGTGGAATTTGAGGGCGAATGCAGCGTGAAGGCCGACCCCATGTACCTCAAGCGCGTGCTGGATAACCTCATCTCCAACATCAAGAAATACGCCGACCGCAGCCAGCCCGTCCTGCTTCTGTCGGAGCACAGCGGCGGGACGCTGCGCGTCTGCTTCTCCAACGCCGTCGCCCACGGGCTCAGCCGGGTGGAGAGCACCAAAATCGGCATCCGCACCTGCGAAAAGATCATGACGCACATGGGCGGACAGTTCGCCGTGCACAACGACGGCGCGCGCTTCGACGCGGAGCTGACGCTGCCGGTACAAAACAGCTAATTCTCTCTTCTCCTCTCTTTTATTTAATAGCCGCAGGGCCGTCCCTTCGATCCTTGATCGTCGGGACGGCCCTGTGTCGTTTATTCGATTTGCCCGTCAAACCAGGCGTCCAGTCCGTCGGCGATTCCCAGAACGATCTGATGCCGGTACGCGTCGTCCGCCAGCAGCAGATCCTCCTCGGGATTGGACATATAGCCCATCTCCACGATGCAGGCCGGGACCAGGCTGTAATTGAGGCCGCTCATGCCGTCCGTCTCCCAGAGTGTGCGCCGCCCTTCCTCGCAGCCGACCGCGTCGCCGAGGCTTCGCAGCAGCGCTTCGGCCAGCGCGCGGCTGGCTGGGTAGAGCGCGCCGGTATACGGGTTTTGCGCCGTCGTGCAGATGGTCATCACGCCGCGCACCGCGGGATCCTCCGAGGCATTGGCGTGGATGCGGATGAATGCGTCCGCCTGCAGCTCGTTGGCCATCAGCGCCCGCCCGGCGTTGGAAAGGGAGACCTCGTTCGTCTCGCGCGTCAGGATGACGCGGTAGCCGCGCGCCTCCAGTTCCTCCCTCAGCAGCAGCGATACCGTCAGATTGAGCTCATATTCCGGGATCCCGGTCACGACACCCTCGGTGCCGTCCGAAACCCGCGCCTTCGTCTCCTCCGCACCCGGGCCGATCGGCTCCGGTGTGTCATCCCCCTGCGCCTGGTGGCCGGGATCGAGGACGATCAGCGGGCCGGGCACAGGCGTTGGCTCCGGTGTCAGCTCCGGAGCCGGCGTAAGCACCGGCGCCGCGCTCTCCGCGCGCTGCGGTTTTGGCGTCTCCTCGGGCGGCTCGTTCATCTTCTGGTGCAGCGAGGCGCTGAGCACAAACAGCGCGCAGCCTCCGACGATCAGCCCGACGGCGAGCAGCGTCTGTCTGGTTTTCCTGTTCATTCGGTCCCCCCTCCCCTGTGGAAGATTATATGAAACGCCGGGCCGATTTGAAGACCGGCCCGGCGTTTGTTCAGAATTTCTTTTCGTAGCAGGCGATGACGGCGTTCATGACCGCCGCACGAAAGCCGCTTTCCTCCAGGCGGCGCACGCCCTGGATCGTGCTGCCCGCCGGCGAGCAGACGCGGTCCTTCAGCGAGGCGGGGTGCTCCCCGGTCTCAAGCAGCAGCTCCGCCGTGCCCTTCATCATCTGCGCCGCGTACTCCAGCGCCAGGCGGCGCGGCAGCCCGCAGGCGACGGCGCCGTCGGCAAGCGCCTCGACGAACATCGCCGCGAAGGCCGGGCCGCAGCCGGTAAAGCCGGCGGCGTCCATCATGTGCTCGTCCAGCTCCGAGACCAGTCCCGTGGCGCCGAGCACAGCCTTCAGCAGCGCTTTTTCTTCCTCCGTCACGAGTGGAGAGGCCGTCATGAGCGTGATGCCGCTGCCAACGGCGACGGGGATGTTCGGCATGATGCGGATGATCGGCCGCTCCCCGACAAGCCCGGCCAGCGTGCGCAGATCCTTGCCCGCGCACAGGGAGACGATCACAAAGCGGTCCTGCCGCGCGTCCAGCACGTCGCGGATGCCGGCGAGCATGCCGGCGAGCATCTGCGGCTTAACGGCAAGAAACAGGAAATCCGCTTCCGCCGCCGCGCGCCGGTTGTCCACAGCCTCTCCGCCGAGTTCCTCCGCCAGACGCTGCGCCTTCTCCGGGCTGCGGTTAGCCAGCTGCAGCCGCTCCGCGCAGCCGGATTTTGCCGCGCCTCTCGCCAGCGCGGAGCCCATATTCCCTGTTCCGATAAAGCCTATGACCGCCATGTCCGGCTCCTTTCTTATTCGCTGAGGTCGCTGCGCACGACCTTGCCGATGTTCCACAGGTGCGCCGCCTTGCGGGCGGCATCAAAGCGGCCTTCAGGGGTCTTGTATTCAAAATGCGCCGTATGCGAGCCGCAGTCCACGCACATCACATACCAGCACCAGCTGTTCTCCTCTTCCAGAAGACCTGCGCCGCCGCAATAGGGGCAGTCCTGCAGTTCCAGCTCTTCGTAAATATCCATCTTCGTTCCTCCTGATTTCTCGGCGGCCGCTTGACAAACGGCCGCCCGTCTGATAATAATAATTGCGTTCTATGCAGCCGGAAGGCCGCATAGCCTATACTGAACAGGCCGGAGCGCTTGCGCTCGGAGCCGGGTCACAAATGTGACAGTGGATCACCCACGGGACAGAAGGATCTGATTCCCGGGGTTCTTTTTTTACCCGGAGAAGGAGGCTTTTCCATGACGCAGACTCTTGATTTTGAAAAAACCGCCACGCGGGTCTCTCTTGTGAGCGTCGCCGGCAACGCGGCGCTTTCCGTGTTCAAGCTGCTGGCCGGCATCCTGGCGCACTCCGGCGCGATGATCAGCGACGCGGTGCACTCCGCCTCGGATGTGCTGAGCAGCTTTATCGTCATCATCGGCGTGAAGCTATCCGCCCGCGAGGCCGACCGCGACCACCCTTACGGGCACGAGCGCTTCGAATGCGTCGCGGCGATCGTCCTGGCCGTGGTGCTCGCCGTCACCGGTCTGCTGATCGGCTACGGGGCGGTGGAAAGCATCGGAGCCGGTGAAAAGGCGGCGGTGATCCCCGGGCTGCTGGCGCTTATCGCGGCGGTGGTATCCATCGTCTGCAAGGAGGCCATGTACTGGTACACGCGCCATTACGCCAGGCGCCTCAATTCCGCCGCGCTGATGGCCAACGCCTGGCACCACCGCAGCGACGCGCTCTCTTCCGTCGGCGCGCTGATCGGCATCGCGGGCGCGCGCCTCGGCTACCCGATCATGGAGCCGATCGCGAGCCTGCTGATCTGCCTGTTCATCCTCAAGGCGGCCTATGACATTTTCAAGGACGCCACCGGAAAAATGGTGGACCGCGCCTGCGACGCGGAGACGGAACAGCGCATCAGCGACTGTGTGATTTCACAGAAGGAAGTCCTCGGCATCGACCGTCTGCAGACCCGGGAGTTCGGCAGCAAGATCTACGTGGATCTGGAGATCCGGGTCGACGGCAGTCTCCCGCTCGTCGAGGCGCACGCCATCGCCGAGCAGGTGCACGACCGGATTGAGGCGGAGTTCCCCGCGGTCAAGCACATCATGGTGCACGTCAATCCGGGGGAAATTCGGAATTCGTAATTCGGAATTAACTTTATCTTCCCTATCTGTCCGCGCCTTTGGTGCGGGCAGTCTTTTTTTCACAATGATCGCAGCCCATGGCACAGTTCTCGCAGCAGGCAGAGCAGCTCCCGCCCTTATGGCAGGAGCCCGCCTTGCCGCCGCGGATCGCGCGCACGGCAAGGCCGATCATCACAGCGACCGCGAGCAGGATCAGGATGTCCCAGACGTTCATTCTTCACCCCATTCCCAGCAGCAGCCCGATCAGACGCACCAGCAGCGCCGCGATCCAGGCGATCGTGCACTGCCACAGCACCACATAGACCGCCCAGCGGCCGCCGAGCTCGCGCTTGATGGAGGCGATGGCCGCCACGCAGGGCGTATACAGCAGGCTGAATACCAGAAGCGATGCCGCCGTGAGCGTGCTGAGCGCGGTGCTGACGCCCTCGGCGGAAAAGAGGATCTCCATCACGGACACCACGCTCTCCTTGGCCATGAAGCCGCTGATGAGCGAGGTGACGATCCGCCAGTCGCCGAGTCCGATGGGCCGGAACAGCGGCACCAGCAGGCCGGACACGGCGGCGAGGATACTCGCGTGCGAATCCTCCACCAGATTGAAGCCGAAGTCAAAGCTCTGCAGGAACCAGACGACGATCGTGGCGATCAGGATCACCGAGAAGGCGCGCTGCAGGAAGTCCTTCGCCTTCTCCCACAGCAGCTGCAGAACATTGCGCGCGCTGGGCAGGCGGTAGTTCGGCAGCTCCATCACGAAGGGCACCGCTTCGCCCTGGAAGAGCGTCTTTTTGTACAGCAGCGCGACCAGGATGCCGGTCACGATGCCCAGCAGATACAGCCCCGTGATAATGAGCCAGCTGTTTTTCGGGAAAAACGCTGCAACGAAGAAGCTGTAGATCGGCAGCTTCGCCGTGCAGGACATGAAGGGCGTAAGCAGGATGGTCATGCGGCGGTCACGGTCGCTCGGCAGCGTGCGGGTGGACATCACGGCGGGCACCGTGCAGCCGAAGCCGATCAGCATCGGCACGATGCTGCGCCCCGAAAGGCCGATCCGGCGCAGGAGCTTGTCCATAAAGAAGGCGACGCGGGCGATATAGCCGCTGTCCTCCAGCAGAGAGAGGAACAGAAACAGCGTCACAATGAGGGGCAGGAAACTGACCACGCTGCCGACGCCCTCGAAAATGCCCTTGAGCACCAGGCTCTGGACGGCCTGGTTGACGTGCCCGGCCTGCATGGCCCGCTCCGTCAGCCCGGCCAGCGCGTCGATCCCCTCGGCCAGCAGGTCCTGCAGGAAGGGGCCGATGAGGAAGAAGGTCAGGAAGAAGACCAGGCCCATGATGGCGATGAACATCGGGATGGCCGTGTATTTGCCGGTGAGGACCCGGTCCAGGCGCTCGCTGCGCTTGTGCTCGCGGCTCTCGCGGGGCTTGATGACGCAGCGGTCGCAGACCTTTTTGATGTACTCAAAGCGCATGTCCGCGATGGCGGCGCTGCGGTCGAGGCCGCGCTCCTTCTCCATCTGCAGCACGATGTGCTCCAGCATCTCCGACTCGTTCTGATCCAGCTCCAGCTGTTCGGCGATGCGGCTGTCACCCTCGATGAGCTTGCTGGCAGCGAAGCGCACGGGAAGGCCCGCGCGGACCGCATGGTCCTCGATCAGATGGATGACGGCGTGCAGCGCGCGGTGCACCGCGCCGCCGTGATCCTCCGCACCGCAGAAGTCCTGCCGCAGAGGCTTTTCCTGGTATTTGGCGATATGCACGGCATGGCGCACCAGCTCATCCACGCCCTGGTTCTTGGCCGCCGAGATCGGCACCACCGGCACGCCCAGCATGGACTCCATGGCGTTGACATCCACGGTGCCGCCGTTGCCGGTCAGCTCGTCCATCATGTTCAGCGCGACCACCATCGGAACGTTCATCTCCAGCAGCTGCATCGTCAGATAGAGGTTTCGCTCGATGTTGGTGGCGTCGACGATATTGATGATCGCCCGGGGCTTTTCCCGGAGCACGAAGTCGCGCGAGACCAGCTCCTCGCTGGAATAGGGCGACATGGAGTAGATGCCCGGCAGGTCGGTGATGGAGGTGTCGCTGTGGCCGCGGATCACACCGTCCTTGCGGTCCACCGTCACGCCTGGGAAGTTGCCGACGTGCTGATTGGCGCCGGTCAGCTGATTGAAAAGCGTCGTCTTGCCGCTGTTCTGGTTGCCGACAAGCGCGAAGCTGAGCACCGTACCGTCCGGGAGCGGATCGCCGGTGCCCTTCGGGTGGAACTTTCCTTCTTCGCCGAGGCCCGGGTGAGCCGTTCTTTTGCGCTCGGCCGGTCCTTTGCGCTCGGCCGCTTTTTCGATGCCCGCGATCTCGATCTTCTCCGCGTCCGCGAGGCGCAGCGTCAGCTCATAGCCGTGGATGCGCAGCTCCATCGGGTCGCCCAGCGGCGCAAGCTTGACCAGCGTCACCTCGGCGCCCGGGATCACGCCCATGTCCAGAAAGTGCTGCCGCAGCGCGCCCTCTCCGCCGACGCGCTCAATCCGGGCGCTTTGGCCCGTTTTCAATTCGTTCAGTCTCATTCTTTTCTCTCTCCCACACATGGCGCACCGGGAGCCGCTCCCGCACGCCATCATTCCAGAATGGTATTATACTCATCTTTTTCTGATCCTGCAAGATACGCGCCGGATTCTTTGCATTTTTACGCGCCGGCAGGCGCAGAAACAAAAAACCGGCCCTGCGATTCGGATCAAATCGCAGGGCCGTCAGGCGGACTTATCTTTTCTTGTAGAGCAGCAGCTCGGGATCGGCGCCGTCACAGCCGTAGGTGCAGACCAGGATAAAATCTGCGTTGGCCAGCACGCCATAGCAGCGGTCTCCGCCGCCTTCCGGTTCCAGCTGATTGCCGAGGTATGTCATCCGGTCATTCAGGAATCTCGCCGTCTGGCCGCCGGGAAGCGGATACGGCAGGTTAACATAACTTCCGACGAGCGCGTTCAGCTTTTCCAGTTTGGGCATGCCCTCGATATGCAGGGCGTTGATTTCGTCGATCAGCTGCTTTTTGAGGGCTTCGAACTGCCCTCCGTCGCCCAGTTCCTCATGACGCTTCCAGTAATCCAGCGTGGGCAGGACCTGCTTCAAGTAGGCGCGAGCCTGCTCTTCGGTATAGGACTCGTTCGTCATGTTGCGGACGCAGACCTCGATCAGCTCGTTCATGTCGCTGTAGGTGTAGGTTCCGTCGGCATAGCACCACTGGCAGTAGTCTTCGTTGAGGCTCCCGTCGCGGTTGCGTCCGATGATCGCGTCGTCCAGCGGCATGCCGCAGCACTGGCAGATCAGCTTGCGCGGTGAGCCGAGCAGCGTGTTGATGGACACGCCGAACAGCTCCGAAAGGAGCTTCAGGGTCTCGGTGTTCGGCACCGTCTCCCCGTTTTCCCAGCGGGACACCGCCTGTCGGGTCACATAAACCTTTTCCGCCAGCTCGTCCTGCGAAAGGCCGCGCTTCGTCCGCAGCCCAAAGATCACGTCCTTTGTATTCATCGAATCGCCTCCTTTTTCTTTATCATAATATGGAGGAGGCGATATTGCAAGCAACGCGCTGTTGCTTCCGCGGGAAGATGCAAAACGCCTCTTTTGCCCAACCGGGCAAGAGAGGCGTTTTGGCTTTATAAAACTGATTGATTTGTACGGCGGGCGCTTATTTTCCCTTCACCAGCGGCGCGCCGGAGTGCCAGGCCCTGCCGCAGACTTCGCCGACGGCGTAGTAATCGAAGCGCATCTGGTCGAACAGGAAGGTGTCCAGCTTGCCGCTGTCGATCTTGCCGTTTTCGTCCAGCACCTTTTCATCGGCCATCACGTTGACGATCTCGCCCAACACGCGCAGGCCGTAGGGCTGCTCCTGCATCTCCACGACCTTGCATTCCAGCGTCAGCGGATACTCCTTGATAATGGGCGCGTCCACGCGGCTGCTCTTTTCCGCATGGAGCCCGGTGCGCTCGAACTTGTCGGCAAACTTGTTGGCGCTGGCGATGCCCATGAAGTCGGATTCGACGAGGGTGTCCCTGCCGGGGACGGAAAGGGTGAAGGCGCCGCGGGCCTTGAGGTTGGCGACGGTCTTGTGATCCTCCTCCAGATTGAGGGCGACCATGTTCTCCGCGCAGATGCCGCCCCAGGCCATCGCCATGGCGTCGACGCTGTCATCCTCGTTGTAGGTGCCGATCATATAGACGGGCATCGGGAACAGAAAGGGCTGTACTCCAAAATCTTTCATCGTGCTTCTCCTTGTTCTTCGCTCGGAGCGCCCGGGAACCCGGTCCGCTCCGGTTTATACTTGCATTCCTGCTGTAAAAATGCTATCATAAAGCCGAACGATAATCAAGTACCTACATGATTGTAAGGTACTTACTCGGAGGAAAGTATGGATCGCAAGCGCATCGAAACCGCAGATTTCAGCGAAACGGGCTACAGCTATACGCTCTCGCTGATCGCCGGCAAGTACAAGCCCATCATCCTGTACTGTCTGATGGAGTATGAGCCGGTGCGTTTCAACGAGATGCAGCGGTATCTGAAAAAGGTGGCCGACAAGACCCTGAGCCAGAATCTGAAGGAGCTGGAGGCCGACGGGCTGATCGTGAGGACGGTCTACCCCCAGATCCCGCCGAAGGTGGAGTATTCGCTGACCGAGCGCGGTCATTCGCTGGTCAAGGTGCTCGACAAGCTCTGCGACTGGGGCATGGAAAACCGGAAATAACAAGAAAGCCACCCGAACAGGGTGGTTTTCTTGTTTTGAACAAAGACTGATAATGCATTTTCGGCTTTCTAAATGCAAATGACGTCCGGCTCTTTTTCGACAACGATTCCCATATCGTTCCAATGAAACATCTGCACCTTTTTGGCAAAGAGAAAAAGAAAATGAGTAATCTTGATGCTGCATTCTCAGCCCTCCTAATTATGAAAAAGGGATTGCTACTGATAAAATAGCAATCCCTTTTTGGCGGAGATGGAGAGATTCGAACTCTCGAAGAGCTTTTGACCCTTACACGATTTCCAATCGTGCGCGCTCGACCAACTACGCGACATCTCCACGTTTGCTCAAGAATCAAAAGGCTGTTCAGTTGTCAGCTTGCATATTATACGGCACACTGAACACAAAGTCAAGATAATTTTTTGAAATGCAAAAAAAGACTTGACAAGCGCCGCCCCATCGGTTAGAATACCCCTTGCTGATAGGGCATGGACGATTGGCGCAGCTGGTAGCGCATCCGCTTGACGTGCGGGAGGTCACAAGTTCGAGTCTTGTATCGTCCACCATAGGAACTGCACCGAAAAGTGCAGTTCTTTTTTATTTCCAAACAAATTCGGTGTGATTTTGACCGAAAAAGTGACGGCTCCATGCCTGCGATTTTCGCTTGACCACTTTTTTGACCCTTTATGGATTATCACAGCTTGAGTACATTGGATATAAATACTTCCATTCTGTTCGAGCTGGCTTGGCGCATATCATCCGTATAGTGCCCATAAAAGTCCAGAGTAAACGCTGCCGTGGCATG